>Ga0207886_10042_pt1 | contig 427185 bp, 435 predicted proteins | sample LinPmetageLP35_FD_184048 | JGI IMG/M metagenome (GOLD analysis project Ga0207886, IMG submission 184048) | Marine viral communities from the Pacific Ocean - LP-35 (SPAdes) | ecosystem: Environmental > Aquatic > Marine > Oceanic | place: Pacific Ocean | collected 2009-08-31
GGGGGGGGGGTGGGGGGGGGGGGGGGGGGGGGGATTTCTTTCGACTCGCTTTTAGACCTTCCTCCTTCTCATCCGAGCTGGGAAAATTCCCAAAGGAGGTACAACGCCAAAGGGAAAGTATTCCATGTTCGGCTGCGGAATATCATTCTTCTCCAACTCGATATCAAACATCGTCAAGAACATCGCCATGGCACCAATAGCTTCTTGTTTCGCATAGAAGCGACCAGGACAGATCTTTGTTCCTCCTCCGTATGGGATGTACGATCCTGTTACTGAGTCGGTGGTGAATATTGGTCGGTTCCCTTCTTCATCTATCCCTCCGACTCTGCCTTTAAATTTGGTGTCGCGGCCGGGTTTCCCTGGGCCGCTGTTGGGATCGTTGGGATAGACAAGGAAGCGCTCCGCCCAGAACTCCTCCACTGAATGCTCCATGTTTGGCCCCTCGTTCCAGACCGACCTGTCTCTTTGCTCGTGCCAAGTGGAGGTCACAATCATGTCGCCTTTTGGGAATTTCCAGTTGCCGACTTTGAAATTGTCCACAACTGGAACTCGTTGGATGATGACGCCATTGCGGATACGTAATTCCTCGCTGTATATGGACTGAAGAAGCGGGTTTGAAAGAAGCTTCGGCATGTGTTCGCCTATGTCAGAGCCTTTGGCAGATGACCCGGCGATACTTGAGATCTCTTCTCGCACTTGAGCAAGTAGCTCAGGCCGAATCAGTGTGTCAATCATTGACCATCCGATCATCGGAACAATGTTCGCATTGGTTCTAAGAGAAGTCAGCATGTACCAATCCCACCACAGCGCCAGAATGAATCACTTACCCCCAAATCATTCCCAAGTCACTAGCTGCAATAGCATCCTCATTGAGCCCGTCCACACCGGCAAAATCTGTTTGACGCGTTCGCATCAACCTAGTACCAAAGAGCTCTTCCCACTCTAATTTCTGTAGCGCTTCGTCATCAGGATCAAACCTCTCTCCCGCATATAGATGCCACTTCGTGATCGATGCCTTCATTTTGTCCCTGACTGCAAAAGACCGTGGAATCATCCAGCGTGGGAGGTTTTTGAATAGCTTAGCAATGTGTGTATCAAACTCCCAGAAATCATCTGTGAGGTCCGGGTTCAACTCGAACAAAGTCGGTCCACACAATGCAGTCGTCGACGCTTTGAAAATTGACTTCTTGAGAAGGTCATAGAAATCCGGGATGGCTGTCCATTCATCGGGACCGATGTCCAGTGCCGAAAGCTCTGCTTCGAGAAAGTACAGGAACCGTGCAGCCAATTCTTTCAATCCAATACCCTGCAAATGGCCATGCAGGCTCCTGTGAGTAATGGCAAAGACTCGATTGTGCGGCTCCAAGTCGTTGCTACCTTCGAGAGGTTGGGAGGAAACACCGGTGTTGTCTCTTTCGAAAACATGGCGGGCGCTCGCTGGACTTCCAAAGGCGTTCTCAAGGACCAGTATGGAAGCTGGAGCAGTTGTCAAGTCCCTGGAACCTTTGAATATGGCAAGAAAACTCTCATGGCCAGAAATGAAATGAAGCTTTCTGTTCAAAACTCTAATACGGACCGGAATATTCGGTCCATACTTTTGACTGCAATTAATACGATCAGCCAAAACGATCCTCACGCATCGCTTCTTTTGCTTAATTTCATAGGCAAGTTGGTTCTTACATGATAATACTCAGCAACTTCTTGGTGTCGAAAGCAAAGGCCAGTAGATTCCCCAGACCAGGAAGGGAGTAGGGCAGTATTGGGGGTATCTTTTCACTCCCTGATTGCCACAAGGCTATCCTTGACCGAAGTGACGTTATCAGCCTTGTGAAGATCACGATTGATAGTAGACCAGCAGCCACAGAGATCCTCGAGTCCCATCGAATGGCGGCCGCGCCTTGGTCAATGATCTCGTCAAACATGTTGTCGCAAAGGCTTGAGCGGGGTTTTGTGGGCCTTGCCTCGGCATACGTCAATCTTCGTTGACTCTGGCCTGCGAATGAAGCTTTGTGCAAGTAAAAATTGATAGGAAAAGCGTTGATGAAGAGAATAATGTTCAAGAAGTTGTTGATGGATGCTTGGGGGAAGATGAGATGTCCTAAGAAGTCCGTGCCGCTGATGCTGGGGATCGCATACTTTGAGCCAATCACATAGCGTCAACACGTCCTGTAGCCTGCGGCGGGTACCTTGTCCACTCTTTATGGCGTAGTGCTGACACTCCCAATTCCCCAATTGGCCCACTGTCCTGGTGAAGGCATCCTGCTCGCATCCTATGCATTTCATCCTTCTGAAGTGACATAATCGTCCTGGAAGGACAGATGATTCGAATCGATGCAATTAACAAACTTTGAAAAGGATACTTGAATTATAAGACTCAAGGATGAGCGATAAAGGCGCCGAGGTCCAAGCTTCATGAGATACTTCATCCGACCCCAGATCCCACAAAAACTGACGTTCCAAACATATCTATCGCCATGTTATTCCTCAAGTTCAGCCAATAAGCTAGGTATTCCAACGCCGCGCTCCAAATGCAGCACATACAATACAAACCAAGCGAAGTCCTGTTGAGTCCTATATCCGGGACATTGTATGATGCATCCCATTGATATCTCCAATACCCGAAACGCCTCCCTGCCCGGATTCAAAACCAGTATATGAAAGGTACCAAAGGAGCATCCGATAAGGCGGAATTCCTGGCCAGCCTCAACGCTCTCCGAGCATTTAGACTCCACGACCCATTGTGCAACCACTTGTTCGCTTTCGCAAATTCGTACGCCTCCGAAAGTACAGCGATCGCTCGGGGGTCACGACTCAGTCGAAGCCACTCGCCTCTTGTCGAGAGAGCACCTAGTATGAGCTGCGTTTTCTGCTCTGGATTTTCAAGTGTGTCGATAATTATTTGAGCCTCTTCAAGCAAGATTCCGGCCTGACGGAGGTTTCCCATCGCCATGAGGGATCCGATGATGCGGAATCTGGACTCAAGTCTCATCGCGTTGGCGAGCCTGGCTTCGATTTCGGCAACGGGTTGAAAAGCTCTCAATGCTCCGGCGTAATCGTGAGTGACCATGAGAGTGGCGTGCAGTCCTCGTCCGGCTGCGCATGTCTGTGGATGCTCTTGTCCAAGTTGAAATTTCAGAATGTCGACTGCTTGGAATAATCCCATCGTCATGATGTCCGCAAGGATATCCATTGATTCCAGTAAAACTCCGCAGATGATGTGCATTGAATGTGAGACCGAATGGACATGAGCTGCCATCCCTCGTACTAATTGCAGAAGAGGCCGTAGTGCCGGTAATTGCCCATCTTTGAGGAACTTGCAGCATATCTGTAGCAGGCAGACAAAGAGGATAGGATTGCGATCGCGAAGAACAGGACCGACATGCTCTAGTGTTTCACCGTATGCCGTTTGAGCTTCCTGCCACGAGCCTTCCGACATAAACGATGCGACAGAGTTGGCGAGGACATAGAATTTCCTCATGTTCCATGACATGGCCTGTTGGGTGACATGATAGGCATCGACGCCATCCTTCGCGATCAGTGTTGACCGGAAGAAATCTTGGGTAGCAGACAGCAGAATCTCCATTGATTTGAAGTGGCCTGGAGGTTCTATTTGATTTGGACTTCCAGGTAGCCAGTACTTCTCCTCCGGCAGTCTATACCTCGCAACTTGCAGCGTATATGAAGCGGGAGAGCTGTCCATTAGTATCGGCTCATCACTACCTGTACTTGGGGTATCGCTTGGAGCAAATTCTGGAGAGGAGCTCTCTGAGGTCTCGGGCGTTGGCGTATCTGGAGGTGTATAGCACACAATGTGAGGGGGCGTCGACGCATCTCCTGATGACCCTTTTCGGGCCCCGATTTTGGTAATCTTCTTCCTCTTGAAGTAGTGATCCAGTGCAGCTTGAGTGATCTCGCGATTCCTGACCCGAAAAGCAGAACGTTTGCCAATAGCGGCACGCTCGGCGGATTTCTGGGCTAGAAATTGCATCTCCTCCTCCTATCATAATGCGTCAGTAGTCACGCTAGCTGGTTCATTCGACGCCACCGGGTACCTTATTATTCTTGTCTAGTTGCCAGTGATTTATCCTCCTCTTATACATGCGTTCCCTGCTTTCTATCAGTATCAAAGACACGAATTTTGTACGGTGGTTCGCACGTCGCATTGAACCCATATTTCTCGGCAAGAATGGCCCGAACCTCACGCAGAGGCCTATCCTCCGTCACGTACAGCGTCGCGAAAATGTCCTTGATCGAGTCCCAATCGTGCGATTCATTGCTACTGATCGATTTCGCACGACTGGTTGACATAGTGGACTGTTGAAGCCAACACAAGAGGTGAGGGGACAGAGCAGCGGCATTCCATCCAGGAAACAAACTTGCGATCGTGAAGTGGGATGTACGTCTGCGGATGCCAATGCGCTCCTATCAGCACCCCTATCACTGTGGATAATTAGCCTATTACTCAGCCTCAGCGTCTGTAGGGCAGAGCGCACCTTGAGCCAATTGACAGTCGGCGTGACTCCAATGCCGAACCCGGTTTTGTGATGCAAAGTCTGTAAACGGCCCCTGTCCTGCACATCATTGTGGAACCGAATCCTACTGCCACTGCCATCCCACCAGGTATCACGGCACATTTATCGAACGGGACTACTTTACTCTTAATCCGCGGAAAGAACTCATTATTCGATCTTTTCACAATGTTTTAATTATTGAGATTTTCCAGATGTGAATATGTGTTGGTATCTTGAACCGAGGCTATTTTGCCATCTGAAGACCTCGATGAGTTCAAAGTCAAGGGAAGGAAAGTTTTTTCACAAGTACAGACCGAGTAGGCGGCCCTAGTTACTGCGTTAGGCTTCCTAGTTGGACAGGCTCTCCAGACCCCTGAAGCTGAACCATCTAAAATTGACAACGGCTTCCGATCCACACGGGCAGCCCAGAGTCTGGGGTACATAGATTGATTGGCTCATCCAATCAGAGACGACAACTCGTATACCATATCCTCCTGTGGACTGCTATGTATCACTGATCTTAGATCTTCATAGCAACCCTGAAAGCCTGCAGCAAGAGTATGGCCATGCTGTATTGCTTTTCACCAGTTGATTTCTGCTGTGGATTGTATGGGTCGGACCGATGTTAATGCGTGTTGTGGATCTCGTCAGAAGCCTTTTCACTCCACACAGCTGCCGAGCTTGTAACCTGCCGAACAGGCTTCCATAGAGGTACGAAGCGACTCACATTTTGTGGATTTGCTCGGATTTGGATACAAAGGATCCGAAACTTTCCAGAGACTTCGCGAAACACGTGCTGCTGGAGACGTAGCAGTTCAATAGCAATCATTAGCTTATGGGACAGTGAGAAACGCAAGAGCTACACGCCAACAGACCAGAGGATGCACCAAATCAGACAACTAACTCGGAGATATCTGAAGCCCCAGCTAGAAGTGAATCAAGTGTAGGATATGTGAAGTATTTCACACTTTGACTGGATTTACATAGCAGTGAAGCAGGTCAGTTACGGCAACTTGAGGTCTTGACACCTGGATGGGTGATTATTGCTGTTGGTCATAATCCAATACCTGTTCTCAATGAGCTGGAGTAGTGGATTATCTCCTATTACCTTCATACTGTCGCTGATCGTGATCGCAGTATTTGGTCTGCCTCCGCTCAATTTCTAGCGCATCTCTAGCTTGAAACTCTTGCTCGCTTACCCCGCTATCATGTCCAAATCACTTCAAGGATTGCAGACAATGGGTAGCTGTTATGGTCAAATTTCTCGTACCTCTTGGCTTGAAGGTGAAGAAGTCTACTTGAAGGTTATTCGGATGATATCCATCTATGCACCGATGTTCAACATGATGGAACGTGTCTTGTCGTACCCCTCCATTACCCCGCACTAGGCATGTAAACTCCACGCCAGCCGCTAGACAACCTCCGAGAGGAACAACACATTCACGGTACATGGATCGAGATCGAAGAAGTTTCGGCATTTATGTCGCTTGCTTGCTACTTCAAGGATCAAAATGATACCACGTGAAACGTTGCTTACTGTTGGGAGAAGGGTGCTGATTAATGCCTTGCTAGATTGCCAGAACGCGCCAAATCACAGGCCCTGGAATCAGCAAATCAGACGGAAAGAACCGCAATCATGGTTGCCTTCCGTTGTTCCTCTGCATATCTCAACCCTTGGCTCAAAGAATTGATTTGATGTCAGCATGCCCGGCCTCAATCCGTTACTGAACAACGTCTGCATGAAAGCTGACCACATAACCAAATCGCTGGGATCCATTGGACTTCTACCGCTGTATATCCCCTGCTACCTACGGACAAGCCGAGTGCTGATGAACCACACAAGAACCTCTGAACTGCAATCATATAGTGGATTAAAATTGCTGACACATGAATGCAGGTACTCCTGGGAGTACCGTGGCCTTTTATTCGCAATGTAAAGCTGGGTATCGTCACATGGGAGTGTGGATGATCTTTCAATCCACACATATAAGTCTTCGCGGTCATTGAGCTGAAAAAGTTGGAGAGCATACATCTGCTTCAAGATGGAGAGCCGAGAATCATTGTCGACCAGTTTCTCGTCTGTCGATATCGAGAGAGGGGGTCTGGCTGACTCGGACTGTGGAAACAGCAATGCTTCTGTAATCTGTTTGGTCCCGATTGAGAAAGAATCGCAATGTCATGTAATTCAGGGTCGTGCATTTCACTAAAGATAATCAAGGTAGCTGCTGCACATTCCGGCGAAGAATCTCGTTTAGAATGCAGTTCTTCGTGGGGCGGTCGAAAAGCATTTGTGAATATTCCCTTCGTCTTCAGCAAGAGGAAACAGCCCTCAAGCTCAGGCTGGAAAGCAGAACCACATACATGTTCCGATTCAAGTATTCCAAAGATCTGTAGTCAGCTTGAAACCTTTAAGCTCGGCAATATCTTTCGATTCGTCGATAGGCTTCAGCCAATTGCGAATCCTGATTTTGATGAATATCAAGAACAGTTTCCACCAAAGACTTTCCCAACGCCAGAACAGACTTGGTACAATGTTCCAAACAAGGACGATGGATCTCACTCGTGGCCGCTTGCGGAGACCTGGCCGCCTCCTTTAATCATCGATTTGAGAAAGCACGTTCCGCTCTTCATGGCAATGTTCGTGGCTGTCGTGCTGCCAATTTGTCTGGTGCAACGTTATGCTTATCCGGCAACTCAAAAAGTTGGGAATCGCCCAGGTTACGATTGCATGTAAGTTTCCCCCGGAATTCATCTAGTGGACAAATCCTTACTGACTGAATGCAGGCACACTGGCGACTTCAATCTCAAAGGGACAGATGTGAATTTCGGACAAATGGTATTTGCACAGGCGAAAGCAATTGACCTCGCATGGAACGCATTTGTCGGCCGTGGCATGCAGGCACTCCTGATATTCATTAGCTGCAAGCTGTTCTATGCAGTCCTAATGTACATTAGCGAGCGACATCCGGTCACACACGAACTATTTGCCGCCGTTGCTCTCACTCCGACGGGGACGAATGGGATCCGTCCCCTAGTGAAAGCTGTTGTCTTCAATTCAGACTTGAAGAGTCGCTTGATGCTGTTGTGGCTTTTGGGCACCACTGCTTACATCGCGTTGACACCAATACTCGTGGATGCTCTCTCAGGATATCGAGCAATGCAAGCAACTGTACTTCAGCTCCCAGATGGGTCGAAACTCGATGTTTCTTCCGGCTTCACATCAGATGCTTACCAAAACCTTCGACGCGATCAACCTCCCAACTACATGAACTTCGACAATCTCGCAGGCAAATGGTACGAACAAACAGCCAACTTTAAAGTCACTTCGAATGCAACCATGATATATTTCTCTGGCCTGTATCGTCTAGACGATCACGGACAGAACATATCGGACACATTCAGCTCATCTTGTATCAACACAACGACGTCTGTTCTGTTCTACAGTGCGGATCACTACACATGTTTTCGTGGTGGGTCACCGTTGAAGATTGTACGACGATCCGAGCTGTCAAGTCTGGTTCCCTCTAGCTCCTGTCATTAATGACGGATCGTATGGGGAATGGAACCAGACGTATTTGAAGCATCAAGGCAACTACGAGTGCGTCTCGAAGGACATATATACTTGGGTAAGTTCACCTTAAGGAAATGTCCTTCGCTCTATCGCCAAGACATAGCAGCCGAGGTCGAAACTAACAACAAGTAAAGGGATTCTCCTATGAATTACTGCTTATATACTCATGCATCAGCGGAGCATGGACTCTTGGTACTTGTATCATATATGTGTACGCATCAGTGCATAGCGAACTCCTCCAAAAAGGCAGAGGATTTGGGACGTGGCGCGCGATCATGGACCTTAGCGAGTCATTGAAAGAGATGATTGGAGACAGGAACTTGTGCGCGTATACGGAACAAGAATTGAGCGGCGGCCTACGAGGAAGGAACATGGCCAAGTACGAAAGCTACAATGGAGAGAATAAGAACAGAGCATTCGGTCTTAGGGAGGTTCGACATAACAACCAAGGTCGAGGACGATTGAAGCTAGAGTGGGAGAGGGACTACGGATGATGTAGATAACATAAAAGCACGAGTGTATGCCTCCATCAGGAATATACTTTTGTAACCCACGAAGAAAGATGTTGAGCCATGTGCTCGCGCAATCTCTAGTAGGTGAAAGAGTGAAGGTGATTAACACACGTGACTAGCCCCTGTGTTTTGCTCACTTTACCGAGGCATGCCCCTATTTGCTGACATGACTGGGACTACCCAACTAGTTCGTCCCTTCATTCTTATTTCCTCGGGAGCTTGAAACATCCCAACCCGAAATCTTAGAGCGGACTGGTTGTCATTCGAGGGGGAGTATCCGCGTCTTCTTAGTCCAGCGCTAAACCATCCGACGCGGAAAAATAGTGTTTACTAGAACGTTTCGCTTGCCAGCCACTGGCCTCCAGGACAAGGGGCCAGATCGAGCCTAAATTTCATGATCTACAATGTCTGTATCCTTGCGATATCAGGAGTACCTGTTGTAGCTTTTCGAAGCTTGAAACATTTCCTCTGTGTTCGGGTACATGCCCCAGGTCCAAGGGTGTCTGCGAGGGAGACGGGAAACATTCTTCCTTCACTGAAATGGGATGGAATGAGGCTATTGACGCTCAGCCAGCAAGTGCACTATATAAGCTCATCGCCAGAAATCCCCTTTAATTACTGCCAGCCTCGCCCGCCATGTTGTCGACATGTGAAGTAGTGAAAGAAAATTCCCGTCACGACCTACCATCCCGCCTCCCTTCAATCACGGCATCGAAGTCTCGACGACGCTAGATCTGTAGGTCGGCGTTATGTACGCATGGCGCTCAGTGGTGCACTTGGTGGTGTCCGCATCGAGGCAATCCACAGCCATGTAGATAAAGACTGCTTCACTCGCACCTCATTTTGTCTTCTCTTTACAGTGCCACCTTCTTTTTCGTTACCAAATATCTACACTCCTTTATCGCGTTCTCTGTGTTTTTGTGTTTTCTTTTCTTTTCATCAAGAACGTCCAAGATGGCTGTCATTATGCAAACATTCTACCTTTTCACTTTATCACAACTTGCTGTGGCCGGTCCACTCGCTTACCGAGCTACTGTACCTGCTCCTGTTATCACGGGCTCGACTTCTGTGGAAAACATTACGTCGAACTTTCCGTGGACGATACGAAGAGATGGTGGTGGTGGAGGGACGATAGATGGCAAGCACATCATCAACTTTGCCGATACCACAACATCCAATACCCAGGCTCTCGCAGATTTCGGCTTCTTACCTTTCACGTCCAACTCGATAGCAATTGCCGGCGAGGTGAGCATTGAATGAAGCTGACACAGAAGTTCCATGCTGATTGCCTTCTCTTTTAGGACGGCATGCACGTCACAGATATTGGCGTCACTGACGACACCTGGGTCAAACAAATGTGGCCATTCGCAACGAGTAAGACACCCATTAATGGGGAGACTGGCGAAGAAAATAAAATAAACCACCGATATGCCATTTGGCCAAATACAAACATCGTCTCTGCCTGCGGTGGCTCCTGCGGATATACAGTGTCCGATGTGCTCGACATTACCATCATTCCATACGCCGAGAAATTCCTCTACTCCACACTCGCCAAGATTACAATAGATGATGTTGGTCCAGTCGTCACGCGAGAAGCTGTTGCTTTGTGGTATAAATACCAAACCAATTATGGCCAATTTGGATTGGCCCGAGCACGGGATGGCTCCAACGATATCTTTCTCTTCGCTGCACCGGAGGACTCTTTCGGTCTCAAGGTTGCTCGCGTCGACGAGTCTCAAATCGCAGACAAGACAAAGTACACTTTCTGGGACGGCAAGAAATGGGCCAAAAACCCTCCTGGCGCCCAAGATGCTTCTGCGAATATCTTCCAGTACAAGCAAGACGGCTTTGGCGTCGGCACCGGGGTAAGTGCAATGCACCCCAATCACTGTTGACACTGAGAATTCAGCTGACATCGACAGGACATCTTTTGGAACGAGCATCTTGGCACCTGGATTGCTGTCTTCAATGACGAGATGGTCGGAAACAGTATCTTCAGGCTCATGTATTCTACCACTGGCTGGATCACTGGTCCCTGGTCCACTGAGCCGATCGATGCCTACAAGTCCTTCAGTTGCGATGATAACAAGAGCGATGTCCATTGCTCGGTGACATACAACTATGGCACGCATGCCTACCCTGATATAGATCCTACTGGGAAGGTATGTTCTGGTCTCGTTCTTGCTGTGGAAAGGTCTTGGCTAAACTGTTCTCAGACTCTTCTCCTTGGTTGGACCTATGATGGTCACCAGACTATGTTCGCTACGATTGAGTTTGAATAGACTTCAACTCTTTGCTTCCTTTCATTTTGACTTTCAAAATTCAATTCTTGAAGATAATTTTAGACGGACTGGTTTTTAGAGAAGGGCGCTTTCGGAGCGAAGCGGAGGCGTTTTCAGATTTGAGAGCTTTAGCTGGGGTTCAGCGTGCTTCAAATGCTATATCCATGATCTGTGACGAATGAACTCCAAATGACCACCAAGGCTAATGCACATAACATTCACTGAAATTGAGTGTACTGGAGTCAACGCCTCCGTGATCTTGAAGGGTCACGTGTCTCCCGACTGCATTGGTGAATTTGTCGACATTCACTTCTGCATCGTTCTATCCAACGTCTTGACGAGCCAAAATCTTGCCTTCACGCGAAAGTATCCATTTTCACGCCACTTTTCGAGAGAAGAAGAGCTTCGATAGCGATTCTATCAAATCCACTGGCGACTCGCATCGCATTCCCAGCGAATTCTAGTCCCACATCGAAGACGAGGAGTTTGAACTTCTCTACAGCTTTCTCGTCCTCTCGAATACTACCACAACAACCTCAACCTTTACTCGACCCCAAACGCAATTGTGTTCGTCAGTCCAGATCCCAAGCAGTGAAATAAGATATCTCTACCTTCTCCAACCCCTTCCTACTAACGAACAACACAGGATGACTGGATACACTATCGAGGATGTCCAAATGGCACTCGCAGTCATGGCACTCTACCTGCCTGACCCTGACAAAGAACTTTTCGCACAAGTTGACGACTGCAAGGATCCCTACCACTTCAATCACCTGAAGCGACTCCTCCTCGAGATCCGCCTTGCGTGCTGGAGAATGATGTTCCCACGTCGTCGCGTTGTTAACCTACAACCGGGTCAGAGATCGAGATACGACGCACCACAGAAGTCAGACCCATTCCCAGTCACATTACACATCAATCGAGAGTCACGTCAAGAGACGCTACTCCACTACTACATTCTCGACTTTCCTAAGATAGATTCCAAAGGCGGGGGAACGCGATGCCATGGTTTCGAGTCCGGGCGATTACCGAGCCGTATCTGCATCAATCCCCACGTCGATTCGGTTCATCTGTCCTTCTAAATTTGCAGATACTCAAACTGGAACCGACAATTTCTCAGACGGTTGATACAGGAAAATGCGAACTGTTTTGCGCTTCTGGGGAAAATCGAGCTGAGAGACATCAAATTCATGACTGATGTGGAAGGAGCTAAAGTTCTCCACGATATGATATCTATCCATGAGGGTGAAGAGGGGATTCTGTTGCTGCTTCCATCGTTGGAGAGACTGTGTGTTACCGGAATGAAGTATTACTGTCAGTCGAGCATACCCAAATCGATCCAAGTGCAAGAGGCAGAGCGATTCAAGATCGCTGCCACGCCGATGTTCGAGAACTACAAGCACTTGTTCTTGTCGGGAAAGGCACCAGAGATAGTTACTCGAACATGGCGGGATCCTAGGGCCAGCTTTTGAATTGGCATGTGCGTGGGGAACAAAACTTGAGGAAACAGAAGCTACTAGGGTGCCTTTGAGAGTCTGATCTGGGAACGGGTTACGATATTGGAAGATGATCATCTGTCTAGAGAGGTGAAGGAGAAGTCTAGGCACTAGAAGCTATCTGTTAAGCTTTTGAACGCTTCCAATTTCGACTATTTGTACTGCATACCATCAGGTATCAGCCTTGATCGGATCGGGGACGGCATTGCCTCTCTTTCTTCGGACGGTTTGACAATAAGAGAACTTTTGACTGTTGATCTTCATCTCTTAATCATTCTCGTGAGTACTTTCTGGGACATTTGACCTTCTTGAAAGACATCGAGCCGACCGCAGTCAAAAGAATGCAATGGGTTACTAGGAATGAAGATCACAAGTACAGTAATGATCACGGAAGCATAAAGTTATTGAGGACACATTCCATTTGTAGTCTACCCAGCAATGTCCAGGCACCTACAAACGCGTCTCATGCGTATAAACAGATCTCCCCTTTTGCAAACTTTTTTCAAGTGACTGCTAAATTCAAACGCAATGAGACCCCGAAGATAGACAGACAAAGGCCTTCGAAATCATGTCCTCCAATGTAGCCGAAGCGACGGGCAGGAGGGACATCACCACAGACTATTATTGTGCTAACACATGCAGTACCAACGTTATGAACCAGTGCCAAGTTCAGGACGTTTTCGAAGTTATGCATCGATAAGCTGTTGGAAGGTCTTGAAAGGACGGAAGTTTACGGTTGGGGCCTGAGATAATTAATTTTAGCCAATGGTCATATTCTAGGTGGGAGGGATGACTTGCCGTACCGTCGTTGAAAAGAGGCTTCAACTGCTCCAAGAACGCAATAATCCAAGCCTTGAGCTGCTCCAACTGGATGCTACCAAGAGGAGTAACCCAATCCTTGTCGCCATTCTTACCAGTGAAAGTGATCTCCTTCAGGGCTGGGAAGAGCAGAAGGGAACCACAGATCATCTTGCGGGAAGGATCAATTTCGGCACTGGACTGGCAAGTATTCTTGTTGTCGTTGAGGACTCTGGGGAAGAAGAACTCGCTGAAGGTACCACGAACTGCCAACTTTGTGATGCTGTCAATGAAGCCGGCATGGTTGGTCTTGATAGCAGAAATCCAGTCGTGGAGCTCATCGGGACAGTTCATCATAGTGATGAACTCAACCCAGAAGACGTCTGAAGCCTTGGCACAAAGTGGGCGGAGTCCGGCATACTTGATTGGAGCAGCAATCTCATCACGGTGGATAATGGTATGGCAGCCGAGCGCGTGATCTCTGCTCTCCTTATTAACGAACAGGGCAACAGGCAGAAGTCTCTTATTCTCCTCGATGAAAGCTATCGACAGCAGGTTAGCATCTTCAGCTGAGTCGCATGATTGAGGTGTAACGTGTAGAGGAGCAAGGTGATAAGTACTGACCCTTGGTGGAATCATCATTGACATCAGACTTGTAGACATTGTGCTCGATACAGACAGCCTCCTTGGCCTCGAAAGTATGTCCCCAAACCTTCAATCTCATCTCCGCTGGCATGGTTGAAAACAGAGTGAAGGTGGTAGTTCCAGCTTGGAGTGCAGCCAAGGCCTGCTCAGTTTGGGAGATTAGCAGATCGGTACCGATTGTTGATTGAGCAGATCTGGTTGTGGAAGAGGAATCTCTGTGGCTCTTCGAAGAGGTTCGGCGGCCAGAAGGCGCACGGTGGCTCGAACGAGACTTCATCTTGTTTGGTTGAGAAGGTTGAAGACAAGCAACTTGACACAGGTCAGCCTCTGCCAATCTTCGCGTTCAAGGAGGTGATATCGAGATTTGAAAAATTCAGCTCGAATATGAAGCTGAACTCGAATTCGAGTTGAGGATAGAATGGACCGAGAATACGAATGCAAACTTACTGAGCAATACTTGCAATTGCAGATCGCAATACTCTGAAGGTAGCTGCGCTCAGTTGAAAGCTTTGCGTACTGGAGGCGCTCGAAGGCTACCACTTCGAGAGTTCAGATTTTGATGTTTTAATATCCTCGAGTTCGAGGCTCAAGGCGCTTTGTTGTTCCCACGTCACGTCAACAAATCTAGACTAGCCCTCGCTTAAGCAACTCCTTCGAGCTTCGAGCTACGACGTTTCGGAGCACTTATCTGAGACTGAGATAAGATATTACTTGAGGTGGAGGTTGATTGACTGCATTGAAATCTTTGGGGTCCAAGATAATGTTTAGAAGCTCTCACAAACAGCAAGCCTAATGCATGAGAGAATTGCTTTTACTACTCTTGGGATTCGGTATATCTATGTCTCATTGTCACGAATGGGCTTTCTGGGTTGATGCTAATCTTATGATCTCACACGAATATAATTTCTTGGGTTGTAAATTCATTCCAGTTGTTACATATCAGATATAACCTGCTTGCGTGTGGGAACACCCACCTGCTTTCACTTGCCTCAAACGGCCAGTTGCTTGCTTGAGGCAATTTCCAATTTCTAATCTGTACTCTAGTATAAACGTAGGACTATGGGTTGAAATCGATAACCAGGCCTGCTGGAAAATGCTAGTGCAACACAAAGAACAGACAGGTGGATATATCACGTGATATGAACTGGCCTCCAGTCATCCCGAGTAACGGCTGCAAAACTCCAAGCGCTTCAGTGCGAAAACCCACAGATATGTTACTACCAGATGTCGTACAAAATATTCAAAGAGTCAATTTTAGTATGATAACACGAACGTAAAATCTTGACACGTGCAGTAACTTCACGAGGGGTGATCTTCGCCAGGCATCTTGCCCCTCCCATCTGATCCCACCTTCCGCAAACCATCCAGATCTTCACCCCTCAAGTGCCGGAAATCTTATCAGGTACCAGGTACAACGTTACACCATGATTGGTCCATGAATCTTGCATTTCTGGGCAGTATTTAGCCACTTCGACTGCCCGAATATGGACCCCTCATTGCGACCTCGTTCTCTGGAGTCTCCATTCAGGAATTATTTCAAGATGCTGCTCATTTTTCTCGTTTTCGTAGGACTCTTGCGCGAGGCATTCGGTGCGCGGGAAGGATTGAAGCGAAGACTCTATGGGAACGAGAGCACAGAATTACTGGAGGTCTTTCAGGTGGAAGCTCCGCTACGAAAGAGCTACGATGACACCAGCTGCAAGCAAGTGATCATGCAACACGATTTCACAGCGAGTTATGGATCACCATATGTCGGTCCGTGATCGAATCCATCACAAAGCTCAAGCACTGACGAAGTCAAGGAATGTACTCCCCTCCTACCGGGTGCAATTTCACGACTGTGATTTTCAACATGTCCATCACTTCCGCTGGAATCAATTACGATCGACTTGGTTTGCTCTACCTCGGAGATTTAGAAGTTTGGCGAACAACGACTGGCATGCCTGTCCGGACTGGGATCTTTTACAATTTCTTGAAGGACGTCACCGTTTTTGATGCCCTGCTCCGGACCCAGCAGAAGGTTATCATGCAGCTTGACAATATTTACAACGACGTCTTCACCGGGAATTTCAACGTTACAGTCACTGCACTGTATTACGATGACGAAAAATTCTTCACGCCAGCAAACACAATCCTGCCAATTTCGTCTAAACGGTCTTCAGAAAACCAATCGTCAGTCATTTCACTACCAGACGGGAATGCTTCAATATCGGTGACATTTCCAAGGAATGTCGAGCGAGCCGTTGTTAGCATTATTGCTTCTGGAAATGGTGCTGAGGAGTTTTGGTTCACAAACGTTCCGACCGAGTACGAAAAGACCTTCAACAACACCGCGATCTATGGCTACAGTCCATTTCGCGAGGTGCAGCTGCTCATCGATGGTGTCCTGGCAGGAGCTATCTGGCCATTCCCAACCATCTTCACTGGAGGCATCAGTCCTGGATTATGGGTGCCGATTGTCGGAGTCGATACCTACGATCTCCCGAATTTCGAGATCGACGTCAGTCCTTGGTTAGGCTTACTTTGTGATGGGAAGTCTCACACGTTCGAGCTCAAGGTCTTGGGCTATGATTCCGTAACAACTCTGGAGACAGTGGGATCGAACTGGTGGGTTTCTGGCTCGATCTTTCTGTGGGTTGATAGTGCTGGTGATCAGACAACTGGAAGTGTACGTACAAGATACTTGTCCGGTGGGACAGATTTTGGAAGTCCCGAAGTCGTTCCAGCTAATAACTATCCTGACAGGCCATCCAGTCATGGACACCACCACCACAATTGGAATTCACATCTATCATCACTACGTCTTCTGGCTTGAATACGACTCTTTGGGTCGAGCTGACTGCGGAACGAAGCATTTCACATACTTCCACAATTACCACTTCTGCCGGATCACGAGAACTTACCTGGACTCAAAACCTAAGGTACCTCAACATCCAGAACTTTACAGCAAAGGGATACAATGAAACACTGTATCAGCTCACAAGCGGAACCTCAACATTTTCAAGTTCGGACGAGGATGCAGCTGCGATAACGAACACATTTTCATACCCGCTATCATTTGCACAGGACTACGTGATTCCAGTCGACCCAACTGTCGTCAACTCAACTCTGGTCGCAGAGCTTGATCGGTCAAAGATCTCATCTGGGACCTCGATACTGTCGTATCTTACCTCTCCCAAGGCCTTCGATGTGCCATCACTTCTAGCAACGAGGCAGAATGGTAGCTGCATATATTTCTGGAACAATACATACTACCAGTTTGCTGGAGCCATCGATCCTGCACAGGGGACGATCGGAGTGACCGAGCAGTGGTTTTCATTCCTCGGACCTCTTACCAGTGGCGATATTGATGCTTATGGAAGACATGTAGAGGCTGTCGATGGGTACGAACCTGTTTTAGTCCTGGATGAGACTTTTGAGAAAGAGATTGCAGTGCCTGACACTGTCAATTTGGTGGATGCTAAGGAGGACTTGTGATTCTCTTTGACATGTTCTCAGCTCTCTCTCAGTTGTTCTCTGGAAGTGTTGTCATTGCCACTGGATCGTGGCAATATCAAGACTATCTTATTCCGCTTTCCATTGTACTGACTCAAACTTCGTGTAAACTGGCAGCAGCTCTGGGCAGGCGGGCAGCCCGGACCGTGGCCGTGGTGCCGAAGTGCAACAAACTGGAAATGCAAACGAACCCCTGCATCACGTGCCATACTTAGTTACCTCTTTCATCACTTCATTGTCGAGAACTCCACGTATGCCTTCAGAGTGGCACAATTTAGTCGAACGAAACATTGACAAATTATGCTTCTTATTAGATAATCTGAAAAACTCGAAGTCCTGAAAAGGGCTCATTGAGCTTCTACCACCAACGAGAGGTTATAGGTGGGGTTGACTGGTTAAGCGCTCACAGCTGCCTGCAGTCTGTACAATAGATAAGCTTCTCCAGCTTTCCGAGACATCTGCACACTTGCTCCTACCTCCTAATACTCGTGGAACGGCTCGTACCCAAGCCATCAGTGTGCTTTTGACGAATTCTGGTGAATCTGTTTCTCTTCGACATCTACCAATCACCCTACAGCCAGGAAGTCATCATGCACATTCCCATCATCGATTTTGAAGCATGGACAGCGCCATCATCTGCCCAGCAGCGCTTGGACGTTGCTCACGAACTAGTGGAGGCATGTCACAATACCGGCTTTATCTACATCACGAACTTCGGTATTCCCAAATCCGTCGTTGAGGAAGCCTTCGCTTGGAGCAAGAAATTCTACGCCTTGAAAGAAGAAGACAGAGCTTCGGCGGCCCACCCTCCAGGTTCAATGATCTATCGTGGATATTCGAAATTAGGTCATGAGGTTGTGCAAGCAATTGAAGGAGAAAAATTTGAAGGAGTCCCAGATATTACCGTGAGTGTCACCTGGCTGGCGGCGGAATCTTTCAGCTATTGGATTATGCAGGAAAGCTACGGCATCGGCAGTGATGAGAACCCTGAACAACCCAATGTTTGGGTCGAGGAGTCAGTACTTCCAGGATTCCGAGACTTCGCTCTGAATTTCCACGCGGAATGCTGGAAAGCATCTGAAATTATCCTCCGGGCACTTGCACTCGGTCTTGGTCTTCCGAGCGAAGACTCGCTTCTGAAGTTCCACAGCGATATCGAGAACGAGCTGAGCTACCGGCACTATCCTCCTATCAGTGAGGAGAAAGTGAGTAACGGAGAGGTAGATCGACTCGGTGCTCACACGGACTTCGATTCATTCACTTTGCTCTTCCAGGATTCTTTGGGCGGGTTGACAGTCAAGCATCCAAGGACTGGGAAATGGATTGGTGCACCACCTATTGACGGAGCAGTGGTTATGAATATTGGGGATGCGTTGGAGAGATGGAGTAATGGTCTGTCAATTGGGATCCTCGCTCTCTTCGTGCCGTGCCTGATACATTCTTAGACTACCTCACTTCCACTCTGCATCGAGTACACTTGCCACCGCTCGAGGACAGCTACGATATGGAGGGCAAGCAAAGGATGACGAAACCCAGGTTCTCTATCCCGTACTTTGTCACGCCAAAGGGGGATACTGTACTCGAGCGCCTGGATATCCCCGTTGCGTCTGGAAAGGAGCAGAAGTACAAAACTATTGATTATAGCGAGCTCTGTCGGCAGAAATCGGAAGGCGTATTCCAGAATTGAGGTGTTGTAGTGAATCAATTCGGACCAGCTTACTGGTGTATCCATGAATTTTCATGAAATAGTAATGCATTTGCGGGCTCATGATACTGCTTCGAGTGTTTGGGAAAAAATCCTTCCTACCAAGTTGGGGCGCTGGGTTCGGTAGTTGCTCAGGCTTTGATCGCTAGTATGTGGCTCCGTAAGCCTGCAGAACAAGCTTTAAGTGACCAAACTTTAGGGCCTTCCCGCTAGTATTCAGCACCGTCAGTGAGTCGGTAAGACCCAGTTGTACCTAAGAGCTACGGTTAAAACGTTGTCCCGCGCCCGGCATGTCAATGAACATTTCTAGAAATCGCCATTACAGATTTCTAGCATAGGTAGGCTAGCACTTTTGCCAGCAGGGTCCTGGCGATGGTCCAGTGTTGATTAAAGGTCATTACATCTGTATTCTCTAAGGGTCTACCCTCCATGTCCTGAACAACATCGAGACATGCCAGCCTCTTTTTCGTCATGCTAGCCGAATCTCTTTCACACCCCAGACCGTGCGTGACCTAGGTCACTATCCACTGCGCATTGGCTTCGAAGCTGTAAAATGACCGCACCGAGATAGCGACATGGCTTCGGAACAAGCAGTCCAGGATGTACAAATGTTGAGAGCAGTGTGCAGCTGATGAGCATGTCGAAACAAAACAGAAAGTCAAAGATGGAAATCGTAAGCGAAGTTCCTGCGCAAAAACCTTCCCGCGACTGCAGACTATATATTCATCTTCGTTCATCAGCCACAAATAGCGCTGGCTGTGGCCGCTCCTAGCAGAGCTATGCTCATGCTTGTGGCGGCTTTCGTGGCATGCCATCTTCGCCACCCTTTTCCGTCTTCCCGTCTGCCAAGTACATCGTAGGTGGCTTTCCATCAACGAAGTTATCCTTCTTACACTCGAGCCAACCTTGAACTTGTTTGAGGAACGTGGCATTGCGACTCTGATCGCTGGGTGTCGCTGAAGGCTTCGTGGTGAAGCAGACATTTTCGAGACTTCTAAAGACCAAAAGTAGATTCCTAAACGGCACACAGCAATTGGTCATGAAGTCGCTCATGAAATCTTCCATGTCTCTTTCCATGGTCTGCTGAAACATTGTGGACGGCCTGTGAAAACAGAGCCGAATGTAGAGATTGCGTACAGTATCGCTGACCTTGCAGCCGTTCGAAGATAGATCACGAAGGCACAGGGCGTACCATTGGAATTTCGCCTTTCCCCAACCCTCTACATTGATATAAGCGCTGTCTCTGCCGCTGTTAAACCAAAATGTCTTGGGGATGAAATTGTTCTTCCCATAGCACTCCCAGAAGTGTGAATAGCGGAGGCCTTCGGGAACGAGATTATACTCAGTATGAAGAACAATCTGATGGTGCATCAATGCTTCGATCCGGCTTTAATGACAAACATCAAGTGCTCTTGGTAACAGGCCAGAACGCTCCCAAGGACCATGACAAGGATCTGATCTATCCGGAAGGGAGGTGATATGGCAGTGGAGATGAACGTGGTGAGCCGTGTCGAACGTAATTCTCCATACTAGGCGGCGGAGTTCGAGGAGTAGTTTTGGAAAAAGAGTGAAAATATTTGAACTGAGATTCAGGCTTGGCTTTTGCGGCAGCAGAAGAACTCGCGGACGACATAGCGGCCGAGAAATTGCTCGACATCGTGAGAGCCTATTTCGGATTGATTAGCAAGTTGATTAAGGACAAGTTCCTTCGCTAGATCTGGTACATACAGTTTTGCGTGCGGGTGAGGATGGTGACGGTGACGGTGACCTCGAAGTTATTGCGGGAGCCTTTGGGGGATAAGTTCCTGGTAATCGTGACCTCGAGGACTTGGTGAGTTGTCGATGTTGCATCTGAAGCTTCAAAAAAATTATGTCGACAAATGTCGGGAGTCGGGTCAGCGCATCGGGAGGCTTTGGTCACGTGACGTATCTTAGAAGTAAACAATGGAAGGTGAATGAAGGTGCTTCCAACAGTCCTTATTCAAAAGGCTTGGTATGAATAAGCTCTCAGCTCAATAGGCATCTAGTGATATTCCACTCAAAGGGTCGACACGAAATGATCATCAGTAGCAAAATAAACGCCGCTTATCCATGATATCGCCAACGCGGTACCGAAAACGCTAAAGTTTTCCGAGAGCGCACTCTCACACCTCTACTCCCCTTCCTCTTTGAATGCCAAAGGACTGTCTAAGTCAGTTATGAGCCAAATGCATCACTGGACGAGGCCATCTTACTCTCGTATCAGCTCATCCATCACATCCCTTGCTGTCACAATTCCGAGTGGCTCTCCATGTTGTGTTCCCCTTTCCGTCACCAAAACCATTTGCACACTCCTATCCCTGAAGATCTGGAAGATATGTTGACAGCTGACCTCCGGGCGGACCACATGGAGTGTATCGAGGGAGAGCTGGCCCACAGTCACGTCATCCTCAAAGTTGAGCGCAACGAGAGTCTTGACGGGCAAAATTCCTGCGAAGCTCGTAGGTCGGTCCTGCAGATGGATAGGAATGCAGCTATATCCTGAAGTCAGGATATTGTAACGCGTCATCTCGCTGAGTCTGGTGTCGAAGCTGAGAGCAAATAGCTTCCCGATTGGCGTCATGATGGAAGATACTGGTTTTGCATTCATGTCAATGATGGTAGAGATCACAGTCACTTCCTCTCTGTTCAGTCGCTCAGTGGGCGAGAAACTCAGGCGCTCGTGGAGTGTGATGAGGGTCTTCAAACCTGCTCTGTTGAATATGATGCCGTGGCTGAGTCCCAGGAGTCGGTCCAAGAGCTTCGCGACGGGATACGCGATTGGGAACAACAAGTACATCACCCATATCACATATCTGTGCACCAATTAGAAGAATTTCTGGACATTGCACGCATTAAGTACCTCGAGGACCAAGCTCCAATCGCTAATCCATGTTTCGCGCAAACACTCTGCGGAATGATCTCCCCAAAAATCACGATAAGTATCGTCGACGCTGCGATAGCAAATACCCCGCCCTTCACGTCTTGGTCCAGGATGATAGGCAAAGTTTCATTGGTGATAACATTTCCAAGCAGCAACGATACTAAGACCCAATGGCGGCCACGTTGAAGCACATTCAACACTTTCTGAGCATTTTGTCGCTCCTTTCCTGTACCCGATCCAGCGATGACTTGAAGGCAGACTTGGTCTTGGCCCATAAATCTACATCAGATTAGATTCGGATACCTCGGATACTGAATGTGAAGTACTCACGCCAAAGTCAGTCCGGCAAAAGTACCTCCCAGTATCAGCAGAAGTACTGAGAGGGCTCCATTGAGGGAATGGAGGATGAATTGAGATGTAGCGTCCGCGATCTCGGGACGCCCTGCAAGTTGTTTCACAGCATCTCGAACCAGAAGCCTATGATCATCAGCATCCATTTTGTCCCACCAAGTCAATCCGGTATTCCCGCAGCACAACTCACTTCATTTCACTCGATGCAATGTTCGATGATTCCCCCAAGACGACCGAGGGCATGATAGAAAGAAGAGAAGAAGCACACGACCCTCGAGAAATCACCAAATCTCGAGGTGCGGACCGCCCCTATTTTTAGTTGCGGAATCTGAATGTTGCGCGGCGTTCAGATAAGGGGCGCATGGGGGTCCATGGCTGACTTCCTTACTGCTTTTGGTGATAGTGGAGTTGACGATACCCTCTCGGCTGCGCTGAAAAATATCCCGCGCACGGGATGATGGAACGCCACGCTTTGCTCTCGGCATTGGTGGATGTCGGTTGAGGGATACAGATGCGAGCAGTGTTGTCGAACATGATAGGAGGGATTTAAAGGTGCATATGCGACTTTCTTGAACTTGCTGACGAGACCAGCTGCATCGTGAGATGTTTGCTTTTCGCATGAAGACAACAGTGGATGTTGACAGGGCTCAAACAAGCAATCTCGCTACTTCGGAGGGCTTGAATGCTTAAAATTGCAATCAGCCCATCAAGCCTCAGCTTCTTTCCTTCTTCTTTGGCAATTCTTCGCATTCGTACTCCGTATGCCAGCGTACTCGGTTTGACTCAAGATGTTTTTATCATGATGCATCCCCCATGAGGCAATTTTCCTCCAAAATCATGTCTGATATGATATCGAGCCAATTGAGCGCTTGATCGCACGCCAAAGGGCAACTCCACAACCCGCTGTCAGATATAAAAATCGTTCATTACCTGTCAATTCTTAGCTTGAAGAAGGCAGTGCAAGGAGATCTGCACCTTCTTTAGACAGCAGTAAAATCTTAGAGATCAATTTCATGAAAATCCCTCACGCGAACCCTCATATCGAAGGTCTTGGCAACTCCGGTGAGTTGGCAGAAAATCGCGCAAAGCCAGCGGTAGTATGAGGGATTTCAATTTGCTACATCGCATGCCGTCAGAAGTCTGGGGTTTGACATGATTATCGAGAGGATGAAGCGCTTCTGGCAAAATCATGACCCCTCTTTCTTGCAATGGTGTTGATGATGCAAGTATCCAAATGCATGAGGCTTTCAAGAATTTGAAGTAGTGGGCTGGTGCGAAGACAGAGTTAAGATAGCAGAAAAAACGTTATCTGATTTTCAAGTATGCTTTGTGCTGTCTATAATTTTGAAATTGCAAGTGTTTCGTGATTCGAATCGATATCAAATTTTGAAGTCGAAGTAATCCTGCCCAGAATACTTAGTACCCTCACAGCAGCAATGGGCCTCTGTAAAATCCCACTTGATGGAAAACATAACCATCATATCGTCACACTCAAACGGAGCTTAGGACTCCTGGATATGTTCCGGTCAATAGTTGTTCCGCCTCAGGTTATAGTTGGAAGTCCTTTTTCCGAAGTACGTCTGTACATTGGTAGTATTTGCTATGCTCTGCTATGCTCTGCTATGCTCTGCTGATAAAATCCTCAAAGGCGGACTACATCAATCTCCCAGTTCAACCAGAACAGCGCCTACATCGGACAATCCGTACGCACGCAGAAGCCAATCATTTCGAACCGACAAGTGTCCAAAGCCCAGCCCGCAGAGATTCATCGAGTACTACATCGTCATGCTACACCGTGAAAAGTCGACGAAAATCTTCATCCGACAAGAACTCAGAGAGTCGACGACACTCAGACACCACAACCTCCATCCTATCATCCATCCGTCACAATAATATCCTCTACGCCATCGATCTCAAACCGGACAGCACAGTACAGATGTCCCACATCCATCTCGGAACAGTCATACACCAAGCAGGCAAACAGTCTTCACGAGAAGCAGACTGCTACATCATGCAACTCATCTCCGGCCTCTCCTACCTCCACAGCCTGCACATAACGCACCGCGACATCTGCCCCTCAAATCTCCTCCTGGCAACTACCAGCGTCTTCAAAATTTCCAATTTTACCTCTTCAGAACGTCTCAAACGGAGCTACAATTTTCGGAGCGTTAAGCGATGTGGCACGATGCCATACATTGCACCTGAAGTGTTTGTCGAGAAGGCATTTGATGGGAAGGCTAGTGATGTCTGGGCAGTTGGTGTGGTGTATATGGAGATGAGGTGTGGGAAGGTATTGTGGGAGATGGCTGCTGAGGGGGCGGATGAGGCATATGATGCATATCTGAGAGAGAGGGTTGGGCTGCGGGGATTTCGGCCTGTGGAGAATTTGAAGAGTGTAGGTTTTCGATATCGATTAGCTACTGGATATTCGTGCACTGACTTGTTTAGGAGAACTGTCGCAGTGTCATTCGAAATCTGTTGGATCCTTGTTCAGCCAGGAGGATGGCAGCATCGCAGATTTTGAGCGCCAAGAGGTATTTAGAGACGGAACTTTGTGCTGCAGGACGCGGCGAGGAAGCAGGAAAAGCTTGACCACCTTGGGCTGGAGATGTTTAGTATGGTACCACAAAACTCATCAATTTTCGATGTCCTTCATGTTTACGTACAGTTATGTCAAAGATATGGTGAGATACAGCCCAGCCCTTAAGAAGATGAAAGTAGCTTCCACATTTATCACTTCCCACGTACGAAGCTGGATAGTTCTTGGCTATGTAGCAAAAGGGCATGGTTTACATGTTAATGAAATGGATAAGACCTGGACACTCCAGCAGAATTTGGAAGATCTTAAAGCTGCAGCGTTACTGTGATCAAATAGATTGCCATGCCAAGCAAGATCTCGCTTAAAAGGTCTGTAAACACAACTGTGAGCGCAATTGGCAGATATCGACAATTATGCGTGGGCGCCAGGAGAGGCCTCTTAAAGATAATCACAAACGAGAGATGGGGTGTGGAGATGTTCTTGCCTTGAGAGAGCTAGGGTAGCTCCTTCCCTTCGGCAAAAGCCAACACGACCATCCCCGTCGCTCTTCATCGGGCACGAATCGTTAAAGGAACCCCAATCTCACAATGATTCAAGTTTGACTTAGAATATTACAACAGCATAAACCCAAATTCATGGTAAAGTTCATTTATCATGTCTCGTTCATCAATCATCGATATTTCGATGCATACAAGAGATGTCATTCTCTCTTAAAGGTCGCGTAGCGACCAAAACAAGCCGTCCTCAATATCCATCCCGAATACAACCTCCCAAATTCCCAAGGGGAAAGAAGCAGTCTTAATCAAATGAAAAACAAACTCCAAGTACCCTCATGAAATCAAGACCAGAGTTCACTTATGAGTGATCTCAGCGATCTCCTCGGTGACGTCCTCAGCGACGTCCTCAGTCATCTCCTCAGTGATTTCCTCAGTGGTCTCGTCGATGGTGTCGGCGGTGGTGACCTCTGTGGGTTTTTCTGTGGGTTCTTCTGTGGTTTCCTCTATAGTTTCCTGACTGTTCTCCTCCTCGCCCTCTTCTTCACTGCTTCCATCACTATCCGAATCGCTACCGCCACCACCGCCAATAAGGAAGATCATATTTCCACCACCCACGTCATGTGTCTGCATCCCCTCATCATCGCTCTCATCGTCATCAAAAATGAGATCCTCGCCCAATGCCAAATGTGCCTTCTTGATCTCTTCCATGGTCAAACCACCATCGAATTCCTCCTTCCAGGCCATACCAGAGGGACCAATGCTATCCAATATGAAATCAGGAGTCATTCCAGTCTGGAAAGAATCAATGTGGTGAGCCATGGCCTCCTGCATATCCAAGCAGAACTTGGTTCTGTCCCAGACAAGAGCAAGTCCTGGGTCATCGGTATGGTCCATGGTGAATCTCACATTCTTCAATGCGAAGAATTTGTGGAAGATGCAACAATAAGACTTGTTACCCTTGTCAGGGGAGTTGTTGAAGGTGCGGTGGTCACGGATGCAGGTAGCGTTATCACCATAGAAGTATGCGTGATCGCCGGCAAGTTCAACACGGAGATCTTCGATTTGGTCAAGGCATCGGTGGAGCTCGGAGGAAGGAAGACCGGCTAGCCAGCAATGCTCGTTCCAGCTGTAGAGACCTTGAAGGTTCAAGGCGAAGCTGAATGGGGCCTTTGCGATGTCTCGGCTGGGTGAGAAGACATATGGAATGGGCTTGATGGTGGAATCGTCATGGTGGACTGCGGGAAGGACGAAGTACTTGCTCAAGGCGACATTGCGGCTCTCGGTATTGATGAAGAGGGCAATAGGGAGGTTTAGATCCTCGTAGAGTTCATCCTTGACTTGAAATGGCTTCTCCTCGCCATGCTCGTTACCTTGGCCGTCCTCGCTTCCTTCATTGTTCTCGTTGTCCTCAATTTCCTTGGCATCTTCAACTTCGTCTTCCTCGACTTCGGGCAGGACCAAAGGATTGTAAGATCGCAAGTTCACAACACGTCCATCAGGCAGAGCTCTCTCCCAGATTAACTTGCGAACTACAGGTGGAAATTCCGAGAATCCAGGGAAGGACTCAAGCTGCTTTCCAGTCAAGGTCGACATCTTGGCGGATGGAGCAGTATGCTTGCCATTTGTGCTTGACGTAACTGGACGACCAATAGCAGTGAAGTCTGGAAATATTAGTATGCTGAACTCGAATCACTGTATGGAGTATGTAAGGCAACTTACCAGGTGAGCAAATGATGAACCAGAGGTCATCCTTAGTGGCAGATGCGACAGCAGCTTCGGGCCCAGCAGTGGTGTTGATGGGGTTAGCTGAGTCATTCGAAGTTCCTCGGGCGGCGGAGGCAGGGATGGCTATGGGTGGTCAGCATCAAATTCGAGTTCGAGGCCAATGTATCTTCTCAAGTTCAAATGGAGTAGTACGTACCAAGTGAGGTCTCAATGGCAGGGTCAGCCTGTCCTGGGGCAGCTGTGGTAGCAATTGAGCTCATGATAGAGTCCTCGAGGTCTGAATTGACGTGCAAGCTCGAGTTCGAGCTGAGGTCTGTTGGTGCACCAACGAGGAGGGTGTTCTCTGCAGAGGCAACCGTAGCTGCGATTTGCTTTGGATGTAGCTGAAGCTTGTTGGTGTTGTTCTCAAGCAAAGATGGCGTCAAGGAAGAAAGATTTATCTTTGAAGTGGAGGAGAAAAGGAAATTCGAGTTCGGGTTCGAGGGTAACGTAATGGAATGGCTCGCTAAATCAAAACAAGCCAATTTCTACGCTAGCATTAGCTCAATTCCAACCTGAAAACTATCACCTCGAATTTGAGATTGGTGAATATTGTTGGAGGTTGCGTTGGAAGGTGAATGTTCCTCTCATATTATCTGTTTACTTCGCTTTGAAGGCTCTACTTGTGGACTCATGTACCTAGGCGGAACAAAGGAGGTGCAAACAAAGGGAAGCCACCTTAGCGGGGAGTATTTATTTGCGCTCTTTGACTATGCACCGTTGCACCCGTCAGGAAACCTATCTTAGTGCTAGAGCTGAATTTCATGTACATTATCAAATGAAGACCGCAGGCTGCTCGCCAACTAATAACCCGATGCGACACGTGGTATCGTGCCGTTCAGACTGTTTGAGGCTGGCGAGACTATTCACCCCAAGAAAGCCACCGTTGCGCTCTCTGGGTACACACTACATCCCTCATTGATGGGCTACCATGTCTACCAACTCCATTTCACGCAAGTGCCTCTGTTTCAGTATCGCTCGTCTTATCCTTCCACAGCTCCCACTCGATATCTCCTGAATCATCCTCACTTCCAGTATCAATCTCAACCATTGGAAGCTTCCCGGAACCGAAGTCCTTTTCGTGATGTTTGAGAGCCTCATGTAAGAGATTGCCCGCTTCCCAGCGAGTTTGTCGGTTCCAATTGGTGTCCTCCTCTGGATGGTCACCGCATGTGATACGCAATAGTCTCAAAGCTGGCAAGTAGTTAAAGAGGCAACAAAACGGGTTGTCATCGTCTATAACATCCTTGTTGCACTTTCCATGGCGTCCTTTTGCCACGTGAGATCGCCAAATGCATTCATGGATAGACTATGGAGGAGTCCAACATCTGCAACGGGATTCATGAAGTATGGGGCAACCTTGACTCCTGGATTTGGTACAAAGACATATTAGCGTAAGGTCTCTGTACGGCTTTCCCGATTGACTGAAAGCGTGACAGGGAAGCGATCTCGGGCGTGTTTGTTGGCCATGATTCTTGTCTCTTCGTACATTCCGATATTTTTGATGGGGTCGTGAAGTTCTTCGTATGTTAACAGATCGACGATTCGTGCCCGGGGGAAGCTGTCAACCCAGATCTTGCGCCGTAATTCCAAGGGAAGCTTTGGAAATAATGTGAAAGTGCTGTATCGACTGTCCTCAATAGGTTCGACTGCGTGAGCGGCAGTGGCAGCGATATCGGTATCCGAATGGCGAGAAGATGAATTTTGTGAGTCTATGGCATCATCTCTATAATCTACCTTTGGGAGTGTCATCGAGATTGGTGATGCTGATCAAATTAGAAATACTGAACATGCAAGCAGGAACAACACGTTATCAGTCGTTCGTAAGGGATCAGAATGTTCATGCTAAGGTCACTGTCTCATCTCTCGGAGTTCTGCCAAGGGCAGACATAATGGCTTCCGTGCGCGAAGCAGCTGGCTGAGTTTGAAGCTGATCGTAGTGTCGCAGCCAGAAGGGAGCGCTGTCTGTAAGACTGTCTGTTGTCGAGCTGGCAATCCCGTTCTTTCTGAAGTTTGGCGTGGTGATAAAGACTCAATCATCGAGACTGGAAGCTCAGGTGTTAGGAATGGCTATTCGAGTTCTGGATTTCAGATGGCGAGGACGTTTGACGGCTCAAGTTCGAAGGAAGGAGCAGCTTTCGCCTAATTCCGCGCTAGCGTTTGCCTCCTTCTCTTCGACCATGACTTCACTCTTGGCGTTTGCGGACGCGTGAATGAGATGCGACTTCTTCATTTGTTCTCACCAAGTGCGACATCTTACGGCTGATAATTCAATATCTTTTCAGCTCCAGTCTTTTCAAATTTGGAGACGATACGCTGGCTCCGAGTCAAACGGGATTTTCCATCACTCGCCGCATTCACCGGTCCAAAAGGTGAGCCTGTATCCTCCCTGTTTCAGCTTTTGGATTGCTGGATCTTCCTCGTGTTCAACTGGACGCCCATTTGGTGTCCTTATTGTGCTTCAAGAAGGTCTTCACTAAAGGTGTCACCCATCATGGGTTGAAGACCGAACAGCATGTTGAAAACGGTCACTGGGGAATGGCCAACAGAAAAATTCTTATGCTGAATGGATTCTATATCGAAATATACTCGTATGCTTATTGCCCGCTATGCTTGATCATCAACAAGAAGACTCTGCCCTACACCACGTCGCTCTTGCTCACGGCAGCAACTTCTCTCCCTCACTCTCCATCAGCCCTGTCCTATACTTTTCCAACTTCACCGGGATATCCCCACTGTACCCCGCCTCCCCCCGCGCCGTTTCCAACTTCCTTGTAATCCTCCCCACCATCTTCGCAATCCACCTCTCATTCACCACACCATCCACTACCGCTCTCTTCACACCCTCCTTCAGCCCACCCTTCAACGCCTTCCCAAACTCCTTAATTCCAGCAATCTCTTCGTCCATAACGCTACTCTCCTTCTCCATCTCAACAACTTTCGTAGCTTTCACCAATGCGGCCGTGAAATCGAGGAGTTCTTGGTCAAAGCAAGCTGGAAGACGGGCGTGGACTGATATCGAAACGTTTGTTTCGTCCTTGAGGGATTGTGAGAGTGAGTGTTGTGCATTTATCTCTTGTGGTTTGCCGTCTGCGGATTCGACACTGCGTTCGAGCTCGTGGTTCTTTTCCTTGTTCTCTGAAGGTGGTGGAGGGAGTATGTGTTCGTGATGCGGGAGGAGGAAGGATGGAACGACAAAGCGGGCGTCTGCACCACCCAGGCGGACGACTTGCTTGAGCTCTACTTGGGTGGGGAGGGCGCGGTAGGCCATTACGTCGTTGAACATGAGGTGGCAGATTATGTCGTAGGTTGGGATGAATGGGACGTGGGCGATGCCGGTGATGCCGCCGAGTTCGACGGCGAAGTTGGCATTTGATAACCAGGATGAGATAGATTGTTGAAGATGTCTGATTTCGGAGTTTTGCTTCGCGTATTCCTTGAATACATTTTGTACCAGCATGCTGTCTATCCATTGGCCTGAGGCGGTTGCTGTAATAGAGGCGATGTGAACCGGGTGGAAATAGCTTAGTGGATTGAGAAGAAGGCGAAGCAGCATAGGTAGGCGGTGGAGAAACCGCTTGACGTATGGAGGAGAGGAGTTCTGAAGTGTTGTGACTCTAATAGACTTTTGGGGTGGATGAGGAACCGAGGGTTTGGAGTGAACCTGGGAGCACACTGCTGCGCGGATGGCGTTGTCATCAGTGAGGTCGAACGTACGTTCCACGTCAATCGTTTGCTCCGTAAGAGTTCTGACATGTTCCCGAGCTTCATGGATCGCGCTGGTCTCCTTGATGAAATCCAACATTTGGTAGTACCGCCCGCTTGCTGCTTCGTTGTCCGGCGACATTTTCTTCATAGATTTCAGGCCAGTCTTCGTCGAGACATCATCCGGCACATTCCCATCTGTCATAATCTCAGCCATCTTGACCTCCTTCAATGGCATATCCTTCACACTCAGCCCATCAAGACTCCTCCGATCGGCATCCCTCGAAGCAGCTTTCAACAATGGCGTCCCCTCAACAAAAACTGCATCTCCATCAGCATCTTTGCTGTGCCCCTCCAAACCTCCAAAGGTCATCTCAAAATCTCCACCCTTCAAGTTCGCATAACAGCCTCCGATGTCAATCCCTCTAAATAGGCGGACCGTAACCTCCTCCGTCTGAATCGCCAACTCCATGTCATCGCTTAACTTGATCCCGACTTCCACACCATGCACGACAAAACTCAAATTACTGAGCGAGAACGTAACACCTCTCAAAACCATCAATCCATCAACATCCGTATCAATCTCCAGCGCCGGAATATTGAAGAACGCAATCTTATCATCAATAAAATGCAACTGCTTCAACAACGCCCTCAACCCCTTCCTCGTAAGATTTCCCACACTCTCGAATTGAAACAGACATATGAGAATAATAGTCGGGTAACACGACGCTGTGAAGATCCCATACAGCAGCCACGAAGTCGAGCATATCGAATACCCCAGATTGAATGTCGAGAAGATGGGCCAGAGCGCGATTGATGGTAAGACACGATATCCATTTGAGTCGCCGAGCAGGATGAAGAATTGGAGGAGTGGAGCGCCGGACAATACCCAGCGACGAGGCCAGCAGTAGAGTGCCGAGAGGAGAGTTGTGAGAGACGCGAAGAGGAAAGGTGATTTGAGGACTCGTTCTATTGAAGGTTTGCGTCTATTGCGTTCCTGCATTTTGGTGCGGGATAAGCCTTGTACTTAATTAATATGGACCGTTGCTGTGGGCTGAAAGCTTGAGTCTGGGATCCTCCTGGTTTTGAGTTCTTGGTGGCGATGCTCTTATGCAGGCGCAGAACTCTAGATGAACGGAGGATGTCTATGCAAAAGTTGCATCAGGATACTATGGAACTTGATATCGGTATGGATGTACTAAGTAGCATCGTAATGCTTCTTTCAAGGTACCGGGAATTTTCATCAACAACGATGGTTTTGTTTGGTGGAACAAGATCTAGAATCCTCCTAAATGAGCTACGTCATTGGCTGGTACATATCACGTGACTATACTCTACATGGAGCGCTTGACGTCCTTTGCGGTTTTTCGTCTGCATGTTTTCTCAGTAGAATTGCTTGAAAATAAATGAATCTTTCAGATACGGCGCTTGAAAAATTTGGAAGCATATTCTAATAAAATGATCTTTCGAGCTTGCAAATTCGTGGTCTCGGTTATTGACAACAGCAACAACAAACGGCTGGAGGCTTCTGATATTCTGAGACACCTTCTCTCCTTGGGTATGTCATTGTCGTTACATTTGGTATCTAATCATCTTGGAGACTGGCAATAGTATGGATCAATCATCTGTTGTGAGATGTGGACTTGTTCCAAGCCCCTTGGTAAGCCGAACCATGATTGCTTTTCAGACCCTCGATGATTCGGCTGACGAACGAACGGACCGGTTACATACAATTCGTTGAAAGTCTGTGTCTATTAGGAAATGAAGCAATAAATCGTATTTGGTATCAACGCAACTAAATGGCCGAATCTAGGGGCCTAGTTATGGATCCTATCCCCAATCATCTAAACAAACAAACTCGCTAAATCCACCAAGACATCCCCACATAGCCCCCAAATGCAATCCATGCCCATTCCCATTCTCAAACTATCTCCTTCCACCCCCCGTCCCATTCCCTCAACCCCTATCCCAATGCCCATCCTCATCCAAATACGAATCAATCATACAACCTCCCGTTCAACCCCCTCCACGCCCCGCACGTCCCATCCCCACCCTCCCTCTCCAGCAACGAAAACTCCCTAAGCTTTTCTTTTTGGAAACGATGCCGAGCAGCAATTGGCACAATTTCCACCGATGCAGGCGGCACAGTCACGAAATGCGACGCCAACATCAACTTCTGGCTGGACCCTTTGCACGCCGTTCTCTATTGCACAACTTGTGGTCTGGGTTCTGACCTACTGATCGCCGTCTTTTTCGAGCCGAGGGAGGAGAGTACGTATAGGTTCAAGCTTGAACTTGGAAGGATTGAGTGGTGGGTGATACTGTACAGAGCACGATGTTGTGGGATTGGGAATGGTGGGGTGGGTTGAATCGGATAGAGAGGAGGAGGGGCAAAGATTTGGATGTCAGTCGAAGAGCGCTGGTAGTGAAGGATAGGAAGGATCCAGATCAGTATGTGCAGAAGGGGGAGATTATTAATCGTGAGTGGCACATAAGAGTGTCCCTCCGAGGCCTAATCCTGAAGGCCATCAATTGGACGAAGTTGCTCCACGATTAGGCTAGAATGGCAGTTTAAGAACGCGTCAAATCATTGCTTACACTTCTATATTGCTATAATGGCTCATAAAACTTAGGAAATTGTGCCATCTCTATTCATTTCCAAGGCTCAAAAATGTGAATGTGTAAGTCCAACTACCTACAATATCGCCAATGCATTTAGCGGTGAGGCAATTCCCGACTTGATATTCAGATTTTGAATTGTCAGAAAGAACGAGGATCGGTTCAGCGCATGCAATTCCTCAGCCAGCGTCTCGAGATCCAGAAATTCAACAATGCTTTGACCCCAACCTGTCTATCGTCAGCACATACCTTCCTTCCGAGCTCACGCCATCAAGAAGGGTAGCCAGGTAGACTCACCTCCAATAAAAACCTGGTGCAAACTTCTCGGCACACCTCCAATCGACTTATCGAACGGTAAGCTCTCAAACGCAGGATTATCCGCGCCCACAAGCGCGAGCTTCTTCTCCCAAAGCCAAGCCAGCGAATCATCACTACAGTTCATCCCTACTGATCCGAGGTTTGGGTCCCAGGGTAGGATTTCTTGTGAGTAGGAGGTCAGGTTCAAGTATTGTTGCGTCCAACCGGTGCGGATGAGGAGGATATCACCGGGTTTCGACCAGTTTTGAGGGAGGCCTTGCCAGGCTGCTACGGCGTCGAGGTGAGTGCTGTTTATGCCGAAGCCGCTGAAGGCTGAGTAGGTGATGTTGACACTTGAAGCCCAGCCGGCGAAGTCGAGGAGGATGCCGCGGCCAGCAATGCCTTTTTGGGCTGCTTGCTGGATTCCGAGGACTTCTGTTGGTGATGGTCCGATAACTTGATCGAAATTCTTTTCGAACATGAGCTACCAAGAGTAGAAGAAGGCATTGGAGTGACTCACTTCAATCAAGTTGTTGTACCATCTCCGTCTTCATTAGCTTGGTTGTCTGAAGGAGGAATGTGGGACTCACTGGTATGTACTTGTGTTGCTATCCGTCGAATATGGACTTCCAAGCCATCAGTCAAGTCTCAGCTCTCTCAGGGTAGTCAAAACTCACAAATGACGAAGCCCATCGTACTGCGTACTGACTTGTGTGTTCAGCACTACAACATCATCCGTATACCCAGAGCCAGGCTGAAATAGATGATTGAGCGGTTTTCGATTCGGGTTGATTGGCGTGACGAAAGCGTTGAGATCCATACTACACCCTTTAGTTCTCATTCCATTGTGTCTCCCTACATCTTGAGTGTTGCTTACTTTAGATTGATAGCTCTCCCAAGTTGGATCTCATCTCCAGCAGCCAGAATAGTTGCATTAGTGATGTGGTTCAAGGCCCCTTGGACATCATCCGCTCCCTAAACATCTTCAGTAATGCGCAGATTGATGTTTGAACGGAGAAACGAACCCATACACCCCAAGCAGCCTTCGTGGGGTACGAGGTATCAAGCGGTAATTGACCATAAGAAGGCCAGTTTGCATAGACATCACCCGCATCGAATTGACGAGAGACGAGAATCCTCGGTTTGATTGGTGAAGAGTGAGGATGTGCAGTGGCCAGCAGTTGGAAACCGACAATCGCCAGGAGCTTGGGAGCTTGAGACTTCATTATGATAACAACAACTTACATTGCCATTACAAAAAATTGAAGCTGAGAATTGTGAAGAGTGAGGAGAGTTGAGAGTAAGAAAAGAGGGCGAACCTTGAGAACAATTTTTTGGGATTGAGCATCGAAGCTTGGAACTAAATATTGATTTCATATCTCCACTTACGGTCTTTTCTTACCCTCATCTTGGCCAGGTTCCGTGCCCATGGAACGGGTAAAGGAATTGCCACGATGAGGTCGAGATGCTGGGCTTAGCCTGATGCGGGGTAGAAAGGTGGGGTGTAGGGCGGAGATGCGAACCATCTTGGATATAGGACGAACGAGTAAGTCTGGGGATCCTGATGCGTTAGATTTTTGTAGCCGCGTGACGTGTAGAAGCTGGTAAGTATATTTCCGATACTTGAAAGAGGGAAACGGAAGTATGGGATTCGAAGGTGGCTGGGGTGGAACGGTATACGCTGACTAAGGACGACGGTCGGGAGTATGAATATACATAATTTAAAAATAATAGGTGTCCATCGATGATGTCAATAGTCAACGTGAAGCAGGAGTCAATATAGACAAGGATTAAAGAGAGAAACATCTCCCACTAGGATGGAGTTGCATAATGCAGCACCTGTATCTGAAATCCAAGGAGCGATGCTGCCGAGGTAACTTCGGAAGTAAACACAATTCACGGTACTGGAGATGGATTGCGCGTGAAAAGAGTCCTCAAGTCGGACAAACAGCGGGCATGTTGCTTCGTTAAAGTGAAAGACGTTTGTGCTTAGGGCCAATCTGCCTAGGATTGACAGGGGGAAGAGCACCTTTCAAGGAAAGAACAGTCTAGCAAAGGAAAAACGTTGGCAGCGCAGAGATACCAATTGAAAGGCTTCATAGCCACCATGATTACAGATGAAGGTACATTCCTGAAAAGGCACTTGCCGAATGGAATTTTACACTTTAGAAGGATGAGAAAGCCATACGATATGGTCAAGGATAGGCGCCGTTCATATGCTGAGATAGCGACACGAGGCAGCTTGTATGTATAACAAACAGTATATACAATTCGCTTTCCCTGACCTCATTACCACTACCCGAAAACAATACTAAAATTCCTCTCCTCACAAATCCCCCTCCAATTGACGTCCTCCTCTCCAAGATCCACTCTCCTCCAAACCTCCTGCACCACTTCCCACGCCCTCATTATATTAGTCATGCCTTGCCTCCTCTCCGTCCCGCAAAATCCATTCATAGCCAGCTCTCTATCCTCTTCCGTCATGGCCTCACATGATGAGACGAATAGCGGCCAAAGTAACGCAGACATGGGCCCATCATAACACTGTTCAGCGAGCTGGACGACGTTTGAACAGGCTTGCAGCGCGAGGTGTGCGTGTTTCTGCACCGTGGGATGAGTCCTAGGCTGTGCTCGGATCGTTCTATACAGGTACACGAAAGCAGAGTGGCGGTACGCTTCCGCGTTGTGGAAGATGCTCTGGATCCGCGTGCTTTGCGTTCCGATGTTTTCATGATCGAGGTTTTCGCCCGAAGAAGTGAATGTGGGCTTCCATGTTGCAAGAGCGTTCTCGATGGCTTGAGACGTGTTTTCAAGTTCGGTACGGAGGACTGTGGCTTTGGATGTTTGACCTGAGGCCACAGCTGCTTCGAGAGAGTTCTTGTAGGAGAGCAAGTGGGAGAGGCGGTGAATTATGGGCCAGAGGTCTGTAGAAAGGCCGAGAAGCGTGTCGACTGCGCTGAGTGGAGAGTTGGGAATTGAGTCTGTTGATGTGGTCGATGTGGGAAAGGGAGGGGGCGCTGTTTCGTCGCTTGCATTTGGAGCGGTTCCAAGGGATAGGGCTGCTATTACGTCGTAGAAGCGGAATGCCTGTTGGTGTTAGAGGAATCTGTTAGTCTTGGATGATGAATGGCTTACTCGTTCTAGAAATAAAGTTGTTGGTGTTGTGATCTGAGGACCTGATTTCATGACTGTCATGGCGCCTTTCAAGTGCCCGTTCACGATGTTGGAATTTCCTCGTTGTACAAGCTGTGACTTGTCAGTTTTCTGTACCTGAAACCCAACTTTTGTAACTCACCACCTCGTAATAAACCAACAGCATGATGGCTCCTAGGACCTCCTCTCGTTTCGACATATCGTTTTGCTCGATCAGACTTGCTAGACCCTGCAGAGCTTTATTATGGAAGTCCAGGGATTTCTCCCCATTCTCAATCCCTCTATACTCCAAATGGGCACTAGACAATGCAAATATTGCATTCATGACCGGAGAACTCGCATGCGATAATGGCAATACCAGCTGTCGGAAGGGATTCCCGTTGTCCTCTTTAAACACAATAAGATGTGACAAAACATTGCAGAAATGGTCCACCAAACCTCGCCGGTTCGTTCGATCCGTAAACTCCTCAAAAACTGGCGCACAAAACTCCAGCAGCGGAGATGCCACGGGCGAAGGAGCAATCATCGCAAGATCCGGGTATTGGCTCCTTGACCGCACCACGGTTGTGGAAGTAGGCGTCGGTATTGGTTCCGACCGTACGATTTCCTCAATATCGTTCCCATATGGCGCATCCCACTCGACCGACCCTTCTGAGCCCTGATATTGATATGTAGAACCATTCTCCCACTTGCTGATCGCATCCGCATTACTCTGCGCATCATAGTATACATCTCCATTCTGGAACCGTCCAGGCCAGCGGTCGCAATCATTTTCGCGCGAGAGGGCAGAACTGGCCATCGATGTCCGCCTCCGCTTTCGAGGCTTCACGGCTTCATATTCGCATTCGAGGCCACGTTCCTGGCAGCGGTCGCATTGGGGTCTGTTTTCGTTGCACTTCTTCTTCTGCGGAGGCAATTAGACGGCCATTGTACTGCGAGGAATGGTGGGATTTGTTGTACCTTCTCTTTGCTGTGGCGAGTTAGCAGATGTGCTTGCGCGGAGACAGAGTTGACTTACCAGTGTATGCATCCTTCATGCCAATCCTATGTCAGCTGAAGGCTCGATACCTTTGGACGAGCATACTTACCCGCACGAGAGCGTCTTTTGGGGGCTTTCGGCGCAACGCGTTTAGTGTAGATGAGCATTTTGATGTTGGCTTGTGATCATGGCCTGCTGAACAGCGTACAACACACGTCAATATAGACGATCAAGAAGGGTTCAGCGAACAGGCTGGCAAGACTTCAAGAGGAAGGGCAGGCAACGTAACGCAATGTAGGTACGAGAGGAGAAGAGCGGTAGGGCGAATGGGAAATTTCCCCATTCGCGGAGAACAGCCAGAGCCCAGCCAGCCAGAGCAGCCAGCCAGTTTGCGGGGTAGGGCATGGATGATGAAGAGGCAATATTATTGGCCCGCATGAAGGAGAAAAGTGTGGAGAACACATGGGCAGGATACGAGGAGAAACGTGATCCGGGGCATCCCGGCAGACATCAGAGGTGCAGATTGGCTTGGCAATGTAGCCGGGAAGCTAGAATCTACGAAGAACATTGGCTGCAGATCTGTTTTTCATCCAAGTCTGGCTGTGTAGAAGGGTCAAAATATGATCTTGTTTGATAATCCATACACTTGTTGGCTCCCTCTGAAAATGATGTTGAGGCAGAGTTCGGATCGATGCATTGCTCCACCGAGTCATAGAAAAAGATACCTCGGCATAAAATGATTCATAGAAACACCGACGTTCCCTTTAGACGTCAACCGAATATCAACACTGTCAACAGGTCATTCACATATTGATTGCAGAAAAAGAAGAACGATATTCAAATGTTCCACTAGTGTAAACGATTGAAGTTGCCAGGCCTAGAAAAGAAACAAAGACTAATAGTATGCTTCTGAACAGAGCAGTGGAAAGAGGAAACTGTTTTACTACCGAGAATGCACCGAAGTCTTCAAAGAAGTAGCCCGTTGGAAAACATGTGGCCTGTGAAAGATCTTTCACTCGCGATTTGGAGACAAGAAAATTCTCCCCGTCCAGATCACTGTGGCGCCCGGAACAGCGACAATCGAGTGCGATTGCTTGAAATTTGATGCAAACGGGCCAGGAAGGGGAGGACAAGTAGCAGAAGTCGCGTGAGGGCATAGACTTTAAGCTTAACTAGAATGATCGGATGGAAGAAGTGGAGGAACATGGAGCAGATAAGATATCTGGGGGGATTGACCGATAAGCTTAGAGATCCATCACGTGGGTCCGCATTCAGACAAACACGTCTCGAAGGTGAACTTCTCGTCCAGCATTCTGGATATCACCATTACAAGCTTGCTTCTCAGCCTACGTCTTCACCTCTCGAATTCACCACTTAGGCCTCCTGCAGAACTATTCTGCTCTGAACTCGAACCAAAGTTTTCTTCTGGTCTTTCTCACTCCTTCCTTATTCCTTGTCTCTCCACCACCAACCTCGATCTAGTGGCCATCTGTACAACAGCAAGGAAAAAAATTCTCATACTAGTGTCAGACCTTCCTTGCATTTCTCGAATACTTAACTCTTCGCTAGTCGTTCGAGTATCTGGTCGCAATATCTTCACATCCCTTCCCAAAGCTAGGCAACTTCCGTTTGCACGATGCCTGCCAGACCAGACTTCAATCTCTACGAAGCTCTCGAGCTGAGTTCCACCGCGACTGCCACTGAAATCACTAGTAGCTATCGCCGTCTTGCTCGAGAACACCACCCAGACAAAAATCCTGACAATGAGGAAGCCACTGAGAAGATGCAGCGCGTAAGTCTCCTCCCTCGAACTTCGAACTCGCGTTTGCGGCCTTCTCCCAATTCATAAGCTTACCTTACCTTACCCTAGATCAACGCAGCCCACGACATCTTGTCAGATATCAGACTTCGCGCTCAGTATGACAGCGGCCCGTCTTCTCCAGAATCCAGATTCTCCAGCTTCTATGAAGACGACGAGGATGGATACAGCCACGGGTTCGCCACGCCTGAGGACTTCATGAACAGCTTCTTCGGCGCCCAGTACGAAGCCCGATATCACAATGGCCACTACCATTACCAAGACGAGTACTGCCCCGGAACCGACCCCTACTCCGCCTACTTCGGCCGTCGCGAGGAACAAGCTGCTGCCGCCTTCGAAGCTCACATTGCCAAGGAAGCAGAGGCAGAGAAAGCCCGCCAGAAGATCCGCGCCGAACAACAAGCGAAGATCGAGAAGCAACAAGCTGAGAAGGCGGCTCGCGAGGAGAAGAAGAAGGCTGAGGAAGCTGCAAAGCAGGAGGCTAGGGAAAAGGCTGCGAGTGACGAGAAGGAGCAACAGGAGCTGATTTGGAAGGAGAAAAATGCGATCACGGCTGAGGAGAAGCGCGCTACTTGTCTTCACGCTAGCTTTTGGCCAAAACACCAGGGCAAGGCGAAGTATAAGTGCATGGGTTGCAACCAGAAGAGAGGTCCGACTGGTTTCAAGTGCCCCCACTGTGAGCTTCTCCAGTGCCAGAAGTGCTTGACAGCCTTCAACGCAAAGAAATAGACCTCCTGAAGCCCCATCATGGAGCAAGGTCTTCTCCGATGTAGCTCATTGCTGAATGCAAGACTAGATCAAGAAGCCATTTCAGTGCACAACTTCAGCGGTACGCATCCAGGGAGACGGTCTCCAAGCATTTGATCTTGGGCAGCCGTAGCAAGGGACATTCTTGATCTCCATCGATCCGACCTTGCTGTAGCATAGGACCGACGACCGGATGACTTTACGATTGCTTTTCTATTCCTTCTGATAACGGCACGACACCGGCGTTTGGCGATAAATATTTTCTTTCAACACCACTGTATGGAGTCAGGCTGGGAGACTTCGTACTTCGATGGAGATGGATATGGATGCGATGATCTCTTTGGAGCATAAGCCAGCTTTGACGGATGGATGTAGCATCATGTTCGTCTGCCGGAATCCTGTTGCTCTTTTAGTTTGCGTCAGCACTTGATTATGGGTTGGCCAGATACCCACTATGAATTTGAGATTTGTACACAACTCGTGGAGCTTTGATGTCCTTTTGCTTGAGTATAATTTCGCCGTCCATCGCAACACCTTTTCCCGCCAAGTGGCCTCCTTTCGTTAGATCCATCGATTGTTGCACTTCTTCGTAGTCGCTTACTGTTGTGCCAAGTTGCCATAAAGGTGACGCTTCTTCCGCTCAGCTGATAGCGACGAAACCATCATGCTTCATCGAGATACCACTGCAAGGTCTCGAATCGGGGGGCCATATTTGAGGGGTTACATGCTTATGGTCTAGGTCATGAATTTGAAGAAAGGTGGTCATTTATCCGGAGGAATGTTGGTGCCTTTTAACGATGTACCCCGCTACGGCGCCTAAATTTCCTCCCTGACTGGAAGATTTCCTTCTCCTGCAACCACACCTCAGTGAGATCTCACGAGAGCACAAAAGTCCCCCACGTTTAGCACACCTTAATGGAGTCTCATTTCACAGCTCAGAGAACAACTAGGCTTGTTCAACAGCCCTACCAGCGGAAGTGGCCCGCCCCGGACGTTCGTCAACCATCAACCTTCCCGCAGCTGTCAAACCTGCCCTGTCATTCTGTCAACCAACCCTCCTCACAGCGCCAAAGCGGCATCCCCAACCACTCACAACCCGCATGATCACGCACTTCCTGCAGACTGCAGCAGACACCGCCCTCTCTCTCCTCCAACAGGCCATTCAGACGCCTTCTAGATTATCCCTCACCATCCCAATTGGCCGTCCGACGAGCTCAGCATCTCCTGGCTGACTGAAGGCACAGCGCACCAATCAGTGTGTCCACGCAATCGGTCATGACAGCCCCCAACCTCGAAACAGAGACGCAGGGAGGCTGAGATGCGTCGAATCCCAGTTCTCGAACCACGATCCAGTGGTCGGTGGCTGCATGGGAATTCGCAGAGATGCTGGGCACCGGGCAGGTCATTCGAGCCTGGCCCTGGGCCGGCCAGCGCGAGCCAGCGGGGGAATTTAGGTAGATAGGTTCTCTTGTCGATCTGTTGACGAACTTCTCTTTGCCATTCCTCCTACATGCTTATTACAGATTGTTTTACTGCGCGCATCTGTTTGTTGGTGTTTCAGGTTCTAGAATTATTTCGTCATTCTTACTTGTCTGCATTCACGAATCCTTGCGCCAGGCTGTGGGTGATCCTGAAGCCCACGAGGCTCTCCAGCTCCAGCTCCAGCTCCAGCTCCAGCTCCTCCCCACTTCTTCACTGCTTATTCCGCCGCAATCCTATTGAGTGTCTGGATCTGAGAAAGCGGCCAGCCGCGACGGCCCTTATTCTCTGACGACAGACCACGATTGAGATTTCTCTGCTCTTGCTGCCAGAGTCATTCATGGAATCTCTAAGCTGGTTGTACGACTTTGAACGTCGGTAGTCGATGGGGTTGTCTAGCGATTGACCGATTGATGCTGAGGGCTCACGGAACCGAGGCTCGACCGCTGCGAGCTCCGTAAAGATGTTTGCCTCGACAGGCTGGAGGGATGCGATTCTCTTGGGACTAGTCGGCGGATCCCTTGGATCGAGGACGGGCATCGACGCCGGAAGGTCGGACGACGATGCCTGGATGAGGAGTGGTGATCAGAGAGTGGTGCAAGAACAGAGAATATCCTTACCGACTCAGACTGTCAGATCCACGATTATCGTCTCCTACCCGAAGATAACGGATGGTCCTTCACTGGTGAGACGGAAACTTGGGTCGATCAAGTGGGATATGATACACGACGGGATACAAGGGCAGAAAAGAGATTTGACATCATGTCCAGTGGACTATGATTTATGCCCGAAATCTATGAATGGAGGATGTTGTCCGACAGATCGAGTCTGCGGTACAAGTAGCTGTTTCCCGAATTCTGCCGCTCCAGCATCTGCTTGTGGAAAATCTGGTTACATTGCTTGTGGGATTCCTGAAGGAGGTGCGTATCCTGTGCATCGGCTTTTGCCCTTTGACTGATATCGCTAGGTGGATGTTGTCCCGGAGGATATCAGTGTGCCACGAATGGGTGCATCCTTCTAGCAGGAGTCGTTCAGACTGCTCAAACGTGTGGTACGGATTCATATCTCTGCCCGGCATCACTGGGCAATGGGTGCTGTTCGTTAGGTCTCGGCTGTGCGATCAGCTCATGCTACAAAACGGATATTTCGATTTTCACATACACAGGGACAGTAACAACGACGGACGCAAATCTCAACCCACATACGCGTACAACCACTATTACTTCTTCTACTGTTCTAGGAGCACCAGATCCGACGGAGACAGTGAACGATGATGGTGTCCGCGGGAAATACGTACCCCCCGAAACAGCTTCTGAGAAAGTCAAAGCAGAAGGCGCGAAAAACTCCGGCTTGACAACCAGTCAGATAGGTGGAATCATCGGCGGCGCTGTAGTCATTCTCCTCATAATCCTGCTAGCCTCGTTTCTCATCATCAAGCGCCTCAACCGCGCAATCCGCCTGTCAGAATCAAACACACACACGCACTCCTCATCCAGCGGTCATCGTTCTCGTCGTTCCGTTCCAAGACCTCAAGACATAGACGCCATGTCCGTCGACCCCCTCATGATGACCCCCTCTCAAGCATCAGGCAGTGTCCGTCGTCCCTACCACTCCCGCAATCCCTCCTCAACAACCTACGAACTCGACGTGGACGCCCACACGCCCCGCAGTACACCTACCTTCACCAGCCCTTTCACACCCCGCTCACCACCAAACACGCACTACCGAGACGGCTACAACGCAGTCTCAAGCTCCGAGTCCCAATACTCATCCAGCTCAGGAGGCGGCGGCTACAGAAACCCATCCGTGGAATCAACGCCACCAATGCACCACAATCCCAACGCAGGCTATTTCGACCTTCCACTACAAACTCAAATCCAGCACGAACACCGCAACTCGCAAACTTCACAGATCTCACCCCAAACACAGACTGGTCGCCGACCAAGCCAACACGGCAGGAATTTAAGCGATACCAGCGACATCTCTCAAATAAGCCAAACCTCCAGTGCAGGTCTAGCCGAACTCGACGCCAGTCCCGACACAGCCAGACGCTCGAGTGTGACTCGGTCAATATTACAAGGGCTAGGAATGGGCAGGATAGCGAGCCGGCGGCGTAGCGAAACGGTGCCGCTTTCTGGGGGACCAGTGAGAAGTCCTGACTGGACGCCAAGTCCTAGAGAGGGATTGTTTCATATTCCTGAAGCAGGGGAGAGTGCGGTTAGGATTGAAGGCGTGAGGGAGGGTGTGGATAGTGCGTTGGGTGGGGTGAGTAATGCGCAATTTAGGGAGATTTCGCTGCTGGATAGTGGGGAGGGGACGTTTGGGCCGAGGAGGGGGTTGAGTGGGCCGTTATATGATCCGTATTTGGATGCAGATGGGGATTTAGGTGATGGTCGCGGAAGGGGGAGGGGCCGGGGTTGAAGCGTGATATGATCTGTGCATTTAGCGAGTCTTTTGTTTAGATGGTCGGGATGGGATCTGGGATACACAAATGGGTGGGATTCGAAATTTAATCTGTTGCTTTTCAAGTGCGATGATACCAAATACGACTTCTGTTTTCTCTTCCGGCCTAGGGCCTTCCATCATCTCTGTGTCTGAGGAACGTATCTTCAGCCAACCAACTCTTGAGCTCGCATACCTCTCACCCTACAGTAATAAGGCGGAAACGTGCTTTTGTCGGAGCGTTGCATCTTTATCCTCCGAGGCTGCACCATCCCTTCGTTGGAACAGTAGCTTTATCCTCTCACTGTGTGTTCGAAGTGAAGCATCCTCCAACATCATTCCCTTCAATCTAGCAAAGGCAGCACCACTGCATCTCTTTCATTTTCACTTCGTGCACCAGCCATTTCCCACCTGCTGCATCCCGCTCATCTCTTCAACACGCTTCTCCTTCTCCTTCTCCTTCCCATTCACGTTTCTTGTCCCGTTCTCGAAAATTATGTTTTGGAGAATGGTAGGGTGGCAGATTCTTTATCTCAGCTCTTCTTTCGACTTTATGTCCAGTGGTATATCACCCCCACCCCCACTCCTTCAACTTCACATCTTCAACCTGACACCATCAAGCTCTGTCTTGTCGACTTCCTCATCCAAGTCGCGAGTGCTCTGAGTCACAGCCATGGCGGAGCCTGAAACTGAGTCTGCGCCGACGACGAGTGGCCCAGACCCAGCCAACGAGCCAGCTCTACAATGCGACGATGAGACGAAGCTGTTTTTGAAAGGGATTTTGGAGGAGCTGAAAAATTTGAAACCCAATCGCACGCAAGAGACTTCCGGGGCGGGGGTGGATGGTGGAGGCGATGGCTCGGGTGCTGCTGGTACTGGGGTGGGGTTAGGAGGGGGAGAGGATACTGGAGAGGTACGTGATCAGTGATATGATGCTGGGTCGGCTTCTGACCAAATCAGACACCCGCCGTTCATGAAGTCAAGGCTTTCATAGACAGACGCGACGGGTTGCAATTGAGATCTCAACCCCGAGCCAACGAGGATCTGCTCGAGAAAGCAAAGTTCTACTCACCATCGGTAGTCGCTTCCATATATGCAAAGGACGATGTGGTCTAGCGACTGTGGCAGGATCCACTTATCAAGCGGAAACCAGATGGCGAAAGAGTTTCTGTGTTTTTTGAAGTGACCCCTGCGCATAAGAAAGCATGGACAGAACTTGTAGGCGATCTCTGGCAAGTACCTTCAGACGGACGATTGCCATTCCTTTTTCAGCAAAGGGGAGCTGATACGCAACCGCCCCCCCTTTTCCTGCAGCGAAGCCGACCTTCTACCTGAGTCGCTGGAGATTTTTGCCACTGGCCATGGTTCTATAGCCATATATGATTATGTCAATGGCTCGGTTCATTGCTACGAGACGAGAGCACAGAAAAGGGTTGTTTATCTGGGTACCGACTCAGAAAGACAGCAGGCAACTGACAATGACTCGGAAATATGCTATTCAGCGCCGTGGCAAAGAATCGTGTAAGTAAACTTTCTGCTCAACTCGAGCATTGTGAGTGACAATACGCAGTTCTATTAGAGGCCTTGAAGCTTCTGCATTAGGCAGGAACAGAGCTCAACTGTTTGCGGGACTGGACATATTTCAGTTGAACATCATCGATTGTTATTTAAACTGCTCAGCTCAACGCAACCTAGACTTCCGGAGTCTTCCAATTTTGGGTTTCCGACCAACAGAGCGTAACTTCTATCTCGCGTTCTACAGTATATCAAAATGTCGTGGTGATACCCCACTAAGTCTTTGGAAAAGCGGGAGGCTTCAGTGACAATCGAAAGTACTGGGCATTTGGAGAGCCAAGACCAGGGGGGCCGGAGGGGCAGCATAGGTTGCTAAAAGAGTGTGCATACGGTGTATGTCATCTCAATTGACTTTTGAATGTTGCTGACTGAGATGCGCAGCTTATCACATGCACTGGGACTGGCAGCGAGCCCAGATGTTACTGGACACTCCTGGAACTCACCTCCCACAAAGCCAAAGACGACATTCTCAGTACGGAATCCAAACACCCATCTGCTCGATGTGATGTCCTTTTGTATCTTCTGTACTATGTGCACAGAAGAATTCCAGACACACTGGCAAAGTGGAAACAACTGCTTGGGTATTTCAAAGACATCCTGGACGTCAGCGACGCTTATTTTCAGCCCGATCAACATGACAAGCTTCTCGTTAATGACGATGCATTCTCGCGATCAAAAAAACCCTTCTGGGCTATCACTACTCTAAAAGAAATCGACAAGCGCATCTCTGACAATATTCATGAAATCTCAGAACTTATCGAATCTAGAGCTTCAAGTCAAGTCGAACTTGAAGACAAGACTCAACTCGAGTTCTACCGAAACAAATTGGCAAATGAACTCGGTGGTTTTAATCGAACAGCGGGAGAATTCAGAATGAAACGTTTAGAGGCAATTGATCTACGAGATGGTGTACGTATCTGGAACCTCATGTATCTCGTAGGCTCGTGGTCAGCTAAGTCGAGACCAACAGCTGTTCAATGCCAGTGCCGTTATCGACAGTCGAGCTTCGATACGACAAAGCGAGAATATCAAGCTACTCACTTTTGTGAGCATATTTTTCTTGCCTCTTTCGTTCTGTATGGTATGTATCCCTGGCTCCGCAAAACCCCTAAGTGAGTACATATTGACATAAATAAGCGAAGTTAGTCTGGAGCATCAACAAGGAGATCTTCAGTTTGAACGCCTTGAAGGTGACCGCTGTCCTGGTCTCTCTATCTACATACGTGGCTGTCATTAACCTCAACAACCTGGCCCGGCTATTTCGATGAGTGTACCAATCTCTAGCAGAACATTTAATCTGCATCATGGTAGAAGATCCAAACCCGTCGTGGAAAGAGAAAGGATTGCTGTTCCGCAAGTTCACCAATGAGCAGAAATGGGAGATCAAACCCTCCAACTGGCGTCTGCTCCAATACGCGTGCAAGATTTATTCCTACAAGGCCGGCATATGGTCTGCTATCAGGGCCTGGACATCATTATTGCTGCGGGCCGAAATTCAGGAAGATCATTCGCCCCCCAGCTCATCTCCCCGGGATACCACGTACCGGATCCCTGACATGTCTGAATTTCGCAAGACATTCCAGGATGCTATGATAGCGCATAAAAAACCTCTTCTACCAGCTCAGCTGCGGCTTCTGAATGGACCAGCCATCCGAAGCTCTACAAATGACAACGACGATATGGAACGGGGAGAAATACGTGCTTCAGGCACAGGCATCATCCAGCCAACTTGACTGCAGCTGGATATCGAGCTCGACAACCTCCCAGCCCAACCGTCAATTGGAATGCTGCAAGCTGAAGTCACTCCAAGCTCTCAAGTCAATGCTGTTGAAGATGTGGATGATGCGACGAATCAAACTGCATCCCCTAGGGTCTCGCACGAGGTTTCACCTCATGGAGAACTCAAGCCAAGTGGCTTCAGGCCACCTGAGGCGTCATCGGTGTCTGTCAATCAGGAACAAGAAGGTTTACGTGTTCCGAGCCGTGGAGAAGTCTTGGAGGAGAGGGAGGAGAATGGCGAGCGATTTGCTGTGGTTTGAGATTCGTCGGGTTGGATCGCCAGAAGGTTTCTGAGTATTGGGCCATGACATGAAATCTGGACGCGATGTTGAAGGCTTTTTGATGCTGAGGATGGAGGTTCTAATGTCTTGAGAGATGGAAGGCGAGGAGTTGAGATACAGGACGAAATGCTTCAAAACTGGTGAGCAACTGGCTATTTACGGGCAATTGAGTTCATTGGTGCAATCTCTTTCCATGTACGCTTGGAATCTTGGCAGGGCTCAGAATCTCTATTTCGTTTAAATTCTGACTCGTTACAGGTATCATCCTTCATTCTCGGGAGTCGTTTTCTGACAGTTATATATGATTCATTAATTTAATTCGACAACATGTAACGATGCGACAAGCTTTGACCAGTTGGCCAAGGCTTTGCCGGAATGAGGGATATGTAAACGTTGCTTTGGCTCCAGCAACCTAAGGATATCAGGTGTGAGTCTACGGTCTGTATATTTTGTACAATCAAAGCCATTCGATTAAGGCCGAGTGCAATTCCTCAATATACGACGCCACTCAATTTCAAATATCCCAAAGCCTCCTTGCATTTCCTCGGAAGAGGTTGTTCTTCAGCTGTTCATTCCCATCACACCATTTCATACACTTCTCTTCGAAAGGCTTTGCATCGTAACCCTTCGACTGGGTATGCGGCCAATCTGATGCAAATACAACTCCCTCTCCATTTCTCATGCTCAGAAGAGACTTCACTAACAACTCCAGATCCTTGAAGTCCGGATCCTTGGAGAATATATACGGCGCTGAGATCTTCGCAAACACTCTAGGATCCTCCATCATCTTCCTTAAAGCATCCCAGCCTGGCTCCCTCTCTGGATCCAGCGGCAACGACGCTGGAGACCCAAAATGCTCCAGCACAATCTTCACACCCAACTCCTCCACCAAAGGCTGCACATGATCCAACATCGCCATATCAGCATACAGCCCAATCGACCACGTCTGTAACGGCCTCAAATTCTCCGCATACTTCCTCAACACCGACTGAATCTCCTCTCTTTCCAAAACCTTCCCTGTTGATCTCAAATTCAACCGTACGCCTCTCACGCCAAGCTCATGCCATTGCCGAAGAGTCTGAGAATCGATCGTCTCGGGATCGAAAGATACGACACCACGACTTCGAGTTGGACCGACTTCTTTTAAAGCGTCGAGGATCCAGGTGTTGTCGTTGCCGTAGGTACTGACTTGTACGAATACCATATTTGGGAGGTTGAGGCGGGAGGCGTTGGTGAGGGCGCCGGTCATGGTTCCTGAATGGGGGACTCGTGGGATATTGGTGGGGAATGGGTATTTTTGGGGGTCGATGATGTGGATGTGGCTGTCCCATGATCCTTCTGGGACTTTGCTTGATGATGATGAGGAGGAGGATGTGAAGTCTCGATGATGGGTGTTGAGTGACATGTTGAGGGGTATCGAGGGATGGCGGGGTCCTATACTTGCGGAGATTCTTGGCAGTATTTGACGGTTGGTCGTCCTTGATAAGTTGATCATAATGAGAGGAGAGCTTCTTCTTAACCTATCACGAGGGTGGGATGAATGTGTGGACTTTCAGGAGTTTGCTTGTTCAGGTGATGGAAGAGGAACGTTCAAAAGTGGAGCTCGGTTGAAGCCCGGGGCGCTTGCCGAGATGGTTACCACGCAAGCGAGGTCTGGCTCCGGGTTTGTTGACACTGACTGCCGAGTTCAAGTATCAACGAGAAGCATCAGAAGAGATGCTAAAAGGTGAAGACTGCCATTTAAATATCTATTTGGGACGGATGGTCAGTTCCTTCATCATTGTAGTAATTCATAGTCTCAGATCCTTTAGATAATTGATCTGCATCGCGTTGCCGAAGTCGCTCTCGAGAGCGAAGCGCGGCCTCGCGTAGGATACTCAACTTGTTTTGGATACACATCACTGTCAGCATATTATCAGTCGAGGCATCCACCACTCAAGCACAAAGTCACGTCTCAAAGAATGCTGTCCAGAATGTCCCGCCGTTCCATCCCCGTACGTGTAAAACACAGCATCACGACCCGCACTATGTCTCAGCTGAAAAGCCCTCACTCGCAACCATCGATGATTATCTTGATACTTCAACACCACATTTTACCCAGATCTCTTCCTCACAACTACAAATTACAACCTTCAAAAACACAATCGTGCCAACTAGCGATGCTGAGACCGCTCGTCTCGTCGAGCGTCTTCGTCCTTTCGATGTCATCTCCACCATCAGCGAACGCACTGCCTTTCCTGTTTCACTTCTATGCCAGCTTCCCAATCTCAAATTATTGCTAGCTACAGGCACGCAATTCGAGATGTTTGACCTCAAAGCTGCAAAAGAACTAGGCATTACCGTCGTTGCAGCGCCAGGCCTTGGCCGCACCGACCAGAGCGGCCCGACTAAGCCAAACATCAAGAAAGGCAGCGTGCATCCCACAATGCAACACACGTGGGCTCTGATACTACCGCTAGCGCGTAATATTGCAGCAGACGATGCTGTGATGAAGAATAGTTCCGGCTGGCAGAGTCGCCTCGCCATCGGTCTCCCTGGATTGACCTTGGGTGTCGTCGGCCTTGAACGCCTGGGTGCTGCGGTAGCTCGAGTAGGTCATCTTGCTTTTGGCATGAATGTAATCTGCTGGAGCGAGAACCTCACTCAGGAGAAAGCCGATCAGATGGCTGTTGCAGGTGGCTTGTCTCCTGATGACAACCTTGACTGCGGGAAGACATTTCGGGTGGTCGGAAAGCAAGAACTCTTCCGCACGGCAGATGTCGTGAGCCTATATTATGTCCTGAGCGAGCGTTCGAGTGGCATTGTGGGCACGACAGAGTTGGATCAAATGAAGCCATCTTCGATTCTTGTTAATCCGTCACGAGGACCTCTCATAGACCAAGATGCATTGCTCGATACTGTGGAGCGGCGCAAGATTCGTGGAGCGGGGCAAGATTCGTGGACTCGCGTTGGATGTCTTTGATGCTGAGCCATTACCAGCAAACAGTCCTTGGAGACGAAGGGATTATTGGGGCAAAGATGGACGTTCTATGGTACTCACTACGCCACATATGGGATATGTGGACCAGGGACTGATGAACACTTGGTATGCTGAGACGGCGGAGAATGTGGAAAGGTGGTTGAGCGGGAAAGAAGTTCTTCATCGTTTGATCTGATTATGGTGTTGCTTGGGTTAGTGTGCAATTTTGTTCAGAAGTGACATACCATGATCAAAAATCCAAACAGCAAGAGCGTGCTAAAGAATTCCGTGCAGTTCCAGAAATTTTTTAGCTTTCATGGATGGTGAAGTAATCTTGTACTTGCTTTACTGATACTTTCGAATTTCCTGTTGTTCGGCAATAAGCATGTTTGTGAATGATCTGTCGGACTCTTTACTGATCACGTCGAATCCACTCCCATGTTAATTCGGGTTTCTCGGCCCTTTCACCTCGTAGCCTCGATTTGTTCATTTAGGTAGATTTTCTTCGATCCGAATTTCCCAGAAATAAAGCAACACCATCTCAGACAATAATTCTGAATGAAAATGAATGGCGCCCGGAGTAATACCTTGTCCGGGAGTTTAACATGAGCACTACGGACTGAATGGAAGAACTTTAAAACCTGTCAAGGGAAACCTTTTTGTGTCTGGTTCCGACTTGCGGTGTAACGAAGCCAAAAGTGAAAAGTTTTTGTTCTAAAGGAAAATAGACTCGTCAGATAAGGTTCACGAATGTCGGATAGAATACTGCCATCGACAGTAATTATTGATAGAAGTATTCCTATATCTTCCTCCCGCATTCCTTCCTTCCCATAATCCACAACTTCATTCTATTCTCGTCGCTGCTAGTCGTGGCCACATTTTTCACTCTTAGAAAACATGTTCATTTCATGGACTCGCTTGTTATGGGCCATTTCAATCGCTCACTCCACGGTCGCCGCCCTTGATCTTCCTTTTTACCCCGGTCTCCGAATCAATCAGTCACAACCAGGTGCTCTTGAGGTTTCTTTCAATAATGCACCAATCAATGCCTGGGGACCGAATTTTCTCACAGGCCTGAGTGACATTGTTCAGAAGCTCCGGAATGACAACGGAACTAAAGTCGTTCTCTTCAAGAGCGATGTCCCTCGCTGGTTTGCCAGCCATCTAGATCTTACCGCACCAATTGGCGAGTCGGGATGCGGCAACTTCCACAATTGTACCCAACTGACACGAAATGAGATCCGGCTGTTGGTAGAGCCGGCGCCGAACTTTTTTACAACTTGACGACACTCCCTCAAATCACCATCGGCGCTGTCGAAGGCAAGGCGCGCGGAGCGGGCAATGAATTTTTGTCGTCTTTGGATATGCTCTTCGGAACGACCACGCACACTGTTCTAAGCTCGCCTGAGATCGCCCTAGGGATTCTTCCAGGTGGCGGTGGAATCCAGTTCCTTACCAGGCTGATTGGCAGCGGACGCGCCATGGAATATATCCTCACTGCCACCGACATTGGAGCTGTTGAAGCTGCTCAGATCGGCTGGATCAACAAAGCTTTCGAGACCACGGAGGCGATGAATAGCCATATCGATAATCTGATCTCTCGCTTGCTTCTGTTCTCTCCAACGGCTCTTGCTCTTTCTAAACAAGCGATCAGTGCTGCTGCGAGGCCACAGCTGAGCGATCTTCTGGCGGACTCGGACAGGTTTCTGCAGACTCTGAGTGATCCTCAGATCCCAGAACTGATTGGGAAAGTACTGAGACTAAGTAATAATCAGTCAAATGAGACTTTTGAGCAGTTTCTAGGCGAGAATATTCCATTGGTGTATGAGTAGAGGGATGGCCGGAGAAGGCTCAGATCATATACTCAAAACTGGATTCGGGGCTACATGCAAGTCTGTACTATCAGGATGTTATTTTGGAGGTTCCCCGGATCATTTCTGTGCGCAGTACATCTCTGCTCTTTCTCTGATCAATATATCTTGCTAGTGTGTGAAATTACCAGTGTCTCCTATTCCCACCATTACATGATACGAGAATCATTCCCTAGTACCTAGTGTTCCCAGTAGTGCAGTTTGTGTATTACTAGCTCCGTATACAGGCGGTCTGACACGACTTCGTACCGTATCTGTAAGACTATACGTACTGACAAGGGGAATGATAATACTATACGATACGAGGATAGAAGGAAATACTAGTAGAATGCTACGCTAAACCTAATAGAAAGATTCGATCGAAAATCTCGTGATTTTGTCTCTTACCTCTTGTTTACCCCGCGCTAGTACTTTAGTATACTACTCAGTGAGATTCAATATTATGATCTTTACATATTATCATGCCCCATTACTAAAGCTTGTCTTATATCACTCCGTATTTTCAAAAGTAGCAGTGTATTACTAAAGTAGGGAATATCGAATATACTCCATACACTACTGGGTACGCTGCCCTAGTATCCGTATCCCCTGAGAATGCAGCCAAATAACACTTATCCTTGAATAACAGTCTTCAGAATCTCCTCAACGTCCGCCTCAGTAGCTCTCTTCACACCCAAAAGCTCATTATCAACCTTCTGCACTTTTCCTCCATAGCCCTCTCCAAACCCAGCCATGAAAATATAAGGAATAAAAGTCTCATCATCAAAAAGTCCCTTTTGCAGTCTTGCATCCGAAGCAGCCTTCATCGCATCCAAATCTCCCTGTACGGGCTCCCACGTCTTGCCTGGAGTGAGCTTCTTCGCCATAGCCAAGATCTTGTTCTGCGTCAGCGCAATCTCCTCCACATACACGACTTTGTTTGCTGTCTCAGCCGCTTTGCTCAAGACTCCCACGACAGCTTGACCAACGGCAGGGAGTGACGTGGAAGAGAACTCCTGGTCTCCAGAACCGTAAATGGTAGGCTTGAAGTCCTTGGTGTTGAGAATGAATCCGACTTGAAGACCCCAGTCGAGGAAGAAACCGTTACGGATAATAGTGTAGGAGAAATCTGGGCTGGACTTCACTTTCTCAACAAGGTATTTCTGGACTTCGACTTTGCCGGCGAAGACGGGGAGCGCTCTCGCCTTGGGATTCTGGAGATCGGAGCCGAACTCAGAGGGGATGAATCTCTGGACTTTAGCGGCGATAGCGGCGTCGATCATGCGGGTTTGGTCGGAGAGGGCAAGAGCGCTGAGGGTGGAAACGATGGCATCTTGGCCTTGGAATGCTGAGGTGAGGGATTGGAGAGAGGAGTAATCGACTCTGACGACCTTTGCGGCTGAAGGGAAGGTTGCTTTGGATTCATGACGTGTCAGGACGGTGACATTGAATTTGCTGGAATCGAGTAGGGCTTTGAGAATTGCTGGACCTAAATTACCAGATGCCTGTGAGAGGGGTCAGCGATTTGTTTCCTGAGGACGAGAAGGTGACTTACTCCGGCAAGCACCACGTTCTTGATAGATGACATGTTGTTGTATTGTTGTTCGGATAGTTATCTTGTTGAATCGAGAATGGTAATAAGTTCTTGATGTTGATGAAGGATCTGTTGAGTTCTCTGGAGAATGGACTTGAGTGTTCTGGTATTTGTTGTTTGGTAGCCTCGAGAGGGGACCATTTGGACAATTATATACACTCCCGCGAGTGAAACCCTTTATCTCTTCGGAACCTTGATCTTACATCATCCGCTCCGAAGAATGTGGGTTTCCGCGTAACTAACTTTCTCCCACTCCATATCCCACCATTTGCCGAAGTGCCGCATCCCACCCCCTCCAAACAGCGAAGCGAGGTGCTGCTCACAGCCTAGCCCCACCGCATCCCTCAGGCGTGCCAAGTGGAATGTGGCGAAAGCCTCGGACAAAACAGAACTCAATTGGTCTGAATCATGATATTTCCCGGTGGGAGGTAGACATCAGTAAAAACTCCATGTCAGGTACTCAGATCAGAGGAAGGCAAGCATGCGGAAGAATGACAAAGAGATCAACGACAGGAAATTTCCTCCCTCTTCCCCATACTCTGCTGCAGACCCTGGACGCAGAATGAGGCTTGATTTGACGCATTTACGAAAGATGTAAGCTCTGATAGGTCTACATTTCTAGCGGCGGTATTATCTCCTTGGGGATAAGTAACCACTGTGCCCACTCCTCGCCAAGATACTCTTCAATAGCAGCAAGTAAGAAACTTCCCGCTTCACCAACGGCCCAATATGATCTCCTACAGTGTAACAAAATCGAAAAGTGTGCCATGACGACTAACGCCTCGGGTTTCCTCTGATGCAACAAATCTGTGTATTCGGCTGAGACGTTGATGGGCCAGGACATGACGATCCTTGCATCTGGTAAAACGATCGAGTCTCCATTCGGCAATTGAGAATTGTAGACTTTGATCAAGCCATCAATGGCTTCACCATAAATCTTAGCTTCGAAGGCGGAAAGGGTGTGAGATTGTGAGAACGTCCATTTGAGGTTATCGAATGCATGGGTGACTTTGTCATCACGTTCCTGAGCCTGGCCCTCGTCGGCAAGGAGGACTTTAATATCTGAATTCCTGATATATTCCCAACAGGTTCCGGTAGTGGCTCGGATACCTCTCAGAAGTCGAATAGACTGTACTAATCGATCAAGGAAGGTGTTGAGATCTGGACTTGGCGTCGAGAAGGTATCGCAGAAACAGTGAAGCCCAAGGATAGCTGCGAAGAGGAACGCCGGAACTGTATTCTCTGGTGTGAGGGCGGGACATGATTCTTTGAAGATGGATAGTGCTTGGGCTTGTAGGGTCGTTGATTCGGCAAGGTACATGGCGGATTTTAAGGGGTATTTAATGCTGAGTTGAAAGGCTGACATGGCGAGGGACTCGTACATTATGTAGGGGTACTCAAATGTGTACTAGAATGATGTGAATAATTGAGATGCCTCCAAAAAGGAACCGCTTCGCGAAATATCGCTGCCAAACAAAAGCATGAAAGTTAACCACTGGGATAAGGATCCTTACTCGATTTGTTGTAGCAACCCAATCAGCCTTTGATGCCTCATCCGCGAAAGTGGGGACATTTGTGGTTATTAGATTCTGGAACAACTCAAGATGGAGAAGGTTGACATAAGGTTGGGACCGAGGAGGTGCTGGTATTGGTGTTCCAGGCTGACTCGGATCTGAGCCATGACCGTGGGAGCTTTCATCGGGAGAACCGGCCAGACCTTCGGGAACAGATCTCGAACCATGTTGACTACTGGGTCTCCGAGTGTTCGAATCAGAAACCCGGGAAGCCTGTTTATACGAGCATTGCCTATTGGCTATGGTGCAGTTGACACATGATGGTCGAGTCTCATCGCACTGTGATTGATGACCTGTGATCAGCGCCATAGACGCGGAAGGGAAGACTTGCACTATTAAAGATTGGAAACATACCTTCTTATGGCTACGCTTACATTCTGCGCACCCTTGTCGGGACTTTTTGTGGCTTCTGCGTATCATGAAGTGGGATGGTCTTGAGATTGAGGGGCAATCGCGGGGTATCGACCAGCGGCTGGTAAACAGTAACACAAGGAGGGGCTAGCTTTCGCTGTTTTGCTAAAACCTTTCATGTAAGCGGTGATATATGGACTCGATGCATGAGGCTGTGTTGATGCCTTAGAAGTGTACGTGATTTGTGATGAATCTTGCCAGGGTGAGAACAATGCGCCAAGACTGGTGGGGCAGACCATCGCCTCACAACCAATCAGTTCACCTACCAATGTCAACACTCCAGGCCTTTCTTCACGCCGAGTGAGGCTCGAAGGGCCTTCTTGCCCCTCAGAATGGCGGGGACGGGGTGGTCAGAAGAGCTAAAGGTCAAAGAAATGAATTTACGATGGCTCCAGACGGGGCATATTTTTGAGCTAAGTATTGACTTGTTAAAGATACCTAGATGTCTAATGAAAACCTAGTGGCGAAAATTGTAACTTTTACATCTATCTATAAACGAGTAGAAACGAATACTTTCTCTCGAAGTAATCTTGTAGATCACAAAAGCTCAAGTCTGGCACGAGAATGTTACACTCCCATCTATCGACTCCACCTGAATCTCGCAAACTTGCCCCCACTGTTCGCCAGCTCTATCCTCTCAACATCGTCGATATCAGGTTGGATACATCCAGGGTACCAATACCAGAAGATGATCGTGACAGCAAACATCGGGACTGCATCGAATGTATACAACGTCCATTCATGCGTCAGGGAATACCCATCGTGACCTTGCATATACTCCACGACTCGAAATACTGATCGACCGAAAATGAGGGTGCTCGCAGCATAGATCATGTAGAGGGTCTGTCTCCATGGCTTTTCTGTTGTGTATCTGGAACAGAACCGGGTTAGTATTCGTGCCAAATGCTGTTCGTGGTAGCCCGGATGACTCGAAGGGCCCACCTGAGCGACCAGCAGAATAGGGTCGACGCGCGCAAGGTTGGACTCACGATTCTCGCGTAGGCTGTTTCGCTAATCGTCTTTGAAAGATGATTGCAACAACGAAGAACAGTCCCAACAGAACCAATTGCATGAAAAGACCCGCGACCACGATGTATTCCCCAATCTGGGCTATTTTCGGCGTTGAGTTCAGTCCAGAGGCTGCAGATTGCACGTTCAGCGAGATGAGGTCGCCAATAACAAACGTTCTTGACAACCAGTTGATGCGGATTATGGATAGATGCTCCCCTTTGACTGTTCGTATAATGCGGGTGAGGGTCATGTAAATCGAGGCGGCAACTGGTTCGGAGGGGCAGTCAGCGTAAGTTGAGTAATCACTGTCACGCGAGAAGAGCACTGGAAGCACCTACAGAATGCGGGAGCGATGACTAAGAATATTGCTTGAACAAGGAAAGCAGCCATAGATGCGGAATAGTTGTAGGCAGCTGCTCGGCCAGCGAAACCAAGAACCTCACCTGCGTTGGGAGGTCAGAATTGGAGGGCCGAGTGCTCTGTGGTTGTATGGGAAGTCTTACTGAAACATCCTATCGCAAAAGATAGGCAAAACCAGGTACGCAGTTTGTATATCCGCCAGAAGTGAAGGATGGTAGTGACAAGAAACAGGAGCAGGAATGTGACGGATGCAGCTTGAGAAGGCAAGAATGCCCAGAAGTAGTACACGCCTTTGTAGGCTTCGAGCTTGGCCATTCTTGTGATGATCAACAGCAAATGGAAGGGCCTTGTGTACTTGAGTTGGACTTCGTGGTGTTGAAGTGCGATGAGGAACAAGAGCAAATGACGATAGAAAAGGTGGGAGATAAATGGATAAGAGGTGGAGAAAGCAGAAGAGATATGAATCAGTACGACTCGTACCAACAGAAGGACAGGATACGATACTGTCTTGTACGCGTGTGCGGTCTCTTCGCAGTACTCGTGTCAACTTGGAGACAATCACGGTGCGATGCCATTCCGAGCTTGATAGATAGGATTGAGACATTACTCTTGGCAGATCTGGCAGATAGGCACTGTAGAAGAGAGCGCTTTTTGTTAAGGAAAGATTCAGGCTCAACTGTTTGGGTAAGCAACTCGGGGCTAGGCTGCGTCGCTGTGCTGGGCGGGAGCTTCGATAAAAAGGGGAAGGCAACACGCGGGTTCTCCTGCCAAAATTAAGCGAAAACCCCTTCAGGAGACCGATACGCGTATCGGACCCTGGTTCTACAACTGGACGGGTTTTTTCCTAGGCATCTTAACCTTTGCAGTGCAAGAAAAAAGGTTTCAAGGGCCATTACATTGATCTGCTGCAACGCTCCGGGTATCTCTCTCTATCTCGGTCCAATTGTGAAATGATTCACCCATCTCACGTGATATCCACATGACGAACAGGCTTCGCTCGCTGGTTCACTTCTTGCTCGACTCTGCGGCTGGGGCCTTTCCCATGCTTGCAAATTCATCGGTTGGGGTGGCGAGCTTTGGGTGTTTCGACTATACCGGTTAGTTTCGTACCCAATCTTCGATTCTTTTGACACATACGCTCCAGTGTATTTTCATGTTGTTCAGATTGTCAATCTCTGCTTTACATGTTGACTGCCTCAGGTCAGAAAAGACCTGACTTTGACATAGGGATCATACGCATTGAAACTTCATTCCCTTGTCTTTCTTAAGGATGGAATTGCCGCCCTTCTTGGCCTTTTCCGCTGCCTTCTGTTGAGCTTCGATCTGGGCGGTCAGGTTAGCGATTAGCTGGTGAAGTGATTGAGTTCCCGCGCACCTTCTGGAGTCCGCGTGCCATGATGTGTGATATGAGAGGTGAGAGATATACGTTGTGTTTGGCGTTGTCTGATCAGAGGCTTTGGTCTTGAATTGCGGAAACTTTGATGCACGGATAAAATGGGAGGCGCGGCAGCGCTTACCAATCCCCGCTGGTGGTCAATAGTGCCACGTGATATCACTGTATTTCTGGCTAACACCTGAGTACTAACAAATGTCAATGGCCTTTCTTGAAGAGGCGCTCAGGGACTTTTACATTAGTATTCATTGCTTGTATTTCCTATTGTAGAAATATTCCAACAGCCTGGGGATACGCGTGTCCGGGGAAATGTTCCGCCGAGAAACTAGTCTCAAACCAGCCATACGCGTATCATAAAACAGATCAACCATCTTCTTGGCGTACACTGTCCTTCGCTTCACTCCTTCCAAATGGAGATCACATCAATCATTATCGTATGTTGGTATTGCTTTCAAAAAAGAGAGATTTTCTCTGTCATCTTGAGAAGCCTTGTGCCTTTGAGGTCAGGACTGGATCCCACGACTTACAACTTCATTCTCTCACTGTTTGCTGTCTCTTTTGAAGCACTGCGTGCCAGTCACTGATGATCTGATAATTGCGCGGTTTAATCGTGATCACCAAAGTGTTTCGGCTTCTACCTCGAACGTGCCTCAAACTTCCACCTTTGTAGGTATACTGGCCCACGGTACCAACGGCAGTAGGCAGAGCGGTCGCTGGTTTCGATGAAGTTAAAATGTTGAACTTGGCTGGCACCAGAGGGTACAGGACTGATACTTGAAGACGGCTTTCAAATTTCCATGGACTTGCTTCCTTCGCAACCCCTTCTTTTCTTTCTTTCAACCATTTCCTTCCCATGGATGGCTCAGGCTACGCTATAGGGATGTCCCGCCAATGATCATTGGTTGAGCTAAACATCTGCAATCGAGGAGGATGAAGACTAAAGGGCATGTTGTAAAAAGTTGATAACAAGCATTCACTGCCCGCAAATCATTCTGATAGTAAGTGGTAGGCGTTCGTCATCAGTCCAGACACTTGAGGCTGTCCGAACCCTTCCTCGACCCCGGAGATCCCTAAAGGAGAGTCAGCTGCGTCACTTGTTGTCGAACAATGATCAAATGCGATGAAGCAATTCCGTATTCACACTGCATTCGATGGCTTACCCAATGTGAATATGCTCCCGGGAGGCGCGTGGGCGGCGAGAGGGACCAGAATTACTCAGTCGTCTGAACAAGCTCGAAGGCAAGATACAGATCTTACGGGACTCTTGTTCGCTACCCATGGCAGTGTTATTATTTGATTGTTAAGTGTACACTCGCTCCTCATCCCCGACCCTCCACTTATATTCCAGATTTTGCCCCGCGCCACTTCGTTTCTGATGTCCGATCCCAAAGAAGTGCCTATTCTGAAATTTTTGGCCAAGACACAGCGATATCACCCCGCATCAGGCCTAATACTTTCACACTCGCTCGGTCAGGCTAATGTAGCTCTCGTCTACCTGCTTCTCCTCCCCCGGTTTCGGAAACACATCACCAGCATGGACCACATGAAAGGCAATTTGAACAACCAGCATCGGAATCGTGTCACCAGAATATGCGCACCACTCATGCTTCAACAAATACCCATCCGTCCCCAACACGTACTCAGCTATCCGGTATAGACATCGAACGACAATGATAACAGCAGCACCCAACAACAGCACAAGTAGTTTCCTCCAGCTATGCTTGCCATACTTCGGGATAATATGTCGCATAGGTGACTGAGTCATACGATGGTCGAAGATAATCGCAATCAAGAGGAAGAACCCGAAGAAGACGAGTTGTACGCCGAGACCCGTGAGAAGGACAGTCTTTCCAAGTTCGGCTTTGCCCTCCTGTGCCATCATTCCACCTCCAGCCGATTGAATGAAGAATGCGAGGATATCCCCAATAACAAAGATCTTCGTTACTCGGGTGGGGCGAATCACTGAAGCATCTGGGGCATTGACGAGAAGCACGATGCGGCCGTATATCATGTATATGGTTGCTGCGTACAACGAGGGTGGTAGGAGAATGAGGAGACTCTGGGCGACGTAGAGCATGACTTTGTCAGGGGATTTGGCGGATAGATAGCGGGCTGCGTAGCCGCCCGTCATCACTGAATTACTTGTCAGTTCAGGCTCATGCTTTTGAAGGTTCTGAGGCTGTCCTACTGAAAGCACCAACGGTCATCGCGGTGTAGAAGAAGGTTCGTTTCTTTATCATTACGACGAGATGGATGACTGAACTCAGTCCGAATAATGCGGCTGCAACAAGAGCAGCGTTTGCGTTGGGCTCATAGTGGTATAAGTTCTTCGGCGCCGCGTCGGTGGTTGAATTCGACATTTTGTGTTTGCGGCTGTTTGTCAAGAAAGGAATGTTTCGACAATTACAAAATGGAAAGAATGGACAACTGAATGTATGCTGGAAAAAGCCAATGATACCGCGTGGAGGATCACTGGAAAGAAAGATATGAAAAGAACGTCGTGATCTGATCGATAGCGAGGGGTTGGCCAAACTTAAGAGCAGTGAACGATATCTATACCGCCTATGCGAATCATGGAGATGGCCCCTGGTCTTGTGAGACCTATTTCTGGCATCTCCATAATCGATAGAGCTGCAGGTGGTCCATCCTTACCAATGCGGCCGACTGACAAGCATCCAATGGAGGAGTAGCGCGCAGGGTTTCGAGTGCAGGAATTCTGCCCTACAGACGCGTGTCAACGGATATTCCCAGAGAATGGAGTACGAGCAAGCGACAGGAGCGAAGATTATATGCTGGTGGACTGCGTGTGGTCAATTTGGGGCAAGTGAAAGGCCGTACCTGGATGCGATTGCGCATTTCAGACACATCAGCCAACCACATGAGCCGGAGAGCGAGTCAAGCATGGGGGAGAAAATTGGGCCCCTGCATAAGGTTCTGGTACCTTGCGGCTCATCGTGTTCATTTCATTTTTGGGTTTCGAAACGGGTCCTGCCGACGAGGTGACCCCTGGTTTGCGGGTAAGCGAGCGCTTGTACGAGAATGCGAGAAAAAGACTGGCGCTGCTACTATCTATTGTTTAGTGAACGTGAAGAGTATTGATATGGCTTTTAAAATATCGGTCTGTCTCTTTTCTCCCTTTGACTCTCGGTCACCAACTTCAATAAGCTTGACAGGACCTCGCGGGCCATCGAAATCGCTGACGTCCCTCAATTTATCGATGGTTCTGGGACGCATTATAGTGGTAACGGGCGCAGAGGAGCTTTCACTTGTTCGAGCGAAATGGCTCACCAAGATATTTGTCGCGGGGGATGTCATGTCATTCTTGGCTCAGTCAGCAGGTAAGTCTTGATAGAGAACTGAAAAGACCTTAACTGCCACGAACCCTAGCTGATACATACAAGTGGCGGCATGCTTGCAAAAGCAAAATCATCTGACGACCAGAAGCGTGGAACAAATAATATCACTGGAGGCCTCTTCATCCAGGTCTTCTTCTTCGGCTTTTTCATCATCGCGTCAGCCATGTTCCACCTCAGGATTACCAAAGCCCCTTCCATAAAATCACTGAGAAGTGAGGTACCCTGGCCAAAATACATGATTATTCTCTATACCGCCAGTTGCTTGATCGTGGTCCAATCGATCTTCCGCATCGCAGAGTATATCCAAGGGCATGATGGTGCTCTCCTGAAGACCGAGGTGTACATTTATATCTTCGATGCGACGCTGATGTTTTTGACGATTGCACTGTTAAATGTCTTTTACCCGAGCAATATCATTTCCAAAAAGTCAATAAACACTTCTTGGAGTGAGTCGGAGGCTGGTGGATCGTATGGATACGGCGATGGTGTGGGAATGGCTCCAAGATCTTTCGCTTAGTAACGGATTTCAGAGAAGCGTTGCGGAATCAATACTGTGGCTGAGCACCATGTATTCATGGGCCAGAGTCGGCCGACACACCAGGGCTGACCAATTTCGAGGTCTCAAGCTGAGTAAGAGCCCAAAATTGACGAATTCTCAACAACATCATTCTGTCGTTACTTCTTTGGCTACCATTTCCACCTCCAGATGGGTCGTTCAGTACGAAGTCGACTTGGTCGAGTTGGTGCAATTTATTTACACGAAGTTAAGATAGTCACAAGAAGACTTACTCAAGTCTTTTGAGTTCTTGACTTCTGCTTGTATCTGGATATTGGATCAGCAAACCCAACTCAGGAATGGAAGTCACTTGATCCATCTTTCATCCGCTGGCGAGAATAGCAGCCTCACCTGCTCACCGCCATGTTGCGTAGAGAGCCCTGCAGATGTTACATTGGCGTAGAATTCTGAAGCACCAAGTGATGCAAGGTGTCGGCCGCTTACTCCCAATATGGTTCTCGCATGTGTATCGTTGTTTGTGTATGGTACCTTGGCGCTTACCCGAAGGGATCCGAAAACTCGGCCCGGCCAAGATTGTGGCTCACTTTGCCTGAATAAACCTCACAGCACTACCAATGACAAAAGATGACCTTATTATGCAGGTTGTAACAAAATCTCGGAGTTGACGACGGGCTGAACATACTCCAGCGCCCATCTCCTCGAAGCACGGCGCCTATCAGACACGATAACCCCTTGACGTGGCGTCGATGACCGAGCTGAAGAGATAAAATAATACATCAGCACCTGTAACAACTACATTTATTCGACTTTTTAAGCACCATGACAGGGATTCCACGCGACTGCGTAGGGCAGAGACCCCCTGTTGGAGATATTTCAAGCCACATGCCGAAGCCGATGAGGATGATATGCACTTGGCTTGACCTCGCGCTCAGAAGTTCTGATTTATATTGCAGAGCAGTCTGCCATCTCATACTGAAGGTAATCATCCAAGTCCCCACGATTCGAGCCCCAACATGCCGTTCTCACAATCTGTCTACACCCTCGTCGCTCTGCTCGTCGCTTCTATCTGCGCGACCAAGTTTCTGTCTGTTCAAAGTCGCAAGTCTTTTTCAGCAAAGAATGGCTGTAGACCACCTCCGGCTCTCAGGCAAAATCCTTGGCTGAACGGATTCGATGCCAGTTACCACCAGATACAGTGGATGAAGAACAATGAGGTGAGTACTGTCATAAAGTGCAAGAACGCTTTCTGCTATGCTCTAATTAGCAATGCTCTGGGAGAATCGTAGACTGACTCAGGCATGCTACTTCCAGATGTTTGTCAACATAACACGACTATTCAAAGAATTGAGCACCAGGACCTTCTCGCTTCGCTTCGCAGCGACAACCCGAATCTGGACCTGCGACCCCGAGAACGTCAACGCTCTCTTCAAGACGAAAGCTGACGACTTCGAACTGTCATGGGTTCGTACCGAAGCTTTTCGCCCTTCGATTGGAAAAGCCGTCCAAGCTTCCAACGGAGAGGTCTGGGCTCATGGCAGAGCAATCCTACGTCCCGCATTCAACAAAGCAAACCTATCGAACATGTCCTTGTTCGAGGAACACTTCCAGAACCTACGCAAGAAGATCCCAGACGATGGACAAACAGTTGATCTACACCCGCTGCTTCATAGCTTGACTATGGATGTCGCAACCGATGTTTTGTTTGGAGAATCCACATACTTACTCAAAAGCGAAGAGAATATTGAGATTGAGCGTGCATATGATGCTGTCAACAGAGGTGTTATCGAGCGTTTCTTCATGGGTCCTCTCATCAAATTCTATCGTGGACCGGCGTTCTTCGAAGGATGTAAGACAGTACGCAACTATGCCGAGAAGTACATCGAGAAAGCCTTGGCAGTCAAAGAAAGCTCGGCAGACGGTGAAGACGGGCAGAAGTCTTACGAATTCATCCGAGAATTAGCTAAGGAGACAGATGATATCACTTTCATCCGCGATCAAATATTAGGTGCCCTGTCCGCGGGTAGGAATACAACTGCGAGCCTAATGAGCTTCTTGTTCTATCTCTTGGCTAGGAATCCAGACAAGCAAGAGATCCTGAGGAGAGAAATTACCACATTGAATGGATTTCCTCCTACGTACGAGGAGCTGAAAAACTTGGTATATCTTCGACGGGTGATCGACGAAAGTATGAAATGCTACTTTCTCCTCCTGCTGTACGTAGCTTGTTCAGCTTGCTAACAGTGTTCATTTACAGCATTCCGAATATTCCCAACCATACCTATGACCGATCGAGTAGCAGTGCGCGACACCGTGCTTCCCACAGGAGGAGGGCCGGATGGAAAATCGCCGATCTTCGTTGCCAAAGGCCAAGTCGTGGCAATGGTTCTCTGGGCTATGCATCGCGATACGGGACTCTGGGGAGATGATGCGTTGGAGTTCAAGCCTGAGAGGTGGGAGCATTATTCGAAGTCAGAGGGGAAGCATGTCGCCTTCGGGAAGGGTCCGAGAATGTGCCCTGGTCGTAAGTCATATCCATATTCTACTACTGAAAGACTTTTTATACACCGAGAGGCTGACTATAGAGTCTTTAGAAAATCTGGCGCTTACCGAAGCTGCTTACACTGTTGTGAGGATGTTGCAAACCTGCAAGACACTGGAGACAAGAGACTTCGAGCCATTCCAAGAGAAATACATGGTCTCTTTGTATTCGGCCACAGGCACTCAGGTTGCCTTGACTGTTTAAGCTGGATGCGTGTAGATTCTTGTTCGAACAATGTTTGAGCAATAGCGGCAGAACGTTGCGCTTCGAGAGCCGGTGGTGAAAGCTGTGGACTCCACTACAAATATTCTTTTTGGTTGCTATAATTTATATGTTATAGTTATTTTAGATGGGATGCTTCCTTGTATATACAGGAATCGCGATTTATAACACTCTCATTATGCCCAAAATCCTTTTTGCGCTTGAGAACTTACGTCAATACTGGTACGCCAACACGTGACAATTGTTCCCCCCACCTTTGTGTGTTTACTCAGCGTCATCTTCAGCGTCATACAACTAGACTTTAGTATTAAAAAGCCACGTTCTTCCTTTGGGGGTGCATCTGCACAAAAAATACCATTACCTTGCAGCTCGAATTTTGGATCTCGACAATCTCTGGAGGTCGCTGAGAGGCCTCTCAACGGAACAGAAAGGAGTATTGACCTTACCTCTTGATTTATTTGTAATACGAACATTCATGATGATACCACCGGATGTAGCTGGCTGGATCACAATCGAGTCTCGAGGTGAATCTGCCCATTCACCTGAAAGGCGTCGGCATTCTGCAGAAGTCACACGCAAGGATCCAGAAATAATATCAGCTCTCGGGCCTCCCGATATTGAGATTAACGCACTGCCTTGCCATGATGGAAGGACAAGTCGACAACAGGAAATCTCACTAGAAAATGTGCCACGGCGTCACGACGACAATCCAACTGCGGCTTCCGTCCTACAGAGCTCAGATCAAATTCAGACTGTGTGGGAGCCCTACAAAAACAGGTTCCGTGTCCTAGCCTCATGCTTCATGGCCTTTTCCAATGGGATGAACGACGCTGCACCTGGTGCTCTTATCGAGAGTATCGAAAGGTAGGGTGACCAACAGGCCATATTGACAAACCTCACTAAACGCATTCCAGAAAGTATAACATTGACTACGGCACAGTTTCCATCATTTTCGTATGCAATGCTATTGGTTTTGTTGCAGCCGCCTTCTTCCTCAGCGCCTTGTCGAGAAAGATAGGTCAGGCAAAATGTCTGGGAATATCTGAGATCCTGCTCATCATTGGGTACGCTGGGCTTGCCACGACTCCGCCATTTCCTGTCGTATGCGTAGCGTGAGTATTTGCTCGCCTTCTGTACCCTACGAATGCTAAGACCAAGCAGATTCTTCTTCCTGGGCTTGGGAATGTCAATGAACCTCGCTATCTGCCAAGTCTTCTGCGCCAATCTAGCAAATAACACAGCCCTCCTTGGTGCGTATCAGGGCGCTTATGGAATTGGTGGCACCATCGGTCCTATCATCGCAACAGCTTTGGTGTCGAATGGTTACGTCTGGTCGCGATACTACTTCATCCTCCTTGGTATCGCAATTTTCAATCTTGCTTTCGGACCCTGGTCATTTTTGAATCATGAGCGCGAATCAATTACCTCTCTAGCAAACACACTACCTGTAGTAACGACTCAGTCGAGTACGAAGAGAAAGCTGAAATCCTTCAGGGTCTTGATGTCTCACAAGCCCACTGTTCTCGGTTCTTTGTTTATCTTCGCTTATCAAGGTGCGGAGGTTGCCATTTCGGGTTGGGTCATATCTTTCCTCGTTCAGTTCCGACATGGCGATCCAAGCAAGGTCGGATATGTGACTTCTGGATTCTGGGCTGGTATAACACTTGGTGGGTCGCTGTCTTCTAATTCTGGGCTCTCAAATGCTGACATATGGATGCTCAGGACGGTTCACGCTTTCATTCTTGGCGCACAAGACCGGCGAGCGGCCGTTCGTTTTTGCTGTCACTGCTGGAGTGAGTTTGATTAAGTTAATCTCGTCTGATCTAAGCTGACATGATCTAGGCCTTGATTCTCGAGCTCCTGATCTGGTTCGTCCCATCAATCATCGGAAGTTCCGTCGCAGTGGCATTTTCAGGCTTCCTCCTTGGCCCAGTGTCACCAGCGGCAATCCACATCTTCCAACGCCTCATCCCTCGCGAAATGCAAATCTCTTCGCTTTCGATCATTGGGTCAATTGGCACTTCTGGTGGTGCTGTTGCTCCATTCATGACTGGAATGATTGCGCAGCATGTGGGGACCTTTGTGTTGCATCCGATTTGCATTGGGCTTTTTGTGTGTATGGCCACAACCTGGTGGATGATACCAAAAGTGAACAAGAGATCGGAATAGTCTTTTCACAGATATAGTAAGTAGATTTGTCCGGAAAGATCTAACCATGGTGAAGCTCAGAAGTGAGGACAGCGAGTCTAACATATTGAAATGGATAGTGAGAATGAAAGGCATACGGTGCGATCCTGCTGAAATGGGGTAGCTGGCCATAGACCAAAAGTTGGAATGCTTCTGTTACAAATCATTCTTCAATCCTGCAACATTACAGTAACACGCTTCAAGCTGTTCAGTGTCCAATTAATCCGACATATTTCCGGATGCGCTTTGTTTACAATACAAAGGCTATTCAAGTTCTGCCCGCACTGAAGCACCTCCAATCGCCACATCGGCCAGGGTACTCCCGCCACATTGATGCGTAATCCAAGAAGTAATTTTGAGTAAAGCATCTCCTTTGACTTTCAAATGGCCTGCGATAAGTTGTTTAACTATACGAGCGATGGGCGTGCAATAGTCTGTCGTGGATCATTGTACTGGTGTGAGGGGAGAACCTGGTTTGGGTCGGCACCATCCTGTTTCTGCTACCATTCTTCACGAAATGACACACACTGCTGTTAGTGGCTTGAGAATTACTGAGGTTTTGGAATATTTTTGACTGACGCTGACTTCATGTACAGTAAAAGGCGAAATGGGTGTCGCTAATTTTTTAGTTAATTATTTTTAGCGAGGTCCACTTCTGGACACCTGTGGCTGTGCGCCCTAACTCGGCTGTACTCTGAAGTACTGTAACTTAAGCATTTCGGTTGGGGTCACCAGTGGGGAAAAGATCAAACCCCGCTTGTGGGGCTGTGATCGATTATGTCAGCCGAGACGATCCGACTTCAGGGCCTTGAGCTTGACATTTAATCCGCGGTCTTGTCAAGTAAGAACGATTATCAAAGCGCAACAATATGACCGGTGGACACGATGAAGGAAGTGTTCTGAGCACTCCTTTCGGCATTTTTGCAAAGACGTGAGCGTTCCATCCATCTAGCAGCGATTCCACTGATACAAATAGTTTCCTGCCACTCTATTCCGGTTCACAAGTCACAATTCGTATTGGATCTGCCAGTCACGAATATAGACTTCCAAAAGCCCTCCTATGCAAGCAGTCCTCTTATTTTGCAGCCATGTTCGAAGGAGACTTCCAAGAAGGCGCCGAGCAGTCGACCACTTTAGCAGAGATAGATGGTGTTGCTTCTGTGCGAAGCCTGGAAATGCTGGTGCAGTGGATTTGCCTTGGCCGCATCGTCATCGGAGCCACGTCCCCAGCCGAAGGGATTGCTCTCTCGATGGAATTTGCAAGACTCGCGGACATGTGCAACATCACTGGGGTAGAGTCTCTGATGGCTGAGCACATCAATGGCATAATTGTGGCTGATGCAGCTCTACACTTGGATGGATATAATAGAGATCCTAACGCGAACACTTTTGCTATCACCACCCAGCATATTCAGTGGGCGACACTTCTTCCTAGTGGTCATCCAGTGCGTGGCGTTCTGGCGATGGCAATAGTTGAAGGATTCTTCCTGGTCGATGATTACCGATTTCGAAAGGAGACTCGAGAGATTCCTGGTTTTGCTGCGGATGTTCTCGCAGCCGTGGCAAATACAATCCCGAATTCCGGGAACCTCTCAGTGGGAAGACGTTGACAATATATCCCCAGCTTGCTACACTACCGATTGCGTATACGACGGCTGCAGACGCTGTCTAGAGACTAATGTATTATTCATAAACTATGAAAAAGATGATAACTCGCCCAGCACTGCACTCTTATCTGTCTGGCTGACTACATATGTCCTCTAGTAAAGCTCATGACTCTATAGAAATCCACTCTAGAGGTAGGGCTGGACTTGTGCTGCAGCTTCTAGTGTAGGATTCACTTCAACGCTCCGAACTACACAGGCAGCGCTTATAATATCTCTAATGGCTTTATAATGCACTATGCTTATCGACAACCCTAGTAGTAATAGATCCCCTTCCAGAAATACGCATATAGCCAGGTAAGGCTGCTATGTTTCGATATATATCCCTTTTATTAATAGAGTCTTCCACGACAACGACTTACTGCACGAAGAACAGACTGTAGGCAAGAACAAATTGCCTATTCTATCGTAATTCTCGATAATCGGAGTCGGTACTTGCGATTAGCAGAAGAGCGATAACGGTCTGTAAAGTTGTTCGAGCCGTCTGTCGATCTTCGTCGGTTCTCGAGAGTAGAATGATTTTTTGGTAGGTTATATAGTACCTTAATGGCTCTTTTCCAACTGACAAGAATCACCAACACCTTCTACCCTACACAATGAACCTCCAATATTCTCAGCTCTGGTCTGCGAGGGAATCCGCTCCTCCGTCGCCGCCATCGCAGATCCCCACGTTACCTGCTTCGACGACGTGACCGTCACCGATCTGACAGTTCAGTTTGAATGGCATTTCCGGCTCAAGTGCAAATATATCCGAAGTCGAAGTACAGTGCTTTGCAAAACCGCCTTCCCCGCAAATGCGCAGCTCCCTTCTCAAAACAGCCACGCCAGCACCAGGCTCAGCAAATGCTTTACCCCTTAAGGCAAAGCCCAGAACGCCCTCTGTAAGGTCTAGCCCAACCGCTATTTTGCGATATATCTCAACATTGGTGATAAATCACGTGCAGTGCCCCCTCGCTCCGATGACGGCCATCAGAACTAGCAAACCACCACAATTGGAACTGAATCAATTACTGTAAGCTAACGTTACTGTAACGGTTATTGAAAGGTTACTGATGTTTTTCTCATCACTAGCGTATCGGCCACTAGGTCCAAAACCCGAACAAAATCTTCATACCGTTTGCTCAACCGTCCAGAAACACTGATGAGAGCCTGCGAATACTCTACAGCAATCTCTCTCTGCTAAGCAAACTATCCAGTTTAGTCTTTGCTTATCACCCTCTTCGATATCTCAGTTGGCTGAAGATCCGAAAGCAAAATCCATCTGAGCCTTCGATCATCGCTGGCAGTAGTGTGACCCAACATTTGGCCTGATACTCAGTACTTATAACCACAATTGACTCTTTCAGATAACATTTCTTTGTTGGAATAAGATCTCGTACAAGGTAATCAACTGCAGCATAGTCGGTGATGTCCTTCGCTTGACTTAGGAAATTCTGTACGTCATTCAATCCATGATCTTGGTCAGTCCATATCACACAAGTCGGAACCTCCATGGTCGAACAGGCCACTAACAGGCGGAATGGCCGGGGACTTTCAGGGAGTGACACTTCTATTTCACAGTAAATGTTTAGACCAGCTCCAGGATCCAAAAACAGTCCTTTTTGAGGGTCCCATAGTTCGACTGGATGCGTTTGAACAATAGTGGCTCCGGCTGGCAGGCCATGAAGGTCGAGTTGGATTGCTCTATCATATTGCTTTTGTAGTAGCGCAATATCATAATGGCTGATGTCCTTGCGAATATAGAGTACTGTCCTAGGACAGCGGACTCTGTTGTGCTTCCCAGATACATAGAGCTCATGGGACCACATCCGTAGGTATCCGTTTGCAGTCTTCCGAACGTAGATACCGATCCACCCGTCGCCACTTTGCTTGGACCAGTCATTTGAATCTTGAAAAGAAACCCCTAGATTCAGTACAAGATCATCTGGAGAAGCGTCAAAGAGACGTATGAGCTGTGCTTCCATTCGTAGCCCTCGATTGGTGATAGTGAAGTCCTTATAAGAATTCACCACATTCCTGAACTTCATCTGATGGCAATCCGCAAACTCCTTAGGTGACCTCGCGAGGATCCCTCTGAAATTGTGGCTGCCGTTACATTGTTCAGGCAGTGGGGCTTTCCAAGCAAAAAGTGAGAGATCGCTGCTCTGATTAGCTATCTCCTCTTGAAGGCGCACGAAAGACTTTTCGCCCTCTCCATATATCATGGGCATGTGTATGTCGAATATGCCTAACATGCAATATGCCATGTCCTCGAGTCGAGTCGTTTGCCGTCGTGAAATCCATGACATCCGCCGGGCAACCGGGAGACGGGCGAGCAGCGCGCTATCTTCCAAGACGTCCTCGCTTATCCCACTTGCTGCCGTCAATACCGCTCTGGAGTTAAGCTTTGTTGTTCTCTTGGTCCAATTTTGATCGTAAAACTCCACATGCCGAGGTGCAATCAGTTCCTGGAGAGTCCAACCTCTCGTGCCCCATTTACAGCTTGCAAAGCCATGGTCGAAGTCTACATTATCTGCTAAATCGTCCAGGTAGACTAGACAAAATGCTGCATGCTTGTACCAGGCGAACATTGAGTTAATTGCCTCAGAAAGTTCGGCGCTGCTGGACTTGTCGATACAGCAGGTGTCGACCCAAGCATAGCGGAGGCCACGATGGCGAGCTATCTCACATGTTTGTCTTATCTTGTTGAAACCACGTTTGCTGCTTGCACATTGTAGGTCATGGAAGTCTTGGAATGAGACTTCGTCAGCGCTCCATGTGTGTGATAGTATGGCGTAGGACGCTATTTCTGGATTGATGAAGATCTCCAGTTTGAGAGTGGACGTGTCGATGAGCCACATTGGATTAGTTTTCGAAATGAGAACACAGTGGATCCAAGGTTATCAGGACGTGGTTGGATGATAATGATAGAGAAGATGATATTGAGATTCGCTGCAAAATAGCGGGCCAGGCGACCCTGCGACGGCCGTTTCAAGTTTGGCTAAAAGTGGTCAAGCGACAGCTCAGCCTTGTCTTGGTGTGGCTGTGGTTGAAATCAGAGTTGCGCATTTGCGGGGAAGCCGGTTTTGCAAAGCACTGTACACGTTAGGACGATACAGTATGCGATTCCCAACCGCCTTATAATAACAGGTCATTCATTTCGGAGGTCGTGCTACCGGGATGGTGGATAGTGCTGGAGAGTGTTTACAGTAGAATACCGTTGTCGTTCTGATGAACTTCGATGTGTTGAGAAAGATTTGGTGAGTTTGGCAATATCAGTTGATTAGTAAGCAAATACAGGGATTCGCAGAAAACTCTCGGCACTCTGAGGTCACGTGTCATTGCTGTGGATTGACGTTGCAACTTTCCCCCTTCAACCCCCACCAAAATTGTCGAGTCCCTTATTGAGGGCGGGCTATCATGGAAATCAGGTCTTTCGACAAGCTTAACAGTGATCATTCTTTAAACTATGGAACCGCCGTGAATCCCACATCTGGCGGCCCAAGCGCTCGCCCAGCCAGCCCCGCAGCCGAACAAGCTGATCAGCCAAGCGGCGGACAAGCATTACCACTTCTCCGACTCAGTGCATGGGACAGTGAGAAGCAATATGACAAGCACAACCCAGTGTGTATCCATTATGACTTTCAGTGGAAGATCTCTCAGCGGGAGAAGATCAGAGCTAGGCCTGTCTTTTCAGACACAGATCCTTGTCTCGTCTTGGCTCCGAGTGATTTTTGGAAGGCTAAGTTCCACCCCCGACTTGATAATTATCTTAAGGACGAAGACAAATTCCCAGAAGATAAATATACGTGCGAAGAAACGATTATCGAAGTCTCTGTCGAGAAAAGCCGTCGACGCGGCCTGACGAAACGATGCCAGAAGCTGGAGATCGACTGGCAGCAAGTTGACGAACACCTGGAAGGTCTGAGTGACTTGTTCAGCATGGGAAGGAAGATAACCCTCAGCATGGAGTTTGTTTACAAGGAAGTTGCTTGTGATTCTGCAACGGCGAAGGGCAAGAAGAAGAAGAAAAGCGCGACAGAGGCTTAAAGGCTTCAGAGAGCCGCTGACGTTGGTCTTTGGACTTGAGTTTACGAGAAGTATCGTTGTAGAGCTAAACATTGCAAGTAAGGATCTTATTGCTGGCTGGATGAGCGAGGGATTCACCAGAAGCTACTGCCAGCCCAGCTTGAAGAGATTGTCGGACACATGAAAGAGATGATGAAGGAAGGGGTGACGGAGGAGGACGTCGATGTTCGCATCGAGATCCTACCTCACATAATCAAAAATATATTGCAAAACAATCGCAAGCGGAAGGCAGATGGCTCCATTAACCATCGTCAATGTAAAACACACGCCTCCTCCCATAATAGATGTTGCGATACGGCCGAAATACCACCTGTTGAAAAACTGGGGGACGTAGAAGGCGATAGATAGGTCATGCTTGAGGAGTATTGCAATTGGGGCCTGGCACAAGTCGAGAGCGAAAGGTGGAGACAAGCACTACAGATTGCAAATCAGGTTGCGATGAATCAGTTCCTAGAATTGAACACTATCTTGCAGCATCTAAAGGTTGTCGTTGAGCTTATGGTAAAGAACAAGGTAGCACCAGGCATCGCTCTGCAATTTGTGAGCAACATCAAGAAATTCCAGCGGGAGATAGGAAAGTCTTGAAGCATGAGGGAGGGTATTTCCAGGGTTTCTTTCCTCTTTAGTCTTGATTTATCTAGAGTACTACGTAATAGATATTCCTGCGTGACGGAAGTGATTCTTTGCAATGTGTTCATCGTCACCTACCACGTCGACGCACCACTCCAGAAACATTTTGAATTCCCTTGCAATGAAATCCTCGTTTTCGTGCCACTTTTTCTTGATGAATTTCTTGAGTACGCCAAAGTACTCCTCAATAGGATTAAAGTCAGGCAAGTACGGTGGGAGGAACTCCAATACTACTCCTGCATCTCGACACATCTGCACGATATTTTCTGAATGGTGCTAGAACGCGTTATTCATTATGATGACAGATTTTGGCTCTGGGTATCTGCCACAGTGATGTAGCAACTAGGCAATAAAGTCCTCCAACAAATCACAATCTATTGATCCTTGATATACTTGCCTCAAAATGATACCATCATGCGTGTATGCTGGAAGAATATGCCATCTTTTTCCTCGACCGAACTTTGTGATGTGGATTGGAGATGAACCTTTCGGAGACCACCCCCAACGCCGGTGCCTAGCCTTCCCATCGCAGCCAGACTCGTCCACAAAGACAAGGTGGTCGGACTTGTATTTCGATATCTTATGTAGGTAGTGGTCTCGAAGGTCGGCATCTCGTTGTTGTGCGATGCGTCGGATCGTTTTTCGTGTCCAGCCTATTGACCTCAGAGTCCGACCAATTGATCTCTCCGATATCCTTTTACGAAACCTGCGGTATAGGAAATCTGCCATCTCGCATCGATATAGATAAGGCTGTTTGATTAGTGTATCGCAGAGAGCTTCCTTCATAGGTGGTGTAATGCGGCTACGACGGCCGACGGTCTTTGTTCTTTGGCGGTTGGGCATTTCGGACAGCTGCCTCTTCAAACGGATTCTCTGGACGGCGCGCACGCTGCATGAGGCCTCTGTGGCTATTAGATTGGTATCGAACCCTTCTTTTAGCAAGGCGTTGATTAAAATATGCTGTGCGGCATTCATTTGTGGCGGCATGTTGGCTGACAAAAATGGATGACAGGAAAGAAGAGGAGAGAGTGACGGAGGAAAGTAGTGGAGACGGTCCTAGCCAATTCTGTTTCTGCAAGGGCAAGGCGGGGGGGGTGGGTACCTCCAGGTACATCTGGGGCAGGGGTGCACAGCCACAAGTGCAAAAGTGGACTTCGCTAAAAAATAATTAAGTAAACAACAACGACACTCATTTCGCCTTCTACTGTAGCCGAGGATGTGATGGTAACCTATGCTCCAATTGGACAGACTGCACAAGTCACACAAAAGGCATACGGATATGCGAAGTGCTGGCAATTGAAGAAAACAAGGCCGGATCAAGTACTGAACAATGCTGATACTTACGCAACTCTCGCAATTGGTCAGAGACCAAATTAGTCTTTATCTGTGTTCTTTACTTACTGTATGCGAACGCAGCTTTATATATGTCGGCGAATAATTGGGCTTGGGGCTATGCCAAACCCGTGGATGCGTAGTGTATTTATTTGATGGCAAATTAACGATAGACAATTGCGCTTATGAGCTACTTCACTGAAATGATAAGCGCTTTCGAGTGTAGCATCGATGGCTCATGTATCATGTACAATCAAGAACTTTACTGATCTGCTTGTTGGAGCTATGCGTCAAGGGGAGTTCCGCAAATTCAGGCGCTCGTGATGTTAAGCGAGACCCACTCCGATCAAAACATTGAGCTTGAAGTGCCCCCTCAAATGTGCACATCGCAGGGATTCATGCATCAACAAAAGGTATATCTGCATGAGAAATAATGTATGAAAATGACTGAAGTATTCTGATATGGGTTGTTCTTACCCCCATCTTCCACCATGCAGCTCTCGTGTGCGATGCTCGCACTGTATCATCATCCTCGCTGGTCATCCACTGTGACAAAAATAAGCATGCAGATCAGATGTTAATGCGATAAAATTTGTATTCTGACTGTTCTTACGTAGACTGCAGGAACTTAGAAACGATTTGTGCGGGAACTTAGGCTTTGAGGGTGGTACATCCAAAGTCCGAAATCTGTCCAGAAACAGTAACTCCGATATTGAAGCCATCGCGACTCACTGAGTCGAAGCCTGACTTTGTAAATCTGGCATCCCTATAACAGCGACAGAGATCCCCTGGATTGATTGGAGTATCCCCTCCAATTCTTCCTCTCAATGGCTTCCAGCACTCGCCCGGCTTCCACAATCCCCCGTGCTCCCTTTAAGACTTGAAGCGGCGATGCTTCTCTCAGGTATAAGAGCGCTCTCCCCTCATATCTCTTTCCACAGCTCTCTTGTCCTCTTCAAACCCTCAGTCGTAACAAAGATCCCTCACCTCGCTTACGAGTCCTGAACCTTCCGTCGCGTTTTCGCCTCGTCGTCGCGATGTTCCAATCCCATTCTCAAATCATGTTCCATCTCGCTTCTGATGATGCTTCGTCAACCGAGAGCTCCGGCTCCCCACAGCCTCAACCCATGGATCCTGTGAGTTCATGCCTTGTTACAAAAGCCAGAAATTGTTGATTGCGTACGATAAAGTGGTGCAGTGCTAATTAATGATTGCGAAATAGACTTACGGAGAATGATGCGCTGACGGGCTCTTTGTTGTTGCTGTTTTGTATGCTTGGTTATTGTTTGCGTTCCGTTGGGAGACGGCATATATTTAGATATTTGGAGTGCAACGGTTATGAGCGGTTGTCTTCGGAGCATCGTGAGACCTATTTTGCTTTGCTGGTGAAGACCGCGCGGTCGGCATCCATCTGAAGAACCTCAGGCAAGGTCAAACTCGGTCTTGATTGGTTGTACAGGATAGCGCACATGCGAGCGAATCCTACTATATCACTGGCCCGAGTTATGCGGACCTAACCAGAATCTCTCACCGGTCATCCACATAAAGGGGCAAGAAAGGCATCCAGAATGCATGTTCGCAGTCTCGCTACCTGATTACATCCGTCCTTCAAATCGAGACAGAAATTCTTGAAGCGCTCAGGATGTATTATATCCTGTCGTAAAAAAATAACCCTTCCCAAATATACTGCAACTCCAGTATGAAGTGATTGAGAGTCCGGCAAAATGATCCCCCCACTCTTTGAACCCCCTGCAATTCACGTGACTTGGAACTTGATATCCTAATGCCTTGCAATCACATCGCCGTACGTTGATACTTAGAATGTTCTCTAGCTCGAGGAATGTACAATATCCGTCTTCTAAGCTCGTGGAATAAAAGGCCACCACAGGATGCGATGAGCGCAGCGGAAAGTTATCATGGGATGATGGCTTATAGCAGGTTGCTGGGCACAATCTGGAGTTGAATCCTGCATTTGTGCTTTGGGATCCACAGGCGATTGGAATTTCGATAGCCTTACCAATGTAGAGTGAATAGTTGAAAAGGTCTTATTATTGATTATTGGGTTACTCTTCGGAAACATGATATAGCATGATATAGCTTCATGGCATGGGAATTTCCAAATGGGGGTTTTCTTGTCCTGGAGTCAGGAGACTTCAGGAAGAGTACAAGCCTGAGCCTACTAGAGCTGCATGTTGGTTTCCTCAAAGGAGCCTTTACTTCGTTACTCCTGCTCCGCCGCAACTACTCCGTCTGGATGTGTTGTTGCCGCTGTTTTTGTCTCAGTAGTAGTAGCTGGCCGTGTCTGCCTCTTCAGATCCCAATCTTCGAAGAGGGGCTCAAGAGTATTACGAGACTCTTGTGGCGGATCAGTCGCCATTTCATCATTCCCCTCTCTCAGTGTACTAGAGCACAAAGACCCAAATTAGTCAATAGCTTTTTCAAAGTCCGGAGTATTTTTTGAACCGATTTTAGGGGCTTAGTGTTCAGTGATCTTACCATTTTGTCGCTATAAACTCACGAACCATAACTCCATCCACCATGAAAGTGATTTTTCCCAACTTCTCATACGCCACCGATGCGATCTCGCCCCCAGGCGAACCCTCCAAAAAGCCCAAGTACTCCATGATAAACGCTAGCACAGTTCTCGGATTCTTCAGATAATTAATCCCGCTTTGCTTCCTCAGCCTCCTCAATCTGTTCTGTCTGATGTTCGGGCCGATCATATCGGCTGGCACATTTGGCGTCAGGACATCTAAGATGATGTGTCGAATCTTGATAGGTTTATCGTGAGGCTTGTTCTGTCGACTGACAGGTCCTACTTGCAAGAAGCGTTCGAGCAGGTTGAAGAAGGCCCAAACTATAACTGGCGGTCCACCATCCCCACCGTCGTAGCCACTCCGACGACCTCCTGCCGCACCCATTATTCTGAAGGTAGAGCGGACTTCCTCTACTCGACTTGTGGTTGTCGGGGATATATAGCCATGTAGGCCACAATGTACGCTCCTCCACGATCATTACGTCTAGTTTGTAGAATCGCAGGCTAGGGAGCTGCATGAGGGACATGATGTCCAAGGTCTCACGACGGAGTTGTCGATTGATGGCGAGGGTTGGAATGCCCTGGAACTGGGTGTCTTTTTGATAGAGGACTCTGCATCCTGCAGACCAGCCATAGTACTTCGTGTCCTTGAGTCGTTCTCGGTCGTCTGCGTTGTTTGGGGATTCAGGCGGGGCCACGATCGTGGACAAAATGACAAACCCGAGGATCTTGTCACGCAACTCGAGAGGAAGTGAAAGCAGAGGCGACATAATTTCGAACGTTGCTAAGTGATTTGAAGGAAACCCCGAGACATTTCTCGCGATATATGAAGTTGAGTGAAGAGTGCGCAAGATCTCAAATCATATGTCAAATGAACGTACTTAGGCAGCCATAAGAACAGCGGGACATCGGCAAAGTTCTGCAGTAACTGATCGTGACCTAAACTCTCTACGTGAGGTGAAGTCAAGACCTTGTCGTATGATGAAGTACCCCTCGCAAAGTCTCAACTTGTTTCCCAGTTGTAATAGAGTATGTAGGAGAAACATGCCTTGCGGAGGGACGACAAGCACAATCCTTACTATCACGTGGCAATTTCCATGAAATTTCACACGTTTAACGGAGTAAAGGCCAAAGATAAGATTATGGACAGCTTAGGTTAGTATCGAACTAGAATGAAATACAGGTGGTGTGTATTTGTTATAGCTCAAAGTTTTTTTGTGTCTGTCCAATAAAGTGCACGTGATGCTTGACCACAACCCACTGGGACAGTTCGTCCTCAATGTATGGCAAGATGTATCAATAGGTGCCATCTAACACCGCATAATTACTAAGGTATTCTAATTGGAGTTTATACTATGTAGAAAGCAGCAGGCGCTGGTTGTGGGGAAGGAAACCAAATCGTCGATTTAAAGCAGGGCGTCCGGCCAGCAAGACATGAACACATACCAAATGAACAGTAGAGTGCAATATGGGATGTTATCATACAGAATTTGAGTGAGTGCGATCTCTGTACTTATAAATTAACAAAAACGAAGCCAATTGCACCCACAAAAGAAGATACGGTACGTTCTCCCTACACTCTAACAGTACTGCGGAGCAGATACAACCCGCCAGTTAGTTCGCAATACATCAAGGGTCTATAACAGCGTCAAAAGGTCATTATTCTCATTGGTAGCAAACAGGGTAAGCCAGTCAGATGAGCGCACAGAACTTTGCGGGCTCAGACTCGTCAAGTGAAGTTGAAGCGGCGAGCACTGAGTAGGTATAACTACCACCCCATCTCCCACAATCGCAACTTCCCTCCTTCTTTCCTCATCAGAAATCATAACGCTTAGGCAGACACCTACAGAGCTTCAATATTTCAATGACCGAAATCTCGAGGTCATCTCTGCCGCACGCAGCCGTTGCCCAACACAACGCAGTAAATGTAAAAGAAGGAATAAGTCAAGTCAGGTCGAAGAGATACAACAGTAGCAAAAAAGTAGGTGTTCCACACCGCTCGCTTACACAAAAACCGATCCAATTGACGAGTTTTGAGGTTCTCACGATGTTCCATGCACGCCTAAGCCTGGTCGCGATTTTCGACGAGGAAGTGGTGGACCACCCACAACACAAGGCTGAGTTGGAGGCTGAGGAAGAAGTAAAGGCGCAACCGATTGACGTTGTGAGTTTGCTGCACCACACTTTACTTGTAGTAATTAAAAAGTGCTGGAATTATTTTGTATGAGTGCTAACAAAACGACTTGAACAGTTTTATGGAACTTAATGCAAATGTGCAAGTTGAACAAATTGGGGGCAATGGGGGTTGTTTCGATACTGGACTGGAATTATGGGTCGGCGAAGCGAGTGCGCAGCGACGATTGTCTCTAGGGTCATTTTTGAATTTCTTGTATGCGCGAGATGATCAAGTATGTATGGGTGCAAATGTGCGTAAGCTCAAATAGCTACGATGAACGCTTTTTGCGATGCACGTGTATGTTGCCAATAAGTCCAGATCGCTCGCAAGTACGCACAAATCTTGGCTTCAGCATCACTTTCAAATCATGCCGCGTGTAAAATATAAACAACCGATTAAATGGTAAGATCCTCAGAAAAGAATGCCATGAATGCTTAACCACGAGAGAGAAGATAAAAATGCAAGAGGGTTTCTGGGAGCACTTGCTCATCTACTCCATCAATCAAGCGGACGTCATGCACATGCGAACGCAACATGTGGCGATTGAAGAAAGACCAGTCGAGATTTGCTTCATAATTCATTAATTTCCAATTCCCCACAAGAACAAAAAGGGACACACTAACTACAAGGTATCACCGCCGAGAGAACCAACTTCGCTACAACTCGCATTCCTATCTGTTGCTTCATCCATTCCATGCCACATTCCACCCAACATTCCATCCCCCCATCTCATTACACATATATATACCATCCTCCTCTCGCTCCTCCTTTCGCTTCTCCTCATCAAAACATCCAAAAGTTTGTTTCTTTTCCTCAGAAATTCAACAATATCCCAACAATATACGAGCGAGTGGACGAACAAAAAGCAAAACAAGGCGGAATCAGTATCCAAATGCTCAACACCAACGAAAGATGAATGGCAACGCTAATTCGCTCATGTACGTACAGCAAATCCAATTTTTTGGTGTCAGAAAGAAGAGTCGTGTTCTGTTTATGGTCAGGTAGGTGGTGGGTAGCTGGTATCTGTCTGGGGAATTGCAGGAGGTTGTAGGCGATTAAACTGCAATCTCAGGTATTGTGGAGGACTCGGGCTCCATTGACTCTGGATCAGAAATGACGGCGGAGTCGTCGGATAGCTCCAAGGCGATAGATTCAGCCGGAGGCGCAGAGACTTTGTCTGCAAGTTCTTGCAGTGGGATCTGGAGCTCCTCAGCTTGGATGCCGTCTTCCAACCCTATCGACAAGTCGTCTTCCTGGACTTCAATCTCAGCAGCCGGCTCGGAGACGTTCATGGGCTGTTCGTTTTCGACCTCCTGGTTCAAAGAGCTATGATCATTGACTACTGGCGCAGCGTTGACCATCTTCTGCTTGATTGGAGTTTCGCAGGGATCGTGAATCTTGCCAGAAGCCTCTGAGAATGCATCCGTTGCCGTGGGCATTGGAACTCTCTCCGTCACCGTAAGCTCTCTGAAAACAGTCGTCGTGACTGGCAGGACAGTTTCCTGCTCTGCTGTTTCTGAAACCATTTTGACGGTCGATTCAACCAGCGAAACTGGTTCGGCCTCCGTGACTGGCAACTCTTTGAATACTGTAGTAGTGACCTGCGCAGGCGAAGGTGCCTCCATAACAGCTTGCACATGCCCACCCTCAAGCAAGCTCTTTGGCTTCAATGCCAGAAGCAAAACTAAGACACTCAAAACACCAATCGCCACATTCTTCGAGTCTCTCATAGCAACCTTGAAAGCCGCTAGCAGTAATTCCGGAAGTGAAGAGTCATCATGCACACTTATTCTCGAGGAGCTACGACGAGAAGCAGATGGTTCTGGTGTCCCGTAAATCTCGCGCATGCGCTCTTCCTCTATCGCTTTCCTGTGCATCATCTCCTCCTCCATAGCTTTCCTCTGCATCATCTCTTCTTCCTCTACCATTTTCTGTCGAAGCTCTTCCTCGATAGCCATTTGTTTCCGCATTTGTTCCTCCTCGTGTAGACGTGTCTCTTCATCACGCCGCCTAATTTCCTCCTCTCTTCTCTTCTCAGCTTCGTGGTCATGCACGTGCTCGATGACAAGTTCCTCGTCTTCAAATCCATCGTCCAATTCCCTTCGCTCCTCTGTCTCTTCTTCGTGAGGAGTGGTGAGAGCGAGATGCTCTAACTCGGAATGTTGATGCATCTCAACGTACGGCTCGAGCTCTACATCCACCCGCTCCATCTCCCTCCACGCCGCAGCCCAAGCACCAGCTCGCATAAGCCCATTGCTCGCATAAATCTTAACACGGAACCTCCGTTCTCCTTTGCTTACATCGCCAACTATCTCGAGACGAACATCCCGTCTACAGATATCACACCATTTCCTCTCTTCTCTTGTCTCTGCTCCCCAATTATCGTCGCCGTCGCCATCTTCGTCTGAGCTGGGTGCTTCGGAGTCGGAGGGCCCCATGTAGTGACCGCATTTGAGGATCTTGGCACGAGGACGCACGGGTAGCTCGAGGGCTTCGAGGAGGCGCTCTTCGAGTACTTCGTAGGAATCTTGGGGATGGGGAAGTAAGATCCCACGTTCGAGAACGGTGTCTCCCAGCTTTTCTTGGAGCAGTCTCCAGCTTTCTTTGACTGTTTGGAGGGATGTGGGAATTTCGGGAGAGGACATTAGGTGCGAGTATGGCCACTGGAGTGGGAGGACGGTGACGTGGAGGAGGACGAGAGGTTCTTTCTTAGGCTTGAATCGTGTGGGTGTTCGCTTGGATGGCGAGTACTGGGAGTTGGGAGTGCCGATTCGGGAGACAGTTGGCATATTTCTTTTCGCGGACCTTGGAGATCCGAAGACTGATTGTGTAGGAGAGGACATCTGCATTGCGCGAACGGAGGAGGGTGTTCGGAATGGCGGCCTGGAGAGGATCTTGCTTGGAGTTCGTGAAGACAGATCCACAGGCGTTTGCATATACGAAGACGAGCTGGGAACGCGAGATATTGTGTCCATTTCATTCGCAGATCCAGCTTCTTCTCCTACGACAGGAGAAGTAAGGATCTTCTGATTATCATCAGAACTGTGTAGATCAGAGTTCATGCTGCTTCGTTTGCTGCGATCGGAACTACTGAACACGTCGTCGTCGATATCTCCGTCGTGATTGGAGCTGGTGTCTCCCCCTTCGTGATCGGAGTGTGTCTGGGATCCGTATGTTGGATCCGCCTCGTCTTCGTGCTTCGAGTGGTTGTCGTGATCAGATTCGTAGGTTGCTTCAGTCTCGTCGCCATATGTGAGTTCGGTGCCCATCTCGTAGGTCAATTCCGTGCCATCGTGTGTCATCTCTGTGCCTTCCCGGCCATAGCTTTCATCCGTTTGCATGCTCAGCTCTGAGTCTTGACCGCCTCTGTAGTTGTCCTGCTCGATACTGGCGACTACTGCTCTTGCAGCGGCTTGGATTTGTGCTTCGATGCGATCAATCTGACGCTCTCTGGCTGCACGCTCTTTCTCATCCTCCTTATCCTGCTCAGATCCTTGTTGTTGATCCTCCTCTTCGTCTGGGACATCTTCTACTGTGGCTTGGAGTGGTTCGATATGCGGTGATGGTATGTTTTCCTTATGTTCCTCTTCCGGACCAACCGTGCTGGCATCTTCTACAACTTCATGCGATGACTTGGCCTTTATCTCTCCTTCTCCCCATGAATCATGGTGTACCACCGTCTGATTACTCGAGACTCGTTCTGGCGACATTTCACCCTGTATTTTGCTTTCTTCCTCCGCAGGCTTTTCGCTCGTATTATCGTGTGAGTTCGTTCCGTCAGAGAGACATGAAGGGTCGACGTGGATTTCGAAGTCCTTCGGGGGAGTTGTGTTCCGCATTCCGACGGGAAAGCTCGAGGGCCGATATTTGCTTTAAGTAAATAATGACGCGGCAAGTCGGTTCATGCAGCAACCCGAATCCTATCGAGGGATCCGGTGCAAGATGATACGTCAAGCTGTTTGCTTATGTTGGTATATGAGGCTGTGTTATTGAATATATAGTTCGTGGTGGTGGTGCATGTGAAAGTTATTTTTCGAGGTTGAATGTCAGTGCTGGCGTTTGTTGATGTGCGGTTGCCACGATGGCAACGGATAATTTCGCGATCAGCCACTGACGAGACCGCGGTTAGATACGCAGATTAAAACACCACAAACCTTGAGATGGTGATATTTGCCAGAATTTGACTGTTGAGGAGCCGTACTCATTTCAAATGATGTGCTTCCAGTATTTTGGCTTCTTCGCTCAAAAGGTCGCTGTCATCGACCAGGTTTAAGCATCAAATCGCAACTTCCCAAAAGCCTGTTCGTGTCGCGAGCCGGGAACCTTCTGATAGGCAGGCTAATCATTATCCAGGTCGATACCACAACACTTAAAGACATGGAGTTTTGCGATATCGTCTTGGAGTTATATGTAACTGTACAAGTCTCCATGATATTTGCTCGTCTGTTGCACCCGCATGGTGATAGAAAGGTTCGCATCGCAAACGGCAGAAGAAGTCCGCCTTAGCTGTACAGTATCCTCCGAGTTCCCGTATCTCGTACCCAGGTAGGTTCGGGGTTCTCTTCCTCTTAAGTCAAAGACACCAGACATGGAAACAGAGCTCTCAAGTCCCTTCTATACGTCGTGCGATCATCTCGTGCCTGCTCGAGCTCGCGATGCTTCAATTCATGATCAGGGGATAGTCATGTAACTGAGATATCCAGGATACACCAAACAGACATGCAGAAACCTCGAGCGCATATGCCGTGCAACAACGCGTGAGTCAATGCACGCGAATTCCTTCTTACCGATATCTTGAGATAGATTCCACATATCTTCAAGGAAACAAGACCGGCTTGCGGCTTTTTTTAGTTCTATTCCCAACGAAACGTCCTATTTGAAGCCTTCTACGTCATGGGCCAAGATCGTCAGGGGTCTCGACCCTTATCTTCAAGCGACGAAGCGAAAGCTGATTTCCTTGGTGGGGGAGTGAGAATGCGATGCATGTGCATGGAGGGGCTGCGACTTGTTTACGTGTTTCCTGCTTTTCAACTTCTTTGACTTCTTGCATATTTCTGGCTCGCTCCTTCATCGACTTTTTGGATATCCTTTGCTTGCTAGAAATCGCTCAATTTTTGCAATCCATTCGCAGACATTTAGAAAAGCTTCAGAACGGAACATCAATAGACCAAGAAGACAAGACGGCAAGATGGCAGACTCAGGTAAACAATGCAACCAATTCTTCTTCTACTTGGCTGACCTCTTCTCAGAGCAGACTCCGACTCCGGAGAATATGACCATGATGCAAGGCTTCGAATGGTACGTTCCTGACGACCATAAGCATTGGGTTCGGCTCCACGACAACATCCCCCAGCTTAAAGCTGCCGGTATCGACAACATCTGGGTTCCTCCTGGATGCAAAGCTTCCTCTCCCTCTGGCAACGGCTACGACATCTACGATCTGTACGACCTGGGTGAGTTCGATCAGAAGGGAGGAAAGGCAACAAAATGGGGCACAAAGGAAGAGCTCGTGGCAATGGCCAAGAAGGCGAACGAAGTCGGGGTTGGAATTTACTGGGATGCAGGTATGTGGCGCGTTCGCAGCAGCTCAAGGCCATAGCTAATACATACTTCCAGTCCTGAACCACAAAGCCGCTGCAGACCACAAGGAGAAGTGCGAAGCCCAAGAAGTTGATTCCGATGACCGAAACAAGACCATCTCCGATCCATACAAAATCGACGCATGGTTGGGCTTCGACTTTCCCGGCCGAGGAGACAAGTACTCGAAGCAAAAGTACCATTGGTACCATTTCTCCGGCACGGATTACAATGCCGACAACAACAAGACCGCCATTTACAAGATTCTAGGAGACAAAACCAAGGGTTGGGCCGATGGAGATGATGTTGATTCAGAGAAGGGTAATTATGATTATCTCATGTTTGCCGATCTCGATTATTCGCATGGAGAAGTCAGTGCAGATGTGATCAACTGGGGTGTCTGGTTGAGCAAGGAGATAACCCTAAAGGGCATTCGCTTCGATGCCGTGAAGCACTTCAGCGAGGATTTCCTCAGAGAGTTTATTACCAAGATGGATGAGACGCATGGCAAGGGATGGTTCTTCGTCGGCGAGTTCTGGAAAGATAGCTTGGACGACATGAGTGCCTATTTGCAACGAATGGGCAAGAAATTCTCTCTGTTCGATGCGCCGCTCGTGTATAACTTTAGTACTTTGAGCAAGACGGAGGGTGGAGATCTGAGAAAAGTGTTTGATGATACTCTTGTCCAGAAAGAGCCGATCAACGCTGTGGTATGTCTTCATCGCGACCCCCATAAGTTCAAACGCTGATGATCTAGACATTGGTAATGAATCACGATACCCAACCCTACCAAGCGCTCGAAGCCGCCATCGAGCCATTCTTCAAGCCACTCGCCTACGCACTGATCCTCCTCCGCGACACCGGCTACCCCTGCGTCTTCTATGGCGATCTCTACGGCATTCAAGGCGAGCACCCATTCCCACCATCCTGCGGTGGTGCCCTGCCCTCTTTGACACTCGCACGCAAACTCTACGCCTACGGCAAGCAGGCTGACTACTTCGATTTCGCTACTTGTATTGGATGGGTCAGATATGGAACCTGGGATAAGCGATTTGGCTGTGCTACTGTGATGAGTAATGCCGGTCCAGGCGAGAAGAGAATGCATGTCGGCGAAATGCATGCTGGTGAGAAGTGGACCGATGTTCTCGGGTGGGGTGAGGGAGAGGTAGAGATCGATGGTGAGGGATATGGTGTTTTCACTTGCCCAGGTGTGAGTCTGAGTGTTTGGGTGAACAAGGATGCTGAGGGCAGAGATCAATTTGGGAAGTTGTAAGTTATTATTCTGCTCTGACAATACGTCGTTCTTGCTAACTGAAATAGTGATGATGATATCTACAAGAAGAAGTGATAACTTTCTCGGGTTGTTTCGGCGAAATATAGCGTTGGCTTGGATACATAGCGAGGTTGGCTAGACTCTTCACGATTATGATGTTACTCTAATAAAATCACGTTCATCGTCGCACAGCCCTGGATTTCGCATCATCTGTGTCACATGAATGCAGGTAAATGAGGCAGTTCCGATGGAAGGGAAGATTTCTTCATCGATTCTTTGCAAACAATCAGTCTATCGTTCTACCAAGTAACTCAAATGACTCAAACTCCCAACTCCAACCCCGACACAGCGTCCGAATACCAAATAAACTCTCCAAACCTCACCAGACCTCCCCAGAACTAAACCAACATCCAGCGATTACTCCTCCAAGCCCCATCCACATGGTAGGTCGGTCCCTCCATCCCATCAATAAACCTAGTCTTCCACGGCATCTGATGCAAGAACGGATCATGCGGCATATTCTCCATGGCCCACTCCTCAATCCACTCCCGGTATGCCTTGAGCTTGGCTGTGCAGGCACGGGTGATGATCCTACATACAACTCCAATTAGATACAATCCGGCAATGTTCTCAAAGTATAGGAGAGGAAACAGGAGTGAAGATAGGGATTGAAGAGACTCACCGACGCGAAACTTTCTCCTGCTCCCCACCCGGCTTCAACGGACCCGGGACATCCGTGTCTCTCAAGACACGTTCTCTGGGAGAGAGAGCGAGGTAGGCTTTTCGCTCTTCGCGCGCGGCTTTGAGGGCGGCGAGGCGGGCGGCGGGAACTTTGCCTCGGGGGCAACCGCGAGGACGGGCGGATGGGTTGGCTGGCTTCTTGGTGCTGCGGGAGGTTTTCTTGCCAGACTTGCTGGACTTGAACTTAGTGATGGTGGTGGTGGTGGTGTTGGCGGTGCGGGAGGAGGATCTTGGTGCCACTTTGAGTGCTGAGAATTTGGGTAAGATGGTGTGATGGATTGGTGGATGGATGGACTTTGCAAGATCGACAACTTACTTTGATGGTTGAGAAGAGAGAGATGGTGCGGCCTGATGTGAAATGGATTCGTCCTGGTAAAGTTTGATGTTGATGGTTGATTTGATGTTGACGTGATCACGATCTTGTGTTTTTGGTCAATGGTTTCAAAGAAAATCTAAGATAGAGGAAGAGGAAGGGTCAATATACTCCTGTAGAAGCTCCTTCGTGACTCTAGTGGCTCATCGTGGGCGAGATCTTGCTCTTACTCTTGCTATTGCGGTTCGACAGGTATTGTGTTTGGACTTTGTTGGCGCTCACTGGGTTTGAAGCTCGCTAAGAACAATAGGAGAGGATCGGGGCTATTGTTTTGGTTGGCAGTCTCGCTTAGATTTCAATAATAGGAGGGCACAATAGGAGGTAATTTTTGAAGAATTTGGAAGAGCGTTGTGGGGCTATTTCGACAATTGAGGTATAATACAGGAATTGGCAGCATTCCAACTACCGGGCAAGACTTATTTGTATTGATTCCGGCGTAAGTGGTAGTAATTATGCCGGCTGTCAGCCAGTTCTGTGTCAGTCACGGGATTGCTGGTGCATGTACGACTTAGAAGAGGTAGAGATTCTAGGAATCCCCAGGCGATCATTAATGGACTATTGTGCTCCTCAGACGATGACCAATTTGCAAATTTCTAAGCTCAAGAATATACCGTTCCATAATTGACTTGATCTTCGAGGCGGACGGCAAAGCACCGGAGTTATCTTAGCATATTTAGTGAGCAGACTACAGAGACGCATAGATCGGAAAATCAAAGCTGTACGAGCTGAGAAGAGACTTTCCATTGTTTTCTTCCCTACTAGACGAATCAAGCGTGTAAGCAAGGTGGCAAGGCGAGACGCCTTTGTTGCCTCGCTTGAAATGGGGGTAGCGAGTGGACAGTTACACGGCTAAGACTGGCAAATACCCAGCTCGCCAGCTGGCTCGGTGAAGGTGTTCGTTCTTCTGAGAACTACCATTGTTTCTGGTCTTTTCAACAAAGATATTTCCCACAAAGCATCGCAGAAAAAATGCTTGCTCTTACAGCTATTGCGTCCACGTGCTGGTGTTGCTGTGTTACTCGAATGGGCCTCGGCATTTTGGCCTCCGTTTCCCAGGGCTTATTTGAACACCCAATTGATACTCAATCTCAGGCACTCCTCAAACCATATAAGAATTGTTTCGATAAACGAATAATCATTTTTCAGTGTCAAATAGAGATAGATAAGCGTCACGTTTGAGGTCAATGGTCAGAAACAAGCAGACAAATCAGCGCTTCCTGCCTGCAAGTCCAGACTCGGCACTTCTCCACAGTCCGTAACTTCTGCCCAGCAAGCTCTCTCCAGCTTTCATCCCAGCAACAAATCCACTTCGCCCACACCTTTCCCCGCCTCCGCAACTTTATTCCAATCTCCCCCAGAGCTTCTTCACGACTCCGTACGCCAGATCCCTCGAGGCAGACTATGCGCGCGCAGGAAGATGTGCCCTGATCGATACGGACATCGAATGTGTCGCTCTGAGGAGCGCAGGCAGGGATGAGTGCGACGTCCCCAACCAGCAGCGCGCCCCCAGCTGCGAATTTGAATGGGGCAGGGGCAGCATCTCCAACACAGCAATTCCCACCGCCCAAGCAGATCCGGTTCGTGAACAATGAAGGTCAGCCGCCACCCAAGAGGAGGAGAATCAATGCTGCGTAGGTTTTTTCCTTATTTTGGTGGTGTGGGTGTTGATCTGGAGGTCGCGCTTGATGTGACGCGCACGATGCGACTTTTACGTGATGATTGGAATCATTGAGCTGATGGTTTGTTTTCTAGGTGCCGGACATGTCGAAAACGTAAAACAAGGTGCGACGGCAAGAGGCCACTCTGCTCGACTTGTACAGATAACGGACATGAATGTATGGGATATGCCGAGGGGCCAGAGGGAAATATGAAGAGAGAGAGGAAGGAGAGCGATAACAGCTCACGGAGAGATAACGACTATGATGATGAAGAGGAAGAAGACAGTAGAAGCACAGATGGGACGCCGGCGAGAAGAAACAGTGGGCATAGGCAGCGACCGTCTCAGAGCAGCCATTCGGGCGCAAGCCCGGAGATGAAGAGGGCAAATGCACATTCGAAGCAGCAGAATTATTCCAACTACGATCCAAGTCCTCTGAAACGTCAGGACACAAGAGATAGTGGGAAAGGAAGGGGCTCGTTTATGGACTACAGGGACAGTGCAGTGTTTTCAGACGAAGCGCAAAGCCCGACAGGTATGATGGGACGGCTTGGGGGAATAATCTGACACTGACTGTCTATTAGCAGAACGATCACCTGCTGTACCTCATGAGAACCATCGAGTACCCTATTTCCGATATTTCGGACCTACTGCAATCGTGCCTGGCTTTAAACAAATGGTTGTTTCGGTTAGAGAACATCGGAGGAGTACAGGCGGGTCATCAGTAGCGAGTATGTCCCGATTTCGAGAAGGGTTGTACAGTGCTAACAATGCAGTGTCTCCAGGCTCAAATGGTATTGGCGGTGGCGGTTCTGTATACGGAGGTACGCAACCACAGACTGGGCCGGAGCCGAGATCTGCCATAGACATGCCAATATATGACCAGAACGATCCATTGCCTGTGAACCGACTTATCATCCATCTTGTCGAGACATTCTTCGCACATCTAGGATCGAATTATCCTTTCCTCCGTCAGAAGTCTTTTATTCAACGTGTGGAAGAGAAGTCTGTGGAACCAATCCTTGTGGACGCAGTCTGTGGTCTGGCCGCTCGCTTTTCAGATCACCCTCTGCTTATTGGACACCCCGACAATTTGTTACCAAAATCAGAGTATGGCCATGGGTTCGCGCAGAGAGCAAAGGCTGCTGTTGTTGATACATTTCCATGCCCGACAGTAGCAGCCGTGCAAGCATGCTTACTTCTCGCATACGAGGGCTTTGGAGCCAATCAGGATAGTGCTCTATGGATGTATTTGGGATGCGCGATTCGAATGGCCGTGGATCTAGGTCTGCAGAAACTTGACGGTGTCAAGCATCAAGGACAAAAGGACCCTGGTTATCACCGGTCAAGCACTGACTCGACACGCTCAGATGTCCCTCCTGCCATTAGTGTCCAAGAAATGAAAGACGTAGAGCAGGAGAGGATCGACACATTGTGGGCTGTTTTTATGCTTGATCGTGTCATCTCATCTGGGACTGGCAGACCTGTCACTTTGAGGGATGAAGACTTCGAGTTGTCGTTCCCGGAGATTACATCGAATGCTGATAGTGGATGGCCAAATCCATTTCCTGCCTTGATTCAGATCATACATTTGTATGGCAGAGTATCCGACCTCTTGAATAATATCAGAGATGCGAAGGATGTTACGCCGAAGAAGATTGAGGGCCTGCAAGGAATGGAGAAAGACCTCACTCAGCTATATCAGAGGCTCGACCAAAGGTTGACGTTCAATGCTGCAAATTTCCAGCATTATGTCAAGTCTGGGGAGGGCACAAACTTCATCTTGGTAATTTAACCCTGACATAGCCTAAGAATGCCGCTAACACGACGTAGGTGCATTTCTGGTTCCATACTCTTATCATGCTGTTACATCAACCGACGCTCATGCACTCATTCGAAGGCCAGATTCTGTCCCTGCTCCCCCACAGTCGAGAACTCAGCATGTCGTCAGCTAAGACTATCGCTGACATCTTGGCTTTTGCGGAATTGATTGACCCCAGGAGCTTCATCGGGAACCCGTTCACCAGTCAGCCTATGTACATCGCGGCCTGTGCGTTTCTCATGGAGTCCGCTGCTCATACTGCATCGCAGCCTACTTCACGAGACGTAAGTCCTCCACGGAATGGCGACAAGTCCGTCGATGTCAAAGATCCTACCCTGAAGAATGTATCTAATGAGCAGAAACAGAAGCACACACTACTTGCTTCGGCTGCAAATCAAAATTACCAACGTTGCTATAAGGCTTTGCAACAACTAGAGACGTATTGGGCCGGGACAAGATACATCTTGGTGGCACTGGATCAAAAGGCCAAAGGTATCTGGGATCCAGAAACTTACACGGAGCAGGAGTACGAAAGCACAAAGATCAAACATGATTTGATACCCAATTGGCAAAAGAAATTGACAGCTTCCACTCCTGGCCGTTTCCCCGACCTCAAGTCTCCTCGAATGGAAAATCTTCCTGGATCACCAGCCATCGATCCGTCACAGGCGATTGGTTGGTCATTGACTGGTACAACGAACTCTCCAAGCTCGAACCTTACATTCATGTATCAAAATATGGCAGGCGAAAATCCTCAGCCGCCTCCTCCACCCCCACCAGCCGCCGGCAATATGATTTACGATCCTATTCGACAAAGTCTACCAGAAGCGACAGCATCCTCTACATCGACATCTTACCATCCGCGATATGCCCCCTTTGCGGCACCACGTCGACAAAGCTCTCAACCAATGCCACCGCCAGCACCAAAATACCCATCCATGACTACGGACTCAGCTTCAACCTCAGATGCCGAAATGCTTCTTGGCCTACAAAGCTCTCCTTTCGCTCATGGCACACCAATTTCCCACCATTCCTACGACCAGAACATGACATCTCCTAACAATCGTCATGATGCTGGATCATATGATTTCTCGCACAGCAACAACGGCTTCCCGGGCACGAACTTCATGAGTAATGTTGGGGACATGATGATGGAGAGCCAAGAGATTGATATGACTTCCATGGGCGGCGAGATGATGCCTTGGTTGGAATATCTGCCTCAGGACGTGCTGAACTTCTTCGACAACGGGGCGACGACGCAGGTTGGTATGCCTGCTGGAAGTGGAATGTCTGGGAATGTGGATATGAATATGGGAAATGGAGGGAACGGATGATTGGCCGGCTGGAGCCTTTGGATATCATCGTGTATGTGGTTATGAAAATTTGTTTACATAGGCACACAGGATACCCCTGGGTTGGATATCTAGTTCTGGAGAGGATGTCATTGGAAGGCAGGGGATCTCGGCGTCAAAAATCATGTTGTATATATCTATATCCTTAGCTGGGTTTGACATTGGAGCGGCGCTCTAGAGGATTGCGATGCGTGTATCTACTTGCATTGTTCTATCACATATACCTTGTATATACTACCTACCATCTGTGTATACATTCCCAACGCCGTGCAGAAATAACAAAATTGAGCGATTCTCTCGTCTTTGAAGAGGACGATCAAGCCCCCAGCAGTGCCAAAGTATGGTACTGTAGTCTTTTGGACCTCTGCGACTCAATTCACCCGACCTCGCTTAGTCACTGAACGACACTTTGGGACAGGGAGTATTAGACTTTCCCATCCTGTTTCGAAATACGGGAGCTAAAATAGATGCAGAACATCGCTTACAACCTTCCAGATAAGCTTTTTTTAACGGCAGGGGGGGTTGCGGAATCTTCATGCAGTTGAGAGAGAGTCTTGGAGGGGGTGATCTGATGATTACTGATTGCTGATTGCCGATGTTTGGGGTAGATTGCTCCTGTCAGTTTTGGGGACATCTGATCCTTTAGTCTCCACTTTTAAAGCGATAACATTGAGTTATTTCCAGAAATAAAAATGGGGACGAGGTGGAGCATCCCGTCTGAAGTTGGGACGCATCGTGAAGGACAAGCTTTAAAGAGGAATCGCTTAGCGAGCTGTCAAGCCTGTCAGGTTTTATGATCGGATGTTGCAATTCTTATTTTTTTCTCTGTTCTTGGCAACTGGCTGAGGTGCTAGCTGTGGAGATAGTGGGCTGTTTGGTTTCGTTTGGAATTGTTTTGTTTGGTGTATTTTGAGGTTATAGAACTGGTGATAAGAGAAGAGGGGCATCGGGAGCAAATGCGAAAGCGCAATTGGCGCAGGGAAAGAGAGGAGAGATACGATATTCGTTCCATTTTTCGAGAAATTCGGAGTGATATCTTGGGGCAAGAATTGGGATTTTGAAATCAGATGGAATGCCTGAGATTCTAGAAATCAAGGGCGAAGGTCTCGTGAGCGTAGACTCAAGCATCCCTCGCTTGGGTATCTTGTTAGCGAGCCCCTATATCCGGGCGACGTAAACACGCAAAATGTCTTCGGCTCCATATACTGGGCGTCAAAAATCTCAATGGCCTTCATATATCAGCAGCATGAAGAATCGTGTCTTTTACTTGCATATCACTCGAGATTATCTGGAAGCATAAGGAAGATTGTCAATTCAGCAAAAAAAGGATGCTCGTGGGAAATGTCCGGCAATCCTGCAGCCCAAAACGTGGCAGCTCCACACAACACAGCTGCTGATAAATCTATCCATCCCCACGCATCCATTAGCGATGATTTAGCGAGAAGACCCAGATGGAATTTGTCTCGAAGCGAGCCATGGGATCAAAGTCTAGAGTGAAGGCATGAGCTGGGTGGAGAACACCGTTTGACAACATTCCGATTTTGGTATAGACTCATCTATCTGAGTCTTTTGTACTGGTGCATCGGCTTGGGCGCTAATTGATATGAGAGAAAATGTCTATTTGACTTTTAATGTCCATTTAGAAGGATTTCCAAGAAGTCTTCAACCGGCGTCGGTGGTGTTCTAGGATGAGAGTCCGAAATACTCGGCAACCTTGGTATGGAGGCATACAATGAGGCGTCGATCTGTTTTCTATCTATAAGTATACACTGGTTAGTAGAGATTAATTTGTTCTTCAAGCTCTTGGTCTTCATTCATTTTCTCCTCTTGAACCCCATTCTTTCCTTGACTACGCTCTTGACCATTTGAATCAACACTCCTTTACTACATCCTACAAGATGACTTATTTCAAAGTTCTAACAGCGGCGTTATCGTTTGCACACAGCGTAAATGCTGCGATCCCCCAATTTCCAGGCTTCACTCTCACTTGGAGTGATGACTTTGTTGGAACTGCAAAGAGCCTACCTGACCCCGCGAATTGGATCGTGACAACCGGCACATCTTACCCAGGCGGTGCTCCCAATGTAAGTCAACACTTGGTCCCTGGCAGATGCTGGTCATGTCACATATAATCTTCAATACCATTTCTAACGTAACACAGTTTGGTACAGGCGAAATTCAAACCTACACCAGCTCACCCGAGAACCTCGCCCTCTCCGGCAACGGCAGCCTCTCCATCACTCCCCTCCGCAACCCCGCAGGCGCATGGACATCCGCTCGTATTGAAACCCAACGCAAAGACTTCGTCGCCGCCAAAGGAGGCAAGATGCGCATTCAAGGCAGTGTCGCCATGCCCGACATCACCGGCACAGCAGCAACCGGCTACTGGCCCGCGTTCTGGACATTGGGCGGTGCTTTTCGTGGAGTCTATACCAACTGGCCAATCGTGGGGGAGTTTGATATCATGGAGAATGTCAACGGTCTGAACAAAGTCTGGGGTACGCTACACTGCGATGTCAATCCTGGTGGGAAATGCGATGAAACGAATGGAATATCTGCAAACTCGCCTTGTGGCAATGGGACAGCTTGTCAAGGGAATTTTCACACTTTTGCGATTGTGGTTGATCGGACTGCGAGTCCTGAGAAGATCTCTTGGGAGGTTGATGGGACGACTTATCAGACTATTACGGAGACGCAGTTGGGAAGTGAGCTTTGGGCTACTACGGTTCATGGTGGGTGTTTCATTCTGCTGAATTTGGCGATTGGTGGGAGCTTCCCGAATAATGTTCTCGGGAGTACGACGCCGATTGAGGCGACAAGGCCGGGCGTGCCGATGAGAGTGGAGTATGTGGCTGTTTATAACAGTACTTGAATCTCGATCGGTATATCTGGAGTCATGTGGAGGAGTTGTTGTAGAATTTGCAAGTATTCAGAAACATTAGGAACGTGCCAGTCAAATTGACAAAACATGTGGTTTGAACCGATGGTGACTTTGTCATCACTTGCCAATAGTGCCCCAGAATTGTTCCAGAGAAATGGCGAAAAAAGAAAAATTTATAGAACGTACCTCGTCAAAAATGCTGTAGCTTGTCTTTTCATATTCCAAAGCTCAACGCGTGCTGTCTGTTGAAGCTTGCCCTTGTTGTTGTTGTTGCTTACCGCTAAGTGAGCCGAGCAAATTAGGAAACGGTGCTGTGTTTGACGTGATGTTCTAGCATACCGAGAAACACGAAATGGCATTCCTGAATACTTACAACATCCATTTGGTACGTACATTCGTTACCAGTCTCAGTCCACCGACCTACTCTGCCTATCTACAGTATACCCGTTGCAGCGGGAATTACCCACTGTCAAGCGAGAAATAGTCGTGTGTTGCTCGCTTCGAAAGCATGAACTTATCGCAGTCGTACCACTGGTGGACTGATGCTTAACTTTGTGGGGAGGCTGGCAAGCCCGATTCTCGGGTTCAATACCAAACTCTACAGGTGTCCAATTACTGCTTCCCCGCGTTCGGCGATATCTCGTTGTGGAGTGATCGGCACGTAACGAAGCGGCTGTCAAACAGGACCATCGCCACGCCTGGATCCGAGACTTATGTTTTGGCGTGCCCTCAATAATTCATAACGAGACCATGTGATTGATTTAAGCAGTTGTGTGTTCATGATTTGGGACAATTTGCGATGTGATTCCGTTGGAGGCACTGAGGGGGCTTTTATGTGGTGAAACCCGTACAGTGGTGTGATCCAAACAAGATGGTGTAGTCATGCTGCCATGAGCCATAAATTACCAGCCTGTCAGTGATCCTCGCATTTCTTATGCTCGAGCAGTATCCTTGCATAACAATTCATTCCATTTCAACAAAAACTTTAAAGATTCAAGCAGATTCAAAAGCACGAGACACAAATCACGATGCCTCCACCATCTGTTACAAGCCCTTTCAACTATCTCGTCGAACAAATCAAGAAAGACTTGCGTCGGGCAGTAACTCTTTGCTCAGAAATTAAGACCAACAGACATGTCGGTTCATACCATGCTCAACTTGATTCGTTACAGAGTGCATTGTCTGGAGGGGAATCTTTCGTCGAAGCGCATTATGTAACCGGCTTACCAGGTGCGGATTCTGATAATGGAGACGGTATGTTGATCTTTCGAAACTTCAGTTATGACTCAAGTTCAAAGTCATTTACGGATCTTTAGATATTGCCAGGATGGAGCTCTCAGGATACGTCCGGGAAGTGGATGAGATCATCCAGGCACTGTCGGAAATTGCCTACCCTCCAACGCATCATCCGCACGATCATCGTGACCACCATTACTACTCTTCATCACATCACTCGTTACTTTTTCCATCATGGGATCCTCATCGGCACAAAGATCTCATTGATCCCCATTTCCATGATTTGAGGAGCAAATGGGATACGGCACGTGACGGCATCTCTCACACTTTTGCTGATCTGAAGTACCGACTGGATAAGAAGGTGAAGGATGAAGCCAAAAGAAAGGCGGAGAGAGATAAAGCGGATAAAGAGAAGAAGGATGCCAAGGCAAGATGTGAGAAGGAGACAGAAGAAGCCGTGAGGAAGGTTCAGGACATCGCGGACGCGCTCCAGAAGAAGTTGGACGAGGAGCAGAAACATCAGGAAAAAGTTAGGGACAGGCACGAAAGAATTGAGGAGCATCGTGACGACCAAGTTGAACGATTAGTCGACCACAAGCTGCAGGAAGATCCGATACAAGAGATAGGTCGGATCGCGGATGTCATGGGTCACATCCAGCGTGTCATCACACCTAGATCGAGCCATCATGGGTTGCAACTATCGAACTTCAACAACATGGGACAACTGCCAGGATATTGTCCATACTGTCAACAAAACGCCAGCTCAACTTGTCAATGCTCATCAAATAATCAATACCAAGGACACTCTCATCGGGCTCGCAGTCACTCGCCGATCATGATACAAAATGTTATCCAAGAGCAAGTCCAAGATCAAGATCAAGATCAGGACCAAGACCAAGAGCTGTCCGATAACGGTGATGCATTCACTGTTGAATCTTACTATGGTGATGATAACGACCAGGCAGTTGGTTTTCATCACCATGATCATAGCAACGCACGTCATCATGGCCTCCAGCATCCCCGACATAGCCATCCTTCATATTTTCCCGACGCTCATAACGGCGGGCATGCTCTTCGTCATCCCGAGAGACGACCAGCAAGGATCGAATATCATGGACAGCCAGGCCTTTGGGTTCCTTTCACCTCAGATGTTTTTGGCCGCGCCAGCTTACCGAGGAGATGAGGCAACGCCACCAGGCCTTCACGATTTGTTGGAAAGTTGTGTCTGCGAAACAGAATATGTCTGCCTGTCGGCTTCGTACCCACGGCCACGGTCTTGTGACTAGCTTTTCATCTTCCTAGTGGGGTCGTAGAATATTACTTTGGGGTTTTTCAAAGGCAGGAAGTGGGAGCGCAGTCTGCAGCTCCAGAGTCTCTGTACAGGCCGCTTTTACAGTGTCATTAACTGATTCATATCACTTGACAAGATCAACGCATCCATCATCAATTGCATCCCGTAGGTTGAATGAAGATCACGAACTGTACCTCAAGAATGTACTGGCAGAGTTGTGTTCCTCGGCCAGTATGCGACTCGGCATTTTGTTGGCTCATTTGTGGCAAAGTAAGGTAAGTAGGTGTGAAGGAAAACGAGGCTGGCCTATCAACCACAATTGTTCACCGAACTTCAGGATGACTGAAGATACAACCGCACATATCAATGTGGTTAGCCTGCACACTTTTTGCGGCGATGGTTCCAGCCTTGTGGCGTTCTGGAAATATTGAATCACGGCCGGCCGTGTGATGGGCGCGTCGAGCATGTATGCCCGCCTCAAAATCTCAGCTCCAGAAGATTACCGACCCCCAAAGTCTTTGGGCTTTTCCCAAGGCTCTCCTCTGTTTCCATTTTCGTCTACGTAATCAATTGTTGTCTTTTCCCTCTCCTGAATTGAATATATCACTTTGCGACCAGATATGTACAGATCTTTTCAAAAACTTGCAACGGCGGCATATTCAAGCGTATTTTGTTACCAATTTATAAATCGCACAGCCTAATTATGGCTTCAGAAACAGCATCATGTGGTTGGCAGCATGATGATGCAAAATGCTTGCCGATGCAAGGAAGGACCTGTTGCAGCATAAACGGGTAATAAACAATACTCGAGATGCAGAGAAGAGAGCTGACATTCGTTGTTCCCGATAGATACTACGGCTGGGATGAGACTTAGTTAGTTGAATTTCCACTTCTCAAACAAATATGCAAAAGAACAATCGCTACGAGTGTAATGAGGGAGCTTTCGGTGAAAACTTGCTGTTTATTTGCACTAGCTGCTTCGAAAGTAATGAATGCCAGGGTGGCTGTATCGATCCTCCGGATATCTATGGCAGTTCTAGTATTGTCGCATTATCTACGACCTCCAGCGCATCAACCTCCACATCAATTTCAACCTTTATCTCGACATCACGAACGACCGCTCGTATCATATCTACGTCTGTATCGATAATCACTTCTCAAGCTCGAGCAAGTACTCAATCACTTCTACCTTCTTCGACGAACAACTTTACAGATACGGGCAAGGGGGGTTTGAGTGGAGCTGCGAAAACAATCGGTATTAATTCAGTAGGTCTATAGAGACTTCCAACTAGTGTTTCCTAGCTCTTACTTCAATTGCGATCTGGAATACAGCCAGAGAGCGCCGAGCGTAAGCCTGTAGCCGGCTTTCGGGGTTTTAGCGACTGTGGCGGCTCTTTGGTGCCTCACAGGGAGACTTTCGCCTATCCCTCCCTGTAAAATAGGCCAATTAGCGACTCTCTATAGGCGACACAGCCCACACCACAGTTTCTGATGTACTGAAGAAGGTGGGTAATCCGCCCTCAATACCTTACAACAACAAATAAGACCACGAAGTCTACTTCCTAGGTCCTTCAACTGTTACGACGGCCATAATGATTCCATTAGTTATATTTGAAGTCCGAACCTGGGATCTATCGAATATCGCAAAAGAAGTCCGTGACATATTCATTAGCCGATACTTCATTGTTCGAAGCCCGTGCGGAGGATTCGTCTCGAAGCCCTGGGGCTATAGGGCAATTCAGCCCGTAGCTGCCTACACCGCTCTTGACAGTGAATGAATGCCCTGAAGTACGCTTCAAATTCAGGCTGCTTGCCCTGTAAGCCTTCCCGGCTATCAAGGTAACTTTAACGACCTTTCCAAGGGTTTGGAGGCTGACAGACTTCTTGCCCGAATCATAGCCTGGTTTACAGGGCCGTAAAGCCCTGTAAAAGACTCATGCCCTGTAGCCCGGGACTTTTTAAGAGGGATCTCCGTACAGGCGAATAAGCTGTGACGCCATGGAACCATCAACGGACTTGCCAAGCACACATAATCATTCCCCGTATTGATGGGAACAGAAATCTACATATCGCATATCTAAAGCCTATAAATAAAAGCAACACGCCACAACCATCCAGCATTAAGTCTCCTCCTCTTGTCCCTCCTGACGAACCTCCGGGACAGCATTCCCATCCACAATATTGCTCTCCGCCCCAACATCCAAAAGAAATCGAAATCTAGGATCTATAGAAACATCAAAAGCGTCCTGTTCAACCACTCCTGCCTCGCCTCCGTCGGCTTTCCGATTACGCTTTCTCAACCCAGACAGCAGCGATAATTCTTTGACATCAGGTGGTGACACTGATGTGACATCTGAGTCCTCGTCGATGCCCATACAGGAGACCGCTTGCCGCGTAGTCGATCTATACATTCCAAACATATACTTCCTACAAGCTAGTTGAAGTTTTGCTTGGAAGTACCATCGTTCTCTTTTCTCCGATTTCTCCGGCGCATCCTCCGGGCTCTCCTCGGGGTTCTCTTTGAGGCCTTTGTCAAGGATCTTTTCATTATGAAGATGGATGTCGAACAGATCACCCTCGTTGAGAAGCTTACTCGCATAAGTCCAAGAGAGGATGTCGGCGATGGAGCAGTAATTTCGAGGTAGATGCCGTTTGTAGCCTGCTTCCATAATTTCGTACGGGATGAGGATGATGTAGGCGAAGAGCCAGACGATGATAATGATGAATAGAGGGAGAGAAGCCGAGCAGGTGCATGTGCCATCTCCATTGTCGACAACTGAGATACTACCACCGACCAAGATGGGTAGGAGACGTTGAAGTGGGGCCAAGGCAGAGATCCTCGCGACTTTCCAATGCCTGTTTGCTAGTGCCGTATATGTGACTATATAAGGGAGGGCACAGTTGTAGTCCAGTAATAGGTTTTCTGATGCTGGTTGAGGTTTTTGCGACATGAAAGGTTACGTGGATCGGGTGAAGAGATCCAGATCCTCCCAGAACCAAGTGAAAAGCTGGACGACTTCCGTGAGCACAAACTGGAATAGAAAGGCGGCCCAGTTTGCCGAAAATGGTATTTCGTAGCCCTTGACCATGTTCGTGCACAGACCGACTATGAAGAGATCGCACAGAACGAATGCGGTTATCGTCCAGATGTACATGGGAACTCGCTCCATGTTGCTGTATGTGGCGCGATATCGAAGCTCTTGCGCTGACTTATGGGATACTAACAATAATCAGCTCGCCGTGACCCCAGTGTCTAAAATTCACTTGAGACTTACATGTGCTGACAGGGCTTCGAGCAACTCGAGATTCCAATTCCTTCATGCCATTTTCCGCGGTTTCCGGAATTCCAAATCCATGCCAATAGCGGGTGGCGTTGCCTTTGGTCCACTTCCAGTACCCAAGTTTCAACGGAACTTCTCTCAGGACTCCGAACATAGACTCTCTTGTAGCCATATCTGTCCCTTCGAAGTGTTTCAAGATATTCGAATGCCGAAACAAGACCAAGTGATCAGCAAGCGAGACAGGATCCCAGAGAAGTCCAGTTGAGCCTGCAGCTCTCATCCGAAAGATCACGACCAACATGAATAAGGCAACGAGCGAGTAGATGGCAATCAATGGATACAGTGCCCAGGTAGACACGATAGCTTCTCTGTAGCCATCGATCACGTCCGTATTGAGCAAACTTGCTTTGAAACCCAGAATGAAATTTCCTAAGATGAACAAGATCCATGCAAAGATGAGAGTGTAATTTCTCGCCCCAAAAGCATCTCTGATACTTGGATCCGGAAAGTATTCCCGCAAGATTGTTCTCCCCGCCGTCGACCCAGATGGTGCAGCACAACGCATGAATGGGGCCAGTCGGCTCAGATTCATGGTGATACCGTGTAGGAAGGAAGCGGTGATTGTGCCTATCACAGCCGGAAAGATCTGAACGAAGAAGTAGCCCCATTGGCTGAGGACTCTGAATCTTGGTTTGAAGATGAGAGATACCATGAGACCGAGGATGAAAATATTGAACACAAGACTGCTGCAAAGGAACCATGGTCGCAACATGAAAGGTTTGAAGTCCAGTTCTGGTAGGTTCAAGGCTCTTGCTTCATTCGTCGTGAGAGACACGAGTTTGGACACAACATTCGAAGCCTGGCCTACAAACTTCATTAGCGAGGTTTTGAGCTCGGGGATAAGCGAAAATACCCGTCTGAACTATTCCCTCGGGCTCTTCGACATCATTCATAGGCGTTTGTGTAGTGAGGTTGGACTCTTGAGAAGGCTGGCGAGGGAAAATCCCAAGTTCTTGGAGGGGAAACGCATTCGGCTCTGAGGTGGGAGGAATTTCCAGGTTCGCTTCCACCATTATGACTTAGCGTGAGTAGAGATGTATATAATGACGATCAGTAGGCTATGAGGTGAAAGATTTAGATTGAAAGATATGCCGGTAGGAGGCATGGTCATTTATGCTGCCGATCAGGGTCAGCCTTGTGCACACTCTTGCCTTCATTTGCCCAGTGTAGATTTCTGCACCCATATTGGCGGTCTCCTCAACCACCTCCGTCATCTTCTCAAGGCTGAATCCGACATTGTTAGACGTCTATGAGGGAGGATCGTGATATCAATAGGTGTGGCGGCAAGCCAAGAGGCTTTGCCCTGTGGCGAAGTCCTGGGGGCCAAGCCACATGAGACTATTGATATCTCGGTGTGTTGCTCACTGAGGTTTCTAGGGCTGTGGAGTCTGTGGAAACATTATCAATTCGATGATCAGTCCTGAAGGTCCTTCGAGAAGGTTCTAGAATAAAAAAGTTGTCTTCGTGTGCTGGCTTCCACAGACGTCATATTGAGGATTGTCGGAGCCTGCCATCCAGAATCACTTTGTCATAATCAGGCGCCTACTGACGAGGCTGTCAACAAATGTGGTAGCACAGCAGGAGCGCCGTGATATAATTGCCTGAAAATTTTGAGTCACACTTTGGATCCATACCATTTTGTATGAGCAACGTGAAGGTTGTGCTTGGCGGCAGATTTGACTTTTACGCAAGAAAGTGGGAGTAAATAAGCTTGGTGGCTACACCTTGAGTCCACGCATTCTCTTTTACCCGTTGGTAGCATTTTCCAATCGATCGTGATCTTTCTCAAGTGCATAACCATATCTTGAATGCATGTATCAATAACTTGATAAGATTTCGCCAAATAGTGGTCAGAAACAGAAATCGAGCCACCTGTTCACGAAATTCGAACCCTATTTGGTTTCTGAAGACCTTTTGATACTATCATGTCCATTTTTCACTGTGAGCAGCGGCCGAGTGCTTAGACATTCTCCTTCCCCAGCAGCGACTTCGACGGTCTCACCCACCACAGTATCTCGAAGTTGCTAAGCAACTATGAGACCTCATCTTCACGTACGGCCTGGTGTGAAAAGATTGCTTCGTGCTCAGCCTCATCAGCAAATAATGAACATCGCCATGGATCGACATGATGTACGCAACCTTAACGGTAAAACTGGAAGAAGAGACTGTCCGTACGAGTTCAAAAGCATGATATGAGGTCACCGTGACAAAAAAACTTGTTTGAAGGCAAAACTCTCGTTTGCGATGGTTCATTTGGGCCCGAACAGGTTGAACAATACCAATATTAACTGTTACATATAAGGCTCTATCTTTGACGACAACTTGTTGGCGCAAGGAAAATTTATTGTGTAGCAGTCACTCTCTTCTCCTCAACCACCATGCTCCGCTTCTCGATAGCGGCTCGATACGATCGTTTGTTCCAATTCCTTCCCCAGTCTTTACTGAGTTAACCCCACTGCCCATAATGTAACGCTGCTTCCTCAAGTCAATGGAAACCTGCTTCGATCTCCACCACTGCAACTTCCCCGTTAACCCTTTCTTCCGCACAACAGCCAGGCATAGATACCACCAATTTGCTACAGAATTTGTCTCCTAAATAGCTCAAACAGACTGGAAGATTGCCTTCATGAAGCGACAAGGTACCAGTCTTTATTTCCGTCTGAGCTGCTGCACGACATCTTCGCATTACCTCACCTCCGAGACACGGCGAGTAACTGGAGCTAGTTCACGTGCGAGCGGGCCGGATTGTACGTTCAAAGCATGGAGACCATTGCCAAGAGGAGCTTTATGAACTTGATAATTAAGGAACAAACGACAACAGAATCATGGTCATCCTTAAAGGGCGCCATTGTCGGTATCTTGCAAAATATGGTGACATGGGAAGCGGGCCGGAGCGGATTAAGCGAGAAAGTAAATAAAGACAATCAGAATCTCCGAAGTCTTGATCGCCACTTCGCCAAGCCACAAGAGCTTGAAATTGGTTCCGACGATGGTGAGTAGAGTTGTATTTGTCGATGGTTGTCTTCGCTTGGTTTTGTAGACTCTCCACCACGTTCCGCCATGACTCATTGGAAGCTTGAATCGTCACTGTGTCTATTTCTTGACTTCACTATAATATAGGAGTGAGTAGAGGTGTAGCGCTTACAAGTAGTTTCACTTCATTTGATTCAAAAGATCTGTAGACATCATGAGGGAAGGTATATAATCCCATTTTCCTGATCCCATCCTCGGTCCTCAAACTTGGGCAGAGGAAACTGGGATGCTGCACAGAAACATGCGCCGTGTGCGACCAAAAGGCAAGATTTCCAAATTTTCAGAGCAGGAAACTATAGCTAGTTCGCTTCCAAAACCGTTCCCTACATCTTTCGGTCTCCAATGAGACGAGGAACCCCCGAGAACGTGATATAGACATTCAGAACCCATAATTATGGGAAATCACGAAGATGGCAGCGGAATTGCGGACGACAACAATGTTCCTGGATATTCCACACCTCCTGCTTAGTGGGGCCCATGTTAACTGGATTCCGACGATGCGATTTACTCTTAGAAGCCAGGATGAAGCAACCAGGTTCCAGGGAGCTGCGACATAGTGGGATGAAACTTTGAAGTCAACCTTATTGTCATTAAAGACTGCCCCTGCTTTCTCCACATTGTTCATTGCTCTCTGTCTAGAGAGCATATATACATATCTGTATTGAATGCCCATCCCTCAGTTTAGAGATTCGAAGTCTTGGCGGTAGGAGAGCTCAACTTCACCTCAGGTCTTCCACTTCACACACTTTCTACGCAAAATGTGATTCATATATGTTTCCAAATACTCGAAGCTATTCAGTTAACTTTTTTCTGGCCCTTTCCAGACCCCACTCTTGTTTTTTGCATAAAAAGGCTGCTTGAGCAGAGACCACAGAGATCCCAATCGTTGCGCCATCAGGACGTGTCCCCCAACGATCACGATGTTGAAGATGAAACTGGCAGATCTTACTCGCGCAAATGTAGCTAAAGCATACTGAACTTTCTTCCAGGTACCAATATCCAAGAATATCTAGAATCAAAAGAGGGCTTTGGAAGCCAGGGCCTCGTATACAAGCAATTAACAACAATGGTATAGATAGCAACGAAGACACCGTTGACAACAAGCCAAAAACTGTTAAGCTCTACAATTAGACTTCTAGCTTCCTCGTCAGTTAGGCCCGTGCTGAATCAATGTGACAAGATCTAAGGCTACGATTTGAGGGTGTCTAGGAGTCAAAACATCCACATATCTGAAATCCCTACCTTCCCAAAGTTCCGTCACACGACAATAATGTAGTTTAGAAATCAAACCTATGTAACCATACTCACCCCCTAGAGCTATCGAGTAGAATCTTTATTTATCCAACTCCGTCGTGATATCTCTCTACATAAGCCAGCGAGCAACACTCGGCTCATCATATCTCTTGGTTTCTTATTCACACAGTACAGCGGTTCTAACACAGTTGCAATAACGATATCACTGCTATGTAGGCCTGCTACGCTTGGCTTTACCGTCGCTTCATACTGTACGAGTAAAACAAGCAAGATCCTGTCTCGTAGAAACATGTCACCACCAACATGAGGGTGACTTCATTAGGAGAGTTGGGAAAAGGTGGGCGGGTGGTGGGGAGACAAGGTGGAGGAGGCTGAAGTATGAAGTGTGAAGTGAATTAGCTGTTGATGCGCATGAGATTGTGGAGGTGAAAATTCACCGTTGATAAATTGCGTAGACGAAAGCAGTTTTGTTTCAGTTCTCTACCCTCTTCAAACCATCTATATAAACCCTTCAAAAATCCAGAATCTCTCTCCCCAACGATCACATTCCTTGTAATCTAACGGTTGAAAGCCTCTCGTATCAGGGAAGGAGCGCAGCTCCAAGCGACCTCCCGCGTGCCGGTTTCATGTTCATCTAGCTATAGAAGGTGAGCTAAATCTGGTAATTGTAGATCCGAAAGGTTTGAAGACCGTATCTCGGTTCTTCAGCGAGGGGAGACGAAGAGAAGGAGATGACGACGGAAACTTTGTTGAGAGTAGAAACGAATGACAACAAGCCTCAAAACAAAAGCTCCAGACGCCATCCATCCCATCCCCACACCCGTACATCATCTATTGTAGCAGAGCAACACACACGATAAGCGATGACCAAAGTCTACGTTCGTACTGTACTCCCTCGATCAACCGCACAGAGAAGAACCACCTCTAAAGCAAGTAGAACCGAGATCGAGCCCCAGAAGTGTATTTGTCAACAAGGTTCTTCTGGACCTTTAAGAAACCCCTCCTCTCAACCAGACGATGGCACTTTTTATGCCTTCCTTCTCGCATCTTCCCCAGCCAAATTCTATCATTCACAGACTCCTGCTTACCTTCAGGCCGTGAAATATTCCCAGAACGTACTTTCACTCTCATGTTGACATCTACACTCGCAAAACTCAACCATCCAACCATTCAACGATTCAGCCAGCCTCTTTCCTCTATTCATCCCTCCATCTCTCCATCCAAACTCTTCACCTTTCCCTCCCTTTCTCTTTTTCGTTTTCGTTTTCGGTGGATGGGAATTCGTCAGGATGCAGACGTGAGAACTGATATTACTAACCTTGTCAAGACGACCCAGACGGTGCGTCGGGCACAAAGATAGCGGAGGGCGAGGGAGAGAAAGAAAGAGATATGAAGAGGAAGTAAGGGAAATGTCGTCGTTGTATATTGACTCCTCACGGAAACTGGCTAGCAAGAGCAAGAAAGTAATGCAACGCAATGCGATGCAGAGCAATGCCAAGCTATCTTTCTGTCTGTACGTTTCTCATGTTCTTCGTGCGTATGGTATATCTCCACCCGGCCCTAGCTACCTGTCTCCAACCAACAGATCGCAAGCGAGTCATGTGTTAAAAGGAAAACTGAACAGACGCTTTTGACAACCCACCCACGAATGTCCTCCATAAAAAAGCCTAGCAAATCGCATGCGTCTTCCCCGTCTTCCCCTGCAAACTATGCTTCTCCTTCCTATACGCCCCATGATTATGATTACTCTTCCCACTATGACTCTGATGCTCCAGAATATACTTCTGGCTCCTCTTGATCTCCTCCTTATCCATATCATCGAGGACACCCATGCATAGCTTGATATCAGCCAACAACTGATCGCATCTGCTCTTGCTGAAATCCTCTCTGACGACGACTCTCAGCATCTTGAGGTCTTTGGTGTTGGGTGCCATGGTGTAGGCGGGCACGACCCACGATCGACCGCGCAATTGATGCGCGAGTGCGAATTCGTCGTAGTGGTGCCCTTTCTTAGGATTTAGGCGGAAGGCGACGAGGGGGAGGCCGGCGCCGTTCTTTTGCGACATGATGACGAAGCCGAGTTGGGAAAGGGAGTCGGATAGGTAGTCTGCTGTGCGGGTCAGGTTGGACATGATGCTTCTGTAGCCGTGCTTTCCAAGGCGGATGAGTTGGTAGTATTGTCCGATGACTTGCGAGGCGCCTTTGGAGAAGTTGAGGGTGAAGGAGGCTTGGTCGGCGCCTAGGTAGTTGATGTTGAAGACGAGTTCCTTGGGGAGGTATTCTGGGGAGCGCCAGATTACCCAACCTACGCCAGGGTAGACGAGGCCGTATCTGTTGATGTTAGATTCCGCAACCGAGAGTATGAAGAAGAGGAACATACTTATGACCAGAAGTATTGATTGAGACCACCTTCTCGAGTCTGAAATCCCACTCCAATTCCGGCACAACAAATGGTGCTACGAATCCACCACTCGCAGCATCAATGTGGATAACCGTATCAATGCCTCTCTCCACAAGCAAATCATTCACAGCCTTTGCATCCTCATATTCTCCTGTATAAGTCGTCCCCAAAATGACGCAAATACCAATTGTATTCTCATCCACCATATTGACCGTCTCCTCTGGATCGATCACATAACGATCCTGCGTACAATACACGTATTTCTCTTCAACCTCGAAATACCTCGCAGCCTTCTCCCAACACACCTGCACCGCAGAGCTCATCACGATATTCGGTTTGTCCCATGGCTTGCCAGCTGCCTTGCGGGCGTTCTGCCAGCGCTTCTTCATGGCGAGCACGCCGAGCATGATAGCCTCTGAGGAGCCGACTGTAGAGGTTCCGATGGGTGCGTCGGTTTCGGAGGATGTTGGGGCGTTGAAGAGACGGCCGATCATGGAGACGCAGCGGTTTTGGATGTCGGCTGATTGGGGGTATTCTTCGTAGTCGATGAAGTTTTTGGAGAAGGATTCGGTCATTAGGTCTTCGACTTCTTTTTCCTGTGGAGGATGTGAAGTTAGCATTGACTTTCTTGCTGCCTTCTCCTCTCTTGATTGAGGTTAGACATACCATGAACGTAGTAACGAATGAAGCCAAGCTACAGAGAGATCAATTAGCACATAATCTCTCAATTGCCGTCTCGTCCTCTTCCCCACCCTTCCTACCCTCCTCTTCACCCAATTCTTTCTCGCAGAGTGCAGAAATAAGCCTACTTCAACATTGGATTCCCATCTAAGCTCAAATCATCCTTGATCATGCGATACGCAACCTCCTTTGGCATCTCCCTCTCCGGCATCTCATGCTTTGGCAGATCCTCAGCCGCGAATCGACTGCCATAAACTGTCGTCGTGAACTTATCTTCGTCGGGGGCATTGGCGATGGTCAATTTCTCGAGACCATCAACGAGGGGTTGGGCAATCTTCCCGTCGTGGGGGATGGAGGCTAGGTGGACCATTGTTGCGAATTATATCGCGGTGATGAGGCTTTAGAGTTTTGGGGAGGGGGAAGCGGGGAGGAGAGGAGAGGAGAGGAGAGGAGAGGAGAGGAGAGGAGAGGAGTGCAAGTGACAAGTGACGGTGTGTTGGTGAATTGGGGTTGTTGTGAAGGGGCAATTGGAATGGCGGGGTGAGCTGGCAATGAGGGGTTGCGGCACTCGACTGAGAATGTATCGAGTATGTTGATTGACTTTCTCAAGGAACCAGACAAAAGTAAGGAAAAGAAAGAAGGCGTAATCAGGGGAAACACCCCTTCTCTTAAATACCTCATTTACAAGCTAAGGCAACCCGTACCTACTTAGCTGGTCTCGCACTCACCCCAGTCCCGTCGAGTCGTTGGCCTCTTTGAGCTTTTTCACTCGAGACAGCTTGCACTGCATTGGAGTGCGTTGCATTGCATGGTGGGGTGAATTGTTAGTGAGGGAAAGAGTGACGCGGTGGATTGCTCCGCTGTCCAGAAACCTTGGCAGAAAAGCTTAGTTCTATGCCGTAATCCAGTATTTCCGACACATCCATGTCTTCCTATTGGGCGAGGGTGAAAAGACTTGGGATAGCTTCCATGGGTTCCGCATGGATGTGAACTTTGAATTAGACGGGGGGAAGGACGTTTGGAGCGAGTTGATGGTGCGTCATTTGAGCTGTGTGGCTGAGGAGAAAGGAAGAGAGTATCCAGCGAAAGGAGATTGCACGTAGATAAAAATGCACATGTACAGCATGCGTGGCTACGGTCATGTCAAGTCAATGCTACCTCGAATCTTTCGATACCAAGACTCAGCTTCCTAATCAGATCTTCTCTCTTCACTTTCCCCCACGCCTATTTGTCCTACGTAAAAGACAAAAGCACAACATAACATTCGATGAACTGTGAGTTTCCATCTTGTAGCATAGCCACGCAAAAGCATCTGCTTCACTCGATATCCTCACTACACACTCACAACATACTTTCTCCTCCGCCTCTTGCAGCGTGCCTTTTACGTATTACAGGAAGAGAATATCATGACAGGCCACCGCCACGTCGAAAATTTCCTGTCTTGCCTTCGTGCGCCTTTTACTCATCCACTGGGAAACAGTAATCGTGAGCTCTCAGCTCAGCGTACAGTTGCCCGATTGTGATAGGTGCATGCATTAACGCCTCCAGACTTAGCTAATGTAGCCACCGTGTTGCAGCTGACTGTCTTGGTCGACGAAGTCTATACTACGATGTATATTGTAGACTGTGTATGGAGCTGAGGTCGCTGCGAGAGTCGTATACGCATGAATGGGACTTATCAGCCAACGGAATTCGAGCCTGTTTCTCGGTGCCTTTGAGAATGAGAAACCTAAGTAGGAGGTGAGATTTTGTTCTCTGTAGCAGGTAGTAAGTATGAAGCTGATGCTGCTCTTCGTAATCTGCTACAGACGAGTAGCAAGCACCATACAATTGCACACAGATACACACACATATATGAACAGAGCCAGAAGTACAAACTATCCCAATGTCGTCTATTCGTTGCGGCAAAAGAAAAAGAAGAAAGAGCAAGACCTATAATACAGAGACGCCTAATATGCCAGCCTGCCAATCTTTTTCAAATCTCCCATCCCAGAAAAAGGCCAGAGGGGAGGAGCCAAAAAAGAACAAGAAAGAGGCAAAAGGCAACAACTCAAAAGACCAATCAAGCTCGCTCGTCTCCTTCTCTCCTCTACAACAGCAAGAACGTCTATCTATGCTCTAGAAGAAACGAACTGAAGAGAAGACGAATGACCAGCCCAAACAATGCATGCATGATCCGACCCGATCCGATCCCGTCCAGGTATAAGCGAAGAATGCCTCTACCCATTTTCAAAGCAGTCCGCGACGTGTTCCCTGTTCTGTCTTGGATCCTTCTATCCCCATATATCCTGTATCAACAACATCTAGTTCTTTGCGATCTCGACACCTCCAGTTGCTCCAAGAGCCTTCTTGACGTCACCGTAGATAGCGAATTGACCGGCCTAGAATGTACAAGTCAGTAAAATGTTGCGGGAAAATTGGTGTAGAGCAACTTACAGTAAGAGTTCCAACCATGAACAAACGGGCTGGGAGACCGGTGAAAGAACCCTTAAGACCAAGCTCCTTGGCGATTGTGATCAGACGGCTGGCGATGCCCTGGCCAGGAAGACCCTTGGTCTTGTTGATCTTGCTCAACATGGTATCGGCGGGTTGCGAGACAACGGCAGCGGCCATACCAGCAACGAGACCAGATCCCAAGTTGATGGTGGTCTGCATTCCGTCGGAGGCCTTGCTCTTGTCAACGTATCCGTAGATGGCCTCAGCGACCTTCTCGTAGACGACGAATTTGGTCATGGTGTATGGGACCCTGAAACTCTGTTAGCATCCCACCTTCGGGAAGTTCGCATTGTTAACTTACTGCTTGAGCAGGATAGGACCGAAACCGGCGTAGAAGGCACCGACACCCTCGTTCTTCAGCATCTTGCTGAAGCCTCCAATGAGACCATTGGCGTATGTTGGCTCAGAGACGAGACGGATACGGGTGGCCTCGAGAGGGCAAAGGGCGATATCAGCAAAGAACTCAGCAAGACCTGCAGAGGCGAGGTAGACGGCTGTGCGGTTGTTGGAGGCGGTCTCATATCCGAGCAAATTGATGGATTGTTGCTTGAAAAGCTCATATCCTCCAAACTTGAATGCGCCCTGGAGGAAGTAACCAGCAGCGGTTGGACCGAAACCAGTCAACAGAGCACCAGCACCCTCCTTAGCAATAACCTGTCTGAATCCTCCGATCAGACCCTTGTTGTATGTGGCAGGGTCGAGTTGAATTCTTGTCTTGACGCTACATGGGAAATACGTCAGTGAAATTTCCTAATCGCGCCAACAGCGCGCTCGACACGATTCATTCCAAACTTACACATCGACGGGTGTGAGACCACCGTGGGTGACTGAACAGCAGATTGCACCAGCCAAGGCGAATCTGGAGTAGAGTTGAACACCGCTCAACTTCTCGGGGGTGTTGGCTGCGACTTTCTGGACAACGGCATCGACCTTTGTCGAGCCAGTGGATGTTGCGGGCGAGGCCATTGTATATTATGTATGTGTAGGAGCGAGAGATTGTACTAGGAGGCCGAAGTGAGTGGAGATGTGAAGATACGATGTCTTCTTGGGAGGAGGATGGTCAATTGGATAGATGGGATGGAGATGGAAATTGAAGGTTGAAAGGAAGCTCTACGGGCAAATTGTCTTGATCTTGAAATTTTTGGCTTGGGACTGGGCTAAAGGGCCTCTAGCGGCTGCACGGCCTGGGCTCGGGAAGAGTCGGGGCCTGATTTGCCTGGATGCACCGGAAGGCCGCAACTGTGGACCTTCTGGACCTCTCGTATGGGCAGAATCGGCACGTGTCGGTCTTCGCCGGATTTAACAGCGAGGCGAGCGAAAGATGTTCCTTTTAGGATAAACAAGGAAAACTGGGAAAGGGGGAGATCTTTTGAGGATATACTTCAGCTGGACTTGACCTGAATTCGGCAAATTATGACGGCTAATTGACTCTGATAATGCAAGGTAAGAAAGCTATGATTCTGTTTGCCAACTTCCAAGGGTTCTTTCCCTATGCCGCCTCAAGATCCACCTTTAGATGTCCACATTCAACGAGTGGCGGGTAAAGGGAGGTTGGTCTCGATAAGCAATCACTATCGTTATTGCGATTAGCTTCTGGTGGCAAGTGTCCTCTTTAGAGCTTTGGATTTATATGCCGTTCTTTCTGCCATTCTAGAAATCCTTGTATTGTTTGACTAGATCATTTATTTCCCTGTTCGTTCGGTTGCAGCTTTTTCAAATGAAAGACTGAAAAATTCTAGTCGGCTAGTTCGGAGCAAAAGAGATGTTGAAGTCATGCTACGAAATGATTATACTACTTCTGATAGATTTGTTTGCCATCATTAGCTCACGATCAGTACATCACGGGAAGTCTCATAGGATTCTATCTGTGGTCCCTTTCATGGGCACCATTATTGTCCGTACCTGTGACAACAAGTACACGGTTTTTCTTTTCAACACGAGTATTCCATTTCAATTCCATGCCAGTTTTGAATGCTATACAATATCCACTTTTCAGACTCTTCCTTCAGCTGCCTGCAATGCTTCCTCCATGCATCACAAAAGTCATCGTGTCACGAAGTTCGATCGATGGATAAACAAGAATTAGATAGTCAACCTCTGCATTTGCATAAAGATATAGGGAAAACTGCCCCAAGTCGAGACAGACAAAAACCTATAGCAAGGCTGTATAAGAAGCCGTTCCTCCCATCCATTTCCATCCACCTCCTCCACAGCCACTCCAAGCAGCCCGCTCCGCAAAGAATCCGCTACCCCCTTTCCGACGAGGACTTAAAACCTCTTGAACTACACAGGAAATGATTACATCAGTAACTTATTCCAATTATCTCATTCCACTTTCTCAAGCCCAGCTCAAGGCGAGAGGGCGAGGAATGACCAAAGGCAGGGGAGAAGGATAACGGGATGAGCAACAACTCACCAGATCACCAACGATAGGGAGACGTCCCCCAACACCACCAATCACATTCGTAGCCGAGCAAATGGGGCTCAGAATCTCACTCGCAGCAGTCAAAAGACCACCACGACCCCATTTCGAAGCTTGGATGTGGAGACATTCCCAGACTTTACAACAGACGTCAATCAATCATGGAAACCAATTGAGGAGCGCACGAAGCGAAGTGAAACAAAGCAAAGCATATCGATATGATCAAGTACAATGGGACATACAGTTACAAGCCGGTCCACTGCCATCCTCGCCACGGTCGATGCTCAACAAGAAGCCGTTAGTGCACGAGCGCCAGTCATCAGCCTCAGACGGCGTGATGGTCTTGAACTCGCGGACCGGAGCAGGCGTGTTATATGTCTGCTGGTAGGACCACGATCCGCCTTGGTTTCCCCCTGGAGGTCCGGGTGGGTAGGCTCCAGAGGGAGGAGCGGCTTGATAGTTGCCTGGTTGGGGTACGGGTTGGTAGTTTGAGGGTTGTTGGTAGTTATTTCCTCCTCCTTGGGGCCAGTTTTGCGCGAAGGCGGTAGCCGCGAGGACGAGGACTGGGAGAGTGAGTTGCATTTTGATGGTATGGTTTTGCTGTGTTATGTTAGATAATGGGTAGTAAGAATGGTTGAAGAGGAGACACTCACCGATATTTATGATGAAGATTGTCTTGAAAGAAGCTGATGTCTGATCTGATGGACCCTCCTTGGAAGGACTCAAGGCCTCCCTATATAGCAGATACCTTGGTAGATCTCTTCTCTAACAGTCCATTTCATTCTCTTAGTTGATACTAAGACCTGTACCACAATTGAGTACCAGCATGATGAACAGCAACGGACTTCCCAACCCAAAGATCGCCAGTACGACTGCAACATACGCCGCTGTAGACCGAGGACGACGAGAATGTAGTGCGACGAGGAGACGCAATTAGGACCGCTGATCAGATAACGGTTCAGAGTACTCAAGAAACAATTCAGCTCCAATATCAACGCCAACAACGATCCTCGTCCTCTTCTTGGGACCCAACAATAGGAAGTATTGACTGTTTAGGGAGCCCTATCACTCAAATTACAATGCCCAAGACACTACCCTCCATTGAATACTCACACCTCAACCTACAAAGTCTGCTCATATTCACAACTCTCTCTCCCTGACCAACGACCGGCACCAACAGACCACCTCGTAACACCACATCCCCAAGTCCCTGAACTACTGCAAGGGCCCGTTTCAGTACGACACTCACCTACCCTCCATCGAGCACTCGTGCCCACCCATAGCTCTTTGCAAGCCACCCGATACATCGGGTACACCGACGTTGTACTTCCGATCTCTGTACACCATTGACTCGAAATTCCGCCTTAAGAGAAAGCCTCGGAACCGAGGACCGAGGACTCCACGATAAGAAACATATTCTCTAGGGCCACACCACAAGGGCGGGCGGTTGGGGAACGGTGTCGTGGTATGTTGGCAAGTGATTGTGCGACCTAGAAGAAAGCAATTGATTTAGGTAGACTTCTGTGCCACTTAACATGTTCTTCTTCTCTGGGGATAGATCATGACCGATAATCGCTTCGAGGATCGAGGGAGAGCAGGGTAGATTTCAACGATGTGCTGTTCTTCGACTTACAAAGGGGCAAGCAGTGCGAAGACAGGGAATTTAAACGCCAGGATCGATTCATGTTGTATGCTAGCTGTGCACCGATTGCACCCCATGCGCCTTTTAGATGCACCATCCAGATGTACCAACCCAGCACCCGCCCAATGCAAATGATACCAAGCAATGCTATGCAAATATCCCACCTCATTATTTGACCTTGAGCCCCAATGTCCTTCAAGGACTGCTACCCATCAACTCAACTCTACTACCCTCCACTTTCTCTGCATCCACCAAGCCAGCTTGGCTCGATCTCCTGCTTGAGGTTGATACCTTACCAGCTTCCATTTCCATCACCGCCGCTTCAGTCCAGCTCTCCATACCCGTCCTGAGAACCCAGTTGGAATTCAAGTCCGCCTTGAAGTACCGATCCCGTCTTGTAGAAACCCTTGCTCCACCTTCAAGTGCAGACATCGCAGCCCGCGTAGTTCTCATCCTCTTACCTGGCCTCTTCCCACCTTCACTCATGATACTGCTCATTTCGAGACGATTCTGCTGTAGGCGAGCATCGTATGCAACAATTGAGCGGACGTAAGGAGCCAAGTCTTCGACAATCAGTGTCAAAGTGCGGTCGAAGCTCGAGGCCTCTAGAGAAGTTGACCAGACATATTTCTCGCTTGCAGCTATTGGATCAAACGCCGAGCTGAAGTCGAAGCGGTCAAGCTTTTCCCTGGGAGAAGTGGTTCGGTTGCGGATGAGATTAAGGATGTTGGCTTCGCTAGGTCGGTCGAGCTCTGTAGGCACTTCAAGATTATGTTGTAAATGTTGGTCAAGATGCAGAATTTTTCGCGTGCGCGATTTTATGTACAGTGAGACATCGTTACCCGTGGTATTGTAGGATACAAGGACTGGGGCTTCCTTGAGTTCGAAAGCGAGGGTATAGTCATCTCGAGCCTTCATCGATAATTGTGGGACAGAGACGTCAAGTGCAGTCTGATATCATTAGCATAGTATTGGTTGCAGGTCATGATTCTTACCTGGTTTTCTGGTGCAAATGTCCCACCAGAAATCAGATCCGCCGCACTCATTGACTCAGTAAAATCAGCATACATGTTTAATGCTGCCAGATCGGCCCGCTTGTCAGCGGAGATATCGCGCATTTTGTTGGCCCATTTCTGAACACCAATATTCTCAACCCAATCTCCGAGATCTAGGCCCCATCCATCACAAGTCTCATGGAGTGTCTCTTCTTCTATGTCAAGATAGTGGATATGACTTTCTAGGTAGTCTTGTGACAACCAGCCCATACCTGCTTCGTAAGTTCCTTCACTGACAACCCGAATGACATTTCCATGCTCATCAATATCATGTCCTGCTGGCCACCGAGGGTAATACCATTCAAGGCCACCCTTAACATCACCAACAGCGAATTGACACCAGAAATTGAGCTCTGCAAGAGAGGCACGCAGATCTAGATTGCGACCCTCATACAGGTCTTTGACTGCTTTTCGCTTTATGATGTGCCCCTCGCAAGCAGCGACTAACAGGAGATAATCGACGGCGAGATCAACAGGCGGAGGTGCCATACGGATGGTTGCATGCAATTTTAAATCGTTCATCGGAAGCACGGATTCATCGTTGCAAGTCATAACGATAGGTCGCTTAGATGTTGCAATGAGATTCAAGATGGTTGTCCAGAATTGACTGTCCTCCTTGTACAGGATATCCGCTTCTTCGATGAGAATCAGTGCCTGCTGCTGTTTCTTTGTAGATAGTTTTGAGAATATGCCATTCTTGGCAACGTCAGGCATGACCATCTGTACCTTCGAGTCATTCGCGTCTTTAACGCTATCGACGTTCATGGCTAAAACCTCCTTGGCTTTCGGTTTTGACTTCGATTGGGCTGGTTGAGATTTGAAGAAAGAGTCCATCTTCCCCTGACGACCACTTTTGAGGTCATCAGCAAGGGCGTTGTCGATTCGCTCTCTATCCTCCACCGATCCGTCCGCATCGGTAGTTGCTGCACTGGATCGCTGTACTTGATGGTTTCGTGCCATATCGCCAACTCTTTCCAAGATGTCTTTTCCGCTGCGCCTCCCACCAGCATTGATTTCGAAGACCTCGAAGCCAAGCTCCTTCGCTGCAGCATAGACAGCTGCAGTCTTTCCACATCCATTTGGCCCGCTCAACACGACGGCATTCGCGACCTTGGACCCCAGCGCGGCCGCATCTTTGCCTCGGACCACCGTCTTTTTCTGCAGTCGTGGATCACTGCTGGGGACCTCATCTTCTGGCTCGGTGATTTCATCCATGTCGTTATCTTCTTCGTCGGTCGAGATGACAAAGTCGTCAAGCTTCTTTGACTTGCGCTTTCGTTTTGGGGCATTTTCAGATTTCGCACTAGTCTTACCACCAGATCCGATTTCGATAGACTGTACCGTCAATGCCTGAAGCCAGTTTTTCAGGACGTTAGCTTCACGGCCATTCTGTAGAACTTCGCCAGAAGACTTTGGCGAGTACTTTTGAGTCCAGGCGAGGGTTTCGCACTGGCCCTTATCGAAAGCAGACATTGACGTGGTAATAGATGTATACACCCTCAGTAACGCGGGATGGACCTTGTCGACCTGCACTTCATCGTCACTCGAACTTGGAGGCGCTGCTTGTGGTGAAGGTAAGCGAGTTCGAACGAGCCTCCGTACTCGCTTCTGAATATCCAGTCCTGATTCATAATGCTTGGTAGGAATTCGGAGGCACTGAGGAATCGCAGGATATTCATCTGGATTGATATCTTGTACGCTTTGGACCACGTTCTTCATGGATAGACCTGCTGCCAAGCTTTCGATGACGTTCTCGGTGCCAGAGATCCTAGTAGCTTGATACTTCGACTTCTTGGTCTTTGACATAACATGAGGGGAACATGTTCCGGAGTTCACGGTCTCTGATATAGGATCGGCTCCCCGGATATGGACCATGCCTTCCCATGGCCATGCAGGCTCGACAGCGCCAGGAAATTTCACAAGCTTTGAGGTGCTTCCAAAACCAGAAAATGGCACCATAGGTTTCTTGAAAGAAGATACAGCTGGCTGGGTAGCTGGCTGTACTCTAGATTGAGATGCTGGATCTTGGGTGACCGTACGATCGATGATATTGTCGTTTGTTGCAGGGGTTTGCAAATTTTGATCTCTCTGGACGGCTTTTCCCAAGAACAATGGGTGAACAGGTTTCGCAGGTTTTGGTGGGCTCGATCTAGTAGGCTTGGATTTTGTTGGAACTTGTTGCTCTTGCTTCGTAACGTGGGCAATCGGCGGACTACTCAGAATTTGCTCGATTTTCTGTCCCAAACTTGACGCGAACCTTTGACCTTCGCCATAACGTATTGTCAAAATCATAGTTTTGGGCCGCCGTCCACGAGTTGGTTTCGGTTTCAGCTTGTCTGGTCCTGCAAATGGGACAATCTTCTTAGCAGGTGGAGATCCAATCGTTCCCGTCTTAGAATTGAAGTGAAGTATCTTTGTCGGCTTAGTAGGGGCTAGAGCAGGTCCCGAGTTGTTGACATTTGGACCTCCTTGTAAATTGGAGGGGACATTATGTGGCAACCCATAAACCTTACCCACTTGTGCTGAAGTGCCGTTCGTTGTAGGTATTGAGGGCTGGACGGATGTATGGTCTTGATCGATGCAGATGACCTCCTGTATTGGCGCCGAACTCGACTTTCTCCAGCCGTGACTCTCGGAATTGCCACCATTAGAAAATAAGATCTCTCCAGCCACTTCTGGTCTATGTTTCGGTACATCCTGGAGAGGCAGTGGAGTATCCTGCAGTATTCTATCGCTTGTCGTCATAGAGTTGAGCCAATCTCCAGTGCTCTGATTTGCCAATTCTACATTGGACGAGGTTGCTTTCCCAGTAGGAGATGTTGTTTTCCTTCTCTTCCTTCTACCACTGTTCGGATCGACTTCCAGCAACTCGGCGTCGTTCTTTTCGCCGGGAGTTTGTGTTGTACTTGGCTGTTCAGCACCCAGTGAGCCCGCTGCTTTCGTCCTCTTGCTTGGCCGGCCTTGACCTTTCTTTTTGGGAGCTCCATTTGTGTGGACATCGGATGGAATTGCTAATTCTTCGGGTATCTCAGGATTTGTCTGGGGCTTTGGCTCTGTGCGGCCCGAAGCAATTAGCAGAAGAAGCAGGTAATGGTGAAAGCTGTAACATTTCACATACTGGCTCCTTTTTGAAACAGGGGATACATTGTAGGCTTCTGCTCCTCGTTCAACTCCCCCATACTCCTCTCCACCAGAACTGACATCCGGAGTCAGTAAACTTGACCTACAAAACGCGAGCTTTACACGTGGTCCAACATTGAAAATGCCCGTTTGCTCCAGAGTGAAGTGGATGCTTTCTGTATGGCTTGAATGACCGAGAGAATGCGCTGGTATGTCAAGTGGTGTTCACTTAAGTATCGTAGACGATTCCAGCAAAAGAAGGACAAGTGGTGGGCAAACAGATCAGATTTCCAAACGCGGGTCCATGGTGTTGCAGGGAGCCGCGTCTTGCATCGCTTGAATCGCGTTCTGCACACTTGCCACAGCGCCGGTCAACGTAGCCTCTAACGAACCCCTGCAATCAAAAAGTGAACTTTTTGAAGATCACCGAAACTTTTTTGATAGACCGCCAGTCAAAGCTGTGCTTGTTGTCCACCAACACCTCCAATCCAGTACAGCATTCCACCATGTCGTCGAGATTTGTATTGCAAAAGCCATATGTAGTTGCCACTCTGCCTCAGCCCATTGACCATGCGAAAGGCCATTATGTGGTTGCCGAGGTGTACGGTGGTGCGACTGGCGCAAAGAAGAGGAAGAGGTCCGAATTGGCTGTGGCAATTGATGGAGAGGGTGTAAACCTATATGATGTATGCTCTACTCCATGGCCATGAACTTATATCTGACATGCTCTAGGTTTCTTCTTCTAGGCTCATAACTTCATATGCGCTACCCCCGCAATCCTCTTTTACCTGCCCTCCAAGCTCCCTCCGAACCCGAGTGTCAAAGACCAAAGTCGAACGTCGAACATATGTCTCAACCAGGGGATCACAATCCGGACTGACTCTATTCCACGAGACCACAAACGGTCTCGAAGCCCCGACCTCGCTCACGAAAAACTCCAAGTCAGGAAACTCCCAAAATGCGGTTGTGTACTTGGGAACAATCACAGCTACAAGATCCTCTGGTACCTCAGAAAATACCACGGACCTGCTTGCTGTCAAGAAAGATGGCGAGGTACAGTGTTACGACGGCGATAGTCTCGAGGAGAAGTGGACATCGCCTGCTGCTGCCCTTTCGCGCGATGCAGCAATTCCAGTGGACGATTTGGAGGTTGAATTCGCACAGCTCACCAATGCCTTCTCAGCAAGCCAAGGAATACTAAAGGGCCGACAAGACGTTCTTGCAATGTTTTCGCAAGAGATTGAGGAGGATGGCTTCAATCCCGAGATTTTAGTTCTGATCACCTGGTCCGGTGAGAGGAAGAGCCGGACTTTGCACATCGTCAATCTGCCTCGGAGATCGAGTGCATACGTGAAAGGCATGAAGTATTCGGTCGAATCTCTTCTGGCGGCAGAGATACCTTGTGAGAGCGCAAATACAGTCACGAACCCATCTTACAATTTACAAGTCTCTGCTGGGATTCTGCAGCAACTTCACGGTGATACCTTGAGAACATTCGATCTCAGCGATACCGTACCCAAGCAGCAAAGCCAAATCACTTCAGTAAAGGCTCAATCCTTCCTCCGCCTTTCGAGTACCGCGATTATGGTATCTTCAAATCACTCCATTACCGTGTACAATCCGAAATACCGGTCAAGGTTGGCATCTGTCGGACTCGAGATTTCTTCCGACGACTCTCTAAAGCGAAAACGTACCGGAAATGACGTAGAGGAGAGGGGGTCAAGTCATGTCTGCAAGCTTGTATCCTACTTCCCAAAACTTGGTGCCGCTATAGCTATCGTTGACAATGATCTTGTTGGCATTCAAATAGAAGGACAGCAAGACCGCCATGGGAGATCACGAACGGCTGGCTTATTGATCGACTCGCTAGGTTGTGCAGCAAAGGAGCAGTCACGCCCAGGACGAGACGGTGCTGTCAGTACGAAAAAGGCGAAATTGAGTGGGATGGTGACTCTGGACTCATTTCTGCCAGGAACCATTGGTCTCGGTCAACCCTGGGCAGAGAAAACCGCTGACTTGGATGATTTGTTCGCCAAGGGTGACTGTGATGAGTCAAAGTTCGATGAGAAGATTGAGACGCACCTAGGTGCAGACTGGTCTGAACAATCCAGAATGACGAACAGTGAGAGAAGCGATGCCATGGAGGTTTCGCCTACAGGAGACGTTGTAAAGAAAGCAGCCACCAAGCGCAGGTTCCCGCCTTCGGATGTTGATCGACGATGGATTCTGTATGCTCTGGGCAAAATATTCACATGGACTGCAAGCGAAGAAGGAGCAGAGCCCAGCTTGACGATCTCGTTTTACCCACTCAACACCTTCATGTGGTTGACATCAAATGGCTACATGACTGTTGCAAATATCGAAGCCGCGCTGAGAAGTAGCGGAACATCTGTCGTCTCAATCCCACCAGGACAGCTCGTGAAAACCTTGGTTGAGATTGATCCAGATATGGATCTCTTATATGCCGTGATTGCAAAGAACTACCTCGCTGCCCCAGAGCTTCTTCATGCAATTCGAAAATTGATGGAGAGTCTCGGCTTGTTAGGCGAAAATCCGGGCACGAAACAAGGACTCCTTACCAACGAAGGCGAGGTAGACCTTGCAAATGTGGATGTCGAGATGCAGGTTGAAGAAGCGGAAAAGGACCTCGCGCTTGCAGAATACCAACTCGGCCCAGGGTCGGGCATCCGCGGTGCTGCTCTGAGCCTGGCACTTTCCAAGCTCTATAGCTGTCCAAGCGATGATATCACAATTGCCCTTCAAACAATTCTCAGTAGCCAGGAGATTGTCTGCTTAATCTACCTTTTCAGGTTCGAGCTCGCACGTGGAGGATGGACAAGCAGATACACGGACAGTTTAGAACAGCTAGAAATGGTGGATGAAGATGCCGACATCCAGGATAACGCCATAATACTGATCGCCAACCTACTGAACAATTGCATAGACGCAGTGGGTACAGTGGGATGGTTATCGGGCGAGGCAAGATTAGCACACGATGATCTATTCGAGGCCGAGGAATTGATCGCAAGTCTAAAGCTTGAAGTCAGCGCAGCCTTGGAAGGCATCGAGGAAGCCGTCTATCTGAAATGTGTGATTTCGGAACTGGTCAGATACGCCGATTCATTCCACAGGGCGCTACCATCGCAACCCAAAGACTCGAAGAAGGGAAGCGATGCCCCTATCGTCCTGCCGTCAGACGATCAAGACATCCGGGCATTACCCATTTCTCTGAAAGCCGAGAAGCAGATCTCGCTTTTCAAAATTGGTGCAGGAGGAGCTGTGCACAAGCGAACAGCGCGAGATATCGGCTTCCTGAAAAGTCAGAAGGTCGGAAAGTATTCCCGGGAGAGGATTGTCCTGTGAGGAATGCATTGGGCCATTTTTATACAATTAACCCTATTTTTCCAACCTTTCTCGCCACATATGCAGTATTTTTTGGTGCCATTGCTGCTCAATTGCATCCACAAGCACACCACAGTAGAGATCTACACACTTTTCTTGCCACTCTATTTACGATCTCGTGTTCTGGCACACCTCGAATTCTTCTCCTTCAAATTTTCACTTCTATCCATCACATAATACTCCCCCTACAGTCTCAACCCGCCTCTAGCAAAAGCTTGTCCACATTCCCGGAACTATCAGCATTCTAGCCGCAGTCTCTCGGGTAGAATCGTCCTTTCAAATTCTCCCTGTTCGCTCCTCCCAATCACTCAATCTTCTCGATAATTCTTCCAACCCACAGAAAACCCTTCTAGCGACTCTCATCTGCAGTAGTGTCATGCAGCACTCCCAATCGCTTTCGTCAAGTCTAGCGATCCTATCAAAACATCCCAACGATCACTTAATGAGGCTGAGGCTATCCCCACCGAGTAGCCCGAGTAGCTGCGCCACTGGGTTCGTGACACAGGCTGATGAACATCCCCCAATGAAAAGTAACGGCCACTACCAGCCCTGCACGGGCTTCTCCCTTACCTCGAACCAGCAGCGGAACCACACCACCACGAACTGTGGGCTTTTACCCCGCCGCTGCATCGCTCAGCAAACCCTCCCCTGCTAAATGCCAGCGCGCTACCTCGACGTCACTATTCCTTTTCATTGCTACCTGGAATATTCTTCAGCTCTACAGCCTTGCTTTCTTCCCTCTTCTTCCTACCAGTTCTCAGTCTCTGCGACAGCCCTAGTGTATTATTTTCTTATTCTTGACATCGATTGTTCGTCCGCCTTGTTTGCCTGCCGAGTAAATATACCCCCGTCTGTCCGTCGCTGGGACGAGGCATCCAGAGCGCTTTTTCGATTTCGCGGGGTCCCGAACCATTCCTCCGCGTACAAACATCCTCCCGGTACGACCAAGTGGGAATACAGAACCAGCGCGTCGGCGCATCATGAGTGTTGTATGATATATGTCTGGTTTTGTCTTTGGATTTCAAAAAGAAGTTTTACTGCAAAGTTTGCGGCTCGTGAGAATAGGCAGTCAGGATGAGTTTCGGCGCATCACCCTCGGATATTATCATTGTGGTTACTTTTTGCAAAGCGCTTTATCGCAAGTGTAGAGATGCAGGAGGGGAGTACGATGAGATCAGTCGCGAGGTTAGAGGTATGTGACTTTTCTTTTCGCAAAAAGACACACATTCTTCAACTTCAAGCTGCAGCTGTGTCTTGGGAATTACGTGCCATCGCAACATGCCACCATTCTGCTTGACAACTCAAAACTAACAATATCAGCTCTCCACACTGTCCTCCGACATCTAAAATACGAAGTCGAAGCTCCCGAATCACCCCTCAATCGCGACCACTCAATATGGGGTCGTCAACTGGCTCCCATAATCGGAGACTGCGATTTCACGCTCCGGCAACTCGATGGCCTCCTCCAGAAATACGGCCGTCTCTCCAGCGCCAGCTCCTCCCCAAGCAGTCCGCGCATCTTGTGGGACAAGGTCAAATTCGGTAGCAATGAGATGGACACACTAGGTGCGATACGCGTAAAGCTCATAAGCCATAAGACGAGCTTGACGTTATTCTTGGATACGATACAACTACATGAATCGGGTAAGATGGCGCAGGTGTTGGATAATCAGGGAGGCCAGCTGGATGTTATTTTGGACAAAGTGGATGGGATTGCAAGGAGGATGGCGCCGCCACGCAGAGATGGCAGTGTGTTGACGAGTTATGAGGATGATGATAGGGAGGTTTGGAAACAGTTTCGGAGGGAGCTGATCCAGGAAGGCTTTTCGAGTGACGTCTTGCAGCAACACAAGGTATGTGCTTCTGGAGATGAAATTTCAAGTCACAAAAGCTAAACGTGGCATAGGATGTTCTAAGGGCTTATATCCGTGAGATTGACCAGAAAGGACTGCTCGACGATGATTCGCCAAACCCTCATACACCACCCCACGGCACAGGAGTCAATCCAGAGCGCTGGTTAGAGGCGGTCCAAACGGGATCGTCCGTTGACCCGCCGCCTTCTTTTAGTTCAATTGGTGCAGCGACTGATGATAGTACGGCAAAAGAGATGGTAATCAGGGAGGATAACATGAAATTTCCACAGTCGATAAAAAGAGAAAGGCCGAAGCCAGAGACGCGAGTGGAGGTGTCGAGTAGAGCTGTGCAGAATCTGTAAGTACTCTTTTGGTTGAAAATTGGCAGTATGCCGAATGCTCATTCTCCACAGAGATCCCAACGCTCCACGAAACAGAAGAGCAAGCGGCAATAGCCAGAGACACCCGTCCCCAGGTCCTCGTCTAATCACTTCTTCAGACGAAAAGGACGAGAAGGAATCGTATTATCTCAATACTGATGGTTCAGGCTCCGATTCTGAAAGTGATACCTCTTCTCGAGACTCAAGACGTCCTGAGCTGGGGCTCGTAATACGAACTACCGACCTCACGGTCCCAAGCCATGCTCTCACTCTGCGGCCTCACTCTCCATCCAGCTTCAGAAGTAGCCGCGGCTCGTTTGGTGAGGATGATGCTGTTCGGTCCATGGCTCAGCGACAGAGAAAGTCAATAGAATATGGTACCTCCCCATCGAAGTCAGGAGCGATGATGATCCCTACTCCTGCGACGACAAATCCAAGGCGCTCAATTGACGGTCTAGCGACAAGTCCAAGACCTAATACCAGTATTTCTGTCAAACTTGCTCCGGATGAGCAAGGGAAGGAGATTCCTCCTGATGCAAAATGGACGAAGATCAATCGGCGGCTGGTGTCTCCCGAAGTCTTGATCCAAGATGGGAGACGCTTTGAAGCGTAAGCTCACAATCCCCATTTCATTCCCAGCCCATGGCGAAGGCTAACACTTCCCAAAGTCGTCCAGATTTCGTAGCTGTCCTCGGCGTCCTCAGCCGCGCGGAAATTGAATCTCTCGCCTCCCGTTCCTACGCCCTCCGTCAAGCACGCCACCAACAACACCAACATCAACGCACCCAGTCTACTCCTCAACCTCCCCCCTCAAATCAAGCACCACCACAACCGCCTCGCCCCACGACCCTTCCTATCCCAGTCCCCATCCCAATGCCTATCCCTTCCCTCTCCACCTCCCCCCGTGTCTCATTCAACCACCGAAATCGCAGCGGGCGAGACACACCCTCATCCTCCTCTCCCTCAGATTTCGAGGATTCAGATGACCATGTCCGAGACAGAGGAATGGGCGGTAAGAGACGAACAAGACCACCAGGCAGCTACGCGAGTTCCAACGCCGGCGTCCCCGTCTCCGGCTACCCTAATCCATATGGCTCACCTCTACCGCCTAGTCCACTGTGGAGTCAGGGAAGTAGAGATGGCTGGAATGGACCGTCTTCGCATAATGATAAAGAGAAGTCTCGAGAGCGGGAACGAGACGGGCACAGAGATCGTGACCGTGACCGCGACCGTGAGCGTGAACGTGATCATGAGAGACGGGATAGGGAAAGAGACCATGATCGGAGAGATAGAGATAGAGAAAGGGAGAGGGAGAGGGAGAGGCGACGCCATCCTTCGACATCGACTTCGAAGACTTCGAGACCGAGTGAGAGGGGTCACGCCAGGGATCGGCCACCGCCGCCGCCGCAGAAGGGGAGCCGCTGGAAGGAGCATATGACTGCTGCTGGTATCGGCGGCGCGGCTGCGAGTTTGATTAATGTTTTGACGGAGGCGGCTGAGGGGCTGTGATGTGTCCTGAGCTTTTATATTCGGATATAAGGGGGTGTGTTCTTTCCTTGTTGATGATCGATATGATGTTTATTGATGGTATGATTTATTAATGATGTTTTGATTTGTTCTACAACGGTGGGAATGTCACAGCAAGTGTGTTCTTGGTTTACTGTTTCGATACGAGATGTTTGGAAGACAGAATAGCTCAAACAGCGAGCGATACGGAACGACTTGTTGATGTAGGATATGTATGGTAGGGTGTAACATGACATAGGTAGCGGAATCGCAAGGAATGTAATTGGATTTCCAAGACCTTGGCTTCTCGGAAGGCTTTCAATACAGCGAACCCCCCGGTTTGATTGTCTAGCGCGATTTTGTGACATTTACTGCTCTTACTACTGAGAATTGTTACACCTACTCTTAAAGGATGAATTTCAGAGGAGCTGACCTGATTAGTAGTCAAAATTTGTGAAACACGGGAAGATACGTAAAGCAGTAAGTCTCACAACAGCACGCAGGACAGTTACACCGGGGTGTGCATTTTAGGAATAGGAATATTGTTATGTCTCTGGTTAACAAGCATAATGATGTCGAACTTGACACTATTTATACAGAAACCCCAGAATACACTTCGAGGTTATGACTTGCATGGAGCAGTCAACCTTATTGCTCGCCATCCCAAACATAAAGTTAAGTTCGACCTGTTTCCGATTCACGTTTTTGAGGTATTTTGGACGCAACTCCGAATCAATTCGGAGTCTGAAAATGACGTGTAGCTTTGAGTGACGACAGCCAGCTTGACTCTGGGAATGAGCATATAAGTGAAGCCAATTGGTGTTGTCCGTCCCAGACTCTGAGAATTCGGATCAATTCAAACTCGCCCATCAACACACACAACAATTCCGCATCAACAAATTTCACTGTCTGTTTCCAATCTACCACTTATCCTGTAAGGTTATATTCCCACTTTGCTACCAACCTTATAAGTAAGTAACTCGCTCGCTCTCCCAGACCCTCACCAGTGCTCTTACCCAGTACATATACCGCCGCCATGCGTCTTAGGGTTACCACACTCATCCTCGCCATCCTCTCCAGCACCTCCCTCGCTGTCGCTCTCAATATAAACCTCGACCCTCTTCATCCTCCCATAAACGTCGGAGATCGCTCGCTTTCAGAGAGATTACCACCCCCCCAACAATGACGATCCCAAAGCTTTCGGTATAGTTGAAGGTAGACGAGCCAGCTGATGTGGGAGTCGTAAGACTGAATGTGGTGCGGGGTTTTGTCCTCAAGGCCAGAGGTTTGGTGATGTGGGGGAGAGGGGCTGTGAGTGCTCGATTGCGAGCATTTTGTTGTATTGAGGAGTGAGGGTTAGACGTTGAAGTGATGGTTGGAGTTGTGTTGTGGCGAATGGACTGGGTGGGAAATGGGTTGGAACTAAAGGGAATAAAGATAGGATCCTCGATTAAGAGATCATCTCAAATTGAATCATAAACCCATATCATGGGTGAGAGGTTTCATAGTCTCCTGTGTATACTTGTGGCCACCCAAAATTCAAAGGAGATATGTCGACCGATTCAATGGATAGAAGGTGGGGTTAGAGAGTAACCGGTCCGTCTAGTTCCCATCGGACCAGAGAATCTGTAGGATTCAATCAAGTTCCTCATGTTGCGAACAGGGGCTTTCAACTTGTAAGATTCTGCGTAGAAAAGGATTGCCCTTAGCGGGAATTACAAAGTCTAGAGAGGAACGTTTAAGCGAAGGCACCTCCGTCCTTGTCCACCTGATCCACCTCCTCAGCAGAACACCAAGGACGATTGAAAATTAAAAGAATAAGCACATGGTCCAATGATTGCATCACGCTTGGTAATTATGTCTCGACGAGGTTGATGATTTGATATTTAATTTACACATTAATTTTCCTGCCATGCCTTGACACCAAACTCCAAGTCCATATCAGAACCCTCCCGTTCTAATCCTTTGCAATGTTCGTATTGCGTAGCTTATCATCTAGAGCTCGTTTCTTGTAGACCCATCACACAACGTTCTCCGCCCTCTTTCTCGCTCCACTGCCAGGCAGCCATAATCTACTTCTTCCCCATCTTCGCCCTCAGCTTCGCTCCAAAATAGTAGAACGAGTATGGAATCAACACCATCGCCAACCCAATAAACGCCAACAACCAACTCGCCCATTGTAATCCGAGCCGATCATACATCTGCGTGGTAAACAGCGGAAACGCCGCTCCACCACCCGATCTCAGAAAGACCTTAGCCGCCAACGCAGAAGCCGCAAACTTCTGATACGAATCAATGATATAATTGTTGACAGAGTAATAGCATAATACCATGCCGAACCCAAATGCAATTCCGGATGATGCAGGCCCAACCCAGATGATGTGTTTGTAGGATGTGGCGCCAAGGATGAACAACGAGATAGGGATGAAAGGCGAGCCGATCAATGCGCCGACGAGGCGATCTTCTGGAGTCGGAGTGCGGGTGTGGCAGATCTGGCGGAATTGCTTCTCAATGAATGGGGTGGCGATGAGTGCGAAGCCTGCACCGATGAGGATGGGGATGAACATGAGTCCGACCTGTCCATCATTGTAACCATACAATTTCGTGAAAATAACCGGATACGCGAAGAAGAAAGCGTATAGCATGGCATAGATGAGGACGATGTACATACACATCAGATCCAGTACTGGTTCGGTTAGGATCATAGTGATAGGTCGGATGAGGCTGGTGCGTATGATTTCGCGGAGGGTGAGCTTGACTTTCTCTTGCTCGGTGATGATGTTCTGATTATCCATCTCGACTCTAAGTTTTGCTGCGCGGCGTTTGAGGATAACGGGTGCATAGGTCTCGGGGATCATACCAACGACGATGAGGATGACGCCTGCGAAGCCCATGTTGACCCAGAAGAAGAGGTCGAGACGACCGGTGCCGACGTTGATCCAACCACATACAATGGGGCCGAGGACTGGACCGCAGTATGGAGCTGCGGCGAAGTAAGCGATGGCCGTTCCTCTCTCCTCGATGTTCCAGATATCTGCTATTGTTCCACCTGCTAGCGATAGACCGGAGCTGGAGAAGACGCCGCAGAGGAATCTGCAGACGAGAAGACCCCCGATGTTTGGTGAGAGTGCGCAGGGGATGTTGAAGATCGTGTACAGTGACAGCGAGATGATGTATACTGGACGTCGCCCAATGATTTCAGACAGTGGCGACCATAGGAGCGGGCCGACGGCGAAGCCACAAACCATGATTGAGCAGGTGAGAATGGCGACTTCAAGCGAGACGTCGTATTTGTCCTCGATCAATCCCAACCCACCTGTGACGATCGCAGAGCCATACGCAACGCAGACGACGAGCATTGATACCACGATCGTCACGTACCAACGGTACAAATTCGACCAATTCTGTGGATTGTCCGAGTCCGCAAATGTGAAAGTCACGAATTCATGTTGTTCCCTTCCCTTTTCGAGGTCGCCCTCGCTGGTTTCGCTTCCGTTGACAGGAAGTCTGTTTTTCTGCGCGTGTGTATGAGGGTGTGTCCTTGATCGGACCGTGGCTCTTGATCGAATCTGCTCAAGTGCTTCTTCTGGCACGAAGCCGGTGGCTGTTTCGAGAGTGTATTCTTCTGGGAAGACTGGTTCATCTTCGCGTCCTACGTCGGGATAGTTGAAGTCGAGTGGAGGGATAGTTTCTGTAACTCCCAGAGAAGTGAGCGTTTGGCGAGTCTCAGATCGGCTGAGTGTGTTTGTGTGTTGGTGGTCGAGTGGAGTCTCATGCTCAGGAGTTGATGAGTGTTGGTTTAGAGGCATGATGATTAGGCTGCGAAATTATGAAGACAATTAAATTTGAGGCGAAAACTGGATGAGTGTGATTGATACTTGTACAAAATCGCCATCTCGTCCAACCTCGCCTCCCTATATACAAACCTCTTAATCCTCCCATTTCGAGATTATATCTCATCAATCCCGCAAAATCGACTGATGAATCCACCATGCCGAGACGCAAGAGGCTGAGAAGGCGTTATCAGATGTATTTGGTGAACTCATTCGAGTCAAATGATGTCAATGGCTGCACTGTCAGCGTCGTTGCGACTTACCTTTTCCTCTTAAGTGCCGTTGCAGGACTGCAGTGGATTATCAAGCGAGCCAGTGCGGTGATGAGTCGGATATTCCCCTGGAAATGAGGCTTTTTGTGGTGGTTTGCAGGGTTGTTTGCCGTGCGCCGGGAAAGGTGGAGATGCCGAAACTGCCCGATTCTCGGTGTGGGAAGAAGAGAAGAAAAAGTGAAGATGGAAATAGTGGCAGGTATCCAGACTGGTCTAAAGAATAATATGAGGTCGTTTCACTCCATGTGTTCTCGAAATTTTGGAGCTTCGTTTGTACTCAAAGAGATTCTATGAGCCACCCTAGAAGCCCCGTACAGCCAACAGTGAGCCGTGTAGAAAATTGTAATACGCGTGAGTTTCAGAAAGCAGGGAATCCTAACAAAGCTCTGCGAATCGAAGAAAGGGAAGACCAATCATCCTGTCTGGAACCTTTCTTGCACACGCGATTCCAATACTTGACAAGTCTCTGTGCTCTAACGTCCAGCCGCTTGAACCAGACTACCATAGGCTGGTCAAGGCCGAACTTCGTAAGCGAGAGTCAACAAATATACATCCTGCCGGTATGGTCCTCTCTGCAATACCTAATACCTGTTTTGGGAATTTGCTTCACAAGCCTTGAAATGAAGCCGAGATCATGGCCCTTTTTCGGTTTAAGAGGAAGACTATCCGATACGGATTCTGTGCTTACATTATCACTTCATAAAGGATATCTCAACTTGACATATCATCACACCAAGGTGAGTGAAATCATATAGATATACAGTGTAGCGCACAGCGTATTGGCTCAAGATTAGGGCCGCGCAACAAATGAGATGATACCAAGTGCATGGGTGCAGGAATCAAATATGGCTGTCACGGAGAATGTAGCCCCACGGGGTCTGTCAGTTCCATTGAAGCCTGAAATTTTAGCGAGACTACCCTGAATTTCACCACCCACGGCGTCTGTAACCACTGCTCAGGAACACCGCTTCAGCTCCTCATGTAATATGTCAAGCACAAAATCTGGTGATTCATGCTAGTATCGAGGCACCACTATTCAAGGCTCATTTTTTCTAACCCGCATTAATGTGTTTATGTCATCAATAACTGGTGTCCTCCCCTAGCGCCCAAAAAAAGCCGCAATATTAGTGCAAAAGTTACCATTGGGCCACAACTTCCACGTTTACCTAACTTCTCTGCCTGCCGGTGACTGTGATAAAGTAGAGAACAACAAAGAAGCATCCAGCTCTCCAACAAAGATCACATTCTGACAATGGGATGGTTCTGAGAATACAATTGTTCTGGCAAAGAGCCGCCTAACAAAGAGCCAGCCGTCAAACAAAGGGTTCTCACCTAAAAATCCAAGCAGATGACCAAAAGTGAAATTGTAAAAACGTCTATTTCAGGCATAATAATTAACGCTGCGCCTTTCTTTCAATGGCTATGAAAGCAAAAGAGTTGCCCAAACGCGGAATCGAACCGCGGATCTTCTCATGTCGCTGTCACATCGTTGTATACGAGTGAGACGCATTACCACTGTGCCATTCGGGCGCCAGGGTTAACTACTTATAGTCACCTGTGATGACGCAAAAGTTGTTATTTGGTTATCTATTACAAACAATGATTTGACAAAGTTTTGTGTGTGAGAATTGAATGACTCCGCTATTCTAAACCAATTGAATTTCAGCTTGGTACTTGGTGGGTCTGATTTAAGCGATGACAGATCTCCAATGGCGTGATATGCCAAGAATATGTAGATAACTTTGTAGAACAAAGAAGGGCAATAATCATTTGAAAATGCGCCTTGGCGCAGGGGCCAGAGATAATACATCCAAAGCTGCCGAAATGCAGACGTGAATGACTTCGGTAGTGAGTCACGTGTCGATCACGCCTTCCGTAATGTCCCGGGCCCTCTGCCGTCTGAATAAGATAAATACAGCACACGCCCACCAACGCAGCATAGAGGTATGGTTGAGCAATGTCTGCAACTACGAAGGAGTCTCACACATCACAAATTATTGACGGCAATGCATTGAAATCGACACGAGGTTCGTGATCACGAGCACAAACGGAATGATCATAAGGGTGAAGTTCAAGCTGAGTACAAAGGACAAATGACATGGGATTGGAACCGGAATTCACCTCATTTACAAAGGGAAAGCTTTCACGAACAGGATCCATTACGCGTTGATATCACCCAGCCATCGAGCATGAGTTCAAGACAGTCTCAAAGGTCGAAATACTCATCCGCGTTTACCTGCGAACACAACTTCGAAGATATGAAGATATCTCGGGCCGAGAAAGAAGCTTCGTAGACCGCCTCTACACCCCCAGAACAGTACTCGATCAGCTGGACGTGCAACAAGATGCACTCGCCCTGTCAGATTCGATGCCGACTTATCACCTTATTTTGCCGTCTCACTCCAAACCTTCTGGTATCCTTGAACCCTGATACATCTTGTCATCGTTCCTGCATTCCAGGTTGTGCTCTTGAACTTCAAGATCCTTGGTACTTGGGCAGGCTGGGCAAGCAGGGCACAAGGAATATGCCTCCAGATTGATTTAGATATGCCTGGAGGTGGTCTCGTCAAATCCGATGAACAAGCCGGAGCTGTCAGGAGAGAGACTCCGCTTTGGAAGATCATCATGGGGTTTCCAATTACTGTCGCGTCTTCGGCCTTATGAGTATCCGCGCGACGTATTCCTTCACTCTCATGGAGGGACAGAGGCTGGAAGGTCAACATCAAAAGCACTACGGATCAGACACTGGAGTTGTACCTCGGTCTCCACGGTGTCTGTGTCACGAGACTTGAGACGAAGCGTCAAGATATCAAGTCGCACTCAACCGGGTCGAAGGAAGCTGGCACTTACCATGAGTCGAGAATCAGAACTTGTTGGCAGTCACTCTGCAGCTAGCATGCATATCTGGCACACAAGATGGCTGGAACCAGCAAGGTTCAATCTGAAGATCGCGCTTGGATCCTGCTGGCAAGATCACTGGCAGACACTTATCTCTTGGACAACGACTCACTGCATGGACTCAAGTCATCTGTCCGTATCCTTGACACCAAAGTACCTGCCTCAAAACATTGCTTGTTTTGTATCTGGTTTCTGGTAAGAATTGCCCAGCAGGCGAAGTTCCCTATCACTTTTCAACGATGCAGTTGATTCTGTTTGAATATAACAAACACTCGAGAGAAAACTCACCGGAAGCGTCGCCAGTGCTTTCGGACTATTGCACAAGTGTCATCCCTGGCTCTGATTAGTTGCTGCCAGCTAAGAAAAGCCTCCCAAGAACATCTCCGAGCCTGGCCCGAGATACCGCGCGTTCGTACAGACTTTAGTCCAATCGATTAGAACGGTTCACTGTGTTAATCACAGCCTCTCCACCAGAGTATTCGCAGCCATCTTCTCCTAACGGGGCAGGTCTGATCAAAGGTACCAAGTCGATCGAATGCTCATCTTCCAAACCGGGTTCACCATCACCTCAGGATAGCTTCCCTTGGATCTCATACCGCCAATCCAGAAACTCCATCTGCCTCTAGTAGGGAATTTTAAGATTTGCTGGAGATCTTACACACTAGAATGCATGGTTGCGGCTCGAAGCGGAATCTTGGCTATCTTGTGGATTCCTCTTTCGAGAACAGAGGGCCATTCACATTCTCCCCATGGACCTCAACGAATCAAAACTATGCTAGAAGCGTCGATTTCATGGGGGTCCATCGAGATCGATATGGGCAAACTTGAATTGTCCCCAAACATCTATACCAAGAGCTAAGGCTTATGGCTTTTTCGAGCAAGTTCCAGCTTAAAACGGCTATTTCCAAGACTGTTCCCCCGCTCCCAAATTGGCGCCCGTCAATACGGAAGCGCTACCTCAAATCCAACGGATCCGGACCTATGTCCGATGCATTTGGCAAGTTTACTTTTTCGGATTGCTTTGACTTTCAATCATAGTACAGAATAATTAAGAGCTCTTCGCCACATGCGTGCTTTAGTTGAGGGGAATCTTGGGAATCTTGAGGATGGTCACTTCTGATCGCAGGAGACTTGAAGCGGGGCTGGATTTACCAAGACACTTCCACAAGCCCGACAGCCTCTCCCTTTCAATTCTGACGTTGCACACCAGCTCTTCTACCAATAGCACCTATCTACACAACACATGGAAGAGCCCTTCCTCCAGCACGCATGCCTGTTGGTATGCAGACACGCATATAACCTTGTTGGCCCCACGCCCACGAAAGCCCCACACATCACTTCGTACTCTATTCGCTCGTTGAGAGGCATCAAAACTGACTCGATGCAATGCGGGATCCCCGCCACCAGGAGAATTAGAAACAACTGGTGGAAACTTTATCCGCCAAGTTTAGGGAAGCGCTAGTACCCCACAGTCGCTAAGCCTCCAGCATCAGAGCATCCTTTCTGCATCCTCATTGTTCGACCAACAATACACTTTAGGGGTCGGACTACCCAGAGGACCTCGCATTTTAACGCTTGCTTCTCTTCCTCGGTGTTCCTGCACGACCCTCGCACCACGTATATTTTATTCCATGCTTAGGAAGCTAAGCACCTTGCAATGTGGCAGCTTGATGCTTGCATACAGCTGCTGATCTGCGGGGTTTTGCTGCTCACTAGAATTACGCACATCCGGAAAGCTCGGTAGCTCGAGCTGATCCTGTTGGCAAGTAACCACATTTCTATGGGGCTCTTTCCTTCCTCAACTGCTGCCTTTTTGTCACGAAAAGTCATTTGATCTTTTGAGATGATGTGAGCATTGATTCCAGCCAAGAGCTTCAACAGTCAAGTGGCTTGCAGCCTTACTTTTCCCCATATCCGTCTACTCCAGTCCCCATCACAAAGGCGGATATCCCGTTGTTAATCCTCGACAAGGTCGTAGAGAGACCCACCCGTTTCTTAGCTGCGGGGTAGCTTGTGGGGGTAGTGCCAATATTCTAGACCGTCCAGCCGCTGATGCACGCATGGCGCAGGGTGTTTGTTTTGAATATCAGATTATTGAACTCTAGACCCCGAGATATCACCATGAATTCTCCTCCATCCCGAGCTTACGGGGAGGATTGACAAGGTTCCCATACGTCAATCCTCACCTCGTGAGGCTGTCCAAGGGACCAAGTCTCACCAAGTGAGGGGTAGCTCCCTTCACATCGTCAGAAATAGCTCTACCAGGTGCGTCTTCCAACGCAAACATGCAGTTGGGATGAGATTGGAATCCAATTGGGTTTCATGAATGGGAATGAAGCGGACGTAACACGCGTCAGAAACTGCCCAGGTCGTATTAGCCAGCCTGCATAGACAACTCTCTCGTGCGGGGTTGAGGGGAAGCTGGAAAGTTCAAAAAGGAGACAGCTCCTGCGGTTTCTGGAAGATGTCAGAAGCATTGGCTGTGCTTTTTCATAGAGCCTGGACAAACAGCAAACACAATATCATATCCTTGAATATATCTTCACATTGAGTTCATCATGACGGTTCCCGATGAGGTTGATATCATCGTGTGTGGTGGTGGTAGTTGTGGATGTGTTGTCGCTGGCCGGTTAGTTGTAAGATGCTTCTTCATACATCGCAGACACTGACTTTGTTTCTGCCAGATTGGCCAACCTCGATCACAACCTTCAGGTTCTCTTGATCGAAGGAGGCGAGAGCAACTTGAACAACCCATGGGTTTTCCGTCCGGGAATCTGTAAGCTCCTTCAAGCTAACTTCCAGGTTGTAAACTAACCCCCTTAGACCCACGTAACATGAAGTTGGACAGCAAGACTGCATCCTTCTACTACTCGCGACCATCAGAATGGCTCGGAGGCCGAAAGGCTGTCGTTCCCTGCGCCCACATTCTGGGTGGAGGATCTTCCATTAATTTTATGATGTACACTCGGGCTTCTGCGTCGGATTACGATGACTTCCAAGCTAAGGGCTGGACCACCAAGGAGCTCATCCCTCTCATGAGAAAGCATGAGACGTACCAACGCGCCTCGAACAACAGGCAAGTCAATCGCTATCAATGTTTGGAGTGACATTTCTGATTGCAAATGTAGAGATATCCACGGCTTCGAAGGCCCAATCAAGGTCTCATTTGGAAACTACACATACCCCATCATGCAAGATTTCCTCAGAGCCTCCGAATCGCAAGGCATCCCGACCACCGATGATCTTCAGGATCTTGTTACTGGCCATGGTGCTGAGCACTGGCTCAAGTGGATCAACCGAGATGTGAGATAGTTCCTTGCGCTTTCCAATGCTTCAACTGCTCACATAAAGTCTAGACCGGACGTCGAAGTGACTCTGCGCACGCATACATCCACAGCACTCGATCGGTTCACCAGAACCTCCACCTCCAGTGCAATACCAAGGTTGACAAGGTTATCATGGAGAATGGCGTAGCAGTTGGCGTTCGGACTGTCCCCACAAAGCCTCTTCACCCATCCGTAAGTTCTTAGAATTCCCCTGATCAACTGTATTGATACGAGTTCCTCCAAGCAGCAACAATCCCGTACTTTCCGTGCTCGCAAGCAGATCATTGTATCTGGCGGCACTCTTTCATCGCCATTGATTCTCCAGCGATCTGGTATCGGCGATGCCAAGAAGCTACAGAAAGCCGGCGTCAAGCCCATCGTCGATCTCCCGGGTGTTGGCTTGAACTTCCAGGACCACTACCTGACGTTCTCCGTCTATCGTGCCAAGCCTGGTGTGTACATCTGCGACCCGACCAAGCATAGTAATAGCTAATTTTTTCATAGGCACCGAAAGTTTCGACGACTTCGTCCGCGGTGAACCAGAGGTCCAAAAGAGAGTCTTCGATGAATGGAACATCAAGGGCACCGGCCCACTTGCCACCAATGGCATCGATGCTGGTGTCAAGGTTCGCCCTACTGAGGAGGAACTCAACGAGATGGACTCGTGGCCAACTCCACACTTCCGCAGTGGATGGGACAGCTACTTCAAGAACAAGCCCGACAAGCCAGTCATGCATTACTCAGTCATTGCTGGGTACGTCACCTCAGTCGTATTGCCTAGGATCTACTGACATGATGTAGTTGGTTTGGTGACCACATGTTGATGCCTCCTGGAAACTTCTTCACCATGTTCCACTTCCTCGAGTATCCATTCTCTCGTGGTGAGACCCACATCGTCTCTCCCGACCCATATGAAGCACCAGACTTTGATGCTGGCTTCATGAACGACGAGAGAGATATGGCCCCCATGGTATGGGGATACATCAAGTCAAGTAAGCCCAGCCCTATAAATCATACCTCGATACAATCTAACATTTCACGTAGGAGAGACTGCCCGCCGCATGGAGGCCTATGCCGGTGAAGTCCAGAACATGCACCCCTTCTACGCTTTCGACTCGCCCGCCCGTGCCAAGGATATGGATCTCTTGACCACCAAGGCTTATGCCCTACCCGGCAACCTCACTGCTGGTATCCAGCACGGCTCTTGGTCGATGCCAGTTGAGTCGGGCAAGCCACCAAAGCCAAGCATGCTCAACAGCAACTGCCAACACATCTACGAGGACCTCAAGTACACCAAGGAGGATATTGCCCACATCGAGGAGTGGGTTAAGCGCCACGTCGAGACCACTTGGCACTCTCTTGGTGTAAGTACCACCACAGCTCAACCCTAAACAAATCACTGACATATTTGTAGACATGCTCGATGGCTCCTAAGGAGGGCAACAGCATCGTCAAGCACGGTGTCTTGGACGAGCGCCTGAACGTCCATGGCGTCAAGAACCTCAAGGTCGCCGATCTTTCCATCTGCCCCGACAATGTCGGATGCAACACCTGTATGTTACCTCCCTTTTCCATACCCCCAGAGCACACTTCTTACTGACAATAACAGACTCCACTGCCCTCCTCATCGGCGAGAAGTGCGCCATGCTTACCGCCGAAGATCTCGGCTACAGCGGCAAGGCCCTCGAGATGAAGGTCCCCAACTACCACGCCCCCGGCGAATTGTCCGGCCTCGCGTCGGCAAGACTCTAAACATCCTTTCCCTGAGGGTTCTCTCTTTGTATCAGCAAAAGGTAATGGGGGCTGGGAAATTGTCTAGTGTATTCGAAGAATAGCGGGATGGGAGGGCGACGTCTTGGTTTGATGACTTGACGAAATGAAATGTATTGTTTCCCTTCCTTTGGTTGCCGTTGCCGTTGCCGGGTCTTTGGTCATGGAGAATGAGGGGAAATATGATGAAAGGCTGGATGATGTCGTGCTTTGAAGAAAACACACATTCATTGTTCTGGTTCTCTGTTCTGGTTCTCTGTCTCTCTTTGATTGACAGGGATCATGACGTCTTGTTTGTTCTATCAATGGGATGTTTAGCAAATAATATTCGCAATCAACTCAAACGCCTGTTCCTTGTGCCCAATTTTAACGTCAGGTTTTCATCGCCAAATTAGTAGTATGTTGAGTACGCCATTAAAGATGATTTTGACCAAGTCATACGCGGCGTGGAAGGAAGAGGATGGATCGGTTGATTGCTCGTTAATCTACAGTATCAAAAGTCCTCCAGAACTTTTTCTGATCTTCTTTGAGTTTGGCGATTCGAGAAATCATATCTCATGACTCTTCAATAGCTCGTCTCTAGAACAGTTTCGCATGTTCTTCTCATACTTCCCCCTTCATGCTAGTCCCCCATTTCTAGTTCGTCCTCCGTAGGAACATTGTACTTCGCACACAACTCCTTCAAGCGCCGATACCTCTCTTCTGGCGGGCCTTCGGTTATTATCTCCAACGCTTTCGGCATGTGAAAATTACTCAAATATGCAAGAGAGCACGCGAACGTGAGCATGAACGTAGCATCGATAATCGCCATTGTGAAGGTGCCCAGTAAGGCTATGACTTCAAGCTTGTCGGATATGGTTGGTGGACATTGACTTTTTGCTGCGAGTTGGCCTGATCTGTACAGATCGTCCGCGTGTTCTAGGAGAGGAAGTTAGCGAACTTCGTTCAGGGCGAAGTTTAGGACAAAGTTGAAGCACAGTTCTTTGAAGTGGTGGGGAAGTGACGCGATGAAGGCCAGCAGCGCCATGTTCGTTCTGGTCGATCACCTTGGCTTCAACAAGGGAACAGACAATGTGGCTTCTGTTTATATTAGAACATAAACACCTGTAATCACACAAAGGTCCTTTGGGGTCGAACTTATGGTTGTATCCTACCAGTTAGGTTTCTTCTTTGCCTTCTCCATCGTCACAGATATCGCCAAGGCCGTGTCTTCTGACTTGATTTCGACTTGAGAAGAATGTCAAGAAGCTGATGTATGAGACTATGAATATGTGTTAATCTTGATGATGTAAGGGTAAATTTGGCTACTAAGACCACTGGGTCGAGACGTCGAGCTCGGCTGAGTGTAGTAGCGACCATGGCAAGTCCACTGGACGATGGCTTGTATTATGCGTTTGTTTGACGCGAGAAAGGGGTCGATCAACACATTCTACGATCATCCGGAATATCGTTAAACATTTATCTTGTGTAGTGCTGAACCCTCAATTTACTGACTTTTCTGAGTCACCTTCAGGGAGGGGCAAAATTCAAGACCCGAGGTTCAGGGCCAACAGTGAGAGGCTTCCTGGGCTGAGGGACGAGGCTATCCTCCGCTTCAGAGACCTTACAGGGTCATGATTCCCAGTACCATGTGGGAAACTGTACTATGCTTTTCTCGGCACTCACTTACATGCGACAGGATCAGCTCAATAGCCTCAACTAGCCTGATATATGGCCTTTATTACGGTGCCCATTAACCGAGGTTTTAAGAACGCTACGTTTCGTTGTATTAACGATCCATTAACGATATAATGACTTGACATAACGAATCAGGGAAATTTGCACACTAAGACGGAATCAGAAATTGGTGGTGGTGAGCAGAAATCACCTGAAATTATGGTATCTTCGGACTCCGTAAAGATATGGAAACAAAATTCGCAAGGACAGGAAACCGCCAGATCGATTGCTCGTTCCTCTTATAAGTGTCAAATCTCCCGCACAACATCCCTGGCGCCAGTAATATCCCAACAAATGAAAGCGAACCAAGTCAAGACGGAGCAACAAGCATGACAAGGCTAGAGAGCGCCGGTTCTGGGTTTTTGTCGGGTGGGCATTGCTTTCTTTGCCTCTGGCTTCTTTGTATCGACAGAACTTGATCCAGTCCCATTCAGCACTTGCTTTACTCTCTTGGTTCCTTTGTAACCATCCATACCTTCAAGCTCCGTCTCCAACTCATCAACGATCTTATCCTTGTTAGCAGCAGTGACATTTGGGTGAATGAGGTGCTTGGCATCGTAGACTTCGATGGTCTTGGTCGTAATGAGCAGCTCCTTCTTCGGTTCGATGAGTCTTTTTTCTAGAGTCTCAATCTCCTCTTTCTTGACCTCATCATCTTCCACTTTGAGAGCTTCTTTGAGTTTGCGAATCCGAGAGATGTCATTCTTGACATCATTGTTGAGTTTTCGCCAAGTCGCCAAGAGTGTCATTCGTTCTTCGGTGTGTTTCTCTGCGTGAAGATATTATTTTCATGTCCTTATATATGGAGTGCAGTAGTACTTACTTCTATCAGCTGCCGGCGGCGTGTATACTGTTACTCCACCAACGTTGAAATTTGGAACACCCAGCAATTTGTCCTTGATGATTGATCGGGCGCCAATGATTAGATCACAGTGTGCATGCGGAGATACCAGGAAGCGCATGCTACGGAAGACCCGAGTACTATTTTCATGGTACCAATCAAGGTAGATAGCACCCTCGGGAACGAAGAGTTCTCCGGTCACCGTTCTTCCACCTTGTTTCTCCTCTTCGGTCAATTCACAAAAATTGGCTTCGGAGAACTCAAGAATGTCGAGAACGAAATGTCGGGAGACAATGTTGCCCTGCATGTTGCCGGAGTCAATTGTGCATTTTGCTGGCATTGATAGCGCATGGCTTCGGCTTGTGTTCTTGCGAGTCGATTGAACATAGACCGGTCGTATGAAAGGATTTGGGAGGTCATCACCCTGGAGTAATCTATGTCAGTATTCATCGATGCGAAGCTGATGAATCCTTCTCTTACCGAAGACCCGAGGACGATGTCAGGCTGCACGTATTCTTCCTTCTCTTCCATCTTCTTATGCTTGTGTATATTGATGCAAAACACCCCGGCTAGATGGTCGAGCCAAGTGTACTTCGGCTGAATCTTCGTGACAACTTTGAAGGTGTCGGCGAGCTTCGGGGCCTGAGTGCTGATGAGGTTGGGATCGTCCTCGACGAGTGTAAATCTAGATGCACTCGATCTCACTGATCTGCTAACTGAGTGAGGCCGACGGTGGTTCGAGCTTGTGTTTGCATTTTGAGTTGGGGAGTTTGGGGCGAGAAAGCCGTTCGCTATTGGGGGAAAAAAAATGGTTAGCGAAAGATCATCGTAAGTAAGCAGAAGGAAAGGGGCAACATGCAGGTGCTTGCTTCTGAGCCAGTCATTGCGGAGGCTTGGGGAGGGGGCGAAATTTATGAGTTGTCCGTTTTCCTCTTGGAAGTTTCGCCCCAGAAATTTTTGGATTATGATTCGGTCGCAGCGCATCGCTCTATCTTATACGTGACTATGTTGCTGAACAAGTGGTTCGCCATTGTTTGCAGAGCCAGCCTCGCTTGGTCACATTGTCATCAGCATGTCTCCTGGGGCTGAGTTTATCCTTTCAAAATCAACAACTCCGTCATTGAGTTGCATTCGAGTATTGTGGGGGCTGTTCCTGCCGCCTTTGGGGTAACACACAACGGACTCCCCTTGCGGTTTGGTGCTGATGGATTGAGAAGGTTGTTCAGGTCCTTACCCATGGCCCTAATCGGTGTCAATCCGTCAGGCAATGGCGTTTGCCACTCCTTGCTTTTTTCCAGGCAGTCGGCGAGGCATCCAGATAACGAGACCCTTTCACGACTTTCGGAGGCTCATCTTGAGAATCGAGGGGTGAGAGGTGTGGTTCGTGATCCAGCACAGTTCTTGCAGCCTTCTTCATTTGAAACCGGTGAGCGGTTCGAGACCCAGGGCCCGGAAGCTGACCAGTCAATTGAGCTAAAGACAGGAGCACCCGTTCCGGCTAGCCATATTCTCCTGCTTCGATATGAGCCAAGGCAGAATTGATTGAGGAAGTGTGTATGCAGCCAAACCAAAGGCCAACGTCGGCGATCTCTTCGGTCCATCACGTATGGCGCTGTTCGAAGCCTTGTTGTATATAAACAGATCAAGCCGGCCGACATCCATCAAATTCCAAAGTAGCTAAGTGGCAGACCAGACAGAGACTGTGGAAGAACCGATAACTGAGAAACGATAGTCGATGTTCTCTTACGTCTCGTTCGCTCAATATCGTTCGTCGATATGGGCAGATACCGCCGCAAAGTATTGCTGGACGCATAGAATGGACGTCGGCGTCGCGTCCGTCCGGCTTTCGTCTGCGTATGGTTTTCTGGAGAAACAGGGTCCAAATGTAGAGTGCACATGGAGTTCCCCGTTTGTACTTTCAGCCGCGGTCATCATACTTTATACATATTTCGTAGAGCAAGGCAGCCGTGCTGCAAGTTGACACAAGGCAGTTGATTGTCTGCGGGTTGTAGCCTCTTCTCGCTTCCGTTCTCGATGCTTTGCATGCATAGCACCGAATACATAGCTAGACACCTATCGTGATAGGCTTCGAGTGAGTGGTGCCAGCGCATCATCATCACCGCAAGATGGCGTCAGATTAGCTTCTGTCCTTTCCAATGCTTTCATTGAAAGCGTCAAATCCCTTCGCCGAGATGCGAATCGCGAGTTGATGATTGATTTTGAATTTTTTATTATGGAACGATGTATAAATAAGTTGTTACTGTTCTGTTTTGTCAATTTCCATGTCGAAAAAGAAAAGACTTTCCTGGTGCCAGCAAAGTCAGAGAGAGCCCTTCATCGAATTGAGACTCAAAGCATTCCACCCAGCTGCATCTTACTAGGCACAGGTTCAAGACTGCAATACAAGGCTTTCATTTCACTCGACGCTTCAAGCCAGGCGACATTAACTTAGAGCCCAGCCGGGTCATCGATCACACGGCTTCGAAGACCCTCCCAGTGGCGCGGCTTTTGTATCGCCTCATTCTGATGGCCTTTCGCGCTTTGCTTAACGACTTTTGCTGCCTCAATAACAAAAGACATGTGATTTGAGACATGATATTATCCTAGAATCCTCTTTTCCTCGAGTTTCTGCTACATTGTTCGACCGTGTGTATTTCTGGTGTCTCTCCAGCTTACTCACAAGCCTCATCTGCCTAGGCTTAGATATGCTCCAACGTGGCAGTCAGACAACTTGGGATCTTTGCAGAAAAGATCAATGCATCCACAGGGCTATGTCGCGCCAGTCATTGGGGACTTTGGGAAGTGTCCGCACATTGGGCGTGAGCATTGCCTTCGCCGAGTTGCGCGCATGGCCCAATCGGTCCCAATCGTTCTGATTGAGGCTTCTAGTTCAATCTTTCATTGGTTAAGAGTGCAGTGAGGCACATCTAAAGGCCAAAGCTGTGCAACTGAGAAATTAAAGCTATATTGAAGACGGTGGCTGTGCCTCAGTGTCCTCGCACGATAAGTTCCTCCTCCATAATTGTGAAGCAATCGCCATAATTACAGCCGAAGCTTTTGATACCTCCGCTTTTCCTCCTTCTCATGCCAAATATGACAAATTCAACTTTGCAGTCCAGAGCGTTTGTCGAAGAAGGCTTGCAACCAGCAAGTCCAACCACTTCGACCACTACAGAGACGACAGCTGTAGCTCAATCGCCCACAGCGGAACCATGCGTAGAAATGCCTCGAGCGCCGACTTGTGACTGCTGTTCTTTCGATGATGGAACCACGAATCCTGCTGAAGATCTGACGCGACCCCTCCATGGATGGCCCCGAATTGCGAAGCTTGTTTCGGAGCAATCAGACTTCGAAGCTTTCGATCCGTTCAAGGATCTCCAGATCAAGAGTCTCTTATATTATCAAGCCGAGTTGGATGACCTTAGGACAGACCTTCATCGACAGGAGTGGATTGACTTCCGAACTGGCAGATTTGAGAATGCGGAACAACTGGGAGAAAGAGTTGATTCTCTTCTTGCGACTGAGAAGAACGATGGGAAGACCTATTATGCAAAAGACCAGATGAAATTGGTGGGGCGAATCAGGGTTATCCTGAAAGAATATAGTATGCATACTGCTATAATCTACACCCACGGATTACCTCGCTAATAATTCTGCAAGACGAAGCACTTCTCCAGTATTCGCAAATATCCTCGCTTCCATCACCTGATCCATTTAATGTGAATCAGCTTCGACGCTGGCTGGTCGATAATTGTGCCAAAGCCGACAATATCTCTGGTCCCGGCTTATTCACATGGGGAGATCTCGACTATAAACCCCCGCCGCAAGGTTCGATATTTCGACAAACTGTGAGATTGATGTGGAACTTACTACATACGCCGAAACCTAAGAAAAATCTGAGACCTCTTGTTACGCCAAGGCAGGGACACAACATTGATGGGTTGACAAGATGGGTAGCCAACGATTTTGTGCCGTACTGGGTAAATTTGAAAGCTGCGGTGGCGAAATGCTGGAGACTAGGGAAGGAAGTTGGCGATGAGGAAGCACCGCCAACCCAACCCGAGAATGAGAAGAGTAGCAAGCGCAAACGGTGGGGCAAGAAATTTGTCTCGAATCACAATCCTGACACAAGCGATGGGGCACCGGCAGGTTCTTCTTCGGCGGCTCAGACAACCTCATCAGAATTGCCAGTTGACGACACGAAGACTCTGGAAACTTACAGCGAGGCCCGCATGTTGCGCTTCACTTCTTCTGTAGCCACTTTGGTTGCTTGCCTCTTGCCGACTGTCGCCATTGGAGCCCTCGCGACTCTGCAGTCCACAGGGTCTCTGATCGGACTTATAGCGGTATTCACAGCAGTCTTCGCAGTTGGTTTGATGTTTCTTACCGATGCGAGAACTACTCGGGTGGAGATATTCACGGCGACTGCCGCGTAAGTACTTCCAGTCCTCCTAAAACGTTCTTCTGAGTCTTCATTATTTCTGAGGACAAGAAACGAGAATGAATAATTGCAAAGAGATATACTGACTCCTAGACTAGATTCTCTGCTGTTATGGTCGTATTTGTGCAAAATCAAGATGCGAAGACTGTCAAGGTCGCGAATCTAGTCTTCAATGGGACGGTACATTGAACAGCACGAGAGACTAACAATCGGGATATCGCTTAGGCACACAAGCACATGTTCAAGCTAACAGTGAGTGGAACTGTTTAATGCTTCGGACGAGTGCCACAGCTTCTTCATCGACTGTCCTGGGACATTATTTTGCATTCTTTTGCATGTGTTTACTTTCCTAGCCAAGCGAGCCTAGCTAGCCTCGCTAAAATCAACCACATTCTCTTCAAGAACATTTAGCCATCGTCATAGATAAAAAAATTACGACTCATGCCATTGATTTATATCCTCATTTCCTAGTTTACGAAGTTTTACAGTCTCCACCCCATGGACTACCCCCGAGATTGAGCCGAGGTAAACGTCGGTACCAAGGGAAGATTATCCTGCTTGTAACGAGATCTCAGTCTTGTCACCCCACATTTGGCGAACATCAGTGTCCAAAATTTGTAATTCGCAGACGCTACCAGACAGTAGACACAAGTGCCTGCTGAGGAGAAATCAGCGACCTCTATCGTAATGGTGGAAGGCAAGAGTCGCAGGACCGCTTTCTGCTTTACAGCCCGGTAGAATTCTTACGTTTGGGAATAGCAGAAAGCAGTGGGCGAGGGGAAAGCATATAGATTCGTTCAGAAGGCCGTATCGTGCCACTGGCTAAGCTTTCAAGCGCATAAGTGGGTGTCTCAAGCCATTGCCCATACAGTCACGTGCCTTACCTGGGTCCTGAACTAGATATGCCAGTCGACAAACTTCAGTCGGTAAAACATTCTCTCTGCAACGTCGATTGATCAAACAGAACTCACGTTTCAAGACCACTCGTTCTGTGTAGCTTATGTAGCTTCAGAAAGCGTCATCATGTGATTGTCTTGCAGAGATGTGTCAGCCTCTATGCCAGGTCAACGTCAGGCATCAAGCGAAGATCCCTTCGACGCCCAACCTCAGCTTAAGTGACAACACATCCAGCAACTCCATCCACGCAGTTGAACGATACGATACTATTGTCTCGCCTTGAAGCCTTGAAGTATCACGATAATGCGCCATCGGTCACGATATCGAAACAGCGTCATGCACGTTGCTGAAGCTTTTCCCCCGAGACTTTTTAAGTTGCTCGGTCACAACCATGTCCTGCGTCTGTGTGACAATACAGCTCTCTGACCAATGTTGCAATTCTTATATTTACGTCGTCAAAGGCTGATGTTACACACAAAAATGGACTTCGACTCATATCTGCGTGCTTCCGAGTCGACAGTGGCGAAGTCTCATTCTGTCGCCCCTCTCGATGATGCTACCAGACCAGCTTGCAATGCTTATATTCCATCGTACCGCAGAATTGGCAATGTTCCATGCACAATCAAGCTCTACTTACTGCCACAATGGCTACCGAATCTGTCGTCGAAACCATTGTCGAACAAGAGTCTTCGATCGGGACAAAAGAAGAAGAGCCATCACCCGAACCTGCCATTGAGCCAACTGCAGACGCGGCTTCACAGTCTCCTCCTCAAGAAGATTTTGAAGATGTCGATATTCCGGAGGAGAAGGCCTCAGAACCAGATTCAGAACCAGCACCTGAGCCTGAGCCTGAACCTGGGTCTGAACTTGGACCTGAACCAGAGCCGGTGATCGAGGCCGTGAAACCAGAACCTCAATCCCCTAATTTCATCACCGAACAGCTATCGGGATCTTTGTCTCAAATTCTCCTGGCGACCTTCGATACTGTATCAAAGTATATGGCCAATCGTGCCCAAAACTCCGAAGTCGAGAAGCTCGATTCTGAAGATGCAGAAGACACGGCAGTTATCAGTGAGGAAATTGCTAAGCCATCTCCTCCTAATGCTTTCAAGGTGCCGCATGCGCGCAATCCCGGCTTTGTTGGTCGGATTTCAGCACTCAGTCAACTATTTGGGATGTGGAATCCAGGACACACATCGCAAGCGCGGATTGCAATTGTTGGACTCGGCGGTACTGGGTTAGTATTCTTTGGGCTATGTTCAATGTTCCGAGTATACATGCTAATTCTTTTCAGGAAGACAGAACTTGCAATAGAATTCGTGCACAGGGTGCGCCATATTTCTCCAACAACGCCGATCAACTGGTTCAGTCCGGATGATCTGAAGCTTGTCGACGAAGGGGTACCCGGATCGAAACTCCAGGAATTTACCAAAACAAACCACGGTTCAGAAACCATGCTCGTCTTGGACACCGGCGACGACTTTGACATCTTGCTTGAGGTGAACTCTGATTCGGGTCGACTGATCGACAAACTTCACTCGTTCGAAGGCACCATCATCCTCTTGGCCAGAAGTTCTCAGAATGCCAGCGAAATCACTGGCTCTCACGGAATCTGCGAGCTTGGTGACCTTGAAGTTGAAGCTTCCGTCATCTTGTTCCGCGACCATCTCAGTCCGGAGGCATCAAGCGCACCTGAGTCGCAAATCCAAGAAGTGGTCAGCTTAATGGCATATTTACCCCGCGCCATCATACAAGCAGCAGAGTTAATCAGCCATACCGGAATGAAGGTTTCCCAATTTCTTGACATGTATCAGCGAGCAGATCATTTCAAGCTTCGAATGTTGGGGAAGCTGGACCCTGTCTCCAGTCCTGAGCACAACATTTCGGTCATTGGGAGAGGAGTGTTCGACGTTCGCAGGTTCCGGAAGACTTACCACAAATTCAGCCAGTTTCTATATCAGCTCTACTTTCTCGGAGGTGATTCCGTTCCTTGGAAAATATTCTCATCCGCCGATCCCCTCGATATGGTGATCACCATGGTTCTACTCAAAGGCCATTTCCTCGTCACAGGGGATCCTTCCAACGAGACATACTCCTTCCATCCTCTGGTCTACCTTGCCATCCGGAACTCTCTAGGTACTGGGGGGTCAACGGATACCGAAGATAAAGTCCTGGAAGAGCAGCAATGGTACGAAGATATCGTTTTGGCGTTTTCGAGAGAGTATCCGGACTCCAACCAAGACAGTAGATCTTGGTGGAAGGACTGCTTTGCCCACTTGATTGGTGGCTATAGCCTTTCCAATGATTCTCTGAAAGCAGCTGTTGCCACAGTCTACCACCGAGAATCCAAATTTTTCAAGCGTAAAGGCATGCTTCTGGAAGCATTGAAGATGATCGAACTCGCGCGCCATACACTTCCCGACCCCACGCCTCCCGAGCAGCTCACCATTGTCCAGGATCACGTCTCGCTCTTGTTTTCTCTCGCCAAATATCGGGATATGCATGAAGTTCTTCAGAGAATATCTCCAGAAAAGGGATCAGGGGTCTTATGGAAGAAGCGGATGCAAGCGAAGCTGGAGCAAGCAGATTGTGCAAATCGATACGACACGGCCATTGACATGTTTCGGCAAGTGCTTCTATCAGCAGAAACATCCGATGAATCTGAGACTTCCACATCATCATCTATGGACGATTTAGGAATGGCTCTGATGCACAAAGGACGGTACCGAGATGCTGCGTCTGAATGTCGAAAAGCGTTGGCGGAGAGGAAGACAAGTCTAGGAAGCTCATACCCAGACACTCTTACCAGCTGTCATAATCTAGCTGAGATTTTGAAGAGAGACGGACAGATAGCTGAAGCTCTACGATACATCCAAGGAGCTTTGGTTGGTAGAGAAAGCATTCTCGGTCTGGATCACCCCGAGACTGTACACAGTAGATTCGTCAAGGCGAGCATTCTTCGATGCAAGGCAGTAAGTACTATGAAACCCCCATTATTTCAATCGCAGTGTATCTGAGGGCATGCTAATCGATCGATTTGTAGGTGTCACTCAATGACTTTGATGAAGCGGAAACTCTTGTGCTGAGCTGTATGGACACACTTGGCTACATCTTATCAAATTCTCATCCACTAGTCATCTGTTGCAGGAGCGAACTCGCGCTGATCATGATCTCACGGGGAAACTACGAAATGGCTGAGCAGATGAATCAAGCAGCACTCAATGCCAGAGAACAAGGGCCATGGCTCGAGGCCTCAACACATCCTGACACTCTTACAAGCAAGCATCAGCTAGCCGAGGTTCTTCGTCTAAAAGAAGGATGCAAATCTGCAGATGTATTGAGCGACGCTGTTTTCACCGACCGAACGGCTATCCTAACGAACGGCACTCTCACTGGACAAGACTTCCATCCTGATCAGCTCACCAGTCTACATCATCGCGCCATTGTTCTCTCTGGTCTCAAGCAACATCTACCAGCATTACAGAAAATCGACCTCGCACTGACAGCAAGGAAGACACTGCTCGGCGATGATCACCCTGATGTTTACTTGAGCATGACATGGAAAGGAGAGATCATGCGAACCCAGCTCCCTCGCTACCAATCCGAGCGCGTCCAAACACTCGACACAATCGAAAGTCTCCACAAACAAGCTCTTGAAGGTCTTTCCTGGATCTTTGGGCCGGAGCATCAGAGCACTCTACAATGTAAAACGAACCTCGCGCTCCTCAAGAACGAAAGAGGGGGTTCCTCGAAAGCCGAAGCTGAAGACTTGTATCGTCAAATCTACAAGTCGTATCAGCGAAACTTAGGAGATCTGCACCCAGAAACACTCAAAGCCAAGGGACGATACGCGGAATCATTGAGGGCTTCAAGCTCAAGCAATCATTCCCAGGCCAGGAAGTTGTGGAGGGAATCGTGCGGGGGCTTCGCAAAAGTGTACGGTCCTGATGCCTGGGTGACTGTGAAGGCATACAAGGAGTACGAGAAGTTCCTGAGGACGTATCCGGATCCTTGACTCTCGCTTGTGATGTGGTGGATTTTGTGGTGGTGGTATGCACAGCTCCGGCGATGATTGAGTAGCAGCGAGACGGGATGAGAGTAGTGGTATGGATAGGAATTGGGAAGAGGCTTACAAGATTGGTGGGGTATCTGTCAGACGAATAGAGTACACAAAAACAATCACATTCACTTGCAACATGTTAGACAAAATTACCTACCCCACATTTCAAGCCCAAGCCAGAGACCTCGCATAGCAGCATGCAAGTCCCAATCATAAATCTCTTCAAGTCATCGTGCAACCCGGCGCCAAAGCAAAATCCCGCGGGATGGGCAGCTCAGCTCAGCTTTATCACATCACATCTCAGCACCACGTTCACGTTCAGGCTAAGTCATTGCGCATATTGTAGTGCTGTAGCCCAAAAGTTGCTCATACCACCCACCCTTCCCTGCAACCTGCCAGCGAACACCACGTCCCGAATCTGCAGCACCAGCTGCATGCCGCGCCCAACCCAACGCAGCACACGACGAACACCCATCGCATCAATCCATACAAGCCAATCAATTATCGCAGGGCTTCTACTGTACCTTCGATTTCTGAATACTTCATCTTCACTCGCTCCATCGCCGCCATTCCATCTTTCTTCATCCCTTCTCTTCTCGTTGAATTCTGCATACTGTATTTTTCTTGCGTTGATTTTCGGCATTTTTGTGGATATACAGTACATCTTGCATATGCGTGCGTTGGGACAATGAAGTGTTGGAGTCCCATTCTCGCTAAGCCGCTCCTCTCGAAAGTGTTGATTGCTGTCCCCATATGTCGCCGAATCCCCGCTTTGGGATCAGGAAGAGGAATAGGGAAAGTAAAGATACACATGTGGATACTTTGACACGAAGTCCTGGTGATGGATCAATATCTCCCACCAGTTCATCCACCTCGACGGAGCCGAGAAAAACTGCAGAGAACAATCACTGCTTGGAGCTACGATCCGGGACATCTCCTGTTACAGAAGCGCAAGATACAGAACCAGAAAATGGGATTGAGGAAAGACAGGACTCTCGATATGTAACCCTTACAATTACTGGATCCTCAGGGACATACGTGACGCTTGTTGAGTTGGGCGATACGACTATCGCAACTTCTTATCCAATCTCCCAAACAACAGCGTACTTATCTCCATGTTCCCCACTAGTCATATTTATTAAAGCTCGAAATTCTGACAAAAGTCCAGGAGATCACGCATACCAAACCCTGGGATTCCCACAGGAACAATCGTCGGTATCGTCGTAGGTATCTCCCTTGGCGTGTTGGCGCTCGTTGGCGTCTTCTATGTGTATTTGCTACGGGCGAGGCATTTGAAACAGATCAGAAGGAGGAGGAGGAGGGCTAGGAGGAAAAGCTCAGGCTCTGGCGGTATGCGAGACTTCCTCTTCCTGAATTCATCATAGTGACTGACGACGTAAAAAGGACCTGGGCCTGCTCCTGCGCCTCCGCCTCCTGCTGAGGGTGGTGGGCCGTTTCCTCCTGCGAATCCGTGATATAGTCGAGGTTCCTAAGACGGTCCGTCTTCTTGAATGTGCAATTTTATGACATGTTGTTCAGTATGTAATGGGTGGTAATCTGTATGTATGATTGTCAAGTGAACATTGCTGTAAAAAGGGGGTTCGCTTCTGCTGTTGTATTTATTCTCAACTTGGAAATTGATCTTCACACATTTTTGCTCAGCGAAGCCGAAACCTTTTCCACCATCGTCCGTTTCACTAATTCTCAGCCTATGTTCAAGCAGTTTCGAAAAACGGCCGCGGAAGCTCGTCTTCGATCCGCCATCGAAGCACTCGACACCCTTCCCTGCGTATCATCCTCGCTAGATGACGTTAAGTAGTTGTCGTCAAAGATCTTCCATCTAGATCGTGTTATTCGCATCTCATGCTTTGCCTTTAACGCTGACCCTATTTGCTCGTGACTGTGAAAATGATACATGTAATTTGATCATATGGGTAGGGTATCTATACAATGAGTCGAGTTATCGCAACGCTGCTATATACAAATCGGGTAAGGTACTCAGAGTTTCTCGCCACATTCATCTCTCAACCTTCCTTCGTAGGCGCAATGGCTGGCTCCCCCGCTGCTGTCTGTGGTGGCGTGACCATAATCGTCCGCTCCGTTTCTGCATCCGTCACAAGCTCATTTGCAGCCTCTGCTTCCTCCGCTTTCTTCTTCTTCTCGGCTTCTTTCCTCTCACTCGCTTCCTTCGCTGCTTTCACACTCTTCCATTCCATCGTCAGTCCACCAATAATACTAGCAGCTGCACACCCAACGCCAACTTTGAACACATCTGACAATGCCGCGTTGTACGCGACCAGAACTAAGCGCAGATATTGAGCTGGTACGATGTTCCGTAGCTCCGTAGCGCCCGTCCTCACAATCGCAGCAGGCGAAACGGTAATATCAGCTACATTCGACAGCTTCGATATGAGACTTTGCGTGAAGACCGTCTGGCCGATGGAAACGAATATCGCGCCTCCGATGCCCTGCATGAAGAACATGAGAGATACGCCGATCATGACATCTTTCTTGGCTAGACAAGTTTGAGCTGCCATTCCTGCTTGCTGCATACCCAGTCCAAGCCCGAAACCATAAAGGAATTGGTAGCCAATCCATTCTGCCGATGGCGAGTCGACTTTCAGGGTAGTGAGAAGACCAGTGCCGATGGACATGATGACAGAACAGACGATCATTTGGCCCGTGTAATATCCCGTCTTGGCGGTTATGCCACCGGAGATGATGCTAGCGACAACGAGCGACAGAACAAGCGGCAGAGTGTCGATACCAGAGGTGACAGCCGAGACTCCTTTGATGGCTTGGAACCAGATTGGAAGGAAATAGATGATGACCATCATGGAGCCAGGCGTTACAGATTGGAAATACATGCCGGCTAGGATACTGCGTTGGTTGACGATGCGGATTGGTACTGTTGCATTGTCTCCAGATTTGAATTGGATGAGGATGAAGAGCCCTAGGAGGATCCCGGCCAGGATGAATAGTACAATGATTCGAGCATTTGCCCTATGCGGAATGGTCAGCTTTGGCATATCACGGGTGGTGATTTACATATGTACGAAATACATTTTTGAGAGTCTTCGACTTCCAAGGTATGCAAAAGAAGAAGAGAGTTTGTCCAACACGTACCAGTGGTATTCTGATCCCCCCCATTGCAGTGCCAGAAGAAGGCAGACAATTCCAGGTAAGAAGAAGAGCGTCCCCAAAGGATCGAGTTTCCGTATCTGTTGACGGATGGTATCCTTATTTTTGCTGGGTCGTGAATCGAGAACAAACAAGATGATGACGGCTACAACTCCACCAACTGGCAGATTTATGTAGAAACACCATCTCCAGGTCAGATGGGTCGTGAAAGCACCTCTATTTGATGAGTTAGTGAAGAGTAATTGGTGTAGGCTATCAATATTGGGTACGGGGTTCAAAGTCAATGGGGAGCAGAAGTGGTGAAACGGAAAGCTCACCCGATGAGAGGTCCTGCGACAGATGCAATTCCAAAAACTGCGCCAAAAATTCCTTGAAACATAGGCCTCTTATGAAGAGGAATTGTGATAACCATGATGTTTATCACACCACTGAAAATGCCTGCGGACCCAAGGCCAGCCACAGCTCGGCCGATGATAAATGCTATAGAATTTGGTGCAGTGCCACAAATAATCGACTGTGCTGTGTTAGTTTTTGAGGAGGAAGTCAAGGAGATCTTAGACCTACTCCGACCTCGAAAAGCCCAATCGCTCCAAGCAACGACCATTTTGGCGAGTAGAAGGTGTATATCCGGCCGTATATCAGCTGAAATGCGGAACTGGTTATCAAATACGAACTTGCGTACCACTGTGTCGACAAATTAGCGTTCCTGAATTGTTCTATGTCTTACTGTCAATGGCTATCGGACAGGATGAACGAGCAAAGGATGGCAAGATATGTATCGAAGGATAGCGGGGCCTTGCCCACTGCAACACAGGACCATAGATGATGGTTGAGACGTAAGGATATTTCCGAAGCTACTTACCCCGACATCGTTGATAGAATGAAAGTCGTCCGTGATTTTTGGGATTGCAGTTCCCAAAATCGTGCGGTCCTAGAATTGCTATCAGAAGGGACTTCCGGCTGCAGTGAGTCATTTTACCTACCAGAGCCACGATAAACATCGTACAGTAAAGCGCAGCCATGATTACAGCTACTCTTTTCCACGGTGGATAGACTTCCTTCTCTCCTTGCTCCTCCTCCTCGGGCTCATCGTCGATTTCTGGCTTGTCCGTTGCCGTTGTTTCTTGGCCTACTTTCTCCATATCTATCTCGGCCGCGGCCGCCTTGGACACTTCCAGGTTGGGCGACATATCGGATTCTCGGTTTCTGGGAACAAATACACTTGCTGGCTATTGAGGATATGCGTAAACAGTCGAGGATCACCTGGCTGGTTGGTTAGAGTTCGCTGAGAACATCTAGGAAGCCTTGGGGAAAAGCTTAAGAAGGAACAAGGGCAGAACGACTTTATAGATGAACGGGCTTACGTTGCGCCGCATGCAAGGTAACACCAATGCCTTTCCTACATTGCACAAGCAGTCATGGACAATTGATTTGGGGAAATTTGAGTCATCGACGTCGTTGATCGGGAAATAGAAGTGGTGGAGTCCGAGATCATCGGACAGGTCAGGCTCCCGGTGGACACAAAAAGTCCGAGTTCACCCACATCACGCCAAAAGTCAACCTCTTTTACAATTTATTACACAACGACTATATTTATTAAATGGAATCTAACTGATGAAAGTCTTAGAACTTAACAGAACTTCTCATGCTTGTTAATTTTAAGTAGTTTCATAGAGTCATTATTTCGTAAGTTATGCACATTTCGTGGACTGTCCTTTTGTCCCGCTATTCGCTAAGCTAATAGCCGTGAGTTTCTAGACTCTTTTATACATCGCAGAACTTGAAGATTCCTACTAATCTTGATCGTTAGAGACCTAAATTTTTTGGAACAGCTCCATCATTTAGATTTTTACATTGTTCAGATTGTTTTTGGTGATATTGAGTGTCATATATTTACACATTGAAAAGGGCAGCTTTTGGTATGTTTTCGCTTGACTTCGGGGAATTGTATCCACCGAAAATCAGGATAGCGGCTCACATAACCCACTAAGAATGCTTGCAGTGATCTAGCCTAGCTACAGTATGGGGTGCGGTAGGATGTGGCCAATTTTGGCGAGATACACGACTTGGAAAGTATTATGTTTTGAACAACAAATTATCAATACTTTTTAAGTAGAAAATTCGAGATTACTAATTAGCTATTTCTGAAGAAGCCACAAAGCGGAAGTACGATTCTGATCGCTGTGTGTTGTATAAAGTCGAGCGTTCTGAAGAGGTTTCGGTGTTCAGCACGTGCCTCAATCGGTCATATCCTACCTTGACGTACCCGAAAGCCTGGCTCGATTGGCAACCTTCGGATGATAGCGAAAAGACTCGCGAACTATGAGCACCCGAGTAAGCTTCATCGATCTCGGCTTTCAAGACATCTGCGCCTTCGCTGGTCCTCTTGTCGACCGAAATGGTGAACGCTGCCACACTACATCGCCATGGTCATTCCAAAATGCTGATGGGGCTCCACTGTTTGGATTACCACTCTTGGAAGGTTTGACCGTGGCGTTTCAACCGGATCAGAATAGTTCCTCCAAACACGCAGATGACACTTCAAACACGCAGATGAGTTTGTTTACAGGTTCACGTTCGACTGAAGGGCTTCCTGACTTGAGACCCGCCTGCGCAAAATTCGGAACGCGAACTACCCACCTAGGGAATGCGTCATCCTCGTTGTACTCGTATATTCCAATTCCTTGGTACCTAGTAACTCATGCTCCGCGTGTTGTGAAAAGAAGACTGGTGGATGATGGATTTAGCCTGGAGCTCAGCTGCAAGAGCGCTTAGGTAGGGGTTGAGTGTATCTGAAGGAAACTGAGATGTGACGTTCTGTCATTCATGCGTTCCGCCCTCTTAAAATAAATGAAACAGCTCCGGACGGGGGTACAGCGGCACCAGGTGAGGTGTTGTCCCAAGTTTTTTTCCTTCGTGTCAACCGATTTCGCTGTCAAGATGGGCACAACAACGGGGAGAATTTGCAGGAGACTTACCGCTATATTCCACTTATCTTCGAGGTATTTTGCAGTTGCCGTTGAGAATTTATCCCCGAATGCTCGAATTCTGGGGTCTCTCTCCGTCGGAGAAAAACCTGACTGATTTTGACAAGCGAGAACACCAAATCCAAGAAGAGAAACCCTTTATCCCTCAGCACTGAACAATTCGAAATCAATAAAAAGTTAAAGTCTCTGTTCGAAAATAGTCAAAGATTAGATACGTCTGATCTTTGGGTCATCCGATCAAGCTGCGTGGTCGTATTTCTGGTTGCAATCGAGTTGCCAGCGAGCGTCAATATCAGCCACCTTTTTCTCCGACCGAGAGGGTCTCAAACAGCTCCAAACAGCTCCGTAAGCGAAGTTTCGGCCGTGCAGGGATAACACCCACTTCACCGCACTCTGTAGCGGTGCAGCCGCAGAAGCCTGCACCTGTTCACGACACTTGAAATCTTAAATTGTGTGTGTTGCAAGATTCAACTCAGATTTATGCTGCTTCCCGCAGAACACCGCGCTGAGGCGATTTTGCTGGGCTTCGCATATTGCCGGTCGAACGTCACAGCTTTTTAGCCATCTAGTGATTGCTTCATGGAATGCCTGTGGAAGACGTCAACATCGGAGCCGTGACATCCCAGAGGCAGCACCCCGCCATCTCAAACAACACCCCCAGTCACCAAGAAACGCCAGTATGAAGAGAAACGGGACGAAAAGAGGGGATCCCAAGATTCCCAAAGAAGATATGAAATCAAGCCATGCATAATCAGAAACCGTCAAGAACATCGGCCACACCACCACCCCGGCAAACTTCAGAGGAAAAAAATGCACGGCCGCGACCTGCTTCGGGAGCAGGATACTCCAGATGATCCTATGCAAGGCCATGCTTCCATATATGATCTCTGGCCCGCCTTGTCTCGTCTTCTTTTCTCTCTTTCTCCTACACTCGACGTCGACTACATCGTTCCGCAGCTAATACACTCTCTTTTATTGCCCAACTGGCTTGGCTGCTTACATTCTTTACTGTAGTTTATAGCGTTGTTTAACTTTATTCCATTCTCTTCATATCCATACTTTTTTTACCCAACATCTACGCTATCTTCGACAGACAGACATTACATTCTACTCGCAGCCTCGGCCTGCCCTTTTACAAAACTTTCGATTCTTGTCGCTTGCTGGATCAACAAGTCTATTTTCAGCATACAAATTTGAACCTTCCGTCCTTCACATCACTTAACGATAAACGACTATCATGTCTTCCCCACAAATGAACACCTCTGTCCATGTGGCTCCATCCAACTACTCTCCAGTCGATGCCATCAACCGACACGACTATGGGGTGCAGAAGAATAGAAAGCAGGCATCAACCGGTGGTGGGAGAGCTTGGAGTGAGGATGAGGTACGGATACACAAAAATCGGGCTTGTGCTGAGTCTCGCTAATATGTCGCTGGCAGGAAGTTTACCTACTTCAGACCCGTCTCCAGAAGATGCCTTACAAGCATATTGCCGCTCATTTGAAGAAGACTGAGTTGGCCTGCCGCCTTCACTACCATCAATTGTCCCATGGAAGCAACCGCCGCAAGCGAACCAACTCCGTCACCTCGTCTGGTGCCGGTTCAGTGGCTCACTCCCCTATCATGTCTCACTCGATGCCATCTCCAATCAACGAGAACATGCAACCCGTCACTCCACCTACCTACAACTACTCTCCCCAATCACCTGTCCACGTTCAGCTCCCTTCCGCATCCACCCTTCTCCACCGATCCGACTCCAACAGCCCTCCCCGAACTCTTAGCCACCCAGTGGCCATCCTCCCCAAGCCGTCTCCTCCTCGCCGTGCTCTTTCCGACTCGTCGGCTAACCCACCACTCCGCCTCGACTGTGATATTGCATCTGGCCAGGTCAACATCTCAAGCGTAGACAAGGAGCGTCTTCGTCAAATTTACGAGGCTCACCGAACCTCATTCTGGGGCGTCATTGCTTCCGAGTACGGCGGAGGAGCTTCTCCACTGTTGCTCGAGGAGACATGGAAGCGAGGAATCGCAACCAATGCTCCCCCAACTCCATGTGTTTCACCGGATACCCAGACTGTCCGCAATGGTATTTACCAGGCATACAACCCAAAGCCCATGCACCAGCTCCCAACGCCGGTTCAGGAGAACAAGACCAACGCTACTAGCATCTCAGCTCTTTTGGGCATTGTAAGTCAACTCTTCCATCTTGTCGATGATGCAATTCTAACAGGTTCACAGGATGCCAGCCCACGCAGCCCAAAGGAGCGTGAAATGATCAAGCGCATGGAAGAGCGAAGAGACACCCGAGACATTGTCATGGCAGGCATTGAAATGGGTCAACGATGCGACTAAGATCTTCATGATTTATTCTTCGGTACAGGATTTTAATGAGTGAAGGGTGGTGGAGGATGTTCGATTCTTTTGGAGCATTAGGTGGGAGTTGAGGGAGGAAAGGAGTCTGGACGATTCATGTCTTCATGACTGATGGACTGAACGATGGGCGGGATTTCTTTTTATTGGTGCTTCTGTTCTAGGTGTGATGTTTCGTCGTTGCTGCTTTGGAGATGAACGTTTACAAGAAAAGTGGAGGCAAAGTTGAAGATCTGGCGGTTTTTGTACGATAGAAGTTTTGTTGCTTTGAGAAATCAAATATTCTCCACAGAATTTGTCTGCCGTGATGTCTCAGCATTGTTTTGATCAGCATCGTTGTTTGAACTACCCGTGATCACAACCCCGGTTTTATGCAGCTTGCATAACAGAGCAACCTCGTATCATCGTTCTGAATCTGTTCTGGTTCGGAAGTGTTTCACTCTGTGACGAATGTGACCGCATTGATTTAAGCATGGCTCAGGGTTTCGGTTGCGGCAAGGATGATGAGATGAACACACAGATAGCTCGGTTATATTCGGGAATATCTCCGCCAACCTAGGCTCGAAATAAACATCAATAACGGCAAGGCCAGGCCGTGCGGAGATCAAAAGCGATCTGAGGACCAGGAGAAGAGATGACAGGCCCCGCACCTTGTTGACGTCCGACGCAAAGCCATCAAGCCTCCAGCGAACCCTGCCTGTCAACTAATCAACAAGGTCGAAGCTCACGATGTCTCCGACTCTCCATTCCCTCCGCCGACTGAGCTCAAGATCTACACCGTGTCAAACGAGACCAGAGATCTTGCGCCGCCTCTACAGCTCCGAGTCTGATGCAAAGGCAATTGCATCTGAGTTCCTCTCGAAAACCCAGTCCAATCCTCCATATGCTCAGACTCAATTGCTTGATGCGAATCAGCTCCAGCGATTCTCTGCGACCTTCTCACGCCCCGAGCTTTCCAAAACCCTCCCGAAGAATGGCACGCCTCTGCCACCAGGCTATCATTTAGCCTACTTCACACCCGCACAAGTGGAAGAGGAGCTGGGGCGTGATGGCACAGATACGACGTTCAATCCGCCGAGTCCTTACACCAGGAGGATGTGGGCTGGCGGAGAACTGGAATGGGTCAAAGAAAACAAATTGAGAATTGGACAGGAAGTCACGGAGACAACGAGGCTCGTGTCTGCCTACGCAAAGAAAACACGAGCGGGGAATGATATGATCATTGTCGGCGTGGAGAAGAAGTTCCAGAATGAGCGCGGCGTGGCATTGATCGATAAGAGGTAGGACTTTGATGCGAGCTGAAGCATTGCTACGGTCGAACATGATATACTTGCTGGCTTGCTTCTGCTAGCATGAGTTACTGACAACGCTTTGCCAGGAATTGGGTTTTCCGAGAAGAGATCGCAAAGCCTCAACCTCCAGCGCGCCAGCCAGAAACTGTGCCATTTCCGGAAGGCAAGCACATACGAGATTTCAACCAGACGCCCGTGACACTTTTCCGCTTTTCAGCTCTGACATTCAATGGCCACAAGATTCATTACTCGAAGGAATGGTGTCGAGAAGTTGAAGGTCACCGCGGTCTTGTCGTCCATGGTCCGCTGAACTTGATCAATATGCTTAACTTCTGGAGAGATCTTCAAGGTGGTGATGCTGCTCCCAAGAAGATTACGTACCGGGCGACGAATCCTCTATACGCGGGTGAGCCATACAGGATTGTCATGGGCGAGGAAGCGATGAAGGCTACAGAGGTAAAAATTATGGACAGCTACGGTCAGGTCTCGATGCAAGGGACTATCGAAAGTTTTTGATTTCACCTTTCTTATATCGAACACAAGATTACCTATATGATCCGAGCATCTCACATCGGATGAGCTTTCAAGCGGCTCAAAAGGAGTCTCGTTCTGTTTGTCCAAGCACCGTGGGAAGTTTGGACAAGTGGCGGGGTCAATAACCAAACATCTTCTTCGATCAGCAAAAGGTTGCATCAAGCGATGTTTCAGCATACTTGAAGTTCAGCTGTACAAGTACCCGCTCGTATTGATATCGTGGCTATGCCTCAATCCTCTTCCCCACTCGATCCCCCACTTTCGAGCCTCAAGATTCATACAAACCACATGACGCCGATAAACGCCGATAAAACAAATGTTTCTGCCTGTCCAGACCATAATCGCCAAGAAACAAATACCTTCGCCAAGGAGTTACTAAAATCTTCTTCCCAATTTCATTTGTTAATTATTTGTTGATCTCGGCATCCGCGTCATAGCCTCTGTTACCATGACGAAAGTTCCAACTGCCATACCCAAGACAAGAAATCGGTCTTCTTGGCCTCAGCTTCACTGGTAGTGGACTCTCTTGGCAGCTCTCCACCTTCAGATTTATTAGCAAATTGCCGTGCGTTTTTAAGCATACTCCGCATGGTCCGAAACTTTACTAAATAGCTTCCATGGTTCAAGGAACCACCGGCTACGCGGCTGTGGCCGGAAACTAAGCTGCGTGCCTTTCGCTTAGCGAATGTGTTGTCTTGCCCAGACGGGTTTCTTCCATTGCATGGGACAACATCGGGGAGGTCTAGACGAGTAGCTTCATGAGGCAAAAGATCTTTAATTAGAGTCTTGATCCTGGTGGACAAATGGCATGACGTTGCATCAGTGGCTCAGACTTAAATTCCCACTGTCGCGTGCAAACTTTCCTTTCCAAGCTTCTTTGTTGACTTACAGTATTCTAGACTTCGGAGAAAAGTGAAATCTTGATTAGTTGTCATACCCGGTTTGATACTTTATAAGAAGACGGAGACCTCTCGGCATCTTGTTGTCCGTCATCACTACCATCAACCAATATCATCCCATTCATCCAAGAATCATTCACAGTATTGTCTCTTCGAGTCCATTTCAACACATCCATTCATCATGCAACTCATCCAAGTCTCTCTCCTCGCGCTCCTCTCGAGCTACGTAGCAGCTCAAGACATCGACAACAACGATGTCCCAACTCAATGCAGAAGCGTCTGCGCCAAGTAAGCCATTGTGAATTCCTATACAGAGACAGATTCTGACAACACACAGCATCGTCACTTTAACGCAAAACTGCGACCGTCAGAACGATGATAATGACAGTGGCTACATTAGCTGCGTCTGTAACAGTACCAATGCGGCTACCGAGATCCCGGCTTGCGAAGCCTGTGTAGCGAACTTTGACCGCAATGACGGTGCTGACAACGGTACTTTGCCTTCCAAACTTCAATTCTTTGATCGATCTCTATACTGACTTAATTCCGCAGATGTCAACGATCTCGTCCGCTCCTGCTCATTTTCAAGAACAACCTATATGAGCATGACCGGAACCCCCACTGGCTCTACCAGTGGAGGACCAACCGCAGCAGGAAGTAGCCAGACCACTCTCACTGGCTCAGAGACCAGCCCGGCCGTCACGGGGTCAGCCTCCAGCGCTATCAACTCCCTCTCCTCCGTCCTTTCTACCGCTACCAACTCAGAACAAGTTGCTTCTGCCTCGTCTTCGATCGCTAGTTTGACTTCCGCGGCTGCAAACCCAACTGACACGAGCGCTGCCAGCGCTAATAGCGTCAAGGCCGCCGGCGTTTTCGGCGCCGTAGTATTGGGAATGATTGGTCTTGCTTAGATACGCTAGGCTAGATATATGGAATGAAGATTTGTACAGAAACGGGTTAATTGGGGCATGATGGGGTTTCTTTCTTTTTCCGTCACTCCTTGACGTTCGGCCAACGTTTATGATATCACGAGCTATGAGGATTACTCTGTTTTATTTCCATTCATGGTAAAAGTAGCAATACAAAGACTTTCAATTTTTCCAGCACATTTCGATATTTCAGAACATCGTCATATCATCTTTGAGAACAAGCAAGTGTCCAAATCCGGCAGTATACAACGCCGTTATGTACAACGAAGAAGCTACCGATCAATTCTGGCGAGGGCAGGTCCGACCCATCACCAAGGCATCTTCAAGACTCCACCCTCCTCACCACTTCCCGGCCGTCCCCAAACAACCTCCGCGCTCGGCTTCTCTTCCCTAACAAACCTCATAACAATATTGAATAACGTACTACTTCTCGTCTCAATCGCCCTCGTCGGATCCTCCTCACAGCAAATCGCTTGCGGAGCATTAAACCCATCTGAGAACACCCTCTTCCTCAACAGCTCTGCATCAACCTTCTTCCCACTGCTGGCCAACTCGTCTGTCAATTGTTGGATTCTAGCGAGTCGAATAGGACTTCCGCTGAGCCATGGCGGCTCGTCTACGTAGCCATTTTTCAAAAAGTGATTGGTGTGACAGACTATGCCTTTGTCGTTGGGCGCGATATGAGCGTCGCCTTTTGGTGAGAACTCAAGACTTATGGGACCGGTAGGGTCAGCGAGGAGGATATGTGCTGAGGAGGCGAGGCCACCAAGAGACTCAATTTTAGAAATTGCCGTAGCTGATGTCTCGGCTTCAAGACATAGACGTAAAGCGACATGTATAGGCAGTTTAGTAGCATCTGTAGGTCTGGCTCGGATTGCGTTGAGAGTCGTTCCCACGGATGAGGAGTTGAAGCCAATCTTCCCTACAATACCCGCCTATGCTCCGTTAGCTTCAATGCATGACATACAGAGAAATGATTTTCAGTTCACACCTCGGTAACCATCCAGATCTTTGGCTTTCCCGTCTGCTCAATAGACATCATCACAAGATTCTCCTTCACCCTCCTCGTCCAGTCCCAATTTTGCGCGAGCAAGACCTCGCCTCCCTCTTTCTTCCATCCCATACTCGTACACCCATCCGAGAAAAGCCCTAATGCAATCTCACTCCTACAATTAAGCGCAACGATATCCAATAAATCGACATCGGCACCTTCGGCAATAGCTGCCATCTCAACGTGAAGATCTGGAGTGAGCCTCTGAATCGTGGAGCTGTACTCCTTGGCGATCGAACGGACATTGGCCCAGCTTAATTTGGAGGTCTGTTGGAACATAGCTTCGTAGACTTTAATCTGGCGATGGATCTTTGGGGCGAGGTCACGACCATGCTTGAGTCCTATCTATGCCATATCTAAGCAAGTAGCAAGAACAAGACCGGCGTAAGTACGTACCTCCCTCGGCGAGCCAGACAGCTCGATAACCTCTGGAGGGTCTGCGATCTGGTCTTTAGATGGCATCTTGAGCAATATAATCAATAACAAGTATCACAGAGTATTGGGTGAGAACTATGCTTGAAATTGTTACAAAGAAGAATGTCGTGTGGCAGTGAGGTGCTGCTCGACGTGCGACCCCACTTTTGACATTAGTGAACTAGCCGAACCTAATCGAGATCTACACCAACCTGACTTCCTCTCTCTGTAGAGATTAGAAATCAAGGCAAGAGTGCTTAAACTCTTGAACTTCGATATGAAGAGCTTCAGGAGCACCAAGAAGATGAAATTCAGTCGATGTGGTGGGTTCAAACGATAGACAGGATGAAGCGATGGTAAGTTGACAGCAGGAAACCGAAGTTCCAGTCGCCGAGTGCACAGATTCCATATTCCCGAGTCAAGTTCGAAGAGGCCTGTGTGCTTCTGGGGATTGCAACGGCAAGCTAAGCCTCTCCTCGGCAATGCCTGTTCTGATGATTGACAGAAATTCCCATGTTTATTTCGTAAGCGAGACTGCTCACCAACGGACGTGATGTTGACGCCGTAAACTGATACCGCTTGGGATACTGATAATATATTCTGAGTTATGAAGTGCACGTTGGATAACGAAAGGCGGCTCCTTAACAATGATCCCACACACAGCCTGGAACAGGAAGTACAGTGCAATCACCCACTCATAGGCACGCCTAGTTCTTCGTCTAATATTTAACGAACCAAGTCTCATCCCACCCATAAGCATAATTCAAGCGTTGTGCCAATCGCTGTGCATGCTTGAAAACCATTTCCAGAACCCCTGATCTAGCGTCGAATCCTATCTGTGGCTCATAGAGAAAGATGCTTCTGTCCACACCCAGTGAAAGTGGCGTGAAAAGCCACAGAGACCCATACTGCTTGACAATGTCAAAACCGGTATCCCTCATTGCAGTCAAGAAATCGGTCCATTTAACCTCAGCCGGAGTTTCTGGATACGGCATCTTGAACACCTTTCGAAAGACCTTCAACGAACGTTCTGTGAACGTGAATTGCGTTCGGTCTATAGCCAGAAATTGCTGGACTGGAAGCAAAACATCTCCCTGAATGAATATTGGATTCTGGAGATGCAGTTTCTACTGCTTCGTTACAAATTTTGGACGACTTGGCTTGGCTCAGTTGAGCTAGAGTAATGTCAATCTCGTCGAGCGCGATACCAGAGTCTTTAGGCTTTGGCTTGGAGTTCGGCTCCTGCTCCGGTGTTCGAATGATCTTCCGGCACTTGAAAACAGGAGGGTGGTAATCCACAATTGAATTGCCACAAGATGAGTGAAATCCGTGATCAAACTTCTCCCAATACTGATCCAGGCATTTTTCTGCTCGTCGCATCTGATCAATGCTCTGCCGTTTCCTGGGCTCCCAGCACGGATAGTCTAATTGGTCACTATCAAACGGACCAAACACATCATATGGCATCCTCTTTGAGTCTTCTACTATCTTGTAAGTACAAGTGCTTCAAAAGATAGAAGCCACGAACCTACGAATTGATGAAGACGACGAAAGACTCCTGTATTAGACTCCTCTATGAAGTCGGCATATTTTAGCCCTCCACAGTCTATCAGGCCCTGATTGATTACGCGGACCGATGGCTGGATCAGATCAAGTGAATCAGTTGCGTGAATAGCATACCCGGCGTCTCCAATCAGCCGAAGTAAGTTAGGAGAGAGTCTCATTTTTTCTTCTGGAGCACTCTCAAGAAGGCGCTCGATTTCAACCAATAAGTTTTTAGTCCCCATCTGCGTTTCTAGCTTTTCGCCGCAGAACAGCAATGCTGAAAAAAATGGGAACAATGGATCCGAGCCTTGACCTCTGGGATTCAGGCATTTTGCAGACGTCAAACCATCTTCTCTGACAAAATATTTACGGAAAGTCCTCTCAGTTGGTAAAGTCTGTGACAGTAACTTGAGTGTTTCTAGAGCAAGGCATTAAACTCAGTTTATCGCTCCCAACTCTGACTGCATTTGAACATTGCTATACTCACGGTGGACTTGGTTGACCAGACTGTGCCGCAGGCACAACATCGTCTCCAGGAACTCGATATTCTGCGGTGACTCCAACTCATCAATCGATAAATGGCCTTTGTTGGGAAGGGTTTCATATATGCAGTGTATCTTTGTAGCCAGACCGAAGTCAATTCCAGCCAAGATGACACTCCAGTAAGCTTTCTCAGCAACGGTCCTGGCGCAGAGCTCCCAATAGTCCTGTGAGTCGGTAGCAGGGTCTGTGTGGCCTTGAGAGTCGTACACAGCCTCTAGGCGTGAGTGATGATCGGATTGGACGGTTTCTAGAAAATAACCTGGACCTGTTCTTAGCTCCTAAAGATGGTCTGGTCAGGAGATTGATTAGTGCTTGGCTAATCACACCTTGGTTGGTAGTTCATACCTGCGCTTATGGTAAGTTTGGCAGCTAGAAGAGACATCAGTTGCTGGATATTAGGTGACTCCGGAGGTTGGTATGGCGTATTCCTGTTTATTTCATTTAGGCTTGTCCAGCCTGCACTAGGATTCGGCAATGGCTTATCGTGCAAAATGCCTTCGCAACAATTTTCCAAGAATTGTAGCAACTTCTACTGAATCTCGAGTATGAGCAAGCCGTCTGGTATCGTGTAGTCGAATTGGTTGCTCAGCTGATCTTGTGCACGATCAATGCCCAGCAAGGAGATCACTCTGCCGTACGTGTTTGGGTTGTCTCCATCGAGTGACCTAGCACCAAGAACATGGCATTAGTTGTCAGTCTCATGAGAGTTTTTATGTGGATTAAACTGGAGGGGCCAACTTGAGCTTGTGTGTCGGACTACAGCGACGGCCATCAGACTTACATAGAGTGACCCGGACAGTTGCTGCAAGAAAATGCGCTCCTGTGTCCACATCAAATTAGCGTCTCGGAGTTCTCAAACCATATTCCAACCTTTGAGTTGCGGACATAAAAGTAGAATCGAACTTGCCCGGCTCTGCTCATGACAGACGCTTGGAGATCGGAGCGAGCAAACTTCTTTGGAGAATTCCGGGCCCGAGCATCAAGAAGCATCAGGAAAGTTTTACCCTGTGACAGGTCCTCGGGATTAAGCCAAGGGAACTTGGCAGCTATCAGCTCGTGCGGATCGGAGACTGGATATTGTAGTGTTTCGAAACGATGGAATAGGGCGAAGTCGGGACGATGTGTAAGAGGGATGTCGGGCCAGGCTTCCAAAAGAACATCTTCTCGCGCTGCCCGGGTTCTTTTAGACCAACGCTTGAAAATTAAGTCTTGATGCTCAACTAGAATCTGCTGTAACCTGTCTAAGCTCTTGAAAATTACGCAGCACACAATGCGGCCTCGTCCTGGATGTTTTCGGGGCATCGTTCGACCATTGGAGGGATGGACGTCTGCGGAGAGGCAAGTCCACTGGCATTTGCAGGTTCAATTATTGAGCTTGTCTGATCCATTTCAATAAGGATGCGTTCGATGTAGTATAGTTATCCTGAAAATGCGTGGTACCGCTGCGGGAAGGCTTTGAATCAAGCAGCAAGAAGTGGTAAATTTCCCTCGTAAGCATGCCGAGCAAGAGGGACCAAATCACTGATGCTCAAACCGGAAGGTGCGTTTAGTGGTAACAAGAACGTCGCTGACTTACGTTGAGTTTCTCACTCGACTGCCATCAGAAGAAATATGAAACAAGTCGAACATCATATTGTTTCTTGATTACCACCGTCGTCCTCCTCATCTTCTTCATCCAAATCCTCTAACGGGAATGTTAGAATAGCAGCAATTCCACCCAAACCTTCTAACCTCTTCCCACTTTCATGGTCGCTGCTCAGCACCCTGGCCTCACCTCCTTCCTCCTTGACTTTGTCAACTAACGTCACCCATCGTTTCCGTGTCCCGATCTCCTGACTCCGGAAGAGGGCATTGCTGATAAGCAGAACTCCACCGCCACGCCCAACAGCACCTTTGTCGACGGCTTGTTCGACTTCACTCGGTCCATACCATGCTCTCCCGTCATCCTTCCGGAGTAATATCATGAAGTCATCCATAAATCGAGTTTCCTTGGAATATTTGGTGTCCTTCAATTTCGCCAGCACCTCGGGACTTTTCAGAACTTCATTTAAGCTGTGCAAATGTCCTGAACTCGAATGTACAACCACGAAATTGCTCTTGTTCGCGAGCACTGCCTTCTCTGCCTTCCGTGTCGCCTCATCAATAATATATTTCTGAAATCCAGCGGCTGTAAATCCAGGACTCGCAAGCAACAGAGGTCTTGGCTGTGTAATATCGACATGACGCTTCAATGTCTCTAGTACTGTTTCGTAGAATTTTATCATCCCTTTGTCATGGTCGCCTGCCCTGCCAGATCTTTTCCTGGGTATGCCAGTCTCGACCCGTTGCTTCAATATCGTTTGGTGCTCTGTGATGAGACATATGTTCGCCATACCCTCTTGCATGACCACAGCTGGTACAGTACCCTCCTTGTCCTGCTTGACTGCTTCTCTTACAACATCCAAGGCGACCGAGTCCCACCCCTCGCTCTTCTCCAGGGTAAAGTTCCGTTGCAGCTCAAGATCGAGGGTATGGAATGCGCCGACCTTCACCCACTTGTTCTCTTCCGCCACTTGCCCACTCACATGCAGTTGTCCGGCCTGTGGATCAAAATCAATGGATGTGACTCGAATAAGTAGGGTGATATGGACTCGTGTCGAGGAAGTGCTGCCTGTGGTGGACTCGGTTGTGACTCGACGGATGGCACTTGCGCGGAGGAGATCGGTGGGTGCGATGAGATTGTAGGCATGCCACTGTTCATACCATGTTAGCATTGGAAAGCAGCTCTTAAGGTGTAGACAATACCATGTCTTCTGGTTCTTCTGGGAACAATGTAATAGTTCCAGAGCCATCGCGTTCAATGTTCTGTTTGATGAGCCGCATTTTGTCGTATTGAGATGGTCAAAATTTTTGGTACAAACAGTAGAAGCAGTTCTAGAATGAGGGAGAGCTGCGAACATGTGTGGTTTCCGATGAGGCGGGTATGGAATAGATTTGTTGTTGTTCATGGAACAGCACACTACGCCAAGATTTGGAGAAGCTTGGTGGTGGGGTAATTTGGAGGGGCAAAATGACGATGAGTTCGAGAAATCATACTGGACGATAGAGCTGCACAGAATCATTTATATTTGGCTTAGATCATATCAAAGGAAATTTAGCCTTACATTCACATACCAAAAAGCATTCAATGACAAAGCAACGTGTTTTCGATGAAGTATTGCTAAATCACATGATAGACTAGACCACATGAGGTCAACAGCTCGTCTTTCTCCTTGTCCCAATTCATCCTCTTGTTCCATGCTTGATTCCTTCGGACCTTAGAACTCACAAGGATTAGACTCGATGTCAAGGCTAAACCAGATTCAACAACATCTGGCAAATGCGAAACCAGTCTCGGGGTTAAGGTACGTCCCGGGGGATTTCCTCGAGTTGGAGTGCACGTATGGAAAAGGATTTCAAATCCTACTTCTACATTTAACATCTCATATTCCACTGCATCAGACACCACATTCAGCTACTGTATATATGATTGCAATCACTGATAATTCACCAACGTCAAGTAAAACAATGGCGGCCATCACAATCAATTCTAAGCGCCGAATGAACTCCGGATTCGACATTCCCACTCTCGGATATGGCGTATGAACCTTATCCTGCCTCAACACCAACATCTCTAACAGCATTCAGGTCTATAAAGTGCAAGTGAAAACTTTGGCATCTGCTTCTTCTGTGTACTAACTTTAGCCCAAGCCCAGCAGACATCTGTGGCGAAGTAGTATCACAGGCTTTGAAAGCTGGATATCGTCATGTTTGAATCTCCTCCCCGGGCAAGTTTTTCGTAACGTGGCTGACTCCTGCCAGGTTGATTGTGCTGCCATGTACCGAAATGAGAAACCAGCTGGGAAAGCCATTCTAGACTCTGGTATTCCTCGTGAAGAAGTGTTCTACACGAGCAAGGTCTATCAACCTGCCTTGACTTATGTAAGTCTAGCTTCTTCGGACTGATTTGACATACCATTCCAGAGCCGCTCGACGTGTTTTAGTCTTCACCACCGCAGTGATCCTCCAAAAGCTGACCACTTGGCTTGATTAGGAAGGCGTAAAAGCCCAAGTAGATTTGAGCTTGAAAGAATGCGGTCTCGGCTATATTGATCTCATGTTACTCCATGCTCCATACGGTGGACGAGAGGGCCGAAAGGGTGCTTGGAAAGCACTTGTCGAGTCCGTTGAAGAGGGGAAAGTCCGCAGTATTGGTGTGAGCAATTATGGAGTGAAGCATCTGGACGAGATGGAGGAGTACATGAAGGAACTCGAGGAAGAAGGGGGTAAAGGCAAGGGTGGCGTTATCAGTGTTGGCCAGTGGGAAATCCATCCGGTACGTATTGGGAAAGCCTATTTTTGCCATTTTGAATAATCTCGGAAATCGGATGTGTCTCGAGAAATATGTCCCCACCATCCTGAAAAGTATTTACTGACTTCTCATTGCTTAGTGGATTCCTCGCTCAGATATTGTTGGTATGTTGCATGGCTTGAAAGACAGCCCTCTCTCGGGGCTAGGCTAACTTGTATCTCATTTAGAATGGTGTAAGAAGCGGAATATCGTAGTCGAAGCGTATTCACCTCTTGCTCGTGGACAAAGACTGAGCGACAAAGATCTCCAGCCATTGACGAAGAAGTATGGAAAGAGTGCTGCCCAGATCCTAGTCCGATGGAGTTTGCAGCACAGCTTTGTGCCACTTCCGAAGAGTGAGACTCCGAGTCGAATCATCGACAATGCAGCAGTGTACGACTTTGAATTGACTGAGGAGGATCTCAAAAGTCTCAATTTTGACACTTACAGTCCCAGCGGTTGGGACCCGACTGTTTCTACTTTGGACAAGTAAAGCAGTTATTCGCTTGCTTCCTGTTTCGCAAGCACTAGATATAGTCTCTTCGTAGGAAATACGAATTTTGTTATCCCTGAAACCCGCATACTCCGACGAGTATTCAACGGATAAAGGTCATTGTATATCTACGCCCGATATGGCCTGATACTGCATGTGAACTGGGTATCGTCTTGTAACGGTTATAGTATGGAACACGCAATGTTATCGCCCAAGACTGTCTTGTGCATGTAGCTTCGTCTTTGAAAACGGGCTAGTCACAAAATCGATAGAGGCCCACTCAATTCAACTGGCATCGTGGCAACAAAAGGAAAAAGCTGGCATAAGCATTTTCAAAAAGAAGGACAAGAAGAAGAAGTGATCCCCGCCATTGTCCATATTTATGTCCATATTTATGTCCATATTTATGTCCATATTTATGTCCATATTTATGCCCCGCATCACACCACCTCGCGTGAGAGACGCGACGCGTCCCGAGGTCAACCTCGAAAACCCAGCGCGCGGGTGGCTGCAGGTGCATCTCATTCGAACCCCACCATCAAACCCTGACATCAGATCCACTGCCAGAAGTGAGAACAAGATCATAGAACGATCGCAATCGTAAGTCTCAGCACAAAAATGCCCTAGGATGAGATGGTAACTTCTTCAGGCCATGAGCATATAGCAGAATGACGGGAGGTCAACGAACCTTTACGCATATTCCCACATCGTTGGTGAGATCAAATGGCCAACAACGTCCCATGACAAGTAAGGCTGCGAAGAAAGCATATCAGCAAGCGCAGCGGGGACCGAAGATATCCAGAGCCGAGCAGCATAGGCGCGACAGGGCAGAATTGGAGCAGCAGAAGAGAGAGTACGAAAGGGAGAAGGCAGCGGAAAGGGCCAAGGCAGCGAGAGAAAAGAAAGCTGCCAAAGCAGCTGCTGAGAAAGAAGCACGGAGGAAGCAAGGAATACCAGAGCCCAGCAAATTCGTCCGTCCAAGCCAGCCTACCATCTCGAGATTCGTCAGGAACAACAGTACCAGCAAGCGGACATGGCAGCAGATGGAGAGTGTTGCAGAAGACTCGGACAAGACAATATCTGATGCTGAGAAGGATGATGATGGACCACCTGCAAAGCGACGAGCGGTTGATGAGGGCTCTGATAATGAATTTGGGGACTTCCCTTCGTTGTCTCAATCAGATCTGCTCGAGAAGATTGACAGCTCTATTGCATCGGGCAAGAATGGAATTTCCGTTCCGTTGTCGGCAAAAGAAAAGGCTCCGTCTTCACAACCTCGTCGCCGCGAAGCCTCGCAAGAATTACCTATCATGAAAGGAGTGGACGAACACTCGATATTGAATACCCAAGCGCTCGATGAGCTAGCAACTACCCAGCTACTTTCAGACCTTGCTGAAGCTGTTGCCAAATCCGATTCAATGGAGCCACCTAGTATGGGACCTTCAAACCCCCTAAACGAGCCATGTGGAGTAACACGGAAGGCTCTACTATCTCCAAGAAGATCCGGCAGAGTCGCAAGTAGAGCTGAAAGGGTAGTTGATGTCTCAGAAGTGAGAACTCGTGACACTGTGCCTGTCGTAGAGATTCCGTACAAGTCAGCCCAGACCATCTTATCACAAACTGAGCCCAGCCCCCGGAACGATGGTCCCAAGGCTCAGGCTTCCGGACCTGTACCATCACTTCAGATCCGATCTGTCAATATGCCGCCCCCGCGTCTTCCCATGAAAGTACTGGCAGCTACGAAATCTATTCCTACGCCTCGGAGACCATCTTTTCCCTCGCGGAAAGAATTGAACCATATCCCTGATCCCGTAGCGAATCTGCCACCATCTTCGACTCAAGCTTTTCTGGAAAATCACATGGATGATTTCTTCCCTAGTCCGACCCAGGCAGTGCGAGAACTTCTTGAGGATGTGGACGACTTACCTTCCAACACACAAGTCGCAAGAGAGCTTAGTCCAGAGAAGGCAGAGGTGAACCCTTTGGAGAACATGTTGTGTTCACAAGATCTGATCATGTCCCCGGAAGACTTGGTGGAATCAATTTCGCCGCACCAGTCTCCTCCGAAACCTCTTATCAAAGCTACTTCAGCGTCTCTCAATTGCTTGGATGACATGGTAATAAGTACAAAGTCCAGTGCAAAGAAGAAAGAGAAAGATACCTTCGAACACATGTTCTTCTGTACGCAGGACATGATCATGTCTCCAGAAGACCTGGTTGAGACAATATCTCCGGATCGTTGTCCTGCCAAACCACACGCTGAGGCCGCCTCAGAATCTCTCGATCGCCAGGATAATGCGGCGGCAAGAAAGATTCCCAGTCCAAAGGACGTAGAGCCACATGTCCTTGAGGACATAATATGTTCACACGGTCTGTCGTTTGTAGAAGACGTAGTTGATGTCTTTTCTTCGCAACCTGCTCCCCATCAACTTCTTGTCGAGGCTACATCCAATTCTCTTAATCGGCAGGAAAGTGCGCACATCAACAAGAATATTGTTCCAAAGAAGACTAAGAGTAACGACATCAATGATTTTGTCGGTACACAAGATCTGATTCTATCTCCTGAAGACCTGCAAGAGATATGCACACCAGTCCGGGCACCCTCACCGCCCACAGGGAAACCTCCAACTAAAAAAACAAGTCCGCCGCCGCCACCTCGGCCAGCCCACCGGCAGAAACAGCGTTTCTTCCAAGAGAAGGAAGAAGACTTATACCATGCGGCGCTGCATGAGAGCAACACTACCTCTGGAAACGGTACCAGCATCACGAAAAATAACTCAACGTCACTAGGCCGTAACCAATCCGACTCAACAGATTATGGAGAATTCGACTTCGACTTACCCGGTCTATTCAAGGAGAAAGAAGACGAAGAGCTCGAAGCTGCTATCCGCGAAAGCAAAATCACGGCAGAACTTGAAACGAAAAGATTGGCTATGGCTGGCATGCCAGGCCTCAACCGGATACGATCCAATTCAACCGACTACGGGGATTTCGACCTGCCTCGTCTCTTCGACGAGAACAACGAGGACGTGAACAACATCCGAGCAGAGGCGAAGGCACAATTACCAAATCAGGCTGATACAACATCGGCGAATATCGCGAAGGCTAAACCTCGACGCTTTTTTGAAGAAAAGTATGAGGATCTAGAATATGCAGCTATCCACGAGAGCAAGATGATGGCGGCGAAAAATGTACCACTGAAGGAGAGTACGAGCACCAATACAGGCATTGCGAAGCCTAAGAGGACGCTTAAGAGAGTCTTGTCTGCGACGACGGATTATGGAGATGATGATTTCGAGGGTTGCTCTCAGGAGCTCTTCGACTTGTGTTGAAGGATTTGGATGGAAGAGTTGTACTGGGTCTTGAGTCTTGGGTCTTTGGGTATTGCATATAGGTTTGGTCTGGAAGGATACACGGTAGCATTGGGAGGATGAATAGGATGGTTCGGCTGGCAGCATTATGGGTTGTATTTTCTGGTTCTCTTGCATTGGGAGGAGGGTTGCATATTCCCAGGACTTTGGTGAGGCATGCCTGGCCGGTCGGGTTTGTTTTCCGGAGGCGAATTCTTTAGCATAGGTAGGAAAGGAATGATACCCATAGCACTTTCGGTAGAAGAGAAATCATTTGAAAGTTCACGAAAGATCTCAGGTATGTGTTGAAAGTGGTCACAGATTGCTCAGTCTTAGTATTCATAAAGGCAGTATAGGCTGATTTCTTTCTTTATTCTTCCATTGAATATATATATATCCGCAAGGGGGATCGGTCTCGGGGGTAGGCTAACTAAACTATCTAAAATAAAACATCACTACGATCTCAACCATGGTAGTGAACCGGCATATAGAAGACATGCGTTTACTACATGTGGGACTCTTCCCTGATGTCCAATCCATTTCTGCCCTTTATGCATTATCATCAAAGTCATCAATCATCTCTACAAACACCCTATCCTTGAAGGGCAGCCACCAAAGCTGGGTTTGACTGGACGATGCTTGGGTTCTTCTCAGCAATAAACTTGACAGTAGCAATGACCTTGGCACGGGTCTCGTCTTCGAGTTGCTCGGCTGGCTCGCCAAGGACGGCTGCGAAGATGGGGATGAGTTGTGGGGTGAGAGAGATGACGGCTGCGTTCTGGTGTTGGTCTGTCGTGACTTATTAGTGAACATAACTTGAGATGGGGGCTCTTGAGAAACTTACATAAGCCAGCAATGCAGGTAAAGATGGGCTCGTTCTCCTCATAGTCTTCCTTCAATGGAAGGAGGTCGACGAGAACTGGTAGGATATCATCAATGGGGACCTTGTCTGGGTGAGCCATGATCATGCGAGTGACACATCCACAAGCATTGTCCAAGGTGCGGGCACGCTGGGTTTGGAGAAGTGGCTCGAGCTTGCCCAAGATGGTGTTGTAGCTTGGGAGATATGCGGCAGAGTCGGTAGAGTGGAAGATCAATAAGCCAATGGCATAGGCGGCATTGGACTTGGTCTCAGGGTCCTCATCAGTCAACTTATGGATAAGAAGCTTGAGGAGAGGTGCAGTGAATGGAGTGACACCAGCACCCATGTGTCTTGTACATTCAGCAATGACACCGACAGCTGTAGATCGCTCGTAATTGGTCGAAGAAGATGCGAACTTGGTGATTGCCTTCTGGTAGACCTTGAAAATTTCACCAAACTGTGATCCGAGGGCCTTTGCGATGCCAATGATCACGTCAAGGGCAGTATCAATAACGAGCCAATCGTACTCCGAAGACTCCTCTTCGTCCAAGTCATCATGGTCATCTTCATCGCCCATATCATTCTGGCAAGGATGTGACTTGGTGAGAATGGATGCAACCGTAGAAGTCATGCGCTCGGTGAACTTGTCTTGGGTCAGGATAGCAGGTCCACATAGCTTCAAGGAAGCTGAGACGTTGCGGTTGATATCAGTGACAACAGCCCTGTTGAATCCAGTGGTCAGCAGATGAACATTCATGGTCAATAAAACAAGGAGTGTTTTAGTTTATAATCAGAATATAGATACGCGTTCGCAGCATTCGCAACTTGTGCGTCTGAGTGAGCTGGGTATAACGTCATGTGACTCATCATGTTGGAAACCTATGCGGAGATGGAATGATGGGAAAGGATGAGCTTACCGGTCAACTTCATCGTCCCAGACAGACATTGTCGCAGCAGCGACAACCTCACCAAGCTTAAGAAGCTCTTCGGAAGGTTGCTCCTTGAGAGGCAGGCCAGGGGACCACTTCTTGCCGGTATGGTCTTCCATCAAAGCCCAGAGGCATGCGTACGCGCGCCACAGGGTCCCAATAGCAGCTTTTCTTACTCCTTCATAGGAATGCTCCACTAGTACGACAATCGTCTCAATCGCCTTCTCAAAGTATGGCATGAAGTTCTTCCGGGTGTTTGTCAAGACATCACCCAAAACCTCGATGGCAACCTCCTTCTCCAAGGCAACGGCAGTGACAGCTGTGAGATCGTCCCAATCCTCGTCATCATCATCATCTTCCATGTTATCGAGGTCGTCTATCTCAGGCTTGCTTTCTGGCGTAACAAGCTTCACCTTCTTCCCAGCGATGACAACTTCATCTCCGAGCAATTCCCTGGCCTCCTCACCAATCTCGAAATCAAGGTCAGACTCCTCTTGGTTAAGAGATGTCATCAGAGCACCAACCACACCCTCAAGGAATGGTGTGAACTCCTCCTTGTAGACCTTTGCCAATGTACTCCAAAGAATGTAGCTAGTCTCTTTCAGTCTTGGATGCCCGAGGTTCAAACCCTCCTCGCTGGCTTGCATCAGGGGCTGAACGTATTTTTGGAAAGCAACAGGGCCGACAGCTTCAGCCATGCTACCCATAGAATCAGTGACAATGCCTCGGAGATCAAGCTCCTCAGTGCTGTCCTTGATGGTGACATATTGAGACATTGCGTCCATGGTACCCTCGAAATATGGCATGAAGGCATCCATGGCAGAGCCAGCGATAGATCCGATTGCACCAGCAGCACTTGCTTTGACATTGAGATCCTCGTGGCCAAGTAATTGGACGAGACGGGGGACGAGCTCTGGGACATAGGATGCTACAATCGCCTTATCGACGCCATCTGTGACTGAGTCCAAAGCACTGCATGCGGCCTTCAAGATATCAAGATTCTTCTCCTTTTCGGCCTCACTGGATGCTTGACCAGTAGCAGCATCAAGGTTCTTAAGTAAAGCTGGAATGAGCTCAGCATGGTGCTTGCAAAGCTCTTCGGCAAGGTCATCGGCCAATCTAGCGACGCCGTTGAGGGCGGCGCCTCGAACGCCAATGACGGGGTCGTTAAGCAGCTTGAGAACTATTGGCATTAGACCGTCCAACTGAGTTGCGATGAAGTCTGGAGCTCCTTCGACACACATTCCAAGAGAAAGGATACCAGCTTGACGATACTTTGGCTGTTCGCTATTGACATACTGTGGCAGGGCTGCCAGGAGAGGAACAATGACCTGGCGTGGGGGAAGACTGGTAGCAAGAAGATCCAGAAGACCAAGGGCCGTCTTGTGAGGGGTGACATCGTCCTCATCCTCGTCATCGTCAATCTCGGTAGCAATTTGCATGGCCTTGATAGTCAAGTTTTCTCCCATATCTTTGATGCCCTGGATTTTCATCTTTCTGTATCTTGCACACTGCATCAAGAAAGACAGAGCTTGTGTTCGGGACTCATCCGTGATAGAAGTGTCCGCAGCCAAGTCGATCATGAAAGTCAGGAGGTCCTTGAAATGCTTATTCAATAACGCAGATTCACATCCTAGCAGTGTCTGGAAGACCTCAAAGGCTTGCATAACACGATCCTCATTCTCCTCATCAACAGCGCCCTTCAGGACAGCCACCATGGCAGGGAAGATCTCTGTGAAGCGGGCAAGGTTTTCCGGGTCCTCTTCAGGCTGAATCAACATAGCAACTCTGCTTAGGCAGAGCAAAGTATTGATGCGAACATCTGGGCTCTCAGGATCCTTGATGGTGTTGGATAACAGAGAGAAAAGACCTGGCAATTTGTCCTCGAATACATCTCCTGCGGTTTCTAGCAAGGAAAAGAGTGTGTAGATTCCAACTTCGCGGTGAGAGACTTTGGGGGATGTGGAGGCTTGGAAAAGATTGTTGGGGAGCGAGGCCCACTCTCCATCTTCCAGGTCGATGGCTGCGATAGCAGCGATAACACGCGCCGCAGAGTGTCGCACAAGCGCTCTGGTCTCCTCCATCGTCGACTCGAAGAGCTTCTCGCGAATCGCTGGCTTCTGCTCGTCTGGAAGAGCAACCCAGTGTTTTGGGACGAGGCGGAGTGCTTCAACGGCGGCTTGTTGGCGAATTTCGGGGGCATCGTTGGTGGTGAGAATGTGAAGCAGCCATAGAAGAGACTGGGGCTGAGTGTAGTAGGTCTTTCGAAGCTCGGTGGTGGCAGCCTTGACTATCTCGGTGTCCGCTGCAATTTGTTAGCAAATGTGTTGGCGGGGTCGAGGGCGTTAAAACGTACGGGTTTGGATGCCCTTGAGAAGCTCGAGGAACTTTTGTTGGTCCATTTTTCGAGGTTGATGGTATTCCTTGCGAAATACGAAGACCTTTGTGAAGAGAGAAACAGAAGTGTCTTGATCCTCAAGACATCAGTGTTTGTGGACTTTGAGGTTGGCTACTTGTGCGAAGAGAAAAATATAATTTCAGTGGATCTGCGCGCTAAGCCCCTCCTAGTGGGTCACCAATCTCTCAGCCTTGCATCTAATCACGTGATGTCAACAATAAACCTGTTTTGTCTGGCTTGTGCCTCGGGTTTAGGATGAGCAACAAATGGAAGTTCCTCGCCTGTGGTGCGCCTTTTTTCTTTATCATTGAAGAGTATTCGCTCTATGGTTCAGGAGCGGGAGTCAGCTTCAGGTTCTTCATTTTTTTCTTGTTCCCTTATGTCTTCACTTCATCTCATATTCTTACCACTAACTTATATAGTAGGTATTTTCTATATGTCGTTTTTTATTTATCTACACTTGACAGGCACCAGAAAACTGATCTGAGAAGTCTTAAGTTAAACACCAAGGTGAGTGAACATATACACAGAACAGGACAAGGAGGGCTGAGCTTAGTGGCTTGCTTAGCTTGATGCAGCCGACTCTCCTAAGGCTGAGCAGGCTGAGCAGGCTTCAGCTCTACCAGCACTTCATCCTTCATGTGAACCTGAACATACATCCTCATTATCTCCAGTGCTACAAATCGCTCTCTTTAAAATACTGCTAAATCTCCTCTTCCTTACCTCAATATTCTCTCAGCTTCGCGTTCTACATCTCTTGGCCGTCCTTCCTTTCCGTGCCTCATCACGCTTCAGCCTTATCTTGTTTGAACTCATCTTCAACGAATCTCATTTTTAACAACCTTCGGGTGCAGAATGGGGCTCTTGGACTTACACTGGAAAGGCAAATCGAAAGCCAATCCATCCTCTACAAACAACGGCATAACCAGTATCTTCTCACGACCACAACCACCACCTCCATCAGCGCCGAGATGGGTAAGGACCCCACACTGGAATGAAGCTGAATCTTCAGCTTCAAACTCTACTTTCAGTACGCCATATCGAGAATCTGCACATGCAATACGCTCTAGGAAGGTCAAAGCTAGTCAACAATACCATGGAGACGAGAAAGTCGTGCCAGGGAGCCTCATATGCGAGCACAAAATTAGTTGCGATTTGAGTACTTCTGGGTGCTGCGCATGTCTCGATCGAAGACCGATGAAGAGGGACTATTTCATCTACAAGGATGGGAGGGGATTGGTAGCTGAAGGTACGAGGTGGGGGAACTATTGTCCTGGGTGCAAAGGTTCGTTTAATGTCTCATTTCGCTACTACAAGATCTCTCTTCGCTTCATTGTTTCTTTTCCAAAACGTAAATGTATCTGAGCAAACAATGGTAGACGTTGAAGGTGGTTCGCTCATATCTCATCTCAAGCTGACACTCAGCCCAGCATACTGGACCAAAAGACAAGGAAAGGGTATTCCTGACCCGACATTCGCAACAGGAACTTCTGTCGCAGATTCCAAAAATGCGCTTCCATCGTCAAGCTCAACAGAGGCAACTACCAGTCTCAAGCCAGAAGGACCAGCACAGTTGTCACAACCACAACAACCTCAAAGCGATAGCAACGATCCACCACCACCATATTCTTCTGCCTTATCAGAAGGATGGGAGATCTTGCCGAGGTACCGAGAAGAAGAGGAGGAAGAGAGACCTGGTAGTAGAAGCTGAGTATTCGAAAGCAGCTGGTGCAGCTGTGTGTGTTCCTCCATTGCTAGCCGGTAGGCGAGGACCGAAGTTTATGCTAGACTTCCTCAGATGGGTTTGAACGTCTAAATACCAATTTGTTTTCCTGCTTCAACCACTCAGTCCGATATAATCTCCTATGAAAACGATAGGCGGAGCCGACTGACCCCCACCTACCCGTCCCCGGGCTCAAATTCGGGCCGGACCGCAGAGTCTTACCCCAGGTCCAGTTTGTACTCCTACTTACGCCACAGCATCTCAATCTTACCCAGCGACCCCCCCCCCCCCCCCCCCCCCCCAAAAGGGTCCGCCCCAAAAGGGTCCGCCCCAGCATCCCGCAGAAGCTTCTCGATCTCGATCGCTTCAGATGATAAAAGGAAACTCAAGCCACAGTCCACCACCAGGTTGACATCCCGGTCAAAGAAGCCGGCTGGACAGCCATTGAGAGCATACCAGAGATGTGTTCGACCGTCACCACTGCTGATATCTACGTTTGCTCCTCTGCTGAGTAGCGTGCGGACGATGTTAACTCGCTTGTACTGCGCTGCCAGGTGCAGTGGATACATATCCTCTTCATCATCATCAACACCTTGGTAGCCAAGCTCAGATGGAGTGCCCTTAAAGAACAGAAGAAGGCTTCCAAATGGCCACACATGATTGTCAAATCCAGAGGTGATGAGGGATACCGAGCACATGCTTCGAGTTTGGCTCCTCCGTCGAGGAGCATTTTCAAGACAGTCGGGCCACCCTTTCTCGCAGCCATCTGAAGCGGTGAGATGTGTATCTCTATCATCCCAAGATAGTAATACATTCGTTGCTCACGGTACAAGCCTGGTGACAGTTTGAAGTATCTCGCTTTGAGGGGCCATCGAATGACTTGAATGTTGAGATCGGCGCCGAGGCGGATAGCCCGTCGAAGTGCTGCCTCTTGACTGTGATGGACGGACCAGAAAAAGGCTTTGTTTTCTCCAGAATGGATGTCACTAAGGTAGAGCTTGTCGGTAGTCAAATGACTGAAATATTTACTGACGAGTGCGAAACTCTTGATATCAGCCTCTTCGACATGCCCTTCAGGACTTCGAGTAAGACCTCAGTCGGAAGCCGAAGGAGTGGCATGGCTGCGCAACTTGGTTGCCCTGGCTGAAAGAGAAGATGGGACTGATCAGAGGTAGCTTCGAGAAGGTTCGAAGACGGTTTTGTTGCGTGGATGAGAAGCTGCGTTTCGAAAGAGCACGGAAGAACTTGGGTTCGAGGAAGGACAGAATGAGAGATTTAAGTACTGAAATCCTTCTGACACCTGCCTACAAGGCCTCCGCCTGGATTCCCCTTCGATTTGGAGTAGATAAGAGACAGCTAGACTTCTTTCACTTAGCTTTCGACTGGAAGCCGCAGGTGTCGTTTAGGCGAAGCTCCTGCAATGTCAATACTGGTAGGTTCGTACAGGACATCAAAAGCAGAATTACGTCCAGGATACAAACCATAATCAAATTCTTTGATGAGATTTCACATGCACCATTGAATGATATGTGAGCAGATCATACATAGAGATAACCGTTTCTCTCCTGCATGAAATCATAGGCCGCTGGATAAAATCTTCGATCCCACCTCCGTACCCTCCTCCGAAAAGAGACGACATTTAGAATCAGGACAGGAGAGACGCAGCAACAGCATAAGGAGGAAAAGTGATAATAAAACAAATGAGGACGCGCGGTTGTGAAAATATGCGAGAGAAGGACACAGGAAAAGCGTTCGGTGTATGTGACCTTTCAAGCATCCACCCTAGGTGTACCTAATCGTAGCCGAGACTTGTCGATGGTTCGTAATTCGGATCTGTGCAGCTCGATCCTGTATAGATCGGAACTGTGTAGCCACGACCAGCTGATGTTTCGTAGCTTGAGTCTGTATATCCACGATGTTTTGGTGCTTGCTCTATTGGATCTGTTTTCTTCTCGGTCAGAAAACATGCGCTCGAATGTGACGGGGCAAAGCTCTACACTTACGACGGCCGCAAACGTTGCTGTTGTCTAGCCTCTGATTTGGACATCCGATCTTTATACATTTATCTGGTTCGTGGTTAGCCAGTGTTCTCTTGACTGATGCTGTCCTGGGTTGACAGCTGCTTTGTCAGACTTACCGGTCTCACACAAATGGAAGTCCGGAACCAATCGAGGCCAAGGGCACCCACGTGCAACGCAGCCATCTGGTCGGTCATCAGCTCTGAGAACGAGATTAAGGGCTCGCAAGAAGTGCTCTATGAACATACGAGAGCTGCAATAGAGACTTGACTCGTTGTGCGCTTAGAGACAAGTTGTACTTTGGCATTTATCTGTTATACGTCAGAGCGGTAATAGACATGTTTGGAAGCGACGCATACGCTGCATGCAGAATTCGCTGTAACCTTCTCGTTGATTGTCACAGTAGCAACATTTGTCTATAGTATTTTCAGCAGGACAATCACTGTATTAGGAATCTCGGGGGAACAAAAGGGCACTGACGATACGTCTGATTTCCCGCTGGTATGTTATCGTTCGGATGAACCGGGCCGCAGTACCTCGAATTTTCTGATGCCCTGTTCAGGCAGCCTTGCTGTACACATTCATCTATACAGCGTGAGATAGATGTTGTTGTGCATCAACCGAGGAGTATTGCTTACGAGAAGAGCAGAATGAAGCGTTTCTGTCCGAAGTTCTTGGGAGGCTACATTTGCGCGCGAGGCAGGTATGATCGGTACAGTATACGCTGCTCTCAGCTCGTGCGGCAAGGCAGTTGCTATGACTACACTATGAAGGTGACAGTACCAACTGTTGTCTGCCCTTGGGAAAGAACATTTATTGTTGTAGCAGCTGGTGGTTGAACGAGGCATGAGGATGCTCTGAAATATTCTAGTACAGGTATTATGAAGTTCCAAGTAATCCGTCGAGGATCAGACTTTACCCTGGATATATCTTTAGCTATTTAGCGGGGTCAACCAAGTGCTGAAACTCTCGGCCAAGCACTAGGTCCGAGGATGGCGTGCAGGTAAATAGAATCCTCAGTCGATACCTGCAGCTTCCAGCTATCTAGTGGTGACAACGAAGGAGCATTTGTAGCCTTGAATGGTAAAGGCGCGATTTGGTTGGGTTTGAACATGCCCACGGCCTTACAAGTCTGGCGCGGCTTAAGCGAGGTGTGGCACACAGCCAGAATCCGGAGAAGCCACGGAGAGCTCTCATTTGAGGCTTCTCGGAAGCTCAGCATGGAATTTCCAATAGCACATGGTCCAGTGAGCAAAACATGCCATCAGGTGTGAATCAGAGAGGTAGATAAGATACTTGACAGTAAAGCAGTACGCCTGTTGGTGAAACGCATATCATGAGAGAGAAGACACGTTATGAACTCAATTCCAACAGATTTCAGGGTCCATCAAGTTGCCTGCCAATTGTAGACAGGAATATGCATCTGTCTGAAGAAGGATCGGGTGTGCCCTATTGCGCCGGAGGTGGCAGACAAGTCACCCGATAACAAGCTTCTAGACATATGATGAAGTAGACAAGCGGAACGATTCAGATCAGATCAGATCAGGTCAGAGAACATGTAATAATGGTAATAGAACATAGCGATATCAAGGATCCTCAATACCTCCTGCCTGGCTGCCCGTGTCTGCCAGGCCGAACACATTCATCGGGTCCGTTCCGCGGGCGGGAACAAATTGTGTGATGATGAGTTAATACAATTTTCGTGTCGACAAAAATGAAGGAGTGACTTCGAGAGATAAAAGAGTCGCAAGAAAAGTGCAGTGTAGACGAGGCTAGTCGCTGTTAGTAAGTCCGCCATTGACTTCAATGTCCAAGCCTTTGGCCGGCAGTGGTGCAACTGGACAGTCCAAGAGTCTATATCAGGCTCTGGCAGTACCCATGTTGCAGCATATACTGTTCCAGTCAACTCCTCACTGCAGATCTGTTCCTGTTCGCAAAAACGAAAATGTCACACCCACGGAATACCACAACTTCATCGACGCCGAAAAAGCAATCAATCAGCCACAGCAGATATATCCATGGATATGGCTCTCTCTCGCACAGAATATGACCTCAAGCCATTAGAATGTGGTGGTCTGCGGTTGATTTATCGTGCTTGTGAATATATGGGAGAAAGAGTGGAGTGAAGTGAAGTTGCGACGAAGTTCAAGCAAGCCAAGCTAGTGTTGGAGCTAGTACTGATATGGACCAGCGTAGAAAGCTGAGCTAAGCGTCGCGCTAAGGGCCAGCGGAGCTTCATCTTGAATTTTTTCTTTTGAACTTCAATCCATTCTTACCATCTGAACATTAACAATCATCCATCTCGACACACATGGCTCTTCATTATCAATCAAACGGCACAGTATCTGTGCTACAGTACATTCGTTTCTTGTCATCCCGTGGAACCAGGCGGTAATGGCTATTGAGTCTCGCACAATTTGCAGGCCTTTCCCAGCACATGTTGGCTTCACGTGAGCGATATGGCTTCGAAGCTCGATGGATTTCCTTCCTTTCCTTCCCTTTTCCTTGCCTCCCTCTGTCCTCTCAGCAACAACAAAACCACATATTGCCTACCTCTTGCGCCTCTTTGATGGACTTGAGCGTCACTTATTTCAATATCGTTCGTGGGATATAGAACCAAAGGCCTAGACAGCCCGTCCATTCCACCCTGTTGACGCAGAAAGTGCGTCAGGAGGACTAAATCGGACAAACAAACTATACAGAGCAGCTTTGATCATTCAGGTAACCCCTGTCATCCATTATCAGTTACGGTGGTTGCCGATGTTTATGAATGCCATTCATTGATTGCAGCCCTAACCTGCGGGACTGTCTTTTGCAACAATTATTATCTATCATCAATATATAAAGACAAAAATTTGAAACAATTGCATTGCATCGCTGTCTTCTATCATCGTTATTCGTCGCTTCGTGACAAACACACAACTTATGCATCTGGCAGAAAAGATTTCAGGAATTTCGAGACAAGTCTGCCAGTATTGTGAGGTCTGATGTCCCCGGGGTGGACATTCTCATCTGTGCCAACCAGCGGCCCTCGTCCAGCTAGCTCTATCATCTCCTTCCCTGATTCGAAATCAGTCCTGTATTTGGTCTCTTGCGACTTGGATTCGACTTACAATTGTTGAACATGACACCGTAAACCTCGTGGGCCATGTCATTTGCTTTGCCATCTAGGCCGGTCTCTTCACCGTTGTACAGTGCCCTGAGAGGATTGAAACCAGCCTCTCGTGCACCACCATTGCCCTCCTTATGGCTCCTATATATGTCGTGTAGCAGTCTATTGCACTGTGCGAATGGCAAATCCTCCAGTAGCTCGCAGGCATCCTGGCTCTGCGCTCTCACAAATCCTTCTCGGCCTCTGGTTTTTTGCATGTCACACACAACCAAAGTATCCGCTGCTGTCTGCAAGTTCTCCATGCAGAGACAGAGGACAAGAATTGCGCAGAAAGAAGGACCCCAGTAGTCCTTGGTGCGACCCCGGAGAGATTTCTCCAGCGACTCTAGCACAACTGCAGTGGTTTCACGGTGCAGTTTGTGCGTTATGTACTTGACCTGTCGACTGAGGAGTCGCGAAGAGTGGAATGTTTCTGATCTGTTGGGTTGACGGCCTAAGCGTCGATAGATTGACTCAACAGATGAGGGGGTGAAGGTCAGAAGGCTGCCCATGAAATAATGCATGGCGTGGAGCGCAAGCGCGTCTTTTACTATTGGTACCTTTCCGATAGTCTCATCAGGACGCTTTCGTTGGACAGGTACGGGGACGAGGAACATACCTTTTTGGCATACTTCTGCATGGCCTGCAAGAGTTTGAAGACAATCGGCGAGCTGTTGACTGCGGAAACTTGTCCAGCGTATTGTGGGGAAGCAATCATGTCTTCGATGTGCCTTTTCAAAAGCTTCTTCATTTCCGGCTCCGACAGTCCCAAAATACCGATTGGTACACTGTCACGCTCTACAAGCTCGGAGTTTTGGTTGTCAATGCCTGTCGTCAGACGCGATTGTCGCAGCAGTTCGTCTGTCTTCGGACGGAACTCATTGGTGTGCAGTTTCAATGGATGTCTGTTGAACGCTGCACCAGTTGAGAGCTCGACGTCGATCGTGTTGTTGCGAAATCCGTTCGTGTAGTCCGAGATCAGGTCTTCGATCTTGCTCTTCTTGAGATGTGCGTGTAGATACGCAGGGAAAAAGATCTCGGCGTAGTCGACGAAGCCTGTTCGACAACAGAGCTGGTCTGCCGACGGGGAGAACTGTGCCAGCTTCTGACATTTGTCGCAAGTTGCACCTTCGGAGCACTGGTAACTGTCAGCTGCGGATATCAATCCATTCATTGGGACACTCACAGGCACTTTCTGAATCCAACACTTCCAGCATGCCTTTATCTTCCTCATCCGCTTGGCCTTTTCAGCAACATCGGGATCCAGCTTTCCGCTTCTGACTCCTGTTCGCTTCTCTTCATCTTCCCTATTTTCAGATACAAAGCGCAATCCGTCCTTGCAAATAGCAGCATGCTCCCATGTGAGCTCCTTAGCCTTGGTCTTGGTCTTTGGTTTGGTGGGCTTCCCGCCTGTCTTCTTGGATGCTCGAGACTTCTCGACCCTTGACTTACTAAGCTTTGGCGAGTTGGGCTCACTGGAGGCTCGACTTGAGGACTCTTGCGAGTCATTTTCTCCCTGAGGACCTGGCGATGGCAGAAAGGCAGCAAATCCGGGGCTCCATCCGGTTACTTGGGGATCCACTGGCGACCATGGGCTATCGGAATGATGCTTCACTGCTCTAGTATGAACGATGGATGGCTGTGTCTGGATCACAGACTGGTATGCATAATTTTGCATTTCTTGGTAGGCAGGTTCTCCTTTGCTTACTCCATATACTTGGTAGGGATCCTCAACGATTCGAGGCTCTGATATATTTCATCAGCAATGCCGCTGAAGAAGCGAGACCAACTTACCGGCACTCCACATGGTACCAAGCAAGTACTTCGGATCGTGCTTGAAATCATTGGCCATAGCTTCCTTGTCCACCTCGAAGCCAGCGCCATGTGTCCATGGTTCCTGTGCGGACGTAGAAGGATCGGCGTCAGGGGTTGGGTACAAGACAAAGTCAATGTCATGTTCCTCGATCGAGGCTGGGTGCGAATTCCCGGAGTATGTTCGCTTCCTTTGATCTTGGGCACGAGCATGATATACCATTACTTGGCTGTTGGTGCACTCTTCCACTAAAACACTGGGGCTCGACTCTTCGACCTCCATCCAGCTTGGAGAAAGAGACTGCGACATGGGTCCACGCATCGGTACAGAGGCTGGAGCATCTACCATGTAGTCCTGCATGATGAAATCTTCATTTGTAGTTTCTTGTAGTGGCATTTCCATACTTTGCTGGGCAAACACCGAGCCAAAGTCGTACGAGGGTGACATGGTGGGGTAAGGCTGCGAGGCATACGAGTCAAATGTGTCCTGTTGTTGTGACTCGACAGTTCTACGCCTGCAAGTGCGGTGGGATTGGCTGCGATCCATCATTGACTTGTATGGATGGTCGATTGATCAATCGAAGATGCCTGTTGGTTTCCTCGCCGGGTACGGTTCGAGGTAACGGTTGGATTGGGACGAGGCTGTCAAGAAGTGATCCAAAGTTTAGATGGAAATTGGTACGGTTTTGGCAGAGACAGCACACGAAGAAGATAATCAATTCACAATGGCAAGAAATGGTGCAGATGTATCTGATTGACGATGAGAGAGCGATTTCCTCGACGGGTCAGCAAGGACGTTATGTTCTCGAGTGTAGCTGTGGACCCTGGAACGGTGACAGAAACGTCTACCGATGCGGGATGATTGCAGGGATTTGTTCCTCCGGATTACGAAAAGCCCCGCGCCTCATTGGGCAATACACATCGTATGCAGGTCACTTGAGAGGCGGACACGATTGGAAACATGCGGTGCATTGTTATTGGGACACAGCCGACCACGAGTGTTGTCTATGAAAAGCTCTAAACCTTTTCTGTCACCGATTCCAACATACACCACGGCCATAGCCGACGAGTCTCGCCCCTCAAACGTATAGTTAGCAGACCTGAAAATCTGACCAGACGCCCCATTGCGAAGCGCTGATTTAGCAAGGAAATCCGAACCGAAGCAATACGCAGCCGCCAATGCGTGCTGAGAATTACAGCACTGAAGACAAGAAAAACGCCTCAAAATACCCTGACAGTGAATCAATCTGGAAGTTTTCCTCCTGCGAAAGTCGGCAATCCCCTCCACTAAATCCACGAAACAAAAATCCTGGCATGTGAAATCCGTTTCACTTCTCGAAAATCTAAAACCAAAACTCAAAGAACACCCGAACATTAGGATATCTGCAAAACACTGTCCTGAAATCCAATGGTGCTGCCGAAACTCGTCTCGCTTATGGTGTGCCCGGCAAAACTCCGGCATCCCAAGTTTTTGGCATGGAATGTGAACGCTTCGTCGAACTCCGGCCCATGAAAAGGTCTTTTCCACGCAAGCACCAGAAGCAATGAAAAAGGCAAAGCAAAAACCAAAAGGAGATGTGCATGTCCAACGATCAAAGTCGAAGGGGTGCTAACGCCGAGCCCATGCAAACGTAAAGTCGTGAGATCATCTGGCGACATTATGCCCTATAGCGGTTGCTATGAGCTCGTTCCTGAATCTGCTGTTCAGTTGCAACGTATAAATTATCCAAAGCAGCCATCGCTGAGCTATCTTTTAGGATTTTAGCAACCTGGATTCCAGCTGAAATCAGTTGAAGTATGTTTCTGTCGTCCTTGAGGGGACGGGATTGGTGTTTGGCTGCATGGCGCATCTCCAAGGAGTTCTCCAGAATGGTGATGAACTGTTTTATCTGGCCATTGTACAGGACTCTGGCAGGTATCCGTCGCTTTGTGGCCAAACGCTTCAGAAGATATACCCATTCCGTCCATTCCCGGTCTTGAGGTCTTTCCACTGGTCTCATCTCTCCGTTGGCTAGTGGGATTGGAAACTGATACTTCGCAACGAAATCAAACGCACACTGAGACAGCCGATCATTGACTTGCGTGAGGATACTATCCTGCTCGTGAACGACAAGATTTGTGGGGAGATGTGGCAGATCTCTTTCCTGCTGGGCAATATAGTCTGGTGGTGGGCGTTGGAGGAACTGGTGTGGTCCGTCGAATTCATCCCTATTGGAAGGACGCCTTTGCTGGGAATGGGCCTTTCCTTCGCTCTTGGACTTGCTTACTGATTTGCTTGAAGAAGGCTCCAGCACATAATCACTTGGGCTTGGGGAAGCCACATATTCCTCATATGTCTCGGGTGAAATCCTGCCTTGAGGTTCCCAACTTGAGTTTGGACTTGAGTACGAGTTATACCCAGGACCGGCAGCGCCGTACAGAGCTGAGGATGCTCCCATGTTGTATCCATTGGAAGTGTAGTCCGATCGGATGAGGCTGGCGCCTGCAGGTACCGATGCGATCGGGCCTGGTGGACTATAACTGGAGGTTGCTGGTGTGTATGTGGCGCTTCGAGATCGACTTTCAGTATCTTGTTTGGGATTGAGAGACGAACATCTTACCTGGAAGCCGGATAGAAGGAGTTGTCGTATCCAGTTTGTACGACATCTTGGTAGGCATTACTTTTTGGTGGTCAGCTTCCGCCCCAGTGCCCGGGTGCAGCAGTTATTCCGTACCTTCTGGAGGCGCTCATTGTACCGATGGGTTGAATGGGAACCGGGCGCCCATATCCATAATCAGGTTGAACTTGTAGACTTCGTCTTGATGCCATCATGTCGAATTCAGAAATGCTTGGGTTTGAACAGTAAGAGAGACAATTGTACAATGTACAAAGGAAACCAAACACCGCAAATGCTTCTAAATGTCCTTGAGGAACTTCGCCTGGGATGACGGCACTTCCTGTCCAAAATGGGTCAATTTTGCCAACTGGTCCCGCGGGCAAGATGGATCCTGGGTGTCCTGGTGCGGAATATCCTTGAGGGTGTTAAGGCGGTGAGTGATTGGTGGCTCGCCAGATGTGTAATTTTGGGAAGAAGGAAGGCCGTAACCTATATGTTCCGGATTCTGAGATTTGAAGCCGCTAATTTATAGACTCTTTTGCGGTGAGACAAGTGTCCTTTCTATACTGTCAAGTTTCAAGGTTAAGCCATCCCAAATCCCAAGCGGCAGGTTTGACAATTACCAGACGGGGCGCGCGCCAACAACCGCATGGAGCTTTGGCCAGGATGACCTGAAGATCCAGAAGGACAACACTTTGAGATGAGACGGTTTGCATGCAAGAGAAATTTGCCACTTCTGCACAAGTGGGCGTTGTTTGAGGTACAGAAACAGGAAGAATCTTGCACTGGCAATTACTCGGCGTCAAACATGGCCGAAAAAAGTCATGAACAAGCAAAGTGTTCTGCAGACCGCACGACATTTGCGTGCTACTCGGCAATTATCTCAATGATGCTCCCAGGGACTTCCTTTCTCTGTCCGGGATGCTGTGCTGTCAATGGCCGTTAAGGGTCGAGGATCGGATATAGCGCTGTTTCTCTTGGGCATCATTGGGCCAGGTGTGGCATGGCAGCGAAGGGGATGCCAGTCGGAGCCCAAAGACTTATCAAAGCGTCGTTGCGATTCGAGGAGCGTGGGGAGGTCAGCTTTTGGTGCACGAGATGGCGGGTACAAGGAACTTCCCCAGACCTTGTGGTGACCACGAGAATCTGGTCCAGGCGGTGACGGTGGAAATGGGGCGTCGGCTACTCAGGTGCCTGTGCCTGTGCCTGTGGTATGTTGGGCAGCGAGACGACCAAAGCTGGTGCAGCAGCTGCCCAAGTCATTAAATGTTATGCGTTAATGCCCATTGGCGGCCAATGACCAGCCAGCCAGAAACCATGGTCGGGCGGCAATAAAGCGATGACGGTGCGGCTGTGTGCGGACGGCCATCGCAACCTTCAGATGTGAGGGAACGTCAAAGTTTAAGTTGGACTGTCTTGTGTGGAGAGAAACAGAAGAGGGGTGTGAGTGCGAGCAAAAACGAGACGCCGTCGCGAGGATGTTTGCTGCGTTTGTTTCATTCCGGACTTTCAGAATTTCAGTTCTGCACGATGATGTTCTGGCGCCCGGCTCGGCCTGCGATTCGGCCACCAAAGCCTCAAGGGTCTCTCGGCTCATGCTGTGTTACATTACCGTAACCTACCGTATATCTTCCTGGGCTTCGAATTGGGCCTTGCGGCATGCCGGTCATACATATCTACAGTTCTGGTTGGCGGTTGCGCTTACATTGCAGTTGGGCAAAACAAGGCAAAACCCCTACTGCTGGAAGCCCATGCACACACTTTATACCAACCTTGCGATATGACATACGGCTTAGGAGACGGCTTCTCGTTGGATCAGGAACCAATCAATACACGATTAATAAAATGTTGGCAATGTCATTGCCCAATTGGAAGTGGAGAGTATTTCGCCAGCGAAACACGTGATGCTCAGAAGAAAGGCTTCGCGTCTAGACCCAGGAAGCTCCTGTGTTATGAACTACTTGATAGCAACTTCGAAATGTCCCAGGACGACGATCTGACATATAAAGAGACAGCCTCCCAAATTTCTCGTCTTCCTCTTATCCATCTGTCCCTCTGGGTGATGCCAGAAGTTTCAAACCCCGAATTAATCTCATTATGCAGCTTAGATAGGCAGACGTTGGTGATACAGGTCCGTATGGTCCGAGTGAACTCTGCTAACATCAATGACTTCATTGTATAATTCAGTGCTTGGCGGAGCCGTCTCCGTCCTCCATACTTCAGCTCTCTCTCGTCTTGATCTGCACATGGCCGTCTTCGTACCCGATCAAACATCAGATTCGCGACCCCCGCGCACAAGGGCAAGCAACATGGGCATGGGCAAGGACGAGGAGTAATATCACGCCCAGCTTCCGTACGGAGTACACGATCGCCCGACTTCGAAGGTGTTTGTCGATCTTGACCCCCTATCAATCTGGTACATCGATCAAAATATCATGGATCATGGAGTGATACAAAAATTTGAATGTTTCCAAAACCATTTGATACTGCATAACTTGCCGAGTTGTTTTTAATGCGAAAGTTATGCTGCTGAGACCCACTATTCATCCTTATCAGTAACCTCAAGGGGACTAGGATAGGTCCTTGCACTCTGGCACATGCACACCCGCCCAGCTCTCTGGGATTCAATGATCAGATCACCGAGTATCAACACTGGATGTGTGGAAGCGGTCCCCTATTTTTGGTCTTGAACCATCACGTGTATGAAACGAAGAATCTCAGACGATGAGCAGCAGTGGGAGCAGAAATGGCAATGTCACGACTATCGGGCCCAAGCCGACGAAGGCATGCGGTGAGTATCTACATCGGATACAATTGAACCATTACTGATCTGAGTTTGATAGTCAATTGTCGACGACAAAAGGTGATGCTAATCCAGCTTGCATCTTACTCTATCTTCAGCACCCTGACGATATCAGATGAAATGTGAAGTGGATCCTGACCGAACATCATCCTGCAAAAGATGTCGACTAAGCCAGATCCCTTGCATTTTCAAACCTCGAGCAAATGTATGTCTTGGGCAAAATCAGACCATTTCATATTTCTTCTGCAGAATCGGTGCTGATTTCATCATCCAGGCCGCCGCGATCCCCCAAGAGCTTGTTGTTCCGAGTATCTTGCGCCCACATCAGGAAGAGGGGCTTGACGCATCTGAGCCCAAGCTGGACCCAAAATCGGTTTTGGCCCGGTTGGCTGCAATCGAGGCACTACTCGGCATAGCATCTTCAACCCAGTCTGTGTTGGACGACGATGTATCCCTCCAAACCCCTGACACCGAGTCCGAATCGCCCTTTTCCGGTGTTTGGCTCGCAGCGGCGCATCTCAAATTATCTACCCGACCCCCTCAATCCTCAAAAATATGGTCACGTGCGGTTATCAAGCAACTATGGCTGTCGTAAGCTCCCCCCGAGAGTGCCAGATGCGTAATATACTGAGGGGAAGTCCAGGTTCCACAAGACTATGCCAGGTCTGCACTTTCTCTCCAAGAAAAAGACATCTTCAACACCTACGCCTTTACTACTAGCAGCAATACTTTACGTCTCAGCTCTACATTCCCCTTCGCCTGAATTCGCAGCTCTTGCTCCTGGCTACTTCGTCGCAACATGTTGTGCCATTTCGGAATTAGCGGTTCCAATACAGGCGGCCCGGCGACCAGAGCAACAGGATAGCAACAGTGAGACCACAAAATTGAATGCTGAACAGAAAGCATTCCAGAATGTCCTAGGTCTCATCCTCGCAGGTCTCATTTCAGAGGCATTTATCGAGACGACAGGTCTCTGGATAACGATGGGCTATCGGCTGACCTTGGACCACTGTCCTGTTCACATCGATGAAAGATCCCACGAGTGGCGAGGACTGTTTTCGGGACTTCAAGTACACATTTTCTAAGTTCCTCTAGTGACATCGGCTCACAATTGCATAGATAATCGACCTTGAACATGCCTCACTACACATGTCCTGTCCAATCCTCCCAAAAGAAGCACCCCTCCCATCGCTTCGCCAAATTCAATCAGCCGCCAAAGACCCATTTTATAGCCTGACACAAATGATGCACATAGGACTAAGTCATTTTGTTGGCCGAGGGTTACCGACGATCTGGTCCTTCATTTCATCAGATCAGGTAGATGGCACGATTCGGCCCCCGTCAGCATTCACAGAGGCAGATGGAAAAGTGATTCGAGAGTGGGCTAGACAGCTAGACGACTGGCTTGTGCTCTGGAACAGTATTTCCCCCTCTCCAAAAACCTCGAGAAGTGTCTAACAGGTTGTGAATAGAGCCTAACGATGCCGACCTTGATGGTTTGATGGTATTCCGGCAGTACAGTCTGCATCGACTTTTCGTCCTATCAATCTATCATCCAGCAAGAGGCTTCGATCTGTTCGCCAATAATGTAGCGAGTGTAGAGCGACATGAACTTCTCATCTCGGCTCGGGCAACACTAAAACTGCAGAACGAAGATAAGGGCATCTGGTCGAATTGGGACCTAGTTGTAAGTTTGATGCCCCGCCTGAGAAACCCTACATCACCCACACCACAACCATTGAGCTCGGCTAACGTTCTTGAATCCAAATAGATGATAACCTGGGCCGCCCTCCTAGTTCTACAAGGCATCGAAGGCGGAGTCGGCGAGCCAGACGGTAACTTCCCCTCCACTTCCTCCCCTCCCATTTCCTCCATCCCACTCCTCCTCTCGACCCCAAAAGTCTCCACCAAAACACAAAATACAAAACTAACAGCCACCCTCTCGCCTAGATTTCATCCTCATCCAAGCCCACCTAAACATGCTCCAATACACGCATCAGCCCTCCCCCTCCCTCCGCCACCGTCTCGCCTCCCGTCTCGAGTCCTCCCTCCAGAACATGCACACGCCGCGCCCGGCGCCAGAACCAGAAGCCATGCCCGACATCTCAGACGCTGGTAATAATCTCGGTAATGATGATGGATGGGCCATCTTCGATCAGAGGAGTATGGAGCTGGCGAGTCAGAATTTGAATTTGAATATGAATCTGGGTATGGGTCTTGATGGGAGTGGGATGGGATCTATAGGTGGTGGAGGGAATGGTGGGGGGATGGGAGTAGGTGGTATGAGTGTGAGTGTTGGCGGTACTGGTGGGATGCAAGGTGGATATGATGGGGGCATCAGTGGTGTTGGGGTGGGTGGGCATGTTGCGATGGGATATGGTGGGGAACAGCACTGGATGGGAGGGGGAAATGGGGAGTATTCGGATGCGTGGCAGAATACGCTATTTAGGTTGTTTGGGAATGTGGAGGAGATGCCGGGTGGGAATGGGAGTGGGAATGGGCTTGTATGAATACGATTTAGGTTTGATCAATGTCCTCAGCTTTTCTTGAGACTTTCCGGGCTGATGTATAGGACGCGATGGGGACGACTCATTGTTGGTCGCTGTAGCCATTTGTATTTACTTGTAATTTCTTAGGGATGAATAGGGCTCTTCTTGTTTCGTTGCTACTAAGGTGGTTGCACGTAGCATACAGCCCCCAATTTTTTGAACAAGAAAATGTGCCAGAATTCCTTTGTTGACCTTTAAGCTTGGCACAGTCGGAGTGTTGTTTGATGACTTTTCTTCATTCTCATTAGACTTCTACACATCACATCTCCATCGCAGAAACCCCCTGTTGTAGAAACCTAGATACAAGAATCGAACACTACTACTCACATCAACCACAAGACTTGTTTGTCCATGCATATGGCCCATAACATTCCTCCGTCCGTCATTCCGACAACGGTCAGCTTCGCCCCATCACACAGGTGTCCTCTGTCTTTTCGCCGAGTACTGTGCCAGTACAGCCGCAAAGGCGATCGACGAAGAGTGACTCCGCCTGTAGCATAAGATCTCCTCCCTCATGAAGAAAGTCATAACTAAACCACCCAGCTAGCTCATCTACAAAGTAGAGCCTTCCTTCCATGGCCTCCACTTCCACAAGGTGTTCGTTCGGGGGAAAACAAAAGAAACAATAACGACAAGGGCGTGTGACTGTACTCAAACACACACATGCCAACCGGCCGAGGAACCAACCAGCCAACCATTTCTTTCTCAAATCCATCCATCCAGCATTTCGTTCCAAATATGCCACAGAATCCCACAAACAGTCAAAAAACGACCCTGCAATATACTCAAATCGTGCTGCCTTTCGCCGCATGGGGGTCGAAGAAGAAGAAAAAACCCGTGTGCTGAAAAATGGGGAAATAACGATCTCCGGGGTATCCGATCTTTGGGAAAACAAATCATGATGTGCATGCGCAGGTGTAGAAACGCGATGAAGGGGCAACCGAGGTGTTCCCTTGCTAACTCCACAACTTTTCTAAAAAATCGCTCCGAAGGCAAATGCGGCTTTAAACAACCACTCGTAATCTCACAATACCCACCACTCTCAATGAAGCCCGGTATTTCAAGATTACCGTTGAGTGTTTTGCGGGACGTCTGGTACTTGTGGTGCCACAGGCTCCTCGACAGGTCGTTCTGGGTTCTCCGGTCGTCTGATATCCAAGCTCTTGCCTCTTGGTGAGAAAGCAGATGCAATGCGATCGGTCGAAGCAGATGGACTCTTGTTGCGCTCCTTCTCGGCTTCCTTCTCCTTAGCCTCATCACGCTTCTCGCGCATCTTGTTCTTGATCCAACCTAATGGTCCCTTCTTCTCATCACTTGCAGCTGAGCCATCGTGACTTGATTGAGGGTGGGCACCAACGAGAGTGGAGTCTGAGCTGGCTGGGATGGTGTCGCCGGTGAAACTCTTGCGTGGTCGTGATGAGCTACCGACAGAGCTAGAGCTGGCACCTGCACCGTTCTCCGAACCAACAGCCTTCTTAGGCGTCAACGCATTACCCAGTTGAGAAGAATCACGGTGGTGTCGCGAAATTCTCCACCTGGATCTCTTCTCCCTCTGTTCTGCAACAGCCGCCGCATCCTCATGGTGGTCAGCATCCGACTGGTCGTTAAACGATGATCGGGATCTCAATGAGCCTGTTGGAGATGTGGGCTTCAATGTGTTGTCTGACGACTGATGAAGCTCCTCGGGTCTAATTGGGAACTGGTGTCCAGATGGGTCAGCTTGAGGAGGATCAGTGGCAGGAGGAGTGGCTTGAGTGTTGGATAGGGTAGGATTCGCGGATGGGATGCTCTCTAATTGTGGATGGGCTGCAACATCATTGGCAAGACGGGTGGGAAGAAGAGCAGGAGATGCTTGGTCCTGACTGTGAAGGGACTGGGTAGAGCTTTGGGCGCTGGGATTCGAGCTACCTGGTAGTCGCTTCTTCCTGAGCTTATTCGGCTGCTTCTTCTCACTCTCGTTTGTTGGTGATCTCTGGAACAGGTTGGAGATATTGCGAGGCGTTGTGGGAGTGGCGGTTTGATCTCCAAGAAGTCTCTCTTGACTCGTTACAGAAGCAGCATGGGTCGAGGGAGCCAGGCTTGATATTCCAAGAGCAGCCGGAGGGGCACCAGGTGTTGATGGCGAGACACTGCGATTGGTCGAGCTAGCAGCCGCAGGTGAGAGCCCTCGAGGAGCAGAATGTGAGTTTGGCATGAAGGCAGCTGCCGTAGGCGACGGTGAGCCAGAGTTCTTCTGCAACCGATTTGATGGTAGTCCTGGAGATCGCTTTGAGGGAACAGTATTGCTTCGATGAATTCCGCCGCTTGGTGAGTGCGTCAAAGGTGGACCATAAGCTGGGCTGGCAGGACTTGGTGCGCCATTCGATTGTTTCGAGTGACGAGAAGAAACTGAAACGTTTCTTCTCACTCCGCCAAACTTCCGTACACTGTCTGCTCCTGCACTAGCATTCGATGCCGTTCTTGCGACCCCAGTCTTTGTCTTCCCTGGTGTGTTTGGTGTTCCCGGTGGTGGCGTTCCTCCATTTTGAACATCAGCCACAGTTTGCTCATCTGCCGCAGTACCCCTCATGCCGATCAAAAAGTGGTCCTGGTTCTCGATCAAAAAGATAAGGACATCCTGACTAAGGCGGTACTGCTCTGGCTCCATATCATGAATTGGATGAGAAAGCATTCCTGGTTGAAAGATTGCAGAGAGGTTTGCGGAGGTCATCCGGTTTTCATCCGACTTTGAAGCAAATACTGCCAGTAAATCAAGAATGTATAGCAGAAGTTGGCGATTGAGGGGGGGAAGCTCCGTAATCAACTGTTGGTACGTGACGATTGCCTTGTCGGCATCGAAATCTTCAGTGAGTTGAGGTCCATCAGCGTCTCCCACTGCTTGCTTAGTAAAGCCTCTCAGAGGTTGTCGAAATCTGTCGTATAAATCCAGGGGGACAATCGGCTCGGGAAGCTGATTAAGATATCTCCTCAGAACATTTGCGGCATCATGAACTGTGTATCCTGCCCAGTCTAAGCCCTTTCCATATCTATCTGGGGAGTCGAATATAGTTCGAAGCTCCTTGATACGCTTCTCCGATCCACTGAGTCGAAAGATTCCCTCTACGTTAGTAGCTTTCGAGACGTCAGCACCTGAGCCTCAAAGCAGGCCGTATGTGCCCCTACAACACTAAACATACCTTTCTCCTTAAGATACACTCCACACTTTGCCACGACGATCGGAACGTATCCATAGATGTAGCTTCGTCCTTCAGCGTCAACCAAGGAAATGGCAACGTTCGCATAAGTGATGCTTTGACGAAGAGGAACACCAAATATTCCAGTAGGAGGTGGAACTGCTATCTTTGTCTTAGCATTTGTCTTCAGCTTAGTTTTCACAAATTTGACAGCGCTGGAGAAAGATGTCTTGCGTCTGCCCCTCATTACGGGGGTCTTGTTGGAAGTTCCTTCACTTGATTTTGGGCAATAAGTTGCTGTAGGAAAGGACGCATCACACATTTCTTCTGTGAAGATTGCAGACTGATTCGTTCCCAGCATGTCTTGTCTCTCTGCGCGTGAACTACGCTCCAGAAGATGTTCAACGCCGGGGACGAAGCTCGAGTACCTCCTTCTAGGTATAGAGTTGGAAGCATTGTTTTGGCTCGAATTGAGGCTCGAGGGTGTTAAGCGCCTACTGGAGGACAAGATGTCGTGCGTCACTTGTTCGTCTCCAACAGAGCCATCTGCAATTGGTGTTTCTGTATCCATGGGGCTTTCTTTGAACATGCCTTGCGTGTCGGAGTGCAAAGTAAGGACAAGGCTTCCTGTGTAGTAGTTCTGCTCGGAATGAAATGGACTTGCGACAGGGTACCAAGAGAATGGGAAATTACCATTTTGTTCCTGATTCTTTGGCGGAGGTTTGCTGAAAGTCTTCCACCAGCTCTTCAAGCTTTGTTTAGTCGGGGGAGAGGCTGCTTGTATTGTTTGGTTAACAGGGGCAGGCTGTGGGTGTGCGAAGGGTTGCTGAGCGCTCCCCGAGGCTGGGGCGTCTGTAGTCATCTCGAACGCGATCTTCCCAATCTACCAGTTGCCAGTATAGTTGCTATATGGGTTCCCAGTGGAAAGAGAGTCGCGGGGGCCCGAGAGGCCTAGACAACGTGCTGGTCTGCGCAGGCTGTAAGTGTGGGTGTGGGGGTTCTGATCTCGAATTCAACTTCGGTCGCAGGGGTAATTCAAAGCGCTTGGCGACCGATCTCGAGGATGAACAATTTAGTGCAGCACGCGACACTGGTTCTCGGATTCTGCTAGACGTCTGCTGAGGAGTTGAGATTTGAAGGCTTTGCGGTCGTTGGGCGCAAGAATCAGACGCGACCGAGGGGTGTGCAGCAAGCGCTCGAATGCAAGGCCGCTGCGGTAGGAGATTCGAAGCTGAGACAGTGCGGGTGAAGGTAACACCGACAATCGAAGGAGGCGTCGTGCACGACAAAGCTGTCTTAGATGCGGCCAGTATTGCGATTTGTGAAGTTTGTGCAGTTGTGCAGCTCGAGAGAGTGAGGTAGTAGAAGGAGAGACGAGATGATGATGTTCGAGGTGAGCTGGGTTGGCTGGCTGGAATCAGAGTACGCTACGCTACGGCTCCTAATCCGAATTAGTGGTGCCGCCCTATCAGGCCTGAAGTCCAGAGCCACCAGAACAGACCTCCACAAGAATCTGGAGTGCCTGCTGACCCTCTTAATGCTGCTGATCCTTCTGGCTCGTGCAATGCAATGGCCATGAACAAAATAATAATTACCCAGTCAGACAAATGGGTGGGAGGATGCACAGTAACGTTGTTATTGGACGAGGACGAACAAAGCAGAGCAAATCCGGAGTCTTCTGTACCTAGGTAGGCGGGGGTTTGGTGCTTTGTGGCTCTGCACCATTCACTATCAACTCTGGCTTGATTCCCAAACGGCCTCAAGTCTCCTTCATCAAGCAAGCAAGTGAGCTAGACCAACGAACCTGCTATCTGGTGCTGTTACCTTACGATGTCATGCTAGTGCGGGTATAGCATCATCCTAGACAGCGTAAGGCAGCCGGTATATGGGAGGCGGCCTTTTCCATATTTAGAGTCACCACGCAACGATTTTGTGTCTTGTGCCTGCATTTCATCTACAGCTCCATGGGGATACGATGGGCAACGTGGAAACGTGGCTATGTTAGAAGGTATATCTGGGGGGCAAAACATTGAACGTATTCCAGAGGCCCGGAGGGTCATGACAGAGATACCCAAAGGCTTGGAGGCATAGAGAAGCAGAATTCTACTTTGGTTCTAAGATATCGCTCTTGATGTCCAGTGTCACTTGTCGCAAAGTATGTACCTCCGTACCCAGGCTACACTCCCTAGTCTTGATGCATGTTCTTCCCTTCCTGCATGCACCAGCTACACGCACCTGCCTGCATACAGTACCATAGCCATACCAAGATCTGGCCAGACGTCATGTCCAGGGTCATATCCAGCTTTCCGGTGTTGTTGCTGCTGGGCTGATGATGATGCTGATGCCCCTCTTGTCAGCTCTCGCCCAGTAATTAATTTATTAGGGGCCACCCAAAAGCCAGGATTCCTGTCGGCCTGTCGGCAAAACAAAGCTTTTTAGCTCCGATATAATGCCAAGACTCGCCTAAATTCTTCAGCCGTGACATCGACTGAGAATGAGGAGCTTGCTGCTACATTTCAGCCTCATCAATCCATCAATCTCGAGCCAAAGTCAACACAGGCACAATTCTATCGATTCTCTCCCCATAAGCAAGAATAGTCTAGACCAGTCAAGATGGAAGGGTTAGTGATCACTTCAAGGGAGATGGAAGAGCTAGCTAACAGCCTCAACAGGCTTACGGCATCAGAGCAAAGAGAGTTCCAGTCTCGTATGGAGCGCAAGCAGATGAAGGAATTCATGGGCGTAAGTGCACATCTCTTCAGACGAATCTTTGGAACAAGCGGCGGGTCAATGCGAAGCTTCGTCAATGGTTTGAAGCTTCCTTGATGATATCCAGAACGACAATGCCTTCCAAACTTCTGTCAAAGCTGCACGGACTGGTTCATGATCACTACACGCTACAATCGTCTCAATCATCAGCTTGGGAAGCAAATTGCTCGATGCTTTGTTCTGCCGCTTCTGCGATGGACTCGATCCCGACCTTTTCATTATCCAAAATCTTACACAAAGTCGGGGCAATCAAGCTAATACTCACCCTTCCAGATGTTCTCGAACCTCGTATCCCATTGTTTCGATTCCTGCATCGATGACTTCACCACCAAATCCCTCATCCAGCGCGAGACCGGCTGCGTCACTCGATGCGTACAGAAGTTCATGGCAGGCAGTGAACGAATCGGGCAGAGATTCCAGGAACAACAGGCACAGATGATGAGCCAACCTCCTCCGGGCAGATAATTCTACATCGGGGCAAGCGATAGGATGATGGGATTTGATGAAAGCTGTGTTGGAAGATGGGCGAGTTGTACGATAGAGGACGACGCTTCTTGTATGGTATGATACCTAGGGGCCGCGGATGATTGTCACATTGAAACAAGTGTATAAGAATGCTACGGCTATGATAATGGGATCATATTTCAACTCCTGAGATGATTTTGAATGGTTTGTAATGCTGGAACCACGAAGTTAATAACCAGGAAATGGGACGGAAGAACGATCATGACGGGCCATCGACTAGCATTTCACCCTGCTCTCGTACACGAACGAATACCCTTCTTTGAGTCACTCCGAATTTTTGCTTGTCACGATTGGCAAGTGCCTTTTGATTGTACGGATTACCTTGGGACTGATTTGGGTAAAAACAAGTTTGTTGCCATTCTGTCGTTCCAAAAGGTGTTCCTCAGCACTTACTTGATAGCCTGCTATGGTTTAGCATTTCTGCTCTCTTTCTCGTCATACTTTATCTCTGCATTTTATGATCATTCGAGTCTACGTTGAGCTACGCTTATTGGTGGCAAGGACACAACACATTGTCCTGGCACGTTTCTGCCTCTCATTACCGAATGGGCTACTTCTTTGTTCATTTGCTCAGTTTCTAGTTTGGCACTCAACGATGTTATCGCCGATGTTAGAAACAAGGGTTGTATTGGAAGTAAAAGCTCAGCCTATCTATGGAAACTTCTGAGAAGTCCGCTGGAATCCACAAGCTTGACTTATGCCTGCCTCATTTGTATTGATCAGGCGACGATCTCATTGCATAGTTGTATTTCTGAGGGACCGTCCTAGTTGACCGCGACGCTTCTCGTGAAGTGCCTACGAGTCCGAATGGTCGTTCAAAGGCTCTAATTGAGCATGAAGATCGAGGGAAGAAAACACGGATTTTTTGCTCGAAGCTAGTTCTACCGACGAGAGTCTGTTCGTAGCATCATTGGATCTCAGGCCCTTAGATCAACTACCTACGCATCGTCTTCGAATCTAGCCAAATCAGAGTATTTGGTGATACAGTCACGTGCTAGCGCGGTCGTGATTTCCTCCCTGGGCCATCGTCTCATTGGTCTTATTAGCGCGGTGCAGGTGTATCTTCAGCCTCATTTCTGACATCTTCGTAAGTTTTTCTCTCGACTCGTCATTTGTTCTCTAACTCCAGCTGTCATCCATCGCCTTCGATCTATCACTCTCACGAATGCTATGACCCTTCTCGACCATTAGCGAAAGCACTATTAGTATTGCGCCTCGCGGTTTTACTCAAGTCACAGACGTTCCACAAGGCTGTGAAGTCGTCTATTCATAGATGAGTCTACATGATATACTAAACATGGACAAGTCACCTTCCGATCAGCTCTGAGAGCTCATCAATCTGGACTTTTCGACCCGTCCTCCTCAGTTCGTCAAGACCTCGATATCTATTCTGGGATCACAACCAACGCAACCTCTGAACTTTATCAGTACCGACCTCTTAAGGAGGGAGAGATTAAGCTACTCGAGCTTCGTCTTCCGACAAGTCAGAAGTCTAAGGATACCGATGTTCTCAACGGCAAAATTGTCCATGTCTCCCTCAACAGACTGCCAAAATACGAAGCTCTTTCGTACGCTTGGGGCGAGGAAGACTCAAGAGAGTCTATGATTATTGATGGAAAGAGCCTTCCGATCAAGCCTAGTTTTGGCAGCTGGGTTGCGGCAGCTCCGTCGAGACTTTGCCTCGGTCGAATGGGCCATCAAGTGGCAGCGGCATCTACCTCGACGCAGGAGGAATTTTCGACGGGTCTGGATCGATGCTATGCGTATCAGTCAAGCGGATTTCGATGAACGTGGTAGTCAAGTGCAGCTCATGCATGATATCTACATTCGATGTGAACGACTTCTAATTTGGCTGGGACCTGCGTGCGAAACGGCCAGCTAGTCGGTCCATTTCTTAGTGATTTGGCACATGTCAAAGACAACGCGGAGGCTGTAAATCATTTCCGGGAAGAGTTCCTTGCCTCGCCGACTTTCACCATCACGTACTGGGCCACTCTTCATTTGCTCGGAAGTCCATGGTTTACGCGAGCATGGATTGTACAAGACTATGTTCTGGGTGCTAAAACGTGCGATTTATTTCAGTATGGTGAGCATATAATTCCACAAGATTCAATAGAGGCATTGGGTGAATTTTTTGGCAACACTGCAGTCGACAAGATGGTTTATTTAGGGCAGGTAGGCGTTGCCGATATCACAAACCTCTTCGATCGAGGTTCAGTGCATCGAAATCTCATCAGACAATGGCTTTTGATCCAAGTCCAGCAAGCTGTTTGCTGTTCTACATCTTTAGCTTCTTCTTCGCAAGGATCCGCATTTCTATATTATTGGTCAGGCTCCGCTACGCAATAAGTACCGATCCGCGAGATAAAGTGTACGCAACTTTAGGCATGATTGGGACTCACAATGACTTGATGAATTGTTCATTTGAACAGGCATCAGAACTGGTCATTGACTACAAAACTACTGTGCAAGATGTCTACTCTAGCGTGGTCAAAGAGCTCGTTCTTGGATCTAAGCAACTCAATGTCTTACCAGCTTGTGTAGAGAGAGGACCACTGGTACAGTGATCTTGGACACCGGATTGGAGTAGTGATGATCTAAGTGGGTTTCTGATCGAGAATTGTGGCAGCTATGATATCAAGCGTCTTCGTAACCCTGGAGGATTTCGGTCGTCCGCTGAGACTGGTTGCATCGCTTCTTTTTTAGCCGACCTCTGCCTGTTGACAGTTCGCGGTCTGCATTGGGCAACTGTGAAAGTTCTATCACGCCCGACAAAGGTCTCATCAGGAGACTTTTTCTCATCCAATGGAAGTGACCTTCGAGCTATGGAACTAGTTTGAGAATTCTGTCGAGGATGCTGGACAATTCCGAAATCAAATTCCGTCTTTAAACAGGACTGCAATGCTTTCAAAGCTTTGTGGAGAACGCCGCTGGTGAATTTCACTGGAGATTTCCCTACCGACGACATAGTGGCCTCACATGACTACCCCAGAGACAATTTAGTCTATGTTGGAGATACAGACGGGCATAATAATCTGACGTCGAAATCTTTTGACTCTGTCTTGGAGGAGCTGTGGTCGATCTGTCAGGTGACGAGCTCCTGGAGCCATCCAGCTCTCCTTGCTGCACTGGAGCGAGAGATAAAGCTTTGGGGGCGATTCTTCGCCACCAAGGCTGGCTCTATGGGGAACTTCTTCAGAAAAGACATTCGAGTCGGCGATGTGGCCACTGTCGTCCTCGGCTGCAACGCACCGATCCTCTTCCGACCTGTTGCAACACAATTCCAAGTCCTGGGCGGTGTTTATGTTGAAGGCATCATGTTTGGGGAGGCTATGGAGGCGCTGGCGAGGGGAGAAGTAAAGCTGAGGGACTTCGAACTCATCTGAATTTTGTGGATGTTGTAAGGAATATAGCCAAAGAGGTTCGACAGGCGTTCTGGAGGACGGTCAATCACAGCGTGCAATCTGTTTCGTGATTCGAATTATGGCTTTTGCTGCTCAATCGCATAAGATCAACGGCGTCAACTTCCACTTCGACCTGTGCCGGTGCCCACTTGGATCTGGCTACGACTATATACTGAGTTGAAGGGCTGCAGGAACATTCGGGTTAATTAATTGGATATGATACAGGCGGGAAGAGATCAGGGTCTGGCTGGGTACCAACACAAGCGTACCATACTCATGCCTACAGCAGCACTCAGGATATGTACAGGGTGCAAACACTCATAGCTACTACAGACAGTAAAGGTCCTTCAGACGCCACCCAATAGGCCCGAAATGGATCGCTGCACCTGCGCGAGCTCGAATTTCGCACATTGAGATTTCTCGATCGGTGTTTTCGCTCCTTGAAGACAGCTGTCGTGATTTCCTCTTCATCGATACACAAAGCAAGAAAGTTTGGGAGGTGAAAATTTAGGGGCTCGACACGCGTCCCCGAAGGAAATTTCACGCATTGCCTTACACAACTGCAACAGATCCCCCAATATCACGGCAAGCTACTCGTTCTGCTCCCCGAGAAGCATTCACCGCACTTCTCTCGCCAAAATCTACCAAACACGACTTCTTCAGCATAATGGATGTCGTTGAGCCTCGCTTGTGCATAAATGAGTTGTGAATGACCCTCAATCGGCTGCGAGCCCGTGAATGAAACCAACAATTCTGCAGCACAAAACCAACATGAACGTTTCGAGAATGCGAACGGTTTACCAATTATGGCAACTAAGTTGAGGAACTTCCTGGTACGGGCCGCTCCGTGGTCAGCATGATTGGACTGTGTTCGAGGAGTGCTCTGACATGGATAGCTCAGGTTTGGTTGCAATGCCGGCCCTTGGTGTCTGTTTATGAACGTTGCTTCGTCAGAAGGGAGCCTCAATAATGATGCTATTGGACTGGGAACGAGATAATCTGGATGAGTGACAATCTTGTTGACTTGCAAAAATCGTACCAAAGTAGGAGCTCGGGACTGGAAACGTTGATAGACGGTTGGACAAAGGGACTTGATTGCTTCGGGCTGCCCTTCGAGTTTCCAGCGGCCTTCGGAGTTATGTCTTGACTTGTACTTCTTGCATGAAGGGCTGGGTTTAGGTTCGGAGAGTACAGATTGACAGATAAGAGATTTCACGGGAGGTGGAGCGGGTATAAGGAGGGTGATTCCTGCCTAAGACTCGAGACAAAGAGCAGAGTGCCAACAGAGAAGCAAGTTTCCATATCCATCTCAATCATTTCACACCGACACAGAATATACTACCAGGTAATGCTTCACTGGTCTTTATACCTGTCAGTCATGCTAACAGTTCTCAGACAAAACCTTTCCCACCTCGCCCAGCGAAGTCTTTCTCTCAACACCTTCTCGCCCTTCTGGCACTTGCTGCTGGCATACTTGCCTCACCAACCGGCATCCGGAACATCGATGCTATTGCAGCGCAGCTACAAGAGCAAGAACAAGCCAATATGAAGAGGGACGGGTATGCCAGTGCAGTGGAGGATATGAAGGGTGTTGAGGAAGATTGGGTCGCGCCTGAGGGAGTCAACACTGTCTGTTACGTGATGTGAATGTACACGGACGTGATATATATGAACAACAGAGACAGTTAGATGCCGTGCAGGGTCCTGTCTCAGTTTCCAAGAGGGTAATGTTGGGTACGTGTGTGGATTCACATATGAACACTTCAGCCACTTCGATGAAATGTCCATTTACCCTTAACAGGCTTCACTTGTATAGAGGCTTGTAATAGTCCACGAGCTATTAATTCGCTTGAGTATTTGAGATTCGTTGTTCCTCAAAGGTGAGGGCGTTTTGGTTGTGATTGGGAACCGTCTATTTACTTCGCTTAGCAAAGTGGAGCCCTTCTCAACAACCCCTACACTGAGAAACACTTCTGTCATTGCGGTACTTACTACGCATTCATACGACCCTGGGTCAAAATATTGGCTTCTGCCTGATGGCATGTGCCAGAGGTCCGCATTGGTGAAACGGGACGACATACATCTGCTCCTATTAGTTGCGTGAATCATTTTCATGCTCAAACGCTCAGACCCAAAACAACCACTTTGGGATGGTCTTTTGCCAAACAAGTAAGCTATGACTCCACTAAAAGTTAAACGTGCGGAGAGAGACGTTGAAGCCTCAGTAGCAAAACATTCATATCTCCTAAGCACATAGGGTCTTCTTCAAGAACTCGACCTGTCGTCCAGCATTCTTCTCAAAATTAGATCCCGAATACCCATCAAAATGCCCACCAGGAAGAATATGGAGTTCCTTTGGCTCTCGGGCCCTTGAGTACGCTTCAAGAGCCAAATCAGTGGGCGTGAGTACATCATTTTCGGCGACAGTCATGAGTAAGGGCGTGGGACTTATGTGATGGATGTGTGCCGATGGGTTGTACTCTCGGAAGGCCTCGATACTAAGCGAGTGAGAGGCGATTTAGCAAGAACATACTAGAATTGTGTGGTGACGGCTGCTTATGACTTACGTTTTCACGGTGCATTCGTTCTTCCAATTACTCTTCTTTTGCCATGCAGTGAAGAATGTATGACTGTCAGCTGTCGGTAACGCTGATGGCTTAGAAGGATCAGCATCGACCACTGGAATCGTGCCAGCTTCTTTGCCTGCTGCCCGTGCTTGACGATCTAGGTTCAAAATTAGTATATAAGATGTTAATTCAACAGGGCCTAAGCTTCTTACCAGCTTGAAACATCTCGTTCAAGCCCGGAACAAAATCAGGCCTAATCAACCGATGAAAATTCTCCCACCCATTCACGCACGGCACCTGACAAAGCACTGCCTTAACTCTCCTGTCCACAGCTCCCACCCACAGCACATGACCCCCACTATACGAGCTCCCCCAGATCCCAATCTTTTTAGCATCAATCTCATCTCTCGACTGCGCATAAGTAATTGCATCAGAGATATCGCTCGTCTGGATCGAAGGAATAATTTCTTGGCGTGGACTGCCGGGCTTGTGGTCGCTGTCTCCGAAACCACGATTATCGTAGACGAGACAGGTTAACGGGAGGTGAGAGGCGAAGCGCTCGGCGAAGGTATCGAGATCCATCTCTTTGAGGGCGGAGAAGCCGTGGGACATTACGAGGCATGGAAGAGGATCTTTGGTTTCTGTTGTTGGTGTGTAAAGCCAGCCGCGGAGGGTGACTCCATCGGATGTCTTGAATTCGATGTCTGAGCGAGGCATTGCAGAGAATCAGTAGACTTCTGGATGCCGGTAGGTCTTAATCTGTCAAGGGCTCGAATTGCTGTTGGAGTGGATGTAGATCTTCTGATATGAGTCTTGCACTGGGTCCTCAAAGGTTATCGTGGGCGAGCTTGGTATTTAACAGGATCAGTCGGATAGAAGGAGATGCACTGGAATGGCTCGATTTGACAGAATGGCTTGTCATATCATACCCCTCATTTGATGCGGGACAGCGCTATATGGTATTTCTGTCAGACGCCAAATCTTATGTTTGTACCCCGCCATTGTACCCCGCACCTGAGGCTGGTGTATCCCACCTGCGCCACTCGAGCCTGGGCCTGATCAGATATTGATCTAGGCTCCTTAATGAGCTCGAAGTTTGCTGTGGCATCTCTGGGAAGCCTTGGCGGGAAAGTTTTGACACTCTATAGGGCCAATGTCAATACTTGGCAGCCGAGTTCAGGGGTTAAACTCGCTTAAATAGGGACTCAGGGTGTGTCGAGCCTTTATAAAGTACTTTCTGTGGCTCCTGGAAGTCCGGATTGTGAATGGAGAGATACTGGACAGAAGCGCCAACCAATACAAGAATATTTGCAATGTTTCACCTTCATCTCAATATTGAATCTCACGGCAACGACCCGCAGCTGTATTCTCACTTCCACAATATTACTGCACATATCTGACCTCACCCCAATCCCATCCCTACCTCCTCACAAGCCCCCTCATTCTCAACCCCATCAATATCTCATCAGTCTCAATCAATTCCCTAATATCTTCCTCCGATCTCCCCATATTCTCCACCATAATCTCATCCTCCCTTTCACCCACCGGATCCCCGCCTGCATTATATATGGCAACCGCTGCTTCGATTGCGGCATCTGTGGCTGCTCTTCGGGCTACTGCAAGAGCAAGAGCTTCTGGACCGGGAGGAGCGAGAAGGGCGCGAGGAGGTTGTTTGGAAGCGCCTGGGGGTGAGGTTGGTGGACGGGGAGGGGGTGGTGTTGTGGGGTTCATGGTTTCTGAATGTGCAGAGTGCACGATGCAGAATTCAGCTGACAGCAACTGAGGGGTCGAGGGGGGGCTATTGACAAGGAAAAAAGAATCTAGCTGCCGCGGAATCAAAGGAGTTATCCTCGCGCAAAAGTTGGCAGCCAAAGGAAACAAAGAAAATGGGCCACGACTTCGGGTCAGATGGCTGCTTGCGGCGACCTGAGCCTGTAACGGTACAGTGACTTCTTTATTCCATCTCTCAATCCTGCATTGCGTTCAAGTGATAGTCTCTACCATTTGTCCATCAAGATTATCCCTCACTATTACAGCAGGTCTTGGCATGAAACAGTGAATCGGTTTCTCACACTCTTTAAGCGAGGCTGGAAGGTAAACAACGTGACTTCTCAGGTAAGTCATTTGAGCGCATATCGGTAAAGAAACGGTAAAAGAGGCTTGGCCGAGATTGCCTGCCACTACGGGAGGCATCACTTCAAAATCTGCTATCTTTCCCAATAACCAACTCGACCATGGATGCGAAGGACTGAGGGGTGGGCCGCCATAGGTCAATTGCAGATCTAGTATGTAACGGCCGTTTTTTGAGATTTACTTGGATGTACGCGATCCTAATTCTTGCCATTCTTGATCACCAGCACTTCAAGTCTTAAGACTCCCATCAACGAATTCCCAGACCACCACATCACCAGTCCGTCTCGAATCGTCATGCCAATGACTGTTTCTTGTCCTCCACCTCTCTCTAACCTTAAACCCCTTCATCTCCCCCTCATAAAATGTCTTCAAATCCTTCTCAATTCCCTCAAAACCAACGATGTATCTCGGCCAAGGCCTCTCCTTCGTATTGATCTCCTCCCTGAGAAATTTCTGGGGATCGTCATAGAAGCGGTCTGCTTCGTCACGATAGTTCTCTCGCTCTGGTTTGTGTGGTGCGAGATGGATAGGTGGCTCACAGCCTAGTGCCCAGGCTTTCAGACCGGGATGGATGAGAGATGAGCGCCAAGGGGTGGAGTGACACGGCATGAGGAAGCCGGCGAAGGTCTCTTCTTCAGTGTAGGTTGTTTGTCTTTTGAAGTCGTCGTTGATGCCCGCATCTGGATCTGATAGAAGGCGTCCTCGGCCGTCCAGAGCGAGGATTTCGTATTCTTGACGGAGGAATTTTGTTACGGCTAGAACGCCGTTTTGGTGAGATAGGGATGTGTAACCCGCTATCAACATGTTCAGCAGAAGCATGGTGTAGAGTGATTTCCGGTGGACCGAGGAAGGAGATGTTTCCGTGGCTTCGCGCCGTCCTGATTTCGGTTTTGGGGTAACGATCACTGGATCCGGCTGGAAGAAAGCCGAAATTGTAGGCGCGGTGAGTATATGGAGAAGAGGAAGAAGTGGGTAGATGAAGCGGACCTCCTTGTGGGAGATCAACGAGAGAGCCCCTAGTGTGAGGAATATGGTAGTCGTAAACAAGAATCGAATGTTGGAAGAAGGGAGCAAACTAGCCTGGTACAAGGCAACCAACGTAAATGGAACATATGTGGTCAATAGTAGAGGCAACCCTTGGGAAATGTAGTAGTGCCAATCGTTTCGCCCATAGAACACGGCGAGGTCCTGGCTGATATTGAAATGCAGCCATTGGTAGGGTGGAAACGTCCATTCGCCAAAGTACAGACGATCAGAGATGGCGGAGAGTGAAAGGGCTATAGACCCGCATATAACACCTTCACGAAGCAGGATTACGTAGTCCGACATAGTAGCACGTTTCGTGGGCTTGAAGAGATTTGTCAAAGTTGGCATGAGGATGCTGAACCAAATTAGGAGATTTGTTGGGCGGAGGATACACGCAACACCGGCCAGGAGAAGAGAGATGCGGAGACTTGATGCTATTAGCAAACGAATAAGTCTTAGATAGCATTAGTAAGGGGATATACTGCTTAATTGAACTGGATGTTTGTAAGACACCCGAGTCTTTGGAAGAGATTGGCTCAGCATCCCCATCTTCAATCTGCGAGACATCGCTTCCTTTCCCAAGAACAGTCTCCGTAGATATCGCCCAGGGCCAAAAGTACAGAGCTGCAATTGTCATTGTAGTCTCAAGACAATTTGAGAATGTCCTTGTCGAGCAAAACCATTGCCAGGGACTGAAAAGAGTCATCCAGAACTATGGCAATCAGTCCAGAGCTATAGAAGAGAATACTAGAATCCTACCACCGCGCTAGAGACCTTGGTACCAGTCCCATATATTCTTTCTGCGAGCTGCCACGTATAATAATCTCCAACAGCTGCAAAATAAGCCTGCACCAGATTCGGAAGCACGGCTAGAATCATGGCCCGGAATTGAGGGAATAGGCTGACGAAGGTCATCAATTTATCGGCCGCAAAATACACGATGGCGAACAGAGCTGGATGTAATGAGGAGCGCAACTGGTGATGCCATTCCTGCTTCGTGTTAGGACCAGAGCAACGAGTTTAGCTTGGGATGTTACTTACCCACGTGATCCAAGCACCGCTTTGAGGACCAAATGCCATCTGCCATGCTGGCTCCAAGGACTGAAAGTATTCGTCTGGTTGGAAGAACGTCTGAACTGCAAGGGCATTCATACAGCGGAATACAAGGAGCATCCCCCATGCATCCTTAGCAGCCTGTTCGTTGACTAGATGATGAAGACCATTGTCCTTTGGAGGGAGATTTTCAAGCTTGGCATCTGGCATCTTCGGCCCATCATTGGGCTTTGTGTTTGAACTCATCTTATAATATGAGCCATCGAGGTGGGAAGATATTGCGAGAATCGAAAGGATTTGATGTCGACAGACCGGATCTTATGTTAGATGTTGACGGGCGGGACAGGATGCGTGCTTCATTGGACAGAGAAGGGTATTGTGTTAGCGCTTCTCCAATTATGCTTATGTAATCCGCGACTTCCCACGTCCTAGATTCAGGCGACGTGATTACTTTTCAATATGAATCTTGTCAAATACAGATTGAAGAATCAGTTGTTAGCTATTACATAAATCTACAGAAAACTCCACAAAACCTTCCTTGGCGAAGCTCAAATGTTGCCCATCCTTCATCACAATGACCTGAGCTGCCCTGTTTCACTGGAGCTTCGTTAAACCTGCAAATGAACCCTGAGAGCTAGAAATTCTCTTAGCAAATTCCTGGTATCCTATATCCTCTTCTCTGCGTACACTTTCGAGTCAATAATCCATACACAGACAGCAGAGCCCCTGGGCCTGAATGAGTGAAGCGAAAGGTGAGGCCAACTTCGAAGGCAACCTTCGGAACAAGCTTAACGCAAAATTCGAGAGAATAGGAGCAGGTATTTTCCAGCTCACCAGCAACAACCTCATTTGATGAGTTCTTTCACAGTCAGTAGCCCCATCTATCAACAATCGTCATCATTGGCGACTGGGACAGGTGTAGCGACAGCCGAAACCGAAGCTGATGGCATCACAGCACCAGTTTGGGGAACGGTTGTGTTCGCAAATGGTGCTCCAGAGGAGGTAGGAGTGGTTGGTTCAAGTCAGCCACACAGCAGGATTCATAGCAAGGGCGTTCAGGGTTCTTACACGCAAGCACCCATGAAGCTGTTGTACGAATTGGCTTTCGCTCTCCAGATACTGCTACCGAAACAGATCAAAGTCGATATAATCATGACAGGGCGTCTTCCAAAACATGTCTGAATTGGCACCCTGAGGTTGTTAGTAAAAGCTTCGACTTTCTTCATTGCTTCACGTACCAGATGAAGTTGCTGAATCCAAGCACCAGAAGCAGTCAGTAGCCTCAAAACCGAGACACAATTTTACTAACCACGTCTCAAGATTTTACAAGAGTCTCTGCTATCTTTCCCTCTCCATCTAGCAGTACCCGAGCCCATGTCAACTCTCCTCTGCCGTGTCAATTTTGAAGATCTCATGATCAACACTCCCTTTCCAAGATTAAAATCCAAATCTCTGAATTTGAAATGGCGAGAGTCGCGAGAAGGGTGTGTTGATGATTAGGGGTGAGCGAATGCGTAATACATTGCTTAGATCTTGCTCAGACTCGAGGACAAGATCAACGCGCGCAATTTGCGGAGGGCTGGCAGAAAGGTGAGCAACAAGCACTCAGATACAGCAAATAATGGAACCTCGCCTATTTGCCGTATGGAGGCTGGAATTTGGTCGGACCTGTCGCATCGGGCTGCATAAACAGGGATATAGAGAGATGGGTGCAATGAAAGGACTCAATTAGATATAGCGAGGTAAGGATAGCTGACGAAGTGACGAGAAAATGGAAAAGTTCATTTCTTATAGCTCTAGTCGCCTTTCCATTATACTCCTAGCCACCCGCTCGAAGGAGAGGCGCGATATGCAACAAAATCTCCCTCCTTGCCTCGATGCCTTATAGATTTCTTGACGAAGGGACCCCCACGCTCGAGACGAAGGTGCGATATGCAACAAAGTATATTCCCACTTGCCTTTCGCTTACCACCGAATTACTTCCCGAGCATCTCAATACATCTTACTCCTCCTAGTGTGCAAGTCGCTTGCAGCTGGACACAGGCTTCCTTTGGTCTCAATCTTGCATTGCATTCAGATGAGGTGCATTTCTTGGGCGCCTTAATATCTCGACGCAGTATTGTCAGCCTTACTCACGGTACCACAGATCGATGAAGAAAGTAGCCAGTCAGAAGACGAGGCCGGTGAAACCAATGGTAAGTTGACTTGCAGTTTAGAGTATGTTGGGAATACTTCTGATACACGATATTTCTTTACCTTGATCTGCTTTCTCGTGAGATATTGTGTTTCGCTAGCACATCTTGACGAAAGCAGCACTGTCAAGGTCTGCAACAACCGAAGCATTTATGGAAAGTATCACCAGTTTGAGAAACAACCTACACTGGTGAATCTCTCAATTTCCGCGCTGAGTCGAAGATGACTGGCGATATTTATCGACCGGCAGGCGGATGGATCCTCTGAGCTGGAAGTACACGGGAAGGGCCCAGCAGATTTCCTCCGGAATTGCATGCAAAGCAGCCGTTGAGGAACCTATACCTAGTAGCAGCTCCAATCCTAATTGAACGGCCCATCGAGAAGTAAACAGCTCATTCCCACAGATATCTAACTTACCTACAACCGGCGTAAAGTCGGTGAAGTCTCCCCACGTGACACGCGCCCCTCACGATTCATTGCCTGGGATATCCCAGAGCAGGACATCCGCACGGAGACAAGAAAGCATAAAGTAGGTAATAAAAACGCAATTATAAGACACGTTCCTGTGCCTGATCGATCGAGCGTTCTGGAAGGTCCGCATGACTTTGGGAAAGTATCAGATGGCAGGGGAGACCTGTTCGAGGCGGTGGACGTTCTGGACAGTGGACATCCAGGTGATGTTGGGATCGATCGGTACCACTGTTTTGGGAACGGACGTTCGTCTGAGTGTCGGAACATGGAGGGAAGGTTGTGATGTTTATGCCGAAGTTAGGATGCTTGTGTCCCTACCTATTATAGTTGAGATTCGACTTCTGATCGTGATCAGGTGAAAGGGAAGGATCTCGTGACATGTTGCTTTCAAATGTCCTCGAGATTTATGTTACTTCGATATCAGAAGGGTTGGCTGGGTCCCCAATTCATATACGCATGCATGCAGCTCTTCCTGGCCGCGTCTGTTGGCCGGCAGGTAGGGAGATTTGCCACGTACAGCCATCGAGACAGCCAGGTGTAACGTTCGAACTGGATCGAGGGTCCTATCTGGATATGAGGTCTGCACCCTTAAAGCTATTGTGCATGAAAGCTCCTGGGTCTAGCATATGCTAATTGGATGAGCAATTATGTATGGGGAGGAAGTCTGCTTGTGATTGATCAGGAAGCAAGGCCGCGGGGGCGTTTTCGTGATAGGTAACGAGACGAAGCTCTAGGAGAGGTGCCAAGACATAAGAGGTGCAGTGAAGATGTGATGAGCGAAAAATGGCAGGAATTGGAAGGTGGAATGGCTCGAGTGAGGTCCAAGTTCCGATTCTGCGTTTGAAATTTGGAGTTGCAGAAGTGAAGATAGCAGTTAGGTGATTCCAAGTCGAAACTGCAATTGCCCGTCCGGAACGCGCTCCCTCGATGATCTGATACTTCGTGATATGGCGGCATTTGCGGGGTGAAATTAGTAATGATGGCGATGTTTATCAAGAATATTCCGGGTGCGGACACGACTCGAGACATGACCAGTCAGTCTAATCCCAGTCGGTCACCGAACACTGGAGCCAAATAAAGGCACCGAGTCATCAGCGATCTTGCTCGATAAATTGCTCGTATGTTTCTAGTATTTGCTGACTGCAGTGTAGTCTCGGTGGCACCAGATTCTTCTATATTATGAGTAAATATGTAATCAGTCGAAACGCAACATGGCATGGTCACCAAATAAGCTCTAGGCCAGCCAAGCCGTCTAAGTGCCATGTCCATCTTCATCATCCCCAGCCCATTTGCCGAGATAACGCTTATCGGTCGCTTACCCAGCCCGAAAGGCCATACGATGTGATGCCAGGATGAGCGAGCGTGATCTCAAGAGTCATTCCCCCAACAACAACGACCATCTCTCTTGCTCTCCTCTCTCCTCCCCTTTCACTCTATCACCACCTTCCATCTGTGACTCTCGCCACACACCGCCGGCGACCCATTACTGTGCAGGATTTCTCTGTCCCATCCCCATTCCATCGCGATATCGAGCCATTCATTTGCAACTCGGTACTTCTGCTATTTCCAGTCACTAAGCGCTGCATCCACACCTGCGCATAGCCTGCGACCTGCACTGCACCTCCCATCACCTCCTCCACCGAACGACAGCCTCGCCCGGCCCTGCCTGCTGTTTTCTGCAACCTTGTTGTGCACACAGCATCGAGCCCCATACATCCCCGGAAACCCTTACCTGCCAGCCACGAATTCAGGCTCCTCTGCATCCAACAGGCATCTTCTCAGCAGCTCCGTCTGTTGCCTCTCGCTTCCTGTACCGATATCGACCTTCTTCCTCCAACGACACAGCTCTACGAATCCTCGAATCTCCTCATCGATAGCCATACTGTGTACATGCAGAACGAACTCACGTCGAACCTCCTTCCTCAGCTCACCTGGTAGCTTTTATTATCTCTGTTCGAAGAGATTCGGGCATCTCTGTCAGACAGAGCTCGAACACGCCGAGATGGCGGCACAACCGCCCCCGTCCTCGTCGTCATCCAGACGGTCGAGGACGGGTGACAAAGTGGTGGGATCTTTCAGCATCGAGGACGAAATAGGCAAGGGAAGCTTTGCCACTGTCTATAGAGGAACACACAAGGTATGTTGGTGATAGCTATGAAGCCGGGCGTAGTTGCCCTGGATCCCACGACGAGTCCCTTCCCGATGAGCCTCTCTTGAGGTCATCTGATTCTGGTTCATCTGCGGTGCTAATATGTCTATACCTAGGCCTCTGGAGCTCTCGTAGCTATCAAGTCGGTAAACCTCTCGAAGCTGAATAAGAAGCTCAAGGACAACCTCTACTGCGAAATCGAGATCCTCAAAGGCCTCCACCATCCACATATCGTCTCCCTGATAGACTGCAGAGAATCGGTATCACATATACATTTGGTGATGGAATATTGTGCATTGGGAGACCTTTCGTACTTCATCAAGAAGAGAGATAAACTTGCCGATAACCCAGCATTACGAGACATGGTCAGGAAATACCCAATGCCGGTTGCTGGAGGTTTGAACGAAGTTATTGTCAGACATTTCCTCAAACAACTTGCGAGTGCTATGCAGTTCTTGAGGGACCGGAATTTCATACATCGGGATGTCAAGCCACAAAACTTACTTCTCCTTCCGTCACCACAATATTTGGCAAAGTCAAAGGACAGCCCTCTGGTTATGAGTGCGAGTGGAGAGACAATGATTCCTATGGTTGGACTCACATCTCTGCCTATGCTAAAGATTGCCGACTTCGGATTTGCGCGATCCTTACCATCGACGTCGTTGGCTGAGACATTGTGCGGCTCTCCACTCTACATGGCACCGGAAATCCTACGTTACGAAAAGTATGGTCCTGAGGCGGATTTGTGGTCAGTAGGTACAGTGTTGTTCGAGATGATGACTGGCAGACCACCATTCCGTGCCACCAACCACGTGGAACTATTACGGAAAATCGAGCAGGGCGAGGACCATATCAGATTCCCCAAGGACGGCATTATCAGCCCACCCATGAAGGAAATAATCAAGGCGCTATTGAAGCGAACACCCGCCGCTAGATTGTCTTTCGAGAATTTCTTCAAGCATCCAGTGGTCGTAGACGATATACCAAATCTAGTCGGTGACGATCGTCCAAAGGAAATTCGAGCTTCATCGTCAGTACCAGCAGAAACCGCGATGACAAGGACTCCTTCGACAAGAAGTGATAGACGGCAACCTGCTAGGAGTGAGACACCAGTTTACTCATCTTCGCCAAGAGAACGGCATCCACCTCCCTCACCGAGAACACAAGTGGTAGATCCAGTGAGACAATTAGCGGGCACTCCTCCTCGACAAGCACCACAGCCATTACCGATCGTTCGTGAGCAAAGAAGACCGTCAATCCAGCCCTCAGCAACAGCTCCAAATGCGGAGACCATTCAGAGCGGCCGACCTCCCTCTCGAACGTTCAATTCAACTTCTAGAGAACAGAGACGAGTCTCATCTCGACAAACATCTGTCGATGATGGACCGGTTATTGAGAAGAAACTGCTCGAGGATTCCCAGACGAGGGAAGCAATCGCTGCGGCAGAGCAAGCAGTGAAAGATGAACGTGAATATGTTCTCGTCGAGAAGCGAGCCGTTGAAGTCAATGCCTTCGCGGATGAAATGGCAGCAAACCCTAGATTACAGGCCAAGCATTCATCATTGCCATCTCGAGTAGGCCCAATTACTAGAAGAGCGACAACACAAGGCAACCCTACCTCGGCCACTGGCGCAGTGCCTTCTTCTCCTTCACGTGCTGTACAGATTGCACAAGGACGGACAAGACCAGATGTTGTGCCACAACGACAGAACTCGTTTGGAAGATCCTATGGAAGTCCTTCGGGAACAACCTCTGCTATTGCCAAGGCGCTCCACGGTGCAAGTGTAAGAGTCTTCGGCGTTGGCTGGAGCCCGCATCTTATTGGAAAAGGAGTTTCTCCTCCGCAGATGTATACACCATTTCCCGTATATCCAACACCTCAGGGAGCAGTAGGCTTGATTGGAGACGGCAAGTCAAGTGGTCCAATCGACGAGGACCAGAAAGCTGTCAACGTGATCGAGGAGTCGGCTACCAGAAGCGATGTAGTGTATGGATTTGCCGAAGTAAAGTACAAACAACTCATCCCAATGGCACCCTCCATGGACCATGGACTTGGCGGCGCGGCTATGGAAAAGCCAGGTGACGTGGACGATGATGATGGATTGACTGTTGAAGCAGTTGTGGCTTTGTCTGAAGAGGCTCTGGTCCTTTATGTCAAGGCACTATCACTACTCGCCAAGTCCATGGATATTGCTGGTGCCTGGTGGTCTCGCAAACTCCGCAACGATGCCATTACTGGAGCTCACTCGTCAGCTAGTAACGCTGCAGCTGGTAATCGTATCAATAGTGCCGTACAATGGGTCCGCAATCGCTTCAACGAAGTATTGGAGAAAGCAGAGATCGTCCGACTAAAGCTCATCGACGCTCAGAAGAAATTGCCTGAAGATCACCCAGGTCATCCGAGCAATCATGCGACTGCTTCTAGACTAGGGGGCACTTCCTCCACGGACGGTGTTCATCTAAGCTCTGGTATCACAGCCGAAAAGCTGATGTATGACAGAGCTTTAGAGATGAGTCGCTCGGCAGCTATTAACGAGATTGCCAATGAGGACCTCACGGGCTGTGAGATCTCATATATGACTGCGATCAGAATGTTAGAAGCAGTTCTAGAGAATGACGATGAAGTCCAATCTCCACAGCGCAAGCGAGCTTCAAGCCTTCGAGAGACGAGGGAAAAGAAGGAAGAGGATGGTACAGTGAATGGCATCAATATTGACGATAGACAGGCTGTTATGAAAGGTATATCTCTCATCTCTTCACATATTCTTCCATTTAGTTTCCATTTCTTTCCACCAGTATCAAGCATATCTAACACTTCACAGTGGTCCAAATGATCCGCTCCCGCCTATCAACCCTAAGAAAAAAGATGCAGTTAATCGCCAAGCATAATTCTCTCCCTCCCTCCTCGCCCCGGCCAGCAAGTATTTCTCACAGTGGTGGCACAACTCCTACAGTAGCCAACACGCCACCACCCTGAACACACTACATTCACGGCCTCATGTTCTCTCACCACGAGAGCAGCAAGTCTCTCTCACCAAATTACCAAGCCACCAAATCGCTGATCAGGATACCAGCCACTCCGGCTTCCAAATGCATACACAAACTACTATTATCATCATCGGCGTTCGATACCAATGACTACGTTACCAATCTGCCCAACGGACTACCTCACAAACCTACATTCTACTGTTTTTAGATCCGGGAGCAAATTCCAACCTCAATTTTCGATTTCCCATCGTCTTTCTTCTTCACTTTTCCACTTCTCTCCAAATGGAAAAACTTGGATTGTATGACTTTTTTACCGAAATTTTTTTCTATTCTCTTGTTTGCTTTTTCGGAATGAATGGATGGATACTGGCGTTTAGGCGTGGGATATGGTTGGACTAGGCTTGCTTGGGATCTGGAACACGGACAGGGACAGGGACAGACAGGACTTTGTTTAGCATCTTATGGCATGCTACTTAGGCAGTAAGCGAGCGATCGAGCGAGCGAGGGAGTCAGCGAGACTCGTTCCAGGCTGTTTATTCCCTTCTGCTTCAGAGGAAGATTGGAGGACAGGAGGTTTGTCTTAGCTAGCTACTTTAGCTAGCTAGCTGTTGTAGCGGCGAGGGGATAGCTGCGTACCTATTACTTACTAGGTACATACTTCATGAATGAATGAATGAATGAATGGACGGACGTGTGCGCACATATGCATATCGTATTTTGCAGATGAGATGAGATGAGATATACCTTTGTTTTGGCCTGGTTTTGCATCAAGTAGCACAGCGAGGCGAGGCAAGCTGGAAAGGCGTAGGGAGGTGCATATATGCGAATCGTTTGTGTATGTATACCCTGTGGCTTTTCTAGAAAAGAGAACATCGATTTTTTATACTGTATCCATTGTCTATCTGCGGCTCAATTTTGATTTTGATTCCCTTCATCCTTGTCAGCAAACAGTGCATTTCTTTTTCCAGGCTTGGGACGGGACGTGGATGGGACTTGGTTGGGATGGGAATGGAAGTCGGATGCTGGGCTGAGCTGTACGCCTTGATCGGATTGGGAGGAGGATGGGGACGGTATATACATTAGGGGGAAGGAAGGAATAGATCATGTTGGAAGGCACAAGCAGTTTTCTTGAGGGCCCGATTTGGACTTGGCCGACAGATAAGGTCAATCGGACTGGACCATGGAGTATGAGAATGGTGATGAGGATGGTGATGAGGATGGTGATGGTCATGGATGGGACTTTGATATTCGTTCGCTGTCAGATAGATAGCTCGCTGCCTGCATAACGAATTAGATAAATGAATGAACGAATGAACGAATGAACGACGAGCAAATTAATCTACAATCTGTCTATCCCAAATTCTGCGTGAAGGAGAGGACTCAGAGGAGAGAGGGAGGGAGAGGGAGAGTGAGAGAGGGGGGGGATTACTTGCCTTTGCTTTATATCTCCGGCTATCTACACTCTATATATAAGTGATTGGTGCGATGGATGGGATGTATTCACAGCTTGACGAGATTTTGTGAGTCGTAGGTTGTCCTTGATTGTCGATACTTGATAGTCGATGAACTTAAGAGGCATAGGGTTATATAATAGACACTTTACGGAAATAAGGTAGGAAGAAAGACTTGATCTGTTTGTTTTTATGACTTGTTCAATTGTGCTTCTATTGTTCACTTGCTCGCTCGCTCACTCAATCGCGCAATATAGCTAGCAGTTGCAAAGTATTATTGCCCACCTGCCATATCAAGAGGCAAAAGCGACATATGAGCTCCCTCAGGCCCACCTGCAAGCCCATCCATGTCCAGCCATTAACTCAAGCCCGTACATGCAGCCATCCATTCGATCCATCCATGCGGGAAAAGCGGAAGCAATTCAAATCAAAGCAAACGAAAATCAAGACCCGTCCCTGTTTGGTTCATACGCCATGCCCTTTGCATCCCATTCCACCCGTCCCAATGTGTATGACCGACGCCTTGCTGGGTATTGTACGAGAGCCATGCATGCCAATCCGTGAGTAATGCGTGAAAATCCAGTAAGCCCAGAAGAGGAAAACGCTAAATCCAGTGCGAGAAGGGAAGAAAGGAAAGAGAAAGAACCAAGGAGTTCGAGACGTGTTTGTTGGGTGTTAGGTTTGGATTGGTTCCGCGGGCTACCGTGCGAGATATGTACAAGTGGGCTGTGGAGCCAGGTGCAAGGTATTTCAAGCATGATCTGGAAAATCAAGTACCGGACCGAACTTGATGCAATAGTCGAAGAATATACTGTCGAGCCAAAGCAAGGAACGGTACCAGGTCATTTCCTGTCCACGGCTCGTGAAGCAAGAGGTTTCATCATTGAAAGGCATCATAACCACCCATCGAGGCACCAGGATTTGGATCGGCCAAGAGAGAGTTCACCGTGATTTTGCGGTCTCCAGGCTGAGTTGTATATCCCGACCCGAAAGAATTGTTGTGGGTATTCGACACCTGGGGGAGATGCATATATGTATTGTTCTGATATGAGAAGTCTATCGACATGTGGTTGAGACCATTGTTCATGTTAGAGGATTGAAATTGCGTTGATCCGTCCAGGAAGGTATTTCCAAGTGGCGCGTTCGGGAACATAGAAGGGTGCATGCCAGGCACTGTGGTTCGACCATAGCTTGCGGCTCCATAATTTTGGTATCCAAACATGGCACTAGACGACATCATGCTGCTAGCTCGATTTTCCATGAAGTTCTGCATGTCGGTCTGATGGTACCGCTGGAGACTGAGTCCGGGCAGATGATTTTGTTGGCCACTGTGAGTTTGGCTGGCTTCTCTGCTCGACGAGTTGGTAGAAGGTTGAGTGTCTTGTGACTTGTCACCTTGTGTAGCTGCGCTGTCTTCATCGTTCTCAAGATTCTCGCCACTTTCAAGTCGGCGCTTCTCAGCACTGTCCTCCCACTCCTTCTCGATTTTCGGCTTCAAGGTCTGCCAGCCTCTCTCGGTACCTGCGTCTCGGAAAATACGGGTGGCAGCCTTGAAAGCTTTAGTCTCTGTGATGAAGGTAGCGGGGATTGCAGGAATCTGCTCCGAGGCACGTTTCAGGAAAAGCTCTCTACGGCCCTCTCTGTTCTTGTTGTAGGGTTGAGCATCTTCCTGGCGTTTCTTGCGGATGGCTCCTTCGATCTTCAGAACTCTTTGCATGTGTTCATCGTTCTTCGCCTTTCTCTCATCCAAGAAGTCTGACTGCTTTTGCGCTGCCTCAGCCTCTTTCTGCTGATGTTCGGTTCTCGCACTAGCATTCTCTGCGGCAGACTTATTCGGATCGTCCTTGAAAGGTGGCAGCTTGAAGGCCTGATACTCCTCGATAACCTTATCCACCTCACTTTTGATATAATATTTATATATTCTCGGGGCTGTACTAGGACGCGCCTCCAAGTTCTCGATGTAGTCGTGGGCTTTCATGAATGAATCGTGCATACCGATTGGGATACATTCGAGGAGCTTGGTAAGAGTCTGGCGCTGTGGGAAATCGTGTTGGCGAGCCTTTAGGATTCGATCCTCACGCTCGATCTTATTTTGCCAGCACTTTGTACACCATCTCTTCGCCCAAGACCAATGGGTTCTGGAAGCCTTCTTGTCGGTACAGCCAGGCTCAAGACATCCTTTTCCTCCCAAGAGATCTGTGTATTGTCTCTCCGTGAGTCCCATCGTACTTGCAACCGGCATGTTGTCACCAAAGTTCTCCATTCGCTGATTGACGAAAAGCGAATCGTACCCATCGACCATCTCCTTGAACGCTCTATTCCAAAGGCGGACCTTCTTTAGGAAATGTGGTGGGGAGAACTCAAGAATGCGCATCCACAGATCGTCCGACAGTTTTTGACAAGCCTAGATCGAGGTTAGACCAGTTTTGAATGCAGATTAATAATAAAGGGCGAGTTACTGGTACAGGCTTAACTTCCTTCTCCTTTGGTACACGCTTTACTTTAGGAGGTTTGTCTGTCTTCTGTCTCTTCGCCCGTGGGGCGCCATCAACCTTTGTCTTCCTCTTCTTTCCCTTCGTTGGTTCCGGGGCGGGGTTGGCACCTTGAGTCTTGAAGGAGGGGTGGTCAACGCCAGGATGAGGGCTGATCAGAACAGGGGAGTGAGCTGGGTGGGAGGTCGACATTGGGGTAGATGTTGAGGGTAGACCATTAGAGGGCTTGTTGCTGATTGCTAGTGTCCGTTCGACTGAAGGTGGGTCTGAATTGCTGTTATTATTGGGGGTTTTATTAACGGGAAGGAAGTTCTTGATATGAGGCGAGGAATTGTTCGAAATCCGACTCTGAAGATTAGAAGAAGTGCTGTTATATGGTTGGTTCCGTGCCGACGACATTGCTTGTACTTCTGTGAAGTATCCCCCGTTTACCACCTTTGTCTGCGAGGTGTTTGAGCCCTGACTCGTCTGGAAATGCGAAGCAAAGGATGCGGCCTGATCGAGTCTCAGCGGGTCATTCTCTGGATTCGGTAGGTTCGACATGTTTGCATGTCGGCCACTTGACTGTCGAGACATGGGCTGCGATGTGTTCGTCGAAGATCGACCGGAGGGAGATTCGACATGGTAAGGGGATTCTGTGCCATGGAATGGCGAGCCAGAAGGCCTAGACGCAGATGGCACCTCCATGCCGGACAGAGTCTGTACTGGGGATAGATGTGCAAGGTGATGTGAAGCGTAAGTTGGGTGTTGTCTATTGGAAGTGTAACAGTTGGCGGAAGCGTTGGCTATAGACGTTTGAGCATTAAAGGGTGGTATAGTGAGCGAATGTTGCTGGCGAAAGCGTTCGGACTGGGAAGAGTGCGAAGAAGCAGCTGTGAAGAGATCAGTCTGAAATTCGCCGGAATAATTCGATCTCCATGTTGTGGACGGCCTACCTCCTGCCGTGGCGCCCCTATTGACATATGGACTGGCTGTTGCAGCACCAATCATCACAGAGCCTGTAACCGCATTGTCTGACTCGCTGAAGGCCAAGATCTCCTTCAGCAGTATCGCAACCTCGGGGCTCGAGTCGAACAATGGAGGAGAGACCGAAGAGAAGTTGTCGCGGGCGGTTTGTGCGTTTTGACTTTGGGAGGCTTGGATGAAGTGGCCTACGATGTATCGAGCTGTGCGCAGACCTGCAGGATGCGAGAAGACCTTGCGAAGGTCCAGGTGCGTGCCATCGTCGGGGGCCTGTTCAGGGAGAACAGAGCCATCGAAGGACATAATTGTCAGAGAGGTAGAAAGTAAGCGTAATTTGTAGAAGTTGTGGTGGTCGTGGTGCGAAGACGCCCCGCCCAAGGACGGACTTGACGTATGGTCGTCCCTCTTCTCATGTAATGATTTCGGATCGTGGCCCTTTATCCGCCTGGAATAAATGATCGTGAGAGGATGGGCTGCGTGTGAAGGTTCCTGTCGAGGATGCTATTTCGTGCGTGGTCGAATTATTTGTGGTGAGCGTTGGGCGTGTCGTGGGATTTTGTAAGAGAGTGAGGCTGGTGGGTTGTTGCGAGAGAGGCAGGAATTTGAGGATGAGGAGATGAGAGGAGATGGAGAATGGCTCGTGAAGCGGTGGTGCAGTAATCGTTGGCCCGAGCCTGGTCTAGTTCTGGGCTGGAAACAGACGAGACGAGCGTCAAAAATCGAAATGGCCGAACATGACCCTGACCCTGGCCCTGACCATGACCATGGTCATGACTTACTTAATTGATCCTGACTCGACTGATGACTTGCGGTAAAGTATCGAATGACCTTACAGTACCACCTCGCCTTTCTACCTTACCTTGCCTTACCTTACCTGACCCAGACCGGGATGGAAAGACAAGGACAAGACGAACCGGAACCCTTGCTGAAGAAAAGAAGTCCACTCTTCCACTTCTACTTCCACTTCCACTTCCACTTCCACTTCCACTTCCACTTGCAGTCCAGGCCGTCAACCACCGGGCCTGATAGTTATGGGAGTAACTCAAAACAGACGTGGCCAATCCCTGCGCATTTCTCGCATGTTGTATTGAAGGAGGGACGTGCACACCTGCTACTTTTGATCAGTTCGAGTAATTTCCAACGTCCTCTCTCTGTTGGAGACGACTTCTGCTTTTCCTGGCGGTCTACGGAAGGCCTCACATTCATCATCACGGTCTACGACCCAAGAGTATGCAGCATCTCTTGTTTATTCGGAAAGACCGGGCCACAAACGTGACAACTGCTCACTAATCCCGGATCTAGGCCGTTTGCGAGTGACTTGCGGAATATTGGTGGCCAACGGCACGGCCATGGCAGAATGCATATTATCTAGGTATGTTCTTGTACGCATGCTTCATTGCAAGCCTGGATATCATGATCCTGAACTACAAGTCCTTCATGGTACTTGCAGCTTGCAGTTTTTCGTCCCGCATTCGCATGTTAAAACCAGCCCTATTATAATAACCGGAAGGGGCCCTCCGCTCTAATTTGACGGCTGGATACATTGCGATATCATGGCTTAACAACAAGAACAGAGGTTGGAGATCACAGGAACGATTATTCAAATGATGGTATTACTATCGATGGAAATAATAGGCTGGGACAAAACAGACTCGGCCGGACTCTAGCAAGCCCATTGACGCTCGGTGCAGCACGTGACTTTTGCGCCAAATCTGATGCGACAGAGCAGAACGGCCAGGATCGAAACTCAAGCAGAAATCTGCATGGAGATGTCTGTATCGGATGACCTTCCGCAGGCGCAGGGGTCATTTCTTACCTGCCCAATTTCCAAGATCGTCTTGGTCATCGATGACTGTCGGACGGCATGTGACCGGCTCACAAGAACCACGACGTCTCAGGCTGTCGGCCAAGCTCATATTTTGTCTGGTACTTCTGCTAGAACATTATAGCTTTAACAGAATCTCGATACCACGTCAGGTAGGGTTCTCTTCTCTCTCTCTCTCTCTCTCTCTCTCTTATGACGAGTCCCTCCTTTTGCCGCTCAGTTGCTTGCCTCTTCCGATGTTCTTCGGCGTGTGGCGGCAAGTTATCCGGCACAGCGGCCGCATTTCAAAATCTCAACCCCGCAATTCAAATTGCTGCTCCTCCAATTACAACATCTCTTCACTCTGATCAACCCCTCTATTTCCCTCCTTCAAATTAGGTTTTCATCTTCCTTGTCAAATGCTTGCCTTCAGCCTTCCGTCTTCGCTTTGCCTTTTGCGGGGAAAGCCTCGCGCTCATGGCTTTTTTTGATCGATTTTTAATCCCTGCACAAGCTCCTTGTGCCTATCTCCGTACAGCTTAAACCTCATTCAGCAAATCTGTGGACCATGAACAGGCCCGAGACACATTTACAGCCGATGACGGCGTGGAGATCGTCAAAAATATGACTGTTTGGTCGTCCTGTGAGAGACCTTGGAGGTCTGATTACATAGATGCAGTAGTTTGCAGGTAGTTCTTCTGTCGCTGCCCTCCATCTTTTTCTTCCCCAAAGTTTCCTCTGGTTTTCTCATCGTTCGTTGTCAGCTTAGATGTAACGTTGAGCTGCTTGCCACTCATCAACTACATATAGAGGGAGAAGGTAGGCGTTGAGCCAGCAACCTCGGCATTTGGCAAGTCAAGATGTTTGGATTCGGAGACAAGAGTAGGTGACTCGAAAAACCCCACTTTGCGCCTGGCCTGGCAGAATATACTCCTCTACGAAAGCCGTACTGACGCTGCACAGAAAGCCAGGAGGTCACTCCCAATGGCTCAACGGTAGACGCAGAGACCGGGTTCAAGAGCGAGACGAACAACTTCTACGATCCCAATATTCCCGCTGGCACCGCCGAACGCGATGATTTGAATATCGTCTGTCCCTCGCACACAACCGAGAAGGCTCTCATGCGCAAGATCGATTTTCGCGTCATCCCATTTCTCTGTGTCCTATACCTCCTCGCTTTCCTCGACCGAGTCAACATTGCAAACGCCAAATCCTTCGGCCTGCAAGAAGATCTCGATCTCAAGCTCCTCGAGTACAATACCGCACTCACGATCTTCTTCGTGCCCTACATCGTGTTCGAAATCCCGTCCAATGTTCTACTCAAGAAACTAAGTCCGAGGGTCTGGTTGAGCGGTTGTATGTTCATGTTTGGCATTGCCGCTATCTGCCAGGGCCTTGTGCAGAATTATGGCGGGTTACTTGCTTGTCGGTTCTTCTTGGGTGTGTTCGAGGCCGGCATGTTCCCTGGATGCTTCTACTTGATTGGCATGTGGTATAAACGAAGCGAGGCGCAAAGACGATACTCGTTCTTCTTCAGCAGTACGACGCTTGCCGGAGCATTTGGTGGCCTCTTGGCGTCTGCTATTGGAAAGATGGACCATCTGAGAGGCTATAGAGGATGGAGATGGATTTTCAGTGAGTCCCCGTCTCCTAATGAAAATGTGTTTCTTCGAGTTTTCTCGAAGTGCGGGTATTCATGATAGCTCGGGTATCGGTCTCCTCACATTTTCCGAACCAACAACTAATTCTTTCTTCCTAATCTAGTCCTGGAAGGTGTCCTTACATGCGTCGTAGCCTTAGCCTTCTTCTTCTGCATCCCCTCTTTCCCCGAAGACGCCAAATGGTTATCCGCCTCAGAACGGACCTACGTCAAAGCCCGCCTGCAAGCGGACCAGGGCCGCTCAGCAGCGGAACGCAAAATCACCATTCGGGACATCGGCCGTGTCTTCAAAGACTTCAAAGTTATACTCGGCGGCTTCATGTACTTCGGGATGATTGTTCCCGCCTACGGTTATGCGTTCTTCGCACCAGGCATCATTTCGACATATGGATACTCACCCATCCAAACACAGCTGCATAGTGTGCCACCCTGGGCATGCGCGTTCGGCTTCGCCATGATCATAGCCTTCTGCTCAGACTTCACCCGCCATCGCTTCGCATTCACGCTCATCCCCATCTCCATCGCCATCACCGGCTTCAGCATCCTAATCTCCGTCCACGACAACGTAAACGTGAAATACGCTGGCTTGTTCCTCGTAGCCATGGGCGCCTACTCCGCTATGCCCGTCATAGTCTGCTGGTTCAACATGAACCTGGGTGGACATCATAGACGCTCTGTCGGGACGGCGTGGCAGGTTGGATTTGGTAACATTGGAGGAATTATCGCGACGTATGCGTTCTTGCCGGGTGATGCACCGGAGTATAAGAAGGGATATAGCATCTGCCTGGGATTCTTATGCTTGAGCGCGCTGAGTTGCTGTCTCTACGCGGCAGCGGTTTGGAGCCAGAATAGAGCGAGGGATAAGGCGCCGACGAATCTGAATTTGACGGAGTATGAGAAGACTGAGTTGGGTGTAAGTTCCTCCTTTTCATTTTCACTTAAAAAGCCGAGGGGCATGTTTTGCTTTGAGAGCATGGGAAAGCTGACATTCGTGATTGCAGGATATGAGCCCAGATTACCGTTACTTGCTCTAAAGTGGAAGTACAGGAAACTGTCCGAAGGGTGTGGCGGTTTGATGAAATAAGAGGTAGAGATAGATTTTCGACCTCTGTGTACGTTGATGGTTGATAGAATGCCGTTTATATTCAAATCTATGGACTCCATCATATATAAAGCCCCATTTGTAAGCTGCTGTTGCTGCATGAGACGTCGAGCTGGAACCCCTTTGGTACGTTCCATTTTTGACGGATTCTATTGCGCGGGGATCTAGGAAATACGAAGAGGACGAATAGGTAGCTGGACATGAGATAGGAAGATGGTAGGAGAGATTTCGAGAGAGGAGACGGGAACAGGTGCGGGTGAGAAAGACATTAGAGGAAAAAGCGATAAATAGACTTGGAAGACATTGGTAAATTCATCTTGAAGAAAATGATTGTTACAAGGAACAAAGAGGTACAATAGAAGTAAAAACTTCACATGTTCCCAATACATCGCACTACGCTGTTAGCCGGAACTATACGAGAATAAATAAACAAAGCTAAGTAGCAATCTAAGGAGATGAGATAAGAGTGATCGGGTTTTGGACTTCAGAGTGATATTGACATCGCCAAGAACGCCCGACCGAAACTTCAGTCAGAAATGCATCAAAGAAAAATGCCCGTCACAAATGTCAAATTGCGACGTGCAACAAAAGGCGCAGGTTTGTGGGAAATGTGACAGAAGAAGGCGTGGGGGAAGATGGTATCCCGCGCTCATACGTCCATATCGAGATCAACGCGTTACACGGACCACCTGAGGTGGGCACACCTGGAGTGCAAGTATTGGAAAGCAACTCACGTGTTAATCACTTGATAGATGTGGAAGACGCTTATGTAACAGCAAGAGCAATTCAAACACTGGTCAGCTCATCAGCTCATCAGCCCAGATAAGACTCGGGTGCCCGACAATCGGCCGGCAACCACAAAGCCTCTCTTTGTCTCTGTCCCAATCCCGGCCGGGACAGCCATCAGGGTAGACTTGCCTATCTGGATAGAGGGGTCGTTCCTGTTGGTTCTAATGCTGAGAATCAGACGCTGGTGATTGGTGCGTCCGTCCTGTCTAGTGCGGGGTCTGGGTTCGAACGCTGGGTAGCAAACTCGCGCGAGTGCGATGAGGCTTGTGAAGAGTGGGAAGTGGGATACGATAACTTTGAAGAGTGGAAGATTTACATATTCTTTACATATCCAGCTGAGGATCTACTCCTTTGAAATTCTTGCTTGTCGTTTGTCTTTCACTCTGTAGCTTTCATATCTTTTCCTGATAATTGGTCGGTCTGTGCAGTCCAGACGATATCTGTATTAAGGAGCCTTCTTGTTCTGGGATCAAAATCCGCGTCGCTCCGACGATAAGACCACACTGTTAAATATCACGATGCCGACTCTAGCTATGCTCGGCGAAGGCAATTTCTTGCCCGGTATCAGCAATCAATTTGCTTTTACGGGCGTTGCTTTCGCAGTTGTCCTATATGCCGTTTACTACGTAGGAAGTCCCTCCCTCATCCTATGAGCTCTTTCTAAACCTCACAGTTCTCCACTGCAACAGATATTCCTTACATCAAAGGCATTCCCGAGATACCTGGTGCCATTCCCATCGCTGGCCATCTCCTCAAGCTTGGCGAAGACCATGCCACAGTTTGCGAGTCCTGGTGGCGCAAGTACAGGACGAGCGTGTACCAGATCCGTCTAGGGAACACCCGCGCCGTGGTTTTCAATTCCTTTGAAGATGCAAAGCGAATGCTCATCGGCCATCAATCCGCTTGTATCGATCGCCCAACGCTCTACACCTTCCATGGTATCATCAGCAGCACGCAAGGCTTCACGATCGGAAGCAGCCCTTGGGATGAGAGCTGTAAGAATAAGCGCAAGGCCGCTGGTCAGGCATTGGGCCGCGCAAAGGTCAAGGAGTATTTCGACATGTTCGATTTGGAATCGTACTGTATTGTTCGGGACTTGGCTCGGGATTCGAAGAATGGAAGTGTTGAGATCTCAGTCCGGCCGTATATCCAGAGATATGCTTTAAACACTACCCTTACGCTTTGCTACGGTATTCGTATGGACAATGTCTATGACAGCATGTTGAGAGAGATCTTGTATGTTGGCTCGGCTATCTCCCTCCTGAGAAGCGCAAGCGAGAATTACCAGGATTATATCCCGATCCTCAGATACTGGCCCAACAACGAGAAGAACAGACGAAGCAAGGAGCTGCGAGACAGAAGAGACAAGTACTTAAACGCTCTGCTTGACCAGGTCCGAGAGATGATCCGTAAGGGGACTGACAAGCCTTGCATTTCGGCTGCCATCTTGAAGGACGAAGAGACCAAGCTCTCTGGCGTTGAGGTCAGCAGTATTTGTCTGTCTCTCGTATCAGGCGGATTCGAGACTATCCCTGGTACCCTTACATCTTGTATTGGTTCTCTATCAACACCCGAAGGTCAGATCTTCCAAGAGAAGGCCTACGCGGATATCAAGCGCCATTACCCTGACATCCGAGATGCCTGGAGAAACAGTTTCCAAGAAGAGAAGAGTCCTTATCTGAAAGCCATTATCACTGAAGCAGCGAGATTCTACACCGTGTCAGCTATGTCGCTGCCCAGAAAGACCGTCACAGATGTCATGTGGGATGGAGCAAAGATCCCTGCTAAGACCATGATTTTGATCAATGCACAGGCTGCAAACCACGGTAAGCTTCCACATCTCACCCTATTAGTAGACAAAAAGCTGATTCAAGTCAATAGATGTCGACCACTTCGGTCCCGACGCCGCAACCTTCAACCCAGAGCGCTGGCTCACCTCCGACGGGACCCTCGACCCAGCCGCTGAAAAAGCCAGCACCGGCCTCCAACACCTCTCCTTCGGCGCCGGCTCTCGCGCCTGCAGCGGACAAATCATCGCCGTCCGTCTCCTCTACACAGCACTCATGCGCATCATCTGCAGCTACCGCATCGTAGCCAGCGAGAGCGAGCCCCCGAATACCGACTACGTAGACTACAACCAGTTCAAGAGCGCGCTCGTGGCCATCCCGCGAGACTTCAAGGTCCGTCTGATTCCGAGAGATGGTATGGAGGGTGCGAGTGAGGAGGGGACGCTGGATGCTTGTCTTGAGGAGGCGAGGGAGAGGACGGCGGATTATTATAAGGAGGAGGAGGGGGTTAAGATCTAGAATGTGTGGTCTAGAATGTGTGGTCATATTATGAAGACTTGAAGATGGTGTGGGCTATGATAAGGCTGGCTTATGTGTTTGCTGGTATTCAGATTCTGGTAATGGGTTTGTTTGATTGGTTCTGCAATCTCCGTAGCCTTGCATGGGCGCAGACATCGAAAATGTTGGCATATGGCCCCCAAACACCATCTTTCAACAGCCAAGGTCGCCGGACAATCCTAGCAAAAATGCATTGTCCCACTTCCCTCGCCTCGTCCCCCTTTCCATTTTATTCTCCTCTCCTACAGCATGTATTTGCGTTTGTTTTTTCCAAGCTAGCTTTGAAAATGTTCCGACACCCAAAGCGGCGCAGCCTTCGTCTGCGCCAGCTCAGCTCTGCTGGCTCTCGAAGACAAAGCACACACACATACATTAGCGCGACGCTATAAGAGGCTAAAACCTCTGACGTGCAACAAAACTTTCGATGCCAGTTTCTCAGGGGTCTGCGAATGCTTGAGAGGCGGTGAATTTATGCGTTCTCTATGCGCGATGGTCTTGGTTCGGGGAGTTGTTGATTAGACGATCGCTCATTTTCGGGTATGTTGATTGTCTGGCGAGCGGCGTCCCCCAAACTGGGGGTTTTGGGCGAAAGGGAATATTTACCTTGGTCCGGGGAGTGTGCAAGTGCCCATTGGGAGAGTTCTTATGTATACATAGTACATGGGATACATGAGTGTGTTGTCTGCGATCTTTGTGAAGGAACGACTACAGAAGACTGCTTTGCTGGAAATCATAACATTGAGATATGGCAAGCCGAGCCTGGTCTACCTTCCTCCCTCTGCAGCCTGACTACAGCAACAAAGAACGCACAGTACTCAAAATAGATACCACGCTTTCTCCACACCCTCATCTCCTGTCAAACAAAGGAACCACAATACCTTTTTCCAGCCACGTTGCCCTCGACACGGTAGCTCAAGTCCTCGAACAAAGAGCCGCATAAAGAGCAGTGCAGATGGGCGCTCGAGACCAGCAATCGTATAAAGAGAGGGACGAGGAGTATAGCGTAGTGGTGTTATGCCAAAGGGTCATGAACATGATGAGTCTGTCTTGGGAATTTGCTGGCGGATTTTGCTTCCTTTTATTGCGATGACTTGGCGCAAACACATAATTTCTCACACTACACATGCCTCATCCATTATCACCCATGATTATCATCATGTCCTAGCAATCTTGTACAACACATTTTACCAAATATATGTACTATCCACAACGGCAAAAATGTCTCTCCCCGCCAGTATGCTTCCTCAGCAACCTGAGAAAAGTATGAAAATCCAACATACAACCTACGACGAATCCCACGATGAACCTTCAGGTGTCAAAAAGAAGCGCCTTTCTACCTCGATGAAAGTCCGCACTTTCATCTCTCGACGGATATCGCAGACTTTCCACTCTCCTCCACTGCCGTCACATCATGAAGACACCAGTACCAGCGAGAATAGGCCGATTACACAATTCCCTCGATTTGGCGAGTCAAAACATTTGACTGACGAAGAAAAAGCAAGGATGCCTGATGTGAAGGGATATTTAGTACAGAACCATCGGGATGACAAGGCCACGAAGAAGGAGGAGAGAGCATTCTCGAGAACGAGTTCGAACGGAAGTTTCATGCCACTCAGAAGCCCAACTCGAAGTTCGTCTACGAAATCGAAAGGCTTTTCTATCCCCTCGCTTAAGAAGAAAAACACTTTCTCGGATCATATCAAGGAGAAGCTCAACCGAAGAACGGAAGCTAGCATTGTGAACTCAAACACGGAGAGGACAACAGAGAAGTTAGAAGAGAAAGTGGATAAGCTGGTGAAAGCATACAATCTCCGCAGAGCAATGCAAGAAGGCAAATTAGAGCGTGTTGTACCACCACCCAGCACAGCCATCTCCAGCGGGCAAAACCGTCGTCCTCCGCCTAGACCCGCACAGAATCCCTTTATGCAGACATCTCGTAACTTTGACCTCGAATCAAACTCAACATCCCCTCGTGCTTCCGCATCAACAAAGCCAATACCCGTTCCCTCGAAAATCACAGAACCGCCCTCCTCACGCACTAGCCTCTCATCCACCCGACCAACCTCAAAATCCCGATCTCGAACCCGCAAAACTAATTCAACAAGTAGCAAGATCGCGAGTCTGATAGGCAGTAGTGCTGATATGCTTGATGAGACGAGGAGAGAGATACAAGGGAAGTTCAAGGAGCCTTTTGAGCATTTGGGGTATCCTTCTTTCTCGCTGGCGAGGAAGACGGGAGATCATGATGGTGAGGGAGGAAGTAATGGGGATAGTGATGAGAGTTTCTTTTGCTTGGGGGATAGGGAGCCAGGGTTTCTGGCTGTGAGGGAGGGGAGGAGTGCGAGTGTGATGGTGAGCGTGAGTCCTACTGGAGGGACCAAGTCTGGCACACCGAGCAAGGGCGTGAAAGATAGGGAGAAAGGAAAGGATTTCTATGACATTCCTAGGCCGAAGACGAGAGGTAAGGGGAGCGAGAGGCGTGGCAGTAGAATAAATGACTTGGCTCGCGGGCGAGCACGAGATGTCCAAATTTCACCTCCGCCAGAGGAAGTCATGAAAATGTGTAAACTCTGCGGTTTAGGAGCCGCATCATCCTATCGAGGATTATGCACGGAATGCGAGGCGGATTTGTCACCTCTTGGCCCGCAGAATCATATGCCTCTCTTAGAAGTCAAATATTCAGACTCAGAGTACGAGGACGATATCCCTCCGACTCTGCCGTTAAAAGTTCGGAAACAGGCACTAGCGAGGGAGAAATCGGTCATGGTGAAGAATGGGTTAAGTCCCAGTACGTATGAACAGAGAAAACCATTCGCTTTTGAAGACAGCGAGTCAGATGATGAGCCCCCGCCGCCGGTTCCTCCGAAAGACGATTACATGGTCGGTCTTTCCCTTTCGAATAAGACATACCAACCAAAAACTAACGGCGGGCAATCCAAAAGACAAGGCTCGCAATATGCGGAAATCGAGGTGCAATATGAAACGAACAGATCATCACAGCGGCAGCCACAGCAGCAGAGCCTGACCGATCGTTTCAGCAGCTGGCACAGCGACAGTATAGACAGTCCAACACTTGATGAAGCTCAACGTATACTAGAGCGGTGGTCCGAATGTTTTGGCGAGGGAGCAGTGGCTGGTATAAGGGATATGCAGGAGGATGGTGTACCTCTTGTGAGAGCTATGGATTGCGATGGTGTCAAGCGGGACTCGGAGTTCTACAAATTCTGGGATGAGGTTTTGAGAGAACATGCTCCAAGAAGTCCCGGGGACCTCGAGGTTTTCTGGGGAGAGGAGTAGGCCTGTACGGGATTTTTGGGATGGGTGAGGTAAAGTGGCTCGGTCTTCGTAGGATCATTTGGTTTTTAAGCGCGAGTTATGAGCAATATCCAGCATCAAGCTTGCCTGGCAGACTTTATTCACTAGAGACCCACAGTCCGATCTCATCCTAAATTCGACTCACGTCAACCACGACAATACTGTATGCTACTCTGGAAAATGAACGGAGGAATTGTGAATTGTAGCTTCCTGATATCGGCAGGCTCTGCACATGCGGAGGCATGAGCGCTCTCGGTACCGGGACCTGGGTATGATAGATCCAAGTGGAATCCTATTCAGATCATTGAATGACAGTGAGATCTAATAATTTAATCAACAATTGCGGTTGAAGTAGTAAATTAAGAAGTCTTTATGCAAAATATTTTACATACCCACAGTCTACTAGAACATCTGGTATGTAAATATCTTGAGGTCGAACAAGCGGGCAGATTCTATTGCACAACCCGAGGCATTCTCTTTGGAGCGTGACTGGAATTAATTATGCCAGGCTCACTCTCGAAACGGCAATTCAGGCAAAGCTTGGTAGTGCAATTGTTTCACTTACATCAACATTCCCCTCGGCAAATTACCCCCTGACCGTTGACCTAAGCGAGTCCGGCAGGAGACCATTGCCATTTCAAACATCTCTTCTACCATTTGTTGTGCTAAGCAAGCGGTAGTTGAAAGCTTGATATTTCACTACAAGCAATTTGACTTTGGGATGGAAGCCCATTGACTTTGCACGTCGGGAGGAAAGGGTATTGGTAATGATCCACTGTATCCTGTCATGCTGGAATTAGCGATGTGTATTTTGCCATCGGTATTGAGCAATAAGCATTTTCGTCCGTATACAAGCTCGGGAGTCCGTATCATGATGTCCAGTGAAGTGGAAAGGAAAACAGAACTTCCATAGTATAGTTAGACCCCGCATTGTCTCGAGTGGGAATCGGATGAGGCTAAGCTCCCAAAATAGGCAATGATTTTGAGACTGTCCATGCACAACGACCCGAGAACGAAGAAGTATAAAGAAAGTGGGAATTCGTTCAGTATGCGATCTGCTTCCTTTGCTGCATTCTCACCAAATTTCAGAAGCTCGGCTCGTATCTTGTTTCAATCATTCCACCTTCAAACTCCTAAAGCTTCCAAGAGAGAGTCTACAGATCAATATGATGCGCTTTCTCGTCAGTGCCCTGGCAGTCCTTGCAACAGCAGTCCATGGCCAGAAGACAATATCATGGACCGAAGCTACCAGTGGCGTAGTCTACAGTATGGCTATTCCAGCAGTTGATGCCGCACCGTTCGAGGTTTACCTTTCAATCACTGCACCTGCAAATATTACCTGGGCTGCCGTTGCATTGGGTGGATGTATGCTCAGAAGTCCACTGGTCGTAGCATGGAAGAACAGTACCAATGTCGTAGCTGCACCGCGTTGGGCAACGTAAGTGGTCACTTACTTCTTTCGTAAGAGATGTTAATGACAGTATCACAGGGAATACCACCCTCCAACACTCTACAACGGAACTTCAGTGATCGTCTCCAAGACTTCATCTGTAAATGCCACGCACTGGACTGCCAATCTTCTCGTCAACGGGGGAAGTTCGTGGTATGGGGGAACCGTCAAATCATCCGGTAGCGCAACTTTCGGCTGGGGTGTGAGCAATCGCCCGCTTGCAAATCCCGCAAGTGTTGACAGTAGCATCGGGTTTCACAATGTTGGTAAAGGTCATTTCGAGATCGATATCACGGCGGCAAGGAATTCTCCGAGTGACTTTGAGTCTATCAAGTCGAAGTGGTGAAAAAGTTTGAGACCAAAAGCATGTTCAGGAGGTTTAGTATCTGCAAGAAGTAAACAAGGATGGAAGCGAATATTGGATCCACTATCTCTCCGATTTGCAGATATTCAATTGTAAATTCCCTGAGCGCCTAGGAAACAATCAGACTCAATCTATCACAGTAGCTGATCCAGAACAATTCAGAATACCTCACTTCTTCCATACCTCACTTGCTGCATCGTGGAAGTCCTTCACCAAGCTAGCATCGATGAATCTTTTCTCCACGCTCATCCCTTCAGGAAAATTACCGATTTCAAACTCCCACATTTCATCGATCCTCTCCCTCTTTCCATTGAACTTGATCCACTTCCAACCTTTCCTCGCACCATCTCTCCCCTCTCCATGAAGTTCCTCCTTCCTCTCCCATCCCTGCAGAGCTGCTGGGACATACGGTTCCAACCCATGGCTCAATTGCGCTTGCTGACGGTAATGCACACTGGGATGGATTCTTTCCACGGTATACCACTGCTCCTCGACCGGGACCTCCTTTCCCGTCATGTTGTTGAAGTTCGGCTCACGTTCTTTCGGGAAAGCCATCAACCAGTACAAAGGTGTATGACTATCATCGATTTCTCCTAGTCCATAGCCAGCTGGTAGCACCTTATTCGTCGTGTCTGAGATGATGTTCTTGATGAATCGTGGCACATTCCAGATCGACCAATCTTCTTCAGACGGCGAGTCTGCTTCAGCCATTCTCTTGAAGTCAGCGATCTGTTCTGAAAGAGCTGTTTCAGAGAGTGCCAGATGAGGTCGGATTCGATCAAGCATCCAGGCGTAGCTGACGGAGGCAAGTTGCTCTCTGTCGCCTTTTGGATTCTTGCCCGCGTTTGCTGAGCTGCCTCCACCGACATTAATGTGAGCGCCTGGGAACCAGCACTGGCAAAGTGCTGTCTTGGGTCGTTGTCGAGGACCATGAGGGTCGCCTTTGGGATCGATGAGTGGAGGTGGTCTGAGTTTCCAGATAGCGGGGGCAAAAGATTCACGCCGCTCGTCGAGGGCTAATGCTTGATAGGCGTGAAGGATGTCTATAGACTCGGTCAATTTGGGCGAGGTTCATGTGCAAAGTGATATCATGTAAAAGAAAACGAAAGCATCATGGTACAGATCTCCTTGAGAAATGAACATGGACGCACATCATGGGTTCACTCGGTAGGTCAAGTCATGAAATTGTGTCGAACATTGGACTGCTGTGATTGACGAAATTGCAAGACTCACTGTCATTCAACGACGTATCGTAGAACTGGTAGGCCTTCTTGTCTGCCTTGTACCACTTGAACCAATGTCCGAGGTCAGGGATACCTAGAGCTCCAACCGTGTCCCAAACACCAATGACTTGGATCTTGATATCAGCTGGTGGTGAGATAACATGTCCTCCTCGGTCGCTGAACTTCTTCCACGGCGGATACTCCGTGAAATCTTCCTCGATACCATCATTTCTATGGATGTAGTCATTGTAGTTTGAGATAAAAACGGGCATGGCGGCAGGTTTCAGAACACCAAGCTGGCAGACAAGTCCAGCTGTTGCACGGACAGTGTATGCACCTCGCGAGAAGCCGAAGAAGAAGAGCTGGTCGCCTGCTCGGTAATTGTTTGCGAGGAAGTTGTAGGCTTCGAGGATATTCTCAATCAAGCCAATACCCAAACCACCTAAAATGTGTTCTGAGCACGCCGGTACTCCAGGTGACTTTGATGCCAAGCATACCTTGTCTCTTCTTCTCAGTGTCCGCAATGTCTCCAGTCCCGATTCCTGCATCGTAGTAGACCACTTGCTGCCATTCCTGTCCATCTTTGTCCTTTCCAGCATTTGCAAGGACTCTGCTCAAGCGTGTGACATTAGAAGAACACCCCTTTGTTGGGTCCAAGGATGTTGCTGACTGCCAAGTCCCGTCACAACAAATGACAAGTCTCTTGGGCTGGGCATCGACTTCTGTTGAGACGAAAGTTTTGTCGTATGTGGAAGCCATGGCTGCAAAACTTTGGTTGAAAATGTACTTCAACTAGAAAGTACTGTACGAAGTTTATATACATCCCTCCACAATGTTCGAGAAGAGCATGGTCATTCGTGCATGCTGGGAGACACGGCGGGGCTTCTGCTCACTATACTAACCAAATACAGGTTCTTGCAGGAGCTGAAAACCCGAATGAAATTAAGATATGATCCGATTCGACGACGCTAGAGAGTGCGGCCCGCTCCAGAGGTTTTCGCGTCTTCCATTTGATAGTGAAATGTTGGCATTGACGATCCATTCTTTCAGGTTCCGTGCAACTCTTGGCTGCGATGCTATGCGGAGTGAGAACAAATGGCGACAAAGTGACAGTGACAGATCGCTCATGGTTTGCAAGATTCTAGACCAATAGAAGGAAATTTGGCTTTCAGCTAGAATATTAACATGATACAAGGGCCAAAACTTGACGTATGACAGAAGGATTCTTTTCGCAATCCCCAAAAACAATGTTCTCCTCAACAAAATCCCGAGATACATAAGAAAAAAGAAATGTTCATCTCCTCACCCTCTTCTGACTCACCGACTATAATCTTTCTCCAAGAACAAGATGTCTCTTTTCTTGGCCAACTTCGCCGCCGCCTCTTGCCTCGTGCCATTCCCTGAGGCCCGAATACAACAAGAGAGTATGGTCTCCTTCCACTCCATGTAACATCGTCTTCACTTCATCCTATTATCACGAAATATTTAGCAGAGCTTCTTTGAACGGCTCCTTCGGGTCTGGTTGGATGGAACAGGCCCTGCCTTTGCAGGGCTGGACTGTACGGTCTTCTGTATCCTCGGGCGTACCAAGCGAGGGACAACTTCAAGCTGCTTCTGCTTCTGAATTCGTTCGTACTTAGCTCGCTGATGCCAGCTCATGACATTTACCCTGGTCATCCTCGCTGCCTAATTGTCGGGCTTTCCTCTTGTGTCGTGCAGGTTGACGAATGACGTGTTCTAGTTGGCCGCGATAGCTTTTGAGCCTCAATTCAAGCATTGCCTCAGTTCGAGTGTGCTACTGAAGTCTCGAAGACGCAAGCTGGTCACCAAGAATCTACTTGCTTTTGAGCAAACTCCTGTGAAATCAAAGGAAGGGTCAGCTCAGTCGGAAGAGGCAAACAAAAACAGTTCAGTGACAATGCAGGATCCTTCGTTCGGAAACGACGTTCACGAGACGAGAGATCCATGTCAAGATCCTAGTGAGGATGCCCAACTAGGTTTAGAAGGCCTGAACGCCACAGGTCGGCTGGAGTGAAGCGGGGCAGCTTTCTACCCTTCGTGGCTGTGATAAATACTTGCATTGGAGCTACAGGTGTATCAGCGAAGTCAGAGTACTGAGATTGGAGGAAGTAATTACCTTGATTTGAAATGCAGGTACAGCTGCAGCGAAGCATGCCTTGGCTTACCGTCGACGTCATGTGGGGAAGCATGGCAGGAGCGAAGATTTGCAAGTATCTTCTTTTCATTTCAACATCTCCTTGCTTCTTGAAATTTCCCTGATCTTATTTCATATCAATCATACGCATTTTGGGGTTCGAATCTCCATTCTTCCTCGGGAATGAAAGGCTTAAGAAGCAAGGTGACAGGCATAACGCAACTAGTATACAAGCATGTCACACCAACCTTCGACCGTAGAGAGTATCAAAGACACAGCAAACATTGCGTATGAGTCTATTGCTACAACGTCCCGCCCACGACAGCAAAATGGAGACTACGACCCGAAACAGGACAAGGCGAATTTCAAGAAAGATACCCATGGTAATACGGTTGAGAAAGGAGGCTTGAAAGATAAATTAGACGAGGCCGCTATTGGTGGACCTGGCCCAAAACAGGAGAGTTATATTCAGAAAGGTTCGTCCAGCTACGATCATCAATGAACAGAAGTTGATGAAAACAGTCGCCGCGTATATCCCGGGCATGAACAAATTGCAGCAATCTGCCAGCCATGATCAAGGAGGAGAGGAGGCCAAAAAACCAAGTGGACCCCCAAAGCAACCAGATCATGATGTTCAGGTGGAACGATTCCTCAGGGACCAGTACCACAGCAGAAGTGGCGATGGAATGCCAGACCCGAGTAGCAAAGACTGAGGTCCAGAAGTGTCGAGTAATGGGATTCGAGCGACTTACGACTTTGACGAAGATTGGCATTGGACTGAGAGAGCTTGCATCCTTGAAATAGCCACGCATACGCCTTGGCAAGTCGGCATGTTGTTTCTTACTGCAAGAAATTGAGCGACTCATATTTGCCCAAGATGCCCTCAATCGATGTGTACTTCGTCTTTGCATCATCCTCTCCTCATTGAGTGCCGAGACACACGTGGTGCATCTCCCTCAGCGGCAGCTTGCATTCGTATCTCCTCGTGTGAGCACTGGAGTGACCAGGAATGCTGTTCAGTGTCCCAATCGATCAGTATAAAGAAGGTTTATTGATCTCCCTTGATTAGGAATATCTTTCTGTGTCTCTTTCCGCTGCCTCATGAGGCTTGTACACCAGTTCTTCCACTACTCACAATATGTATCTCAGCATGCTTTCTATCCGCTATATACCATTTGCTGTTGCTAGCCTTCTACTTGCAAGCCAAGTCTCTGCTTTTCCAGCAGATCTCATAGAAGATGCGTCACTGGCGATCAGTAACGGTCCATTCCCTTCGCCAGACGGGACTTGTGGCGGGCAGAACGCCTACACATGCACGGGCAGCTCATATGGTCCCTGCTGCTCATCCTACAACTTCGTAAGTACCATCATCGTTTTATTGCATTTAATTAAGACCCAAAATCCCTTTCTGCCTCTGTGATGGCAGCAGTTAACTGTTTCAGTGCGGCAACCTCACATCCCACTGCCTCCTTTCACACGGCTGCCAACCCAAATTCGGAACCTGTACGAGCCCTTCAGTAGAGCTCACACCAAGCCTCGATGGCCTCTGCGGTAGCACAACGTCAACAACCTGTTCGGGCGGACCCTGGGAAGGAGCCTGCTGTTCCAGCTACGGCTTCTGCGGCTTCAGGTCAACCTTCTGCCTCTCCTCTCAAGGCTGCCAACCTGCCTTCGGTGAATGTACGCAGATATCTCCATTCGGAACCTGTGGCGGCACCACGAATTATGTTTGTACGAATAGTGCCTTTGGGCCTTGTTGTTCCGAGGCGGGGTATTGTGGTTCGACGCCTGCTTATTGCGGGTTGAGGTGTCAGGGTCAGGCGGGCTTGTGTCTTGCACCGAGTGAGGATGGGACGTGTGGGTGGGAGAGAGGGTATACGTGTTTGGGAAGTAGATTTGGGGAGTGCTGTTCAGGAAGTGGGTGGTGTGGTAAGACGACGGCGCACTGTAGTGTTAAGGCTGGTCAGGAGGGGTCGATTTCGAATCCACATTTGGGGGTTTGTAGTGAGCCATGAGAGATTGCTGTCGAGACAGTAACGCAGATGAAAGTGTCTGTGGTCAATTTGCATCAGTGTTCTCTAGGCAAGTAATGGGAAGAATGCATGAGTGATTTGGATCTTGGCTATAGCAAATTGAATTCATCCTCCAACAACTCCACTCTCTGTGACATAATAGCAACGGCATGATATCTTTGAGCATTCTCGAAATGCGTAGTACGAGAGCAGACTGTAGCCATAGTGGATGCCGACGCTGATTGAGCATCAAGGCAATGGCCAAGTCTCATGCTTCTCAAGTCCACCCTCGCCCCATCGTTTTTCACCAGCCCACCATTGTGTATCCATCCTCCCGTATTCGACGCCGAGGCCCCAAGGATCGATAGTATTCGTGTCCAGGCAGCTTCATACACCAAAGCACGTATCATATTCGACAAAGGTTTGTCTCCCATCATCGACATTCACCTCCCCTCGCCCTCAATTAAGAAGACCCACGGGAGACAAACTTCCTATCAGGGAGCTTGCATAGCAAAATTATCCATCTCCAGAGCCTCACACCCTGTGAAGGGTGCTGGCAACGCACCACTGTAGCGAGTTCGAGGTGGAGGTCGTGGCTGGCTCTGTTACTTTTTGATAAAGAAGAAACTTTTTTCTGTTGCGCAGAAATTCGAGCTTTTGACGTTGGACGCGGCCGCGCGGGACTAGCTTGGCGCTAGGACGAAGCGAGAATTGTGGGGGTGTTTGATCGGTTTGCTCTCAGATTGATGATATCCGGATCCTCTTTCTTCTTCTCTTCGCATCCGAAGGTTTTTGTCGAGCAAGGCTTTTAAATACATACAACTCAGATTATGTGCTTGTGAGCATATGATTACTCTTTAGTTCCTCTACCAATTCTTTTTAGCATGCAGTCTTACCGTCTACGCGCTCCCTGCGACGTATCATTCCAGAAACGGACGCGCCTTGAGACTCGTCTGACGATCATGCGGATCAACGAAAGATATCTAAGGAGTTCCTTCAAGTGATGATTCCAAAACCTCCCTCGGATGATCGATGATTTCTGGTCAGCCATTGAAGCTCGTCTTGAAGCTATGATGTCGTTGCAGTACGTCTCCGCAACTAACGGTACTAATGCACGCGAGCCGCAACCTAAAATTCCAAATAGCTCCTCAAGATGCCTTTTCAGAAATGGCATCCGCGTTAAAGCTGTGGTGATCTCATCTGATGCCTCCAGCCTTTCCAATCATGGCTTGGACACTTTGCTGTTGCGTTGTCAAGCTCAGGCACGAAGTCGTGATGGCACATTCGGGGCGAGGCAGTTTTACTGTTCCTGGCCTTGCGGTCTTCGTTGATCGCATGTCTTATGGCGGATAGCTCTTGCCGAGCTTGTTGTGTTACGTCGATGTCTAGAGCTCGAGAGCTGGAAAGCTCGGTAGTGAGGAAGCTCGAGAGATATAGACTGGAGGAAGCTTCCCCCCGCATTCTCAAAGTATTCCTTATCACAGATATTACAATGTATCGATCTTCAATTACTACGCTGGCCCTCTTTGCCGCTTCCGCGGCTGGCAAGATGTGTATCAACCAGACTGTCCCGGTTACTCTTTCCGCTCGTCAAGCTATTCTTGATATCGCCATCCCTCAAACGAACCTCGAAGTAACCGACTTCGTTCTGAACATGACCCAGCAGGGTCGCAACTTCACAGATCTTGCTCTCAAGGGATATGATACCACATCTGGAACGTACAACATCAGCACGCAGTTCTGCATTCCCGATACTAGCAACATCACGAACCCTACTGTCCAAGTCCTGACACACGGCATTGGCTTCGACAAGACGTGAGCACCTGCAAGCTGTGTTCGTGGTCTGTAACGAAACAAATTTTCAGGTACTGGGACCTGCCATACAATGCCTACAACTACTCATATTTCAACGTGGCCACCGATCAGTACAAGTACTGCACATTGTCATTCGACCGTCTCGGTGTCGGCAACTCCTCGCATGGCGAACCTCTGAATGAGATCCAAGCGTTCCTCGAGGTGGCAGCCACAGTCCAGCTCACTCAAATGCTACGCAATGGCAGATTTCCCAACATCAATCAACATTCAGCAAAGTCGTACACGTCGGACACTCCTTCGGTTCCGCACAAACATACTCCTTGGCGAACTTATATCCCGAGCTCACCGATGGCATCATCTTGACTGGCTTCTCGATGAACTCCTCATTTCGTCCATTTATTCGCGGCTGGGGCCAACTTTCAGCTGGCAAATCGCAATCAACCTTTGCGATTCAGCAATATCACTGGGCAGCAGGTTCAGACCTTGTTCCAGATGTACGCCGAGCCTTTGGTGGACTACATTGCGCCAATCGACCTCACTACTATCCCACCTCCCCAGGGGCTGCCGAATGGATACTTGATCTCGTCCAATGCGGAAGCGAACAAGTATCTCTTCTTGAAGCCTCAATTCTATGATCCTGGTATCCTCACTTTGGGCGAGGCAACCAAGCAGCCTGTCACTCTCGGGGAGCTCCTGTCTCTTGGCAGTCTTGTTGTGCAGAATAACTACAATGGACCAGTCCTCGTCATCACAGGAGGTGAGTAATTTCATATATGTGCTGTCGGACAAAATACTGACTTTGAAATAGATTCCGATCTCCCCTACTGCGGAAGTGACTGCCTCGCCACTGGTGGCGCAGCCCCTAGCATCCCCAGCCAAGTCAAGATGAACTTCCCCAACCTTGCCGACGGCAATTTCTCTGCTGTTGTGCAGCCAAACTCTGGTCATGGCATCAACCTGCATTACAATGCTACTGGCGCCTACGCAGTCATGAACGAGTTCTTGGGCTCCAAAGGTCTGGCGAGCTCCTAGTATGGCGGCAAGTGATGGTAAGGGCGGGAGCTGAAACTACAGGTGGATTCCGCAGATGAAGGTTCGATTATCTAGACACGAATAGTAACGATTATGATTCGGATAATCTATAATATAATGATGTCAATGCTTTCACAAATTGTCTGTTTACAAATATAATCATGTTTCTGTCTGACACAAGCGACGGGCGAATAAACAAAAGCTGGGAAGTATCGGCGTTGTGCAATATCTGAATTATGGGAGAAGCTAGAATTACAATTAATTTACCTAGGAAGAGGTTTAGATTTACGGGCGGTCAGGAGGAAAGTTCAAGATCTTCTCAGCAGTTCTAATTGTCTTCGAACTCGCACTTCCCAAACGCAGAAGAAGAAAACTCACCATACTGATACGCATCATTACTTTTATCCGGACCTCTATCATCAGCCCCAAAGACATGAGCAGCCTCGTGAACGAAAACAGTCGCTTTCGTCATGCCATCATCACACGCATCCTTATCAGCAAGTCCGAAGAACCCCTTGAACAGCCGTACTGTCGCTGGGGTTCCTTGACCCGCTGACACGACATTTGCGATGACTCCCTCACGACCATCTTTAACCTCTTTAGGCAGACAGACGAGGTTGAGCGTCAAGCTGAAAATCGTGTCTTTGATGAGTCCATAGCGATGGGTGATGAGAGCGCGGGCGTTGTCATTGTCATTCATGGAGCCGAAGTAGTGGATGAAGCGGTCTTTTTCTGTGGGGTCGGAGGATGCGATGGAGCTGATGGCTGCGTTGCAGAGCTCGTTGGCTCGCGTGGCGATCTCTGTGAGGCTGACGCTGAGTCCGTGGCAGGTGCTGGATGTTAGGCGTTTGGATAGGAGATCTGCTTCTCCCGGTTGGGTGATGTAGTAGTCGTCGAAAGGCTCGTCAATGGCCTCGATATTGCTCCTTGGTAATGAGGGCAGGGAGAAGACGAGAGTGCTGAATGCTACCATGACCAGCCAGGTAGTGGAGTTGAAGAATTGCATCTTTGATATGTATGTATCGTGGTGGTACTCGATAGTGTGTGTGATGGACTGGAGCCCATGCTCTGTGAAAGAGAAGGAGACTTTAGTACTCTACAAGAGTCCTTGTTCTTCTGTTGTTTCTTTTGTCTTGAACTATGTTTCTTCTGAATTTTTGTTTGACCTCTTGGAAGCACGAGAACAATGATACAAATACAGCCCTATTGTCAGAATCAGCATTTGAGCGGGGGGAAAGGGGATATCAGCACGATATGGGGATCTGTGTATGGGTGACCTAGATAACGGGCGGATTTGTTCACGAATTTAACGTGAATCATGACCCTACTCATCGAGTTCAAATGCCACCAGAAAACCTGAAAATCCTTATGTTGACGATGAAGCGTGATTGCAAAGCGGACAAAAGTTGGTGCTTTTCACAAGAACCTCCGACTGAACGCGAAGAAAGTACGGATGTCGCTTAATGTTGACAGAGAAAATAACAACTTTGTGCTGCAGCCATTACCCAACTATCCTTGCGCACGCAAGACAATCTTGCCCACTCTAAAGCTTTGTAAAACGATGTTGTTCTGGCTTCTTCTTACGGAACATCAATCACTGATGGAGCCAGTTGTTCGAGGCAGTAGGGCCAAAACGTGATATGACCGTCACGTGACCCACGCAATCTCTGTTCTGAATCTGGGCAGCTCTTCTCCCAAGCCCGCTACTACGCATCAAGATCTGTGATCATCCGGATAATACTGTACCTCAGTCTTTGCATGTTGTAAAATCCTTATCTCTTGCAAGCCCCTTCTAGGCAAATGTACAGTATGAAGAAAGGATACCCACACGGGCTGGCTGTACAGCGATCACATCTGTGTGTCGTTGAGACTCGTTCTGCCTACCTTCCCAAACAGACCTGCAGTACCAAGCCCAGAATCCTAACGGCTTGCCCGAGATCTCCACTCTAGCAGAGTACAAGTCAGGTATTGAGCACATGGAGAAGAGTACAGAGGTCGTACTGCGGAGCAAGGGATAAGATAACGGCAACCTTCCGTCGTTGAGCGTTGATAGCAGTCGGGAGTCTACATATGGTAGCAGCTAGTCTAGTGGGCTTCCAACAGTCCAGCTGCCCTTCCAGAACATCCAAGAAATGTCACAAGCAGCTAGCCAATATGAAAGATAGATAGCGGGCGGCGACAGCTGGCGCGCCCTCTTCACGTAGTCAGTACTGCGTCGCATTTACATTTTCTTTAGGACGGGTCAGTGAAGCATGATGAGACTCGAGTGAGCATAAAAGATCAGTATCATAATCAGTGTGGAATAAATTATTAGGCCGGCATCTTGCCCGCGATAATTGTTTGACGGGTTTCAGTACTTGCCAGAGGTAAAATGGGGGTGGAGGGTATCCGAAATCAAAGGAGGGGTTCAACACACGACGGAGGAAGCCCGCGAAAATACTCACACGAGCATCCATAATAGATAGTCTTCTCTGTCCAGGAGAAACAGGGCCGAGGAAGCACTGCACTCTCATCAGGTAGCTCAGTGAATAATCAGGTCTCGATGAATAGATGCATATTCGCTTGTCATTCAGTCCGCGGTGAAACTCCCAAAACGGTCCTTCTTCCTGTGTGGCGCACGAATGCCAGCGAGCGAGCGAGCGCAAAGATTGAATGCACCGCACCCAAGCTCGGCCTGGCCTATCCCAGACGAGCTGTTGTACATTTTTGCCACCGCGGTTTATTGTTGCATTTGGGATTTCATGCAGCATGCAGGCAGGTATCCTTCTCTGAAGTCTCTGGCTACCGGTATCTCTCTGTCAATTCAACCCAGCCCCTCCTCCCACCTTCCATGTGTGAACACCCATCACAACTTTCAAATGCAGCATTTGTGGTGGGCAAGTGAATTGAAGTGAATTGAAGCCTCACGATGATACTGAACCGGACCTGTTCGCCTGAAAAACAAGACGAAGGCTCGAGATGGGAAGTCTACTTTACAGCTCTAGAGTGAGCCAGACGGACCATCTCCCAGTTCCCAAAGAACTTGACTTCAGGCTAGAAGGAAGACTACAAGACTCTGGACCGGCCGCATTGCCATTGTTGGTGAAAGGTGGTGGCATGGCGTTGCTTTCTTCCCAGCCTATCGATTGATACAGTTTAGCGGACCACGCAAGGGCAGCACCGGCGGCAAACTTTATCTGGCTTGCTTTCCAGCGCTGCATGGTGGTGCGCGGTGCCTTGCTAAATTCGTGAAGGCGGTTCATGGGATGGGATGGCACACATGGGAGGCGAGTGGACGAAGATGTTTCCTTGGTGTTGGCGCGCGTTGGGCTTGGTATCTGAGGCGGCTTGAGGCTATTGATTGAATTGTACTGAGAGCTTCCGATGGCATCTTGCTCTGAAAGGTCAGAGCAGAAGAAAGGAGAACAATTATTGTTCGATTTCTCTTTTTCTTCATGGCAATCGCTTGGAGATATCGAATTGGCTTGAGTCAGTGCTTCCAAAAGGGGCATCTCCTGACTTGACCCCTCACTCGAATTATCACGGAAAATTAGTGTTGAATGTGGACTCTTCAGAATGCCCACTCATGGTGCATGCGGAGGAGATCCAGGCGAGATTTACTGGGTCTCGAGTAATGCGTCTCCAGTCTGGAAACGGAGAAGCAGCGCACTTTTGGCTCTAGAGACACGCTTGTACGGTGTTTCCCGTGGGACAGAACTTCGTTGTTCGTACGTCGCTCTCGTTCGCAGTTCGTACGCATCATCGTCGCTTTTGCTGGCCTGGCTGGTCGCTGGCTTGAGGCAAATATTGGATTTCGCCTCCATTTCGCCGACCTTGGTTCGCTGCTGCAGCTGCAGCTTCCCAGCGAGACGGACCACTGGATAGACCTGGTGGGCTGGGAAGAGGCCTGGCATTCATTGGATGGAGCATGGAAGCATTGGATGACATGGGACGGATGGGGTCGGATGGCTGGGGTTATGGCTGGGGTTTTACCCGTAGACAAGCATAGACACTCAATTTGTATCTCTTGCTCTCTCCCGCGGGCGTTCTTGGTTCTGTTCTGGGCAGAAGCAAGCACCAGGCACAAGGACGGGAACGAGATAAGTGCATGTGCTGTTGCTTCTCACGATCTTGGAGACGCGAAAGACTATAGCATCAAAATCCCTCATCTCGATATTCAAATCCAACAAGCATTTATATTGTGATTACGGTTCTTATTCAGACGTTTAGTTGTTTTAGCTTCCGTCTGCCAATTTAGTTTGGGTTGAGGAGACCCGGCGCGCATAAGCGAGATAGGAACTGGAAGGGATCTGAGAGTTGAGACACCCGCGAGATTGCATCAAGGTGCCTTGGGCAAAACCACGAGAGCTCTCTCTTCTCGACTTCGTCCATCCTCTTCTCGACTCGACCTCACTTCTCGCCGCTCGTCGTCCTTCACTCCTTTCTCAATCCACCAAGACGACAAGATACGCGCGCTGTCCAATTGCACTGTTCATTCAGGACTTTACTGTTACTGCATTGGACCCAGGAGACGAGAAGGTTGTCGACCAATCCCGCCTTAATCTGACTGTAACACCTGCAGCCAGCGCAGCGTACGACTGACTTTCCGCCTACATTCGCCGACTTCAGCGACGTGATAACGCATTGATTTCTGCTGGAACAATTCTCTCGACCTTGGGACCATCTGCCGAAGCCCGAGTCGTCGTCAATTAAGAGTTGGTTCTATCCAAACTTGACCTGTTTCGTTCCTTCTCCACCGGGATTCGAACTCGCAAGCACACCCACATCGACAATTTCCGCTCAACATACATCAATTCAGCGAATCTCTCGACCTCTGCAGCGTCGCGCAATAAAACATAAATCATGTCGGGACTCGAGGAAAAGAACGTGGTCATTACCACCAGCGACGCCGTGGAAGAGAAGTCGAATGGCAAAGTCCTCACGATCAACCGGCCATCCCCAAGCAGACAGACTTCTGCTCAACACCTATCCACGATCCACGATGTCGACTCAACGCACTCCCTCACCCCTCCTGGCACTGCCACCAACGAGAAGACAATCGAAACGACCTACACGAATGCCATCAACGACCGCGACATGTACAACACGGATCTCGAAGCACAAGGCCTGACGGAACAGAAGACGGAGGTATCTGTATCGAAGACTGGTCTCCTCACCACCGCGTGCAGCAAGGTTGATTCCGCGTGGCCTGGTCGGAATCACATGAAGCAACAGAGGAAGGCCGCGAAGCTTCAGCGCTCCCGTTGCGGATGCTGGGCTGGATTGAAGAAGACGTACAAGGCCTTGATCATCGCTGCTATCGTCCTTGCCATCCTGGGTATTGCTCTTGGAATCGGCTTTGGATTGTCGCAGAAGGTCGGAGGTACAATCAATGATGGTAGCGGTGACCACAAGCCTGCTGTTCCCGGCAAGTGAAAGTTGATCGGTATGTTGAATTGTTTCCTCAATCGCGCGTGCCTTGACTGACAGCCTTCCAGTGCGAAACAATTGACTCTCATCCACACGCATCGATCTTCGTCCCTCCTCTTTGTCCCGCGACATCCAGTTCATCGAGCGACAGGAACCTCTTCGCCCTGACTCTTCGCGTCGGCTTGCTTCTTTCCTTGTACATGTTCGGATCAGTATATTGTCCGCAGACTTCATACCCCACACGTAAGGCGTTTTGGCGTCGGCTCTCGCTCGTTGTTCCTTCGCAGCTGGTCTCAAGAGACCCTCTTGGTTTGACCCCAGAAACGATATGGACTCTCGCTATATTGGTATTTCGGTTCGGCATTCTCTCGTGCCATGAGATAGATGTGCATATGATGGATCTGGCTGTCTGGTGTTTCCTTCCATCTTCCACTTGTTCAATTTTCTGTTGTCGTGTTGTTGTTAAGACGAATGGCTAGATGGATTGATGGATATCTTTTTCCCTCTTTCAAGGCTTGCTTGCTGGCTAGCTGCTTTCCTTCTGGAATGGAATAGAAAGTCTTTGGAGTTAGAATGGGTGAGGGAGATGGGGTAAAGAGTGGTGTCATCCAACAATCAAACAGACAGACACAGGATTAGAAAATGGCACAATCAAGCCATGCAATGAACAGACTTCTGCCACCACGTCCACCTGCCAACCTACCTACCTTACCGTCTTATACCCATTCTGCATTCAATACTTCCCACCTGTAGATTGTGTAGTTGAAAAGACTTCAACTTCGTGAAGAAATTAAGCAGAACATATCAAAGCACCAGGCTGCGTGAGTTGAGTTGAAACAGCCACCAAACATTCCCGCTCCTAAACTCAAGAAACAAAAAACCTGGAACATCACAACACCAAACCACAACAAAGGAAACAGGGAAACAACCAGCTTATATATCCCATCCGATCTCCATTCCGATTCCGGATTTGCATTTCTCAGCTGCCATAAGCAAAGCATTCCAAGTGGGGTCTCAATTCCATCTCACCAGTCACCCACTTGGAATTCCTTCGTTCCTCCGCCGCAAAGTCCGAATGCCGCATTTTTGCTTGGTAGCTGGATGGCTCGGGTGTTGGGGCGTGCCGAGTTGTGCATGTTTTGTGCATAGAGTGGTGAGTTGTGCGGAGTTGTGCAGGGTTGTGGATGAAAGGGGAAGCTCGCTTCCGAGTGGCTAGCAGGCTAGGTAGGGAGCAATTGTTTACTTTGTGAAGGTGGAGCTGGGCGGGAGAAGCGAATTGATCTTGGGCCGAGCACTGCAGGCAGAGGCCACAAGTACTTCAAAAAGCTCCCACCAGCTCCTGTGATATGAGGCAGCCTGAAAGATCTGGTTATATCAGCGTGGCTGGCTGGAGCGCCAGCAAGGCGTCCTGCACGATTTCTGGATATTACTCCTGAGTGGTCGGAGTGCAAAGGCTGTCAGGAAGGGAATTTCGAGCCCTGTATGCCTCACCGAGCCTGGAGTGAAAACGATCACCACACATACACCCAATCGCCTCAGGTACCGTTGGGCTCAGCCACCACTATTGCTGGTTTGTGAGGCTGCGGCTGCGTTTGTCCATCCACTGATAATGAGCACAATGCCCATATTTTCTGGGGTCACTTCTGTCAGGATAGGAATCTTTCCTCAGCCTGACTTCCCTTCGTTGACTTTGAAATAAGTGCTCGGATTCCGAATCTATCTGGGCTATCAAGAAACTTGGAATTATGTTGAGTTTGCAAAATGTTCGACGCCCAGTTCTCCGCTTCCGACAAGCTTTCCCAAACCAGACACCCAGAGTTCCCAATCATGATTTCCGAGCAAGGGGTTTCAGCTCAAGTAGCAAGGCTGCGCTTAAAAGTACTGCTTCGGCATCTGTCCTAGTGAGTCTCATGGGCTTTACCATATGGTTTGGTAATACGAGCAGTCTCAGCAACGATGGATTCCAGTTCGCAAAATCCACATTGGTTCAGGAACGTAACATTGAGCCTAGCGATCGCGCTACAGATTTTGGAAAAGGATCACGCCCGTCAAACATCACCCTGACCTACCCACAATTGTCCGAAAACGAGAAAACGAGGCTCATCATTCTCGAGCCAGGCGAGCCCACTGATGCATTGAGATGTCATTTCAAGCACATCTGCTCGTTGAAAGACCACGAGTATGAAGCATTATCGTATGTCTGGGGCGAGGAGTCCTCAGACCATACAATTCAGTGCTCAGGGATGAAGATCCAGATCACAGCCAATCTCGACGACGCTTTGCGGCAACTTCGATATACAGATAGGACCAGACTACTTTGGGTTGACGCGATTTCGATCAACCAGAAGGATATAGTCGAAAGAAGCCACCAAGTTCGCATAATGCGAGAGATCTATGCCAATGCAGCACAGGTGGTAATATGGTTGGGTCGAGTTGCAGAGGGTGATGCTCGTGCTTTCTCGTCATTGCAAGCCTTAAAATCAGTGCTGATTGGCCAAAACGACTTGTGGTTCCTGGTCCGGCTCGGTTGGTACAGAGACAAGAATGGAAGGGTCTTCTCCGGGGGTGCTCATAGGCCCATGGTTACCGATATCGAGTATGAACACCTAGTCACTCTCCTTCGCAGAGAATGGTTTCGCCGGACATGGGTCATTCAGGAAGTGGCTAGCTCGCGAAGCGCAACCGTCTATTGCGGGAACCAGACCATATCTTGGGAGCTCCTGGCAGACGTGTATATGAGATTGGGAGACCGCTTCCTTCCCGTCAGTCAGATGGGAGTTGAAGATGCCCATCATTCTCTTGAGAACATCACCGCCATAGAAAGAGCACGACGATCACAGAGCGGACCGCTCTCTATGTCACTGTTCCACATCCTCTTAGCGACAAGATTCAGCAGTTGTAAGGATCAACGCGACAAGATTTTTGCCGTGATAGGTCTTGCAAAGAACTGGGAGAAGCGGCGGGCACTCATGCCAGATTATGACGCAAATGAAGGAAAGGTTCTGGAGGCCTTCAAGGAGTTCGCTGTTGCTGACATCAATCATCACAAGGACTTACGTGTTTTGTCTTGCGCTTCTGGGCCGAATGCCTCTTCATCACTTCCGTCATGGGTTCCCGACTGGAGGGCAGTCGAGAATGTGCATCCGTTGACGCGGTACAGTGAGCGGACCAGGTTTGCGCGTCTGGAGGCATGAAACCTGAAGCTTGGCATTCTGATAACAATACCATTCTACACGTAAAAGGACTGCAAGTCGATTCCATTGCTATACTAGGCTCCCAGCCGGAATTTACGAAAGCCGTCGCTGTGTTCGAGATTGACACGGCCAAAATTTCAGCCCTGCAGAAGTCGTATTCGTGGCTCCGCGAGTGTGAGAATTTGTCTCGGCAGGACCGAGGAATTTTAACACCAAAGCGCCAGAAAGAACTCTGGAGAACCATGACATGCGGCCTGACTGGCGAGGCATTTCCAGCTCCACGTCGATACGCGAATTACTTCAACAGGTACATGGGCTTCATGTCGAGTGCATCTGAAAGATTCGAAGATTACTTGACTGAATCTCGAACCACAGTCTTTGGAATCCGCGGGCTGGATGAAGTTATGCCCAATTTTCAAACGCATGCGGTGGTCGAAGCGTCCTTGGATCTTTGGTCATCGAAACGTCTTTTCTCTGTCACGCGCTACGGGCGATTGGCATGTGTACCTAGAGGCGCCAGGGTAGGAGACTCTATCTGCGTTCTTTTTGGAGGGGAGGTTCCATATGTCTTGAGACCGGCAGGTGGTGGGTTTTATACTGTAATTGGGGAATGCTATGTTGACGATATCATGCATGGAGAGAGCTTGTCGGATGATACGACACCAAAAGAGTTTCTATTGCGATGAAGAAATGGAGTGCTTATTTTGCGTACGACGGTTGATTGTTCTACAAACACTTCTTGTCTGTGGGAAGCGGGCGGCGAAGCAGAGAACTAAATTGTGATGATGGTGTTCGTTACTAAGTATATGTTTCCCGTCGGAATTGTGACAGCTCGTGCTGAGGCATGAAGCTGGCCACTGGTTTGGGAATGGGCAACAGAAACGTGGAAATGATAATGTCGATTAGTGGTAGTCATGAGGGGTGGCGACAAGCCTGGAATAATCAGCTTCGGTTCAGATTAAGGAAAGGATGCTTCGCAGAGGAATCTCGAGGTACTACTTACCTCTTGTCTTTTGACCCATCGTCTTAGTAGTCCCAGCGTGTCTGTTACATAGCTGACGAATGTACCGGGTGTGGGGTTTTCGAAAGTGCGTATGAGTAATCTGGAAAATCGCGACAGAGGTCCGAGGAAAGTCTCAGTCAAACTAGCAGTAGCAAAGGCGCAACTGCCGCACTGCGGAACAATTAAATGCCTTCTCCCCATAATCGCGATCGAGTGAGATTTCCAATCGGAGCGACAAACCTTATTATGGTGTGCACTAGGTACGGCCATTAGAACAGGTACAAAAGCAACAAGATGCGCATCACATCAACGATCAGATAAGCAAGCATCTGTGTCGTACGAAAGAATCAGTACTTCTGCTGTCATTCCGAGAGAAAATACTCTACAATAACTTTAGCAAACGGAAAAATGACGTCCTCTCAAAAGCGCTCAATTCTTATTACTGGGTATGGTATTTTTACGAAATCATTAACCTTCTCTCCCCTACTCATCTTGATGATTGAAATTAATAATTCCGGCGTTTTAGCTGCTCGGACGGTTCATCTGGTCATGCTCTCGCGATTGAATTTGCGAGTCGAGGCATGCGTGTCTTTGCGACCGCTCGCTCAACCAAGTCTCTTGCCCAGCTAGAAGCGAAGGGGATCGAGACCTTTGCTTTGGATGTCACAAGTGCAGAGAGTATCGCCGCACTGAAAGTCCAGATCACGAAGAAGACTGGAGGGAAGTTGGATATGCTCTTCAACAATGCTGGTGTCAGTAAGTAGGTCTCTGCTTTATTGTCCATGTAGCTTTTGTACATCTGAGGAGTCGTATAATTGACCAGCAAAACAGTGTACGAGGCTCCAGCTGTTGAAGCGGATAATGCCCGTGTTCGTCAAATGTTCGATACCAATGTGTTTGGGCTATTCGACATAACGCAGGTCTTCCTCCCCCTCCTTCTGGCCGCCGTTCCAGATTCTAGCGTGCCTCCTACCATCATCAACACTTCTTCAGTCGTTTCCCGTGTCCCTTTTCTCTTCGCAGCGAACTATAATGCCTCAAAAGCGGCCGTCACCTCTTACTCGGATACTCTCCGTCTCGAATTGGCTCCTCTTGGAATCAAAGTGGTTACCTTGTTCATGGGCAAAGTTTCAACCAAGATAACTTCGCCTACCAGCATCTCTTTTGGAGCCGATAGTCTTTACGTTGATGTGGAGGCGGGTGTTCGGGAAAGGAGTCGATTGCACGCAGCCAACAACATACAGCCTGAAGACTTTGCACGTCAAGTTGCCAGTTCCGTTCTTTCAAATCCTGCACTTGGGAAGGGTGAATATGTGTGGAAAGGTACACAAGCTGTCTTGGTTTGGTTTCTCAATGCCGTGGGATTCAGAAAGATTTTCGATGGGACAGTGAAAGGTGAGGTAGGGCTTGATAAGGATGCAGCGAGGAAGGCAATTTACGACAAGGGTCAGCGGAGCATCAAGCAAGGATGAAAGAGTTTTCAGTGTTGAGAAAGCGTTGCCGAAGAGTTTTGTAATTCTATTTTATACTTTAAAGTTTCGACAGTTATTTAATACACGAAATTGTTCATCTAAATATGATTCCTGTGGTTTAAAGTCAAGCCGCATCTCAGGAAGCTTAGCGAGGCGCCTGTCCGCGACCTCACGCCAATCACAGCTCGCATGAGGTCAGGACTCCAATGTGCAATCGATTTGAACTGATCGTGGGTAAGAGAAGGAGAGGTGGCGAAGGAGCCATTAAAAATATTCCAGCGGGCAACTTAGATGAAGTATGTGCAGAAAGCCTTTTGTTATTATTTAGAAGGGGTGCTGATCGTTAGGCAGAACATTGAGGTGAGAGTTTTGGAAAAGGCCATTGGTTGGAAACAAAATACAAATTACGTCCCAACGTTATAGACTGATACTCTACTTATGCTAATGTAAAGATAATGAACATACCACAATCTGTTGCATCCTCGCTACAGCGGCTGAGCGGCATGATGTTGGCTCGCCTCGTGAATGCCGCTTCACTCTCACCCAACCATATTACAACATCTTGGCGTCAAAACCAACAACTTCTAATGCCAATTCAGCTTCACCCACTTCCATATCCTCAGACTCGTCTCTATCACCCCCAGTGGAGCTCAATTCTGGTCTCCTCAACACCAATATGCTGTGGCAGAATATCACCTGTCCCCTCCTCACCAGCCTGCTATTCCAGGTCCCCACAAGACCAAGTCAGTCACCTTCATCTTCGTACCAGATACACCCGCAAACCCCTCATCAAGCGCCTCTACGCGACCCCGGAGGCGCTGAGGACATCATACCTGGAAACTACGCGATTCACTTCTTCCCAGGCCATTCCATCTCGCAGCATTCCTCGATCACAGAAACAGATTTCACGCCGTACATCATGTTCATCTTCGACGCTCTGTATCCTGATCGCGTCGTTTACTCCGCGAGAAGCGTCGATGATGAGTTGGTTGATAGGATTCGGGCTGATCCTGGTGTGGAGTTTGTGGAGTTGAATCATGCGCCACCGAAATTGAGGCTGGCGGGTGATGAGTGGAGGTTTGATTCGTGATGAGGTGGGTTCCTGGCTGGCTGACTGACTATGAATTATCTTGAATGGAGTAGGGTTGAGGATAGAGTATTTGTTCTGTTCATGAAGTAAAAGTGGACTGAGGAAAGGTAGCATCACTCAGGTAAAGGGGGGCGGTCGAATTCATGCAATTGTATAGTCCTACCTACGATGGCAATACTAAGGTCGGTGTGCGAGAAGTACATATTTCATGATACTTGGGTACTTGCACTTGGCTTCACGTGTTCTAATGTGCAATACCTAATCATTGATTTCCAAGGGGAAAAAAGTGGAAGTTTGTCCACCTCACCATCACAGTCGACTAAACTTCACCACCTCCTCCGAAAAAGCTCCTGAAGACCGTTTATATTCCTCCTTTCCACCCGCATTACCAGCATCGCAGGTTTAGAAGACTGAAAGTAACAACCAAATAAGGACTGAGAATAACGAGCGAAAAGAAGAAGTTGAGGACAACGTCATCTTTTTCTCCGTGAACAGGGAAGGTCCCAGCTGTAGCGTATATCAATCAAGACACGACTGTTAGACACTGATTTCCATAGTTAGGTAACCTGCACCATGTAACCCATTACTTCACCATCTGAGCTACCAAGGTAGCTCAGATGGCTGGTTGAAAGACTTTTGCTTATTTGCTTACATGTAACGCGAAATAATTTGGCGAGTAGGGTGGGTCCGGCTGCTGGAGCCGTAGCTGCAAGGGACGATACTTGCGACGAGAGTGAATACCACGGGAGTGGGGACATGAGACTTTTCGTTTATTGCTGTAGTCTATTCGTACTTCAAATTCTATCTGTCTGGTTGTACCGGTCTGACATCAGAGGTACGACATAGGGGCTGGTTCCCAATCGGTCCTCACACATGCTCATGGCACTCTCAATCCTCACCAGAGCCACTAGGTTTGAACCACCTTCCCAAACTCATCGATATGTCTCTCTACCTCGCCAAGTTCCATCGACCCAATAGCTGGTCTGGATCCGACCGCTTCACCCTCGAAATTACGTCCTTGCGCGAGCACATCGTTTTTCTTATGCTGATCCTCGCTGTGCAGAATGAATGGCACCTTGGCATCTCCTTGCACCTTGGTCGGGATCGCCTTTGCTCCCTCCTCTCGTAGCCTCCTCGAGTGGAACTTCTCTACCACAGCCGAGTCTTGTCCATATTTCTCTTTGTAGCTTTCCAGAATTTGAAGTGTGACGCCGGAGCCTCCGCAGACAATGATGACGATATTGAGCTTTGAAAACTCGTCGGGTGATAGAGTGGGAAAGAGCAGCGACTGCAAAGTGTCGTTGTATGCTGTGGCGATACTGACTCCACAGGCAGGCTCGACAAGAATCCTCTCATCATCAGCGAAATTGACACAAGCCATCGCAGCTTCAGCATCACTGAGAACATGGCTCGTGACATCCTCTGTCATCCCCCACTCAAATGCCTTGCTCGCAACCTGCGTCGCTCCCAGAGAATTGGCAATACTCGTGATAGCCGGAAGTCTGGACAACTTCTTGTTCGTCACGCTCAGGTTGAGCGACTCGGCACCTTTCGTCTCAACAGCAAGCACTTTGACGCGTTTGCCACTTCCGCCCTTGAGATGACCATGTCGATCGAGTCCTTGCATGATACCGGAAAACATGCCACCACCGCCCACACTGCATACCAGCGCATCGAAATCGCCATTCACACTCATTTGCTTTTCAAGCTCATCAGAAATTGTGGAGTTTCCCTCCCAGATATTTTCGTGGTCGAAAGGTGGGACGTAAACGCCATTCTCATCCTTGCCCAACAATTCTTCTCGCAGATGAGCATCGGCTTCACTCCAATGGTTCCCTATTTGCACCACGTCCGCTCCTAGAGTCTTCAGTTTCTCAATCATGAGTGCCGAGGTCGTCATGGGCACGACGATGGTGGCGGGTCGCTTGAGCATTGTTGCAGCGACAACACATGCGAGTCCAGCATTTCCACCGGATGCACAGTAGAAATGGATAGGCTTCTCAGAGCCATGACTGGCGATGGCTTTTTGGAGAAAGTTTCCAAGGGCTCGTGACTTGAATGAACCGGATGGTTGAAGCGTCTCGAGTTTAAGGTAGATGTTGCTTGAACGTGTCAGCAAGAGCTCAAGAGTGGGGGGTGGCTTCAGTACCATCCTGCTTCTCTTGATAGAGCTGCGGATCTTATGCATGGGGTTTCTATCCAAGGTTTGGGCTGTGGACTCAAGTTGGTCGTCATGTTCGCGGGTTGAATTTGCACAACTCCTGGGACTTCTATAGATTTGGAGAACTCTGAGGCGGGAAGGAGCAGTCCAGCAAATTCTTCCACCAAGATATGTTGCTGTCTAATAAAAAGGGAAGGAACGAGCTAATTGCTTATTATTTTTGTGTCGTCTAAATTGTTGGTTACTTAGCATGACATAAAGGGCGCAACTTCTAACCTGCCCTGATGCTGATCTGTGGGGTTGTGGGGTGGATTACTGTGCCGCCACGTGACTTACTCCAGAAAGGGGACTGCCTGATAGCCGAGCGAGTTTGTTTACTTTTCGCGATGATGTTCTCAGGGGAAAGTGGGCCAATCATCGGGGCTCAGGACGAAACGTGGACTTTTCTATACCAACAGTTCTTGCCTATAGCTAACAACTTCCCGTAGCTTTCTGGTCATGATTGCCTGCTCAAGCGTCTGCAATGGCTCTCATCACTCCAATGCAGCCCACGTGGCACTCCAAGTTTGCTTCGCAACTTCATGCTCGTTCGCGTCGGCTTCAAAGTCATCATTACAGTCAACACAGCCTCTACTACCAGCTTCTCACACCAGACGTTATTATTATTAGCGTCACACCAGAACATCGACCATACGGAACACAACATGTCAACACAAGCCTCACAGCCATTACTCCCTGCACCACCAACATATCAAATTCGAAGCAACCCTGCTTTCCATCTGTCCAGCAGAGCTCGCGAGAACTTATTCCAACCTATCCGGCAATTCACCTACTTCCCCCAACTCCCCGTCGAACTCAGGCTCAAGATCTGGGACTTCGCCATCGCCGATATCCCCCCTCGTCTCATCGAGATCCGCCACCGATACATCTTCTCGCACAAGCACCGGAACTACTTCCCGAAATTCTATTCGCTTTGCCGTCTACCGGCACTCTTACACCAATGTCCCGAGGCGCGAGAGCAGGTCTTGAAGAAGTACGAGTGGGCTTTCGGGATGGAGGGGATGGATGAAGATGATGGTTTCGCTTTTCAGAACAGGATCTTTATTGATTGGGCCAAAGATGTTGTGCTCTTTACTGATAGTTCGACTTTTAGCGTCTTTGATAAAACTTTCTCCTTGGGTTCGGTTGTGGGGAAGGATGGCCGGCGAAGAATCAAAACAGGAGTAATTAGAGGGCCGGAGAAAGTAAGGATCTTGGCACTGGCTTGTCCGGCGTGGCTGGGAAAGGAAGGTCGGATTAGTATGCAGAGGTGGATCTCGCTGGGGAAGATTTATTTGGTGTGGACTGAACCGAGGATTGGAAGAGAGCCTGAGTTGAAAGCTGAACCAGAACTTGGTTTGTGTGCATGGATATGGCCTTGTCGACCGTCAGTGGCATATGGTGATAACCATGGGTTCGATTTGACTAGAAGCGATGGAACACAGGTGAGCATTGACTTCGGCTTCGTGAGGATGAACAAGAAAGAGTTGAAGGCTTGGGATCGAATGATCGGTATGGTTCGGGCTGTGTTTTCAATCTGCTTCACTGCGTGAGTCTGGCTTGTCCGCCACTGTATGGGCGGGAAGTCAGACCTTGGAGCAGCATACGATGGCTTCTGAAAGCACCCAGTAGAGTTGATGTGACAGGCCTTGACTCTGTGAGACTTAGGCATCGAATACCATGCGCTGCACAGTGAAAAGCAGGCAACGAAAATTAAATTATCATACTCTCTTTGGCACATTGAACTTCGATATACATCTGGCACCCCAATGATTGATATTAAGCAACAATTCAACATTTGAGAGAGTAATAAATGATGAATGACAAGAGGGAGAAACCCAAGACAAAGGAAAGTCGAGCCATGCAGATCTATTCTGCAGTCCCGACAAAAAAGAAGTACATGCAACGACGCAACGAAATAGAGCAAGTAATGAACTTCCGCGGTAAGAAACAACAAGCAAATACCCGACCACTTCCAGTCTGGCAATTAGCCTCCTCAATTCCACGATCTCCAAATCAACGATTTCCAAATCCAACAAAACAATCATCCAAACCAATTACACTCTTCTTCTCCCCCCTCCCCGCGCGCTCTCTCTCATACCGCCCAGCCAACATCCTTCCAGCAACACTTTAGGAAGTAAGCAAAAACTTCAAGAAAGCGCACAAGCAACACAACAATCCCCCTACAACAACAAAATCGACGACGCCGCCCCCACCATCGCACCCAAAACCAGCACCTCAAGCCCCGTGACAAATCTACCCTCAGCCCCAGCAGTCACATAAATCACCGTCCCGTTTCCACCAGCTGGGCAACTTCCTCCCGATCCACATCCAGCCGTTCCAGTCGGCACTGCAACCACACTCGTCGCATTCCCCGTGGCCGTCGCAGCCGCAGTCTCAATCGGACACGTAACTGTCAAAGTCGGCTTTCCCGCGCAGGCATCACATACTTTCGTCGTGGTGGTGAAGTGCTCTGGGAGGGCGCCGGAGGGGGTGGCGCAGGTTTGGGTGATGGTGTAGGTTTTGGTTGTTAGGCCTGTTGGGCAAACATCGACGTAGACGGTGGTGTAGACGGTGGTTTGGTTGAGGTAGGGGGCAGGGAGGAGGGTGGTGACTGGGTAGGTGGTGGAAGAGGTGGTGGAGGATTGGGCGGCGGCGAGGAAGGGGAGGAGGGTGGTTAGGAGGGTGGCTCTGAGGGGGTGTGTCAGTTTGAACTTGGGTTTTGAGATTCGGGTCTGAAGGACTGAGAGGAGTAAGCTTACGTGATAGAAACCATTTTGAATGAGATCTGGAACTTTGAAGTATTGACTTGAAAATGCGACTTTAAAGATGTGAGTAAATAAGGATGTTTTGGGACGACTAAAACAATCAGAAAAACAGAAGTCAAAAGAGTGACGATAAATAAACAATGACAGTAATCCAGAACCAAAAGAGTGTGGTGAATCGATGCTGAAGAATAAAACTCAAGCTTGGAAGGAAGAAGCTCCTTCATATACTTTGCGAAAGGTGTATGGCAACGCGTGCCGATCGCAACTCGGAATGTTGGCGTCGTGGAAAAAGGGGAGCCGACCTCGCTTGAGGCGGCCGCTCCATTCTTCGCGAGGATTTCGGGAGCGGATTCGTAACTTGTGATTGGCGAACGGAGGTGGGTTACAAATATTATGATTGAGATTGGGAGGAATTGGGAGTTAATGGGGAACTTGAGATGAGAATACGAGGTTTTGAGGGGCTTCGAGTGGGCGGATGGCATGATCCTGCGCGCTTTCTTTGGATATGTGGGATCTTCTGAGATCGATTTGCATTTTTGTGTAAATTCGTATGGGTATCTCCATATGCTTGTTGGATTTGTCGGGCCTGTTTCTGAGTTGCTCTAATTATAACTCTACCTCTATCGTCTATCATCAGTCATGAATCATGTCGCCTAGTCCTCTTCATTTCGCATATCTCTCAAGTGATCTTCTCGACTCTCAAAGTTCCCTTCATCTCATCGTCCAACTCAACGAATCCAGCAGTTTCTATCCGCTTCTTCCATTTCTTACTCTCATACCTCGCTAGTATCATCGTCATTCTCAACACGACACCACTACTTGACTCATGCTCATCGCTCTCCATGGGCGTGCACGTCCACCTCCCAAATGCCCAGTTTAGGATATATCTGCCTGGCCCAGCGGGACTGGGCTCTGTGGTGTTGGAGTCTGAGGGCAGGATGGGAGATGATGCTGCGAGGACGGCCTTTATGCGATAAACTTCGTCTTTCGGAGCAGTCTTCAGGAGTTTCTCTAGCTTGGTTGAATCGATCACTGAGCCAGCTTCTGCTTCGAGTGTGATAGAGAGGACTTCGACTTCACTCTGATGGGCCTTTTCATGGCCATGCCCATTTTCATGCGCATGCTCATGGCCGTGTCCGCTCGTCTCATTCTCACCCAACGTCCTCGCCAACCCACCATCAACACCGAACACAACATCCACCGGCACCCGCCCTTTGTCGCTCTTCACCCACGCAATCTGGACCTCTAAATCGCCCAATCGATCCAGACACTCATCCATCCTCCTCTCACTAAGTCCCTCCCATTTATTGAACACTACCAGGTCCGTATACCGCGCCTGTATCTTCGCCGTATAACTGGTATCCTCATACCCCTTCCAATTCTCCACATCAATCACCGTAACCACCCCATCCAACACATACGCACCCTTGGTCTCCCTCGCCAGCCGATTGACCTCCATAGCCAAGGTCGCCGGGAACGCACTCCCGCTCGTCTCGACGACTATACGATCAGGCTGCACCTTCTCGGACAGCTCCTGGAGCGCGACATCGAGCTGGCCGACGAGGTTGCAGCAGATGCAGCCATTGAGCAATTCGCGGACGCCTGAGATCGAGGATGAGGATGCAAGTTGGCTGTCGATGGCTAGATCGCCGAACTCGTTTTTGAGGAGCGCGAGTTTGTAGGAGGGGTTTTGGGCGCGCAGTTGGGGGAGGAGGCTGAGGAGGAGAGTGGTTTTTCCGGAGCCGAGGAAGCCGGTTATTATCGTGATGGGGATGGGTGACATGATGGATTGGAAGGGAAGAGATGAACAAGTCTGCGTGGAAGGGCTCTCATCAATTGTTGCTATATTGTGAAGAGAGGGAGGGGTTGCAGTGAGGGGTTGATGTTGAGAGCCCGATTGACTTCATGCCCCATACGAATTTTCTTATCGGTTACTTATCGCCAGCGATGCAGACGGATCCTTGCCGCTGCTGAAAAGTCCCGAATTGGAGTACGATTTTATCCATCCGACAATACGATCCCCTGCGCGACTGCAGGAAGAGCCAAAATAGGACATCTCACCACAGCGATATTTGAAGATGGGATTTGCAGCGCTTGCATGCGACTTCACAGCTTCCAAAAACAACTTCTGCAGCAAATCTCAAGAATAGCCATCACATGACTTTCAGATGTGCAAAGCGCCAAGCAAGCAGCCGCTCCGCTACGCGGGCGGGAACGATTCAGGGGCATGAAGCACTGTCATCCAATCGACCCCTTTTCTTTGCACTCACCCACGATGGGATGGGAAGCGTGTCGCTGTCATACAAACGCTTGAGCCAGAAGAATCGTTGGATTGGATAGACTCAGAAACTGTCAGATCGAGAGATCGGGATGGGGAGATATTCATAACGACGAATCAGGGCGTGTAGCTATGGCTTGTTTCAACGGGAGTTGTTGATATCGCACGGCAGTCAATTATGACGATGTTTGTACAGTACCGCTGGTCTCTCTGTGAATGTGACAATCGGGTTTAACAGTATGAGCATACGGAAGATCAGAGATTCGAGAAAATGTCAGACTGTTTCGTGTCGATTTGTCTTGCTGCTGAGTCGGAAGTTGTTTTTCGTCAGAAGACGACTCAGAAGCAGTCGAATGATGACAAGGGAACGGGTTGACAAGTCGAATTTTGTCGATCGGGAGGTCTGGATTACTTGTCGTTCTCGACCGAGCCGACGGGTCATCTTCAGTCGTCGAATTCTCTGGAGATCCCTTCCAGGCTCCGAAAACAATGATGACATCTAGGCTTCTGGCCAGCTCTCGGAGGAAAGCCGTGGAGCTGTTGCACCGAGAAACCCTCCTGGCCCGAAAGTCTACATGTCATGATTAAACTTCAGGCCAATACTTAACGATATCAACCCTCCTTCACATGCCCATCTCCCGATTTATGCATGGTTTATGAAGACTCTGTGCAGACTCTTCAGCTGGGCATATCCACCTACTGCTGCACTGCAACTGCAAGCACTGTTCTCCTGCAGTAGCCTAACATACAGGGCGATAAGTACCCGTAGGCTGATCAGATCACTGATTGCAGGTGCCTACTTAGCCTGAACTTCAACGTTTCACCTTTTTAGCTTGTGGATGCCAGCGGATACACTTCCTGATCAGCACCTAGCAAAGTCTAAAATGTCACCAGGGCTTTACACCCCCTGGGAAGTAGGCAAACTAAACGTGTTCTAGGCAAAGTGCTAGGAACGCCAGGATCTGTCCGGATGGTCGGTTCAGGAACGCTCATCGTTCGCTGAGTTTTGAGCTCTGGAGGTGGGAAGAAGTGGGGTGACTTTGCAAGGGCCATTTTCTTTTCCCCGGCGGCGCAGATCCTGAGATGTCCAGAACGAAAAGTTGGGCTGATAAGGAGGGCAGCGCATGCAGGAACGAAATCGTTATCAGAATCCGATTCGAGGACGGGATGCAGCGTTGTATGCAGATGCAATTCCTTTTCGGCTTCGTTTCATGATCTCATGGGCTGAGTGAAAAGGCTGGAGAGAAAAGGGCTTATTCTGATTCACCTCGGTTGGGTGAAGGGATGAGAAATGCGACAGAAGGTCATAGAAGGATCGTTACCAGCCTCCGGGCTCCCAAAGTTGAGTTGTGTGACTTGTGTTAAGGTAGGAAATTGACTTGTTGGTTGGGGTTCAGCCCTCCGATCCTTCAAATCTGGACCTTGTGGGGTGGCAATCTTCCTTCCGACGACCCTTTGAAGGGAGAGAAATTATCGTGGCCTGAGAATGGAAACAGTTGATCGTAAATAGATTGGTGAGATCAATTGAATTCCTCTGACCGTCTGAAGGCCGGAATGTTCATTTCTGAAATCAGTGGGCCTCCTATTGGTCTTCTTTTTCGAGGTGGTCGGAGCTCTGTTCTTGGACTTGTAACTGCAGGAGGACCTGAGGTAGGTAATCACTGCATGTCCAGAGTTGCAGTGCATCGGCTGTGTACCACTTGGATGAGTACGGAACGCCAGAGATAGATAATACTGCAACCAAACTTATGGCAATTCTGTGCTGTGCTGTGCTGCTCCGGACAGACTCTCCTGGGCTGTGCATACCTCACTGAAAGTCGTGATGAATTGATACTTACTGTTCGAGTCTGAAGCCGCTGGCCTTGCAGCAATGATTCAGGGACACAGAGTCAAAAGCCCAACACTGCAGACTCGCAAAGCTATCACAAAATTTAAAAGCTCCAACAAAGTATAATTGCCAGTACAGTACGGGCTCCTTCGTTGGCAGTGGCACATGCCGAATTGAGGCTTCTTCACTGACGTGTGATTAGGATTGTTTCACCGTTTCGATCTTCGGGCCTGGACCACCCATGCCAACTCAACTCGACTCGGTTCCCACCGAATAATGTTTGGCGGGTGAGAGTGGATGAGTGTGCCTTGCAGGGAGGGGGCATGCATGCCAGGGCAGCGATAAGGTGCATCCTTCGAAACGAAAAACAGAACAAAACAGAACAAAAGACTGGGGACGACGCAGTACTGTAGTCATGTTATATTAGCTAACGCCCCCAGGAGTGCAGACATCGCGCCGCTTGGCCCTTCCCTGCGCCTCTGGACAAGAATGACTGGCTCGGTTGGCAGTGCGAAACACGCGGTCCGACCTTGATCCCGCTGGCTTGGCTCTTCTAGGTTGCATTCGCCAGCATCTCTTTTCGGACGACAACTTCACTCCATCCAAACCCAGCATCGACGACGGTGGCTTGCAGTAGCGGTTATCTGCCCTGCACAGATCCCTCTCTTCCTCTTCCCGTGTGTCTGGATGCAAGGCAAGGTACGGCACACACACCCTGAGTCGTATTGTGTACCCCTGGCCAAATACTTCCGAGAAGGGCTGTTCGTCCCATGTTTTTGCCTTCTCCCTGTTGTGTGCCCCTCGCTCCAAGAACCCAGAAATGCCTCTTCGAGTGAGCCGCCGTGGCACTGCAACTGTTCTGCTCGGTGCTCCACAAAAGAAATAAGCTGGTAATGTCACTGTCCCCTGCACTCATTCATTCCCGTTCAGGACGGCATGTTTCCATCGCCCAAGCCAAAAGTGAAGTCCAAGTCCAGTCCTTAGCGCCTTCTGCAGGGGGAAATAGTCAATGTCAAGCCAAAATAGTGCGCCCGCCATGCCGCTGCCGCTTACCACGGCCTGAACTATCATCGCCCTCAATGATACTATAAGGTCCCCTTCCTTCCTATTCTCTTTCACTCTCTCCTTTCTTGGCTTTCTACCGCGATTCCGTTCGATCTCTCCCACCACCGCACTCGACGTGTCCCGGTACTCTGTACTTTCGTACTTCACACTCCTTCATTCGGTTCGCCAGCTGCCATTCCTTCTTTGTCTGTTGATACGGACTACTTCCATTCCTTCAACGCAACAATTCGAGTCAAAGAACTCCACTCACCACAACGCGCTTTCCAATCATTCCTCGTTGAATCATTCCAGCTTCGACAGCTACCTACCCAGACAGACAGTCCAGTCATTCCAATCAGCAGCGACGACTCAGTACTCCCGGCGATACTCCCTCTTCGATCTTCAGCTTCTACGTACAAATACCTTCAGCAATCTTCCAATTGTCTCGCAAAGATGCAATTCTCAAAGACTGCTCTTTTGGCCCTTTGCGCCTCATCTGCTTCTGCATACTCTGCCACCAAGCGTACCTTCGCCGTCAATCATTTCTATGGCAAGGGTCCTCTTGTCGTGGGCCGCATGGACCCCATTGTCAATCCTGGTGTTGCGTCCGGCCATGTTCACGCCGTCCAAGGTGGTAATGCGTTCGCTTTGAGCATGACCGACGACCAAGCTCTCAAGTCCACTTGCACCTCTTCCCGCGTCAAGGATGACAAGAGTAACTACTGGACCCCAGCTTTGTATTTCCAAGATCCACAGACTGGCAAGCTTGAGCCCGTTGAGATGTTCTACATGAACGTTTACTACTTGTAAGTAATGACACGTGCCTTGCCGATCTTCGCTAACTCGAATTCAGCTTTGATGCCACCACTGATAAGATTGAGGCTTTCCCTGAGGGACTTCGCATCTTCACTGGTAACCCAAGTCTTCGCACCCCTCCTGCCACTGGTGGAGAGCAGATCACCGATCACTCTGATGGTACTATCCAGCCCATTCAATGGACCTGCCCTCGCTCCAATGACAACTCACCTCTCTACCCAGCCGACTCCAATGGTCGCAGCGGTGTAGGAATGCAGGATCCTGGCAATGGAGGATCAGGCACGGGTTTCCCAGATAAGAACTGTGATGGTTATGCTTCTCCTCTTCGCGCTGATATCCACCTTCCTTCTTGCTACAACCCAGCCAAGGGTGTTCAGAACTACAAGGAGAACATGGACTACCCCACCAACGGCAAATGCCCAAGTGGATGGAAGCATGTCCCACACATGTTCTACGAGGTCTACTGGAACACCCCCAAGTTCCAAGATCGTTGGACTCCAGGACAGGGCAAGCAGCCATTCGTTCTTGCCAATGGTGATCCCACGGGATACAGTCTCCACGCCGATTTCATCAACGGCTGGGAACCAGAGACTCTTCAACAGATCATCGACAACTGTGATGCTGGTAGCGCCGGTATGGACAAATGCCCTGGCCTCATCGGTGGACTGAACGACCCCTCTACATCTTGCAACATTGAGAGCGCTATCAATGAGGTTATTGACGGTGTTTTGGATGAGCTTCCTGGCAACAACCCAATTGGTCAATGGGGTGCCGATGCTGCTCCTGCTCCAGCCCCTGCACCTGTCGCAAGCTCAAAGTCTCCAGTCGCTTCTGCTCCAGCTGTCTCTACCCCAGAATCCACCCCAGACTCTACTCCTGAGGCACCCGCTCCAACCCCAGAGACCACCTCAAAGAACGCTGCGCAACCTGTCGTCACAGCGAAGCCAACCAAGATCGTCGATCCCGCTCCCTCATCGCCTGCAGAGGTCTACACAATGTCGCCTGCTCCTTCAGCGGCCGCTTCAGCTCCAGTTGTTGGCGGATCTAACACAATGATCACGAGCTACGTTACCGTCAGCGACACAGTCTGGACCACTGTCACTGCTCCTGGTGCCGTCGCCACTGGTTCGTCACCTGTCGCTGCTGGCTGGTCTTACTCTGGCTGCTTCGCTGATAGCAGAGATCGTGTCATGACCGGTATCAAGTTGGCAAACATCGGCAACCACCAAGTCACCAACACCAAGTGCGTTGCCTACTGTGAAAGCAGGGGTTTCAGCATGGCTGGTACTGAATATGGTGGACAATGCTTCTGCGCCAACTCTCTTTCTCCCAGCACTCCTGTTGATGACGGCAAGTGTGACATGCCTTGCGAGGGTGACGAGAGCCAAACCTGTGGCGGAGGCATGACTCTCAGTGTCTACTCAAAGGGTGGCTCCAAGAAGCGCGACAGACATCTCCGCCGCCATCTCCACCACCACTCCTAGATAAATCTCACTCGAATCTCCCTATCTTGGACAACCATACTCTTCGCTCTCGCTCTCAATTTCTTTTGCTGAGGCAGAAATCATGGATACACTAGAAACAGGAAGGAAAGCTATTCGACTTTACGTTCAACAAAACCAAAATTCTTCACTTCCCCTATACAGCTATGCTGTTCTTGGCACATGCCTATTTTCAAAAGGAGAATTCTTCTCAGATATGAGAGGATTTTCCAAAGGGGATGCTTAAGGATTGCTGGACATTGACTTCTTCATTCTCTCGTTTTCACTTGGCTTCACTTCGATTCTGATTCGTCTTTTGTATGTATTTTAGGCATCTCCAATGGGATAGACATGGGATGGGTGGCGGGCGAAAGTAAGAAAGGATGGATATCTCTCATTCACATGAGAATGGATGGAGACTAAAAATTTGCAAGGCAACTTTTTGCCGTTACGATCGTTATGACTGGGAAATGAAATGAATATGATGAAAATAAAATGATTAGTTTGTCTGTGTGAATGTGAAGAATGAGTAAGTGAGTGGGTTTTGGGTGACGAAGTGTCACCGTGTACGCGACGGGTCATTTTGTGAGTGAAATTTGGTGTGTTTGAAGGGGCTGCATGTGGCTGTGGCTTATGTGAGGAGCAGTTTTGTCGGGTGGTGGTGATATGGAAGGTGGCCATTCTGATAGAACTTGTTGCCTGCCTAATTGTCAACTTTCGTAAGCTACTGAGCGAGCACAACCACACAACGTATCACGTCTGTGGATCGTGAGAAGCGGGGTGTCACACAAGTCTTAGCCAAAACTGTATTTCAGGGCGGGCCAAGGCCAACTCTGTCTGGAATGCTTGCTATACAAAATGATCTTCCATCAGACGCTATCGGCACTCTCAACACCATACGCCAACTCCTGATAGCCCTCAACACCAAAGCTCTCCCTTAACATCCTCATCTTCTCCACCCCAAGTATCTCCCTCGATGCTTCACTCCACTCTCCTTCTTGTCCTCCCTGAAACCACAACTCCAACTCCCCGAAATAATTCGGCTCTTCCCTTCCCTCTCCCTCCTTCCCTCCTGACCCCGCAAATCCTAGACTTCTGAACAGCCTCAAACTCTTCTCATTGCCCTCCCCAATCTTAACTCTCAGTCCCTCTAACTTCACACTTCCTTCTGGAATCGGTGGGACTTGGCCGCGCCCATATTCGGAGAGGATAGAAGGGAGGTGAGTGGTGATGTAGGAGAGGAAGGCGAGGATCGTGCTGCGGCCGTGGCCTTTGCGGCGGTGGGTGGTGGGGGCGATCATTAGTTCGAGTTCGCCGGTTACGAGGTGTGGGGATGGAGATTGAGATTGAGATTGAGATGGGGAAGGAGATGGAGATGGAGAGGAGGAGGTGGAGGTGGAGGGGGTGAGGAAGAGGTTTACGTCGCCGATTATACGGGTTGAGGTGTCGAATTGGCCGGGGGTGAGAGGCCCTGGAGCTGGTGCCGGGGATTTGGATGTGCTGGATGAGGAGGTGGGTGGGAGAGAGAGAGGCAGACAGGCGATGAATGTTAGTTTGTCGGCGTCGGTGCGCCAGCTCCGTTGCATTGCGTATTCCTCTTCGAGGGTGAGGGGCTCGGAGGCGGTTTCTGCTTGGATTTGCTGGGGGGTGTTAATGGGGGTTTTGGTGAGAGGGATTTGAGGGGGTTGAGGAGAGAGAAGATACATACTTCATCTTTCATCCATTCGTGGTAGGTCGGTACGTGAGAGGCTTCGTAGGGGACGAGGAGAATGGAGGAGGTAGATATCGCTGTTTCCTGGGTGTCAGGACTGGATGAAATGGAAGTAGAAAACGGTGAGAAATATACAGAAATCAGAACACACATGACATTGCAACATCTTTATGAATAATGTATACTTCAATATGGATAAGAGGCAGAACTGCGGTATTTCATCAAGCAAAGCAAGCGACGCAGAAAATTGCAATGTAAAAACAGATTCGCCAGAAACTCAGAAAGGACAGGAACTTGAAATCAATGCAATTACAACGCACAAAACAGCAAACAGCTAATGACCCTGACTAGTAATAATTGACTTTCCACAGACCTGTATTTTTATTGATCAACATCTTGTTGACACGATCCTCCTTGTTGACAATGGGATCTACGAGCAAGGAATTCAGGCGACCCGACGTCGGATTTCCAGTGGATCCAGCCCACGTGATGCTCGCTTCGAGACGGCAGCTTGAACTTCATCTCGTCCTATTGCCTGTTTGCCATTGTCTAATCATCCTTTGCCTGATCAATCGATTCTTAATCCGAGGTTTTGAGTGACTGAGCACTTGTTCGATTGTATTATTTATTTGCATTCTTCCGATAAGCCACAGCGGCTAAGAAGATCAGTGCTGCAGAATCGTGAAGCTTTCCCCTCTTCCCTGCTTCTCCTGAAATCGCGGCGCATGTTTGCTGGAAAGACTTTGTCAAAAGTAGAGTCATAAAAGAGGAGTTCTCTCTCGTCATAGCCTCTGCTCCGTTCACTTCTGCGACTTTGCTCGACTTCTGCGTCTGTAGCTGCCATCTTGTGCCTAGGTAATTTGTCAGAACTCTAGAAAATCCGTGATGAATCACAGCAGAGTGCTGATTAAGCACTTCTGCATACTTTATGAGCATAAAAGAAATTTTGAAGAGGGTTTTAACCGTCTTCCAACACGTACCGCTTCCGTGTTGAGCTTTGAAGTGGGTCCAGTCAATTCCCGTTAAGCGACAATTCTTAGCAGTTATCTAGCCAAACAAGCTGATTTCAGACATCTTCCAGCTGGTGTCTCCGACGTCTTGCACGTTTCTATCGGTTGGTAAAGTTGTCCCACTCATCTATTCTAGCATTAAGTTGTTGGTTGCGGATGAGCTGGTATGGCTTTTGTCTTTTTGAGCTGTCCTCTTGTTGATTTCATGTTTTTTGGGAGTGCTTGCTGATTCATGTTGTCTTTTACTTTTTTCTTTCGTGGATGACTTACAATAGAAATCGTACCGAATCGGATCGGATACTGAGACTATGCGCACAAAGAAGGTAGCGGGGGCTCCCATTTCAATGCTGCTTCATTTTTTTTAGCTGTGGTTGCATCGACGTCAACGGACCACTATGATGAGCTCAAGCTGACATTTAGCTCCGTTGCTTGATACTCCCACACATATCTGCAGCTTCAGTCAACTCAATTCCAGCTTTGAATGATAATTTAGGCGCGAGTCGCTGCATGGGGAGCTCATTTTTCGTTTCAGGACTTCCCAACGTTCGCAAAAAATATCATTCTAGTCGACGTTTCTTCTTTAGTCTGCCCTTTCACTATCCACTTTACTCGTCAGAAAATCACTTTATCCTTGACACTCCTTACTTCAACTCAGGGAAGGATAAGCAGGTTACCAATATCTAATCTGCCACTCACCAGGAATACTCCTTCCCGAGGTCTCACGCTGAGCTTGATATTCTCTGCCAGATTCACCACCACCACTAGGCTCTCCATTCAAGGTATGGTCAACAGTCTTAGCCTTCTTATGAGGTTCTATTCAACCCTATTTGCTATGTCTCAAGGCTCGTCTACTGCTTTGCTTCTTTGTTACTTAATCGTTGTCTCTTAGGCTTCTCTTCCGCATTTCAAAGTCTTGGCAGCACTTCTATCGCCGGAAAATCTTCAACCACCAAGATGCCACCCAAAAAAGCTCAGATGGCCCCTCCAAAAATCACCAAAGCAAAGGTAGTACCAAAGAAGAAACCTCCACCACCTCCGCCGCCGAAGTCAGTCAAGAGACGACGAGCAGCTTCACGTTCATCTTCAGAGCCAATTCCAGAATGGGACAAAGGCATATCGTCACTCGCAGCTCGCGAGCGAAAGCGTTTCAAACTCTCTCGCTCATCCTTGCACGAAGACCTGGACCAAGACTACATCGCTAAGCAGGCGGAGAAGCTCATGGGCGAAAGCAAGAACAGCTGGGGAGTTCCGGAGGAGAGTCCAATTAAAGGAAGCAGACGTCCAAAGGCCAAGTCTCGAGGTCTCAGGAGGAGCAGAAATGATGACGAGGATGCTTACATGGCAATGTTTGGTAGCATGATCCCACAGAGACGCGAAGCTATCCCCAATGACCTGTCCAAGACACCAATTCTTAGGATTCCGTTGGAGGTTCGAGAGGAAGTCTACTTGCACCTTCTCATTCACCCAATTCCTATCATGGTCAAGCCTAATTGGACATCTATGGAGAGAAACTCTTTCGCTAGACATGCCCATGCTATTATCTTGGTATGCAAGCAGTTTGCTTTCGAGACATCTAATTCCCTCTTCCGCAACAACACTTTCCAATGTCTCATTCGCGAGCCTCCCATCAATCCCCCCTTGCGCTTCGAAGAACCAGCGAGCCTGCCAAATACCTTCCATTCACTCTTCCGAAACATCGTTATCGATTGCTCGAAGACCTGCTGGAACCTCGAATGGTATGAGATGGCCACCGAAGGACTCAACACTCTTGCCAAAGCGAATCCTACAATCGACACTTTGACGCTGGTTGTGGTTTCGCAGCGAGTGGGTATGTCAGATACTGCGCTGGGAATGGAAGTCAGCCCTGTTACATTTGCCGACTTCTGCTGGTATCCTGGCCCATTTGTGAAAGCAGTTCGCAAGCTGGCTCCGAGGATATTCAAGATTGTGGTCAAAAAGCCGGGCAAGAAGAAGCTAGGTATTGAGATCGATCTGTCCTATCTTCGAATTGGCACAGTGGAGGACAACCGTATTGCAAACGAAGAGACGTTGATACTCAGAGAAATGAGAACGAGAGCTATGAGGGAAGAACTGGAGGGCCTAAAGGAGAGATTTGAGGAAGTGTTTGAGGACGATGAATCGGCAGTTCGGGAGGGAAAGTGCGAATTAATTTCCGCTGGAAATGGGAGGCGGGACGAAGGCCATCACCAATCGTGGGCTGGACTTAGACATGGTTCAGGAGCCCCAGATGTTACTGCAGATGACTCTTCAAGGGAGCGAAGTGAGTCTGAGGAGAGATGGGCCTATTGATTCACAGAATCCTAAGCCTCGATCTTGATCCTAGTGGCCAAGGGACGGGAGTGTGGTCTCCACAAATGCCATTTGCAATCTCTCATCGGGCTTGTCGGGATGCAATCGATTCATTTCGAATATTGTCATAGGTTATTCAAAGCCTCCTATTGAGACGAAATCTTTCACAAGGGAGAATTCGCATTACCAAGGCTGATTGATCGCTGACGCACAGGCGGACAAAACGAAACTCGATCAAAATCGATCAAAATAGCTAGAAGTATCTCTGAATTTAGTCTAATATCGCTTACATAGCTTTCAAAACTAGCTTTTCCGGCTATAATTTCATTTTTGTCACCTGTAGGTAACCTAACTATGTAGTGCAGTTCCAGCGCCATAAATCCGACCTGCTACTGGCAGACCTGCAGCAACGAGGGTGTACGTCACAACTCTGGGAGCTAGGCACCAATCGCTCTCGAATATATATAGAGAGGTTACTACATAAAAAGGACTGCATCCTTGATCAGCACGCTTTAACATTTGCGAATTTCCGAAGATGGTGCGGTTGTTTTGATATCGGGCGACCAGTCGCTTAATTTTCAAGCGAATAACATTGCTTTTAGGTCATAGAGATGCATACCAAATTGACAAGGCTAGCGACTTCTCTTTGACGAAGAAAGCTCGGGTTTCTAGGTCAATAGATGGTATAAGACTACTTGCACCCAACCACAGGCTAGCCTCTTGCGTTCAATTAGTCGCAGGCGGCCGGTCGCCAGGCTAGAATTATTCCAACCAGCCGGCCTTGAACTAGACTAGTGACCAAACTTTCAGTTCAGATACCAAGCGCAGATTCGAGCCTTCTTTATCTTCGGAGAGCTGAATTCTCGAACAAGGAAAAGGCTCTTCCCCACTCTAATATATATATTCCACCCCGCGCCATTATCACGCACCAATAACGTTCAGCTTCACAGCTGTTCCAGTCTCTCAAGGTCAGCTCGAATAATCAAAGTCGGACATCAGACCATGAGCTTCCACGACGCTTTCGTGCCACTCTGGGCACCACAACACCGAGGAAGTACCTTACTCCGAGCACTCGAGAGAATCTTCGACCGGATTGCAGCTGCCGAAGAGTGGCCAATTACGAACAAGGAAGCGCAATTCTCAGACGTGGTCAGAAAGGCAGTAACTACCGGCGATTTCACTGACATGGAATGCGACATCTGCAAAGAACTCATCACACAAGACTCGCCTAGGAACTATTGGTGGAAAGAAGAACATATGGCGGTTGAGACTTTCTGCTCCCACAAATTTCATGGCAGCTGTCTCTGGACATGGATTCAAGATCCCGATAGACGACATTGCCCCTACTGCCGAAGACAATTTTACTTTAGAAATATGCCTTGGGAACTGCCAATATATAGGTATTGTAGGATGTTCGTGCAGCATAGGGAGCCCCGACTTGAGCACGAACAATTTCTCTTCCGGCTTGCATTCATGAATGAGTTGGAGATCCACCCCAGCGAGCTTCTCTACCACTTACTAGAGATTCATCTTCAATTGAGGAACTGGCAGTATTTTGGTGACCCCCCTAACGCATTCAGGCAATGCCATGCCCGAGCTACGAAATTCATTTCGAAGACAAGGGCTGCTTTAAACATCCCGAATAATATTGCCCCGGCTCCAGCAGGCAAATTTCCTGCAGACGAGCTTCGCGGATATAGTGTTGCTACACTGCGACTGGCTGCTGATCTGCTAAATGAGCTCAACGCCGTTGTGTCGCACAAGAACTTCGAGGCCTATGTCCAACGATTCGTCGAAAGCGAGGACGATCTAGTCATGATTCAGGCCAACACTCAACCAGGAGCTGATGTCGGCGGCCATATAGACAGATTTTTCATACAACACCAAAATTGGAATAGTCCGAGGTACCGCATTGTAGCTAGGAGTCCAAAGGTCGAATATGGCCCTCTCGATCGTGAAGAAGCTTACGCCAAGATCACGAAACTACTGAGACAGAATCGTTTGTTCTCAAGTACGCGGAAAAGGAAGAACCGAAAAGCCTTCAGACGACTGGAGCTGCACATGCAGAATCCGGAGAGTCCAGCCGATACAAGCAGTCGACGACCGCCATCTCATTCGACTGGGTTTGATTGGCTCAAAGCCTTGTATGGAAGATGGAGACAACCGAAATCAGCGCCTCCCGACTTCTGGAGTATCTTTGAAGGAGTTCCGCATTATACGGCATTCTGGTGGAACAAACGGTACAGTGGGGGCGCGCGGAAAAGGTAAATCCCATGATCATATGTATGCGGCCAACTTAGTTTTGCATGCATGATATTTGCCTGTCAGTGACTTAGACTGGGCAGAAATGGTAACAGAAGGCAAATTCGCCAACAAATAAAATTCAATTGTGAAAATCATTTTGGCATTTTTGGCTATGGCTCTAGTAATAGGAGCAGCTTCCAGCTCAGCCTAGAAGCCCGTTTCGTCGAGTACAAGGAAAGCGCACCTCCTCTGCAAGCCTTTTGTGGTGGATGAGAGCAGGCAATAAGTTATTTCAAAACAGCGAGCTATCATAGGCACTTGCCTGGCCATCGAGCATTATCGACGGAAACCCGCTACTTCGATGTGGGTTTCCAGCTTCGATCGTATCGTCATGTGCAAGAGTCCGCCATAATGCTACACTTTCGCACGCATGCATTGAATATCGCTAGGCTAACCTAGCAGAAGTTTTTCATTATCCCAAACGCCGCCAAATGCCCGTCTGCCCAAAGCCAACCAGAACTCCATGCATATACCTCATATATCCCACCTCAAATCCCTACTTATCAGCCATATCTCCAGTAACCATCTTCCGCAGCTCATACTCCTTCGTGAACTCTCGACTCAAAATCTCCATATCTCCAACCAACGACTTGCAGCAGTTCACCAGGGCTTCTTTCGGCGAAATGGCACCATCGGTCTGTATACGGAGCTCGAACTTTGCGAAAAGAGGATGTGGGATCTTGTAGCCGGCGAAGATGACGTGAGGGTCTTTGAGGAGGTGGGCGCGGAGGATGTTTGCGAGAGTGTGGTCTTCTTTGTTGAATGTGAAGACGGAGCTGTCGGCGGTACCTGTGGCAGTCAGCTGCTGTTCATTTGTGTCTGCATGAGGTGCAAGTAGTGTGTAGCGTCACGTACGAGTATCTGGTTCTTCTGAGACTTTCTTCTCGCCGTCTGTGAGCAGAAACAACTCGAATCTGTCGCAAGTGTTAGCCGTCTCTTCACGCAATACGTCGTGCGCATTGTGAGTCTCTTCCACAGTGTTTGCCCCATCTATGAGGTATTCTGCCAATCAAACAACGAAATGGTACGCGCTGAAGAAATCAAGGCAACGAACCTATCTGGGGCGTTCATCCTTGCGATCTGGTCTAGCGAGCCTTTTGAGGATTGTTTTTACCGCCTCTTCAAATGTGCTGATAGAGCCTTCGATGATCTACTTGGACGCAGAAGATCTCTGTTGTGAAGTCGAGGTTGAGGACGTTGTCGCGGGTTGGAGAAAAACCACGCTGTCGCGCAGTTGACAATGACTTTCATTGAGATCAAAGATCGAGGCTCTGCGGGAGTGCTAGTCCTAAATGGGCTGGGTTTTCCGAAGCGAAGCTAATGGCGGGGTAATGGTAGTAAACTGCATACATGGCTAGGAGCGATTGTGTTATTGACTAAGGATTCGGTAACTCGGTTATTGACTATATCGACATTTTGAGCGTTCCAATTATTTTTTCACTTCTCCTGAAACGGTTTGCATTGATTGCTTTATTCACGACATAGCCGAGTTCGAATTCTTTTACATTCTCATTTCAAGTCCTTGACAGGTTCACGCATACTGTACCCAGAAGCTCGAAGTAAATGCGAGGCCAGTCTCGACATCTTACGTTAGCTACATGACGATACAAGGTCTTGACCTTGAGATTGATCTCTGTCTTACAGTGACCCTATCATAATCCGGCTTTTCCAATTCACAATGGCCACCACTCATAGGGAAAACCTCAAGTCTCAATACCCCTGGGCACAAAGTCCACTCATTGTGTGCGCACCAATGCGTCTCATCGCAACCTGCCCTCTTGCCAATGCTGTCACACGAGCTGGTGGTTTAGGATTCCTCGGCGCCGGAACAGATGTTAGCACGCTGTCAGAGATGTTGAAAGAAGCCACCACCTCATTCCAAAAAACTCCGCTCCCAAAGACACCAGACGGAATTCTGCCAATTGGAGTCGGGTTCATATGTTGGGGAGCCGACCTCTCAGTCACTCTTTCAGTCATCGAAGCAGCTCCTTTGAAACCCGCAGCAGCATGGCTCTTCGCTCCTCAGGACCCGAAGGAATTGCTTTGCTGGACAGAAGGCATACGAAAGGCTAGTAATGGCTTGACTAAGATTTGGATTCAAGTCGGAACAGTTGCTTCTGGCTCTGAAGTAGCTAAAAGCTGTAAGCCAGATGTCCTGGTCACTCAGGGCGCAGATGCTGGGGGTCATGGCCTTGTACAATCTAGTTCAATTGTCACTCTCTTGCCGGAATGTGTGGATGACCTAGCCCGTGGGGGATTCGGGCATATTCCTTTGATTGCGACGGGAGGTATTATGGACGGCAGAGGTGTAGCTGCTGCATTGGCATTAGGGGCCAGTGGTGTGTGTATGGGCACTCGATTCCTCGCTAGCCCAGAAGCTGTGATCAGTAACGGCTATCGAAATGCGATCGTCCAAGCAAGGGACGGAGGGGTCACCACTGCAAGAACGACGGTCTATGACAAGGTCCGTGGCACGCATGGTTGGCCGGAAAGCTACAATGCTAGAGGAGTTTTGAACCAGAGTTTCTGGGACAGTCAGAAAGGCATGTCGGAGGAAGAGAATGCGAAATTGTACGCCGAGGCTGTTAAGATGGGTGATGAGGGATGGGGTGAGAAGGGCAGGATGACTACTTATGCCGGGACAGGAGTAGGATTAGTGAAGAGGGTTATGCCTGCTGGTGAGATCGTCCAAGAGGTTTTGAGAGACTCTTCAAGGCGCTTAGTAGCGGTCAGTAGTCGGCTTTGATAAATACACGAATCATTGATATTTGATACCATTTGGCCGATGAGGTGCCAAATCTGATTAGTCCTTCTCTGTTCCATTCGGTCCAAATATTTGTGCACATATACGATAAAATCAATCTAAGGGGAGAAAAGAAGAGGGGGACAAAACAAGCATATGAGAAATTTGTATTTTGGCTGTGGCATTGCTTTGACGCAAGATGTATTTGTGTCTGTTCGCAACGCCTTTTCCAAGTTGACTTTGCGGGTATATCCTCCATGCGTAGTATTCCTCTATTGCTCCAGGCTCCAAGCATAACCAACTCCAACGCTACAATTTGACACTTCTACTGTAATCAACCCTCATACCCTTCCTTCTCGATAGTTCGTCTCGCCAGCACCAAAGAAGACCGAAATCTACAAACTCATAGTGACAGTCATACTATTACTATGCACCATCAGTACCGGCGGACACCCTCTACACAAGACCTCCAAGTCTCCCAAATAATTCGCACTAGCCTCCTCACTCAAACTTGTTCCCTCCACCGGACTCGGCAGCGTCGTGAACATGACCGCCGTATCTTTACTCTTGCTCCGCATCAGCTCATTCAGAATCAGATGTTGGGCTCTGCACGGCAGGTCGTTGAAGCTCAGAGGCACGCCTTGAGTAGAGTATGTTGAGCCTCGGCGGGATTGTGTGTCAGAAGAAGAATGAGCGTGCTGTTGCGGATGAGGAGACTCGGATTCGTTTGTCTCGGAGATCCGGTCTGGGTTAGCTGTGTAGGCAGAGGGGAGGCGGTTCCGGCGATGTGGTGGCGGCGAGGGAGTATCGGTGAACATTATTGAGGGACCGGGACCGTCTTCCGTCGCGACGCGAGTCATTGGGACGGGTTTGCTGGAGAACTTAGGCTGGGAGGCGTGGCGGGAGAGAGGCGGTCTTACGGACCCAACGGAGGGTGGGCGAGTGCTTGAGGACTCGGGATATGGAGATTTAGGTTCCCTGAGGGAGGCTGGTTTGCTTCCTGGATTGTCGGACGGGGCTTTGAGTGAGGTAGCAAGGTTGGAGATTGAAGAAGTCTTCTTGTGAGAAGCTTCGGCTTCGGACTTCTTGAATGACAGTTCGGGTGCTGAAGCAATCGCGTCATCTTTTGGCAAGATGGATTTCCTGGGGCTTCGTTCCGGGACCGTAACTTCTCTCTCCCCGGTGGATTTCTTGGATGGCGGAGGTCCTCTCATTGTATCGCCGTGGCTTCTGCGTCTCTTGATCTTCGACCTATCAGGCGAAGGAGAGTTCCTGTCCGACTCGTAGTCATCCATATCTGCTTCGCTAGCAGCACTGTTGGGGCCATCATCGTCCGAGTTGTAGACTATCGCATCGGAGTCGCTATCGGAATCGCTGTCTGAGTTCTCGCTAGCACTTGCGTTACTTGCTTGAATAACAGTGTCAGACAACCTGTGTGTACGCATTCCTAGACTGACACCTAGCTTGGTAAGTCCGCTCATGGTATGCTTCCGCTTCGACTTCTTCAGCAGCCTTCGAAGGCCAAGGAATCGTTCTACTCGCTCTCCTCGGGGTCCCTGTTGGAAGGAGGCTTCTGGCCAATTCGTCCCGGCGGTGTATATGCTGGCAATTTCCGAAAGATCCTCGGCTCCGGAAGTTGGGCCACGCTTTCCACGGATTCTTTGCAGCTCATCCCACCAGTCTTGTCCCTTAAGGCATTCCTCGACTTCTTCTTCCGCGTCTTTACCTGCACTAGATCCATTCACGATGATCTCATAAGTGGCCAGTCTGCCTGAAGCCAGCCAGAAGACAAGCACCTCTGCTTCGATTCGTAGATTTTCGAGCAGCAACTTGACTCGGCCACGTTCTTCCTCAACATCGCTCTCATATTCGACGAAAACAGCGACTCGAAGCTTGTAGGCCTTCTTCCAAGCAGGCACTGTGTTGAGAATGACACCAAGCTGCAGAATGAGTGTATAGGTATCAAAGTTGGTTGTCAGAACATTCTGCTTATTATCACCCTCTCCAGCAATCTCAGCTGACATTTGAATTGGCCACAGGTCGATGTATTTCTTGTTATGGTCCCCATTGGCATGAGGAAATTCCAAGGACGAGAATCCCTTGGCAACTGCAACGTTGATCTGCAGTCGAAGGAGCAAGTCTTCAAGTATAGTCACATAGCTTGTGACACTCATCATTGCTTCCGTCTTGCATGTATCAGTGGGTAGTATGCCAGACATTTTTGCATCTTTGCTGTCCTGTCGAGCAATCCTTTCTCTTTCGCCCTCTGTTTGAGCTTTGTTGTCTGGCGTTGAAGGCAAATCAACGTCAATCAACGGCCGATTTCTTCTCAGGTCATCAAGATTGTAAAAACCTAGGACGGCAATATTGGGTCTCATGCCACCGAGCCCAGAATTGAGTACAATATTTCTAGCTCCCCATTCAACTCCGGGAGAGATGGCAATATTGACAAATGCTTTGATCTTTGAGAAGTCAATGTATTTCGTCCATGCTGCTTGCTGTCTTCGAGCTTCAGGGACAGATCCACCAAAGTTGTCTGTAACGATGACATGACCGAGGATGTAAAGTGAGCCTTTCTTCATTGAGTTGCAAAACTGAATGAGCTTGTATTGTCGCCGGGGATCGTTGACGAAAAGAAGGATCTGAGGACGCCAGAATTTAACATGCTCCTGGCGTAGCCGAAGAAGGTACTTTCGAACTTGGTGGTAGATGAGATTTTGTGATACATCTCCCCAACTCTTGGGCGGACTTGTGTAATGGATGATGAGAAAGAGAATAACAAGAATGCCCACACAAGACGCTGCGTAGAGGCCGTCCACAAAAAACATTGCTACGGCGGACACAATGGTTCCTATCAGAGCCGTTTGCCAGTTGAAGAAGTGAAATGAAGGTCGAAAGTTTGGTGCTGAGCCTATCTTGAGAAGAAAGCAGGCCAAGTTCATTACAAGGAAAGTCATCTAGGTCAGTCAGTATTTGCCGATCGAATTTTCAGGTGCGGTGCTTACGAGATAAGTCATTGTGACGAAAGACGCGATCTGATTTAGATCACAAAGCATAGTGACTTGAGCCACAAGATAGGTCATGATAATTGCATAGGTTGGCTCGTCGCCTTTCTTCGTTCCTTGTCCAAAGATTGAAAATCCAGGAAGTAAATTGTCGCGAGCCAGTGCTTGCAAAAGCTTTGCTGATCCGATCACACCCATTAGGGTGGAGAAGAAAGAGCTTGCAAATTCTCCAGCTAGAATTACAAGACCAGAGATATTAGTATCTTGAATGACGTTGGCGTTCCTGATGAATGATGATCTTGTAATGGTAGCAGCCATAGCAAAGATGACCAGAGTATATAGCACAAATGTTGTCCCGAGACCGTAAAGTGTTCCCTTGGGAATTGATTTGCTGGGATTCTTCAAATCTCCAGACATACTAGCACCAGCGAAAATGCCGCCAGTAGCTGGAAACAATATTCCGAACAGATCTTGGAAGGTCTCTTTCCCACGTAATTGACTCCCAGCAGCACCTTTCGTGAGCCGGGGCATGAGATTACCAACGAAGGTATCTACACTCAGACCAGTGTAGTCAATTCCCAGCTTTCGACTCTCAAATGGCGCAACTATCAGAGCCGAGAGCGGGATACTGAGAGTAGCAACAACAAGTATGACCAGAAGTCCATTACTCGCACGGGCGAAGATCGAGGAACCGGCAAGGCAAATTCCCGTGCATATCACAAGAACAATTGTCGACCAGAGGTATAGAAACCACGGAGTCTCCGGCATGATGTTGGCCCAATTTCCAGTGGAAGTACCAAAGTTCAGCTTGAGGCAGTCGATCAAGCCCACAGCATTCAAGCCAGTGTTGAATACAAATCCCATATAAAATACGACCCCAATCGACCCGCCAAATTCAGGGCCTAGAGATCTTGATATCAAATAATATGCTCCACCACCTCTAACTGTTCCGTTTGATGCGATTGCTGAGAGAGAGAATGTCGTAATAAGATTGATTGCGTATGAGGCCACTAACATTCCCATTATCCCCAGGACTCCACTTTGACCTATAAATTGTTAGTCAATGGACGTAATACTAGAGCATCGAGGCTGAAGATCTTATATGCTGCTTCAGGCTTGACGTACCAAGAATAAATCCAAAACGCAAGAACATAAGAATGCTCAGCACATTCAAACAGGTTGGTACATAGACTCCCGAGAACATGCCCAGTTTCTCATCTCCTCCAACAGGCCGTGGTCCCAGTCCAGCTTTGGGTACAGATGCTTCTCCGTTGGCCCTCTTCATTTCTGCAGCATTGTTCATTTGTATCCTTGCCATTTCGTCCTCCACATCGGTGGTCGACTTCTTTCGGCCATTGCTGTTCCTTTGCCGCACACCAGAACTTTCTCCAATATTGAAAGTTGCGATATGTAATAATCGTTTAGTCAAGGAGTATTCGCGAGGCGGCGGGGTAGAATCATTCGTAGCTGGCTCGTAAGGATTGTATTCCTCTGAATCTCCTCCATTGGCATTTCGGTCGACTGACTCTGGCTCTTCAATGGCCATGGACGACCTTCTGTTCAACTCCCCTGCTTCATCGTGAGCCGTACCGGAATGGAAGTTGGAGTGTTGTCGACCCGCGCCTCTGGGGCCTGGACGCAATGTGCTAGACATTGTTGCCCCGTCTAGCTACAAATACCGGCAAGCAAGCTCGAGCTCTTCGGGTCACGACTTGAAAGCCATGCGATAGGATGGAACAGGTAGTGGTGTGTAATAGAAAGCTACAGTCTTCGGTCGTGTGGTATGCAGTCAGTCAGTTGCTCGAGGTCTCGAAACTCCCAAACCCGCCTCTGGCCGCTCGCATTGTCCGTCTTGTCATCGACGCAGGTTTGCAGTATGAATCGTTGTATCCCTGCCCCTGCAGCGGGAACGTCATTCAAAGCTCGGCAAAGTCTCTTCAGCGCGCCTCGAAATCTCTTCGAGTCAGAAGTGCCAATGACCAGCCGCATACAGCGTCTAAGACCAAAATCATGCAGTGAAGGAGCAAAGATATGAGAAAAGATGGAAGCTCCCAATGGATATCAGTGTAAACAAGTGCCGCATTTCTGGCAAGGCTGTCATGTCCAGATCAATCTGCAGGTTCAAAGATAAGCCTCGGCCAGGGGTGTCAAATGCCCAGCTCTGATTGGTTATCACGTATCAGGGGTCCTCATTCACGTGAACACACCAGGCTGAAAACGAGCAAGTCAGTCCTGTGCTTGGCCTCGGAAGACCCCAGCAGGTGATAGCATCGATGAGTGATTGAACAGCCGCCAGTACTGCACAAATCCACTTGCTCTTCCGCTTTTTGTTTCTCTCAATCTACGCTTTCCGTGAGTCTTGTATTTTTGCATTGGTTCGAAGCAATACGGCAGGCTTCCAGGCTGACTATCGCGGCGCAGTCACTTTCCTCTTTCATCTACACTGTGGAACAAGACATGAGATAAGAACCCCAACCTTCTTCTGTCCGACGACAGTAACCTCCACGACACAACAACTACCGCCATGGCGACCCCTCGAGATGGCGAGTCTTCTGCTCGACCTCTGCCAGTTCCAATCTCTTCCTCGCCGGGTTCAGCAAGAGGACGCCTGTCAGGCAGCCCTCTTCCACGAGCAACCTCAACAGCGAGATTAGCTTCCCCAGTCCCGTCACACAGCACAGTGGGTACACCACAAGTACGCCAAATACCTACGCAGAGTCAAGTTGGAGCAAGCTCTTTTGTTTCTGGGAGCTTAACACCTCTTGCTGGTCCTCCACCCCATTCTTCACAGCCTGGACCAGGAGTGTCAGCTCTCGCGGCGGCTTTGTCCAATTCCTTTGGTCAGTCACCACCAAAATTTGGTACACCTCCCCTCCGACCTCTGTCTCCGAGTGCTGCCGGTCACCAAATATTACCTTCCGGCCCTCAGAGCAATTATGGTTCATTCGACAGAGCTCGTTCAGTACAAGGCGCACCGGGTTGGGCCGGTCCAAGTACATATGAGGACCCAGAGATTGTGAGGAGACATCTTGTGCAGCCTACCGAGACGGGAGATGCAACAAATGATGGCATATTCGGGCCTTCCATGTCATTCCGGGCAGGGTCACCAGCTGGGAAAGGGAAACAAAACAATGAAGAGATAGCGCCGGGACTAGACGATGACGAGTTTTCAAGCTTGCGGCTACAAGGAGGAGATGTTACACGTCCGATATACCGATGGACTGAGGAAGCACAAGCACGATCTGGGCGAGGGAAAGCTCAGAGAAGCCAGAGTTTCCATCTCTCGCGGCCACATCCCGAAAATGAAGTGCTTGACATTGGATCAATCAAAATTCCAGGTGGATTCCGCCGGAATTTCCTTCGACGTGCGGCTGGGAGTCCATCTCCCGCGGGTAGAAATGCCGATGAGAGTACTGTAGGACTTCGTTCACAACCAAAAATGCTCACCAATAACTTTATCGAATTTTTGACGATATATGGTCACTTCGCTGGAGAAGAATTGGAAGAAGATGACGAGGTCCTGGGGCCAAACGAATACTTCTCGTCCGAAGATCATTCGGCACTTGGAGATGAGGGTAGTGACGATGATAGAGAACCTATGGAGGATAGTGCATTACTTACACCTGGCCGCAAGAAGAGGAGACGCAAGGAGCGACAGGTGGAAGGGACCAACGGATCGATGGGAGCTGCTTTACTACTGTTGAAGTCTTTCGTCGGTACCGGTGTTCTGTTCTTGCCTAAAGCATACCTGAATGGTGGTATGCTCTTCAGTAATCTGGTCTTGGTTGGTGTTGCCGTCCTCAGCTACTATTGCTTTGTTCTACTGGTCAACACTCGTCTGAAAGTAAATGGTTCTTTCGGTGATATGGGAGGGATTCTCTATGGGAACTGGATGAGAACGACTATTTTGGTGTCCATTGTAGTCAGCCAAATTGGCTTCGTCGCTGCCTATATCGTTTTCACATCCGAAAACTTGCAGGCTTTCATACTTGCCGTATCGGACTGCAAGACTCACATTGAGGTCAAATGGTTAATCTTGATGCAAATGGTGGTCTTCCTACCTTTCTCGCTACTGCGCGATATCAGCAAGCTTGGGTTCACGGCCCTGATTGCAGATGCATTCATTCTCATCGGCTTGGTATACCTTTACTATTACGACATTCTTACCATCGTCCGCCAACATGGTGTTTCAGATATTGTCAATTTCAACCCCAACGACTGGACACTTTTTATTGGAACTGCCATATTCACATTCGAAGGAATCGGCTTGATCATTCCCATCCAAGAATCGATGAAGAATCCCAAGAAATTTCCTCCAGTCCTTGGCGGAGTCATGATTATCATTTCCGTGATATTCATCTCTATGGGAGCACTGTCTTATGCAGCTTACGGTTCCAAGACCGAGACTGTCGTCATTCTCAACCTTCCTCAAGACGACAAAATGGTCAATGGAGTTCAGTTCCTGTACTCTCTTGCGATTCTTTTGTCTACACCATTGCAGATCTTCCCTGCAATCAGAATCACAGAAAACGAGCTCTTCACCCGAAGTGGAAAATACAATCCATATATCAAATGGCAGAAGAATCTCTTCCGTTTCTTTGTGGTCATGCTCTGTGCTGGGATTGCTTGGTTTGGTGCCAACGATCTTGATAAGTTCGTGGCAGTGGTGGGTAGCTTTGCCTGTGTGCCTTTGGTGTACATCTACCCAGTAAGTCTTCTCGCAACTTTTGATTATATAGAAGCTAACTTAATACAGCCCATGCTCCACTTCAAAGCCGTATCCAGAACCACATTCCGCAAGACATCCGATGTCCTCCTGTGCATATTCGGTCTTGTGGTAATGGTCTACACTACCTCCCTTACAGTCATCAGCTGGGCAAGCGGAACACAAGAACCAGGTCTTCCGAGCTACTGCGATAAGCAGAAACTCAAGTTCCCGTTCTAGACCACTTTCAAATATATCAAATTGCACATAGAACATGAAATGTTCACACGGACCCGGCATTGGATGAGGAAGTTGGATTTCCTTATTTATCTAGATTTGCTTTTCTTGCATAGCGCTGCGCTGCTACGTGTTTCCCTCTCACGGCTGTAAACCACGTAGCGAGTTTTGTTTACTCTTTGGTATTCGTTGCTTTTCATTGGCTTGCATCCATCCATGATAGATGGGTTTGATGTTCTTCAATTTGTGTTTTCGTTTCGCAGGCGTGCAGAGCGGCATGGTTGATTTTACTATACGACTATCAGATGAGATGAGAATAGAAGTTGAAAGATTGACGTTTCCGAAGCTAATTCTACTGTGAATCTCTTTTGAATAAATGAATGGATAAATTGAATAAAATCAGCAAGTTACTGCGCCTGCTTGGAAAAACCCCAGCCTCTTCTTCCCAACCCGATTTCCTTGCCGTACTCCAATTACCCTTCCTTACAAATCAATAGCAAGGCAAAACAAGCCACATCAAACGTCTCGCCAAACTCCCCTTCCTTCCCAAACAAATCCGCGTACCTGGCCTCTTTCTTTCCTTCTTCCCTTCCTTCTCACTATACCTCATTCCTCAGTACATTGCTATCAGTCTTTAATTCCTCCGCTCTCACCGCCTACTCTATTCACCTACAATCCCAACTCCAGGCCCAATCCAACAAGCACACCCACAGCCAATGCACCAACCAGCGAAGTCCCGGTCCCAGAGTAAGTAAGTGGTACTCCAGCCGTGACGACTGTCTCTGTGGGCTGGCTGCCCGTGCTGCTTGCTGTTTCTGTTGCTGTAGTCTTTGGGGCCAGTGTTGTAGTTGGTACAACGGTAGAGTGGGCGGTTGGTTTGTGTGTAGGTGTGATGCTGTAGCAAGGAGAAGTATCAGCTTCCTGTCTCATATATAAGGTAGAAGGGGGGAGGAGGAGGGAAAGGGATAACTGAAGGGGCTTACTATGTTCCGTTGTTGATGATTGTTCCATTCGTCTTAGCGGAAGCTAGAGAAGAAAGGAAGAGCAGGATCAGGACGGTGAATAGGGCGTATGGGAGAGTGGTGGTGAGGCGTGCCATTTTTGGAATTGGAGTTGCTAGATCTTTCTAGCAGAAGAATGTACTTGAGGACTTGTTGTTCTAGAAGCGCAGACGATTGGCTTTGGTCTACGTGATGAATTTGAGGAACGATTTCTCACGGGATGAAGCAACAACGTATGGTACCAATTCAAATGGAAATAGAGAGTAAGAAGACTGGGTGGGGTAAACGAGAGGGTTATAAGAGCACCGGAGGTGTACCCGAAAAGAAGGCTTAAATATCAGCGGACGGGTCAGGAATGTAAGTAAATATGCAAGTCAACCATTCCTGGGCATTGTTGGGGAACGAGTGGAACGAGTATGTTTCAAGCATTTTTGGCATGTGAGAATGCATCAAAAGCGTCTTGGGGCTATCTTTGGAAGCGTCAAAATGTCAATCACTCAATTCCACTTGCATTTGTTTTGTTTGGCTAGCGATAGTTCGGTTGAGAGAAGGGGGTCTGGCACGTGCACGTCGCGTAGATTGATTCCCGCCAGACGCGTCTTCCTTTTCAACAGCCCTCGGAATTTCGACCACTCTCGGAAGAGAGTAGAAAAGAACGCCAAATATGGCAGTTCCAGATTCAGAAGGCAATCTGCTGCGCAGTCCCTCGTAAGTCTCCGATTCTCAGTCTCACTGAAATTACTCTAATTAACACAACTTTCAGCAACCACACTCATAAGCCCCTCACCCGCGAGCCCTCCCTTTACAAGCCCCTCACTACCTACGCTCTCGAGAAGGAAAAGCACTACCAGCAGCAATATGGCGACATGTACTTTCTGCGGCTCACGAAGCTCAAGCCAGCAGTAGAAGCCAACGCCGAGGAGGCGTGGCGCGATTTCAATATTGCGGGCGAAGATGTCGAGAAGGTGGAGCGGGTACTAGATGTGAGGCAGGGAAAGCTGTGTTGGGTCGCTGGGACTATCTACATGGAAATGCCGCTGAAACCAAATATTTTGGATGATATAAGCAAAGATGTGAGTTTGTTTGCGTGGAAATGGAGAGGTTTGGTGGGGTAGGCTGGGGGAGGAATTTATGCTGATGGATTACAGCATTGGATTTCAGCGCCGCCTCCAAGACAGAAATATCTCTCGCCAACAGGAGAAGATCTCATTATGCTTGAAGATGAATCTGGACGATTACGATTAGTAGGGGCACCATTGTCAAACGAGATGCTGGTCACAGGCTGCATTGTTGCAGTTATGGGGACAGAGAACGCAAATGGGGATTTCGAGGTCGTGGATATCAAAGTCCCGGATCTGCCTCCGCAGGCAGAAAGATGGCATACTTCAGATCCAGCGTCAAGAAGGAAACCTGCAGACGAAGACGAGGATACAAATATGGATGTTGATAAACCAGTCAGCAAGAAAATCGCCATTGTTTCTGGCCTAGGATTCTCAGGCACAGATGCAGACCACTCTCTTGAAATCAACCTCTTGGCCGAGTACCTGCTCGGCGAAGCTCTCGACCCGGCAACGCAGGAGAATATCTCACAGATTAGTCGGTTGATCATAGCAGGGAATTCGATAGCTTTGGACAATGACGCTATTTCGCATGACACGATTGGCAACACGAGGAAAACGCAGAAGAAGTATGGTTATGATAGCAGCGCATACAATCCTACGCCTACGAAACACCTCGATGACTTCCTGGCGACTCTGTTGCCTAGTATACCAGTCACGCTGATCCCCGGCTATAATGACCCAGCGAATGTCAGTTTACCGCAACAACCAATACACCCTGCAATGTTCCCTCAAGCCAGGACATACGGATCTATACCGCCCAAAGCTGGTGAGGCCGCAGAGCCAGGCTGGTTCGACACGGTTACTAATCCGTGGGATGGGGAGATCGAAGGTTGGAAAGTACTAGGTACTGGGGGGCAGAATGTAGATGATGTGTTCAAGTATGTGGAAAGTGAGGATAGGCTAGGAATGTTGGAGGCGATGTGTAGGTGGCGGTGTGTTGCACCTACTGCACCGGATACGCTATGTAAGTTATCATCCTCCCAAATTTGTCCTCTTTCACATCTCCCAATGTCGTCCCAGTTCCAATACTTTCGGACCACAGCTGACTGTATACAGGGAGCTACCCCTTCCAAGACGATGACCCATTTGTCATGAACTCCTGTCCGCATCTCTTCTTCGTCGGCTCGCAACCTAAATTTGACACGGCTGAGATTGAGGGTCCTGAGGGCCAGACGGTCAGATTGATTGCCGTGCCGAAATTTGCGGAGACTGGGGAATTGGTGCTTGTGGATACGGAGACGTTGGAAACGGAGGTTGTGAGGATCATTGTGGGTGTTGGTGAGAAGGAAGAGTGATGTGAGAAGGAACAAGAGAGACCAGAGGCTTGGACAAGGGTGGTGCAGAGATATGAAAGTACCTAATCTGCCATGAGACATGATTGAATAGAATTGATATACCCTGTTCTCTTCGCATTTCTCTACCCTTGCTCGATGTGACCTCTCATGATAGATCCTCCGTTACAGAAGTGCATAGAAGTAACTCGATCAGAATCCTCAGTATCATCTCCGATGGGAACAGTTCTGTTCAACTTCCAATCATCATGGGAAATAGTCGGTAGTTCTGTTGCCTGTTTGTGTTTGTAAAGCTACTTTCTATTGTTGGAAAGTGCTTAATCAGTACTTGTTTTCACAGTGAAGTAGCCGAACGAGCTTTCGGGTACAGTACAGACAACAGAGACTCGCTCAACTAATTGCGCCATTTAGCAATTGGTCAGATGATATGCTTGCTGCTACTACAGATTATTAAGGCGTATGAAATATTAAATTGACTGCAAAATCGGTTTTCAAGCAGCCTCTATTAACTGTTCATTTGTTGGTTCTTCAGTTGCAAAGTTTGCAACAGTATCCGAACAGCACTTGTTTGAAAATATATTGGACAATCAGCTCAGAGAGGGGGCCATACTTCATGTGGTGGCAAGACACTCCAGTATAAACATCCCTAGAATGTACTGTGCCCAGCGACAGCAAACTTAGCCAGCCTTGATTCGAGATGGCTCCTGAGGTCGACTGGACCGACTGAAGTATATAAATGCAGAAAGTAAGTCGACACATGCTCTACGCAGAGGCTTCTTGTAAATAAGTCTTGAGTCTGCTCAGAATTCAGCTAGACCCAGAATTAGATTTGATTAGGCTGAGTCCAGTATACTGCAAATCGCTCTGAAAGTTGGCAAAACTTGCCATTTGGGATGATGATGGTGCAATTAAAAGCTGGTGGAGTGTTTCCATGACTCAATCATAGGGAATTCATCCAATCCGAGTGGAGCATCACCCTAGCAGAGATGAGTTTGAGCAGTATAGTCTCGAAGTCAATCTGACTGGTGAATATGGAGCCACCTCGAGTTGCGAGTACAATGTTCAACAGAGATCATGTTCTCTTTCAAACCAACTTTGAAGACCCATTTTGATTGCTGTTTTATACGTTGTTTCTGGGCTCGATCTTCTTGTTCATGTCGCAGACCGCCTCGGCAATGGACGGTCAACAAGGTCAGGCAGAGGAATATGTACCAACTGGACACGAGGACATGAAAACAGAGGGGAAACAGTCAAAAGTTCCAGCAAAAAGAACTGTGCATCACACAGGCACTGATACTGAAGTGCTCGATGAGTACTACATGGATGGCAAGAAAGGACCCCTCGACCCAGATCACTGTCAACGACTTAAGATGATCAACTTATGGAAGACTGTGAAAGCATTGACAGTACACAACGTCATGAAGCGATACAGCGAAGACAAACGATCCCCGCGCTTTCTGAAGGTGGCCATCCTCAAAAATGAGAAGGAGAACGAGGTCATCGCAAGCGTTTATTTCTTGACCAAGGATGATGCATTCAAAGCAGCCAAAGGATTCTCCATGGAAGCAAACTGGAGATGGAACAAAGGGTACAGAGCGAAGGTTACACATATGGATGAATTCTCTATCTGGAGAAATGGAAAGCTAGCAATCAAGGATACCACCTATCTTCGACCATCTCAGATATCCCAAATTCCTATGTCAGCGTGTTGATGATGTGATGCGCGACATCCGACCAGGCTGTGTGGTCCATCTTCCTGCTGGTATCTACTTCAAGCCCAACGCTGGAGCTTACGTAGAAGTACGATTCAACGATGAAATCCGAGGGCATCCTGTGATCATTGTCAAAAGACATCGTACTGATCTCGTCAATGTCGTTCTTGTAGGTATCTCGCAGAACTGTCTAGCGAGACATCACACTGATCATGGAAAAAGTGCACAACATTCGGCGGCAGAAGCTTAGAAGATGTCTTCAAGAACCGACCCGAGAAAATGCGAGAATTCATCGAAATCGACTCTACTTCTGGCCATCACATCCGACAAGTAGAGATGACCCAGTGAGAAGGCCCGACTAGCCCTCGAGGCTTGTTGACTTTTGAGGGAGACAGGAGACTGCCTTTGAAAGGTTATGCCAGTACCATGGTCTACACCACGTCGTTAGAGTCTCTTGCTCGTCTACAGATGGAGTGCTTGAAAAATGTATCCGGAGGATGTTTGAGATTGTACAACCTGGGTCTGCTGCTAAACAGAACGAGGAGGGTTGGAGATGATTCGAACGCGGAGCACTTTACAAGCGGTGATCCAGATTCTATTACGCGGGAAATTGCCGCGTAGAGTGGATGGTCGAGGGATCCTGGCCACGACGGTTTGGAATGATCGGAAGTTGTATAGTTACCTGTGATTGCCGTGTTGAGTTGAGGACTTGGAAAGCATACAGATTTTTGTCGGAGCCCGTTGGTAGAGACAAGACAGGGCTCATATTTTGGGGCAGCATGAATGAGGTAGTCTTGGAAAGAGACTAGAAATTCGTCACGAGGACAAAGGGACTTTTCCTGTCATGAGATTTTCTTTCGGGGTTGTTCTGTTGATATGGATCATGCTGGTGTGATATTATGGGGTTTTGATTCGGTTCAACTGTGTAGTGAGAAGCAGATGCGGCAAAACGCCAGGCTTAGACCCTCGCTTAATTCCGTGTAAACAAGTCTTAAAGAATCTCCAAGGGAACGGATTTCGTATACCTAAATCTAGCGTACAACCTGTCAAGCTTGAAGTCTGATATCAATCCTTTCTCATCAACCTCTTCCAGACACAAGTCTTTGCTTTCCCAATTCTCTATTTGAGACGGCTGCGTTGTCATTGCACCTTGCCAGGCTAACCAAAAAGAAAAACTTCCGTCGACCTCAATCTTTAGAATTACAATAGCTCAAGCTTCCCCCCGAACTAAAAATGTACTTCCAATTGGCTGCCAAATGAGAACACACCCAAAGGTCTGCAGAGAAAATGCATTTGAGCAATGTCACTCGTTGCCTGTTATTCTTGGCGCTGACCTTGTTCCTAAGCGAGCCATTAAGGACAGCTGAATTTCGACCCTGGGGCTGACGCCCTTGTAGCTGAACTGCAACCCAAATACGACAGTAACACGATCTTTGTTCAAACACTCACTACCGCCTGCAGGATCTGTGTGTTTCCAGACCGAACATCAGGAAAGGGCCATGGGCTGTCATAGGTGACCTGACAAAGCTAGGCAACTTGGGGATTGCCGGGGCTTGCTGCGTCCACCAGGCTGGTCGACAGCCTGTAAGACGGATTCTGGCCTGTGCCTTCAATTTGCGCCGCATAACTGTGGCGGTAACGTGTCAGCCCTAAGAGCTTATCTCCTCGCCCTTTCCGTCTGATGTTGTTGCTTTGCTTGAATTATTTCCGGTCACGACTTCCTTCTCGTCTAAAACTTTAAGCTGAGCTGGAACGAATTTGAGTGAATAGGTCTCCGTGAGGCTGTTATTCCGCCGCTTCAACATTATTTACTCCTACATTCTCAATCTGACTCGTTCAATCCATACCTCATCGTCCCAGTCCTTCCAGCCGTACGTTGCAGGCAAGGAAGCTCAGCCGAGAAGAATAATGTTCAGTTCACCTCAATTTGAAGACAAGACCATGGACTCGCACGCCAGTGAGGACGATCGCGCTACATCTGCCAAAACACCTACGCCGCAGACTTCCAAACTCACTCCCGGCGTCACACTTTTGTCTGACGAAGCACACAAAGCTGTCTGTCGAGCCATCGGCGCGCCTCCATTCCGATACGAAGAGCCTAGAATAGACTCCACTCTCCGGATCGACAAACGCATTCCAGAAGGCCTTTACAAAGCTACCATTAAGCGGCGACGCAAGGCCCAATTCTCATACTACTTCACCTCGACTCTATACAATACCTGCCTGGTCCTCCAAATTTTGCTCGGTGCCGCCCTCACAGCACTGGGATCTGCATCTAACAAGAACGGTACTGTAATCACCATTCTCGCAGCAGCAAACACTGTCAACGCTGGTCTTGTCGCCCTGCTTCATAATTCGGGCCTGCCAGGAAGGATCCGGAATGACTGGAATGAGTACGACAAGGTTGAGATGTATCTGGTAGAGATGATGGATTCGCGCATTGCTGAGGATGGTATGAGTACCGCGGACGTGATCCAGACTTGCTTCAACAAGTACTCAAACGCTCGGGCAACCGTCGAGAGGAACAAGCCGAATTATTATAGCGGTGCTGCACCGACGGGTTCCGGGGCTGCAGCTGGAACTATACCACTTCCTGGTCCCAGATGAGTCTGATGAGATGAATGGGTATTTCCCTTGCTGCTGAAGTTGCGAGAGTCTTGTTATATTTTGCGTGGAGTTGTGGATCCCAAAGTTTTCTTCGCAGTAGATTGCATTGTCCCAGCAGGACCTATTTGTACTGTCTGTCAAGTTAGGAATGGTCAATATGGCACTACCAAGCTTATTGTTGCTCCTGCTTCTGAGGCATTCTGGCGCAACAAGCCAACTGTGAACCTCTGTGGGCAATCCCTCATAAATTCAAGATACCTAGAAAACAGGTCACCCTGAGATACTGACCAACACTCAAACTTCATCAATGCCGTTCTGTCGGAGATAGTCGATTGATCAAGAGAAACTGCATTTTCATCAATATGAGATTTATTTGCCATCCTGGCCTCGAGTTCCAGGTCTAACATATACATTCCCTAGAGAACTGTGCCCTTGACCTGTCTCAACTCCTTGATCTTGAAATCCTTCCAGATACCGATGAAGAAGAAGCATGGCACCAACACAACAGTTCCAGCAATAGTAAGATACCACATAGCTTCTCCGTAAGCATGAATGACCGCATCACGCTCCGGCGACCCCATGGGGTAGCCCAACTGTACTGTAAGACTACCATATAGCTCCGCGTTTAAAGTAGCATTGCCAGGCAAAGCACGGTCGAGTGCCTGAGGGAACTTCTTGGTATAGATTGCCGTAGCGATTGCAGATCCGATGGCGCCTCCGACGGAAGAAAAGAGGCCGATAAGGGCTAACATACTGGCAACACCTTCGTGCGGTGCTGCAGCCATGACCGCCATCTCTTCACTGATGACCAGACCTCCTCCCCCAAAGGCGATAAGTATCTGAGTCATGATGACATAGCCAATGCCGTAGTTGGGCTTGCGGAGCAGGATCATGAGTCCAACACCAAGAATTTGAAGGCACAGATGTGCCATAGCGAGGTATTTGAACCGACCCAGATAGCGGATCATGACAGCAAAGATGACAGCCCAGAAGCAAGATCCAATGGAGTAGATGTTATACACATAACCACTGTTGGTGACTGATAGTCCGTGAACAGCTTGCAGATAGCTGTACAAATAGCTGTCCCACAAGTAGAAGCTAAGGAAAAGGAAGCATGCCAGCATACATGCTCCAGCAACTGAGGGGTCGACGAGCAGCCTAAACGGGATGAAAGACTTGGGTGCGAGGAACTTTTCGTATATCAAAAAGGCGATGAGAGACACGCCTCCTATAACAAGCATAGCGATGATCATGGGAGACTGGTAGCCTTTCTTCTGGTAGCTTGAAAGGGAGATCGGAAGGAGGATCAAAGTAAATCCGGCTATGATGAGGATGAGACCAATGACTAGAGTCTTGTCAGCAACCATACCTAATGTCGCCAAAGGGGTACGGACAATCAAACTCCCAGAAATAGTGGCTGATGCTCTGTGCGAGGGTACGGCCGCTCTTCTCCCTGACATACAAGCCCAGCTTTGTGGCTTTACGCTGATTCCGCCAGAGTAGCGTCAAGATAGGCAAAGTGATGACTGGGGTGATGATGGTGTACACTCCGTATCCCCATCTGAACCCGCTGGTCTCGAGGAAAGACTGGGCAGCTCTTGGGCCAACAAATGTAGTAACGATATATGGCGTGGTCGAGAAAGCAAATACCAAAGCTCTGTTTTTCAGACTTGAAGTGTCTGCCATGAAAACGTCAAGCACATATGCCATTCCGTTAAAGCCGACCCAGTAAAACACCTGGGCTGCCGCGTACGTTTCAACGTTTTTGCAAGCAGCCATCATAACAAGACCTGCAGATATTAGCTATCATAAACCAGTAACATTTGGGTACTCATACCAATGGTAGCAAACGCAGTCATGAGCGCAAAGCCCTCGGCTCGACCAACGATGTTGATGAATTTGGCGGTTGGAAGTTTGAGGACACCACCCACAATACTTGAGACGATGCCGGTCGTTGAAGTCAAAGGAAGCAAGGCAAAAGAGGACGTAACATATGACGAGAGGTTAAATTGAGTCTGTTGTTGCAAACTGACGATGAAGAAGACCAAGAAGATACTGTAAGTTGTTAGCTATGATCCTTTTCATCTTGAGGATCTCGGGGAAGGTCACCATGCATAGGCAGCAATTAACTCTTTCTTGGTCCAAGTCAAGGTAACAGCCTCGACCTTCTTGACACCTGCTTCGACTCCCGGGGTCGGTATCTTCTCCAGGACATTCTCGTCGTCACTTGGTAATGCACTCTTCTCTCTAATGTCGGCGTGTTTGGACTGGTTGTTACCGGCAAACTTTGAATCGGCGGGCTCGCTTGCTGTACCGACAGCAAGCTCGTTAGCGAGTTCATTTCGCTTTCCAAAGCTTGAAAACTAGATTGCCAAAGTATCAGTGATATTCTGTTGATGGTAGACGTTTCGTCGATGCTATGGCGCGAGCGTGTATGGCCAGAAAACGCGCCACGAGAATGTAAAGCCAGTGTCAACTCACCTTCATTGTTGAAAATTGATATATTCAAAAGTGATAGGTCGACAGCGGCAGAAAATATAAATTTCGAGGTGCAAGCAGCATGCTTTTGTACCTATCTGACCCTTACGTGCAGGGCAAGCAGCTCGCCATCGGTCCCACCGACCACTAGGGCATTAAAAATTCTGAATATCACATCCACCGGAGCTTAGAAGTGGGGTATAATTCGGGGACCTCTCCACTAACCAGCATGCCAGCTGCAAGCGTAAAGGGTTTTGTCTTCATTCAGCATCCCGAATATGCGAGAGCAGGGAAGTTCTGCAAGGAAGTTCTGCAAGCCAATCTAGCCAGGGAAGTTCTTAGCTTTAATTTAGAGAGCTGGTGGCGTCGAATCCTCCCGGAACACCTTTGTGGCCATGATAGTTCAATAATCTGATAAGATCTCGACCTTCATCAGATTAGATTCTCTCGCGACAGCAAAATTCCTTTCGACGCTCTTCAGCCGCACAGCTAGAGGAAATTCTCGGTTAAAGTAGAACCAATTCTTCTTCTTAGGACTAGTCATGAGCAACCAATTAGGACATTTACCAATCGAAGGACGTAGACCTTTAGTTTGAGGCGTCCAAGCTCCTGGAACGTGGCTCTGGAAGATATCCTCGGGTTCTGGAAAACTCGGACGCTCTTGGCAGGCATGCAAAAATGGGTCTGAACAGGGTTGTTTGATCAGATAAGCATGAACGCTCGATCTGGTGAATACTTGCGTCCTTGCTCTCCACTCTAGCTTTGACAATACCGTTGGTCCAGAAAGAGTGAGAATTCTGCCTTTCATTGGTCGAGGGAACGATGCTGCTCGTCCTCAAAGTCTATGAGTATTCGTGCGAAAGGCTGAAAAGATCATTATTCGATTGCCATGTCGAATCGAACATGTATTCGAGTTACTGACTGGGCTTTACATTGCGCTCCAAGAGTCGGCTCTTGCTAAAAGGAGAAAAGCAATGTGTATTAATGCATTAGGCTGGAGCGGAGATGATGATCGAGAGGAGATATACTACTTAGGTTTTAGTCTATCTGATCATTTTAGTGCATAAGATTGAAATTCATCTGGTCGAGATTAAGATTTATCGGCACATCTGATAAGATAGTCGAGAGAAGTTACAAGTAAGATGTGAATCAAATCTGTTCGAGATCAAGGTCGATGTTCTTTCATTGCTTCGGGTGTGATCAAGAGCTGAGCCTGGATTAGGTAGGCCTCAAGATCCAAGAATGTTTCCGTGCTCGGTACATACATCAGTTAGCTCAGATCATTGCATCAGCTAAGGGTTCTGTAATGCCTGGTAGTCTTGTTTTGGAGATGTAGCCAGGGACTACATACAGGACTATTATAACGAAGACAAGGTAAACATTTGCTGGTACGGCGAAGTATAGAACTCGCCCGTGGTAGCCAAAAACAATAGAAAATCCGAGAAGTTGCCTGATTCGAGACGTCCATAGCCAGGATTTGTTTTCAGGAAGGGGAGAGGAGTCCCAGCTGAGATGATGAGGTTGGTATTCAAAGATATACAGTGCACCCTTCAGTATAATTGACTAACGCTGTTGCTTTATATTTCCTCCTGTTTCTTAGACTCTCACAACCAAATAAGTCGTCCCCATCTTCAAATGTTGCTTTACGATTGGGGCTAATTATTGTTATCAACAAGAGCAGCAAATGTCACAAGATCAAGTTAGACAATCAAGCCGGGGGGTGCACTGTATTTAATGATTCCCCAAAGGTCGCCGTCTCGGGCGAAGATCACGAACTTTCAGATCGGATGTTTCCCGGTGGAATAAATAGACATGTACCCTCGAGCTTCTCTATCGATTGAGAGGCTCAAACTCCCTGAGCCAAACGCCTCAATTGCAGGGCTGACCGAGCCGGCCAACCAAAGCCATCCTGTCAATCGTGGGGGCCAAATATCGTTGAATTGTGCTTGATGGTTGGAAATTTTCTAGTCGGTGAGTCTCCCGGACAGGTTTGCTGTTCCAGAACGGTGAAGAAGGAAAATAGATCCTGTGCTAGCACAAATTCGGGAGTTGGTAACCCTGGTTCTCAAGGATGGAGACTTCCACCTGCGGTGTTGACTGGTGGAAAAGGAGAAGAGGCACAGCAGTTGCGGTCTCGCTCGGTTCAGCCTCGGCTTCCAAACCGCCATTCCCCAGATTTCTACCTGTTTGAACATCGATTTCTATGCGCATCCAATCTTACTGCGCATCTAATCTTACAATCCAGAAAAGACCATCTAGAACATGCAATAGGAGTAAACAAAATACATTCATCTGGGATGTTACTCGATGCGCAGTGTATTCGACATGCAGGAACAGTGGAACTCTGCTTCTTGATTTCTTATTCATTCAGCCCTGCCACATGTACAAGATTGAGGAGCTAGATACAGATAGACTGACAAGTACTATGATATGTTGCCCTCTTCTCTCTTCTTTTCTTCCCTTTACTATGTCCATTGATGCCTCCTACTCTCCCTACCAATGTCTCATGCTCCTTCCACGACTTGAACGACTTTGACCACCAGGAACCCTTGACACAACCAGAACCCAACTTGCTTCGGGGCAGAAGAAAATATATGGTCAACTCGAATATGGAGTTCCAGTTCGTGAACTCCACAATTTCATGCCCGACAGTTCCTCAGGATCTAGGCGTACGATCAATGATACGCAAACAGGCGATGAAGCAAGCCTCAGCGGCGCGGAAAAGGACTGGAAATTATGGGAAGCATAATCTACGACAGTACCCTATCTTCCTGTACGAACAGGAGCTTGTCAATGTGGACCCAATGAACAAATTGAAGGTTTGCGAAGTGGGATTTCAAGATGTCGACCATCAAACAACAGCTCGGACAGGCAATAAAATCACTTCCAACATCAAGGCTAAGCGAGCGCCATCGCAGAACAAAATTAAAGGCAATCCTCCCGGGCAGGACAAGTTTAGAGGGACACTAGTCGTGTGTTCTGAAGCTATACCACGCGGTCCTTCAGCTCAGGGTTTCGAATTGACTTGCGCGAAAACCAACTTCGACATCCTGCTTTTGTCAAGCCTGGCAACTCTTCATGTCTGCCGTCCTGTCCGCCACTTGTTGTCCCAGAGTCCAAATCGTCTCGTCGGCCAGCTCCAAGCCTACAGGCGCCCGTCATACTTCAAATATATTCCTTCACGCTACGACGATATCCCCTGTCTAAGAGATGCAATCGACTGCATTATTGCACGTACACAGCAAATCATCTCCCCGGATCCAAGTACGGAACGACAGGCCTTGAAGACTTACGTGAAAGCTTTGGGTAGTTTACAAGCTGCCCTAGATGATCTAGAGCAGTGGCTACAGCCCGAGGTTCTATGTGCTACAGAAATCTTGGCGCTTTATGAGGTAGGTCTTCGTCTCGGCTTTTGTTGATTTATTCGCTAAAATCGATCAAGCTTCTTGATCCTTCCGGGGAGGCAGCATGGGTCAGACATGCAGCAGGTGCAGCACGATTGATTCGACTTCGAGGACCCAGATGCTTCAAAACGGACTTTGAGAAGTCCTTGTTTGTAGCGCAATGCATATCAATTGTAAGAGGGTCCCAAAATGCCAAGAACACATACTTACCTTGACAGCCAACAGAAGATGTGCTGAACTCCGAGCGCTGCTTCCTGGAAGAGAAACGATGGCAAGAAACATTAAGATCTGTAATTGAGCCAGACGCCTTGATCACGGACAGGAGCGAAATAGTCATCGAGCTCATCATGCTCAAGGCATTTCTCCCAGGGGCCTTTGTCGATGTCACGACTGTAGTTTGCGACATCAGGAATACCGACCCCGGATATCTTACCAGCCTCGTTATTCGAATACGGGAGCTACGAGACCACTTTTTAGACTGGTGTATTCGCTACAAGGCCGTACTGGATCAGTGCTGCTCGAAGCCTGGAAACCCTGATCATGACAGTCATTGCAAAGTCTGGTCCCATTATCTCTGTTCTATCATGATTGCGCAACGTGTGCTGGCTTGCATCTCTCCACCAGACAGGAAGGAGATCGGGAAGGACACTCAAGAGTTGGCCAGCCAGATGCTGGACCTAGAGGTCGAAGCAGCGACTTCGCCAACCAATGTTTTCATGGCGCTTACAGTCGCGGTATCGAATACCGTATTTGCGACGGCCGAAGATTGGACTGGAGAAGACGAGGCAGAAGACTCAACAGGATTGATATCAAAGGCAAAGCTGGTAAGATGGTGTAGTCTGTTAGGGCGTAAAATCCCAGAGTGGAAGTGATCTCAAGAAGCTCGAGCGATATCTGTCTGCCCAGACCGCAACAACCAGAAAATGCTTCTCAATCGATTGCGAAATAACACGGAAGCAACCTAAATGAATCGTCCTGTCTGTTGCTTTGCTTTGACCTCGAGAATGCGATGTGCAACAAAATGTCAAATGGTCAAGGATTCCCTACTAATTGTGGCCTTTCTCGCTTGGCTGAATAGGAGGGGAGATGATGGCTAATTTTGATAGGGAGAATAGCCTGGACCTTATCTTGACGTTATCATCATCTCTCTATAGTGTGCCCCCTAGTTTGATTGTCCGGCGCAATTATGTGACATTTGCTGCTCTTACTGCTGAGAATTATTAGACCCGATCATAAAACATAATTTCGAGAAGGAGCTGACGTTCAATTAGTAGTAAGAGTTCAAGGGACACGGAAAATGTATTAAGCAGCAAATGTTACGCTAGACAATTAAACCCGGAGATGCACTGCATCCTTGCTGATTCCAAACCTGCATAAGAATCAATCCGTAGAAAGAGTTGCCTCGATCATCTCATGACACTTATTCTGAAAATACCCAAGTCAACAAACCATTCTCCGTTAGACTTTGGCGTAAGCGAGAGGACAGCCGCTTTGGGTCCAGTCTCGAATGAATATCAACCATTGAAAGATCGACCGGGTATTCAGACACCCTCAGATCCACTGCCATGGATCGAGGTAAAGAAGTGCCTCCTCATCTGTGCCTCACAAGAAAAAGCATAGCATGCGAGTTTTTACTTTCCCTCACACGTGAAAGCGCACCCTGCCAAGCCCCTGAAAACCTTCAAGCCTCGGCTCTCCGCGTTTCGACAATCAACAACCGACGGAGCCTCGCAAACCCCGACTCCTCCTCCATACTTACCCCACAGACTAGTAGTACAAGTAAGAAAGCTACTGCACCTCTGTATTCTTGTAAGTACTTTTCACGATTATCTTCACAATCCGAGTAGAAGCTCTATTCTTTTCTACTGCTTCGTTCCACACAGCTTCCACAATTGGGAGGAGATATACACATACATTTCTTGTATTGGTACTGCATCAGCAATTGTAACACCGCAACCATGGCATCCCAAGGCCCCATAACCACCTCCCTCACCACCCTCCTCAACATCAAACACCCTATTCTCCTCGCCGGCATGGCACGAACATCCGGCGGACCCCTCGCAGCAGCAGTGTCCAATGCAGGCGGCCTAGGTTGCATCGGTGGGCTTGGATACACACCCCAACAGCTCCGCGAAATCATTCACGAGCTCAAAGCCAACCTCGATTCGCCCTCCCTCTCATTCGGGGTAGATCTTGCTCTCCCGAAAGTAGGCGAGGGTGCGAGGAAGACGAATCATGATTATACCCATGGCCAGCTCGACGATTTGATCACTGTGACGATTGAGGAGGGTGCGAAGCTGTTTATCAGTGCCGTGGGCATTCCGCCACCACATGTTATCAAGCGCTTGCACGAAGCTGGTATCCTGATCATGAATATGGTTGGGGCGCCAAAACATGCAAAGAAAGCTCTGGACGCTGGTGTCGATATCGTGTGTGCGCAGGGAGGTGAGGGAGGTGGCCATACGGGCGATATCCCAAACTCAATTCTGATACCTGCGGTTGTGGATGTGGCGAGGCAGTATAAGCCGAAGATGTTGAAGGGGCAGTCGGCGCTGGTTGTTGCTGCTGGTGGAATCTATAATGGGAGGAGTCTTGCTAGTAGTTTAATGCAGGGAGCTACAGGTGTGTGGGTTGGGACGAGGTTTGTGGCTAGCACAGAGGCTGGGTGTAGTCAAGCACATAAAGAGGGAGTTGTGAGTGCTGCGTTTGAGGATACAGTAAGGACTTTGGTTGTTAGCGGAAGGCCGTTGAGAACGAAGAGGAATGCTTGGATTGATAAGTGGGAGGCTCAGCCGGAGAAGATCAAGGAACTGACAGAGAAGGGCGTCGTGCCATTGGAGTATGATATGGAGAAGGGAAATGACTTTGACATCCCGCACCTGATGGGTGTCGTTGCAGGTGTCATTACAAGTATCCAACCGGCAAGGCAAATTGTCGACGAGATGGTTTCAGAAGCAGTCGAACAGCTGAAGCAGGCGCAGACATTCTTGGGCGGGAAGAGTAAGCTTTAGAGGATATCACGGCATATTTCGCATAGTAATAACAGTTCATCTTGACTGAGATGCTCCGCTTTCAATGCTTCCAATTGTATTACAGATTAGAAACCTACTCCCAAACACCATTTCAAAAGCAGCGAGCACTTCGCATGCTTATATAACGCCAATTGTCCATCACATCGTCAAGAACCTATGCTCAGACGTCCTATGGGGCTCTTCAGCCAAAGTGTGGTAACCTGGCAGGTATGAAGTCCTCTCGATCATCACCAACTTTTCTTGAACCAGGAGTTACGTCTTCTTGTAATGCTTCTGAACTTGGAGGTGCCGTGTTTTCAATGGTGACCTCATTTGAAGCGGGAATATTCTCCACCTGAGTAGGTTCCACTTTGGTCTCCGATATAGATTCCGATTCTCCAACATGAAGCCCACGCTCTACTGCGAGCTTCACAGCGGCTTGTCGTTTCCTTTCGACTTCCATTTCTTCCTCGTGCCGTATCCGCTCTTCCTCCTGTTGCAAGTCATTCAATGATGGCGTTTCGGCCATACCTGGACTTTCGATATCCGGAGTCTGTGGTAATGAAGCAGAGCTAGCGCGATGTATCGAAGGTCTCGATTGTGATGACTGAGTGGTCCGCGAGAGCGTTCTCGACACAGTCCTAGATCCTGATGGTCTCTTGCCTTTCCCAGCCTTTGTCTTCCCACTGCTCCTGTCGTCGGTAGTCGTGTTGGTCATTCTCCTCTCCAAGACCATAGCAAATTCATCGCTTAACGGTACCGCATCATCTTCCCCGTCACTAGGGAAAAGATCACCACGCGATCGCATGGAATCTGTTGTCTCGCCCGAACTCGCAGTAGAACTTCGGTTCCTATTGTGGCCTTTCCGCTTGATCCCTCCATCGTCGCTCTGATCATCCGGTATAAGTGGCTCTCCCTCCTCGTCGTTGAAATCGGACCGCTGTGCTCCTGGATGGTCTTGCAAGTCTGCTGCACTTGGCTTATATCTCAAAGTCCCACCCAATTTAAATGGCAGTCGCCCAAGAAATCCCAGTGCACTCGTACTCGGTATGACAGTCGGGTCCGGCTCGAGACTTTTACGTCTGCCCCGCGTACCGTAACTCATCCCCCTCTTTCTTCTAGGTGCTTGATTGACTGCTGTACTTGGACCGCTATGCGATCCACTGCCTGCCAGCAATCTGTCCAACTCATCATTCCCCCAGCCTCCTCCTAGAAGCCCTCCTCCTCCACCACCATCGTCTTCATCCCAGTCGTCATAGAAATCAAAACTTAATTCCGCCCTTCCCCTCGTTCGTCCTCTCTCCCGTATGCGCCGCGCGCGTTCTTCGCGATCTGGGAAACAAGGAGCAGTACATTGTTCGAAGCTAGATGCAATTGCAGAAAAGCATGGATTTATGTATCTGTGTTGGAAGGTCCAGATACCCGCGGCTGCCGTTTCAGTCGCAGATTCGGCATTCTGGGAGAATTGGTTCCAGGTCTGTCGGTATCGAGGATCTTCGAGAAGAGGCGCCATTGCGATGATGATGATGGTACCAAGGCTACGTAATGTCAAAGGCTCGAGGCATGCGGTTTGCAAGGATGGATCACTGCTTCGAATTTGAACTTGATGGCCAGAGTACAGTACAATGTGTCGATGCCCCCAACATTATGCGCTGGGTTCGAATGGCTGGGAGTCCATAAATCAGTGGAGTTGGGTTGGGGAAGTTTAGTGTCGCCTTAGGCATGAAGTGGGAGGTCTTAGCGTTCTTCGGGCATGTGCCGGTGTTTTGGCAGCACTCGCTTGTTGTAAGGCTGAATAACAGTCTTGCAGCTGGCTTCCAGAATTGTCACGACGCCATCCTAAGCCAAATATGCATACTGAATTAACCACCTCATGATTCTATGAGTTGAATCAATTTCCGCTATTATCTATCGGAAACTAAGATCAAGACTCTATATGAACAAAGCAGAACTCTCGAGCTAAATCATACGGCTTGAACAAGAAGTCCATACATTCAAGAGAGCTCAATGTCAGCCGTAAACAATTCGTATTACCATGAATCTTGTGTATACCTAACACTCTGAGCATATCCCATTTCGCTTCAGCAAGGACGGGATATAATAAAAGCAAAACTTGAGAACAAACTCGTATTCTAAATGACTCCGCCAACACCTGGCAATCATAATCTTCATTGCGACAGTCCTACATGCAACTCTGGAGTCTCTCCTACAACACCGTCTCATTCGCGCCCAACAATTGCCAGGCTTTTCCTTACATTGTGGCCGATACACAGCACTTGTGCACCTGCGATCCCCAGGCCAAAAGTTGATCCAAGCACAGATCTCTGTCCAGTCGTCGAGAGACTATACGAAAGCCAAGCCGATCTTGTTGATATCTGGATTTTTGGCCGCAGTCGAGTGGACTCCAAGCCTGCTGTTGGCGCCGGTGTTCCGTTTTCGTATGTGGGGAAAAGAGACTTGTAGTTTCTTCCATTTTGGCAATCTTTTGAGGGGTCAGGAAGTGTTGCTAGTGATGCGGTTAGGGAGATGGTAGGCGTGGACGTGGAGGGATTTGATACTGTGATTGAGATTGCAGAAGACGTTGTCGGTGCTCATTCAGTGGTAGCAGAGGCAGAGTTTGCTTCGCTGGTGAAGAAGTAAGGCTTTTGAATAGTGACCTGCTGTTCGGTGTAGCATACCTCTCGATCGATCTTTCATGAACTTTCCTTGCAGCAAAGGATCCTCTTATAGCTCCACCCATAGTTGTTGCAATGACAACAAGTCGCCAAAATCAAACAGAACTTTGACGCTCTCATACCACCGAGCAGTTGATGAAATCCAGCCAACTTCCACGACTCTCGGGTTCAAGGTATCCAAATCCTTATGCTCTTATGCTCATATGATCCATATGCCTTAAGTGGAATATATGGGATAGTTTTAGGAGCATTGTGGCCACTGTCGTAAGGGCGCCTCTATGCCGTATCGTGATGATTTGATAACCAAGTGTAATAGCTTGGTAGCCCATCTTGATGATCTCTAGGATTTCCACTTTTGGCTCGTGCATGTTGGTTACCAGAAGTACAGTTCAGGAACAGACAACATTATAAGGTATGAGACCAAGATAGCTCTTGGCGGCTGCTAAAATTCAGAATCTTGAGAGAGGGAGGTGGACATAGATAAGCGAATGTGATTCGCCTCTTCGTGAGCGACCATGCTCTTGTGTTGCAGGATTTCGAAAGCCTCAATTGCGACGCGGCATCTATGGGGTCGTCGGCTTTCAACCTACACGATATACAGCATCGACTGAACGGCTGCGCCTTGTAATTGTGGACATCCCGAAAGCAATCCAATGCTTAGTCTAGAGGGAATTTTTCGTGAGTAAAGTGAGTAATTGTGAGTTAGAATTGGGTACCTTGGCTGTATCCTAATATTCGTCAATGACGACGCAGGATGTCTCAAAAGGATGAACAAGGCAGTATGATTTTAATCAAAGCGAGGTGAAGCACGCAAGGCCTGGCTTCAGCGTGCCGAGGATGGGTGCACTTGGTTAGGCCAAAATGTTTTAGTGCATGTTCATTGATAATGCGACTGAAGATACAAAATGATCAAAGCACCATGTTCGGGTGAAAATGAAGTATTTCATTCAGATGAAAAACTTGCAACTTGCATGAGGATGATACTTCAATATAAAGGCTTGTGACCCTCTAAAGAGGATCAATGTCACATTGTAGACAGATCCAACCGAGAAAGAATGCTGCGCCGTAAAGGTGGCGGAACGATGGCAGAGCTCGAAGGCAATGGCTCGTGGATACACATACCCGATATTATGCGAGAAGAGTGGAAACAAACTGAAGGATGTGATGAAGACCTTGAAGTAGAGAAGATTGCTAACAAATGCATTGAGCGACCATTGTTGAATACACATACCAGCAGAGCAACGCCGGAGCAGCTCCAATTCGCACAAGCATATGTAATACAAGCCAAATAACATGACCGCCCGTGTTCCCTCGATCGATTCCTTAGTGCTTAATGCCATTCGCAGCAGCTGCAACCACCCCATTCGTCGCAGCAGTGAGTGTCGGCGGGGGAAGTGGTCCGAATGTCTTTGGTCCCTCAAGATGCACAATCTCCTCTTCGGTATCCTCATTATAATCACCTTCGCTGCCTTCATCACCTTCCTCCTCCTCTCCGTCACCATCATCGCCTTCCTCATCCTCATAGTCGTAGTCGCTTTCGGTGTTTTCCAAGTCGCCCTCGACATACTCTCCTTCAGTACTTCCTTCCGCCATTGCTGCCATTCCACCAGCTACCCCTCTCCCCTGCTTCTGCATCTGGTTGATGATACTTGTCAGCTTCTCGTTCTTCTTCCTTAACGAATCCATCTCCATATTCGTTTTTGACCTCTCTTCAGCCATCTTAAGGATGTTTTGATTGGTTAAATCATGCTTCCTCGTCAAGGTCATGTTGTCCTTCTCAAGACGTTTTGTCTTCTTGGACATCTCCTCCATCTCTTTACGAAAAGTTAAAAATAGATCATTGCTGTTATTGAGCGTGTCCTCCACCTGAGTGGTATTAGTCCACGTTATGTGTTTATATAAAACATATGAAAGATAAATAGCCAAGAAAAAGTACTAATCACGGCATGTAGACGTACCTGCTTAAATTTCTCCACGTATATATTGAGCTGACTCCGTAACTCAGTTTCCGTCTTCGAGAATGTCAGGACTTGTGAATTTAATGTCCGAGACCTTGACACCTCGGCCTCGGCCAACTTCCTTTCGCGGTCGAACCTTGCCATGTTGTACTGGACCTCAAGTTCCTTCGACCGCAGAAGAGAGTGGAAATGTAATTCACGAAGTTCGTACTGATCGATCAACGATTTGAATCGTTGCTTGAACCTTATAGGCGCATTAATGCTTGCTCACGTGGGTTGGGAGGAGCAACAAACAGTTCTTCCACCTCGATATTAACAACCTGCGCCTGGGGATAATCTTTTGCCTCTTGGTATTCCTGAAGTTGCCATAAGACTTGCTTGAACTTCTCATCCCAGGCCGCGTGATTCTCCTTTTCTGCATCTTGCATGGTCTTGTTCTCGGCCTAACCCAGGTCAGTATCTCGGCTCTACAAGACCTAATTCCTGGCGACGGACCTTAAGACGGTTGTTCTCCCTCTGCAGTTCCCTGCATAGCTTCTCCAACTTTTCCTTCAGGGTGGTGGTCTTGCTCAAGTCTGCTCTTGCATGATCCCTTTCCTTCTGCAACTGATCGCCCCTCTTCTTGTTCTTCTGATTGTCTCGTTCCAACCTCTTCATAGACGTGAACAAATCGCTCACTCGCTTGTGTAGCACGTCAATTTTCTGCAGGTCGTCCGTTTTCGAGGTAAGGTTATTCAGTTCCCGATTGTACTTTTTCAGTTCGCGCTCTGGACTATCGTTAGTAAATTGTACCCGGGCGTTAAGCAATAATGCGAATCCCAGAGTCGGAATGAGCCAGAAGAATCAGAAGCCTTTTCCGGGACGGAACGGTCCCAGGTAAGTGTCCAAGAGCAAGAGCGCAGCTTCAAATACAGTTTGACTGACGATGAGTGCAGCGCTCGCCTTCAGCATCCACCTTGTGAAATATGTGCTCCAGATAGCCCAGGCTACATTCTATCTTGTCCAACAGAAAGCAAACGAGCATAAGTGAGACCAACCGATTTCAGCTTCCTGTTCCTTGTCTCCAGCCGCATCGGACTCCAGTTGCGAAATCTTTGCGGCAATCAGATTTGATGCTTCGTTCGGGTCCGTAGCCTTCTTCTTTCCCCCTTTCTTCGCTGCTCCTGACATCGCGTCATGGTGATGGTGATGATGTCCATTTGTGTAGGCGGACTCAGCGTGAGAGTGGTTCGCAGGTATAGAGGGCGCCCTGGAGCTCGCAGCAGTCGACATGGTTGTTCGGGCGTATTTACGACGGGCGGTCGTGAGGTTCTTTCCTTTCCTGTCGGAGCAAAGCTGGCTGGCGCAAGCACAGCAGCTACTCCACGGCGATTAGACTTCGGCGCAAGGATAAGCTCGTGTTAATGCTGCTTTGTGTTCCCATCGACTCGTACTCCTATGGTGCCGATACTGCGTTACAGTCTCGTCTGGTGGAGGAGAGGTGTGAGAAAGACCGTAAGTCGAATAGAGACTAGTGGCTTCGTGGGTGGCCAGTTTCAAAGGGGAGAGTGGAAAGGAAGGTTGATGAGCCAAAGACGCAAAGACCCGGCAAGTTAAATTGTGCCAGCAAAGGAGATGAGATGGGGCAATGAATGTGCCGCGAAGCAGTGACAGTGACAAAAGGCAAGACTAAACAAGAAAATACAATATATGCCTTATTCTAACTATGATATAACAATTATTATGACAGTAAGTCCATATCAAAGCATATCGATTTTCTTCTCCCACCTCTCCGGGTGAGCTCAAGCACCACTGGCTGCACCAATGACATATCCTTGTTGATTGGCTGAGAAAGCCCCTCTTGACGTTCACGATTTATGCATGTCCGCCGGGCCTAATGGTTCTGACGGCTTTTAGCGAGTTATGAAAAGCACTGGCGCAAGGCTTCGGATGATGGCGACTCCTAACATTTACATCTTCTTTCTGGCTCTGCACATACGGGTCAACTTTTGAAGCCCGTACCTATTTCTGAAGACTGCAGGATGTTACGGAATGCATCCAAGGGAGCAGTGAGAAAGGCAGTCACAGAGCTTGCCCAATATCCCAAGCCAGGAGAGAAGCTGCATGGCTTCACTCTCGTCCGATCAAAAAATGTTCCCGAGCTCGAGTTGACGGCCCTGCATCTACAGCACGACAAGACCGGTGCAGACTATTTACATGTTGCCAGAGAAGATAAGAACAATGTCTTCTCTATTGGCTTCAAGACGAACCCACCGGACGATACAGGTGTACCACATATCCTCGAGCATACGACATTATGTGGAAGCGAAAAGTAGTTATACCCTTCCTCAACATGTGAGCTATGCTGACGCCCGCCAGATATCCCATACGGGACCCGTTCTTTAAAATGCTCCCGCGAACGCTCTCGAACTTCATGAACGCCTTCACTGCATCGGATCATACATTTTACCCTTTCTCTACGACGAACGAGCAAGACTTTAAGAACTTGATGTCCGTATACCTCGATGCGACATTACACCCACTATTAAAGCAGAGCGACTTCACACAAGAGGGATGGAGGATAGGGCCAGAAAACCCCCAGGCTGCTCAAGCTACAGATGGCGCGTCACCAGAGGAGAGTAAGTTAGTGTTTAAGGGCGTTGTGTACAACGAAATGAAGGGTCAAATGTCAGATGCAGGATACCTGTATTACATCAGATTCCAGGACCACATCTTTCCGGATATCAACAACTCAGGAGGAGACCCGCAGAAGATTACGGACTTGACATATGAGCAACTGAAGAAGTTCCATGCCGAACATTACCACCCCAGTAACGCTAAGGTCTTCACTTATGGTGATATGCCTCTCGCAGATCACTTGGTGGAAGTAAATGCCCAGCTGAGTGCATTCGAGCGTATCCAAGGAGACTTTGAGATCCGAAGGCCGATTGATTTGAGTGGAGGCCCTCAGAATGTTACGGTTGTTGGACCTGTGGATCCAATGGTGGACAAAGACATGCAGTATAAGACATCTACCTCTTGGCTTATGGGCGATGCGACCAATATTTTGGAACAGTTCTCCCTAGGTATCATGTCTGCACTTCTGATGGATGGATATGGGTCGCCTTTGTACCGGAATTTGATCGAAGCTGGTCTTGGGACGGATTGGAGCCCAAACAGTGGTTTTGACAGTTCTGGGAGGGTTGGGATCTTCTCTATTGGACTCACTGGCGTCAAAGAGGCAGATGTCCCCAAAGTGAAGGAAGCCATCCGAAGAACTTTCGAGGAAGTGTACGCAACCGGATTCGAAAAATCTAAGATTGATGGATATCTTCATCAGCTGGAAATCAGTTTGAAGCACAAGACCGCCAAGTTTGGTATGGGCTTGATGCAGAGGATAAAGCCTCAGTGGTTCGAAGGAGTTGATCCGTTCGAGTCCCTAGCCTGGAATGACACTGTTTCTGCGTTCGAAGCAGAACTTGCGAAAGGAGGCTATCTGGAGGGTTTGATGAAAAAGTACTTGCTGAATGACAACACTTTGACATTCACAATGACTCCATCAACGACCTATGGCGAAGAACTTGCCGCAGAAGAAGCCGCTCGTCTCGCGGGCAAGATCGCCGAAGTTACAGCAAAGGCTGGAGGTAAAGCTGAAGCTCGTGCACAGCTTGAGAAGCGTGAGGCAGAATTGCTTCTTGAGCAGGGGAAATCCAACACCGAAGATCTGAGCTGTTTACCTACAGTCTATGTTAAAGACATTCCTCGCCAAAAGGATACCGCCGAGGTGCGAGATTCGAAGATTGGAGATGTCAGTGTGCAATGGCGAGAAGCACCGACAAATGGCCTAACTTACTTCCGAGCGGTCAACAAGTTTGAGAATCTCCCAGAGGAACTCAGATCTTTGATTCCACTGTTCACGGATTCTATCATGCGACTTGGTACCAAAGACACAACAATGGAGCAACTGGAAGATCTCATCAAGCTGAAAACTGGAGGAATATCTGCCTCCTACTCTGCCTCGTCATCTCCATTGGACTTCCGGTCTTCGTCGGAAGGAATGAGCTTTGCGGGAACAGTCTTGGACAGGAATGTCTCTGACATGTTCAATCTACTGCAGAAGCTTGTCCTAGAAACCGACTTTGACAGTGCTGAAGCTCAAAGCCGCATTAGACAACTTCTGCAAGGAGGTGCCGACGGCGCTGTGAACAACATTGCGTCTTCAGGACATGTATATGCTCGAAGCTATGCGGAAGCTGGTCTTACCAACTACTTCCGAGCGAAGGAGCAAGTCAGTGGATTGTCGCAGGTCAAGCTTGTTACTTCATTAGCATCGAGGCCCGAATCAGAAGGGCTTGCAGATGTCATTGAAAAGCTGAAGGCAATTCAAAGGCTAGCATTTTCAGGATCTGGCACTTTCCGCACTGCGATAACTTGCGGAGCAGAAAGTGTTTCGAGGAACGAGGCAGCACTCGGCAAATTCTTGTCTGCACTCCCAGAGACCCAGGGATCGACTGTGAAGAGTCCCCAGCCAGACTTTTCGAGAAACAGCAAGACATTCTTCCCGCTCCCCTACCAAGTGTACTATGGTGCGCTTGCACTGCCTACGGTCTCCTACGTATCACCTGCTGGTGCACCTCTCCAGATCCTTTCGCAATTGCTCACTCACAAGCATCTGCATCACGAAATTCGTGAGAAGGGCGGTGCATATGGTGGCGGAGCCTACTCTCGTGGTCTAGATGGTGTTTTTGGTTTCTACTCTTACCGAGACCCGAATCCTCAGAACACGATGTCCATCATGCGCAACGCAGGGCAATGGGCCGTTGAGAAGCAATGGACAGACCGTGATCTCAAGGAAGCCAAGCTCTCTGTATTTCAGAGTGTAGACGCCCCTCAAGCAGTCAGTGACGAAGGCATGACCCGCTTCCTATCAGGAGTATCCGATGAGATGCTTCAAGAGCGACGTGAGCGACTTTTGGACGTCACTAAAGAGCAAGTGCGAGAAGTCGCGCAAAAGTACATCGTCGATGCTCTAGAGAACGGGGAAGGCCGTATGGCTTTCCTCGGTGAGAAGAAGCCATGGGTTGATGGTACCTGGGAGACCCGTGATATGGGCATTTCTTCTCAGGAACCTGAGATTCAGGATGAGGAGGATGTCAGAGAGGCTGCTTTGGGCTCATGATTATGATATCCATGTACATGTATGTATATATTTGTATGATATTGTATTCCACTCACAGCTAAAGTCGTTGATTTCGCGGAATAAGCTCAAGTGAGTGGTTTCTTGTAGATCGATTGATCGACTTTGGCAAGTGCACAAGTTGAAGATCTTTCCCTGTTAGAATTGCCTCAACTTGCTATTTGGCCAGGTAGGTGAGTCCTTTCCGCTGCACAAAGGCCGTACTCTCGAGGACCCGAAATCTCTTCCAGGTCTCCCAGCGATGATGCTGTGTAACGTCGGCTACCATTATTCCGGCTTCGGATCGTTATCTCTACCCTCCAACCCCTCCCTTTATACAACATTCACATGAGATGATACACACGCGCTACGAACAGATTACCACGTCTCCAGCACCTCTCAATAGCTGGCAGATCACAAGTCATGCCTCCGGGCTAGCGCAAGAGCAAAAGAGCGCGAATCAAACTAGAAACCAGACTTTCCTCCGGGCTTCATCTCCTATTGGTTAGTCCAGTGTATGCTGGGGATCGCGCATCTCCGTCTTATTTCAGAGCTGTCTTCCTGGAGTTGTGGGATGGCGGACTAAAGATGTGAGGATATTAGAAACGAGGACATTGGGTGTACGGTGCTGAAGTTTGGTGGCGTTGACGGTGGTGTTGATAGAGGAGCTGAAGGTTGAGACAAGTGTTCGGTGCATGGAAAGGGGCTGTGCCTACAATATACGTATTTTATGCATGCGATTGCAGCGTCATGCATGCACAGATGATTCGGGCTTACACAGCTCACTCTCATTGGAACAACTCTGCGCAGAATCTGCAATGATCATGAATCAGAAGTTCTCATATCACAGAGATACATGTGCTGTCAAGATATTTGCAGCTGTGTCGCCTATGTTTCATGTTCCAGACCTCATCCTCGCCTGTGTTGGGCTGAAGACACCCCTGGTCAACAACCAAAGCGACGAAGCCATTGCGTCATGTTCATCGAGATTCAGGTACACGAGAAAAGAGCTGTGTGGAAGATTATCGTTGATGCTGTAATTGCTCTTTTTACGGGTTGATTCTTGCAGACTGCAAGGGACGAAACAATTGCCGCTCGTATAATTCTCTCTCATTCACAGCCTTCAAAGTCAACCACAGATGATTGTAGTAAATAGTAGATTATCACTCACCGCAATTGCACTGCACGTCCGTCCGCGTGCCTCTTGGGCCCTCGGTGAGTGATTTTTCGTGAATGGGTCCTGGTGGCCCGGGAAGAGCAGGGATTGGCATCGCGGCTAAACTTCTAAAGCCCCCCCACTAGTGTGCTCATCGCCCAAAATTTCGTTCAGCCCTCCTCTCTCTCTCTCCTCTCTCCTCTCTCTCCGCGACCTTCTCCGCAAACACCACACAACCTCTTCGATTTTCGTCGAAGAAGCCTCCTGTTCCTGCTCCATACTCCCACACCATCAGCACATAGCTTACAGCTTGCCCCAATCATTGCCGGTCTATTCCAGTAGACAGCATACACTTTACGGATCTGGTGAGTGCTATTCATAGCCCGTTGATTGAAGAAGCGGTGCAGTTTTGGTGGTGAATCACTGTTTACGGCCACTTCGCCCCAGCTTGGCGTTACCTACTCCTTCTCTCTTTTCCTTTCCAATCGTCAAGAGTCCAGCTTGAGACATTTTAGAAAACCATATCTAACAGCAATCCCCCCAAAGATTCGTCGATCCATCAAAAAGCCCTCTCCAGACAGCCTTTGGTCATATCAAAGGCCGCCTTTACACCACGGCTCTACAGGCCGCAATCCTAATTTCTGATCAAGATTACTCGCTACGTCCAAACCGACACATCATCAACACGCTACCTCCCCCTTCTGCTGCAGTCTACTAAGCAGCAGCTTGAGCGCTTTTTGTTCGACTTGTCGTACAACACCCCCGTTCCGTCCCCAACTTCTCAGCTGCCGCATAGGACGGGTTTAGAGGGCCTTCCTCTCGTCGAGGAAGAGTCGAGCCGACCTCGTCAGATCAGTGCAGGATCTGATCGATACAGACCTCCTTAATACTCCTTCAGAATACCAGTGAGTGGTCATAAACTGATATTCCGATACCTATACATACGACAGCTAATCAATTTCAAAGTCTACCATCAACAAACAACCCTCGAACTTCTACGAGGATATGTCACCTTCCGCCATCGAAACCTTTGAAACCGAACCAAGTCTTACGAATATTCATTCGTATTATGAGAAAACAAAGAGTTCTTACGTTGAAAAGAACAACAATAATCATGGCGCGGACAACCCAAAGAAACTCATCGGAGATGCTTTGAAGGAGCGAATTGAGACTATCGATCACGATGCCTGCGAGCCCGGTGACGAAGATGCTTTCTTCGTAGCTGATCTCGGCGAGGTCTACAGACAGCACATGCGCTGGAAGAAGAATTTGCCCCGAGTCAAGCCGTTCTATGGTAAGCAAGAATTCTGCTCATTGTGCATACCATGCTGACAAGTTTGAAGCGGTCAAGTGCAACCCCGATCAACGAGTCATTCAACTCCTGGCAGCACTTGGTACTGGCTTTGACTGTGCCTCCAAAGCCGAGATTGAACAAGTTATCAAAGCTGATGTTGACCCGAGCCGCATCATCTATGCTCAACCATGCAAGACGAACTCTTATGTTCGCTATGCTTCCAGCCACAATGTCAAGCAAATGACATTCGACAATGCAGATGAGCTCCACAAGGTCAAGAAGCTCTATCCAGGAGCCGAGCTCTTCTTGCGAATCTCTACCGATGATTCCTCCAGCTTGTGCCGTTTGAGCCTCAAGTTTGGAGCTGCCATGGACTCCACCGATGGACTATTGGCCCTTGCGAAGGAACTCGACCTAAACGTCGTTGGAGTCAGCTTCCACGTTGGCTCCGGCGCTTCTGATCCCCTCGCATTCATGAAGGCCGTCCAGGATGCCCGCATCGTCTTCGACCAAGCCGCTGCTCACGGTTTCTCCATGCAAACCCTGGATATTGGCGGAGGATTCGTAAGCGAGACATTTGAGGCCATGGCCAGCGTTCTCCGCGAGGCCCTCGACGAGTACATGCCCAGCCACATCAACATCATTGGAGAGCCAGGCCGATACTACGTCTCGTCAGCATTCACACTGGCCTGCCACATCATTGCCCGCCGTACCATCGAGGACCCCGTCAGCCGCGAGAAGAGCTACATGGTTTACCTCAATGACGGCCTCTATGGCAACTTCTCCAGCATCATGTTCGACCACCAGAACCCCATCGCACAAGTCCTCCGTACCGGTGAGCGCACCTACTTCAACAACATCGCTGCTCAGGAGTCCGTCGATGGTACGGAATACTCTATCTGGGGCCCTACTTGTGACGGCATCGATCGCATCTCCGAGAGTATCCGCTTCGACCACACGCTCGATGTCGGTGACTGGCTTTACTTCGAGGAGATGGGCGCCTACACCAAGTGCTCTGCAACTCGATTCAATGGCTTCAGTGACGCTCACGATGTCATCTATGTTGCTAGTGAGCCAGGCGCCAGAGCTCTGTTGGGCATGAACTAGATCTTCGAGATCAACAGTATCGAATATCAGTCATCTGGATACAAATTCTGCTGGGTGGTTTTAGATGTGGCGTTCGTTACTTGGCTTCTTGCGTGGGTGGGTGGCCTTAAGAAATGAGAAAAGAAAAGAAAAGAAAAGAAAGACAAGTCTTAGATTTCCTTGCGAAAGCTGGCTCATTCAGCCTTTTGTCGGGTCGCTAGATGAGTAGTGCGAGTGAAAAATTTAATTGCGTTGATTTCATCTTCTTCGGACCCTCGGGACACGTGCATATGATTAAGAATGAGCTAAAGAAAAGACATCTAGAACATCAGATTTGGTGTCATTATTCGTCTTGTATTTCTTCGCTTCTGTGTACTGTAGGCGGGGTGTTCATGCACATCTATCTACCTATTGCAAGCTGAGTGCATGATATGCACTGCCAGCCAATTCAAACCCCACCAACGCCACGACCAGGCCTGTAATTGACCTGATGCTTATTTCAATGCCGTAATGATACCCAAAGAAGCGAACCGCTCGCGTGAGAGACTCGCCCATGTTGACTGCCACAGCTCAATCCAGCCCTTCGCTGAGGTCTCCCTAAACGATCGATCAAGCCTTCTCCTCATCGTTCTTCGCGACACCATTGACACCTTACTCACCCTCACTCTGATCCTTCCCGTTTCCATCCTCCCCCTCCCCAACAACATACCCACACTCTTCTTCCAATCTCCCATACCGCGTCCCCACCACCCACCTATTCCCCCACCTCCTCCACACCCCAAGAACTTCCCTCAGTCTTCCATTTTCAAATTTCACACCCTCAACCCTAACCGCCTCTAGAATCCCCACCGCCACACTCCTCTCGCTCAACGGCGGACTCCTTAACATAGCACCTATCTCCGTGAGACTCAAATCTGGATTCTCGTACCATAGGAAATAGGTGCGGAGATTGCGGCCGCGGAGATGATGCGCGGAGTGTGAGGAGGATATGAGAGGGTGGTGTGGATTGAGGCGGCGCTTTGGGTTTTGGGTATTTGGAGTGTCAAGATGGCAGGAGGCGAGGACTTCAGCAGCGTGGACGAGTGGGTTGCTGTAGCTTGAGAAGAGCGATGTTTTGGGTGATGGGTCAGGGACGCCTATTTTGCGGATTAGGGAGGGGGATTCTTCTGAGTCTGAGGTCGTGGGTAAGAGAGGGTATCCGGAGAGGGCGTACTCAAGCTCTGGGTCTTCCATAGACACGCTCTCTTTTGCTTCTTCCAGTTCCTTCTCAGACAGATGCTTTGAATCGGAACTTGTAGCTGTGGCTTTTTGAGCTGCATCTTCAGGCTCGGGCTCTGCTTCTTCTGCTTCGGCATCGGAAGGTATCTCCACGCCTTCGGCTATTCGAATCGGCAAGTTAAGCTCCGCATGGTACGGACGTGGTGGCGTAGGATTCAGAGCAAGGCGCTTCATCTCCAATGTGTAGAAAAGCTGTAAGCCAGCATATGAGTCTGAAGCAGCGTACATAATCTGCTCCAGACTGAGTTTCTTGCTCCAGTCCGAGATTCGCACGTCGCCTTTATACATTGGTAGATGGAGATGTTCTTGCGTCTGCTTCGCAAGGGAGACAAGCCGTCTGTTGATCTCGCCAAACTCCTTGCGTTCCGAGAACTTGACCAGCTTGTAGAGATGGCTTAGTTCCAGCATGCCTTTGGTGTCTATACCGAGGTGCTTGCGGAGACGCGTGCAGTCTGCTTTGATCGAGACGCCTACTTTGGTAATGGAGCTATCTTCCATCAATTTCTTGAATGTAGGAGATACGAGTTCCTCTTTCGGGTAAAGAGCGACGTGGAATAGGGCGACCCGTTCCTCATTCGCTATCTGGATCAAAGACACATTCTGCCTGGCATTACTACTCCTATATGCATTCTCTTTCCATTCGATATCGAAGCCTATGACCTTCGACTCGGCGAAATGAAGCTTTAAGACTCTCTCTGTAGTGTGGATGCTTTTGCAGTAGTGGACTGTTGTCTTTTTTTGCTTGCCGTTCACTAGAGGACCGCGGTAGAGCCTGTGTGACCAGTATGACTCCATGGAGCCAGGCTCAGCGTTTTTAGCAGCACGGAAGAGTTCTTCGGTCATTTTGAGGGTAGTAGTTGTTTCCGGGAGTTCGTTCTGGGCAGGATCTTCTGGCTCTGGCTCTGGCTCTGACTTTACTTCTGAGGCGCCTATCTCTAGGGCCGGCTTTGCTGAGTCTGATTTCGATTCAGACGTTCCCGTGCTTTTCGAATCTCTAGACTTTGTAACAGTGCCTTTCTTTGGCTTGTCTGGCATGGAAGTGACAGGCTCTGGCTTCGACACTGGTAATTTCACCTCCGGAGCCTTCTGATCTTTCGAGGGTTGCAAATTTGCAGTACATATTCCCTGCGGGTCTGCTGCTGCCATAGCCTTTGTGCTAATAATTGACCGACATTCCAGTGCAGTCGTATCCGCCGAAGCCATGACATATTCATCTTCTGCCTGAGAATGCAACAGATGCTCCTGTCTCATGTCCTCCACAGCATTGGTGCTCATAGATCGAGGTGTTCCAGCCGCCGGTCTAAAGACAATACCATGGTTTGGACCCCAGGTTCCGCTGAATACAATGCCATTATTTGGACTCCATGTTCGATTCGAGGGTGGAGTCGAATTCGCTCTGGTTGGAGTGGACCTGATAGAGCCAACACATTAGCAAAGTAAATCCATCTGAGCATGAAGTTCATACAAAACCCTTCCTCCCATCCTTGAAGCCGTTGAGCGCATAGTTCCCGAAGCAGCGTTTGCGGAATCTTTCTTTCGAGAATTCATGATTGTCATGAGATTCCGCTGTCGTCGAAGGGTCTTTCCCAACGTTGATGCTCCATAATTGCTCAGGAGCATAACCGTAGGCAGGTTAGGCGCTGGCGCTATGAATAACTGCTGGTGCTGCGAGAATGAAGGTGTAAGGCGGACGCGCCATCGAGGTCCAATGATTGAAATCGAGCCTATCGAAGTCCTGGTGGTCCGTGCAAACAGAGCATGCGGCCGCTTCAAGATTTCTCGATTCCATTGAATCACGAGAGAAGAAGGCGAAACGACAGAGCCACGAACTTTTACTACTCACGACGGTAATAAGGGAAAGCCTCGTCATTTGGTGAAGTCCATTTTGAAGAAATACTCACTACAGACACTTGATTTGCTGTTCTGTGAGTCTCTCCCCCAGTAGTCCATTGGATCTGGCCCTCACGTGCTTGGTATCTTCAAGCATCCCATGCCTAGCCTTGATGTGGCTGGCTTCCTTGGGAGCATGAGGCTCTTATTCTTGATGTCATCTTCATATAACATTTCTGAAAACTGATACCTTTCAGCACGCTCGTTCTTCTCACGCCACAAACATCAAAATGGCATCTCAACTACTACCCCTTGGTTTGCGCCTCTGCTCCCACTGCTACTAAACTGAATACTTACCTTTGACAGAGTTGATCGACAAGTGCGTTGGATCCAAGATTTGGGTTGTCATGAAAGGCGACAAGGGTATCTACTCCCCTAAGCTATTCTTACACTCTAGCTGACCATAGCAGAATTCAGCGGCACTCTTCTCGGCTTCGATGACTACGTCAGTATGTATATTCCGAGGTACCTAACTATGTACTTTGCTGATATGTGAATAGATATGGTGCTTGAGGATGTTACTGAATTGTATGCCATCTGAATCAAGAAGCAGGGGCATGGTACTGATGAACACAGCGATTACTCCGGTGGTCAGACGAAGCTCTCTAAGATCTTGTTGAACGGAAACAACATCTGCATGGTATGTATTTCCCCAAAACTCAGAAACTTCCCATTCTGATGTGAAGTAGTTAATACCTGGTGGAGAGGGTCCAAGTGCGATGGGTTGAAAGTTGCGCACCTGGGTGTGGTGATGTGATGAGAGGAAAAGGAAGCACAATGTGCTTTCAAAAAATCTGCATAAGCCGTCGAATGAATTATGACTTCAAACCCTAGAACGGTGCTGCATGCTACATTTCACTGTTCTGTTACCTCGTAGATATTCTCTTTACGTTTCTGCTTTTCCTATGCTACATCGCTGCTCAGTTTTTAGTCGGTCAGCCTAAATATGAACCTCCCTTTCTTGCCGACATTTCACAGGGTGACTTGTTTGAGATTTTAGCTTGCCGTCAATGAATTCTTCTGCTTTCCGTCTATATACCCCTGAAGGCCAAAGGGGCACGAGACATCGCATTACCTTTTCATACTTCATGGCCTTCAAACGCATCTTCATCAACATTGGGTATCTGCAATTGAATCTGCAAATCTCGACCGCTCAACCAATGGCGTCTCTCGTCACTGCCCCCATTGGCATTGTTGACTACATCTTTCGAAGCTGCGACAGTGTCCAACAATTGGTTGCCTTGACATCTACATGTAAACATTTAACTCAGTGTACACATACACCTTATCATCTCTGTTATGGGAAGTAGGAAGGGCAGATATCCCGGCCTTCGAACATGCCTTGATCTCTGTAAGTCTTGCCGGAGCAATCCTTTTGCTTTCCATTGGCAAAGGCTTCTGAAAAGTTCATGACTTGCGTCTGATATGACATATAGTTAGTACGCTGCGCAAAACTGAGATAGCCAAGCAATCATTTCAAGACAACGGCCTACTGGCAGACCCCTTTCGCATCAGTAGTCTGAGCGGCGAATTCGAAAAGCGAAGCCTCTTGGAATATAACTCTGTCCTGGACATGCGCCACTTTGCACACTGTACGGGGCAGCTGTATAAGAAGCTCGTGGGTACCTTCGGCCCTGACAGTGTGGGATTGCCCCTCTCACATCAGTCCAGAAGTGGGGAGAAGCATTTGGGGCAATCGCGGAGTGGACAATCAAAGATTGGAGAAAGTGGCAGGAAGCACAAGATGAAGTATGCAACCAGGAACCTGCTTTGAATTATCTAATTCTCGACCAGAACAGCTGGGGATATCCAAGATATAATGACGCGACTCGCGATATATTGCGATTGCTTGCTGTCAATTCCCATCTAAGCAGCGGCTGGATCGAGGATGGAGACAGCAGCAGTGGCTGTTCGAAGATGGCATAAGAGCGCAAGAGCAGGATTGTTCTAGAAGAAACATCTATGCCAATCCACGCTCTCCGGCATGTCCGAAATACCACTCCGAAGCGTCAGCAAAAGTATTGACTACCCCGATGGATCATTAGCCTCATATAGACTATGTGGTGGTCCCAATACAGCAACTTTGTACCCATCAATGTGTTCTATTGTCCATCTCCAGGCGTGGGTCTGTCAGCTGCACGGCAATGTTGATTGAGATGGAAGGAACCTCAATAGCAGAGACTTGAGCACGTTCTCATGTATCTTTCGCATCTTCTTTGGGAGAGATTTTGTAAAGCATTCGGGTTTCACTCACGGAGCCCGTGTCAGAGCTTCCGGCGTGAAGCAGGAGCATTCTTGTCGTATAAAGAGATTGACTCGCCATGCTACGGTTGACTTGGATAGATGAACTTGAATGGATCTCATTTTGCTTCTATGGAATCTGAATCCTCCTTGAGGGATTTCCCACCTTGCTTCCGAAATCGTCCTTGCATCCAACACCGGTACATCTTTAACTGCTTCGCCCGATTGACCAGTAATCTCCTGTCAACGCCTAGATCAAGTACCTCGAATCCCGTAGCATCTGCGGAATCTGCGCTCTCTTGCTGATCTGCCTCCTTGCCAGTCCAAATCTTGACTAGCTCATCTCGTTCGAAGAAGTATACTCGAGTGCCATCTCCTCGAATGTAGAAGTTCTCCTCCAGATACCGTCCCTTCTTGAAGCGCACTTGAGCTAGATCTCCACGGCCATAATCTCGGAAAAGAACTTCGCCGCCAGGCTTCAATAACCGGTAGGTATTTTGGACAGCTTGCTTCCACTGAGACGGCGACAGGGCGGAGAAAATGAAGATCATGATAACCAAGTCAACACTTCCATCCTCTAGTCCAGGAGGTAACACGTCGCTGGCAGCATCCCACACATCGGCTTGAATGTGCCTGGTATCATATGCCTCGTTCTCACGTATCACTTCCACAGCCTTCTTGGAGAAATCGCACGCATGTATTTTGAGATTTTGATTTTGATTATTGGCTAGGATAGGAAATGCCGTATTGCCAGCACCAGCGCCAACTTCGAGAAGCGTTATTGGACCAGCATCGACTTGGGTAATCTTTGAGAGAATAGGGAATTCTTGTTGCAGCCACTTGCGATCTTTGAAAAAGTTTGCAGTGTTGTTCTTGTAGAAGTTGTTCCACCACTTTGCAGGTTCTGAATTGAATCTGTCTGAAGACTGTTAGCTAATGCTCAAGCCAATTATTCAATTAAAAAGTTGAGTGATTTATATTGCAGATCAGATAGGAGCGAAAGACATTGCTGAATTTGTATCATTCATGGACCGAAGTCTCAGATGAACTATGCATTGATTGTTTGTTCATCAGGATGCAGGAGAAAAGAAATATAACGGAGGGGGAAGAGCTTACTTTTATCAAATTCGGAGACAGGAGACTCTCTTTGCTTAGCATACTGTAATTCTGCATATTCCTTGTAAGTGTCGTCAGTCTCAACGTGGTCCCAGGCATTGAACTCGAAGACATTGTCCTGCTCGCTGAGCAGGCGAGAGCCAAATTGGAACGGATCAGTTCTCTTCATATTATTTGTGGGATCATGCGACAGATGTGCAGGAGTTTGATCCGGGGCATCTCCAGCAGGCTGGCTAGCCACAGCTAATGACGATAGCTGATCAGCAAGGACAGCAGAAGCTTCACTGGAGTGCTTGTCCATCGTATGTAGATTCCAAAAAGACGAAGGTGCCTTCAGGTCGAGCAATTCCAGAGTTGAAGAAGTTGCTGTGGAGGAGAAGAAAACTGAGTGCGTCGCGAAAAAGTTAACTGGGAAAACAGTGTGATGCGGCCGCTAGTGCAGCCAGCTTGTGCTGACGGGCCTACACTGTAAAGTTTACCCGAGCCAACTAAATTCAGATGGAGCCTTTAACTCAATGACCTCAAGACAATAAAAATGGCAGTAAATCTGCCGACATATTCTGCCATATCGACATTTCCAAGAGGTGGGGAAGTATAGAATCTCAATTCCCAAGTTCCCTCTCAATATTCCTATTGGTACTTTCAATAGCGAATAATGTCTAGATCACTTCTTCGGACGTTGCGCCCAGCGCCTGCTCTTCACTCCTTCAGACCTATTGCACGACGAAGCTTCATAACAATCCCTGGAACAGAGGCACAAAAACTAACTGCTACACGGATCTTGCCCTACAAATCAACCAGTCTTTACACCATCATCGCGGACGTCGATAGCTATTCCAGCTTCCTACCTTATTGCATCGAATCAAAAGTAACGAAATGGTCGTCACCAGACAAGGACGGCAAGCGCTGGCCCTCCGAGGCGGACTTGAAGGTTGGATGGGGTGGATATGAGGAGACATTTACTTCGAGGCTCTTATGTGCCCCAGGCTCGACCGTTGAAGCTCTGGGTGGTGAAGCCCAGACATCTCTGCCCAGAGCCGACATCGAACACCACTCAGCAACATTCGACTCTCCCGCAGTCGCAAACAACATCTTCAAATCGCTGAGTACGGTATGGACTGTCAGACCATTTCATTACAAGCCACCTTCTGGTCAACCGCAGACAGATAATGCGATACTTCCAGCCCGAGAACAGACAGAGGTTCACTTGGCTATCGATTTTCAGTTCTCAAATCCAATATATGCGGCATTGAGCAAGGCTGTTGCACCAAAGGTTGCAGGAATCATGATTGAAGCATTTGAGATTCGGGCGAGGAAGATTTTAGACGGGCCGGGAGCTGCTGTGAAGGAGAAGGATCACTTGGATCATGTGTTCAGTGCTGGGAAGAAGATTGGAGTCTAATTGGAGAGTTTGGTGGATCCGAAGGCGTTTAAGAGGGCGGCTTATGGAGTTTCGGTGTCCGCAAGGGCTTACGAACTGAAAACGTGCTGTACGAATACTTGTAAATAATATGCATATTTCGAGTGGTGAAAACAGACGCGGGCTATAGATTTCTAGATCACCATAGATTCCAGGCAAAGCAATTCCAGATGATCAATTCCCACAGCCCCTGATTGATCTTATTGTGAATAGTTGCATATAAAATTGTGTCGATAATCCTAGCTTGGTAGGCTTGCTTAAGTTCTGATGCCAGACATTTGAAGCACGTTGATTCCAGCATGTCCACGAAAGAAGTCATCCAAACGTGGGCCATACGTAAGTTCTGAGTCTGCTACATACTGGAGAAGTACGAAAGCATCCCACTGCCATTTGAGATTGACCAGTAACCACTTAGCCTCCATTCTGATAACCTTCAGGCTCTCCAAATTGCATACTAACACAAGAAGCAGGGAAGTACTTATACAAACGCAAGCCTAAAATCCACATTGATCATTGCTCTCAGCAGGTATAGTATTCATACAGCATGTATCTCCAGCCTTCTATCGTTATCAATATACAGTCGGTCCCTTGAAAATTCTCTCGTACACTCCTCAATGGCTCAATGTGCTCCTCCTCTTCGCCTTCCGTCTCTTCAATAATGCCCTCCCCTTTCTCGTCCTAATCCGACTCAAGAACCCATGCCTCCTCTTCCTTACAAAGTGACTCGGATCGAACGTATCTCGCGGTGCGCCCAGAGCAGGCGTTGAAGAGAAGGATCTGGCTGTTGACAGGTTTGGGAGGAGACTGAGAATCCCGCTCGATGAGGCAGTGGCTAATGATGTGGTAGAGCCGGGTGATGGGCGAAGAGTAGCAGATTCCGGTAAGAGACATGGTCGAGAGAGGCCACGGAATGATGTGAATGTCCTGGGAGGTCTATTAGAGCAAAGCACTTCACGAAGAAGGTTGACATACCTCATTGTAGATTGCTGGACAAGGGATTTCTGGACACCTTGCCACGGATTCGAGGATCGCGTGGCAGCAGCTATTCCTCGGGAACAGCGTAGACACAACATATTGGGTCAATGGGAGGTTGTTTGATGTTCCAGGTCGTCTCTCACTCTGGGTGTTGTCCAAAGTTGAGCTTCATTGAAGGCCAACGCACTAGCGGCCGCTCACCCAAAATTTATTACAGTAAACTTCCTCTCGCAAGAAGCGCAACAACCATTCTATGAGCGATTGAGTGTTCCAAAATTCCACCAATATGTCGGCCTTCCCACCCCAACGATCGGTGGCTTCGATACCAGTCTCCCAAGACATCGCACTCAAATACCTCTCTGCCTACCTCGAAGCCGCGAAAACCTCCCCTCACCTCCTGCCAAATGCACGTCTTGAGCCTTCGGGACCAACAGCCGGGCCCAGCTCCTCGAACATCACAATTCACAATTTACAGCGAGTTGAGGCTGGCCTGAGAGGAGAATGGCTTGCGCCGACCTTAGATTTGGAGGAGGGTAATGTTCCAATTACTGCGGGGATGGATGATGGCACAAACAAGGAACAGGAGAACGCTGAGGCGGAAGGTTGGATGGATTTAGATCAGTATCAGAGGGAGCAGAGTATTGAGGGTGGAGAAATTGGGGACAGATTACCTGGTGCTGTTCAAGATGCAGAACTGGACTCGGATCTGGACATGGAGGACAACGCACCGAAAAAGCCACTGGACAAAGAAGCCAGGAAGGAGGAGAAGAGGCGGAGGAATAAAGAAGAGAAACGAAAGAAGAATGAGTTGAGAAAGGCCGGTCAACTTGCAGACTGAGTATGTCCAAATCTTGCGCAAGCTCCGGTTGGAAACGACGACACCAGGATCTTCGACTTCAAATGAACGACAGCAAAGTGGGCGAGATCTTGTTCATTCTACATCTTAAATTACAACTCTCTGCCGCTGGCCTGTGCGACCTTCTCGCCCTTCTTCTCCTCAGTTACACTCGCCTTCGAGTCGCCATACCATCCCAGTGCGCCCAATCTTTCCGACAAAATGGGATGAGAGAAGTGGTAGCTCGCATACATCCAATCGGCATCCATTGTGCTCAGATTCTGGATCTGGAGCTTGATCAATGAACGGGCGAGCTCAGTCGAATATCCAAGCTTGACGGCGAATGCATCGGCTTGGAACTCGTACTTTCGGCTCAGGATGTTCATCAAAAGCTTGATAATTGTGTCCATTGGCGCAAGAGCATCCGAGAAGAGGATGAACCCAATGATGATTGGGAACTCGTTATGGAATCCGAAGGATTGGTAGAGGGACTTGTTGTTGATGAAGACGGAGAAGAGGGCAAAAATGTAGAAGAAATGGGCCTAAGAAAGTCAATACAATCTTAAGCTTTCCGGATGTCAGAACATACCTGTGAGATGCCAAATAGTCTAGTGGTATGTCCAAGACTCCAGTGACCCAATTCATGTGCAAGAACAGCCACAACTTCTTGTGTCTCGCTCTTTTCAATAAGGGTGTCGTAAATGACAATGTGCTTCTTCCATGGCATACCAAAGAAATACGCGTTGCTGTGAGCACTTCTCTTGCTGCCATCAATAACGTAGAGCTCGTGAAGAGGGAACTTCAGCCTCTCGGCAAGTCCTTCAACACCGGTCTTCAAGTCACCGGGCTGTAGAGGAGAAAGTTTGTTGAACAGAGGCAAGATCGTGATCGGGTAGATGGTAATCATGAAAACCTGAAGACCCGCACCGAACATCCAAAGGTAGTAGAAGAATCCGTTTCCAGTCTTCTGAACGATTTTGAGGAAGCCAGCGAGAATCGGGGGAGCGAGAATAAATGCTAGCATTTGAGACTTCAACATATCCATAACAAATAGCTTGGGAGTCTGCTTGTTAAAGCCAAATTTCTCTTCCAGAACGAACGTGTGGTATATCGAGGTTGGAAGAGATAGGATCTGCTGGATTACGATGAAGGTAAGGACGAAGACGATCGAGTGTGTAATTTCACCAGAGAAACGTGCCGGGAAGTATTGTAGGAGCCATGAGCCAGTCAGAGACCATAATTTCGGGAGGACGTCGTAGTAGATGAATGCCGTGTTTTGAATTTGACCGTAAAGACCGCTGAAGAGACTGAACTTCGCCTTGGCTCGACCATAGGCCTGCCATCAATCAGTATTTTTACATTCGACATTGCGCTGGAGGGCTTACTTGACTCTTGTCAAAGACTTCTTGAGATACCTCCTTCTGAAGAACCTTAGGCGGGCGGGTTTGCTTCAATACTTGGTACTGGCGTAGAGAAAGGAAGCCTTCAAAAGCATATTGGGCGAAGGAGAAGCCGATGATGAGCTTCTTCCATGGGAATAAGGGTCGGTCGAGGAACCGTGCAAGGCGCTGCAACAAGACGTAAGTAATTATATCTCTACAATTTAGAAGCAAGAATTATCAACATACCTGAAGAATATCCATCTTGTCAGTCGCAAAGGAACGAATAGATGGAAGAGGTCGGAAAAGGCAAGCCTTGGTGGGTTGTAAAAGGGAAGAATATTGAAGGTTGCTCTGAGTCCCAGACGATCTGTCCTGACAAGGCTGGCTTGGTGGGACTTCCGAACAGCCGCAGCGCCTCGCTTGTTTCACAACGACTTCCTTCTTTATTGACATTACCACTTTCGGAAATTTGCTGTAAGTTGTAGTATCCAAGCCTAGTGATCAATAGCCTTACAAGCATTGTCCTTTCTTATTTCCGAAAGTCGTATGTCAAATTCTCCATTGAAGAAACCGTGGACAGCGCCACAATCTCGACCCTGCACTGGGGTTTCAGGCTCGGTGCAGATTCACGGTGTCACTTGAAGAGCAAGAATTGATTCGGTATTGAAACCATGAAATGAGATCTCCAGTGGCGTTTAAGTGGATTGGAGACCGGGTATCTGAATTAATATACAACTTTACACATGTATTGTACATGAGGCTTTGCATCTTGCCTGGTAATCTAACTAATCGGTCCCTTCCAGATCGGTGCTATCACTTTTCAACCGGTAAAGGTGGAAATAGGCCGTCCCACGCATCTCTACCCACTGGGGCCTTAGCATCCCCATACGTATCATCAGCTCCCAGCTTTGCGTCAGCAAATGTGCGTCTGGACTCATCCACGCCTAGCATGTCAAGAAGTTGCGAGGCCTTGCTCGGCATATAAGGCTGAAGTAAAATTCCCACAATTCGAATAGCTTCCGCGCAATGATATACCGTGCAGTCGATCTTAGCTCGCAGTCTCGTATCCTTCTGGTCGTTGGCTAGAAGTTTAGCAACTGCCCAGGGTTGCTGGTACTGAAGGTATTTGTTCGTCTTTTCTCGTATTAGTTTAGGTATCGGAAAGATTTGGTCCCGGGGGGGCTTACTTCATAGACTGCATTCATGATAGTATGCAGCGCAGCTCCAGGATTCAACTCCTCCATCTTAGCATTGGCTGTCTCGCCTAAGGTCTGCAGCATCTCGATCTGTATCATGGTGCTCTGATCTCTATCACTAGCGCGTCCACTGTGGGCAACCTGGACAGCCTCCTGCACACTCCAGATTTTTGGTCGTGTGATCCTACTGACTAGATTTCCTAGACCACCTTGGAGACCTTTCTTGTATCTCTCCACGATGAAGTCATTCCCGTAATCTGAATCATTTGCGATACCGCCCTCGAGAGCAAGATAGTATCTCATTGCATCCACACCAAACCGATCGATTGCGAAAAACGGATTAACCACATTTCCAGTGGACTTGGCCATCTTCTGGTGGTTGAGTGTCCAATGCGCATGGGTGAGAATTTGTTTCGGAGGCTCCAAGTCTAACGCGAGAAGGAAAGCCGGCCAGTAAATACAATGGAATCGTACAATATCTTTCCCAACTACCTGCACATCTGCCGGCCAACCGAGAGCACTTTCCTTTCCAGGAGCCCAAGGATATCCGGCTTTCGTGATGTAATTGACCAAAGCATCTAGCCACACATAGATCGTCTGACTTTCATCGTCCGGTACTGGAATTCCCCAGGTCAATCTTTCGACTGGCCGTGAGACCGATAGATCTTCTAGTCCTTCAGACACCCACCTCACAACATCACTCATTCGAGCTGCTGGGACGACAAAATCCGGATTTGACTTGTAGAGATCGAGAAGACGATCCTTAAAAGCAGACAGCCTGAAGTGATAGTTTCTCTCAGATGTCCATTCAACCTCCTTACCCGTCTCTTGTGATGCCATAAATGTCCGACCAGTAAATGGATCCAATCTCTTTTCTATGGTCGACTCTGGATAATACGTCTCATCGCTGACACAGTACCATCCTTCATGCTTAGACTCGTATATGTATTCCCTCTCTTTCAGCATCTGCCAAAAGTATTGAACTGCCTCTCGGTGGTCGGGATCCGTCGTCCTCACGAAATGGTCGTTGGATAGTCCAGCTCGTTTTGCTAGCGACTTGAAGGTCTCGGCTGTTAAATCGCAGAACTCTTTAGGTGGTGTTTGGGCTTGTGCGGCTGCCCTTTGGATTTTCATGCCATGCTCGTCGGTTCCTGTACATAGTATGGCCTGTTTTCCGCGCAAGACCTGCCATCTCTTAAGTATGTCCGAGAGGACCATAGTATAGAGGTGCCCAACATGGGGAGCTGTAGGATGTTATCAGCTACTTGCCGAATGCAAATATGGGTTGCATCCTACCAGCATTGACGTAGAAAATCGGTGTTGTAACATAATACGGCTTCTCAAGTGAACGTCGGCTTGTCGAGAATCTTGCCGGGTATGGAAACTTTGCGCTGCAAGACCTGCAGACCCATTCGTGGCCCTTTTGATTCCCAGCTCTTAGCAGCAGCTGGGACCAAGCAGTAGGAACAATGCGCCGAACATACATTTTCGACTTCCCCAGATAGCCTGGAGACATTCAAGTGGGAAGCTCTGGGATGCTTCATTAGCTTAGTGGCAGAAAAGGGCGGTGAGCTGTAAACGTCAAAGCCTTGCGCACTAGCTTGTCATTGTCAGCCTTGCATATTTCAATCTGGACTTCTAACAAACAAATCATGAAACTAGAATTTCGAATCTTCCGAGCGACATATTAGAAAGAAACATCGAGGCAAAGAACGGAACTCATCGATAGTTAAGCAACAAGAAATCAGGGTCGTTTACCTGTATCTATTTCTACGAGAAAGCTTTCAGATATCCAGAACACACTCCCACAGATATGGCAGAACCGACCGAGGACATAGAAGTGAAGGTTGCTACAAATGGTAATGAATTCCACTATTCCTAGCAAGAATATTACTGACAAGACTCTAGCTGCCGAAGACTTCGTCACTTCTTACTACGCAACCTTGAATGGCTCCAAAGGACATACCAGTCTGATGTCCTTCTACCTCAAACCTACTGAAGCACGCCCTTTGAAACCACAAATTTCAATGAATGGCAAGGTCCTACCAGACCCTGCAGCATTACAAAGCGCTATTGCTGATCAGCCTGAGAGATCCCAATATGACGTTCAGTCTTTCGACTGTCACGTGCTAAACACGAACTACAATGTCGGTGTAGAAGACAGCGCAGTCGGACCCGAGAAAGATGGAAGGAAGATGAGTATCCTTGTTCTTGTCAGTGGAAGTGTCAAAAGTATCAAAGATGATGTAGGAGGAGATACCCGAGGATTTACAGAGAGCATCATATTAGTACCGAATTGGGAGGCATATAGTTCAAGGGCACCAAAAGGTCTCAGGAAATGGCTGATCTCGAGTCAAACCTTCAGATATGTGCTTTGACATACTTCTGGAATAACCAGCGCTATATTGGATAGCAGCAGAGTCTTGTATGTGGCGCAAGGGAGTCTTGGAAATATTTGTTGTCATTGAATTTGACTGTTTTCTTTGTCTTATATCTCCTTGCTAGATCTGTGCTCTTACCAGGTTCCTCGATATATCTGGTGATTACCATCATGATCCTGCGTTTGCTTGCTTCTCTCATTGTCGTTGTCGAAGTCTCAGAGCACAAATGCAAGATATCTAGCTTGTGACCTGTAGACACGTCACATATCTTCGTGCTCAAGTGACTGCCTATGCGCATTGAGTTTTGCTTTATCAATGCTATTCTGTATTCATTACCTTGAATTCACTCTTTAGGCAAGAGTTTGTTCTCGAGCTAAGCGCACTTATATATTTCCAGTTTTGACAGACAACCTACGATTTATGATCCACAACCTACATCATCATCCTACTTCCTCATTCCCACACAAACAGCCCTAAATAAAACACAGGGCACACGACACTATCTACCGCAACTTCCAGGTCACGTCGTTTCGGTACTTCTGGTCACAAGTTCCACGCCCAACTACCTGCAACATCTTCCAATTCTCAATCACAATCAGCAGTGGTGCAGTACACCACCTTCACGAAAAGCCTACAGCCTTACGCACACCTTCAACAATATTAATTGCCGAGTGAGCCAGCTTCTATCCTCCGCGACGCAACTATGAAGATACCATCCGGCTGCCTCGATGCCAATGGCAAAACAGCCAAAGGTGAAGTCATCTTGACCGTTGGGGAAGATCAAGTTGCTCTCCAAGAGTTCGGCACAGCTACAGAAGGAAACAAGACCAGCTGCTATGTCCTCACATCGCGCGGAGATATTCCCACGATAAGATTCGCGTTGAACGCCAATATTGCAGATCATGCCGACCTTGTTGTGGATGGGGTGCTACGCAACTCCCAGTCCGGCTCCATCTTGAAGACATTCAAGGGATCATTTGAGAAAGCATTATACCAAGGAATGAAAACCAAAACCAAACGTGGAGCTGCCAAATACTCGAAGATGCAAGTAAAGGAGCGTGTCAGTATCACTGGTACGGTCTCCTCTCTATGTGCATATGAGCAAGCTGACGTTCTAGATGTGGCTTCAACTAATAGCAGTACTCCCTCTGCCGTTGGTAGTGTTGAGTTGAGGTTGTACCGAACAGAGCCCGAGACCAGCGAGGAAGTCAAATTCAGTGAAGATGATACTCCACACACGTATTGTGCCGATAGAGCTCCAGCATATGACAAGTGTGCGGAATGGTTCGATTGTAATTCCAATCTCAATTTTGAGGGCCCTCTGCCACCCTTCCAGATCGAGTAAGGTCTCTCGCTCACCTTGTTGTTTAATCTAACAGGTCAACAGTTTTATCGACCACAAGGACGCAGGCAAAGCGATCAAGGACAGAGTCTTGAAGGATCTTCCTACAAACTGCAGGCTCTGGGCCACCTTTGTGTTCCACCTTCGCTCAACCGCAGATCTTCAACGTCTTGGTTTCGAGTGTCCAATCTACTATTCCTCCCAGTCACCTCTACCAACCACGTCCAAGCCTCGAGCCGAAGCTCAGCCTATCAAGGCTGAAGACTTCAAACAAGAGCCGGCAGATGCATCTATTGATAAATCTCTGGTGGAAGACTTTGTTGAGCGTACTTCAAGAAAGAACTCTGAAGTTGACGAGGTCGAGAAGAGAAAGTCTTCTCCAAGACCCGCGCCGGTCTTAGCTCCACGGACAACCTTAAGCAGCCTCTTGAACCAGATGTCGAGCTCAAAAAGAGACGAGTCCCTCGATGTATGCGAAAAATCAGAGGATCGATCTACCCGAGGAAGCATAACTCCGACCACAGAGAGATCGAACCATGCCGCAGCTGTAGTCCTCAACACTCGATACTATTCATGCCAAGGTCTCGGCCTTTCCATTACTGGCGCAGGCCTCGAGAGATTACCAGTTCTGGAGCGTTCTGAGCGTCTGACAGCAGCCAAGGGTTTTGTCGACTCCAAGGGAGACGTTGAGACTAAGCAAACGCCGTTAGCTGATTGTGATACTCCTCGTAAGTCTCGAGAGAGAGGTCCTGGATTCCTTCCTGGAGTGAGTGGAGTAAGAATATCGCCAGCTCATAAAGCGTTCCTTGAGAGACCTGCAACAGAAGAGACCGAGTCCCGCGAAGCCACTCCCACCCCCGCTCGTGATGATGCTTTAAACGGTGATGGAGACGATTCTACTGGTAGCCATCAGGGCTCGCCTGATATCTCTGCAAGACGAGGCCTGTCGCAACCGCCAGAGGTGTTGGCATCTATGGAGGGCGGAAAGTCGATCATGACGGGTAGCCAGGGTGAGGAGTTGGTCTCGGTCTGGAAGCCTCCCACTCCTCCTGCAGCAGCGTTGAAGCGACATGTCCAGGCTCCCCAATGTGGATCAGCAGACCTCGAAGATGTCTGGGGCGGTGCGAACATCAAACTCAGCAGTTCACTTGTCAAGGACCCTTTGGAGTCTCCTCACCCCCAGGAGCAGTCAACGAAGGCTGATGGTCTACTTACAAACCCCTTCCACCTGCTGGATGACCCACGACAAAACAACTTCACATTTCTCAAGCCAGCACTTCCTGGCGTCAACAGTCAAGCAAAGTCGTCTCAAGGCCAAGTATCCTTCAAAAAAGCTCCGTCTGAAGCTCCTTCCGAGACAGATACTGAAATTGCGGATCCTGAAGATATCGAGAGAATGGTCAAAGCCAGTCAGAGGAGCACGCAAACGACCAACACTAGCCACGTTCCACCCCAGTTAGTGCCATTGAGTGACACATCCTTTAAGTCCGACATGACGGAAGACGAGCAAGCCAACCATACCCATCCGAGTCCAATTCTGGGCAGTCGAAGATTCTCAAATACCAGATCAGGCGTCAGCAGCCCGCTCTCTCGATCCTTCACAGCCCACACAGAAAATCGCTTGACTCCTGGTAGCCCCAATGAACGCATCAGAAATCACTCGCATGCTGAACCATCGACCCCCGGTCCAAATACTTCGAACTCGGCTAGAATCCAACCACGAACCTCCAACAATCTCTCCTCTACACCAGTCATCAAGCAGTCTATGTCTCAGACTCCAACCCCTTTGAAGCGAAAGTCCGACACGATGACCGGAAGCGAAACACCGGAATCAGTTAAGTCTAGAAAGACCTCCATTGCTCCAGCTCACAGAAACGAAAAATTCGAAAATGACAAGGCAGCTGCGGAGGCTCGGATTGAGGCCGCAGAGAGAAAGCGAGAGGAGCTTCAGAACAGACTTGAAGCCGCGCGGGAAGTGAAGCGGGAGATGGACAAGGTACATGATATCCCTACATAGGCGGTATGTCAGTACTAATACTTGATATAGGTTCAGGAACTGCACCAGAAAGCTGCTGATGTTGAACGAGAGAATGCTGACATAGAGGTAATTTTAGAATCCCACGTTGCCTGGGGCTAAGCTAATTTTTGATAGGCCGAGATTGCAGCGATCTATGGTACGAAGACCTCGACTTAATGAAGGGTGGGCATAACGGGGAATGGAGACGGGGACGTTTGGTCTCGGTGGTAACTGTTAGAGTAGGATCGCTGTGCATCCTTGGCAAATGATTGCCGAAAGATACAATGAATTTCAACTGCCCTTAGCTTCTCATAGAGTTGCATGGGAAAGAGCTTGGGATATGAACACGTGAACGAAAAGGAACTGCAGTTGAAGCAGTCATAATCAGCCTGTATACTCAAATAGCAGCATAACGGTATTTTCCAAAGGCCGCCACAGGCCTGGTTGGGGCCTTGACACAGAAGAAGTTCAACGAGACAGTCTTTCGATTTGTCACAGCTTCAACTTGACACTTCTTCAACAGATCAGCACGAACTGACGCAGGCACTGGGTTGGAATTATACAAAAGCAACGCAAACAATAGATAAGCATGGATCTCAAAACAAAAATGGAAATTACTTCGCAAAGTGAATCCCTAATGACATTGACATATGATCAGTGCGTGGCCGAAGCGACCTGATCTTTGGTTCATCAGTAAAAGTCAATTTCAATTTTCCCTCATGAAGTGTTAGATATTTCCCTTCATTTTGTCAAGGTTACGCGTTAGACATCAGATCAAAGGGAAACTGCATTTTCATTTCCACTGACTAACGCCGTTACGCCCACTATGAATAACACTCCATCGCCTCCTAGGCCCGTGGAGTTCGTATATTAGCTTTCACACGCTCGAGGAGCTGCTCTTTACTATCTTTCGAATTTGGATGGAGGTTTCTCTATGTGCTTTCTGTTAGCTTGCTGGGTCATAAACTCCTCTCTAACGGACCACAACAGAAGTAGAAACCACAACAATGAGCCATCTCCTCGTGCGCGCAGTCCATAAGAGTACTTGGATTTCAGAAAAGGCTTACAGCTGCGAGCCATCTCCGGAGCTCCTCATGAGTCCAGTTTTCAGGGTCTAGTCTGAAGTCAACAAGATGTGATGATTTAGCGAACAGAGCACACACCACCAGTTGGGTCTGATTCCTTAGGGAACATGTCCTGGCCCCATATTGACCATGCTGCCACTGCAGTGATAATTCCACCGAATGCTGTGCTTGTTAGCTAGACCACCTGCATTCGTAAAGCATTTGGGTGTTTACCAAGAAAGGTGTTCTGAAAAATGGTCAGCATTAAGCTCATGGATCATATCGAAACAACGGAACTATTCTCGATAAAAACTCCCAGGATATAGATCCCAACATGAAAGGAAAAAATGCGTAATAACTCGAAAAGGCTCATAACCTTGATATCTGAAGCCTTAGCGACTCAAAGGCTTTACAGCTGGGCAGAAGGGATCGAGCATTTCAAATGAAGAACCCTCTCAAGATTCCTGAAACTTTCCGATTGAGTTTGCATTGCACTATAATTTCGTAGACTAACCTTTGAATTCAAAGCTTTGTCGAGAGGAGTTGGCATCTTGTTGATATTCCCCAGCAGGTGACGTTGTGGCTGATGCCGATATTTGTGCGAGTGGACTGCGCTGAAGCTCGAGGCTTTTCAGTTGTAATTGTTCTACAGATCAGGAGATGGGCCACAGCTAGTTATTAACAGCACGATTGTTCAGAGGACAAGTATTCACAGTCGTGCCTACAAGGCAACTCGTCATTGCTCTCGAAACTCCCCCGCAGCCACGCGGCGACAAGCCACACTAGCACGTGATTCTCCTTATCTGTTATCGAGAACCGAACCTGGCTGACCTAAGCACCACACACTGAATATCGCGATTCGGCATCAACATTCAAGAAAAGATCCCCCGCAAAAATACACCTTCATTTTCTCCAAGACACCGTCTAGAAACCGCCAAAATGCCTCGCGAAATTTCAGACATCAAGAACGTAAGTTTGGCTGGGGGATGCGCCAATGCGATCGGACCGTTGGTTTTTACAGGTCAAACTAACATTTGTCCAGTTTATCGAGATTTGCAGACGCAAGGATGCTTCATGTACGTTCATCAATTTATCAGCTGCGAGGACTCCGTCGAACGATAGAAAATTGGGATGAAATGATGTGAAGGGATTGAGATTTTGGATTGGAAAGGGGACGAGGGGAAGGATAGAAACTGATGGTTTACAGCTGCCCGCATAAAGCGCAACAAGAAGTCATCGCAAATCAAGTTCAAGGTCCGCTGCCAAAGACACCTCTACACCCTTGTCTTGAAGGATACCGAGAAGGCCGAGAAGTTGAAGCAATCATTGCCACCTAGTACGTTTTCCCCTGGAGGAGAATGAGAAGAACGTTGTGGAGGGAAGGATGCTGTAGCGCAGCAACGGGGCAGAGGGACTGCTGCGAATCCAATTGCGGATGGGAATTCGAGAATGTTTGTCAACGAGCATGATCTGACTGGATATTTACAGACCTCACCATCGCCGATACCCCGAAGAAGAACGCCAAGGGAAAGAGAAGCGCATAAAGGATAGGATGATGGATTGGAAGAATTGAGCTGAAGGGAAAGGAAGGGCTATGCATTGACTTCATTTGCAAGGGGCGTCTGGCATACATGGCACGAACTTGATACTGCTAAGCTATCATGAAGTAGCAAAGCGGAAATGAAAAAGCTACCCAAACCAACGTTGTTGACTTTCGCATACCCACTATGGAATATGGTATAGAGAGAAGAATAAGGACAGGCCAATCCTTCCTCACAATTTTCATGTAGGTCAGGCCAGCTTTCGTCGTGTTTAAGTTAAGGTGGGGTCATTTCGTGCATTTCTGGGGACGAAGTTGGTCGATCTATGCGTAAGCGATGCTGCCTTCCTCCTATCACCGTCACCACTTTGCTCAATACCCATTCCTTTACCAAGAATATATTACTCTCAAGTCGTCCATCATCTTCAGGCATTATTTACGATCGCCAGGACCAAAGAAATCAATTCCAACCGGAGTATTCACTACGTTGATATCAGTATTATCTCAGAAAACCCAAGTTTCGCTCGTCAAGTACACAATGCCTGTCACAGAATTTGCGATTATCCCTTTCAAACATGAGGGCTGGGAAGATACCCCAACAGTGGGTCACCAAGCAGAACTTGCTCAAGAAGCTACTACCAGTAAGTTCTTCAGCCAGTCGAAAAGCTCTTTACGAGGTCTAAGCAGCGTCTCTTGCCTGGATATCCTGCTCCTGCACAATCCTGCCATTGACTGACCTGACCAGGCCTGACGATTCCCGACAACATCCTCGCCAAACTGTCTACTGCACGCGAATGTCTTGAGCAAGCTTCAGGGCATACCTTTCGCTTCTTCCAGCAAATCCAAGACCCATCCATGGTCCACATCATTGGAAAATGGGATTCGATAGACGCACACGGTGCGTTCCTTGTATCACCTGAAAATCAGCATTTGCTCCAGCTACTGAGCGAGGACGTCATGTCTAGTAAGGGAAAGCCAGAAATTCAAATGTGGCACTTAGATGTCGATGCGTTCGACTATCCAAGTTTGGCCGATTCCTGGCTATCGAGCGCTACATGCGTGGCCTACCAGTGGTGTACCGTTTCAATGCAAGGCAGAGCTCAACACTCTGAAGACTTCGGCGATCTGGTAACAGCGATGAAGCGTTCCGCATCTGCTGTTGGTGGGTGGAGGATTGAGAAAGAGGCTGAAGACGAGGAATGGATGGTTTTCTATGATCCTAAAGTCAAAATGGGTACCAGCTTACCAGCTGAGGACCATCAAGAGTTTGGAAAGACAGAATTGGCTACACACTTAGGCGAACTTCACATGGTGGCTCTTGAGGGGTTGTGAAGGTCAATTTTACATATTATAAGCTGGCTTGAGACCAAGGTACTGCAAAGCATTTAACATCGCCCACAGATAGCACGTTGACCTTCCCAAAGTTTTGAAGAAGATGAATGCGGTATTACTGTTGATGCATAGAATGAAGCTGTGTCTAAGAAATCGGCTTCAAGTCCAAGAATGCAGCCCCCTTTCTAAGCGAATTTCCATGATCAAACACAACAGCCCTAACTGTTGATCAAACCAGGGTAGAAGTGAAGGTATAGCCTGTGACTTAGAGCAGTAGGTGGAAGTCGATTCTCTGAGAAGTGTCCGTTGGCTCCACTATTGCCAGGATTTTTTCTTGCTCCCGCAAGAGGTGTATCTTAGATGTGGAAGAGTAGTGCGCTGAAGTAAACACGCGGACCCTATGTGAAGCAGTGCTGCCAAGCTACTGCAAACTTACTATCGCTTGCGATGCGATGCGATGCGATGCGATAACCATGTTCTGTTTCTCTTCAGCCTCGTTCCAACCGCACCATTGCCCTATCATCTCGATGTTTCGTTCTGTTTCGTTTCAACGCACAAATACAGACTTCTTTTCCTTCTTCGAAAGCCAGGAATCTCATCTGGTCCCGAGCCCTCGGACCTATCTTACCTCTCTGCCCTGCCCCCTGCGTAGTCTTTTGGTACTCATGTTCCGTTCAAATGCAACCTTTGCTGGTGCTGACCAACGAGTGATCCCTCCGTGGATTTCAAGGCAGCTTAGATTGCCCCACTTGCCCACGGATCGGGAAACAAGAGAGTAGGAGCCCTCACATTATCTGTAGACACCCCAGTATCTCTTACCTCCATACTTCTTACTCGCATCAAAATTTCGTCCCATCTCAACAAGTCTTCGAAACATCTACGTACAATTGGACGACTTCGAATCATGGCGATCGGCCACTGAGACTCGACCTGCATGAGAGGCGAGAGACGTTGGCGTCAGACTGCTTGGGACTTTCAGGGGTCGGAGCAGTTAAAATCAGCAGCCACACCCAATCAAATAAGCTAGAGCATTACCCCAGTTCCTGACGATACCCCCAATCTCTCCCATTTCTCGGTCGACGTTGCTGAGTACCTGCAGCGACAAAGCCATTCATTCAGCCTCTTCTTTGTCTTTGTCCGCCGAGTTCTTCATTTCTTTACTTTCGCATTCACAGTCCGGCTAGGAAGAGCATGCGCAGTGTGCAATGACCAGTACTCAGACCAGGCGGACATTTGGTGGAAATCCCCTGAATACAAGAACCCATTCGCGCTCGAGTTCGAGTACAACCTCCATGCCAATCGAGACACCTTCCGACACTAGCCCTTCTCCTTCTCCCTCACTCGAGATGCCACCGCGCACGCAAATTGTCGAAATGACAGACGCCCTAGAAAAAACGGACATCCATGGCTCCAAGAAACCCCGCAGACCAGTCAATGGCAACAGGAAGCAGTCGTCCCCAATGATGCCCTCATTCATGGTTTCTGCGCCAGGAAAGGTCATTGTGTTTGGAGAACATGCAGTGGTCTACGGAAAGGTGCATTAAGAATCCCTACCACTGCCACTGAGCAGTTCTGATATTTATCTAGTCTGCCATTGCGGCTTCAATCTCTCTTCGATCCTACCTCCTCGTCACAGCGCTCTCCAAATCAAAACGAACAATCACACTTCGATTCCCAGACATCAATCTAGCGCATACATGGAATATCGACGATCTGCCATGGGATACATTCTCGCAGCCTGGGAAGAAGAAGTACTACTATGACCTGGTTACTACACTCGACCCAGATCTGGTCGCAGCTATGAAGCCGCACCTGGCGAACGTTTCTTTGGATGCATCTGAGGATGTTCGCAAGGTCCACCAAGCTTCTGCTTCGGCATTTTTATACCTTTTTCTATCCCTGGGATCGCGTTCTTTCCCAGGCTCACTATACACACTTCGTTCAACTATTCCAATTGGTGGTGGACTTGGAAGCAGCGCCTCGATTTGCGTCTGTCTAGCTGCTTCCCTTCTCTTACAGATCCGCACACTTTCAGGGCCACATCCAGACCAGCCTTCCGAAGAGGCAAGACTTCAAATTGAGCGGATAAACAGATGGGCATTTGTGGGTGAAATGTGCATACACGGAAACCCATCTGGTGTGGATAATACAGTAGCGACCCAAGGTAAAGCCGTTGTTTACCAGAGGTCGGACTATGCGAAGCCTCCAAAAGTAACGCCACTATGGAACTTTCCTGAGCTTCCACTCTTGGTTGTGGATACTCGACAGCCAAAATCGACAGCAGTAGAGGTCGCCAAAGTTGCAACTTTGAAGAGGGTACATCCACAAATTACAGATTCGATCATTAATGCGATTGAAAAAGTCGCAGAGAGTGCGGTGGAGTTGATCGAGCACGAAGATTTTGATAGTGAGGAGCTCCCGAGTCTGGAGTCTCTAGGGAAATTAATGACAATCAATCATGGACTTTTGGTTGCTTTGGGAGTCTCGCATCCTCGTCTAGAGAGGATACGTGAGTTGGTCGACCATGAGGGCATTGGTTGGACGAAGCTTACAGGTGCGGGAGGAGGAGGTTGCGCCATTACTCTGCTTAAGCCAGACACTCCGCCAGAAATTATGCAACGTTTGGGAACCACCTTACAGGAAGAAGGCTACAATCAGTTCGAGACCACTCTTGGCTGTGATGGTGTCGGTGTTTTGTGGCCTGCAGTACTCAAGAACGGAAGCGAGGATGATATGGGAGGGGAAGAAATCGATCAAGACAAGTTCTTGAACGCGGATGGTATTGAAGGGGTTGAGGCGCTGGTTGGCGTTCATGGAGAGTCGGGAGAAGATAGAGAAGCTTGGAAATTTTGGAGGGTTGAAGACTAGATTTGGAAGAACTATGGCTGGCAACAGCAATGCTTGGAACTGGCTTTTACGCTTTTGGAGGTCGCTGCTGGCAACATTCAATTCTATGTATCTATGTAAAAGTACCAATAGCGAGCGAAATGTCTAATTTAATGTCCTATCAAATAGTTGACGACTCCTTCCGGACAATTTCATTGCCCATGCCACTTCGTAATTATGCCCAGCCACTGATACTGTTTTCTTTGATGTCCATTACTATTGTTCTTCAAGCGAGGCTGCGACATTCCTCGGTCCCAAAGCCTCGAGCTGCATTCTGTTTGCCCCACCATAAATTGACAATGGCACCCAAAGCCTCAAAGGCGCCCAAGCAGCAAGCCAAAGACCCGGAGCCCCCGAAAGAGTGTAAGTATCTTCAGACAGTCCAACCTACCCAGCTTCTTCCCCTTGAAAATCCGCAGCTGAGATCACCCCTCTAGACCCCACCATAGCCGCGAAGCTCGAAGCCGAATACACAGCTTCCCGACCCTACCAAGTTCTGAAAGAAACTAAAGGCTTCTCCAAACTTACAGCCAGCGAGAAGAGCGCCTACGCCAATTCTATACTTCTCGAGACCGGCGCCTGGAGAACGTGGCCAGCTTCGCAGCAGAAAGAATTCTGGAAGCTTATCGAACAACAGAAAATCCCCATACCCCTACCCAAGCCGCAGAGCTTAGGGAAGGACCCCAGGGGTGTGGATCTGGGAAGCTATACGCCGGCGGAATACAAGCTTTGGGAAAGGAGGGAGAGGGATCTGCGGGCACTGAGGGAGAAAAGTGAGAGGTTCAGAAGTAAAGGGAAGAAACGTTGGCGTGAGGAGGACGTGGAAGAGGAGAGGAATAGGAGGAAACTTCTGGGGAACTTACAGGGTAGGAAGATGGGAATTTACGAGAGAGATCCCGAGTGGGACGATGTGATTCCATTGGCTCAGGATGATGGTGAAGGCGCTCTGGCTGCAATTGCTTATACCGATGAATATGCTGAAGGTAAGTCCGTTGCTCTACATTCGAAAGCAACTTTTAATATGGCATATAGCTATGGGCTATCTCCGTGCCATAATGGCAGCGAAGGAATACTCTCCAAGAGTATTGGCCCTCACAGAGCATATCATATCACTAAATGCAGCCCACTACACAGTCTGGCTATATCGAGCATCTACGCTCTTTGCCTTGGACTCTTCCATAGAAGCCGAACTCGAATGGGTGAACAAAGTAGCCCTAGACAATCAGAAGAACTATCAAATATGGCACCACCGTCAACTACTAATCGAGCATCTCTACGCCAAAGTTTCTTCTGACCCAGCAGCCATCCAAGAGCTCGCTGATTCTGAGACCGCCTTCATGACACGCATGTTTGCCGAGGATTCAAAGAATTATCACGTATGGAGCTATCGCCAGTATTTAGTCCGGAAACTTGATCTCTTCAACCAAAAAGAGATAGAATCGATCGAAACTCTTCTTCGTACAGACGTACGAAATAATAGCGCCTGGTCCCATCGCTTCTTCGTCGTCTTTTCAGACCCGAAAATATCCTCTCCGGGATGTAAAGCTACGGAAAGCGATCCCAAGATTCCGGACGAGATCATCGATCGTGAGATCGAGTTCGCCAAGGCAGCTACTTTTGAGACGCCACAGAATCAAAGTCCTTGGAATTACCTACGGGGTGTTTTACGGAAGGGAAGCAGGAAATTAAGTACGCAGGAATGTTTCGCGGGGGAGTTTGTGAGCATCCCGGAAGATGGAGAGGAAGATGTAAAGAGTAGCCATGCGTTGGATTTCCTGGCTGATGTGTTGGCTGAGCTGGGAGAGGTAGAAAAGGCGGATAAGGCGTTGGAGTTATTGGGCGATAAGTATGATAGGATTCGCAAGAATTACTGGGATTGGAAGAGGAGTTTGCTGAAGGAGGCGAGTTTGCAGGAGAAGATGAGTGACTTGAAGACGGGATGAGATGTTGAAGGAGAGAAGCGGATGAAGTGAGTAATTAGCATGGGTGGATGGTTATTATACGTGCGTTTCTAAGACCAAATTGATACCCTTGATATGATCTTCAACAGGTTTTTCCATACATTCGTTCCCGTACTCCGGACTCTCATCCTGCATGAAATGACAACAGTTCGCAGCTTCAACGTTGTTTTCACCCAATGCGAATACATCTCCAGCAAATCCCCATCGACATTCATCTCGCAAGCCAGGTTCTCAGCCGGTTATCAAGTTCCACAACCTCTCAAAGGTTCTGCGTCTACAATTACAAAGTCAGAGCCCATGGCATTGTATGTTCTATTGCAAGGATGCATTATCAGATTCGCAAACCCCATCCGCTAGGATGACGATCTCTGACCTCATACTTGCGGTCACGATACCCTCATTTAGCTCGACCTCTTAAGGTTCATGCCCCCGCAAAACCCCCATTCCAGCTTGCTTTTTGCTTGGACCCGCGTTTGCGGGTGGGCTAGGGAGTGTGCTGAATCGCTAGTTCTGTTGTTTGTTTTTTTCCATGGGAGGTCCTATGATTCCGGTATGATGTCGAGGTACGATGATCCTGTGGAAGTTATGGGTGGCTGGTGGCGAGAGGAATATATGACCGGGCTTGACCCACTTGCTATTCGTAATATGTAGGTATCCTGTATATAGTATTGCACAAGTTTCTATAGCCATCATTCAAAATACTATTACTTTTCACATCCATACATATATCTCATCTACATTTTAAACCTCCATTCAGGTACAAGTCCACCAACAGTACATTTCACTTTTCGAAAGTAACAACACAACCATATTCCGTCCAAACATAAGATGTTCTACGACCTCCTCACAATCCCCGACCCCCGCCCCTCAAAAGCACACCCGGAACACCGCGCAGCACGCAAAGCAGTCGAAGAAGAGTTCCCACACTTTGACGCTAAAGATCTCGGCTTGAAAGCCGGGGTCCTAGCACTCATGTTGGGTATTGCTTGTTACCCGAGGATCAAGGCGGAGCATGATGCGTTGGAGAAAGTGGAGAGGGATATGAAGAGGCAGAGGGAGAAGGGAAAGGGTGGAAAGAGGGAGAGGAGGAGGAGTGAGGGTGGTGAATATGGAGGGAGGAGAAGGGAGGAGCATAATGGGTACGAAGGGGGAAGGAGGATGAGTGAGGCGGCTGAGAGAAGGAGAAGTGCTGGATGGGAGCGAGATGGGTATGGGCATAGTGAAAGGGAAGGAAGGTCGAGACGTCGATGATGGGTACAGATTGCTTCTGGTTGTTTTCATTGACATTTAGGAATTAGCGAATACCTCGGGCGGGAGTATGGAGTCTTTGCATTTGGTCTGATGAGGTTATTGTAAGATAGTTACCATTCTGGCGCTCTGAATCTCAAATGTACAAGACATACATTTCTTGGAAATGGTTTCAAGTGTCAAACTCCTACTCCACTATCTTCTGCATATGAAGAAAGCTTCCTCTTAGACCTCCGAAGACCAGAATTCTCCAACAACACTGAACATGGCACCAGTCGTTCAACAACAGAGGCATTCGACTCATTGCTGCCACTCGTCGACCCTTTACTCTCAGCCTTTTTCACACCCTGACTTCCCAGTCGGTACTGTGCCGGGGCTCTCAAAGTAACCTGAACCTTCGAGCCCGTCTTATGTCCAGCAAACCAGCCCGGATGTAACTCTTTCAAAAGTCTAATATTCCTCTTTTCCTCCTCATCCGTTCTGTAGGCCACAGCACCTCCCTCATTTGTATAATGTTTCCACTGCGCCAGGATCTGGAAACATCGCACCACGCCCCCATACTCCTTGATATGCTGCACTGTATATTCGTAGTCCTCTTTCAAGGACAAGTTCTCGTTGAAGCGGAGGCGGGTAGGTCGGATGACCATGAGATCTCCTAGGATGAAATGATGTGTTGTGTATGGTTTTCCGGTGCGATCGCCTAGTTTGGAAGATGTTCGAGCCCACTAAGCGACGGAGTGTTAGCAATTGCCTATCAGATATGTGCGTGAAGATCAGAACATGGTAAGTCTCGAGAGATTTCCGAGTTCACAACGAGAAGTGAAAGAAATTGTGCTAGCCCAGTACGTACGTAGGTATTGTTTGTTGGCATGCCGCCGCCGAGGAAGAAGTTCGCGAGCTTCATTTGCTTGAGTATGAACTGGATAGCTGTTGCAATTGACAAGGGTCGTCTCTCCAGGGAATCCGGTGCATCTCTTACCCACCAGCTCATCTTGTTCAAGTCGTCAGATAGCTGTACGCAGACGAGATTTTGGTCGAAGGTGTGTTGCAAGGCGAAATTACGACTTCGAGAAAGGTCTTTTCCTGGAGCACATTTACCGTAGGTCAGTACCTTATTGGCTCCTTCGGACTTGTAGGCGTCGATTTGGGACTTAGAAACAACCCAGGTAACGTCGAGATCCGGTAAGTGTTGAGTTTGCATTTTCTGGACGTTGTTTGGACGACCCGAAGAGATGATGTAGATACCAATTCCTTCCATTGTATTCTTGGTGGGAGCGACGGCGTTCAGTAGATAACTTCGAGTCACAAGATTGAAAGCAAGCAGATTCTACATCAGGTTGAACTCCTAAAGTACGAGGTCGTTCCGCAAAAGTACCGGCAGTTCTTCCTGCATTCATCAGACAAAGCGCTTGCTTGAATCTAGATCGGGTTGTGCGCATTTAGAACAAAGACGGGCAAGACGGAAAGGGCTGTGCTCATTATTGGAATAGCAAAGACAAACATCTCGAAAGGATGATCATGACTAGGCTTGGGCAACTCTTGAAATGCAGCACGAGAGAAAGTCGGGTACAAACCAGTCATACATCGTTTTGAATTGTCGAGTCGCAATCGCAAAGTGGAAAACATGGCAAGCATTCGAAGCAAATTATAGCCCAAGTATTCCTAAGCCCACAAGAGCTTTGATGGCGGCCAACGAGCAGTTTCTGTGAAGAAGATTACAACCCATTCTTTGCTAGGAAATTGGTGATGGCTTGGTACGTGCCAGTTGTGTTTGGCTGCAGATATAACTTCAGTAGAATCTCAAAGAATCGAGCGACAGACGACTCACTGCAGTATTCAAGATGTGACCTGTATTGGGTTGAATGTACGACTCATATCCGATAGATGCCGGGAGGAAACTACGAGCAGCCGGTTCGAGACTTCCTGGACAATATCCTCCACAGAAGATGTAGTCATATTCGCCACTAAGTCAAAGTCAGAGAAGGTATCGCGATGCTTGCTGTCCCAAGGAACTTACTTGATGAACAGAACTGGAGCCTTGACACCAGGAGAAGCAAAGTTCGAAGTCGCGATGGAGAAAAACTCCATGATGGCGATGGGCCAGCTGCTATCGAAGACGTACTTGACAGCTCGCTTGTCCAGGTTGGGAACTTTGTAGAAACTATAACATCTTATAAGTACAGGGCGCCATGTCATGACATAGTAGCTTGACTCGCACGTTGATGTAGGAAAATATGTCGATAAAGGTCACATAGCCGTTGTCATATGCCTTCCATCTTCTTGACATGGTGTTGGCAATCTTCAACTGTGCCGTAGCCGCGACCAGACCGAAAACATTTGCCACACCAGGATTGTACCCCACCCAGAGAGGACAATATCATCAGCGATATCGGGCTGAGCAGCTACCAAGGCATTGGTTGCAATGGAACCCACGCTATGTCCCATGAGGACAACTTTCTTTGGAACATACTTTGGCGACATGCGGGTTGGAGGAGTGATATAACCACCTTTGGCCGGCCCAATTATATCTTGTAGAACGTCGACATGGATAGAGAACTGAGAATCGTAACCACTGATACTAGGGAACGATTAGCCCGGGGCAATCAAAAAGCGACGACGCGCAAGGAAGCCGTGACTCGAAGAATGAAGAATGAGGAGAGCTCGTAACTTACACTGTGGACTGGCCTGCGCCAACTCGGTCGTAGAACAAGACAGAGTAGCCCTTGGTGACTGCAAAGTCGACAAAGCTATAGTTGCCCGGTTGATACCCCGAGTCCCAGTACCTATCTACGAGTCAGCTACCGTAACATTCCCCATCAAGGAACCTTACGATCTATCAAGACTACCGCCATGAGTTGCGATAAGAAGAGTTTATACGGGTCCGGATGTTGGCTCGCAATAGGTGTATGCAATATTGAAGTCGTGGCGAGTATTGTTCTGAACACCAGCGATTGGATTGAACGTGGTCATGAAGTCTCGCCCTAGAAAATTCAGCACAAGGCCAATCTTATCGTTGTAAGGGCCGAGGAGCACCCAGAGCGTCTTTGCAGTACCTCACAAAACCAAGACTGAATAGTAAGAACTTGTACTTACGGTTGAAGTCAAAGATCAGAGAGGTCAGGTCAATGTCACTCCCAATCTTGGGGCGACCCCAGATCAGGTCGTTGGTGTAGACGCTTGTGAGAAAGGTGGAGTCAACGCAAGACTTTCCGGAGGTGTTATCGATGGCCGAAACGGCACCCATGAGCATGGAAGTAATGAGAAGAAGGATGACTGCTTGGATGTTGGCCCACATCTTGAACATCTTGATGAAATGTGGAAGAGAACGACGACTCAGTATTTGCCTTATTCAGTGCGGTGGAATGAAGAGGAATCAATACTGAAAATTCGAAGGACAATTCTGAAAGACAGAAGGGTTGAAGATTGGGAGGATGTCTTGTTCTTTAAGGTATTGGGGACCGAAATTCCGAAATTCCTTTGGGCCTATATAGGCACTGGTTCCTACCACTTTTGGAAGCGAGAGACCAGTACCTACGTGACGTCCCAAAGCAGAAGACTGAATGGACGAGACCGGAGATGGCAGAAACCAAGTTTGGAAAAGAGCGCCGAACAAGAAATTTGAGGTGGGTTGCATCCATGGTGAATGAAGGCAACCTTATAACGTGAGCAATGGTGAAAATGTGAAGATACATGCACGAAATGCAAAATCAGTTTGAAGCTTTCCATACGATCGCCAGTACTATTGGATGTCTGGTTTCTACAGGGACCAGGGCTTGATTATCGACATAAAGCCATGTAACGATGTGCCTTGCCCCTTACCGACTTCGAATGTCAGATATTGAAGAGCCCGATGTTTTCAACATCCAGATGCGATTGGATGACACAGACCCAAATTGTCAACATCGGAGCTTCCCCAGCCGCTACTCCGAAAATTTGGGAAAGCGGTGTCACCGAGAACACACGAAAGCGAACGATTGACTGGACGCCACTGTTGATGGAGGTTGCAAGAAAGCTGATGAAAAGGCAAGCAGATGACCCAAAAAAGCGAGAGGCTCAAGCTCCCACAAGAGGCAAAGCAACGTGCTACCGCACAAACTGCTCGGAGCAGCTCTATAACCACAGAAATGTTGTATGTGCCGTTGGTAATCATGCTCAGCAACAATATGGTAAGCCGTTGGATGTCTCCCAAATTTGTGATTCGACGCCACTATCACCAACAGCTACGCTCCTGAAGGTCACACAACATGCCTGGTACCTGGAAATCATTTCCCATCGCCCATGAGTAGTCGAAACACTGAAGCAATGCAACATTGAAATCCGATTACGGGAGACTCAAGTGCGTCGATATGACCGTGGACGTCGTAACTTCCAATCAGCCATGGTCAAAATCCAACATCCCACTCCTTGCATCGTTCTCAGAAAGTTGTTGCGAATTCTCTCCAGCTTCCATTGGTGGAAATGCGGAAAGCTTCAGACATCCAACAAGTGTCCCGAAGCAACGATGCTGATGCAGTGCAGGCGCTCAGTCGAGCTCTGGCCGCCTCGCACGGCATATATTGACATTCGTCGTTGTTGATGTGTGTAGCGGATGCGAGTTCTGGTTCCCCATCAGACAGCAAAGTCAAGATGTCCACCTCAGTAGACGGCAAGGATAGCCCAGTGCTTAAGAACTCTCGGGCCATTTGCCAAGTGAGCCAAACATCACATGACTAGCACGTGTACACCCGATGGCTTGTTTTCTCGCTTGTTCCCGTCTTTATGAAACAGCCAAAATCCAACCACCTGCATCCTGCACGCCCCTTATCTTGTGCAGTCCAGCCCTATTCATGATGGGACCTGATCTGATCTGATCCCCAGACTTGCGCTCCCCTGCATTACTGCTCATACGAGGTGCGCAATTTTGTAATGCGAAGAGTTTGGACTTTGGATGCCCAAGATCCAAGAATGTCGGACTGCCAGGGCAGACGTGGACAATGCCCCTCCGTGGCCCACCTCTCATCCCATTCTCAATTCCTTCCTAGGATATGGCATGCAAATAGCGGCAACAACTTCACAATGGTTCGTTACGGGCGCTTGCCGACTGCTGATGCTGACGCCGTACAACATGTATAGGGGCTTAGTCTTGGAAGTATTTGGGGCTATCAGCCTGATTGTGGTGGTGCTATTTCCCCTGATCTCTGCAGCTAAATCTTGGCCAGCAGTGAGGTGAGGTCCTTACAGAAAAAAGAGTTCACGCGCTGATGACCTAGATTCCTCTCCCCGCAGTTCACATCCCAGTCGGTCCCGACCGTGGAGTCAAATTTGCTCTCCGAAGATTGGATGGGTCTTTCGGATCTTTCCACGAAGGACTGACCCTCTCGCTTTGCCGCTTCCTCCAGTGTTTGAAACGTATCTTGGCAGGCGAGTCTGACTGCCTTGCCCTGCGAAGAGCGACATTTTTAGGGCCCACACTTATAGCTTCACTTCGTTCCCCTGCATTCCGGATGAGAAGTTTGTATGGCCGTCTTGGTAATTTTAAAGGCCATGAGCAAAGAGGCTGGGAATTGGCGTCTAGATATAAGATGGGCCTTCCCCCTCGGGATATTTCTTGCTCGCTAACCTTGCAGTTCTCAGTAACTCGGTCTCTACACATTCATTTACTGTACTAAGTACAGGAACTACGTTCTGTCACTCATTCACTCATTCATTCTTCCTTCTTTATACATTCATCATGATTTCTCTTCTCAAGACCATCTTATTCCTTGGCATCTTTCTTGTTCAATTCTCCTCCTCATCTGTCATTCCGAGACATGAACGACACCGAGCATCAACCTCCTTAGCTCTTGCAGCTCCAACCACTACAAATGAAGCATCGATTCCCACCTCGGTATCAGATTCAGATAAAACTGACGACTCTGATGACACTTGTGATGCTGATGAATCCGACGAGACCGACGAGACCGATGGGTCTGAAGGATCTAACTCATCACCAGTGTCATTCGTCGAACCGTCCTCCTCTACATTGGGTACTGTCATCTCAGTCCAAGTACCAGCAACAACAGCCCAGCCAACCATTGCTACCTACAATCCTGTAGTCCCAACCAAGTCAGCTTCAGTCCCTACATCAGCTTCAGCTACTGCAAATCCTACCTCCACCCAAGCTGCTGGAGAGTTCTGGCAACCGGCCGCTGGTTCCACTTGGCAAATAGAGCTGTCTGGCGTTGTCAGTGATACGTCTTATCCTGCCGATGTATTCGACCTTGATCTGTTTGATACGCCACAGTCTACCATCGACGCTCTCCATGCTGCAAACAAGAAAGTCATCTGTTACTTCTCTGCAGGCAGTTTCGAGGACTGGCGCCCCGACCAAGCAGACTTCCAAGCCGCCGACAAAGGTAGCGCTATGGAAGGTTGGGAGGGCGAATGGTGGCTCAACACCAAGACCGCCAACGTTCGCTCCATTATGGCTGCCCGAATTGACATTGCTGCCAGTAAAGGCTGTGATGCTGTTGATCCTGACAACGTTGACGGGTATGCCAATGCAAATGGTGTTGGCCTCACTGCAACCGATGCCACCGACTACCTCAACTTCCTCGCTGATACAGCACACGCCAAGGGACTTTCCATTGGTCTGAAGAACGCAGGAGATCTTGTCGGCGAGGTTCTTGACAAGATGCAATTCCACGTCAATGAGCAGTGCATCGAGTACGACGAGTGTGAATTGTTCAAGCCATTCATTGATGCTGGAAAGCCGGTCTTCCATATCGAGTACCCAGAGACAGCACCCAGTATTGCAGCTGATGTCAAGAGCGAGAAATGCGCTGCAGCAAGCACAATGTCCTTTTCCACGGTCTTGAAGACCGAAGCATTGACTGCATGGATTGATGCATGCTAAACATTTTGCACGGGGATGTTCATTGATTGACGATGGTTACGAGTTATGACTTCTTGGGCTGGGTGGCAGCTAGCTGCACGGGTTCCTATTCTAGTTTTCATGGAGACCTTTGTATATACGATTCAATTCTTAAGATCTTTTTACTCTTCAAGAGAACTTACAGAGCTTTTCACATTCCCTCGTCACAATAGCAGTTAGAAGTCCCGAACGAAACGTGAAATGATTGAATTGAATTGAAGCGAGTCTTATCAAGCCCAAATGTTAAAAACATGAAAATCTATACTAATGCAGTTGAGTTCTCTACATCCATACAGTGTACCCCCCAGTATCATTGTCTAGCTCGCTTTTGTAACATTTGCGGCTTTATATTTCTTCCCTGTTTATCAAACTTGCACGGCCAATCAAAGCATCCCCTTCTTGAAGAAATACATTACGATTGAATCTAATTATTCTTCTCCATAAGAGCAGCAAATGTCACAAAATCAAGCTAGACAATCAAACCGGGGGTGCACTGTAGAAGAAAAAGAAGCTTAAAGTTGCTGGCCCGAAATATCAGCCTCGCCAGTTTTAGCGTCATGGCCGCCTTGTCATCAATGCACGACGGCCACACGATCCACATTCACGAGCACCATTGCTCTTCATCCATTCCACAGCACACCCAATGGGCCTGCGATGAGTCCAGTACTGTTTGAATCCCCCTTTGAGAACCGCGATTGATCGGCCATCACACCTTCAACACCATGTCGAATTTCAAGCGTGCCCCCGTCCATGCTGGAGCTCCGGGCAGAAGTAGTATCCTGAGCTCCTTGAAGGCAGCAGAGATGGTTGGGAGCAAGCCAGTCCTGCCTGCGGAGATCATATCTACGATCCTTGACTATTTGCCCATCCCAGATCTAATGAGCTTTGCCCGGACTTCGAAACGAATGCTAGAAATGGTATACGAGGATTCGAGATGGGTACAAAGGTTACAGGTCATGGGGGTTTGGAACGAGGGCGAGGCAAGGAAAAGGTTCGAAGAGGCATTGAAAAGGAAGAGGGAGATCATGCGGATACGGGCTGAGGAAGAGAGTAAACGGACTGGAATTGGAGTCAATGGGAACGGGGCTATGAGGAAGACCAGCACGACACTTTTTGATGCAGGAGTAGAAGAGGAACGGCAAAGGCGATCCGTGGAAGTAGCTTCGAAAGCTCCCAGGACATCGATAGATGGGTTCGAGACTCTGACTCTCTCTTCCACCACCCAACCCACCAATACCTCCGCCGCTCGAGCAGCAATGCTGGATCCTGAAGCGTTGCTGAACATTTTCTCGGGAGTTAAGTCAATACGAGGATCTGCTAGGCAAGAATATGCGAGGATCTATGCAGCTCTAGCACCATTTTATTATGATTTGGCACGGTCGAGAAGTCATATGGATCCTGTTATTTTCCGGGTATATCGAGATCCAGAACAACAAGCCCAGATGCTGGCACATCTACAAATATTTGCCCGAAGTGATTGGGCCCAGGGGTGGAGACAGAGGGAGGAGAAGCTCATCACTATGGTTGGAATATTCGAGAATGCTGTCCTGCGAGAGTTTGAGCAAGGTTATGAGGCAATGGATATTGATGGGAGAATGCGTCGGTATGCCCATGTGCTGGCCGTTTTGAACGGTGGCCATGCAGGCATAGAATTGTTTGTCCAGAAACATCCTATGTTCTCCGATCGAGACTATCTTGGCAACTCGATGGACTGCATCAATCAGGCTTCATCGGACGGTGTAGCACTAGAGCCCTCACGCCAGTTCTTGGAAAAGCTCGCTAAGAAGGTCAACGAACAGTCCGATGTCATTGATCGAGTTTTCCCTCCTGGTGAGGATGTCTTTCAATTATTTTTGGAGAAGATCGCAGAGGATATTCTCATGGAATACGTCACACCTCTTTTCGACGAGTCTCATGAGCGAAGCATTCCTTCGTATCTCAAGGCAGTGTCTGGGCTTTTTGAGCAAACAATACGATTTGGTGCTAGTCTCAGGCCGACTAAAAATTCTGGCAACGACTTTGCGAGCAAGGTGAAAGCTGTTCTTGCCAGAGTATTCGAGCCTCATGTGGATTTATATCTCCAAGAAGAGTTAGATCATTTCAAAAAGAAAGCAGAGGCTGAAGTTGGGATCTGGGAGAGTAAGCTATCCGCCCAAGATGCTACCACCGAATCCTTCTTCATGGCCAATGTCAATCGGCAGGCCGATAAGAAAGATTTCCTAAGTTCCTTCAAGAAAGTTGTCATGATGCCTGTCAACGTTCTTCCTAGCTTACCGATATCTTCGCCCTTTGGAGCCACGAAGGCTTTGTCTCCTGGTATGCCAGCCAATCGGTCTAGCCTTCAAGTATCTCCAGCTCCGTCAAGACCGCAGACTCCGGGTCTTGCTGTTGCAGGCAACCGCTCTTCTACACCGATTCCTTTACCTGCGGACGCCCCCACAGATGAGCTGGCCGCCAAAGCGGCTCTCATGGCTTCGAGGCTGGAAGGCATTCGATCCCTGTTCAGCATTGAGGTTGCACTTGATCTGACTCATTCTGCAAAAGCAAGCATCGAGCGGGCCGCTCTTTTCGTCCGTCTTGGCGGTCAGACAGGGGAGGAAGCACGAGAGCAATGTGAAGCTATTTTTGTCAACCTGCTTCAAATCCTGGGAAATCGCCATGTAAAAATAGGTTTCGATAAAGCTGTGGATCATTTGTCGAAGTACAATCCTCGAGAAGTCAGTGAGCACCAACAGGGAGTTGCACCATTGGTGACTTTCTTAGAGCTTGTCAATGTGGGAGACTTGATCTCGCAGATGATTGATGTTTTTTACGAGCAACAACTTGCTGCTACGAAACTAGCTGATCGCAATGACTTCCTCGATCCGGCAGTTAAGGCCAAGAAGAAGTTTGAGCAAATGCTCGACGAGCGCGTCGCAGCTGGCCTAAACAAGGGCATTGATGTCCTAATGGACGAAGTCGAATACCTCTGCGCAACACTCCAGCAGCCAACAGACTACAACCCTGTGCCAGCGGCCGACCCCCGAATGCAAACATTTGAAGTAGGCTCGACCAAAGCCGCCGAGAAGGTCGTCAATCTCGTCGAATCTCACACCAAGATGTTGACGGGTAGTACCGACAAAAACATGCTCGACGTCTTCAATCAAGAGGTCGGCCTCCGTCTCTTCACCGCCATCTGCAAGCACCTCAAGCGCCAACGTGTCAGCGTGGATGGGTCGATGCGACTGATCTCAGACATGAACCTCTACTTCGTATATATCCGCACATTGAAGAACCAGGACCTGCTGGAATACTTCAAGGCATTGCGAGAACTCAGCCAGATCTATCTTATCGATCCAAAGCATGCGAAGGAGATGGCTGAAGTGATCGCAGACGGTGATCGCTTCCATGGTATCTTCAGAGCGGAAGAGGTTTATGAGTTTGCGGAGAGAAGGGCGGATTGGTACTCGGTTAAGAGGGACGTGGAGAGGGCGATGTATGGGATTGGATGTGGGATCATGTGAGGTGTAGATAGGTCCGATAGACACATGAATTGGAAAAGTCTTGATCCTAGGAGTATACTAGCCCACTCGTTTGTTTTCTTCTTTCCCGTGCTAGTATGTGGTCTCGCGAATCGGGCTACCGAATATTGCTTTTCGCACTTGAATTCTACAGGTCGAAATTAACCGAACGCGATTAAGTGACATTCCCAGCAAAGACATAGATCTCAGACATGTCTTCGACCTCACCCTTTCATTCGAGAGAATATTTCTTGTTGCATATCGCTGCCGAACCGTCAATCCTAGCACTTCTCGATACATCTCGATACAGGAGGATGTTTTGGAAATGTCTAGGACTGTGATTTTGTCTCTTGCTCTTGAATGAGATAGAATCGTTCTGTTGCACGTCGTACATTCCTGGGGAATATCGATTTCAGAGACATCATTTTCTGATGATGGGCTGAAAGTCGTCTGAATAATGGAATGTCGAGGATTTTGTTGCATGTCGCAAATTTTTGGGAATATCGATTTGAGTGACATTTTTTTGCACATGCTGGAAGTGGTTAAGATGTATCGGATTGGAGGATCCTGTTGCATATTGTATGGTCTCATCCTGGTTTAATTGTCCAGCGCTGTCGATTAAAAATTGCTGCTTTACGGGTCTCTAAGACTTATAGGGTATAAACCCAATTACAAGACGGAGTTCTATAAGTCTGATCTCGTTATTGGATGCATAAGTCTCAAGGACAGGGGTTCAAAATACAGGAACAGCAATGTCCTCAAAATCCGCTAGACAATTAAACCGGGGAGGGAACTATACGTTGTTGAGAGCATCAACTCGAGAGACATTTGTCTCGGTCGCCTAGATATGGTTGATGTACAGCTAAACGGGAGGGGTATGTTGCTCTTCGCACAATTTCGAGAAATATTGTCTTTAGAGAGGTGTGATTCAATAGGCTAGATGTGGTCGAGATGGAATGGACTCGAGAGTTCCGTTGCATATCGCACATATTTGGGATTTATTGAATCTACAGACATGCTTTTCTGGGAACTTGTGAATTCGGATGCGCTGATGAGTACCAAGTACCATGTTCGCTTGTTATCATACTCTACATATATGTATTATCAAGTTCATCCCCCAAGCCCCCACACTCAAACACCCACCCCAAGCGCCCTAACCAACTTCCCCTCTTCTTCCTCACTCACCCCAATTCCCCTCAAATACTTCCTCAATCCCCCATACTTCTCATTCAAATGCCCATCCATACACTCAATCCACTCAGGCGGACACGTAGCAAAGTGCTCGCTCAAACCAATGCTCCTAATCTCCACCATCCGACTCTCCTTCTCACTCTCCAGCTCCCATTCACTCATCACATAGTCGTGAGCGATAGCCTCCAACGGTACTTTGAGAATGAGTAGGAGTAGAGCGACGATGAGACCCGTGCGGTCCTTGCCCTGCGTGCAGTGAATTAGGATAGGTGTGGCAGAGTGGTTGGTGAAGGCGAGGAGACATTCAGCGATTTCGGGACCACAGGCATCGAGGCTGTCATATCCAAGGCCAATGAGACCACGTGGAAGCATGACTTCTCGGCCGAGGATGGAAATTGCTTCCATGCGGTAGCCAAACAGCATCAGGGTTACGAGTTTGCTGGGATAGATGTTAGTAGTGATGAACTATTTAGCACCGTAGCGAGCGAACGAGAGAAGGAGTGTGAAAAGGGAGTTGGGAAATAGGTGGACGAACATGAAACTCCAAAACTTCAACCTCCATAACAAGTGACGTTCAAAGCCCTTTCCGTTGACGTTTATCTCGAGGTACTTCATGCCTGATATCTTCACCGGTTCTGCAAGAGCAGAGTTGGATTGGAGAAGAGCCGGGACTTTGAGATCGCCTTCACGCTTCTTGGCTTGGTTCGCGTGTTCGGTTCTGTGTATCTCTTAGTGATATGTACAGTATTGGGTTTGTGCGAGCCGGTGATGACTGTACAGACCAGGGATACATACAACGTGCGAAGATCCATGATTGTCTTGATGCCATATTCCTCCCTGAGACGGTTCCGATCCAGTAGAGTCCCATCATCTAACAATGATAAGTTCATCTGACACCACATGAGGGGAAAGTATTACCTGGTCTAGCTGACCGAAAGATCTTGCCCTCAGCAACGAGTCTGGTTCAATGTCAGCTGTATTCGAGCTAGGATATATGAACCTGGTTGGAGTGACTTTACTTCTCTCCCATAAACTCATTAATAGTCTTGCCCACATCTCTGAAATTGAGAATATTTTCAAAAGGCATGTCCTTCATTCTGCGTCGTTGCACACTCTTGGCATCTGTCTTTGTATCTGCCATGGCTGGCTATGAGGCGGGGTGAGGTACGTCGTGTCACTACTGGCAAGAAGCACGCTACAAAAATCAAGATTTGTCGGCAGAGCAAGGATGTGAGCTCAATTCTGAGTTCGAAGGACCCTCCAAACGCCAATGTGGATGAACTGGGGACCCTCCAGAGATGCATCGAGCGAGGTCGTCAGCGAAATGAGACGAAACAGGGAAGAGATGAAGCGAATCGCTCAGGATCCCGGTGCAGATCATGGATATGGAGATGTGGAGAAAAGAAACAGCTGGGATGCATATTACAGTTATTGACTGGTGTTGTCTATAATTCGAGGGCTGTTATTGTTAACAAAATACACTCCAGTCATACTGTTTTATATAATTATTTCGCTCTTTTCAGTAAACACCGTACTGTATCTGATAATCAAGTGGCAGTGCTGGTCTGGCCTGGATGATTGTGATGTTCATTCGGCAATGCTTCTTCGGGCTGGGCCGGATGTTTGTTAGTGATGCCACTGATACCACCTGGTACTAGTGCTGGAGGGCAATGACGTACGAGTCGACGCAGTAGACTCAGTAGACCCCAAACAAAACAACTGACATGTCCGACTCTCTTCATCCTTCTGACTACCGAACCTACCTACTTTACTCTACTACTCTACTCTACTCTACTCTGCCTCTTACCCGTACTGTTATTACGAATCTCTCTCCTACTACGTCCTATTGTACTTGCGATTTCCTGTTACCTTTTCACTTGCTCATCCCTGAGCTATTGTCGACGTCAACACTGGAGCTGTCCAGACCCGGGCTTTGCCCCACAGTCAGTGACCTACCCTACCTACCTGGGAGGTACCCAAGCAACGCTGCAGCTTGATAGTGCAGAACTCCAGACCTTTTCTCTCTCTACACCTTTCGAAAAGGCAATACGAAACTACAGTCATCAATCCTCGGGACTCAGTAGAGCTTCATCATCCTAGATCGACGTCATCTGTGCGGAACGTGAAAGTCTCGTGGTGATGGCGCAGACATCAACCGCCGCAGTGCCAACCGGGCCAATCCAGGATGTGAAGGCTCACACAAGCTCCACTAAATTGGAGGACCAAGCAGCCCTGGCCGCTCTCTATGTCACCAAGTACGACAACAATCACGGCAGCTCCAAGAAGAATGGACAGGAGTTCTTAGACAAGGACAACAAATTGTCTTCTGCCGGTAAGTCTCCCGTCGCAAAGTTCGGGACATGCGGATTTGAGCTCAATTGCTTACTGTTACAGGCGCGGCAGCTTCTCTCAAATATGCCAATCCCCAGGACCTTCCGAGTTACCCCTCCTCCGGGCTGAAGAAGAACGACTCTGCTGCCGGCGCAGCTGCGAGCTTGGGATGGGCCAACCAGAAATCTTTCGAGCATTGGAAGCCAGATCCGTCCGCCTCAGCGTCTGCTGCTGCGATGCAAGCCCATGATTATAAGATGGCCCCTCTCTGGCAACCCGAGGCAAGCTCGCATGGCGCAAAAGCAGCTCTCCTCGCGCATAGGGACGGAGGGAAGGTTGAGATCTGGAAGCCGGAAGCAAAGTCAGCATGGGGTCATTCTGCTGCGACTCAAGCTATGGCAAGCCATCGCCAGGGTGGTCTGTCGCCCCAGCTCGACTATGGGCATACGGACCTGGGTCGCAAAGGGTCACTCCTAGCAGCAACGGGAGCAATGGCTTCTAGCAGAAGAAGGGCTCAGTCTATTCCAACCGTCAAACCACAGCCCGATACATACCCAGACGAGTCAAACGCGACAGCCAATGCCCTAAGAGCTGCAACCTCGGCATCCAGATCAAGCAGAAAGAGCGAGATGCCAGAGGCTGGAGCTGTTCCGTACACCAACATGTCCCGAGATATGTACACGGCTGCTCCTCCAGTCCAGCCAGAGGTCGATGAGAAGAATCGACAAGACACTCTGAGGGCTTCTGCAGTTGCCATGGCTCAATCAATGTATCAATATCAGCAAAAGCAAATCGATGCTACAACACACGCTCAGAGTGGAGCTGCAGCTGCTCATCGAAGAAATTCCTCTCTTGACTCGGCAGATGAACCACAGCCTATGCGCTTCAACAATCTCCAAGAGGCAGCCCAAAAGTTGGCCCAAGAGAGGCTTGCCAAGCTTCATGATGAGCATGCTCAAAATCGCGAGTACCGGGATTATTATTCCAGTAACAATTCAGCTCCCCAGTCCAGAATGTCACTCAGAGGGAGAAATCGAAACCGTGCTTCAAGTTTGGGAACGTTTGACGAGGACAAGGAGCAATCCAACAAAATCCGCGCCCAAATGTCGCAGTTCTCATCCAACTTATCCCAAGTCGACGCAAAGAAAAGACAGCAAGACCGGGAGAACCTGATTGCCGCCGCTCAACGAAATGTTACTAAAAGTTTACATGGTATGGATGAGAAGGTATTTGCCGATACGGGCAAGATTGCACCGTCTCTCCTTAATGAATGGGAGGTCAAGGCACACGCAGCTGCTCAGGCCAATAGCGATACTCGAATGGAGAACCACGGCAAGGTACATATTGGTGGTGGTAAATTTATCGATCAAAGTGAGATCGACCAGGTCGCGGCGCGGAATGTCCAGCCACTTCTGGATGAAATCAACGAGAAGGCAGAGGCGGAGCGGGAGAGACAGGCTGCGCTCAAAGCAGAGCAAGAAACCCAACAGCGAAAGGCTGCCGAGAAGAAAGTTCGGGAGAAGGAGCAAAAAGAAATTGAGAAGAAGCTGAGGCGTAAGTTTTCCAGGTAACAGTTATTGTATTGTCTCTAACTTCAAGCAGAGCAAGACAAAGAGGAGAAGAAGTTGGAGAGACAAGAGGAGAAGAATGCCGCGAAAGAGAAGCGCAAGTCTTTGAAGTCAGAGGGAGGTAGTGGTGGTATCGCAGGTATCCTGCCCGGATTGAAGAAGGGAGCATCAGGCGCAACAGGCGACACTACGACATCTGCAGTCAGCGAGAAACCAAGTGCAGAACCAGCTCCAGATCACAGAGAGGAGCCCACAATCGCCGAGCGTCGGGAATCCGCAGTTCCAACGCCGATTCGTACCTCAATGGAGGACCAAGCCAGTCTACGGATGCGTGAGACTGTTGCTGCTGCGAATGGCGATGAGGTTACCCCAATGTCGGCTTCTTCTTCGGGATCTCCCAAGGATAGCAAAGTGAAAAATTGGCTCAAGACCAAATTCTCTCGTCGTATGAGTAAGGGACAGAAGTCCCCTGGTCTGGAGAAAGAGAATAGTGCAGGAAGCGGATTTGTTGGTGGTGCTGCTTTGACGGGAGCGAGTGTAAATAACAGCACCGCATCCCTTGGCGGGAAGAGCTCGTCTGTTCGCGAGGTTGCTACAGCTGGAACCTCGTCTGCTGCACCGGCATCTACAAGTGCCACCGAGCCCACTGTTGACCACTATGGTCTTGAGACGCTCGACAAGTCTCCTACACATATCGAGTCCGATCCAGAACTCGAGGCTGACTCGGATACAGGTTCTGTTGTCTCATCTGAGCATAGGACTGTTACTGCGCCCGAGTCATCGAGAATCAGTGAGCCATCGAAAGCGACCGAGCCGACGAAGGTTCCTGCGCCAGAGACCGAAGAGAGAGGCAGACCGGTCAGCAAAATCAGTACAGTTAGTAGCATGGGCCGCGAGGACGACGAGGAATTCCAGGAAGCAAGAGATAATTTCGACGAGGACCTCGCACCACCACCAACATTCCCTGCTGAGAAGAGTACCAGTCCAGCGAGGACAGCGAAGTTCACCGAAAATATCTGAAGTATTGGAGGAAAGGCCGATGATAGTGGTTAAGTGACTGTGATGCAATAAAAAGATGTTTGTACTGCTTACCGTAGTGTGGTTTTGGGACTCTTCGATTCTAGCGTGGGGTTTTATACTTTCTGGGATTGGTAGGATGGGAGGAATGGTAACATGACAACAGCCTACGGGCTTTTCTGATTTGGACTGGAAGGAACAGGGAGAAAATGGAATGGATGGTGGTGGCCTGAATTTCTGACTTGATTGCATGATTTTGCCCGTAGTTGTACGAGTTCTATTATTTGCATGCTTGTGTATATGGGGACGAGATGTTGACGCACTAATAATCTAATATGTGTACAATATTATGGACCTGACTTCAGTGAGATGTGACGCAGTACAAGTGGGCATAACCGCTCATAACTGGTTCTGGACATTCAGCTTATTTTGAGGTTTGGAATCTTCTCCGGCATGTCACTGACATTGTCGCCACCTTAAACTGCAATTGGAAATGTAGATAACCGACAGAAGTAACGCACAAATAATGTCATAATAACGTATTATATATGATTATGAATCTTTGAGATTGGTTTTGGTACAGTTCTCCCCCCTACTTAATGCTTCGTAACATAATATGCAATGCTGGATCCAAACGCCAAAGCTGAACAAGCCAACGACTCTACTATGTACAAGAGCGTCCCATCTCATCTATAGTTCTCATATCCTGTTCATTACAACCTCTCGCTGATGTCAAGCACCTTGAAGTGCCTCTCTGTATCCACGACTGCTGAGATACAGTACCCAATCAGGTACATCTCCAACCCGATTAAAAATTACTTGCAACACCACCATTCTCGTACTTCACACCATTAACAGTCCTAACATCGTTCCCTCCCAACGTCCTCTGACTCTCCACGGTATTTCTCCCTTCCGGAACCCCACCATTATAATACCCCGTTCTGCCTCCCTCCGCACGACTAAACTCATCATTCTGCTCCATTTGCATCTGCGTCTCGCCGCCACCAGCACCAAATCTCTTGCTCTGGTGCTTAGTATGCACAGCAGGTAGAAGGTCGATGAAGAACGAGAAGACCCAGAAGGTGAAGATAAATGCGATGGTCCATTCTAATACGGCGGCTGCGTTGTACATGTCTTTGAAGTTGCAGACGCCGAAGGCGATGGCGAGAACGACTTCGAGGAGGATAAAGGTGAGTTTGATCCAGAAGGAGGAGCGGAGGATGCGGTGCTCGCGGTATTCTGTTTAAGTAACCATGTCAGTATATACTCTTTTACTACCAACGAAAACGAAAGAAGGGACGGAGGGAAATATTAGGACGAGAAAAACTTACTTATCCCAAGTCTCTGGTACTCCCAGCACAAGAAGATGGCGCTGATGACATATCCAGCAATAAACAAGAGCAAGAAGATATCATGCAATGTTGGATGTCTTAGCGTATCAAAGATGCTCAGCAGAATCAATCCACACGTCCCAATAAGGGCAAAGAACATCGACAGCCAACTCAGCACCTTCTCCGTCAAGGTCTGGTTCTTCGCCAAACGGCCACGATGTCTTAGCCATCGTTCAGATAGAAATGACAAATCGAGGAAGATGGTCGTTACGCAGGAGCCGGCGATGAATAATGGTTTGAGGGATTGCGCTCCGACGTCTGAGATGTAGGCGATGGATTGAGTAGGGTCCATTGATGCATAACGTGGTTTTCCTGTTGATGTCCAGTGGATGAGTAGGCCCATTAACATTCCCAGCCAACAGAAGCCGGAGATCACAGGAAACACCCAGTAGGATACTCCCCACATGATTGCGGTATTTTTGACGTGATATAGATATTTCACTTCTCGTGTTGTTGAAAGAGGGTGCTGAAAGTGGTATGAGGTGACCTTGATGTCGCGTGCTGTGTTTGTTGACAGCGAAAAGCAAGGAAGGCACAGGAAAGAATTGCCCTGAATATTATTACTGCCGCTTCAAATAAAAGGAGTAAAAGATACAGGTAGAAGATGAAGTTTGGAATTCACACTACATATGAACAGGGCACAAACACGCTTATTCCACACCAGGCATCTTCAACATCCAAAACAGGTCCTTCGCTCCTCCCCTCCCTCATCTTCCCTATCTCCGACATGCATTTTCCACCCTCACACCACAACAAAGCCAGATCCAAAGCGACCACAACTGACATCATGCCAAACCTTAAATCCTTCCCGCTCCACATAATCCGTGCCTTAGACCATAAAAGGCTAAGCATACGCGCAAATCCCGTGGAGAAGGCGAGGCAATCCATGTTTGATGCCCGCGACTCAACTTGAAATCCCTGGCGATATCGAACTAATGATGTCATTTGTTTTGGCTTTTCCCTTTGGACTCGAGATTGCGCATGCTGAGATCTGCGGTGTTAAGCCACAAGCCACCTGCAGCCACATCTAGATTGCCTTGGCCCTTGTCAGATGTAACCTTGTTTGGTGGAAGCGAGCGCTCGGAAGAGGGACTTTCCCGGTCCGAGATCGTGGTGGTGGCAGGGTGGTTGGGGAAATGCTAATAAACCGAGAGGAAATGGAGATTGGCGTTGATGTTGTATGTTTGGATATGAAGAAGGGAAGCGCCAGGAGCGATTTTTGAGTTTTAAAAAAATAACAGTGGCCTAGTCGGAGAAAATTCCGAGGGAGAAGTCGCCGTTCGAGCGAAGTCAATAACGGACTGGGACAAAGATGGAAGAGCACCAGCTGGCAATAGGAGAGAATATATCTAGGTGGCGATCTGGGTATTTTCCAGCGAGCCTGATGAGTTAATTCTCTTCACTTAACGACATGTTCTTCTCATTTTCATGTTGATATCTGAAACCAGACCCCGGTAATTCCTTTCCATCCTATGCATGGCATTGCACACTCTATTCCTGTCTAGAGTTGTGTGCACCGCTCCCACCGATTTCATACATCAAGGGTTGAGATCGTATATATCATAAAGTCATCGCAAAGCTCCAAAATCATGCTGATCCCCCAGCTGTGGCCATTCTCTCCTCCGCAGCTTCAGCTCTCAATTCTCGACTAACCTCAACATCAAACCGCAAGTCAGAATCATGCAGCGTCCTTCGAACCTCTCCATCTTTACTCGCTCGCTTCTCCGCTCCACCGAACAAGCAATCCCACAAGTCTTCTTTCATGACCATCTCGCCTCCCTTACCCCCTTTCGCCAGTAACCCAGCAAGCGAGGCCTGTTGAAGTTCTATGGAGTTCGCTTCTTCCAGATTACTGTCAAGGAGTTCGGCAGGCGAGACTTCTCTTTCCTTGCCTTTGCTGCTTGTGTCGCTTGCCAGTCGTTTTCCGATATGTTCCATGCGACGCTTCACCGAGAGCTGATGAATTGATTCTTCGACAGTGCCATCAACGAGGTAGAGCCAGACATTCGTTTCCTGATGCTGACCAATTCGATCAACTCGTGCTATTGCCTGGAGCTCGAGCGCTGTGTTGAGCAGAGGTTCGCAAAGGAAGACATGATTGGCATTGACGAGGTTTAGACCCGAGCTATGAGCTCGAGCGTGTAAGAGGAAACACTCCGTTCCTGGATCTTGCTTGAATTTCTCTATGCCGTTGGATCTGTCGATGGACGTGAATCCAATTCGAAACTTGGTAAAAGCCTGAGCTAGGACATCTAGAAAGTCTTTGAACTGGGAGTAGATGATAGACTTTGCTCCGGGGTCTGACTCGCGAAGCCAGATGAGATGTCGAGCAAGAGTGTCGACCTTGGTCGTGAATGATGGACCATCCAGCTCGGTGTTTTTGATTTCGGCCAGCTTGATTTTGCTGATCTCTGAATAGATTGCAGACTTTCGCTTCGATGACGAAGAGGACCGCTCTTGGTTGACATCGTGAACGTCCTCCGTTTCGATGGAAAGCTCCTGTGGCTTATAGGTAATCTGATGCATGTCCGATTGTGAGAGCTTACGCTTACATACAGGACAGTTGTGATGTGCTAGATGAAGGTCAGTTCAGGTTTTGCCTGGCTTGATTTTAGCAGTAACTCACAATGCCACCACATCCGGATACAGTCCTTGCAGTATTGGTGACCGCAAACAGTGAGAGCGCCAATCTCAAATGATTCTCTACAGATCACACATATTCTTTGCTCCTCTGGATTCGTTGCCTCCATGCGCAAGTGGTCCAGATATCGTCTCTTAGCCTTGGTCGTGGCAATCTTCCGACTCAAATTTTCTTCTTCTTGAAGGAATTTCGCGAGCGTCCTCTCGTCGTTCGGACCTTCGTAAGGAGCGACCATATCAGAAACTTGCTGCAATTGCCTGTAGTATTCCAATCTGGCATTCATCAATTTAGTGAGAAGTTCAATTTCTTTCTCCAAAGCTTTGACGGCCTTATCCTGCTGGCTGAGTTGTTTCTGGACTTCCTTCAACTGTACTTCGACGATGGCCAGTTCATTGATTGCCCTAGAGTTTCCCCTGTCCGCATCTGGCTTCAAGGACGTCACAAGACCTCTGAGATCCGAAATAATTCCCCGAAGCGAGCCCATGTCCTTAGTTGGCTTGACCTGTTGGCGAATACCCAAAAGCTCAATGGTCTTCTCAGGACATGCGCCCTCACCTTCCTTGGCGACCCGAATGGCGGCCTTGACATCGTGTTTGATGAGCTCGTTGGTTTGGCCGCTCAGGGCATCATGTCGATCACCGATGACGGCCCTCAACGCAGCCACATATACCATGACTTCGTCCTGGGTCTTTGTTGATTCCTCGTACTCATCTCCAGTAATTTCGACACCCTCATCCTCGTCAACGAGAGGACGAAGGAGGAACTGTATCGTCGTTTCTCTCCACTCGTCCAAGATGTTGGCTTGAGCATCGAGTGCGGCAGCCAAGGTATCCAGGTTCTGCGCAACGCGACGACTTTCAATCCCGCCCCTGGCAGGTTTTGAAGGGAAACCTGGAATCTCGACAAAAGATTGTGTTGCTGCTCTTCTTGAGACCCTTTTCATAAGCTTGTCTGCCTTTCCGAAAATCTATGGCCAGTAAGTTAGCACATATATATTCGATAATGCATTACCAGGAAATGATGGCATTGAAGCCGTCTGTGACATTTGACGTGTCATGCTAGGAAAACAGCAAAGGAGACAACTGACCTCCTGGAGGATTTCCTGTCTCTTTCTCTTGGCCATCTCATATCCTTCCTCTTCTAATTGCTCCAAGGCTTTGAATTCGTCGCTGTCAGGCATAGTCATCTCTTTGTTGGTCTTTACCTGGAAATATGCGTTGGTGCGGAAGAATATCGCCATATGTTCTATCTCCAATGCTGTGCGAAGTCTGTTTCGATACGCACTTAGACGGGAGGACGGATCGATCCTGAGGTACCGTCAGTCATTTGCTATCTGATTCCTTGAATGTTGGGTATACTCTTCCTGCTCGTCTTCACTTTCGTTATCGCTTCCAGTGGCAACTACCTTCCCACCGACAGACTTCCCCGTCTCGGTCACTAACATCTCTTGCTCAAGTTGAGTCCTACATTCTTCCACAATAGCCTTGGCCTCATTGGCAGCTTCAACCCAAATCTCCAGAGCTTCTTTCACTCGAGGTGAATTTTCAAAGAGCTGTCCACGCTTTAATTTTGTCGCCAGCAGCGTTCGCTGGTCAGTTCTGATTGACAAGTCTGTGTTCTCCATCATCGTGCTCAATACTTGGTCAACAGTTCGAAGTGGGCCATCTTTTTGTCCCAGAGCTTTTCGATTCCGCCCTCCGACTTCCGGATGAAGAGCTGTCTGTCGTAGACGCACAAGCCATCTTCGCATGCTATCGGAAAAGCTTTCGGGGTCCCATTCATCTATGACTGGGGCTCCCTGATTGTCAAGACCACATTCTGCGCACATTTGATTGTAAAGCTCTTGGTAATGTTGCTCCTCAATTGGTGTGAAAGGCATCGTGATTACGTATCGTCTCTGAGCCGGGAGCTTGAGTTCGTCACGCACACTCTGCTTGGAGTGGCGAAGGGCCAGAATTCCAAAGAGCTTTCGAAACTCGGATTTGTGCGACGAAATCAGGGAAGACCAGATGTGTTTGATAGAGGCATATGGCTCGAATCTTAAGAATACCAGAAGGCCGAGAAGATCACTGACATCTTTCCGCACCGGAGTACCAGTAACACACCAAGCATTGACTCTGGGAATCATTCTTGCCACGATCGCGGCATTACTAACTCCACTCTCAATCATCTGCGCCTCATCTATCAGACAACGCCACCTACACAACGTGTCAGAAGTTTTGTTTCTCATGTTTCGGGTGCATATAAGGTCAAGTAGCATGCTCTATAGCCTAGAGTGGCTCAGTCGAAAGGTTCGACTTACCATGAAAGCATCATTAAAGGCGACTTAGGCCTAGGGTATTTCGATTCTCGACGCAAAGTCTTCTCTGGGTTCAATTGGGTAAAATGAATCTCTGCAGCAAGAATGGAGTAGGTCGAAATAACAACATCTGAAGATGCAAGATCTTCCACAAGATTTTCAAAATTCGACTTGCTGTGTGCCTTGATACCTTCGTAGTGCATGACCTTCAGACCTGGTGCATGTCTGTTGATCTCAGAGATCCACTGTTTAAGGATAGAGGGCGGCGCAATGATCAAAGTCGCGCCCGTTGGTCGAACATTCTGGGCCGTGAAGATGTCATAGACTTGGGTTCCTTCCTGTGGACGCTTATGAAGTGATATCAGCGATATCATCTCAACAGTCTTTCCAAGGCCCATCTCTTCAGCCAAGATCCCGCCTCTCAGCTGCTTCTCTACTTCAATGAATGGCAAGGGATTTAAAGTGATGAGCCCAAACAGATGGCTCACGTAGCACTTTTGACCAATGCTATCGGTACATTGAAGGAAAGATAGTGGCAATTCTCCACCGATTCTTGACGCCTTAGGCTTGACACCTTCGGCTGACCATTCTACTCCTTCTCTCTTCAATAGCCACTGGACAGCTCGCTTTTGAAATGGATACAGCTCCGTCTCCAGCCCATCTACTTGCATCGCTGAGACTTCGTCATTTCGGTCTGGCGAGTGGACGCTCTGATAGAAATCTTGAGGTGACCACTTCTCTGGTTTGGAAGTACTTGGGTCTGGAAAGTATCTGGCCAACACTTGACGAAGTGCTTCCGTTTTGACAGAGGCTTGTACGACGCCGTATGGCGAGGTCGTTATATTCCACTTCACCGTGAATATCATCTGTAGCACATCACGCCCGTTTCTCTCCAGCAACATCAACCCAAAATCAGTCCAGAGTTTTCCTTGGGCTTTGGATGAGGATTCGTGGTTCACCAAAAGAGCTAGGTACACATCCTCCAAACTATCTTTGGGTGGCAAAGGCGCATGGAACACACACTGCTTCCTCTCGTCCAGAACCTCGATAAACTCCGGACCCCAGTGTCGCACCCAGGAGACGAAAGGCCTTATTGTTTCCTTCTCCAATGGAGCATCAAACTGAGACAGCTTTGACCCCGCGAACTCAATTTCCCAGATAGACTTCTTCACGACGACGTATTCATCCATAGGTTGCTCATTCTCCCGTGACACAACCTTTTGTCTTTTCCTGGGAGGTTCAGAGACTGAGGTCGTGCCCAACATGAACTCGATGAGCTCATCAGGCAGGTCTCTCGCAGGTAAGGAGCTCACAGGCGAGCTATTCCCAGTAGAAGATGAATCTTGACCTTCCTGAGGAGTCGTAATGCTTGACGACGAAGAAGATCCAAGGGAATGTTCAAACCGCTTGCCGCCACCAAATCTGGGGGAGCCTCCTCCCCTGCCTCTCCTAGCAGTTACCTTGAACCGACCCATCGTGACTGGGACCGAACTTCAAAGTGAAAGAACTCGGTCTTCGGTAACGAAGTAATTATTTCATGTCGCAATACGACACCAGATCATATCCAGAGTAAAAACTACGATTTCAAGCCGTTTTAGAATTCGCCTGGAGGTAGAGAAAAAGTATGCAAGGAGGAGAATTGGGGGAAGGCAACGAGGTCCAGGTAGTCTGCAGCCTCGTATCTCGCTTAGGTAGCGCCACGCCTCATCACGTGTCAAGATGCCAAGGTCGCTGGAGCTCTGGAACTTGCCGGGCAAAATAAGGCTCGCTCTTACTGTCTACATTAATTCAACGACAGCAGACCTCGACAGTTCTACTTCTCAACGGTAGGTTATGGATATCCTCAACAGTGTTGCTCGAACTAATTGATTCTATAGGCTGCTTCCATCATGGTAGTCAAATACTCTCCGCTACGACCAATTCCCTGGTTTCTTCTACCTTTTTCACAAACGACGAGAACGACACAAGCACGATGTCTTCACCAGCGAGTAAAAGCTAAGCCAATTCCAAAGCCGACACCCTTTGTACCAAATTCCGAGACTTTCCTCACCCTTATCGGTCGCAATCTAAGTCAACATGCCTCGAAAATACCTTCTTGGAGAGCTCTCTTCTCCTTGACCTCAGCACAACTGAAAGAACTGGGTGTCGAGCCTCCACGCAGCAGGCGGTATCTACTACGGTGGCGTGAGAAGTTCAGGACCGGTCAGCACGGCATTGGAGGGGACGCAAAGTTCGTCAAGAATGGTGTCGCGGAGGTTCGAGTGGCAGAGGTTCCAGTGTCGTTCCCAGATGCTGCAACAGCACCATTAAAAGCGGCGAAACACAAGGTTGTCGTTAATGTGGCTGCAGGAGACGGTGTTCTGGACAAATCGGCAGAGCAACTTGTGCCGATTAAGGGCTTGAAGATAAAGGGTGCGCATACAATTGTCGGACCTCATGTCCTACCACTCAAAGGGGGCAAGGCAGCCAAGATCGAAGTGAAGGAAGGATTGTGGGAGGAGCGTAGAGGACACAAGATTGATGGTGGAGAGAGACGCCAAGCAGAGGTGCGAGCCAAGAAGAGAGGAGAGGAGAGGCGTTCTGCGAGGTAGACTTGGCTCGTGTTACATGTGTCGTTAATGTAAGATACTTGAGGCTATGCTGTATTGATATGAGGTTGTAGCTCGAACTCTGCATAGTGATGGCAAGGATTATTCATCCAGACTTGGGGCTGCTTTCTCGCTTTCCAGATATGCTCCTTCACAAGGCTGCATATCAGTTTTGTCACGGAACGTGGGCGTTGTAAACCAAAACGGCTATTTACGGAGAAGAAGGTTGGTGAATAGAATCACTACATTTAGACCCCTCTGCATTCCAAACCGGTGCCGTACAAGACAATCGGTGGGGCATACTCGGGTCAGGCAATTGGGGTCATATGCCATATTTCAACGAAGAATTTACGGCTTCGGTAGCGGCGTAGAGTCAACAGTTCCCCGTCAATGGCCGAAATACCTCAGACCACTCTCGAAGAAGGATCTGACCAGTCTCAAGCATCAATTCAACCCTAAATTTACCATTCTAGCGCAGAGCTCAGACTCCCCACGGTTCCCTGTCACTGGCACAGCGGCATCGGGACGTCTGCTACCCACCGCTCCATGAGTTTCCCCGGAGTAGCCTTGTTTTTCTGTGAATCATTCAATCATCATCCCGCAGACCTTGCTGAGAATATGGATCTGTCCTTAACGAGATGGGCGAAGCAGAGAGTGGGAAAATGTGCTTCTGTTGCCCATTGGTGATGTAGGATTAGTCGGCGTAAATATGCTCCCTCTTACTTTTGCTCAGCTCAGGCAGAGAAATTACAACTCGGTCTGCCCGTCAGGCAGTATCTGCGTGTACGTTTGCTATTCAGAGACTCGCAAGCAGACGCGACTTCAGGAATTCAGGAAAACAAAGCAGGACCTCGGCCAGACCTTTAGGCGGTCTAAGGGTTGATCTGGAGGGGCAGGCCTATTAGTAAAGCAGACCAGACTAGAGCAGACGGCAAGCGAGAGGGCTGCACGATGATGGCCGTGTTGATCATGAGAGATCTCGATGATTTACCTATCAAGCATCTAATGTTCCGCTACGGTCTTTTGACATGGGAAAGGCGTCAACGGCCAGAAGTTTCCCGTACGCAAGTATGCGTCATATCCGACGTGTGACCCACGCACCAAAAGATTCGGAGGCTTGAGGTTGCGAGGTGAAGACTCATTCCCGTGTGCACTGGAGATGAGGTGCATTCGGATTACGGCAGCAGGGGGCTTGAAAAAGTCGCTTGACGACCGTAACGAGAGTGATGCCTGATTTCTACACCAACACCCCCTGCTATTATATCCACATATGCAGGTCCCAGACTCCCATACCCATCTGCCTGGTCCCTTCATTCCTTGCCCGTGCCCATGTTCCTCCTTCTCCCGTCTCTGTCTCAAGCCCTCAACTTTGAATTGACAGCTACGAGGCGTCTGGTTGGAGAGCTACATCCGGCCGTGTGCCTATGCTTTTAGTGTTGTCGCCATCCCGGTAGGGTAGCGAGGTACGCTTCCCCTCCCACCTAAAATTGGCGTTCGTTTACTTTGACATCCTGTAGGTCCCCTTCATATGGTCCTTCCCCAAACCCGAACAAGCCTTCCACCGCGGGTTTGCCTTGACTAAGTATTAACCAGGATCCTCGCATTGCTCCCGTATTCTACATCCATCCAGCCATGTGATCGGTGTCCAATTAGGACGGTCCCGTCGTTTGACTGTGGATGAGGCATAGTGAGGGTTGCCTTATGGCATAGGTAGGGGTTCTCTCTTCTTTTCCTTCCGAAGATGCACCTGCGTCAGGCTCGTCGTGGCTGTCATATTGAATCTAAACTCCTTTGGAGGCAGTGCCTACGCTGCTATCTACATTTCATCCCACTCATACTCCACCCTCTCCAGCTACCGGTGGCTTATATATCTTGCCTCCTCCTGTCTGCAAACTTTATACTTCATCATACCGTATCACACCGATCTTCACCTTGGCAGAAGAACACTTTCTCCTATCTCTCAATAGATTTCAATCATACATAGAATCAGTCCCTGTGCATTGTGCTTCTTCATTTACAGTATATACACTGTTGACTTGGTACTTTGCAAGCGAGCTGACTCCTTTCCGTCGAATGACTGCTCAACTTTTTGCCGAAATTCTACCCTCCTTCCCTAGTGCATGAACAACAAACAATCGACTGCCTCTATCTAAAGGTAGATGTTAGTTCCAGTCTGATCTCCAAGTTCCCATTGGCCTGAGCTGATATCCATAGGGACACTCAGACTTATGAGAACGACCCCGCTAAAGACTCCGTCCAAGAACAGTCATCACACGACATCCCCGTCATCACAATTGACGATCCTGATCAGAATCGAACCATTCATTACGAGTCTTCCTCAACTGAAACAGAAATGTCTTCTTCCCATCGCTCCTCCCACCACTCCTCGTCCTCAAAGTCCAAGCATGTATCCTCGAAGTCTAAATCCAAGAAGGACGACTGGTCAGAAATCACCGATCCCGAGGAGAGAAGACGCGTTCAGAATCGAATTGCCCAGAGGAAGTTCCGTATGTACAGCTTCTACCAATTTTGTAAAGTCTTCATTAACATATTGCAGGAGACAAGGCCAAAGAAGCAAAGGAGCGCCAGGAAAGAGATGCCGAGAACCAAGCCCATGCTGGGCACTCCTACAATACACCCGATCCCGGTGAAATGGGAACAGACGATGAGCTCTCAGGGCTCCCTTGGGGTTCACTGTCATTGAAGCATGTTGTATCGAAGGGTAAAGCCAAGGAGGAGCAGTCCAGGAGAGGTTCCAGAACGCATGACGATCGGAGTCCTTACGAGAGTCAAGAACCAGTGTACGATCAGAGGGATGGTTATTACGAAGCAGATTCAACATACTACGAAGACCCAGACAGATCATACTACGATTATGGAAGCGGAGGAAGCGGTCATGGAGGTAGCTCACATTGAGTTTGATGTTACGTCAGTCTATGTGAGTCAGAGAAACTCGCCAAAAAATTACCCCTATTCGCTACTAACAACAAACAGGTGCGCGATATTCCGCGTATTCGCGTTTACGAATTGATGATCCCAGGAGATTGTTTCTCCTCTGAAATTCTTCACTTGCTTCTCCGCGTGGAAATAGATTTCGGACATTTCCTTCTGCATTTTGGAAGTAGCAGTCAGCGGCGGAGTTAGGCACCTTTCTGCAGTAATACACCTCTCCCAACTTTTTTCCTTTCCAACTCAACTTCGATCAGGCTCGGGAACTTAGTTCTGCTTCCTTTTTCTTATGCTTCCTGTAAGCATTTCGGGGGCATCAGCGTCGACCATGGGTGCGAGCGCTGTAGCATTGTAATTCTCAAGATTTATCTTATTCAGCTGTTGGTTTTGCTGATCATTGGGTGGCTCGTACCACCAAGTTCAGCTCACCGTGTACAATTATCCAGATTCTACTTCTCCTGTATGCCGGAAATAAGAATAGATAGCAAATTCCACCAAACAAAAAACACGCCTCAACTTTCAACCGAACTCCGTGCTCAATGCCGTGACCGGTGTAAATAACGGCGCTCATGCTCTGACTGCCATGACTCTTTACTAGCTTCGAGCTGAGGGGACTGGATCCAGAATTCAGCTGCATGCAACCCATCTAATGGATATTCTCCGAAAACAGGGTAGAAGATCCCAAACACAGATCCTGCCCCTTCTTCTGATTGTAAGCTAAGCACACCCAAGAACCACATTAGGGAGCATATAGCACGTCTAGTCGACGTAAGCTGTCATTTCTAAGCTCACAACTTCCAGCTGCCCATGTCGGGCAGTTTCACCCCGGTTGCCTACCATGAACATAGAGCCGGATTAAATAAACTTCGCTCGGTAAAGTGTTGGGATTCAGGATTCCAGCCACAAGACGGTCCTTCCCAAAGAAGCTGAACGCATTACAGACACAAGATGGATATGGCTGATCGGGACTCTTTTCTCAATGGTCAGACAATAAACGGAGATGGGTTCTCGTGAACGTTGTATGCATGCAAATAGATCGACGATGTCTTCCAAAATAGAACAACATGCTTTAGCGATCGGCATACCGGGATGCTTCATCGATTCAAGTAGGATTCTATTGTATCAATCTGTAACCGCTATCTTGGATCTTGGATCTTTTAGCTACGTGGAATGGATGCGTGAGCCGCAAACTGGTGACTGGGTGAGTAATCCTGGCGGGAAGCTGAAGGCATCCTTTGTCTGGGGATGGATTGGCAGCCCTATCGCTTGAGACGGTCATTGCCATTGGCGGTACTTTTGATGGCTTGCTACTCCCAAGAAGTGGTATACGGACGTATTGCAAGGATCCTGGAGAAGGCGTTTTTAGTTTCTTTGAACATTCGGCGAATAGAAGGCTCGGAGTAAATCCAGATGCCTCATGCCTAAGATGCTGGAGACATTGAAGGCATGTAAATTGAGCTATATTCCTGTAGTGCAACGGAAAGAGAATAAGCGTTGGCGCTTTACCAGTTGGCTCCCAGCATTTTATTAGCTGGGGCTCTCACCGACGAGGACTGCAGTTACCCAGATGCCCGTTGTGAATATGCTCTATTCCAACAAAGGAACTATTTCTAAAGAAAAGTTGTCTGAAGGTCTAGTGAATTAGCTAGTCATTCCTCAAGAATTTCATTCTTGACCTGTGAATAAATTGACACTACCGACTGTTGCAAGTGCGGCTTTTCTCAAGTACGAAGGTAGGTAGGTATATTTTGGCTCGCCAAATCATCACTGCACCTGCCCTCCTCTCCCCTGTCACCCTTCTGGCCCACAACGTGGGGCACTGACGACTGATCCGGCTCCAGCCTGCTCATCCCTGTCGAAGCTTATTTTAAACTACGCGACAGACAGAGAGAGAGAGCACCTCAACGATGTTCATGGCTGCATACGAATCCTCACGATCATCCATCCATCCAAGCAGCCAACAATCTGACCATCACAACACCTAGCGCCATCAACTGAAGGTCCAATTGCACGGAGATCGAGGAATATTATCCTCAGGGGCCAGCAAGCGCAGAGTTGATAGGGCTTTGAGTATCAGTAAGACTTGAGGGCAGGGAGGAGAGTTGTCACCATGGAGCTGAACCAGGCAATGTCGCCAGGCTCGACAATCGCGAACTCTGAGATGGATGAGCAGATGACGACACACCCTTCTTCGCCTACTCGCATCGACCCGCGCACTTCTTTGAAGCACGTCCTAGATGATACCCCAGACTCTCGCACCAACACCCCGCCAATACAGGTAGCAAGAGCAACGCCAGACATGACGGAGGATGATGAGGCCAGAACGCCTGGAGGAGCTGCTGGAGCTCCTTCCAAACCGACCGCATCGCGCAAGCGTAAAGACCCCCCGGGAGGTGCGCAGATCTCGTTACACGCTGCCAACAAGATCAAACACCTGAAAAAGGATGATGGAGTACCCTTGTGGCGGAAGGATATTCAATATGATTTCCTGAAGGCTGTGTTCGATGATCCCCAGGAGGTCTTCACAAATAGCTACGACCCCAGCAAACCCAAGCAAAACTTCGCAGACCTCTACATCGATACCATGGCCCGGAGCAGCAAGACGAGCAAGATTCTCAGGGACAAGCTGCTGACAGAACACGAACCCGCGAAGAACATGGCTATGGTCTGCTTGCTTGTCAACCTTGGCCGGATGAATACTACCTTGAATTGTGAGTGTAGTTGTCTACTGCTTGCAGGCTTGTACTGATCCTCCCCAGTCTTCCCAGAAATGAGAGCACAACTCCGAACCTATCATGCAATTCCTTCCCTTCAGGCACACCAAGACCCCAACTCCTACAAGCAGTTGCAGGACGCACCACGACTGAAGTCTATACTTAAGGGGGCGTCGGAGGACCGACAAGAGCCAAATTCGCTAGAGAAGATTAAGGCACGGGACGTTCCTCGCACAAATCCCGTCAACCTGATTTTTATTCTCGCCCAATTCGCCCCGAAGGTCACCGAGTTACACTTCCCACCGGGTAATGAATTCTACGACATGCTAGTTGCGGAGAACCTGTCAAGTCAGTCCCGAGCAAGGGCTTTTCTATGGCTGATGTGGTTCTATTTGGAGTCAGACTTTACCGAGGAGGGGGCAGAGGAGAATCCGTTCGGAGCTGGCGTCGACTATGAGGTTGATGTTAGAAACCAGGGTGTACCAAGATTCGACGTCTTGACCCCCGAAGAGCAGGCGGCAGAGAACTTCGACACACAAGAAGAACTCGACTACGGTTATGCTAAGATGAGGGAGAGGAAGCGAATCATTGAAGCCGACCAAGCTGCATTCCAAGCAGAACATGGCCCTCCGAAGCGTGGTCCAAAGCCAAAGCTTCACCTCCCTCCCGAAGACGGTGGTTTGAGCCCAGCAGTTCACCTCGGTCGTATCAAACCTAAGTACGAGGAAGGCAGTCCAGCACTGCGAGGCCTGATCCGGCCCAAGTACGAGTCTGATATGGACAGTACGCGCTCGACACCACCTCCTCGGGCACTGGGCGGGATGCGCATTCAGAGCGTACTCAACACAGGAAAGGGTCGCGGGTCGTTGAAGCACCAGATCATGGAAGGCTCTTCGCCGGTCGCTCATGCTGGAGAACAAATGCCAATGAGACGCTCGCGCCCTCTTACCGCACACCAACTGGCCGTTGAACGCAATCGAAACCAGCGTGTCGATTACATTCTTAGTCGAGGATTGCGCAAGAAACATCATATATCTAAGAAGCAACGGAAACAAGATGGAGCCTTCTGGCGCTCTCTGCAACGGATCAATCAGATTGTCGACCCTTTCGAAGATAGCGAAGACGAGGAAAGCATCGTCAAGGATCCGGGCCTTTTCAAAGAGCGAGGCTTGGGCGGACTTGTGCCACTAGACCACGAGGAAGACGACTTTGGAGAAGAACTTTCTGCATATGCTGCTGCTTTTCGACGCACTACACGAAGACTAGATCGATGGGAAGGTCAGAAAGGCTTGGGAGTTATGGGAACCGGTCGTATTGCTCCAAAAGACGAAGCCAACGGCCATGAAACTGGGCGGGACAACGACGAGACTGAAGATGAGCATCCTGCCAGTCAACAGCAACTACCAAGAGCCAACGGGCATGCTCGTATCGACGAGGAAGAGGATCTCGATGATATGGAGAAGGAGATTCTGGGTATGGGTAGCGAGGCAGATGACGGGGATGAGGATCTTGATGATGTTGACAAAGCATTGTTGAATCTCGGAGGCGGCGATGAAACTGAAGACGAGCCGAGTGACGGTATGGATGTCGACTAGGACCTAACTCGGTACGCTTGTAAGCATGACATTGATAGGTGGGCAATGGGCGATTCCTGGGAGGCACAGAACTATTCTCATTTGATGGCAAGCGGAAGTGTACGATATGTTTCGATGAGGCGCATGAGCGGAGCAACTGGGCAGAGCTAGGTTTCTACGGCTAAAATGCGACTAAAAGCAAGGTTTTGCTATTCCTCATATTTTGTGTACATTAAAATCCACCATAGTAGAACATTGCATCACAGTCGGCTAGAGGCTGATGCACGGATCCAGTGGTCTCTGCTATGATGATTCTCTCGATTAGGACTTGGTGGCTTGATCTCAGTTGTGCCGGTGGGCATTGTTGACATTTCTGCATGCCAAGCTTACGGCAAGTTGACTTCCCTGAATAAGGCCTCAATTCCCTGCTGCTAAAGCAAAGGCATTGGGTCTTGCCTATGTTTTCACATCTCGCGCGCATCTATACTCATTCGCGGACGCATAGAACATTCATGCCATTCTTCATTTTCACACTGCTCCTTTACCTCAATATCAGGCACCAATCAATGGCTGGCCTCGCACCACTGAGCCGATGAAGCCTGACTACCCTGCTGCAGCCACCTCTCACCTTCGACTATCACATTCAGAGACATATCTCCTGCCTTACTAGCTATGCTAGCGTCACTGGCCTCGCATCATCTCGATCCTTTCTTCCTCCCTTCCACCTCGACGCTATACAACATCAACCCCATCTTCGGCCGTCTTGAGTGTCGGTCTCATTTTCATGCTACTTCAATACTTCCCACGTCAATCATACCTATCGAGTGCCTGAGCCAACGTCGCTAGTTGAAGAGTCCGTTGCTCTCTGCTCTCACCCTCAACATTATTATAATTACTCTGCTTCAGCCTTCATTCACCTCAAAATTCGCGTCTGAAGAGTGCCAAATTACTCGATATCTTGCAGCTGACTTCTTTGAAAGTTGATTTCTTCAACCAGCCTCGCGGAAGTATACCATCATCTACCTAGTCCATTCGGCCCTGGCGCACTTCATTCTCTACAATCATCTAGTCATCGGCAATCCGCACTAGCTATTCCATCAACAACGCCATACGACCGATCCTCAATACAAGCAAGGTCTCTAAGAAGACTGAGGTCAGCCATGGAGTCCCACTCAAGAGGACCAAGCTTCAAGGGCGAATTCATGGTATGTCTACGTCTTCTCAATTAGACACAATGCTTACAAGGAGTAGCCTCCATCGGATCCACGAAGTCAGTCAGCTGATATGTTAAGTGAAAAAGCGTTGATGGCACTTCCATTCATCGGCATGTTCGTTGGCGCCGACGAGCTCGTACCAACCAAAGCCATATATGCTATCTACGATCCTAGCAACTGTGGCATAGCCTATATTCGTGGAGATGGCACGTTCGCTGTTGCCAGACAAATCTGCTTCACCAGACAATTCAAGGACGCATCTTCTCCTCTACATCGATCACAGCGCACTCACCTTCCAGAATTGATGACAAGATCGGCCCTGCACTATGGTCAAATCAACTCGAAGAATTATCTCCCAGCCGAAATATTAACCAAGTTCCCAACGCAGAGCTCGGTCAAAGCCTCGCTTACATACGTTAACGACCTTATCATGAATTCTTGTCCAGCATTGACCAATTTCGACGCTACACCGAAGGGGACAGACCGGACACCGCCACCACATATCGACCTAGAGGAAAGCCTATATGGGACTTCGATACTGCTGGTTTTCAAGCGGTCACAGTCCCAGGAGACGATATTGTCGACTCCAAGTACATCGAGTTCAAGCGTCATTATCCTAATGTTCGGATCAATTCGGTGGACTTTCAGCATGCAGCGTTTTGTCTTACTGGATGGTCAAGCAAGGCCTCGTGAACTTTCTCTATGAAGGTCAGAATGACCGTCGCTACTTCGTCAAGAATCAAACACCCGTAAAGGAGCCAGCGCTGGTCACTCCTTTAAGAACAGCTAGAGGCTGGACAGTGGACTGCTTTCTTGCTCGCTTTGAGAAGTTTCAGGATGTCTACACCAAGGCCGGCTATGCGCAGTTACCGAACCCTATCAATTGGCTCGAGGCTGAGATGGCCAACGAGGAACAACTCAAGAGAAAGAAGGAGCCATGGTCTATCGAGCCCAGCATGAAGGGCGATTCCGTGGTTAGCTGGGAATTATTGAAAGCCATGCCTTTCCGAACTCGCGGCGATTCAAAGGCATATCCCAAATCCCGCATCCCTAAGGTAAGCTCGCAAATTGAATTTCTTTATCTTTGGCCTGTTAATGACTTGTTCTCAGGCTTCACGATCTCTGAGACTTGATGATATTGTCAATAAGTCTGGCAGGCTCAGAGAATCCAAATACGCCAAGAAGGAGAGAAAGGAGCGGAACAAGGCAGATAAGGCCGCAGGTCGTGGTAACTATGCTCCTGTTGATCTCATGGACGAGGATTTTGTACTAGGTCATATGGTCAGTAGTCCCAAGCCTATCCGAGGACGAGATAGGCCCAGCAACGACCATAGCTACGAAGCTGGCCGAAGAGTCCATTCCAACAGATCAGAGGGTATTTCCTCGCTTGCCGGTCAAAAACGAAAACGCAACAATGGTCAAGGCTCGCTCCAGGATCCAACTCATGTTTACGACTCAAATCGTCCAGAGGAGATGCAGCTGGGCCCAGTTGAGGACAAACCAAAACTCGAATCCTATGAGATCGACGGCGAGGATATCTACAACGATTCCAATTCAGGAAGTCATCGGAAGAAGTCTCGTCGCAAGAGTCGCTCTCACAAGGCAAAGGTCCTTGTTCCTGGCGCCGACTTTCTCTTCGCTTCTCCTGGCAGAACTCTGAGAGACGAGGAGGAATTGGCTATCAGAATCGGATCCGCATCCAACTCTCAACAAGAGAGTCCTCAATCCCTCCGCAGTATATACTCTTCATCTCAAGCCTATCAGAAGAATCTGACGGTCATTCTGGACTGCGACTCGGATCACGAGGCACATGAAGCTAGAAAGGAGACAAACAAAAGCGGCAACTCTAGCCAGGGAATTCTCTTCGAGGATGAGGGCTCGGACATAGTGGAATGGTAAGCATTGTTTTCATATCAATGGTAGAAATAATACTACTTACTGAGCGTAGAGATTTTGGAAGCTAGTGATCTGTAAGAAGCGTTGTTTTGACCATCAGCTGACTTCTCCAGACCAGGAAATAATGATCGCCAGGCCGAGAGAGATCACAATGCCATGTATATCAACCGCAGAGCCATATATGCCGCATCAAACTCCAGCAAGCGCATGTTTCTAGGATCTCCATTCGCGATTTCATCGTTAGATCCAACATCCAAGAATGATACGAGCTTCGAATTCTCAGACGAAGAAGGTTCCGATGATGGGAGCACCGCTCAACGTCAAGCACCTAAGTACCACCATAAGGTCAGCAAGGGCACCGAGAGCAGCTCGCCCTCACCCACCAAAAATAATGCCACTAAATTCGCTGACAAAAAATTCAATACAGTCGACCTGAGTGACATCCCATCTACACCAAGTAGCCCACGTACGCTCAACAACGCTAGCGATAGTGATATCATTCCAGTGAGCAGATTCAGACAGCCAACCGCATCTCCAGTTACTGAAAACTTGCCATCCACTTTCTCCGAGAGATCAACTTCAACACTGAAGAGCAAGACACTCTCCAATCCACACAGTCCTTCTCCACAGACAGGTGATCGATTCTACGAGCATATTGCTAGAAAAGTCAAAAATGATACTTCGCCTGACGCCACACCGCCTAGAAAGTCAAGAAAGAAAGCCATGAACCTCGACCAATTCCGAGGCTTCGCTCCAAGCAAGACCGCTTCACCACAGCAGCCCCTCGGTGACGCCTGGGAAACCTCTGTCGAAGAGCAGGTATTCTTCAATACTAAGGATCCTGAGCTGGAGTCTAGTACCGATCATGAGCTTCTTTCCAATGATCAGGACGAGAACGAAGATGGCTTTGATGAGACTACCGGCAAAATTGATGATACAAAATCCGAGGCTTCCAGCCCAGGAATTGCCATCAAGGACGAGGAAGACGAGGAGGAGGTCGCTCTGATCAGCGTCCAAGAGGCTTCTCGTTAGCTTCAGAGAGCGACTAGCGGTCTAGAAGATACCATCGTGGCTGGAAAGGACCAGGATGCTGATGAAGAGACTTCGCACCTTTGATTGAATGGGCGACTGAAATCGGCATCAATAACCCTGCGTTGGGCTAAGCAACCACACACATTCCTACCACAGCCTCAACTACCTCTCACTACAGCACAGATCATCAGCACCATGCTCTCAAACGCTTTGAAACAGGCTGGCTTACACCTTTCAACTATCTTGTTATGTTTAGCATATTAATTTCCTACATCAGCAGCCTCTTTTGAGCACGGAGCTCCATCCACATTTCAAAATTCTTCGCAGACTTAAAGCGTAGATGTGGGCTTGTGATCACACAATCACTTAAGTTTTCAAGAAAATAGTTTGCAATAGTTTATCTGCCAGTACCGAGATACAGATTCATTTCCGGAGTTTTCTTATCACCTTACCACTATGATTGTTAACTTCCAAATTCGCTTGTAACGTACGCAGGGTCCAGCCACAAGAGGGACAAAGTACCCAATCACACTTGAAACATTGAATGCTTTCGGTATTAGTATTACTCCTATTCACTGGTTTATCAAGCTGATGCCATGGGTTCGAACAGGCCATAACCACGCTACCCACACGCAGTCAGAGGATATAAAGATTTTCTAGACAAGGTCTAACAGCTCTTCGATCCATTCTTGGACCGTCACGCTATCGTCCTCTTTCCTACTAAGAGTGAGGCACCTCAAATAAGTTTTGATAGCGTCAAGCTCTTCAACAGTTACTCCTTCAATTTCCGGCTGAGAAGTGAAAGGACTGCCTACACATCTTGTGAAGAGGTTGTTGGCAGACCCCAAGAGAGTATTGTAGAGAGACCTTGCCAACTTCTCGCTGTCAAATAGCCAGTGGGTATCACTTTCATATAGCGTTAGGAGCACTGGTGTAGATGCCATCTTCCGAGCAAAGGCGTTATTCTCACAGGTGAGCATGCCTGCCCATGTTGTGATGAAGTCATGTGTATGCTGATCGAAGTCCGAGCCTCTTCCTGGTGGCGGACGGTCTGCAACATCTTCGTTGTATCGCTGTGTGATGGGTTCTTGGTCTAAAAGAACGCCTCTGATCCCCATAAACCCAGATAAATTAATCCCAGAGCATATCCAAGCAAACACGGCAGGCGCCGCACTTTGCCAGTAGCCTCCGAGGACGATCTCATTATGTTCCCATACGACTTTGTCTCTGATCTGCTTCTCCATACCAATGCTCTTTCCCTCGGACTCAACGATTTTCATGATCGTTTCCGTGGTGCATCTCAGGCTTCCGTACATATTGCCAACACTTTCACCTTCTTCCTCATGAATGCCGAGATCCACCCACATTCTACATTGCTCAACCGTCTTATCAGCTTTAACGTGGTCCACGATTGGTGCAGTCGGGAAAATCCATCTCAGACCTGGGAGCCTCTGCTGAAGTGTCTTCCAGGATGAGCACTTAATTGCGTCAAGTAGCTGATACTTGAGTTCTGCGCCACTGCTGCCATTTGAGTGAAGCAAGACAACGGAGTGTACCCGCCTATGTCCTTCCAATGGCTCGACAATCTCCAAGCTGGGTAACTCGTCGTCACTTCCTTGACGGAGTCCTGCCATTTGCGGCTCCAAGACAGGCGTAGAAATCTCCGAGCCCACGCCAGAGTCGTTCGCAACATCGTGCCCACGGATCCTTGATATTTTGCGAGGCGTTATAGTCATGTCTGATTGTACAGAGACATAGTCATCCTCAATATCCGAGAAAGGTCGGTCTTCTTCAGTCGAGTTATTTGTGTGCCACGAAAGACGGTCTATGTTGACGATGCGGGTTCGAGTTGGCGCTCCATTACTCTTTTAGGCCATTTTGAATGTTTCCAAGCCGCTTCAGTACTTCATACGAGTTTTGAGGATCGATTGGGAATCGTAAAGGTCTCCTTCGTCTTGTATGCTTGGTCAGGCTATTGCATCGAAGCCGTAGTGTCGATGGAGTGGTGTCGGTACGGGGACGAGTCTCGAAATATTCTGCGCAATTATATGATACTGTAGCGATGGCGATATTGATGGCTGGTCTAATGTTACGATGTACTAACTGGTCTTATTATTGAGATTCTGAATTGCAACTGAGAACGAGGTAGTCAGTCGATGATACAAGGCAAGAGCGACTCTTTCGCTTCCAGATCCAAGCGAAGCAGCTACGCGGAATGGATAAGAATAATTTCTACTGGACATCTAGGTCGCGGGAGAATTGGGGACCCATTTTAGCCAACGCAGTGATTTCGGTGGGCGCTTCAAAGGCAATGTTCTGTCTGTCTTTGATACCAGAATAAATCACTTCAGCAGCTCCCACACCGAATCGAACAACCAGAAAAGTAAACAAATGGAAGCGATCATCACATGGTTCAGTGCTGATACTGCAGTATTTAGACGCTGAATTTTGTTACACGGCTACTGACACTACTATTGGGCTCGGGACGTATGATGAGTGCTGGTGGAACTACCACAGGTATCGCCAGGCCAATATTCGCCGCTTCTGCTGTAGAAGCAGCTGCAGCAGGAGCCGCGCCATTCAAGTCGGCTTGTATTTCAGCGACCAAAGCTCTAGGCTTGGGTCTCAGATCCGGCTGTCTACTTAGACATCTGTATACAAGCCTCCGTAGCTTCGCACTATATGGCGCCCCTGGCACATATCTGCCATATGTCTCCCCGGCTGTGGTATCATCAGTTTATACCCAGAAAACCTCAGTTTCCGGTCTGCTGTTGAAGGATCGAAGGCGATTTATTAGGTTGTACATACATTTGCCTACCTGCCAAACATTGAATGGTGTGCCATAGCGTAGTGGCTTGACCTTGTCTGATTCAAAGGTTTCCTGGTGGCAGAACATCAACATCTATAATGTACTACACAGGGCTAGAAACTTGCAGGACCGTCCCAGCCTCTGGTACCTCGCCTCATTTTGCCTTTAACATACTCGTCGTCCTGAATTACAGGCACGAAACTCGCAGCTCCAAAATCTCCCAGCGGATTTGTGTCAGGAAGTCACTACCATCATTCAAATGAAGGGAACTTTACCTTCAAAATGAATGTGTCAGTGTGATCAGCATCCTTCGTCTGCAAGAAAACTGTGACATTTGTCAGAAATCTCACAGTAAGTTATCCCGAGACTCATTGTTCTCCGACTTAATGTCAAAATGGACAAGCTCTGTTTCCCACCCCAAACCCTCTGATGTCTCAGAGCCATGGGCACAAGCTGCAACCGCAAGGGCTAGACTCCTAAACATCTACCACAAGTGCGGTTCCGGTATGGGTCGGCCGCTGTATAGGTACTACACCCGTCAGTTCTTTCTCGATCGCTCTACTCAGACCACTTACTGCATATATTCCTTTAACAAGCCAAACAGATCCCCCTCCTCACAATACTCCAAATAAAACCTGGTGAATGGTTTATCTTTCGGATCGATTTTATCGACTGGCAAAACACCCCGTCCCAGTATCAGGGAATGGCCCAGCAAGAAGCTTGACAACATGCTTGATGCCCTCGTCACCTTTGAAATCTCTCATAGTGAGCTTCAACTCTGGCACCAGATTCATTCCCAATCTGCTTGAATAACACTTTTTCATTGACCACCTGTCCGGTACTGTTTGTTGTAGCTATTTTCTTCTCCCAAAGGCCAGCAATCCCATTCCCGCCAATTCCTAAGATTTTCACACCCGCCCAACGCTGATCCAGAATTCCCAACTTCAAGGTTGGGCCGCTGTTGAGCCATGCTGATTGATGCTCGGCTGTTATCTTCTGTGATAGGCAGGTTTGCGAGATTATCCACCGGAAGACGCCAGATGTCTGTGGATGAGGCTTTTCTCTTGCCAGTGGTCAGGTAATTCGTAGGTGCTTCGGTGCGAGCTTGTCCGGTATTCCATGTCAGTAGGACGTCGCCTTCTGTGGTTGTTTTGGGGTCTGGCAGGACTTGGACGTTCCCTTGTGGAAGGGGTATTGGAGGGTCTAGCGTTACCATAATTATGAAAATGAGCCTGTGCACGTCGAGCCAAGTCAGAGAGCTCACAACCATGCGAAGACTGGGAGCGTCCGCAGGCGTTGCAATCTTTGTTTCTTTGTTGGCGATTTACTAGCAATTCCCTATAGCCAATATCGTAAAGGCTGGTTGCTTCCGGTCCTGGTTTGCTTTGTTCATAAGCAGTTACTCTTATGGTGCTTGGCAGATACCAATTGCCTCGTCTCATCTCAGGGGAAAATATCCAAACATGCAGTGATCCTCATCTGCAAACGTTCCACTGCTCTGATGTCTTTCCACGTCCACTTACCGGAGCCTACAAGACGAGAATCCAAGGCACACCCAAAATTACATGATTCTCTCATTGTTTCGCTAATACGATATATATACTTCTTTTGCCAACTCTTCCCATCAATCTCGTCAACATTTATCCCCCCAAACGCCACGCAATGTATTGGAAACACAGACCATATGAGCCCTACGAACGCCCGCTAGATGCACCTATTCATTGACCCAAACCCCGAAATCCTCTTTCCTGATACCACTTCTATCACACATACTCCTGAAGATACCGCCCTGCTCATACAGAGCATACGGTGTATCCAATTCTGCAATCGTGCCCTGATCCATGACGCAAATGCGGTCGTAATTGATAATGGTTTTGAGTCTATGAGCGATACAAAGCAAAGTCTTGCCTTTGAAGCCTGTAGCTATCGTGTGCTGAATCTTCTCGTCGGTCTCCATGTCCACGGATGATGTTGCTTCGTCGCAGACGATAATCTGTGAACCTCGTACAAGAGCCCGTGCCAAAGCCATGAGTTGTCGTTGACCTAAGGAGAAGTTGAGACCCTCGTCCTCCACGATACCATCAAGGTGAATGCGGCCAGGTGATTTGTCGTCTAGGGTCGCTTCCTCTGATATCAGATCCGACTGACGAAGAGCGCTCCAGAGTTCTAGGTCAGTGTGCTCGTTGAAAGGATCGAGGTTGCTTCGAATCGTGCCCTTGAACAGCGTTGGATCTTGAGGAATGATAGCCAGGCGAGATCGTAGATCCTGAAGACCAATAGTGCTAATGTCAAGCCCATCAATTGTGATAGAACCTCCCGAAAGTTCGACGAGCCGGAAAAGTGTTGACATGATACTAGATTTGCCAGCTCCTGTGCGGCCGACGACACCAATTCTTTCGCCACCTCGAACATGCATGCTGAGGCCAGACAGAACCAGTGGTAGGTTCTCTCTGTACCGCATCTGGACATTGTCGAAAATAATTTCGCCAGATTCGGGCCAAGACTTTCGTACTTCGATCGTATGAAGCGGCGCTTCCTCTTCCAGTTGGGTTCCATAATAATGCAGACGCTCCGTGGCATTCATACCATTCTCTACTTCTGCCAATTGTCGAACAGTAAACTGAATCATTTGAACAATCGCGAGGATATAACTGAGGACCAAGCCACCAATAGATGGGTTGACATTGAATCGAGATGTGACGACTAAAAGCCCAGTAACGAACACAAGTAAGTTTCCAATAACATCCAATCGTGTAGATAGCCAACGCTGGTTAGCAAAAGTGAGATAGTATGCGCTGTTCATCTCATCAATCGCGTCTCGGAGATTTTTAATGAACACGTCTTTCAAGCCATATGCCCGAATACAGGCGGTGCCGGAAAGTCCTTCGCTGAACTTGGCGAAGACGGCGGAGCGGAGGACAGATTCGAAACGCTTCATCTCTCGAGCCGATGCTCGGTAGTATGCAGCGGAGAATATGAACATGACGAAGAGTGGTCCGAGGGCGATAGCGAAGTAGTGAAAGTAGGCGATGATCAAGCCAAAGACAGAGAGAATCATAGCCATGGTCAATAGATACATCCTCATGGCATCTGATAAATTGTTGTCCATGACATCCACATCTCGGGAGAATCGATTCGTGATGCGCCCCAAAGGAGTCGTGTCAAAGAAAGACATAGGTGCTCGAAGTGCTCGAGTGATTGCTCTGTTCAACATGGTCTTACTGGCGTTGGTTCCCATGAATGTGAGGAAGACGGAGAACAGGAACATTGTCAAGGCTTGCGAGAAGCCTAGAGCGGCATATACACCAATATACACTCCTTTAGAGTAACCGAATTCTGGCGTGAATTAGCAATGGATTTCTAGGTGATGAGAAAACTGTACTTACTATTACTTGTCCACCATGAAAGCCAAAGACTGGTTGAGATATTCGCTCCCTGGGAACCCAACAGGAAGATAAAGACTAACGGGGTGTTGATGATACCGCCAGCGCGCATATAGTCAAAGTAAACTGACCAAGGAACGCTTTTGACAGCTCGTTCTTCGGCCTGCATAAGTGTTGCGCCCTTGCGCTTCTTCTTGAAGACCTTCTTTTCACCCTCAACTTCGTCGTCATTGACATGATCTGCTTCTTCGTGCTCCTCCTCAACAGCCGTGGTTTCCATCAGCAGCTGGAATCCAGCGTGATCTCTCATCAGATTGTCGAAAGTATCAACTGCTTGAATTCTGCCGTCCTCCATCCAGATAATCCTGTCGCAACGATTGAGAACCCAAAGCTGATGCGTAGCTAGAATTCTGGCCTTGTCTTTCAGCAGTCCCAGGATCGCATTGTCGAATATGTGGCGACCAACATGAGCATCTACGGCCGATAATGGATCGTCCATCAGTATAAGATCAGCGTCAAAGTAGATTGCCCGAGCAATATTGAGACGTTGCTTTTGTCCACCAGAAACAGTAATTCCACGTTCGCCAATTTCGGTAGCATCCCCTTGGGGCAGCATCTCCAAATCCGGTTCGAGAGCACAAGCCTTGATAACTTTTTGATACCTGCAAACTGTCAGCGCAGTCATATAACCCATTTCCAGGGAAGAACTAACCACTCCTTGTCCATATCTCTGCCGAACAAAATGTTTTCCTTCACACTTGCGTTCTGAATCCAGGCATATTGAGGGCAGAATGCTCTGCTTGCACCGATCATCATCTCGCCCCTGTCCCTGTTCGTCATTCGCATATCACCAGCAAGAGCTGCTAGCAATGAACTCTTTCCACTTCCAACCCCGCCAATAACAGCAACCAACTCGTTTCGTCCAATGGAGAAATTCATGTTCTGCAGTTTGAATGGCTCACTGTCCCCTGCCAGGGTACTCGTATCATCAGGAGTCGTCACACCAGACAGTTCGGGCTTCGATGATGCTAGCTTTGAAGCTTCCCTTTCGGCTTTATCTGACACCTTCTTCGCCTTCTTGTCAGCCTTCATGTCAGCCTTGCTTTTCCCAATAGGAACAGCATGATCTGGGTCCTGCGTTGCTGTTCTTTCCCAAGTGAAATCTGCATTCTTCAGCTCGACAGCCTTTTCGGCACCTGCGTCGAATTTCGTGTCTTCGTCCTGATCTTCACTCAAAAGATACTCCTGAATGCGGATGATAGAGGACCAAGCATCTGTAACCTGACCAATAACAAGCGGAAGAAGGTTTAGGGGCAGTCGAAGCGAGTTGAAAAGAGCAAGAGAAGAGAAAATTCTAGCCGGCGCAAGGTCGTGACTCGTTAGGGAATATGTGATAAACGCAAGCATAGAAGCAAAGACCGGAAGCGACATCGAGACAGCGTTAATAGCGTTTCTGATTGCCAGTAAAACTTGGATCATTCTTATTTCTTGATTGCGGCTACAGGATCCAAGAGTCAGTCTATATGCTCATGAAATGGTGCATAAAGTGCGAGCTTATTGCAAATGGAGTTACTTATCTATGAAATGCCACTTACATGTCTTGGAGTCGTTTCAGGAAAGCACTTTCCCACCCAAAGAATTTAACGAATCTTACGGACTGTAAAATTTCTTGAGTCAGGCTGACTCTCTGATCCGTAACCTTGTTGATCTTCTTCCGTCTCGCGAAGAGAATTTTGACGACCTTTGTGAGCACAGGCAATCCGATGACGAGCAACGAGAAACCAGCCAGGGCACTATACGTCAGATTGACAAGAAGCAGGATCAAGGTGATGATGCAGGAAATAGGAGCTGTCCAGATCAAGTGGAAGAGACCTGAAGCTTGATCGATTCGGTAAGTATCGACAGACATCAGGTTCACAACTCGTCCGTTCGCCCAGCCGGTCCCGTCCCCAGCTACTCCTTTAGCAGTAACTGTCGGTACCTTGGGCGAGCCTTTTTTCGGTTTTGCCTTGGGCTTCTCAGTCTCCTTCCCATGTACTTCGTTCTCGGTCTCTGGACCGTCTGTGACCTCTTTCCCTCCAGCTTTTGCACGTCCAGAAATGTTCATGGCTTTCTCAAAGATCACGGAAATTAGTACACCTCTAGCTTGTCCTCCAACCATCATTCCACGGTATATAAAATGATTTGTGCCCAGACTCTGGATCATCTGCATTATGGTAATCCCGAAAACCAGTCCCAGACCCCTTCCAATGTGTGGTGGTGGGTCGCCTCTCTGTTGAGCAACATATGCATCTTGGGCGAACTGAATGAGGAAACGAAGAGTGAACGGGGATATGACCTGGAGGATATTCGAGAAGAACTGGCAAACGCCTCCGAACCAAAATTCGAATTTGAAGGTCTCGTGCATCGACCACAGCAAAGGATATTTGTCGCCTGTATCCACCCTCTTTTTGAACGATGCCTGTAATTTTAGTGTCATGGCTTCTGCTGATCGATTGGGATTGACTGTCCAGATGTCATTTTGTTCGAGGGTCCGCTTGTAACCAACCTGCTTGCGATCAGCTTGACTCTCTGCAGACATGTGCTGGAGCAACTTACCGACATAATGGGTGCCACCCATTGAAAATATACTTGGCTTAGGAACGAGGCAGTATATTCTCTGGAAACAGTCCGCTCCTCTGGTACGGGTGGCACTTGACCCCATCGGAGAGGATTGAGCTTCTTGTGCCATGGTTTGTTCTTCTCTTGTCCATCAATCTGCGAATCGTTCGTTGAGAAAGCACTGGTCGTTGTCGCATGGCTCTTCGTCCGGTCGATATGCGGTCTCTTCTCGTCCAATTCCTTTGATATTTTGTCTGGCCCAGTCTGACTCGAAGCGTGGCCATGTGCCTTTATCTCGATATACTCCTTCTCGTAGCCGTCGACGTCGAGAGGTTCGTCATGAGTGGTATTTTGTGCAGCAGCTGCAGGGTCGCCTGTGGCAGCGGTGGGTCTATACTCAACCTCGGGGTCTTGGCCAGGTTGGCCAGGTTGTGTCATACTGTTTGGTGTAAGATCTGGTACCTAGGAGCACAACATGCGGGGGAGCAAGTGTGAGAAGGAGAAAGAGAAGAACCACAGAAGACGAAGCAAAGGGAGAGGAAAAGCAAAAGCTGAAAGATGCAAGATGCAAGATGCAAGATGTCAGTAGATTTCTTCGGGACTGAAACTGGCGACGGCCACTATTTCCGAGTCCATGTCATTTCTGCGCCATGGCATGGCCTGGCATGGGCATTTCATCCATTGCCACAGGTCAGGTAGGTGAGGTAAGTGTAAGGTACGGACGGACGGCCAGTACGAGCAGATAGGCCCCGAGCCCGACATGCGATACCCGTGGATGGACATGGACTTCCACTACCTGCTCCAAACATTCCAGTGGGGCCGAGTTGGTGGACCGTCTCTTTTTTGCTTCGCCTTCCCCGGCTGTCGTAGCGTGGTGGCTGCTTGGACTCCTTGTCAACTCAACCCCACTGCCGTTATCAATAGATACCATAATCAGGTAGCCAGAGCTGCGTCTGCATCTCACACCTCCATCCATATCCACCAACAGCTCTAGCTGCTGTGGGAATTCTGAGAAGTAGTCGACAAGGATCTCTATGGTATCGCAAACAAAAAGTTCCGTCAAGTCATCATCAGCACCAAACTTTCTTTACGCGAGATGCAAGACAAGGGTCTAGAGTTTTGTAGATGTCCTGCAATTGCAGCCTCCTTCTACCTAGTTTGAACATTCGGATCATAGAATCTCCCGAAGCTCAGCAATTGTTCAAATCTACCGCCCGTTATGACTCCTCCATACCGGTACTGCTTCGATCCTGTAGCCCGGCACTGCGTCTTACACGATCTTGTTGTCCTGGCCTGGTCTCGACAAGCATTGCAAGGTGGGGTATTACTGGGCAAGGACTCCCCTCGATTGAAAGAAACTCTTTCTTCGTTAAGCATTCCTTACAGAAGTCAATATGACTTTACGCTTCAACCCCTGCTTATATATCTCAATACATGTCCCTCGGTCCTTGCCTCAGTAATCAAGGTCAAAGATGTACTTTCCGACAACCTTAAGTCATGACATATGGCATTTGGTCGGCTGGAAGCCAAGACACAGTTCAATGACAAGACAAAGAGTGGACTTGCCCGCTTGCATCCTTCCGACGGCTGGGGCCAGCTAAATTGTCAAGGATGGCACTTTAGGAGTTGTCACGCATCCACAAGTTAGGTATTGCTTTGTAATAGCAGCAGCTGGAAAGCTCACCGATGTTTTGCCTCGCAAGCCACGCGCTTCCACTTCTTCTCGTCCATTTGGGAGGGGCAGGGCAGTTCGGCATGGACTTAAAGCTTGCCGACTACCGATAAAATCCGAGTCACGTTTACTCCGTATCCGTACCTACCTTTGCAGTGTCTTGTCCCCCAAAGAAAGATAATCTCTCGAAATGCATGCATTGATCGATGATGGCTCCAAGAAACCATAACTTTGCTTTCGACGGGAGCACCAGACAGGAGCAGCGGTGAGATAGGGATTGCGCACAATGCCAGAGGGGTATATATTTATTCAGGTTCAGAGATCAATGATATTCTTCCTTTCTTATCTCTCCTTCATAATATTACAGTACATCCATGCGGATATTACTTGCATGGAGAATATCTTATGGCCTGGGATCTTACCTCCCATAGGACCCATCTCCCTCAGATGACTTCTTCACGGTGGCATATCATAGATATGCCAAAGCCTACTATCTCCAATGTCGTACCGAACGCCCAGTAAGAAACAAGCACTGAAATACCTGCTGTACCCATACCCACTAGGCTTTGTGGGTTCAATTTTCTACATAGATATCCCTCTGACTTGATGATCTTGCTGCTTGTTGATGTTGTTGGGGCTCTAGGGTTCTCGGATTTGGAATGGCCTTGGAGTTGGTGAAGCTTTGGGACTTGGTGAATTTACCTGACCACTAGACATAAGCTGCAAAGATCAGTCAATTGGTTCCGATGATATCCTGCTGGTCACGATATGTCTTGAACCCTCTGTCATGTATGTGATGGACTTTGTAGGCAAAAGTTGTACGGAGGCATACACGGAGCTACGCCTAAATAGGAAAGGTTGTGCCCAGACGACAATCCGGGGTCGTCCCGCCGCCGTCCTGCCGCCGTCGACACTCTGTCTGGCACCAATCCCCCCGAGCTACCATCTGACTTTGGCGAGATAGCACACTCTTTGTTTACGCTATACTTCGTACACTTTGACTAGTAACATACTTTCGCTGCATCCAATCTGAGATCCACCTATCAATTTCTACTGTCGTTCTCGCCTTCATCTCGGCAGCGCTCCCCAGGTTTCAACATCGTGTTTACTGTTCAGGCAGATTTCGTCCTCGTCCTTGTTCAGCTTTGCTTCAATTCTACTATGGCAGTCGCCAGATGTGTTGTTAAGTAATTGCTTGCAGCATCTTCATTCAGGGGTTGAACTAAAATGCCATCTCTCGGCTTGAACAAGACGTGGCAGCGGTTACTGTCACTCAAGCCCACGAAACACGACCAGGACCAGGCCCATGGCATTGATAGAGTTGATTCAACACTCAGTGATGACCCTTGGAACGAGTCTGGCATCTTCGAAACTCCGTCCCATACAGAACTACTGCCATATGCGATTCCAGATGCTGCGCAAATCGATGGACATGTACGATTATCAAGTCTTCACTATAAGCCACTAAACGAAGCTAAGCAGGATATCCGCATTCTCAACATAACTTCCGGAGTAGGCGAAGAATCCGTGATTTGCTCTCTCCAACAGTTTTCTTGCTCTCATAAGTACCCGCATTACACCGCACTGTCGTACTGCTGGGGCACTCTTGTCGACGCTGTTTCAATCACGGTTGACGGAGCACCTGTTTCTGTCACAGTGAATCTTGCATCGGCACTTCGGTCTCTTCGTTCGAAAGGGCACTCCCATATTTGGGTTGATGCACTCTGTATCAATCAAAATGATAAGATTGAAAGAGGCCAGCAAATTCTACGAATGAAAGCCATATACAGAAACGCTGCTACAACGATTGCTTGGCTAGGTCCCGATACCAAGAATCAAGCCGACACTGCTTTTCAGCGTCTCAAGGTTCTTGCAACACGGAAGCCCGAAGATGAGTTCGAGAATGCCATCGCAGCGCTCTTCACGGGCTATACAGCCTGGCGGAATGATCCCGGGTGGTCTTCCATCAAAGCTCTGATGGATTTCGCATACTGGAAGCGGACTTGGATCATCCAAGAATTGGCTCTGTCGCGATCCGTTCTGTTCTGGTGGGGACAATCTTCAATCGGTCTTGATATACTGGACACTGCCATGGCAAACCTTCGGGATAGGAAGCCAAAGGACTACTTCGAGAGCGGCTACAAGGATATTCTTTATCTCTTGGTTATTGTCGGGAAGACACGCAGCAAGCATGGACGGGAATCAAAAGGCATGAATCTCGAACGGATCCTGACTTTCTCCTGCCGATCGCTAGCGAGCGAGCCTAGAGACAAGATCTTTGGCGTTCTGGGCCTGAGCTCTGATGGTTCAGAATTAATTCCGAATCCCGACTATCGAAAACCTCTCGACGCGATTCTACGTGAGCTCACGATCTCGATGTTGCTTCGTCAAGATAGCAAGGGCAAAATTGGGCCCTCGGATCTGATATGTATCGACAATCCGACAGTGCCAAAAAGGGCCGAACTACCTTCCTGGGTAATAGACTGGACGAAGATTTGGACAGGTCCAGCAGGTAACTTTTGGGCTTCTAGTGTCGAGCGAGGTCTGCAGTCGGGATACCTCGCTTCTGGGAGATCGAATGCCAATCCAAGAATCTCCGATGATGGTATGGTTCTGACGATTCGCGGATATGTCTTCGACCGCGTCTGTAGCCTGAGTGCTGTTTATCTCATTGGCGGAAAGAAACCCAAGGCTTTTCTCAGCGAGGGTATGCCAGGCCCGGCTTCAGAACATTCTCTGCGTGAAAATGTGTATGGAGGCGAAGGCGATCTTTTCGATGCTATCTGGCGCAGCCTCATCGCAGACAGAATTGCTCACAAGAAAGGTGAGCTATCGACCAAGCAAGCCCCATCCTTTTATGGCAGCCACTTCGCCTATCTCTGGTCAGAAAATTCTACACAGTCTAAAGGCGAGCGGCTTAAACATACTTATGATTGTCTCACTGCCGTGAAATCATTCCCAATTTATGGCCGCACGTTGGAGGATTGGTCCCGTTTCAGTCCATCCGAATCGAATGCAATTGAACGAACAGCAGATTACGATGAGATCAGCGTTCAGGATTTCGGTATCTCCAGATCATCGATCGGATCCGAACCCAATGGAATGGAGTTTATCTATGCATGCAAGTTTCGAGATATGTTTCACCGGAGGCTCCTTATGACACGCAAAGGATATGTTGGACTAGCTCATGCTCAGTCCGAGATTGGGGATATGATCTGTGTGCTAGAGGGCTGCACAGTCCCAATGATTCTTCGGCCTTGCAACCGCGGATTCAGGCTCGTTGGCGATGCTTATGTTCATGGAGTCATGAATGGAGAACACTGGCAAGCGCAACCTCTGTCGTCGATACAAGAGTTTGATCTCAAGTAGCAACCTGAATACGACCGGCACATCGAAGACTCACATCTCTTGTAGCATAATGAGAATCAGTTTTGCGATAAGAAACCTCAAAGCGATGCAGAGAATTCGGTCCACCTACTCTCACGTGTTGCCATCCGACCTACTTTGCCATCTACGTATGTCGATACCGCCCGGACATACAGCAAACACACTACAACACATAACAGCTGAAAATAACGTATTTCCTTGTTTCTCTTCTGCTTCTCTGTATGCAACCATACACTCGTACAAATATATGGTACATACCCTGAGAAAAGGTTTACGGGCTAGGGATTATGTCTGAATGCTCTCATCAATCTCGAACACATAGCCTTGTTTACTGCTCATATGTACATATACCCATTTCTGTTGATGCTTACAGAAATCCGTCCAATGAGTCGTCATTCAATTGCTTCAATGCTTCAAGAAGTACTCCAACATCCGTGGATAACTCGGCGTGCCTAAACCCGTCACAGGGTCCCACCCAAGCGTTGCTTTAAACCCATCCGTTCCACATCCCGGATTCGATCCTTTCGTGATATCGTTCAGCATCTGTGGGTTCGCATAGAGCGCAGGATCTATTCCTGGAGTCAGCAGAATATTCTCATCCTAAGATCTGACCCACTTCCTCCGAAGCGAGGCTCGAGTCTTGGAAAAGGGGCAGCATTGACTCCAAACAAACGAGCAAATAACCGAAATGAACATACTCAGAAACCCCACACTTCCCTTTCCCTTGTTCATCCTCGCCTCGTTGATCAGCGTGACAATCGCTCCGAACACAGGCGTACTTGCACTGGTCCCATACAGCAGATAGTCATAGCTTCCTACCAACGCAACCACGTACCCCGCACCATTCGCACTGACATCCGGATACGCCCTCGCATTACCGGTACTATTCCACTTATCCTTCCCAAATCCTCTATCGCCGGCCTCGAGATCTTTGGAGTATCGCTTAAACCAATTCTTCACAGCTCTTGACTGGTACGCCGGCATAGCGAAGACATTCGAGAATCCACCACCGGAAAAGATCTTCGTAGAGCAGGCGATCTCAGGGGCGGTGATGGAGGCCTGGGGAGCGATTTGTGTGGCGCCTACGCTGGTGATATAAGGACATGTACTGGGAAAGCTGGGAGCGAAGCGCCCGGATTTACCGTCATTGTATTCATTGGTCGAAGGGTCGATGCAGCGGTCGAGACTGGCAGCGACTCCATAGTCGGCAGAGCAGTAGAGAAACGTGGTTCCTGCGAGGCCTAGCTTACCGTATTCGTCGCATTGTCGCTTTTCGTAGGCCGGGGTGAGATCGTGCTCGTTGTAGGAGTAGCTTGTACTGATGACTTTGGTCGCAGACTATATTACAAAGGAACAAAGTGAGCTTTCTGGAAATTTTCGAAACTTTGTTTGAAAGAGAAACATACGCGGGGCCTAAGGAAAACCACAGATCACAGGCGCTTCAGAAGAATAAATATGCAAGAAGATGGCTTACCCAACCTCCACAATTTCTAGGCCCAGCATATCCACCGGGAAGCTTACTAGGATAAATAGCATCAATGATGGGTACCGTTACATTTTCTGTCTGTCCATCTCTCGAACAATATGTCTCATCCAACGAGTCCAGGAAATTATTGAACGAAGTCCACTGCGTGTTGACTAAGTCCCCAACCTGGTAGAGCGTAACATTGAGCGGATTGACTAGTGCCATAGCATACTCGAGGTCAAGATTGGCTTCGATGTTTTGGCCGAAATTAGGTGTATTGTAGACGTTTCCGCCGACAACTGAGCGGAGAGTCGGACGTTTCTGTACTTGGTTCTTGGAGTAGTTGCGAAAGAACATGTCGAGGTCTGATGCGAGATATGACTGTGGTGTGTATTGTACGACCCCGAAACTATTTTTCAACTGGAATGCGTCAGAATAGAGATCCAGGGATCATCTGACCATTCAATACTCATTGTAAATGGTAGGCTTTGGAATACGGGTGGACCTACATTCAGCTTCGTCCTATGATCTAACTCTGGAATCCCATACAACGCCCTAAGGCAGTCAGGAACGATGTTATTCGCACAATCTATCAAATTATGGCGGACTGGCTTAGGTCGCAGGGAAAGTTTCGGGGCACAATCATTCCCCTTTCCCCACCCGCCGAAACCTGCTCCCTTCTTTCTCCCATCATTGGACTTGTCTTTCCTCGCAATTATCTTGGCATCGAAATGCACAGTTGGAGTGATGAAGTCGATGTGTTCTCTTATATGTCTAGATTAACGTTAATTTGATTATCGTCGTAGATCTCGAAACTCGAGTCTAGAAAAGTGTTGTCCCGAACCGAGCCCAGGTTCGCATCCAGATGCAACACATACAAGGAAAAGGAGATTTTGAGAAGCACTCACTGAGGTACACTGTATTCTTCACAAGCCACATGTCCCATCTCACTGTCCTGATGCTCCCATAACCAGTACTTCGTCTCGAGCAAGACTTCCACCTCTTCAACCGTGGCATTCAAATTCAACCACCCCAAACTTTGGCTTCTCTCAATCTCCTTCCCATCAAAGCCCGCATCAACCAGCCACTGCCAGACAGTGTTCACGCTCTCCCGACTTGGCTTGAACGTCTCTGCGATCCGGTGATGGCTCCAATGCTTGCCGTACTCCTTAGAACCAGGAGTCGATACAGAAAGAAGATGTCTCTCAAGATCGTGCAGATTCGACTGTTTGAGTGCGATACGCAAAGGGATTTCAACTTCTGGAGAAACTCGAGAGCGTTTCGTCCACCCGGTAGGAGGAACATGTCGGCGCTCATGAAGGACGTGAGACCATCCCCTCGGATTCACAGTAATAGCAGCCGAGAACGACGAGGAGAGGCATAAAGAGACCAGCGCCAGAACGCTAAGCAACAGCATTGTAAGTAGAAATTGCCCATATCTCAGTCCCCGCTGCACCGCGGGCACTTAGGTATTTACAACAAACATCGCTCTTAACTGTGTAGCTAGCAGCGGTCCCTGAGTCGCCGTAAAGACAGCTCCGACTATTTTAAGGACAACGGAACTTCACTTTAAACCCGATTCCCACATGGCGCTCCGCTGGAGTCCAGACCTGGGAGCTATTAAGGGGTGAGTCTGGCGGGTTGTAAATTAATAGATACCAATTGGAAGGGCCAGTGGACCACGTATACATTAGGCTTTGATTGAGGTTTCATCGATAGCGATGGGACGGCTGGTACCGCCTAAATGCAGGAGCCATCGGATTGTCGCTGGAGGACGGATCGGGGTCATGAGGACACTTGTCGCTGGGAACTTTGCTCTTGGAGTTCCTTGGGAAAGAGGGGCGCGGAGCATCGTTACCGAATGGGTTTCAAGGCACTGGAAGATTGGAGCCTGTTAGCAACTCCGTTGCGTGTTGCAGTCGGGTCACAGGGGTAAAGCTCTGACGCAGCAGCATGACATGAAAACAAGTTGCCATATTCATCTTCTTACTTAGAATGATTTTTTCTCAGATGAAGATTGTGTAGTGCTACCAATGGAAAGGCAGGCCCAACGCCCCTGAGTTAGATGTGGCAGGAAGGCTGGGGCGAGAAAAGCAAATTGCGTGCTATGAACTCTCTATCAGGTATACTAAAGTGCAGTGTGTATCATTCCAATGACCCCAAGTGTTCTGCTTGCTAATATTGAAGAGAACAATGCGCCTGATCTCCCTGAGCGCCTTCTTCTCCTCCCCAACTCGACCCCCCGCCCACCTCCAGAACCAAAGCCATGCCGACATACCAAAATCAAACACCAACCATCCTAACATCATTCCATTATCATCTAGTCCACCAAAAGTTCCCAAATGAGCACGGACTAAGGACATTCCCGAAAGAATTGAGGTATCAAATCGCACGCTAAACAACACCGTGACATAGTGACAAGTAAGAAATCCAAGCAGATGCAAGATAACCAACGCTAAATCCAACAAGATGATAAATAAAACATCCACATCTAACGTCCCCTGTTGAGACAGCCAAAACCCAATCTTGTGGACTGGGAAAAAGACATGCCTCCCTGAACCATGCAAAATGCAGTTTCTAGCTCCAGCCCTCTTCCAAACCCAATATCGGCGTCTCGACACAAAAAGAAGATACCCTGAAAGCCCTGAATGGGACAGCTAAAGGAAACAAATAGGACAATATTCCACCCATAATATTGACAGGCCCAGAGGGGAGATTCGTGAATCAGGTGCTCGGATCCACGGATATGGTAAAGCTGCCAGTTCGTTTCGCATACTGAAATTCAAGATCACTCTATAGCGCAAGAGACCAAATGTTGAGTCTCGGATTGAGGATCGGCTTAAGAAAAAGCAATTACATGACGACACATGGGTCTGGTTCAGCTTTTTTTGGACCTTGAATCGTTAGCTTTATAGTAGGCATAGAATGATTCTGGACAAACATACCTTTTCCCGACGACTTAGCCGCGGGCTTTCCAGCCATCCAGCCCAACATTCCTTTGGCTTCTGGCTTTTTCTTCTTCGGCGGTGGAGAGCCAGGTTTCATGACCATGATAGGAGGTCCACCTGGACCATGCCTTTCACGATACTGACCTCCAAGGCCCGGAGGTGGCATGTTACTCCGGAAACCAGGTGGCGGAGGCGGTGGAGCTGGACCTCCTCTATGCGCCGATGGGGGAGGCATGGGTGGTGGGCCACGCCCTCCTGCTCCATGAGGTCGATGGCTGCTTCGCGGCCTCTCCGGTCCATGAGGATTGAAATGGTGGCCAGGTGGTGGCCCTGTTTGAGGTTTTGGCTCAGGCATTGGCCACATGTGCATCGTAATCGCCCAATCCGGTTCGATCATGGTCTCCCATACTTGTGGGAGAATAATCTCTCCATTGGGACCGATCAGATCGTAATGACCTTGCTGTACATGTGGACCAATGATATCAACATGCAAGAAAGCCTGCTTGATAAGCTCTTCCATACCCTAGACTCTATTAGCAGACGAAAAGAAGGGTGTTGAGATTACTTACAGCCCAGGTCGCGCAGAGGTGAAATGGGAAACTGAACTTTCTTCCCACTGCATCCTTGAACCGGATTGGCTTTTTCTTATCTTCTGGTGGAGGTGGAGCCAATGCTTTAGCCAATGCTTCAGCAGCTTCTTTCTTTGCCTTGGCCGCCTCCTCCTCTGCCTCCTTCTTAGCCTTTGCTGCCTCTTCTTTCAATTTCGCTGCCTCGTCAGCAGCTTCTTTCTTGACTTTGGCAAGCTCAGCAGCAGCGTCGGCCTTGGCCTTCTCCTCCGCCGCCTTCTCCTCCGCCTTTTTCTTCTCAGCTTCGGCAGCCTTCCTGGCATTCTCGATGCCCTTCGCAACACCCGCCTCTCGCTCTTCTTTCAACTTCTTCTCCCAAGCAGCCTTTTCTTCAGCAAGCTTTCGCTCTGTTTCCGCTGCAGCCTCTTTTGCGGCCTTCTGAGCAGCTTCGTAATTTAGAAGAGCAATCTTCTTCTCCTCTTCTAGCTTTCTCTCCCATAAAGCTTTCTCTTCGGCGGCCTTCTTTTGAGCCTCGGCCGCATCCTCTGCCGCCTTCTTCTGAGCCGCTTCGTAGTTGAGAAGTGTTTGTCTCTTCTCCTCTTCGAGCTTCTTCTCCCAGGCGGCCTTCTCCTCTGCTGCTTTCTTCTGAGCCGCCGCTGTCGCCTCGGCAGCTGCCTTCTGAGCTGCCTCGTACTTCAGCAGTGTCTCCCTCTTTTCTTCCTCAAGCTTCTTCTCCCAAGCAGCTTTTTCTTCAGCAGCTTTCTTCTCGGCGATTGCTCTCGCTTCGGCAGCGGCCTTTTGCGATGCTTCATAGGCTGCCAGAGCGGCTTTCTTCTCCTCCTCCATCCTTTTCTCCCAAGCTGCTCGGTCCTCAGCTGCTCTGCGTTGAGCTTCTTGCTCTTGCCTGACGCGTTCTTCTCTAGCGCGTTTATCCTGCTCCTCCCGTTCTGCCTTTTCCCTATCAAGTTGCTGCTGCTTCATCAAGACATCGAGCACTGCCAGCTTCTTTTCAGTTTCGGGATCTAGCTGAGGAGTGCCCACCACGGAAGGGTCACTTGGGGGCCAGTGAGGCTGTTGCTGATACTGCATGTGATGTTGTGGAGGCATGTTCTGAAAAGGACTTCCAGGGAAACCACCGAAGTTGTTTTGTTGTGGGTAGTGAACCATGTCATGGCCATTGTAAATACCAGGGGTGCTGTGCCCAGACATGGGGTGGTGGTTTCCATTGAAGTAGCCAGCTCCAGGAGGCTGAGGTGTTGGTGGTTGGGGCGAGAACGGGTTCTGGGGAGGGAATTGATATCCTCCTGGAGCTCCATAGTGTGTTAAAGCGCCTGGAGCTCCACTAAATGGAGGCGCATATGCTCCTCCGCCTGGAACGGAGTAGGAACTTTGGGCATAGCCTGGCTGAGGCCTTGCACCACCATAAGGCCCAGGTTGTGGTGCAGGGTATCCTCGGCCATAGCCCGGATAGTCTTCTAAGGGGTCCACGCTTGATGGAGGTGCCGGCACTGGGTGCCGGTGAACTCGTGAGACAGGTGGACGTCGCGATTGTCGCTCGCTAGTTGTATGTCTACGAGTTGGCGCTCGTGATGTTGGTGGTGGTCGACTCTCACTCGTCCTGTATCTTGCTCCTGTTCGGGGACGGGATGCTGGTCGAGAGGCCGATTCGGAAGGATCAATCTCGTCTGAATAGACTGGATCCCAAGACTCGTCTAAAGGGTCAGAATAATCGTTGCTACCGACGTTGGAGGGGACGTGGACGCCGGTACCTGATGAACCTTCTTCGTCGGTGAAAGAATTGGAGCGCGAGTCTGACCGGGAGCTGACTGTAGGAGAATGTTGAGAGTCGATTGTAATCGTTGTTGTTGGGGCTTCACAAGAAATAGTGTCAGCAACAACGCGAGAACGTGAAGCAGGAGACTCACGCATCGGGAATTATTTAGGAATTATCTCTCGCTCGCGACTTTCTACCAGAGAAGCCGGAGTGGAGAATTCCCAAGGGGTTTGGTTCGAGGAATGCAATCAACTGGGTCTGGACTGTTCCGCGATCGCAAAACACAACACCCAAACAATTTATTCTCTCCACCGCAGATATAGTAGATTGACGACAAGCAGTCGAGTCGAGTCGAGGGTGATGTTGATATTGATATCTAGGCGAAGGCGATGGGGGTATTTGTGGAAGGACCACGTATCGTTCTTGCTGTTTTTGATTTTGTTCCTTCGCTGATCGAGGGTCGGGCCGTAGCTTAATCAGACGGTCGCAATGCACTACCTAGGTAGGTAACACGTGAATAGTGACGTCCGATCGAGGCAAGCGATGTCACGGTTTCACTGTGTGCAGATCTCTTCGAGTGTTCGTGTTATGGGGGATGAGTAGGTGAAGTCAGGAGCGAAGAATATTATAAGGCTTGCGTTGGGCAGGGCGGGTTCGACTGAGGGGTTGTTATTAGCGGAAGTCTTTTGGGCGCTAGAGCGGCTGATGCCCATGTCAGGTAGGAGTAAGACTTAGGAACGGAAAAAGACAACGAGGAAAGTGTAGGAAATAATAATGGATAAGTATTGGATTCGCCAGTCAAAGCGCTTGCTTTGATTCTCCAGCTATTTGCTTTCTTTACTGTTCGAACGTCCTACTTCCAGAATCTTTATCCCTTGCTCGTGCAGTACTCCACGATGCAGGCTGATCAAACACGAACTCTCCAAGTCACAGACCATCCCTCGGATTTCAGTAAGAATTCTATAAACGTACCTTGACCTGTCGGAGTCCAAGAAGTTGCCGAAACTTTGCTCGGTTAGGCTCTAAAACCCCCCGGGATCCTGCGACGACTCAGGGAGGAGACCCCCGCGTTCTGGAACGACGAAGGGAGCTGTGAGAGATAGATGAATGGATGAATATGGATGGAGTGCGTACGGTGCGATGAGCACTTGAATGTACGAAGGATGCCTTGCTTGGTGTCTTTTGCGTGGAGTCGTGAGCAGTGTTTGTTGAGGGGAAAGGTTATGATTCTTGTTGTTCTTTTAGCCCGTTGCTGTGGGTGACCTGCTATTCGTTGTCACTCGGTGTGCTCCTTACTGCCCAATGGTCAGGCTGTAAGTTATGCACGTTGGCGTAATCTTTTTTACTCTCCTGAATGTTTGGAGTGCGGCAAAGTCGTGGATTGGTTCACGTAGTTACAGATGGGCCGAGAATCAGGGCAATCGAGGTTGATGATCGGGTAGGGTTGCTCTTGTGGTTGTTTGGGTTTCTGCTCTTCTTCTTGTTGAGTGCAATGTAAATTTGAAGTTGGATGACCATGTGATCAGTTCTAAAGTGGCGATGCTTCATAGTGCGTTGATTCGGAGTAAGGAGAGCTATAAGCTTGTGGCGCAACAGTCAGTCTTGCCGTTTGGTGTGAGGGCGTTTGAATGTACGAAAGTCTTTTGGAAAATTGGGTCGAATGGTTAGCTGTCATGTGGTGAGCCTATCTAAGGCTGCTTTCAACTATAAGTACATAGACGAAGCCTCTCCTAGTGAAAGGACTGTGTTGTCACAAAGAGTCATCTTGAAGCGACGCCTGCTTTTCGGCGGCCACAGAGCAGAAACCAGAGCCTCTCAACCAAGAGCGAGCTCCCATCAGTCTCCGTCACCGCTCCTCGTGGAAAGTTGGGCACCGAATGATGACAGTGATTCGGTTCCCAATGCAACGCTAACTTTCCTGATTGGCCACCCAACTTTCCCCAAGCCTCTCCCAGCATGCCACGACAACGGGTGGGCCCGCAGGAGGCTGTTAAAAATTCCCATGCAGAAATACGAAATTGGCTGTGTCTGAACAGCATTTAGCTGTGTAATTCCGCTATGCCCTAGGTCCTGCCACGATAACTCAGAAAGTAGGATCTCGGAATCCGCCAGAAAGAAATCGTTCCTTGCATACTTCGGTTACATCTCCTAACCTAGACATTAACCACGCAAGTCCCCAGACGGAGAGGGGACATTTGCTCTGGCAGAGAATGCATAAGAGAATAGACTGGTGAGCGGACCATTCCCAAGATTTTCTGAGGGTTGACAAAGTGGGGCCGTAGGTTGCCTCACTTTGAATCCACTTCCAGCTCAGCGAGTAATCTTTGCGGTTTCCGAGTCCAACAATGCTTTCGCGGCGATCACCTCAGCCTTGTCATATCCTCCCCACCCGGCTTCGCCTCCTACGTTCCGTCGCACGATCTCGGAGAGCTTTGCCGTGGCTGTCTCATTGAGACGCTCGACAGTCTGGATGCTTGGTGGTGGTAGTCCAGCATCTCCTTTGGATTGCCGAGATATTTGGGGTTGGTTGGCCAACAATCGATTGGTAGTCTTGTGATTTGTTAGATCGTACTCGGCCTCGGAAATCGGGTGCACCACATACCAGCTTCAGTCCATAATACCCCCGAAGATAATCATCGCACAGCTCAATGCTCCGGCAGAACCTTCGAAAAGCCTCAGCAAGATACTTGTCTGCTCCGGACTCTCCAGTGATAGCCGCCATGTATAGAATCTCGCCAAGCCTCGCGTGGATCTATATTAGTAGTTAAGTTTGGTTTATAATCTGTGATGACAATTGTACTGACATTCCACGCGTATGGTGTAACCAAAAGCACCTCCTCTAAAGCAAATATTGCTTGTTGATACAGCCCCTGAGAAACGTATAGGTCTGACAACTCAGCCCACGCTTCCGCATCGGTCGGGGATGAATCAAGGAACTGGTTCAGTGCAATAATTGCCTCTGGTATCTTGTCAAGAGACTTCAGAAGTGCAATCCTTCGCTTGGAAACAGGCTGGCAACTATCAGCGGAGTGACGTAGGATGAACACGTCGGCGGCTTACCATGTTTCCAGGGTTCTGTGCCAGGATATTTTCGTACTCCTTGAGTATGTTCTTCAGCGCAGCATCATCAGATGCCCGAGCTTCCTGGAATACGCCTCTCAGTGCCATCAGTCTCTCGTTGTCCGCGCCAAATCGTTCGGTGAGCCTCTGGAGGCACTGGGACGCAGACAGCTCATCTCCGGTTCGCAGACATGAAAGCATAAGGTTTTCATAGGTCGTCCATAGCTCGGGAGTCTCTGCAGCGGACCATAGAGAGCTGACGGAGTAGGACGAAATTGCCGAAGGAATACTCTGGAGTAGTGCTGGGGCTTGTTGAGATAGGCTGAGCGCGACAGAGGGCGGTAGATGCGCCGGTGGATGTAGCAGTGAAGAGGACATAGTGAAGGATTCTGAAGACTTAGGTACTGGCCCCAAAGCAAGCAGAATTTGAATTTTGTAAAGCGTTCTCACAGTGCTGGTAATGTGCAATGCAGTTTGTCGTGAGAATCGATGGAGTAGGCAAGTGAAGGTAGGTAAGTGAAGTGAGGTCGGGAGCTCTCTTGTTCGCTCTTCCCGTTCCCCTTCCACTATCAGAGCTCCATCTTGGCATCTGGCCGCTTTAGCGAACTTTAGTCGCCGCTCTTACCTTGACGTCTTCCGCTCTAGTGGGGGTGGGTTTTGGTCGCGAGACAGTTCCCCCATGAGTACCTAGAAGCTGTCTTCCACCAAGACTTCTTGTATCGCCGCATGAACACGACAGGAGCCATAGTCTGAATCGTCATGATGACATGAAATCCCTTCCTGATTACCAAGCACTGGCCTTCCCAGACTGACACTCCGGATTAAAAAGAGTTTCCAAGATGTACCCATCAGTCCAGAGTCTCCAGGAGAGCTTGTCCTGACTGTTTCCAGGTTCGAAAAATCCCTCTACGACCTCATACGGGGTCTGCGAAACCACAAGGGGAATGAGAAAGAATACATCCAGAACAGTCTCAAAGAATGTCGGGCCGAAATTCGGGGGCAGGACATGGGTCAGTGATGGTCAACAAGTGGAGGGGTCAATATTGACACTTGTGGAACAGACCTGAAGGCCACTGCCCTGCTGAAGCTAGTATATCTCGAAATGTTTGGTCACGACATGTCCTGGGCATCCTTTCACGTACTCGAAGTCATGTCTTCTGCGAAATACCTACAGAAACGAGTGGGCTATCTGGGCGCTGTTCAAAGCTTTCGACCAGACACCGAGGTTTTGATGCTTGCAACGAATCTCCTGAAGAAGGTAGAGCTCTCACAAATATCATTTGGAAAACATTCTAAGGTTACGATAGGACCTCACTTCGACCGCTGTCACTACAATGTCTCTACCAATCATAACACTGCCACATATAATCACACCCTCGCTGGCATTATCTGTTCTGTCTGACCTTCTTCCACGACTGACGCATTCACATCCCACAGTTCGTAAGAAGACAATTGTTACACTGTATAGATTGGCTTTGGTATATCCAGAAACTCTGCGTCCTGCCTGGCCCAAAATCAAGGATCGGTTGATGGATGAGGGAGAGGACCCAAGCGTAACGGCGGCAATAGTCAATGTTGTATGCGAGCTAGGTTGGCGACGACCTCAAGACTTCCTTCCACTTGCTCCTAGGTTATTTGAGCTTCTAGTTGACAGTGGAAACAACTGGATGGCCATTAAGTTGATCAAACTTGTAGGTGTCTTTCATGATATACTTCTACTCGTGTTGACAGATATTTAGTTCGCAATCTTAACTCCTTTGGAGCCACGTCTTGTCAAGAAACTATTACCTCCTCTCACGTCCCTCATCCGTACTACCCCGGCAATGTCTCTACTGTACGAATGCATCAACGGTATCATTCAAGGTGGTATCTTGAAAAGCAGTGACGATGGCGGCGATGAAATTGCAACCCTCTGTGTGACTAAGTTACGAGGCATGATACAAATTGAGGATGATGCAAACCGTAAGTCCTTTCACTCCCTGGCTATTGATATTGCTAATATTCTGTAGTTAAATACGTGGCGCTGTTGGCTTTCAATAGAATTGTCATTACCCATCCATATCTGGTTGCGCAGCAAGAGGATGTCATTATGGAATGTATTGACAGTGCCGACATCTCGATCCGATTACGAGCATTAGACTTGGTCGTTGGTATGGTTAACAGCGACAACTTGATGTCAATCGTTGGCCGTCTGATGAGACAGCTGAAGAATTCTCGGTCGGTAACCGCGGAGGAACTTCATCCCCGTCCTACGCCGATTGAGCCCGCAGCAGACTCCGATGATGAATCCCCAGAAGTTGCCATCAAGAACAACAGAGATGATTCTGAAACACCACTTCTTCCAGATGACTACAAAACCGATGTTATTTCAAGAATTCTAGAAATGTGTTCAGGTAACAACTACGGAAATCTCGTAGATTTCGATTGGTATCTCGATATCTTGATTCAATTAGTGAGGAGCGCCCCAATCCCCTCCACTTTGTCCTCTGAGGATGCGGACTTCGGGCCAAAGCCAGGAAACGATATTTCCGAGCTTATTGGAGACGAGCTTCGGACCGTGGCGGTCAAAGTCAAAGCCGTCCGAACTCAGGCCACAAGAGCGGCCGAGTCCATTCTCAAAGCTACATTCAACGACCCCTTATCGCCGCTAAATTCAGGTAGCGGGGTGTTAAGGCCAATTACATGGATGTGCGGAGAGTACGCATTATTCTTGGCATCTCCTGACGATACTCTCACGGCTCTTCTGCAACTTACTAAAGTATCGACACCCGCTGAAGGACTGGCCGTGTACCTGCAGGCATTACCTAAGATATTCTCCCTCGTTGCTGGTGATGACCAGTCACCGTGGACACCGGAGCGGAAGACAATGATTTCCCTCTTGATGGCCCGAATAATTCATGCTCTTGACCCTCTTGCGATGCACCCGGACTTGGAGGTGCAGGAAAGGGCTGTAGAGTTTTTGGAACTCTTGAAATTAGCGGCTGAAGCTTCCTCCGGACAAGAAGCATCATCTGACCCTTTAAACCAGCCGGATGCGCCTCTGCTTCTCACGCAGGCGATCCCTTCCTTATTCGCGGGACTTGAGCTAAACTCTGTAGCCGTTGGGGCACAGAAGAACGTCCCTGTGCCATCCAACTTGGACTTGGATCAGCCGATCAATGCAAATCTCAGTAACCTTTTGAGGGCTGTTGAGTCGGCAGCGTTTAATACCGCGGACGACGATGAATTTGAGGTATACTATCATCAAGTCCCACCGCACGCTCAGGTATCACAAAAAGAAAATGAGCCGGCGATATCTCGTCTAGGTAGCACAGAAGAAGTGGTTCGCTCTTACCAACAGGGTAGCGAAGAGAGTTACCTCGATCCCGATATTGTGGCCAGACGACGAGCTGAGCGACTGGAGAGGAACAAAGACGACCCATTCTACATTCCTCCAAGTGACGATAAATCTGGGCGGTCAACCCCTCTGCACAACATCATCCAAAGCCATAATGGGCCAGATTTGGATATAGATGCTATACCGATTATGCAACTGGATCTTGGGAAGACCAGCGTACCCGCCGCGCATCCTTCGCCGCCAAAATCCAAGCCCCGTCAAAGGATACAGGTTGCTGCTGATGAAACTATTGGTGCCAGTGGTACTTCGTCGCCACGCAATGACGACTCAGAAAACAGTCTTGATGGGCCCCAAAAATCAAAACCTAGAGGGAAGCAATCTCTACTGCAGGTTGACTCTAGCCATATCGGAACGTTTTCGCTCGAAGGAAATAGCGCTTGTCCAGTGGATTATGAACGTCAGCAAAGAGAAGAGGCCGAGATGGCCAAAGCAATGCAAGAGGTTGAAAAGCTAAGATTAGAGATGCAAAGGGCCAATGAGAGAGTTCAAGCCGCTCAAGGTGTCGAAGGAACAGTGATCAAAAAGAAAAAGAAAAAGACGAAGACGCCTGAGGTTAATCCAGACAATGAGGGTCTTACTACTGTGGCGAAGAAAAAGAAGAAAGTGAAGAAGGCGGAGGAAAGCACTGCCGTGGAAAGCGAAGGTGTAGCTGATGTTGTAAAACCGAAGAAGAGGAAAAAGACGACGAAGATTGATGGGGATGCTACTGGTCAAAAAGGAACTGTGGATTCCGGAGCATAGCGGGCGTGCATACATGGTGTTGGAGCATTTCGATGGCCACTCTAGGGTTCAAGTGAGTATGGCGAGACAGTCATATTTGTACATAGGCGGAGACCAAAGCTTCTTACTTCAACAAGAAATCTTCCAATGTAGTCGAGTCAGCCTTGCAATATCTGCCTTCCCCGCGTAATCTATCATCTACAAGCTTTGTATACATGTTGCAATAGAGCTTTTCCCCTCCCTAAGATCTATAACCGAATAACTTCTCGACTGCTTCATAGCTATTACTACAATCTCTGAAGTGACTCCTGGGAATGGTTTCCTATGGATAGTTTATACAAGCCGAGACTTTTTAGAGCTCGAAGAATAGACAGATGAAATATTCGATCTTCAGTAGTGGAGCCTTTGCTTGAACAGTGAGGCAATGCGGGGCACTTCTCAATTTGGATCGTGATGATCGTTCCTGCTGTTTTAATTAGACACAAGTAGCAAAACGTCACAAGACCCCAAAGTCTTTCCATTCTTCACAGTAATTCTTCTTCTCACAACAACACGTCATCATGCCTCCACACAACTCCCCTGTTCCATCATTGAAGCGGAAGTTCGATCACCACATATCTTACGACGCTGGGGAAGACTTAGATTATCCACATACCCTAGATGGAGGCGAGCTCGAAGCCAAAGCTCTCCAAGAGCTTGAAAACTACAAAAAGCGCTATTCTAAATAAAGGAAGCTTCAAGACTTCGAAACGCGAGATCGTGATACGGTGAGTTCTACAGAACTTGAGGGTATGAAGATCCTTGAAAATGCGTGGTCTATAAAGGAACTACGATTCTTGAGAGATAGAGCTGCTCAACGTATGTTTCTTCTCTTTACCTTCTTTTCTATAAGAACTAATTTGATTATATAGGGAATGTTCTCTCCCCGAGTCTCACAATTGAAAAGGTTGCATGTCCAGCATCGGCTTCTGGAAACATTGATTCGTCCTCAGGTTCAAGTGTAAAAATTATAACTGCTAATTCAACTTGGACTTTCCCACAAGATCACAACAATTTCAGTAGTACTCAGACTGATAACAATCCCGGAACTTCTCAAAACCATGGACTTATCCTTTTGCACGAGCGTATCGACATATCTACAGTTGTTCCAATCACCTCTCGACTTGGAAACAAATCACCAAGTCCCGTAAGCAAGAGTCCAGAGCCTACAACACACAGAGATCCTGTACAATCGGGACATCGAGTAGGAAGTGAGGAGCTTTCTACAAGGAGTATACAACTGAGGGATAGTTCCTTATCCAGCAGTTATCTAGCCTCGACACTTCTGCCAACTCTTTCTAGAAAAGAACAGGAGACATTTGCCGAGTGGATCTCAGATCAAGGCCTATTCCCCACATGGATTTCGACTAGTACTGTCCGTATCGCCTTAGCACAGATGTGTTGCGAGATGGGTCAAGACACCCTTGATCCTTCATTGTGAGAAATCGGTATTCTCGGGCTCAAGTATTGGAAGGATCTTGCCAAAAGCCAAGAGGATGAACTCTCGAAGATCTATCGTCCTAACGCATTCAACGCAAAGCATGTTTTGATCCCTATCCCGTCCGAACACAAAGAATGGTCACTGCTGTGGATCGATTAACATGCACGGAGGTATACGCTCATCGACTTCGGTCCAACAATCGATAAGCCGTTCGCGATACTGATGAAGAATTGGATTGAGGAAGCACGTTTTCTCACTATTCCATTCGATATTAATTACCAAGCTTTCTCGATCCGAGAGCACACATGGACTTGTGCCATCAGTCTTCTGTATTCAGTGAAAAGTTTCATCCTATGGAGGTGGATCCTAAGATTCTTATCCAACTATTTGGCTTCAAAACTACCGTCCGAAACTATTTAGTTGGTTGGAGGGCAACCCTCGAATCAATTTATCTGAAGAGATTTCAGTACCAGCAACGACACTCATAGATGCCTCAACACTACATCGGGAACCGTCTCGGAAAACTCCAACTTCTATTTCTCAAGCTCTTGGTATTATGGAAATTAATGAATATGATATCAAGTCTGAGATGTTTAATAGTGTTAAAGGATTTAGAAATTTCTATCAATTTCCTGATCTTAGTACTAATAATTTTCGAAATAAGAAAGTGCATAGTTTAATGCTGAAAAGGTAACAAGATCATTCGCGATTGAGAAATATAAGCATGGAAGATCAAATGTATATGAACTACTCACTCGGGGTTCATAAGATACGTTTAGTTTCTAATAAGAAAACATCTGCATGATATGCAAATGACAGTACGAGAGTCTATTTACATGCCAGTGACTTTAATATAAACTGGACTATTGTAAATGGAAAGGCCGCAAAATTAAGATAAAATAAAAATTAATTAGAAGCCTTTCGAATTTGGGTAGTACATCATAAAGCATTGATACTCAACTACTAGAGCTTGTAGGCGATCAGTCTGCCGGCAAGTCCTCTGTTATGGCTCGAACTAAAGTTCTCGATACTAAATGATGGCTAATTAGGTTTAATCTATATTCATCAAGACCTTTTGCCTTCAGCTTCAATCGATGCTTTGCGTTCTGAAGACTCTGGAAGTCAACATCGCCTATCGCCTCGCCTCGCCTTCCGTATCCGCCACTTATCCCCATACAGCTAGACTATTTACTAGCAGATAAGATAAGAGATTGCTTAAGTAACGACAAGAATTTATTTGTTCTCCAGGTCGAAATCTACGACTAGTACGACGAGGTGCAACAACGAGAGTCTCGGACAAGCAGATCGCAAGCATGGACACGAACGCGAACTACATTCCGCTCGGAGTGAAGATAGAGGAGGGACCTCAATCGAAGTCCCGGGGGGCCAAAGTGATCGGGCAGACGCCAGGTACATTCTCAATCAAAAATTTACACATTTTGCGATAGCTTGCGCTCAGACTGCCACAACTAACATTTTCCAATCAGAGGAGAGAAAAGCAATTGCACGCGAAATCAGACTGGCACAGCGGAAAGAGAAGAAGAGGATCAAGTCCGAAGCCAAGCAGCAACGTAAGCTGAATGATCTACTTCACAGAAAGCTAGTGAGTTTTGTGCCCTTAGAACAAATTATCTAGCAATTGACGTCCGCAGAACCGAAAAACGGAGAAGTATAGTAAGAACAAGGACCGGAACAAGCAGCGAGCTATCGACCTTGAGAGGCAGAAGATCAGAGCCGATGCAGTCAAGCAAGCCGAGCGCCTGTCTGCCATCCATGACCCGAGCGGCAAGATCTTTAATGTAGGCGAGATAACCATACTTCCTGGTGGAGTCGTCAATTCGAAGGAGGGAATGCGCAGAGCAGCAGAAGCCAAGGAAAGGAAGGAAAGAGAGGAAGCAGAAGGAAAGGATATTGAGAAACGCTACAAGGATGCTGAAAAGGCCGCGAAATTTGAGGCCGAGGAAGCTCAGCGAGCGATTGACCAAGGACTGCCAGCTCCAACACGCTACCCGGCCAAGGAAGCATTGAAAAATATGCAGCGTCCTATGAGGATAAGTAAGAAGCAACTGCAACGACAGGAACAATTGGAGCCTCAACCAGTTCCTCCGAAACCAGTTATTCCCGAGGGAATCAGCTTACCTGAGGGAGAGGAGGATCTTTTGGCGTTGTGGGACATCACGGACGAACAGATCACAAAGCGATTGGCAAATCAAAAGAGAGAGAAGGCTCAGTCCAGAAAACAGCTGATCAAAATTCAGCAAGAGAATAAAAAGCTCAACAAGGCTCTGAAGATCAGGAAGAGGGAAGCCGACAACGCCGGGGTTATTTTCGACAAGGAGAAAGCCAGAAGAGAGATCCTAGCTGCGATGACCAAAGATACCGAATCCACATCTAAATCGGAATCAGAATCGGATTCCAGCTCAGGCTCGGACTCAGACTCGGAGTCAGAGGATGAGAATGTCGAGGTGGCGAAGGGAAATAAGCTCAAGGCAGCGCCGGCTCCCAAACTCAATCTCGAGCTTATTGAGAAAGCCGCTGAAATCGAGAGAGCTCGGAAGGAGAAGAAACAGCCGGCGAAAACCAAGAGGCGACAAGAGCGAAAGCAGAAAGCTGCAGAGAAAGCTGCGAAACTTGAGGCTGAAAGATTGGTTGAGACTAAAGCAGTGGAGGAAGATCAGCCGGCCGAGGAGACTAAGCAGTCAAGAAGGGAAAAGAAAGCAGCTAAAAGGGCAGAGAAGCTTGCTAAAATTGCCAGCGTAGAGTCTTCTTCGAAAAAGCGGAAGCGTACCGAGGACGAAGAGGTCTTTCCTCAGGATGAGCCTAAGAAGGAGAAGTCTCACAAGAAGAGGAAGTCAAAGTCGGAGACCGAGTCCGCTCAAGAGACCAAGCCCGCGAAAAAGATTAAGAAGGTTAAGGAGAGCAGTGACGGAAGACTGGACCGAGCTATGGCTGAGCGAGAAGCGAAGATGGCGGCAGAAGCAGAGGATGACCACGACGTCCCGACACATGGCGCTGAGCAATGGAATCCAGATGCTCTGACTGGAGATGCGGCCCGGAAAGACAAATTCCTTCGCTTACTGGGTGCCGGAAAGGGATCGAGCAAGGGAGTCGAGAAGGACAAGAAGAAAAAGGACTCTGGCGTTGACATTATCAAGATTCAAGAAGAATTAGAGCGCCAATTCGAGGCAGGTGTGAAATTGAAGCATGATGGAGGATCTAAGAAGCGTGGACTTGGTGCATAAAAGAAAACTGGGTGGAGTATAAAAGTGTCGCATCATTTGGCTGGGTGTTCGGGAGGATAATTGTACTTTGATACCCCTTTTGCAATTTGCAATGTTCTGATTCGGAAGTAATATATTTTGCTCATTTGGAGTGCAATGGTATTTGCTCATAGAGTCCAAAATACATAGCTCAGACGCAAGCCCAAAACTCCTACGAGATCCCCCCTTCTATGGAAGAATACAGACGACTTTTTTCATGTACACCGTAGTGATCAGTCTACATATCCATGCAGACTCCAACTACACCAGCCATCGAGTATATCTGGCAGACGGTGTCGGTCCACAGCACACCAGCTTCCCTCAATGTCCTCTAGCCCCCATCCATCCCAGGCCAGTTCAATCATCTCACCGGAGGAAGAACCTGCTAAGCAATTCGAATATCAGGCCACCGAAGACGACGAATCCGAGGACACCTAAGCACCAAAGTATTAACATTCGCTCTCCGAAGCCAATGCGATGTCCGGGCGCGCGAAAAGAGGGAGACCATACCAAGAACCACCGGGCTGACAGGGCTTTTGAATTCCTGCTTCTTCTTCAGTTCCTGCGCTGGCTTTCCACGCTTCGCATTCTGCTCCTTGGTGAATTTGGCGTTGCGTTTGCGTTGTTCTGGTGTTTGCGCCTGGTGGTCAATTCATCAGCCTTGCTCTCGTGCGGTCGTGTCCTTCCTTGCCACGGCATATTTGCGGAATCGAGCTTACCATTGTATTGTTTGGAAGAGTAAGGAGAAGGGAAGTTTGTTTGTCCGGAAAGCAGGCAAGATACTCGGCGGAGAGGGTTTGTGGGTAGAGTAGAGAAAAGAACACGAAGGGGTGAGTGGCTGGGTTACTGACTACTGACCGAGTGAAGCAAATACTGGCGATGGAATTCCATGTAATCTGTCCCAAGTCAAGTACGAGTATCGGCCAGAGTGCACTGTGGGGCGGCCGAAGCCGAGGACTAGGACTAGGACTAGGACTAGGACTAGGACTGGGCCAGGGATGGCGGAGGTCGATGAATACCGTACCTTAGTGTCGCGCAGGGGCTCAGTCTTACCTCTGTACTCGGTAGTAGCGACTTTTGGGTCCTGTACTGTAAGGCTAACTTCGTGAAGCTAGACCCATGCAATCTGTCCGCCTCGTCTGAACTTCGAGCTTCCCGACTGTTTCGTTTTGTTTTGTTTTGTTTTGTTGCGTTTGGCAGCTTTTTGGTCAATTCACTTCACCACCATTCAATATAACAATTCTATTAGTACCTTCGATTAGTACCTGCAACATGTACTCAGCCTCAAGATTAGGGAGAGCTCCAGCCTTCCACGCAGCAAAGCAAGCTCGATTCAATTCGACAGAAGCAACGCAGAAAACTGTTTCTCCTCACGTAAGTTTTCTGTGTCAAGCACCATCAGAAGGCCCTGGAGTAGGGATCCCGGTGTTGATTTTTCCACAATAGGTTGGATTCTACAAGACATTTGCGCGACCCGTTGCGAAAGTCCTTCTGATGGCCACCTTTACATACCAATTTGTATATTGGGGATGGATGTATCTGGAGAAGGACGAGATCAAAAAACAGAAGAGTGGTGAGCATACGGGCACAGCGAGAGCTAAAGTCTAATTTTTGCTGACATCCCATGTGCAGCAGAAGTTGAAGGACTGGAGAAGCAATTGGCAGAATTGACGCAGGGTCAGGGGAAGAAGCCTTGAAGTACAAAAAGGATTTCACGCACGACGGATGCACTTCATCCCGCTTGGATGCCGATGTTCAAGCTACCGAGCCGCGGGTGTGGTTATCGGCGTCATGAAGTAGTTCTGATGGTCGAAAGTAGGAAGTCGCTGGCACGATCTGCAAGACAAGAAGATAGAGAATATGCCAAATATGCCACTTGGAGGTATGGCCGAAGACAGGCAGGCTTGCGGCCCTCGGCTTCCACGATCGTCCTGAAACCACATCACTGGTTTTGATGGATTACTCCGGGGCTTCATATTATGGGAATCCGATGGGAATGGCTCAGGCTTTCCTCGAAGCCTAAGACTCGCGAAGGCGCGCAAATATACACGGATACTTCGTCGCCTCTTGCATTTCTCATTCCGGTACCTAGTAGGGCTGACTTTTATGCTCTAAGTGCTTGATCTGCCAAGTTTTGCCTTTTACGGTGCTTCTTACTCTTTGTGCTTCTGGTTTTTCTATGCTATTCACATGTACTAGGAGGAAAGTTCTTGCCATCTCCTTACGGTCATGCAGCTGATATCCTACGTGCGTTCTACGCCGTTACAAGAATGCTGGCAGTCACTGACGAGTGGGCTTGGTGCTTGATAAATTCATGCGAACAGCATGCTACGAACTTTGATATTGGGCAGAGGTGTGTCAGCAAATATTTCGTCGCATCTTTCTATTGGGATCTCGATTCTTCGATCTGTATTTCTCAGCTGCGATCTGCTACCTACATACCTACATCATCTTCCCTTGTGCCTCGGCGGTTCCACGTGATTGCTCTTGGTCCTCTGCTTCAGGGTTGCTCCTGGCCCTTCCCATCCCCGAACACGATGCGACACTATTCTTCTTCTTGCGAGTGTAGCATGTAACATCCCCCACGAATGGGCCCTCGAAGCTTTACTATCCGGGCCGAAACTTTAGTGATGTTTACTCATTTCTCTTTGTTTCTACTTCCCCAGACAAGTACCATGATGTCAACACAATTCTTATTCATCCCCAATAAGCTCGGCCCTCATTTAATGTATCCGACCATAAACCTTGGCAGGTAATATTTGACTGTCTGGGTTATGGGATTTGATACATCCATATCATCATTCGCATTGGCTGTCTGAAGCACTCGCTCCAAACAGATCGGTAGTTTGACATATAATCGAGATGTCACGAGTTGTGCGTTCATACTATATGAGTGTGCTCCCTTGTAGAAGTTCCAGTGTGTTAAATTTCAGAGCACCCCATTCATGCACACGGCTGTGTTCCATTCTATACCATGAAGGATTACCGCGATGATATGGTGGGGGATGGCTTCCTTAATGGGATACCTTTAATCTACATGGGCTCATCCCAGACGCGATTAGTAGACTCCTCTGGTCGTTATCCTCCTCGTCCCACGTCTATCATGAGTCGAAGAAGTCGAAGTTCGATTGGAAGTTCCCTCTACAGGTTCAATAAACCCAGAACGCCACCACCACCACCACCGGCATATGAAGGTGAGCAAAAAAAGAGTAAACTGGTTAGTGAAATATCCGAAGCCGTGCAATGATAGACAGGCACTGATACCTAAATTATGCTCAGGTCGAATTCGAAGAAATTGATCCTAGAGATCCTAAAAACTGGTCCTACTCAAGAAAATGGGTTGCAACGACTCTCGTCTCCTTCATTTCGTTCGTCACAGCGGCTTCTTCGTCCATCGTTGCTCCAGGACTCCCGCAGGTTGCCACCGATCTCATGATCCCCGACGCTGTTGAGAAGTCTCTGGTATTCGCTATCTTTGGATTTGGCTTTATTGTCGGGGCTTTGCCCTATGGCCCCTTGAGTGAGCTGTACGGTCGAGCACCCGTTCTTCATGTCTCATATTTCGTCTTCTTCGTCTTCAACCTTGCATCCGGATTCGCAAACACCAAAGCCCAACTTCTCATATTTCGATTTCTTGCCGGGGTTGGTGGAAGTGCGCCGAATACAGTATGTCCTCATCCGCTATTCTGAATCTTGTTTCAATCTCTTGTCTAATTGAATAGATCGGCGCTGGTGTTGTGTCTGATTGCTTCAATGCCGAGGATATCGGCCGGGGATCTGCTTTCTACGGCCTTGCTCCTCGCCTCGGGCCAGCTGTAGGGCCACTGGTTGGAGAATTCATAGTTCAGAATCTCGGAGTAAGTATACACAAATTTGATATGAAGCATGCCCTCTCTTGTACTGACACAAGCTCGATAGTGGCGCTGGAGCTTCCATATCACAAGCATGCTAGCGGGGGTCTTATTCATGTTCGCTCTCATATTCGTCCAAGAGACTCGGCCGCAGATCATACTTGAAAGGAAGGCAAAGAAGTTGAGGAAGGAGAGTGGCAGCAATGAATACAGAACCAAGGATTGGCCGCGATCCGAGAGTGATCTTCGACACTTTGGACAAGGGATGATGCGTCCACTTGTGTTCTTGGGGACTCATCACATCGTCCAGTACTTGGCAATCTATCAGGTATGCTCACTCGAGGATATAGCAAATTGTTATCTGGTTGTGAGGCACCGTCGTACTCTACATGCTAATTCAACGAGCCAGTTTTTCATCGCTGGCACACTCTATCTTGTCCTGTCGACTTTCCATGGGCTGTGGATTGAGAATTATATGGAAAGCATAGAGATTTCTGGCCTCAACTACATTTCAATTGGACTTGGACTTGTTCTTGGTAATCAGTTGACTTCACGTTTAAGTGACAAGGTATGTCTCTTGATATTCCACGCTCCCATCTCACAGTCAAATAGTTGTACAACTATCTTTGCCGACGCCTCCAATCTGACGATCCAGAGGATCCAAACGCCGGTCGGCCGGAATACCGTGTCCCCTTGATGATCATTGGGTGCGTCGTCTATCCTATCGGCTTTCTACTCTTCGGCTGGTCTGCCCAATACAAGCTTTTCTGGCTGGTCCCAAATATCGGGATATTCTTCGTCTCAGTCGGCATTATCATAATCTCCCAGGGTATAAAGCTCTACACACTGAGTGCATATGGGGAATTCGCGGCCAGTGCACAAGGAGCTGTCAACTTCACACGTGCCATCGGAAGTGGTACTTTTCCACTTTTTGCGCCGTACTTGTTGCAGCAATTGGGGTATGGCTGGACAGGCACGGTACTGGGCGGTGTTGCAATGGTTATTGGTATTCCTGGTCCGATATTGTGGTACTACGGACCAAGATTGAGGAAGAAGGCGGAAGGGCTGCAGAAGGAAGAAGGAGAACACTGACCTGTACAACCTTCGAATAGAGCACAGCACTGTTGTATTATAGCAGTGTGTATTAGTAGCCTTATCACCTGGCTCGCGAGCCAGCGCGAACCTAGAAGGTCATATGCTCACGCATCAACTTAGCCTAGATATAATCGAGATATCACTCACTATACATGTCGCGCAGAATGAGGCTCGCGTACCTAAGTGAACTCTTATTTAGCATACGTCAGTTTCGTAAGAGCTTCTTTTACAAAATCAGACGCTTTTACTATTATTTTTATAAGGCGACGTTTAAAACGTTAATGTCTCTAATACTTTCTTGTATTACATACCTTGCTTTCTAAAGTAATAAGCGGCTCATTAAGCTCGCAATCGACTGCGTAAGCCGCTTCGCCGCTTATATAATCTCTTTACAAATTAGAATTCGAAGCTAGCTCGCGGTTACTGCGCTTCGCACAGGCCGCTCGCTAATTACGAAATTCGAAGTTAATAACTTAAACAAAACGTTAAAACAAGATACTATCTAAAAAGGTATCAAATAAACGAGACGATACAGCCTTTGTTTATTATATCACTTCGCTTAAAACGAGGAGTTACAGTTAACTATCTAATAATATAAAGCAACTTCGCGAGATTCGCGAAATTAACTAACTGTAACGTACGGTCGGGCTAGTGTTGCTCGAGAGTACGAAGGTAAGTTGGTTGGTAGGTAAGAATGCTATTACTAATTAAAACTAATAACTATGACGGCTTAATGGAAGTTCATTGATAGTTATAATATAAAGTAAAAAAGACACCGAAAGAAGAGGTTCGTAAGGAACCTCAAGCTTAAGTAGGAAAGGAGCGGCCGCTAGCTTTATTTACATGTCGCATGTTAGCTTTATTTTCATGATTTAAGGTCAAGTGGCGCGGTATCATGTGATCAGGCGATTACGCTATTATATTACTCCCCTCCCTTCAAGGAAAGCTTATTCTTAGGTCGAGAAAAGAAGCGTCGCTAGTTTTTTATTATTATAGCCATATTATTTTTATGTTATAATAAGCGTTATTCTTTTTTGATTCTTATGCTGCGATTTATTAGCTAAGGAGTTTTAGGGGTTTTAGCAGCATTAGGTTAGCTAAGTGGAAGTCACGTAACTTGTAAGGATAAATACAAAAGTTTGCTATTAAGTAATACTTTGGGTTTAAATTAAATCCCTTTTAATATGCTTAATAACATAGCATTTTGTTTTGCTTTAAATATATTATAAACGGGTGGAATCGATTAATATTGTCCCCTAGAGATATACTACGTTTGCGAACCGTAGTACTTTGCTTGGTAAAGCTAGTTATACGTATCCTAAAGCTATATAAATACCCAAGTCCAAATCACTTAATTACCACGTGCCCTACTACAATATATTTAAAATATTTTACACTTTTTATTTTTGTTTTATGTTACAATAATAAAATATTTTTATTTTAGTTGTATTTGACTTAATAATAGGTTATTATTATAATGTTATAACTTATTTGTAAAGAAAATTAAGTAAACTTTGATTAAGTTAAAAAGTTTTAATTAATATAAATGCTTTTTTTAGCTTAATATTTGATATAAGTCGGCTTACTAATTGTTTAACTTTTTCTGGGGTAGCAAGTTTTTTAATTCTTTATTGTGATTTATACTTAATCTTTAATAAATTAATCGATTTCTTAGCGAAATTTATTTACATTTTATTGTTTTTTGTTTTATTAGACTTGTAAGAATGGTTAAGTTTTCTTTTATGTTAACTTGTAGCATTTAGCAAATAGTTAAGCGTCAGCAACGTTTAACTTTTTTATAAGAATTAGTTTTGATTAGGGTTGCGATTTATTCTAATCTTAGCTCATTTGAGATTTGTATCTATATTTGAGTTGATATAGCAATGTTTTTAATGATTCGTAAGATTAAATTAATTAAGCATAATTTATTATTAGCAAAAGTTTAAATTAATTATCTTAGTAATAATTTATAAATAAGCGAAGCTTTTGATTTAAGTATTAATTTATAATCTTAGTTTAACTATTAATTTATATATGATGAGTTATTAAAAGTTTGATCTTGATGCTAAAAATTCAATAGATTTTATGTTAAAATAACAAAATAAATTGGGATTTCTTATTTAATACAATAGACTTTAAGAAATTATTAAATTTCCAGTAGTTAGCAATAAATAAGCGTGCTAAGTTTTGCACAATGCAGGTAAAGTAACATGGTATTGAGATTGCTTCTTTGAAAAATCAATTTATCACAATTAAGATTAAATCGTATCCGAATTTATTTTTTAATGCGATTTTGAAATTTATAATCAAATGTTGCTAAAAGCAATTTAAGATTAGTAAAAGATATAAGTAACTTAAGATTTTGTTATAATAATGATTTACGCGATTGCAAGTAAAGCAATTAGCGATAAACTTAACGACATTTTTAAATATCTTAAGCTAATAGTATTTGGTTCTCAAAAAGCCAAAAGTTTTAGATTTCTTAAGGTGTGTCATAAAAATTTAATTATAAACATGTTAGATAAATCTTGCTTGGAAATTATTTACGTTTGGCACTTAAAGACGTTCTTTATAAAGTAATAACTTATCTTCTTGAAAGGTATACTAAAAGTTTTGCTCTTAAGATTCTTAGCGTTGCACTTTCAAAGCGTTATAAGTTCGATTGATATGTATCAGCTTTATTACTAGATTGATTTCTTTATTTAAGTTGAATTTAATAAAAGCTAAGGTATAAATATTTGATAATCGATTTAATTTTTGGAGAATGTGGGGGTTAATCTGATTTAAATAAATTAAATTATAAGTACGCAATTCATTTTTGATCTAAATTTTATAAGAATATAATATGCACCTCGCTTAGTCTCGCTTAGCTTTCATAACCTCGCTTATTGCATAAACAAAGGCTTAGGGACCCCCTATTAGATCTGTAACTACAGGCTCAGGGACCCCCTATAAAATCTGCAACTACAGGCTCAGGGACCCCCTATTAGATCTGTAACTACAGGCTCAGGGACCCCCTATTAGATCTGTAACTACAGGCTCAGGGGCCCCCTACAAAGTCTGTAACTTCAAAAGCTCGCAAACCCCTTTACAAGGGTTATTTATAAAGCTCGCAAAGCCTTCTTAAAATAAGAGTTATTTACAGCTTGCGATGCGATGCGATGCGAGGCTTTGGTACTAGGCCTAAATGGGCAACTAAAGCGACGAGAGCTAGCCGAGCCTTGGCAACTAGAGTAGTTATAAGGACCTAGAAATCCCCCTTCAATAGAATCATCATTCACACCGATTATTACTTCTTTACAAATTTGCCTTCTGATGTTTTGTTTTTAGCAAGATAAGGCGTTTGCGATAGCATTTTAGTTTCCTAATTAATATATGATCATAAAGTAAGATTTAGATAAAATCTTTGATTATTTCGCTTGTCTTTTTATTAACTTTTTAATTGTTATGAAGTATTTTAAGGCTTTATAATTTAAAAAGATTTAAAATCGCTAATAACTTACTTATAAAATTAATTCGGCGTGCTAGTAAGTAAGTGATTAAATAATAGCTAGCATTTTCTTATTATAAATATTATAATTTAGCTTTGCTAATGAAAAGAAGTAATAATCGGTGTGAATAATGATTTTATTAAAGGGGGATTTCTAGGTCCTTATAATTACTCTAATTGCCAAGGCTCGGCTAGCTCTCGTTGCTTTAGTTGCCTATTTAGGCCTAATATCAAGGCCTCGCATCGCAAGCTGTAAATAACTCTTTATTTTAAGGAAGCTTTGCGAGCTTTATAAATAACCCTTGTAAAGGGGTTTGCGAGCCTTTTAAACTACCGAAGTTACAGGCTTTGTAGGGGGTCCCTGAGCCTGTAATATCTTTAAATTAAGCGAGCCTTTGTTTATGCCATAAGCGAGGTTATAAAAGGTAAGCGAGGCTAAGCGAGGTGCATACTATATTTTTATAGATTATACTATCGCTCTTTTGCAAATTTCTATCGTCATTATCTTATCGTTTTATAATTACTAAGGTTAAGTTGTTTTCCTCGCTTTTTAAGCTAATCATCTTTCTTTGCTTTTCTCTCTTCATTTCTTTTTCTTTTCATTGCAAAGTTTTACTAACATTCTATTAAGTTCGTTTATTTCTTGCTTTTTAGTAAAGTTAGTACTTTGCTTTAGTATTTAAGAAGAGGCTTTAAGCAACTCGCAACCTTTTATAATGCTTCATGCAACCTTCACCTTTTGGGTTTGAAACGTATTATTGCGTATGATATTAATTTTTCTTTGAAAATAAAGCTTTGTAAGATATGAGGTTGTTTAGGTTTTAAGCAAGTGTAAATGGGAGTTTAACGTTTTACGCTTTAATATTTATAGCCTCAATAAAGTTTAAATTGATCTTCTTTTGCGCTAACAATAAGTAAGCTTTTTTTTTACCTTAATTACGAATATTTCGTGAACGTCTTTAACATTTCTTCTTTCTTTTTTACTTTGTAATAATCTTTTGCTTTGATAAACATATGCGCATGCATAAATATATATTTATATAAGGTTAGCAGCGATAAAATGAAGTTTAAAAGTGTTAAATAATTAGTAACTTTGTAATAATTTTGAAGAAAGCAAAAGTTAATAAATTAGTTTTTGATAATAAGGATTACTAAAGTTTTTATTTGCTAGCATATAATTTTCTTTAACTTTATTATTGTTACTAAGCTATAAGACTTATTAAAGTTAACAAAATTTGTAAACTATATTTAAAATTTAAGATTAACGATACGCTTAAGAGGGATAAGGATTCTTCTTATTAAGCTACTCATTGCATAATCTTCAAGTTGCTTAGCCTAACTTTAATTCGATATAAAAGCAGGTTTGACTTTTTTGTCTTCAAAGCATTTAATATGTTAAAACTTATCATATAAGATTTGATTTTAATCTAATAATAATTTTAGGAATATTTAATAACTTTAAAAAACGTATAAACTTATTACTAATTTTATTATCTTAAGAATCTTTTGAAACTGTTCACCTTTAGTTATTTGATGTTAATTTTAGCCTTAAGTTGATATGCAAGCTTGTGAACTTAAACGTTATTATATTATACCTTTGCTTTTTAATTATATTTCTTATTAGTACTTAAGTTGTAACATATTTATACTCTTTTTACCCGCTCGCCTTCACGCTTGAAAAGTTAATAATAATATAAATTAAAGCTTAGACTTAGCAAGTATGATCGGGAAAAATAGCGCGACCTTTTCAAAATAAATATAAAACTTTTTTCTTAAAAAGATTCAATTAGAAATCGTCGGCTAATAGCATGTTTAAACTTTTTACAAAAGCATCAGCATATCTTGCTTTAGTGAGAAATAAAATTAAAAAAACTTTTGCTTACGATAAGACTTAAGCTAATTAGTGTTAGTTTTTTTAGAAGCTATAATGAAAGTCTTACTTGGTAAGCAATTATTAAGAAGGCGGACATAAAGGCAATCTTAAGTTTAAAGTAATAAAAAAGCGCTTTGATTTTGTTGTTAACTTTTAAAAGGAAGTTAATTTTATAAGATTAATGAAATGGCTTACTTTATCATTTTTTGCTCCCTTATACGATGAAACGGTTAGTATAAGAATATAATATGCACCTCGCTTAGCCTCGCTTAGCTTTCATAACCTCGCTTATGGCATAAACAAAAGCTCGCTTAATTTAAAGATATTACAGGCTCAGGGACCCCCTATAAGATCTGTAACTACAGGCTCAGGGACCCCCTATCAGATCTGTAACTACAGGCTTAGGGGCCCCCTATAAGACCTGTAACTACAGGCTCAGGGACCCCCTATCAGATCTGTAACTACAGGCTTAGGGGCCCCTACAAAGCCTGTAACTTCGGTAGTTTAAAAGGCTCGCAAACCCCTTTACAAGGGTTATTTATAAAGCT